>Ga0196970_1000003_pt1 | contig 741095 bp, 734 predicted proteins | sample S1v_513CmetaG_FD_148672 | JGI IMG/M metagenome (GOLD analysis project Ga0196970, IMG submission 148672) | Soil microbial communities from Anza Borrego desert, Southern California, United States - S1+v_5-13C | ecosystem: Environmental > Terrestrial > Soil > Desert | place: USA: California...
CGGGATGGACGAACCTCTGGTGTATCAGTTGTCCTGCCAAGGGCATGGCTGAGTAGCTAAGTTCGGAACGGATAAGCGCTGAAGGCATCTAAGCGCGAAACCGACTCCAAGATAAGATTTCCCACAGAGTAATCTGGTAAGACCCCATGTAGACTACATGGTTGATAGGTCGGAGGTGTAAGCACAGCAATGTGTTCAGCTGACCGATACTAATAGGTCGAGGGCTTGATCTAAAAACAAACTTTACGATAATTATGTAGTTTTGAAGGTACAACACCAATTGTTGGTATTGCGTAAGCAGTACGCGCAATTTGGAAGTTGCCTTTTAAAATTTAATATGAATTGGCAAAATCAATTCAGTAATCTGGTGGCAATGACGGAGAGGTCACACCTGTTCCCATCCCGAACACAGAAGTTAAGCTCTCCAGTGTCGATGGTACTTGGACCGCAGGGTCCTGGGAGAGTAGATCGCCGCCGGGTAAAGCAAAAGAACAACAGTATTTACTGTTGTTCTTTTGCTTTACCCGTTAGCGACGAAGCTTCGCATCGTCGATTGCGATATATTAAGGAAAGCTGTTCTGCGCAGCTGTGCTTATGGGCAGCTCACGCAGAAAGCTTTGATCGCCGCCTGGGTCGTGCTTGCGGGTAGTTTGTTAAAGACTTGATCGCTGCCGGGTAAATAAAAAATACGATATGAGAAATCATATCGTATTTTTCTTTTTAGTTATTATTTATTTCCCAATCAGATATTTCGTATAAGGTGAATCTATTGGAATTATGATTGTGGGGTTACCCTTTAATGTCTTCTTATAAGATTCAAGAGTTCTTGTGAATTTATAGAACTCAGGGTCCTGGTTGTAGCTTTTCGCATATATCTTTGCTGCTTCTGCGTCTGCTTGACCTTTGATCTCTTCAGAGGCTGCATAGGACTTCGATATGATTATTTTAGCTTCCTTATCAGCTTCTGCTTTTATTGCGGAAGCTTCATTTTCAGTCGTAGATACGTATTGTTTTGCGATTCTTTCCCGGTCTTCCTTTATTTTCGCGTAGGCTGCCTCTTCTTCATCAGTGGGAATCCCAGTTCTTTTGAGCCTTACATCCACGATATCGATTCCTTTACCTTGAAGCTGTTTTCTGACTTCCGCTGTGATTTCCTCATTATAATCCTTGCCGGAAGCAGTGCCTTTAATGATTTCATCATAGGACAACCCACTGTATTTTTGCCTTACTGCAGAATAGACTGCACTTTCAATTAAAACCTCGGCGCCTCCTATTGTCTGGACATTGCTGATGAAATTGTGGGGCTCGGTGATTTTCCAAACTGCATAATTTGTAACAACAACATTCCTCTTATCCTTTGAAAACGCTTTTATTGGTTGGACCTCGTAATTTGAAAGCTTCTTGGTAAATGAATTGGTATTCTGCATAAGTGGAAGCTTGAAATACAGTCCAGGCTCATTTATTATTCTCTCCACCTTGCCGAATTGCGTGATGACAACCAATTCGTCCTCTTGCACTACTAACATGCTTGCAACAACTACAACTGTTAAAAGAACCAGCAGGAATATTATAAGCAGCTTTTTCATCAGAAGATCTAAGAATACGCTTTTATTTTTATGGTCTAAGTTATTGGAGGTATTCATTATTCTTCACCTCCAAGTTCTTTTATGGGAATATATTTGACAGCACCACTGCGATCATCCATTATGTAAATATTGCTGCCTGGAAGCACTTCCTCAAGGGTTTCGATTAGAAGTCTTGTCTTGGTGACATCCTTACTCAGCTTGTATTGCTCATAGAGGCTATTGAATCTTGCTGTTTCGGCTTTAGCTTTATTGAGTTTTTCCTCTGAATATGCCTCAGCTTCCCTTGACATTTTTTGAGCCTCACTTGCAGCAGCAGCAAGCTTCTGATTCTTATACTCTTCAGCTTTCGATACGAGGGTGTTTCTTTGCCCTATTACATCAGAAACACTATCAAAGGATTTCTGAACCTGAGCAGGTGGATGAGCTTCCTGGATTTTTACATCTAATACCTGTATGCCTATGTTGTATTTTGCAATGAGCTTTTCTAGCTGCTCCTTTGTTTTTATCTGTGCATCGATTTTCCCGTTGCCCAAAACTGAGTCAATAGTTGAATTCCCAATAACTGATCTAAGGGAAGCTATTATTGCATTCTCAAGTATTTCATCCGGGGCTTTGGCATTGATAAGGTAAGCCTTTGGGTCTGTTAACTTCCACTCTACAAGCATGTTAACCCAAAGTATATTGCCATCCCCTGTTATAAGTATAGAATCCTTCTGCAGGTCATCATCCTTCTGTTTCTTTATATTATTGAAGCCGATCTCTATAATATTTGCCTTATTGATATTAATAGCTCCAGCCTGCTGTATAGGATAGGGAAGCTTGAAATGTATGCCTGACTGTGTTATCTCTGTTATTCTGCCAAAAGTACGCAGAATTCCTACCTCGCCATCTTTAACAGTATAAACTGATGTAAAAATACAAAAAACAAATATAATTGCTATAAATAACGTTATCAGTCTTGATAAACTGAATACTTCTGTCAATATTGCATCGTGTTTCACGGTTTCACCCCTTTGTATGTTATAAAGTATTCCTTCTTTATTATGGACAGAAAATTTAACCTTCAACTATCATTATCTCAGAAAAAGCAAATAATTTCAATTGCTGCTGAAGTAGGGGAATCCAGCTTTAATTTGAGAGTTTTCTGAAATGCTCCCATAGTGATTATATTGTATGTAATTATATGATAAAATATCTTATGAAGAATTTTGATAAGGCAGCTTAAGAAAGCAAACGGGGTGATAGTATGGACAACACAGAAGGAATAAAAAAATCATTAGTGAAACGGCTGGAGAACCTTAAGGATTTAACTGTCGAAAAGTATCAGCTGGTTTCGGAGGAAATAATTGCAGAGATCTGTTATGTAACGGAGGAAACCGGCAAGGAGATTGCGGTATACATAGACAGGAAGGGTGGAGTGCTTGATGTAAGCATTGGTGACGAGAATACTGTCACTTTGAAGGATTTTAGCAGCAGAAGGTCAGAGGAAAGCTTAAGCGGTATAAGGTGTGTGCATACGCATCCAAACGGCGTAGGAGGACTTTCTGACGTAGATATCTCTGCGTTAAAAAAGATGAAGTTTGATATTATGGCTGCTGTAGGAGTAGCAGATGGGAAAATGACTAATGCAAGTCTGGCTTTTCTTGGAACTGACAGCGATAAGCAGCTTCAGACAATTGTTATGGGCCTTTATAGTCAGGATCGGCTCATGAAGGTTAATATTCTGGATATAATTAATGAAGCAGAAGCAAGCCTTAAGGATATAAGAAAATTAAGCAAAGAGGTTGATAGTGACACTGAGAGGGCAGTGCTTGTGGGCATAGAGGATGAGGAAGCTCTGGATGAGCTCAGAGAGCTGCTGAAAACGGCAGGAGGCTATGAAGTCGGCAGGATGGTTCAGAGTAGAGAAAAAAAGGATACCGCTTTTTTCATAGGAAAAGGAAAGCTTAAAGAGCTTATGCTTCTCAGTCAGGCAATGGATGCGAACCTTGTGGTTTTTGACGAGGAGCTTTCCGGAGCGCAGCTAAGGAATCTGGAAGAAGCTCTGGGGCTTAAAGTGATAGACAGGACTCAGCTTATACTTGATATTTTTGCTCAGAGGGCAAGGTCTAGAGAAGGTAAGCTTCAGGTGGAGCTGGCGCAGCTTAAATATATGATGCCACGATTAATAGGAATGGCGCAGCATATGTCAAGGACAGGCAGCGGTATCGGCAGCAGAGGGCCAGGGGAAAAGAAGCTGGAGGTAGACAGAAGAAGAATAAGGGATAGACTTAACGATTTGGAGAACGACCTGAAGGATGTTAAAAAGCATAGGGACCTTCAGCGGGAAGGCAGGGTATCCAGAAAGGTTTTTCAGGTATGCCTTGTTGGTTATACTAATGCGGGAAAGTCCACGCTGCTTAATAATCTTGCAGAGGCTGACATATATGCCAAGGACCAGCTTTTTGCCACCCTTGATCCTACTACCAGAAAGGTAACTCTCGGTAACGGCAAGGAGGTCCTTATCACAGATACAGTAGGTTTTATAAGGAAGCTGCCCCATGATTTGGTTGAAGCCTTCAAATCAACGCTGGAAGAGGTGCTGAATGCCGATCTTTTGATACATGTGGTTGATGGCAGCAACCCTGACTATGAAACTCAGGTGAGGGTGGTTATGGACGTATTGGCAGAGTTGGGCGCAGATGATAAGGATACAATAATTGCAATTAATAAGATAGATAAATGTCCTGGGAAATTTACTGCAGCCGAGTACAAGGATGTAGAGAATGCTGTGCATATCTCTGCTGCAGAAAGAATGGGTTTGCCTAAGCTGATTTCGCTTATTGAAAAATATTCAGGTATGCAGTCAAAGACTATAGAGCTCTTGATACCATACGCTGAGGGCAGTATGGTTTCCACCATATATGGCAGCGCTAACGAAGTAATAGAGGAGCAATACAGGGAAGATGGAATTTATATAAAGGCTGAGGTGGATGAAATCAGCTACGGAAGATTAGTCAAGTTTATCATTTAGATGTTTTGCGCAAAACGTTTAGGGGGTACAGCTTTGAATAAAAATAGAATCGGGTACATTTATGTTTTGCTGGCGGCATTCTTTTTCGCATTAATAGCCGTTATTGGCAAAACGGTAATGAACACCGGGATTAACGTTTTCGATTTGCTAATATTGCAGAATGCAGCAGCAGTAGTATTTATGCTTGCTTATTTTGCGGTAGTTGATATTAAAAAGCTTTTTCTTGATAGGAGCAGGCTAAAGACTATACTGATACAGGGCTTGATAGGCAGCGCAGGTACAACAATTCTTTTTTATCTGGCATTACAGAGGATGAATGCAGGGATTGCTTCCATGCTGCTGTTTACTCATCCTGTACTTGTATGTCTTTACTTTATGGCAACTAAAACCAGGAAGATAACGATAACCAGTAATTTGGCTCTGCTGTCTGCGTTTTTTGGGAGTATAATGGTAATAAATCTGTTCAACATTGATATTACAAAGACACCCCTTGCAGGGTTAGGCTTCGGAATATTGTCCAGTGCTGCGTATGCATTTTTTAACATATATGCAGATATTAAGCTTAAAGATTTTGAACCACTGGTCATAACCTTTTATACTACATTCACAATTCTAGTGGTGGCATTGATACTTCGCCCTGGCTTTTTCAGGTTTGAGTTTGTAATGACTACCGAGCTGCTGCTGTATATATGCGAGCTTGCATTGGTTTCTGGGATATTGCCCATCATATTCCTTTATTCAGGCATAAACAGGGTTGGGGCAGATAAAGCAAGCATAGTGGCAACCTCTGAGCTGCCAATAACGATACTGATGTCATTTTTTGTGCTGGGTGAAAGGATGGGGCCTGTACAGCTTGCAGGGATACTGCTTATAATGTGCTCGATAGCAATATTACAGTATGAGGGAGTACTAGAGAGGTTTTTCAAGTCGTATTCTCAATAGTTTCCTCTCCCGTCATTTTCATTGTCATCACATCTGAAATAGTTCTCGCACTTTTCATTTTTGTCGGCAGGGCTATTTTGTTTGTTTTGACGATATTTGGTGACGCCTCTTACCAAGGCATACGCTGCCAGCAGTCTTCTGATTTTCATTTGAACCCTTCCTTCCCGGTTTTTGTATTGGCTGCTTTGCTTTTCGATGTTATTTCATAAACCCCCACAATTAGGAGGAATACTCCGAAGGATTTTTTTAAAAGGTTGGAGTCAAGATTTACAGCAAGCAGAGAGCCTATTACTGCACCTATGCAGCCAGTTACCGCCAGTTTTATGAGCAGACCCTTTTCGATGTTCTTTTTTTTTGCATGTACAAATAGCGCAGCTATTGCTGAGGGTATGAACACTAATAGGTTAATGCTTTGGGCGACTTGCTGTTTTGTGCCGATTATGAAGACCAGAGCGGGAATCAAAATTGTTCCTCCGCCTATGCCCATACCGCTGATGATGCCAGATGCAAAGCCAATAAGTATTGTGAGCATTAGAACACCATCCTTATAGCGGCAATTATCATGAATATGCCGAATATTTTCCTAAGGGCATTTACAGGAACCTTATTCAGCAAGCAGGAACCAACCAATGCACCCATTACTGAGCCTATCGCAACCTTCAGAGCAAGATTAAGATCTATTACATCATAACTGAAGTATATAAAAGAGCTTATTAGGGATAAAGGAAGTATTATGGAAATTGCAGTTGCATGAGCTTTGTGATCCTCGATGCCCATAAGAAATACAAGGCAGGGAACAAGAATAGTTCCGCCGCCTGAGCCGAAAACACCATTTACAAGACCCACTATCAGGCCAATCAATGCAGTTTTTACTATGCTTGGGTTTTTATTCATATTTACTCCATTTTTAGAATTCTTTTGCTGCTTAAAATACGACTTTTCAGTATTAATCTTTGCAATACCTGTTTTATTATTGCATGTAAACATTCCCAAGGTAAATTTAAAACACAACTTGGATTTATTTTGCAACACACATTGATTATTTACATCAAATTTTAAGAATGCTATTATATATAAAGGCAGCAATGAAAAATGGCAAGAGCTGCTGAATCATAGATTTTTCAATTTGGAGGTCTTCTTATGATAAATGTTGATAAGGTAATAGACGAAGCGGTGGAATGGATAAAAAGTATTGTGAAAGAGGCAGGCGCAAAAGGAGTTGTGTTCGGTCTTTCTGGTGGAATAGACTCTGCTGTTGTGGCAGCACTTTGTAAAAAAGCTTTTCCGGATGACTCTCTGGGAGTTATAATGCCCTGCTACAGCAACCCGGTGGATGAGGAGCATGCGCATCTTGTGGCTGACGCATTGAAGCTGGAAACTAAGACGGTGGTACTAAATGATGCTTTTGATGCAATGAAAGCTTTGCTAAGGGTGCAGGAAGGTGACCCAAGACTTGCAGTGGCAAACATTAAAGCAAGGCTCAGGATGATTACTGTTTATTATAATGCCGGAGTAAGGAATTATATTGTTGCAGGGACAGGCAACAGGAGCGAGCTTACAATAGGCTATTTCACAAAATACGGAGATGGTGGAGTAGACTTCATGCCCTTGACGAGTTTTGTAAAAAAAGAGGTAGTGGAACTGGCATATAAGCTGGGTATTCCAGAAATTGTAATTACTAAGCCACCGACAGCAGGGTTGTGGGAGAACCAGACCGATGAGCAGGAGATGGGCATGAGCTATGAAGAGCTTGACAACTACATACTCACGGGGAATGGGTCAGAACGTATAAAGAGCAGAGTGGATGGCATGTATCAAAGAAGTGAGCACAAGAGATTGCCTGTACCAAAGTTTGTACCGACAGAAAAAGGAAATATGTAGTTTACATATAAAAGGACTTTGTGATAAAATTATACGTGGTTTTATTCATAAAGTTTAGGGGAGGTTATTCATATATGTCCGGACATTCAAAATGGGCCAATATTAAGCGTAAAAAAGGCAAGGTGGATGCCGTTAGAGGTAAGATATTTACTAAGATAGGTAAGGAAATCGCAATTGCTGCCAAAAATGGTGCAGATCCAAGCACTAATAACAAGCTTGCGGATGCGGTAGCAAAAGCAAAGTCTAATAATATGCCCAGCGATACTATACAGAGAGCTATAAAGAAAGGCGCCGGAGAGATGGAAGGCGTGAACTACGAAGAAATAGTTTACGAAGGCTATGCTCCAGGCGGAGTGGCAGTTATTGTTTCCACGCTTACCGAGAATAGAAACAGGACAGCAGGAGACGTAAGGCACATATTTGACAAAAACGGCGGCAGCATGGGAGTTTCAGGAGCTGTTAGCTGGATGTTTGATAAGAAGGGTATTATCATCGTTGAGAAAGACGGAAAGATAGACGAGGAAGAGCTTATGATGCAAGCTCTTGAAGCAGGAGCAGAGGACTTCAATGCAGAAGAGGATTCCTTTGAAATATTGACTTCCGCAGAAAGCTTCTCAGAAGTAAGACAGAAGCTTGAAGAACTTCGAATACCAATGGCTTCCGCTGAAGTAACAATGGTACCGCAGAATTACATCTCAGTTACGGCTGAAGACGATATAAAAAAGATAAACAAAATGATGGATATGTTCGATGACAACGACGACGTGCAGGACGTTTACCACAACGCCGAACTGCCTGAGGATGATGAGGAATAGTAACGGATAAGGGAATTACAATCAGACATGGCATACGACATGTACACCTTCCTATGAAAGTAAAATTTCATGAGGAGGTGTATTTTTTATATTAAAGCAAGTTGCAATAAAGGATATGGTAAAGTCAGAAGGAGATATCCCTGAATATTCGAGACATTTTGGAATACTAGTCAGAACGCTTTAAAAATTAATGAAAATAATGTAAAATATACCATAAGCATGCAACTAAATCTGGAATAATCCGTCTAACTTATAAATCAAACAATTGCACGCCGAAGGGCAATCATTAAATATGTGAGGTGATATCATGAAAAAAAGATCTTTAGGATCTATACTTTTTATTATCCTTATAGTCACAAGTATCATGTTTACTGGCTGCAGCAGCAAAGCCCCAAGTGAATCTGCACCTGCCGCACCATCAGAAGCTGGCTTTACAGTAGTAGACAAGGAAACAGCAGGCGTTACGCCGACATCAACATCTGCACAGATGCCAAATCGCAAACTCATAGTTAAGCTGCTTATGCAGATGAGAGTGGATAATATTGAAAAAAGCATTCTCGATGCTGAGGCAATGGCTGCAACTGTGGGTGGCTACACAAGAGAGTCTTACCAAAACGAATTATCAGGACAACTCACGATTATGATTCCGGCAGGACATGTAGATACATTTACTACAAGCCTTAGAAGCCTGGGTAAAGTAACTAATAGTAATCGCAAAACAGAGGATGTAACAGACAGCTATTTCGATACTCAAATTCGAATTAAAAATCTGGAAACTGAAATTGTAACGATGCGAAATCTATTGCAAAAACCGGGCTGGAAGGTCTCAGAGATTTTAGAAATTGAAAGAGAGATACGACGTCTTACTGATGAGCTTGAGTCTTTAAAGGGGTATATAACCAACCTTGATCGCCAAATAACTTATAGCGAAGTTCAAATAAGCTTTGAAAAGAGTCAAGCTGCTATTGGTTCTATTAGTCAGGACGGTCTTGGATATAAATTGTTACTTGCATTAAAAAGTGGGATAAATCTTCTAGTAGGTATTGTTACAGCCATCCTTAGCTTTATTGCATTTATATTGCCGATATCTCCCTTTGCAGTAATTGCTTACTTTGTCTTTCGTAAACCCATTCGTCGCTTCTATAAAAAAGGTCAGCAAGAGCCAAAACAATAATTTAGAGAGTATATTTCAGCAAAAGATTACATAGATGTGGATATGCTCGACGATAATGATGACATACAAAATGTACACCTTCCTTTATAAATGTAAAAATTCGAAAGGAAGGTGTATTTTTATGCTGGTACAGTATTTACAGAAGCAGCAGAACCTGATCCCTTTTGAGAACCAGTGGTAGAATTTATTTTACAATCAGTTCCCGGCATCTTTTCAGAGGTCAATTCTAAAAAGCAGTTGACTCTTTATCAGCACTATTGTATTATAAAATCATAAGAAACATATTATTGCTCGGTCAAAGCCTTATCAGCGAAAGCGATATGAGCGGAGTAAGTCATCTAAGTCCTTTAGGATATGATGTTCTTATATGAGACGAGACTGTCAGGGTGGACAGCCATTTATTATGGTTGTCTTTTTTGTTGTCCGAAACTCATTATAAGAAATGTCTTAAATGAAAGGAGGTGACAGATGTGAAGAAATTTAATAAGAAGAAACTCATCTTACCAGTTCTCTTAATGGTTATAGCATATGTTGCGGTGCCATTTATTAGCTCTGAAATTGACGCTTATGGAGCCTTTTTCTTAGTAGCGGTGGGTCTTGGATGCGGTATTATGATAAACCAATTTATTTTTAAAAAGGCATGATGTAGTAAAAAACGGTAAAAAATCAAAATATATGAATGCACAGTAAAAAGAGCCAATGTCTTAATATGCTATCTTTTTAGATACAGTTATAATATATCAACTGTCTATTATAAGGGTAGCATATTATTTTGATTATTCCGGCGCGATGTGCAGGACGTATACCACAACGCCGAGCTTCCAGATGAAGAAGAATAGAGGAAATTAGACAACCTGCTATATGAATGACAAGTTCATATAGCAGGTTGCTTTTGTTGGCGTATAATGGGTAATTAAGTTATAATAAAAATATCTATTGCATATTCAGATTAGTCTACGCTATCTCAAGTCAATAGAAAGAACGCTTGAAAGGATATAATTCCATGAAATCAAACAAGAGCTATATAATTGGAGTCATCGCTGTGCAAATGATACTGCTTCCATTACTACTCACAGTAGGGAGCTTTGTTTATTCACCTATAGCAAATCTGTTGTCTGATGCTATTAGAGAAGCAGGGCTTGGAAATGATGTTCAGAAGCTTTCTCACGTATTGGCTTTAGTACTTTGTACACTATTAGCAAGTGGAGCGGTGGGCTACATATACTCAAGACAATCTAAAACTAAGCCTGACTCTTCAAAGGCAAGATACATAGCTCCTCTGATACCAATAATCTATGCTTTTACTTTTGCCTTTCTTGCTGCTGTATTTTCAAAAGGCGACTACAATTCAGGCTGGTGGGGAGTATATATTTTCAAAAACCCCATGTTTCTAATATTTGATATATTTCTTGCTTTTACCGGCATGAATCAATTGATTCCTGTAGCAGAGCTTACGGCCTATACAAGCTTTGCATTGGGGTTTCTGCTTCAGGAGCAAGTTGCCAAGTCGGGTATAAAGGATACTGCTTCAAGAAATATTAAAGCATTATTAGTGGCTTTATGCTTGGCTGTAATTGTATTTACAGGAAACAGCAACAGAGATGTAATAGACAATGGAATAATTGAGATGATATACGGCGAGTCGAGTGTCGGGAAGGACTTAACAGAATACGATCTGTTGGAAATAGCTCCATTCAGGGAGGATAACGGCTTAGCGAAGCTTGACAAAGAAGCCTCTCTACAGTTTAAGGAGATTGACGATATGCCACGCCTTGACGGTGCAACTGCTGCATATCCGGTATATGCTGCTTTTGTTGAAGCAGTGTACAAGGGACTGGGTGATTATTATAATGCAAATAAGAATAATAACGATAAGGATATATATCTTGCATTTGTTGATAGTAACCAGCCTCCCTTTGATAAAATAAAATGTTCAAAGACCGACAAGGCATATGAAAGACTGATAGATGGACAAACAGATATAATTTTTGTTGCTGAACCGTCAAAATTCCAAAATGAATTGATAAAGGCAAAGGGTGACGAATTTGTACTTACTCCTATCGGCTATGAAGCCTTTGTATTTTTCACAAATGTTAAAAATCCGGTGGAAAGCTTGACAATAGGGCAGATACAGGATATTTACTTAGGCAAGGTAACCAATTGGAAGAAAGTAGGCGGTCAAAACAGGGAGGTATTGCCCTATCAGCGGCCTGAGAACTCCGGCAGCCAGACAGTGATGGAGAACAAGGTAATGAAGGATCTTCAGATGATGGGACCTACGAAGGAATCTTTGGTAGAAGGCATGGGTGGTATTATCAAGGAGGTTGCAAGCTACAAAAATTCCAGGAACTCCATAGGCTACTCTTTTATGTACTATTCATCCTCGATGATTAGGAACAACCAGATAAAATATATTGGGGTAAATGGAATAAAGCCCACTACTGAAACGGTGAGAAACAGGACATACCCCTTTACTGTCCCTGTATATGCAGTGACCTTAAAGTCGAATACTAAGGAAAAGGTAAGCAAGCTTATAGAATGGATATTATCAGAGGAAGGCCAAAGCCTTATTGAAAAAACCGGCTATGTACCTGCAATAAAGTAAGATGCCGAATTTGACACCTTACATATATCTATTTTACTATCTTATTGAATAGCCTTACAATTCTATCCATGAAATCTGAAGCAGACTTTAAAGCTGTGCTAAAGGTTGTATGAGTATCTTCAATTGTGACAAACTCCGGTATAAGATCATTTGCCAGTATATATTCTGATTGCTGTATATCTCTTAAGGCTCTTTCATACCCATCCCTGCAAAGTTGAATTTCGACAGGTTCCCTGGAACTTAAATTCCATGCCTTGCCATGCTCAAACACCCCATCTCTAGACATGATAAATATCTTATAATCATCAATGAAGGAACCCTTTATCATGTTTGACTGGGATGCTACAAATCCACTTTCAGCATTCAGAAGATCCTGCCCGAAAAGCTTCACTCTGCTTTCTCTTATACCAATAAGGTTCAGCATGGTAGGTAGAAAATCCATTTGCCCTCCCACGATAATATTCGTTTCACTTACAGCACTTCCGGGAATATGTATAATAAGCGGTACATTAAGGGATTCATCAAAGGTGTATTCATGACCTAGAAGCTCCGTCATAAGCTTATCGTTTTCAGTCACACCGTTAGGTATGCCTCTGTGGTCGCCATATAATGCTATGATTGAATTATCATACAGTCCATACCTTTTTAGCTCCTCTATGAAAAGCCCCAGAGCTTCATCTGCATAGTGAATTGCTTGGATATAGCGCCCTAGAGTTGTGTTTTCATGCTTAGGCAGCAGCTTCACTGTCTTATACTTCTTTGGCAGCGCATAGGGATGATGGCTTGAAAGTGTGATCAAAAAAGAATAAAAAGGCTGCTTGGCTGTGCTGAGGTATTTTGCAGATTGCCTCAAAAAGTATTTGTCGCTTAAGCCCCAGCCGAATATCTCTTCAGGATTGAAATCATGCATATTGATGAACCTGTCGTAGCCCATCATGGGATATATGGTCTGCCTATTCCAGAACTCCGGCTTGTAAGCATGAAACGCCATTGTATTATATCCTTGCTCCCTCATGATCATCGGCAAGCCCATGAATTTATTGTTCTGATACTTGCTGTATGCGGGTAAATCCATTGAGGGGTAAAGGGAATTCTGCGTGACGAATTCTGCGTCGGAGGTGCCGCCCTTTCCCAACTGCTGATAGTAGCGGTTGAAATATAGTGAATCCGAAAGCAGCAGCTTATTAAGGTTCGGTGTAAGCTTCTGTCCGTTGTAGTTCATATTTATCACAAAATCCTGAAGGGCTTCCACCTGAATGACTATAACATTCCTGTCTTTTGCTATTCCAAAAAATCGAGATTCTATTTCAAGCTTTTTCTTTTCTTGAGTTACTTGAAACCTGCTGATGTCGCTATCATTAACCAGTGTTTTATTAGAAAGCTGTGAAATATGATAATGCAGCAGGCCGAATTTCTCATATGCCTGCCCACTGCTTTTTATGCTGCTTAGAGAGAAGTCCGTGAATGTAAATACCAGTATAAGTGCAGCTGCGATAAGAGAAGGCATTACCCGTGGATCTGAAGCCTTTTCCTGATTTTTTAGAGAGTTATGGTGGAATATCAATATTAGAGCATCAGCAAACAGTAGGATATGCATGATTGAAAAGAGTGAGCTTACGCTGTCCCATATCGTAGGTAGAACTTTCAAAAACTGTAAATCCGAAGCTTCCGGCAGCACATTAAAATACTTGAAATAGAGCAGGTCTGCAAGCACTATAATTGCAAGGATTTCATGAACGGCAATCCTAAGAAAAAAGCTCTTTCTTGCAAAAACCAGGTTCAGCATTGTATATATTGCTAGTAGAAGCATGGAGGTTCTCAAGGCAGTCAGAAGCATATACTGGGGTTTTCCGACTGAGTAGTAAAGGGCTGTAAATTTACATAACGTGAAAGCAATCATAAGTAAGGTCTGCTGCAAAAGGTACGAATACTTTTTGTTAGTGAACATATATCAAACGTCCTTCCGCCATATTCTATCCATGAAAGATATATTTGGTGCTTCGCATAGTTCACTAAATCTATATTCGAATATGGTTATCCAACATTACTACAAGTATATGAGAATATCTTGATATTAGTTTAAAGATATGAGAATCTAAGAATAGAATAGTATCATGTACGAACAAGGAGGAGTATATTATGAACGCAAGAGAAATAAGGATAGGGGCAAAATACAGACATTTCAAAGGAAATGAGTACCTGGTGCTGCATGTGGCAAAACACTCTGAAACCTTGGAGGAATACGTTGTATACCAAGCTCTATATGGCGAGAAAGGTATTTGGATAAGACCGCTGGAAATGTTCTTAAGTATGAAAGAGGTAGAAGGAAAGCAAGTTCACAGATTTGAAGAAATAGTATAATTCAGCCTTGCTGCGCTGCAGCTTTCTCCATGATTTGCAGTACTGCAAGGTCCTTTTCCTTACACTCCATCATTATATCAAAATCATCCTTTACAAGCGCTACAGCCTGCTTGTAGTCCTCGAAGTCAATAAAATCCGAATGGTGCCTGTCAGTGGGGCAGCTTCTTCCACTGCTGAGGTGCATCTTAGGTCTTTGCCCTTTCCAAGAGTTCCTTATCCTTTCTATGAGCAGGGGCAGGTTGTCATTCTCATGGTTGCAGTTATGATGATGTATGTCCAATACCATTGGAATGTTCAGATGCTCGCATAGAGACAACACATCTTCTGCATTGAAAATTTTATCGTCGTTTTCAACTACGATTTTCTCCTTAATGTCATTATCCAGAGTATTAAAGCTCTTGATGAATCTTTCTATAGCCCTCTGCTTGCCTCCTGTACCGCTGCCTACGTGAAGGACCAGGATTCTATTTCCTACCATATTTGAAAGTCTGTTGTGGTGTTCAAGAATTGCGAAGCTTCCCTTAACTACCTCCGGCCTATCTGAATTAAGTACGCAGAACTGGTCCGGATGCATGCTTATTCTTATTTTGCCCCCATTGACTATTTCCCTTATCTTTTCAGACATGTTCTGAATGTCAGTATCCTCCCACCAATGCCAATCAGGCACATAGGTGGCAAGGGGTATTAGATCAGAGCTTAAGCGATACAGGCTTATGCCGCTCTCAATGCACCAAAGCATGATTCTGGAGACATTATAGAGGTTGTCGACTGCTATCAATCGAAGTCTTCGCATCCTTTCTGATTGTTCTAACCCTTCAAAGGTCTTTACGCTCATTGTCTTGAATCTGCCATTTTCCTTCATGCTCTTTGAGATACATGCAAAGCCTAATCGCAACATAATATCATCCTTCACAACTTTAGTATTCTATTCGGCTATATTATTTGAAGAAATTTTCATTCTAATGCGTATATACCTATGATGATATTTACAAGGAGGACTGAAAATGGATCAGGTAAGAAGAGGAGAAAGTGGTTTTTTCGGCATAATAATATTCGGTTTATGTGTTTCACTTATCTCGTTAAGCCTGGGACTTATTGCTGCTCCAGTGGCATATCAGTTAGTTGAATACAATCTCAATATGGACGGCATCCAAATCAATGGATTGTTGGGTTTCTTGGGAATCAGCACCACACCTATGCAGGAAATGCTGATATTTATGCTTTTGGGTGTATTTATTGGAATAGGAAGCTTGCATTTATTCAATAAGACTGCATATTTAATGGGTGGATTGCTGAAAGTCATGTCTCCTACACAGGTTAAAGACTAAAAGTCTACTTCAGGGTATATAAATAGCAACTAAGTAAAAAATATTGAAGAAGCTATTTCAAATATACTTTGGAGGTAATATAATGAATAATGGAGCATATGAAAAGGTTGTTAACGGAAGAAGCCTGAACAATATTTTCGGGGAAATCCAAAAGCTCAGTACGGTCGAAAGCTATCTTATACATGTTGAGACAATAGATGGTGCTGAGAACAATTTCATTGAGGGTGCGAAGAATGGTCACAGAGAGGTCGAGAACCTATATGTATCCAGTGACAATATGACAGGTTTAAAAATGGTATAGTAGCGGCGATAAAGGAAGGGGGTGCGGCTTGCATGGGGTGAATGACAGGGTGAACTGTATAACCTGTACTCATTATTATGTGACTTGGGATAGAAGTTTTCCCAATGGCTGCAGACTTTTCGAGTTTGAGACGGGCAAACTGCCTTCCCAACTGGTACAGGAGTCAACTGGAGACAGCTGCAAAAACCATATTGAGAAGAAAAAAAACAAGAAAAATTTATAATTAGGAATAAAAGCTGATATTTTGGAAATAATACCCTCCAGAACAATATGGAGGGAAAATTATGTTTGAAGATAGAAGTATCAGACGCAAAAGAAGGTATATACTAGCTGCAGTCTTTCTGCTACTGGCTTCTGCCGCATTTGGAGTTGGCTACTATTTTAATGCCGAGGCTCCGGAGGCATTGGACGATTCTGCAAACCCATCAAAGGTGAACCTGCAGATACCTGACAGTTTGATAAATCCAGCAGACAGCAAGCTGCCCTATGAGCCGGTGAATGCTGATACTGATGATACTACAGCATTAAACATGCCGAACAAGTATTTGCTGACTCCAAATACACAATTGATTTTCAAAACATATTTCAATTCCTGCAGACATACTACAGAAAAGGCTGTACCGGCTTCCAGAGAAGAAGTGAGTATGAACGAGCAGCAGTTGAAGGATAAATATACGAGCTGGGAAATAACTGCATTCTCACCTCCAATAGTTGAATTAAGCAGAGCAGTTGATGCATACTGCCCCATCCATTATATTATAGGTGTAGACAATGGGTATATTGCTATATATGTATATGATGAAAACGGGCAGAAGGTTATGCAGGAAAAGACCGACATTTCTATTGCTACTCTTACTCCGGAAGATCAGCAGGCCCTTAATGGAGGAATAGTGGTGGATACAGAGGACCAGAAGGAACAAACCCTGGAAGGCTTTAGCAATTAGAAGATATGGTAGAAATGTTTTCTACTAAGAAATTCCATGAACTTATGCTCTATCGCGTAGCTCTCGCTAAGCGACCCGCATAAGGGAATTTCTAAGTGGAAAACAAGTCTTTAGCAGGTGAAATACTGCTTTATTTTTTTGCAAAAAAAGGTTATAGTATAATTTAGCGAATATATGTTTGGTGGTGCATTAATATTGTTGATTTTAGGAATTGACCCGGGTATAGCAATACTTGGGTTCGGACTTGTACGGTACGAGGCAAACAAATTTACAGTAGTAGATTACGGAGCAATTACAACAAATGCAGGCACGCCGATGTCAAAAAGGCTAACCCAGATATACAATGACCTTATTGATTTAATAGAAAGGTATAAACCTGACGCATTTGCCGTTGAAGAGCTGTTCTTCAACAAAAATATTAAGACAGCGCTGACGGTAGGACATGCCAGGGGGGTAGCGGTTTTGGCAGGTGCAAAGTCTGGGATACAGGTTTATGAATATACTCCTCTTCAAGTCAAACAGGCTGTGGTAGGGTATGGAAGGGCTGAGAAGAGCCAAGTACAGCAGATGGTGAAGATTCTTCTGAACCTTAGGGAAATACCAAAGCCTGACGACGTTGCAGATGCTCTGGCTGTTGCTATTTGCCACGGGAATTCCTCCAATTTCTCAGAACAATTCAGATTGTAGAGGTGAAAGGATATGTATGAATATTTAAGCGGGATAGTGGACTATATGGGCGCGGATTATGCTGTGATAGATATTTCGGGTCTGGGCTACAGGGTGTTCACTTCACAGAATACTATGAAGAGTCTTAAGCTTGGCGAAACCTCGAAGATTTTTACACATTTGATCGTCAAAGAGGATGATCTGGTGCTTTACGGCTTTTCTACCAGGGATGAGCTTTCCATGTTCAAGCTGCTGATATCGGTATCGGGAGTTGGGCCGAAGGCTGGAGCTTCACTGCTCAATCAGTACAAAGCATCTGATATAGCGGCGGCTATTATCAGCAGGGACATAACAAAGCTTACAAAAGCTCAGGGTATCGGGAAGAAAATCGCTGAAAGAATAATACTTGAGCTTAAAGACAAGATAGATACAGAAAGTGCTATTGGAGGAATTGAGGCTTTCGATGGTGGAGATGAGGTATCCCAGGTAATTGAAGCTTTGGTTTCTTTAGGGTATAATTATTCTATAGCAGCGACTGCTGTTATGAAGCTAAAGGATACAAAGAAACCTATCGATATTCTAATTAAGGATGCATTAAGGCAGCTTGCAACAATGTAGATTTATAAAGTGAGGAAGTACTATGGAAGATAGATTGATAACACCAAAGATAATGGAAGAGGACACTGAGGTTGATACAAACCTGAGGCCGAGATCTCTTGGGGAATATATAGGACAAACCAGCGCCAAGGAGAAAATAGATATTTTCATACAGGCGGCAACTAAAAGAAAAGAGACTCTTGACCATGTTCTGCTTTATGGACCTCCTGGACTAGGCAAAACAACCCTTGCCAATATCATTTCCAATGAGCTGGGAGTAAACATTAGGATTACCTCTGGCCCGGCAATAGAAAAGCAGGGGGACTTGGCAGCCATTCTCACGAATCTTAATAATAATGATGTGCTGTTTATCGATGAGATACACAGGCTAAATCGAAGTGTTGAGGAAATCCTTTATCCGGCTATGGAAGATTATGCTTTGGATATAATAATTGGCAAGGGACCCAGCGCACGCTCCATAAGGCTTGACTTGCCGAGATTTACGATGATAGGTGCCACAACGAGAGCTGGAATGCTTACATCTCCGCTCAGAGACAGGTTTGGAGTAATTTGCAGGCTTGAATATTATACTAATGAAGAGCTATATCAGATAATCACAAGGTCTGCAAAGATATTGAAGATAGAAGTGGACAATGATGGAGCCCTTGAGATAGCAAGAAGGTCAAGGGGAACCCCGCGTGTTGCCAACAGGCTTTTAAAGAGGGTAAGGGATTATGCGCAGGTCAGGGCTGAAGGTATCATCGATAAAGAGACTGCTGACAAGGCATTGAAGCTTCTTGAAATAGATGACATGGGACTTGATGAAATTGACAAGAGGATGCTACTGACAGTCATCAACAAATTCGACGGCGGACCGGTTGGCTTGGATACCCTTGCTGCATCCATAGGGGAAGACAGCGGTACCATAGAGGACGTTTATGAGCCGTACCTTCTGCAGATTGGCTTCATTAACAGGACTCCAAGAGGAAGAATTGCGACCAAATCTGCTTATAAGCATTTTGGAATTAATAAAGATTAACCAGGGGTGAAACAATTGAAACTGCTGCTTCATATGTGTTGCGGCCCATGTGCTGTTTATCCTCATAAGATTCTCAGTAAGGAGCATGATATAACGGGATTGTTCTATAATCCCAATATACACCCTTATACCGAATACAAGAAAAGAATGGATACAGCTCAAGAGTTCGCAGATAAATCAGAGTACAAGCTTATAACAATAGATGAATACAACTTGGATGAATTCCTCAGAAATTCAGCCTTCCGGGAGGGGCAGCGGTGCATGATGTGCTATGCTGACCGTCTTGAGAGAACTGCTTCTGTTGCAAAAAAAGGGAAATTTGACGCTTTTACAACCACTCTTTTGGTAAGTCCCTTCCAGAAGCATGAGCTTATCAAAAGGATAGGCGAAGAAGCGGGAAGTAAATATGGAGTTGAGTTTCTGTATAAGGATTTCAGGGAAGGCTTCAAAGAGGGCGTGGAAAAGTCAAAGCAGTTGGAGCTTTACAGGCAGCCATACTGCGGATGCATATACAGCGAGAGGGACAGATATATGCCTAAGATAAAGGGCGAAAGAAAACAACAATAATAAATCCAACACAGACATGTTGAAGGGAGTAGTGCTAATGAAAGCAAAAAAAGCCGTACTAACCTACTTAGTAATTACTGCAGTTGCTTTAACATCCTTTTCTTTCAATGTTGAAACGGTACATGCCAGCGTTCCGGTCCCTGAAACAATAAAAGTGGGGCTGGGCTTTGGATCGTCTGCTGCCAACATATTTACCCTGGGCAGTGAGACAGGTATGGAAATTTTGGGTTTTGAAAATGGTGAATATAAGGACTTGATTGAAGTGACCAACCCTGCAGGAATCAAGGTACGCAGAGATAAATACTACAATATAGTGAACAGTAAGGAACGTGAAATAAACTATGTGAAGGCAGCCAAATATGAAGGGGAAGTAATAGGACCCTATCATATACAGATAGGTGATGTTTTTCCTGACATAGAAGCGGCCAAGCAAGTAATAGCACAGGTGTCCTCCATTACTCCGGCAGTGTTTCCTGCATATGAGGGCGGCTGGCGGGTCTGGTCGCAGCTTTACTTGGAAGAAAGTGAATGCCTTAACCAGATAAAGGTTATGCAGAATGAGAAAAGCGATATTAGCTATTCGGTGGTATACCCGGATAGAAAAAGAATACAGATCCTGGATGGCGCTACCGGACAGATGCTGCTTGTATTGAACAGTGAAGCAAAAACAAAGGTTATGCCCAAGGATATACAGGGGAAAGTCAGTTCAATACAGTACAAGACTAAGAAATACAGGGGAAGCATAACAATGCAGAGCCTGGCTGAAAGTGATGTTACATTAATCAATGAGCTGCCCTTTGATCAATATCTATACAGCGTTGTCCCTTCTGAAATGCCGGCGACCTGGCATGTAGAGGCATTGAAGGCTCAGGCAGTAGCTGCGAGGAACTTTGCAATCGTAACGATGGGCAGGCATAATGCACAAGGTTTTGATTTGTGCAGCGTTGAACACTGCCAAGCATACAACGGTATAGGACAGGAAAGCAGCACGACCACTGAAGCGGTAAATGCTACTAAGGGAAAGATACTTACATACAATGACAAGCTTGTCACTACATATTTTCACTCTAGCAGCGGAGGCCATACAGAGAACATTGAGAATGTTTGGGGGAGCAATCTGCCTTATATCAGAGGAGTAGATGATCAATACGGTCTGGGAAGTCCCTACGATAACTGGACTCTTGATATGGATAAGACAGCATTAAAAGAAAAACTAACATCGGCAAATATAGATTTAGGTGAAATCTTAGATATAAGAGTATTGGAGGTAAGCAGTTACGGGCGTGTAACAAAGCTTGAAATAAAAGGCACAAAGGAAACCAGGATATTCGAAAAGGAAAAGATAAGGAGCATTATAGGCACAAAATCACTTAAAAGTATATGGTACAAGTTGAAAACCGATGCGGATATCTTTGTTAGAGGATCACTTTTAGGAACTTCCGAGTCGGGCAGAGCTTCGAATATGTATGTGATTTCTGCTGCAGGCAAAGCTAAGGTCAGCAGCCCGAAAAACTTGGTAGCCATAAAAGGCATGAACAGTACGAAAGCCTACAATGTGATACCCAATAAATACACCTTCGACGGAAAGGGTTTCGGGCACGGTTTGGGAATGAGCCAGTACGGTGCAAAAGGAATGGCTGAAGCAGGTAATAACTATCAGAAAATATTGGAACACTATTATCAGGGATCAAAAGTACAATAGAAAGAAGGCATAAGATGGAGCTTAAGGATTTTCACTTCGATTTGCCTGAAGAGCTTATCGCACAGGAGCCAATAGTCAACAGGGATATGTCCAGACTGTTGGTGCTTGACAAGAATGATGGAGAAATAACACACAGAAGTTTTAGAGATATTTTGGAATACCTGCATAGTGGGGATTGCCTCGTGCTGAATAATACCAGGGTAATACCCGCAAGGCTGTTCGGAGTAAAAAAGGACAGCTTGGGCAGTATTGAATTCTTGCTTTTGAACAGAAAAGAGAAGGATGTCTGGGAGGTTATACTTAGGCCGGGAAAGAAGGCAAAACCCGGTGCAAGATTCCTCTTCGGGAATGGAGAGCTTGAGGGAGAGATACTTGAGATCCTTGAGGGCGGCAATCGGCTGGTGAGGTTTCATTATCAGGGTATTTTCGAGGAAGTGCTGGATAGGTTGGGAAATATACCTCTTCCTCCATATATAAAAAAACAGCTGGAGGATAGGGAACGATACCAGACAGTGTATTCCAAGCATGAAGGTTCTGCGGCTGCACCAACTGCAGGGCTGCACTTCACTAAAGAGCTTCTGCAGCAGCTGGCGGATAACGGAATAATAATAGTTTATGTGACACTTCATGTTGGGCTCGGTACCTTCAGACCTGTAAAGGTTGATAATATCATGGAGCACAAGATGCACTCCGAGTACTATGAGCTAAGCACAGAAAGTGCTGAAACTATAAAAACCGCCAAAATTAATGGGGGGAGAGTTATCTGTGTAGGAACTACCTCCACAAGGACTCTGGAATCAATAATGCAGAAAAAAGGCAAGCTCCAGGCAGACAGCGGTTGGACAGACATATTCATATATCCGGGGTACAAGTTCATGTTAACAGATGGACTAATTACGAATTTTCATCTGCCGGAATCCACACTGCTTATGCTGGTAAGTGCATTGGCGGGAAAAGATAACATAATGAAAGCATATAAAGAAGCCATAGCAGAGCGCTATAGATTTTTCAGCTTTGGTGATGCAATGCTTATAATTTAATTATATGTCCCGCCCAGGCAAAGTATTGCCTGTCAGCATTGAACTTGGCTTCAATGAATGGACAAATTAATGAATGCTTTACTAAAGTAAAGCTAGGAGGTAAATTCAGTTGACAATAAGATACGAGCTGATAAAAGAAGACAAGAAAACCGGTGCAAGATTGGGGAAGCTCCATACACCGCATGGAACCATTGATACGCCTACGTTCATGCCGGTAGGGACTCAAGCTACTGTAAAAGCCATGTCTCCAGATGAGTTGAAGGAGATTGGCGCACAAATAATATTAAGCAATACTTATCATTTATATATAAGACCTGGACACAAGCTGGTAGAGAAGGCAGGCGGACTTCACGGGTTTATGAATTGGGATAGACCCATACTTACTGACAGTGGAGGCTTTCAGGTGTTTAGTCTTAATGATTTGAGAAAGATATCAGAAGAAGGGGTTGTATTCAAGTCCCATCTCGATGGATCCAAGCATCTTTTTACTCCCGAATATGTTATGGAGATAGAAAACTCTCTTGGGGCAGACATTATCATGGCTTTTGACGAATGCACCCCATATCCCTGTGAACATGATTACGCGAAGAAATCAATGGAAAGAACGATAAGATGGCTGCACAGATGTAAGGAAGCTCATAAGAATACAGAGAAGCAGTCGCTTTTTGGAATTGTCCAAGGAAGTGTCTATAAGGATTTAAGAATTGAAAGCGCAAGAAGATCTGTGGAAATGGATTTACCCGGGTACTCAATAGGTGGATTGAGTGTTGGGGAGCCTAAGGAAATAATGAATGAAGTGCTGGAATATACAGTACCGGAGCTTCCGAAAGATAAACCCAGATACCTTATGGGGGTGGGTAGTCCTGACTGCTTGCTAGATGGCTCAATCAGGGGAATAGACATGTTTGACTGTGTGCTGCCTACAAGAATTGCACGAAACGGGACTGTGATGACTTCAAAGGGAAAGCTTGTTGTAAGGAATGCAGAGTACAGCGAGGATTTCAGACCAATGGATGAGGAGTGCGACTGCTATGCCTGCAGGAACTTTTCAAGGGCGTACATAAGACACCTCATCAAAGCAGGAGAGATACTGGGAGGAAGGTTGACAACCATCCACAATCTTAGATTTCTACAGAATCTAATGGCCAAAATAAGGAAGGCAATAGAAGAGGATAGTCTTACAGAGTTCAGGAATGATTTCTTCGAAAAATACGGATATTAAGGTAATCATATATAAGACAAAATATAATTGGATAATATACAATAATGAGAAGGATTTTTGACTTGTTTATTGAATAATAAGCATGAAGGATATTTTTTAGAATCCTTCATAATATCAAAAGGTATAAAGGAGGAATATACAGAGTGAGTCAGTTTGGTTCTTTAGGATGGATTTTACCATACGCAGTTGTTATTGGGGCTTTTTACTTTTTTCTTATAAGACCTCAGAAAAAGAAGGAGAAAGCAACCCAGGAAATGAGAAATAGTATTAAAGAAGGTACAGAAGTTGTAACAATAGGTGGACTGTACGGCAAGGTTGTTAATGCGAAGGAAGATGTACTTACAATAGAAGTTGGAGCTGATAAAGTAAAACTCAAGGTTGCAAGATGGGCAATCGGGAAAGTTATAGAAAATAGCGAAGAAAAGTAACTTGAATTCAAGTTACTTTTCTTCTTTTAGAGAATAAATATTCCCTATAGTGAATAGATTTATAGAAACAAACCTGTTCTGCGATTAAAATAAATTACTATAGGGGGTTATTTTGTATGAGGAAAATGATAAACTATGCAAAGAAAGCGCCTGCAGAAGAAAAAGGAATTAATATATATGGGGTATTCCTGAAATCACTTGGGATATGCTTTACAATATCCTTTGCCCTAATTGTACTTTACGCATTGATACTATCATTCACAAGCATGAGTGATTCTTCAATGAACATGTCCATACAAATTATTATGATAGTAAGTATAACAATTTCAAGTATTTACGGGGGAAAGAAAATATCCAGAAAGGGCTGGTTGTTTGGTATAGCCCTGGGATTGCTGTTCACACTTCTGCTGGTTCCTTTGAGTGTGGGCTTCGGGCAGAATTTCAGTCTTGATAAATACTTCATGGCAAAAACCCTAATGGGTGGTGCTGTAGGGCTAATCGGAGGCATAATAGGCGTCAATCTCAATTGAAATTCCAATTAATTTCAAATTTTACTTTTCCATAAATCACTAATATGGTATAATTTCAATGTGAAAAAACATTGAGGAGGAAACTAAATGAAGCATATTAGAACTATCAACAGCAAAACATTATGTGAAAGTGTACAAAAGGGCGGTTGTGGTGAATGCCAGAACTCATGCCAGTCAGCATGCAAGACTTCCTGTACAGTAGCAAATCAGAAGTGTGAAAATGTTGAGAACAGCAGAGTAAAGCCGATGATTTCGCATAAAAACTTAATTTAAGGTAATAATAGGTTATAATAATTCATTTTTTTGTACATAGGCAGTAATATGTCGGTAAGCATGTAAGCGAACCAATATGTTACTGCTTTAAAACATTTTTAATGGAGGGCTTATGGTAGTATTGTACAAGCATTACAAGCCTGAGACAGAAAAAAGCGCATTCATCGCTGAAAGCAGTACCTTAATAGGCAGATGCTTTATAGGCGAGGACTGCAGTATTTGGTTCAATGCAGTGCTTAGAGCGGATGTCAATGAGATAAGGATTGGAAGAGGCACAAATATCCAGGACGGCTGCGTAGTCCACTGCGATCGTGATTTTAAAGTCAGCATTGGAGAAGATGTCACTGTAGGCCACAATGCAATTATCCACGGATGCACAATAGGCAGCAACTGCATTATAGGAATGGGGTCAACAGTGCTTGATGGTGCAGTTATAGGCGATAATGTAATAGTAGGTGCCAACTCATTAATCACCTCCGGTAAGATCATTCCCTCAGGTGTTCTGGTTATGGGGAGCCCGGCAAAGGTTGTCAGAGAGCTGACTTTAGACGAGATAGAAGGAATCCGCCACTCAGTAAAAGGGTATGTTACACTTTCTAAAGAATACACTGGTGGGATAGAATAGAGAAAAAAACAAATAATACATATGCAAGCTAACCTGGATAATGTGGAAACATTGGGAAAGGCAAAGCAGGACAATATTTCTTCTACATTGACTAAGAATTGCAAAAGTTATATAATAACCATTGTGAAATTAAATAAGGGGGAGTTAACAAATGAAGTCAAAAAGCCTAATAGTGTTTCTGGCAGTGGTTTTACTAATTTCATTTTTTGCGTATATAGCGGTCTACGGACTTAATATAGGAAAATATGAAATTTTGCCTGTGAAGCAGCTTATAAAATTGGGTCTCGATTTAAGAGGTGGAGCAACAGTACTTCTGGAGGCAAAGGACAATCCTAGTGATCCCGTAAATGAAGAGAAGATGACAAGAGCAGTTGCTACAATAAGAGAGCGTATAGATGCTCTGGGAGTAGCAGAACCTGTTATCACAAGAGTCGGAAAGAATAGAATAGAAGTGCAGCTTCCTGAAATCCAGGATCCGCAGAGAGCACTGGATTTAATTGGTCAGACTGCTCAATTGGAATTCATAGAAGAAGAAACAAAGCAGGTCATTTTAACTGGTAATGATATAAAGAAAGCAGAGGCGGAATTCGGACCAAGCAATGATGGACTTGGACAGGCACCAGTGGTATCCTTTGAGCTTTCACCTGAAGGGGCAAAGAAGTTTGCTGTTGCCACTGAAAGAAACGTAGGCAAGCAAATAGGAATTTATCTTGATAAGCAGCCAATATCACTTCCTACAGTACAGAGCGTAATTCCTGATGGGAAGGGTGTAATCACCGGTTCTGCAAATATGGAAGAAGCTGGGGACTTAGCTACATTGATAAGAGCCGGTGCGCTTCCGGTAGAACTGGAAACTCTTTCAGTAACAGCAGTTGGACCGCAGCTTGGTGCTGACTCCTTTGCTACTGCTCTCTATGCAGGTCAGGTTGGCATACTGCTGGTATTTTTATTCATGATATTTTACTACAGAGCGCCTGGCGTAGTGGCATGTATAACTCTAGTACTTTATCTTACACTTACATTATTTGCACTTGCAGCAATGAAAGCAACGCTTACATTGCCAGGTATTGCAGGTTTGATACTTTCTGTTGGTATGGCAGTTGATGCAAATGTTGTAATCTACGAGAGAATAAAAGACGAGCTGCATCTAGGGAAGACTTTGAGGGCAGCAATAGAGGGAGGCTTCAGAAGAGCTTTCCTGACCATATTTGACTCCAACTTTACTACCATAATAGCATGTGTAATACTCTTCTACTTTGGAGCAGGACCGATAAGAGGCTTTGCAATAACTCTTATTGTCGGTGTAATTTTAAGTATGTTCACCGCAATAACTATTACAAGACTTATGCTTAGGTTGCTCACAAGCAGCGGCATATTAAAGAGTATGAGATACTTTGGAGAAAGGGGAGTGAAATAGTATGAAAGCCATTAACTTTATGGGATATAAAAAGATATGGTTTGGAATATCGCTTACCCTATTGGCAATAGGCCTGGTATTTATGTTTATAAACGGCGGCTTGAATTTGGGTATAGACTTTAAAGGAGGTACCTCCATTCATGCTAACATAGGCAAGACCTTTGAGGTATCTGAAATAAGACAGATAATGGATAAGTATGATCCAGAAGCAACAATAACACATGCAGGTCCAAACAAGGATCAGGTTATAGTCAGAACTAAAGTGACCCTCGATAATGCAAAAAGGGCTGAAATAATTAAAACTTTTTCTGACAAATATGCCATAGATTCAAAGAATATTGCCTTTGAAACCATAGGGCCTACAGTAGGAAAAGAACTTTCAATACAGGCATTAATTGCGGTACTTCTAGCATTTGTAGGAATAATGGTTTATGTATCCTTTAGGTTTGAATGGAAGTTCGGCTTAGCTGCTATTACTGCATTGGTACATGACACAGCAATGATGGTTGCAGCATATGCAGTTTTCCAAATACCAGTAAACAGCACATTTATAGCTGCACTGCTGACTATAATAGGTTACTCAATAAATGATACGATAGTTATTTTCGATAGAATTAGAGAAAACCTAAAGCGCGAGCATGGCAAGAAGATTGACTATGATAAGCTGGTCAATGAGTCTGTAACACAGACTCTGGCACGTTCAATCAATACATCAGTGACTACATTACTTACAATATTTGCGCTATATTTCTTGGGCGTTCCTGCTATCAAGGAGTTTGCATTCCCAATGATTATCGGTATAATAAGCGGTTGTTACTCAACAATATTTATAGCAAGTCCGTTGTGGGTAATATTCCGACAAAAAATCAAGCTCGGCGGAGCAATCTAAGCTGAAAGCATTTAAGGTAACAGTTCAATACTGTTACCTTATTGGTTTTTGTACTTTTATTTAATATATTGAACGCATTAAGAATTCGTATAGGGATTAGTGCGAATTCAATAACATTAAGGAAACATTTGTGCGAAAGTTGAATACTTTATGTAAAATGTATTTCGCAAAATGTGTAGTTGAAGTAATGACTAAAAAGAATTATATTAATATTGTCAGGGTTGACTGCTTATTAAAAGTACAGGAGGGATTCATATGCAGGTTATTATTGTTATTTCATTGATTTTTTCAGTTTTCATAGCATTTTTTGCAGTACAGAACGCAGGGGTAGTTGCAATAAATTTGCTATGGTATACGGTAAGTCTGTCGCAGGCGGTGGTAATACTCTGCTCTGCGCTGTTCGGCGTGCTTATTATGCTGCCTTTTGACGTGGCGAGAACGATCAAAAACAAGCTTAAGATTATGGAGCTGTCCGGGGAGATTAAAAGGCTTAAGGAAGAATTAAAGAAAACAGTTGAAGAGAAAGAAATCCTGCCGGAAAAATCTCAGGTAGAAGAAGTGGTTAATATCACAGAAAAACAGTAATTTAAATTGAACGCACTTAAGCTATTATATAGAGTATAGTGCGAATTCAATAACAAATAATGTAACCGTTTCGCGGAATTTGATTGAATTTATATTTGTTTTCCGCAAAACGCCTTATTGAACGCACTTAAGGTATTATATAGGGTATAGTGCGAATTCAATAATAATAAATGAAACATTTTGCGAAATCTGAATGACATAACAATGGATATTTCGCAAAACGTTTAGATAGGCATGTGATGAGTATTGAACAAAAGATGGACAACTTACGATAAAAGTGTAGAAAATATCGAAATTATTATATCAGAATTCCAGATACCGGAGATAATAGCAAGAGCATTAATCAATAGGGGTATCAACACTGTCCCGCAGGCAAGGGCTTTCTTGAACACTGATTTGGGTTCTCTCCATGACCCGTACCTTATGAAGGGAATGGATCAAGCTGTCGGGAGAATATTGGAAGCTGTAAAGTGCCAAGATAAAATATGTGTATATGGTGATTATGATGTTGATGGAATTACATCAACGTCCCTGATGATAAGAACACTGAAAGAACTTGGCTCAGATGCAGTTTATTACATACCCAACAGGATTGAAGAAGGTTACGGGCTGAGCATCAGTTCTATGGACAAAATAAAGGAGCTTGGTGTAAGCCTTATAATCACAGTTGACTGCGGCATTAGGTCCAATGAGGTAGTTGATTATGCACAGAGCTTGGGAATGGAAGTAATAGTAACAGACCATCATGAATGCGAAGGTGAACTGCCCAAAGCATTAAGCATTGTCAATCCGCATCAGCCTGAATGCAGCTATCCGCACAAGGGCCTGGCAGGAGTCGGTGTTGCATATAAGCTGATAAGCGCACTGCTTTCCAGAGCGGGAAATGATACTTTTGCAAAAGAACTGTTGGATATTGTTTCTATTGGTACAATAGCTGATGTAGTACCTCTTTTAGATGAAAACCGTATAATTGTGAAAAACGGCCTAAATAGAATAAAAGACACCAATAATGAGGGGATAAAGGCGCTTCTTGAGGTATGTGGATTGAGCGGCAAAGAGCTTAATGCATACAATGTAGCCTTCATGCTTGCCCCTAGAATTAATGCAGCAGGTAGAATCGCGGATGCATCAGAATGCGTTGAATTGCTGCTTACCAATAGCGCTGGCAGAGCGATGGAAATAGCCAAGAAGCTGGATTCAGACAATAAGGAGCGTCAGGCAATAGAAAATGTAATACTGAACAGTGCAGCAGCCATAATCGAGAAAACAGTGGATGCAGATAAGGATAGGGTTTTAGTGCTGGGCAATGAGAATTGGCATATAGGGGTTGTTGGTATTGTAGCTTCACGGCTGGTAGATAAGTTTTATCTTCCGACCTTCATAATGTCTATAGATGGGGAATTTAGCAAGGGTTCGGCAAGAAGTATTCCCGGTTTTAATTTATTCGAGGCCATGTCCAAGCATAGTGATATATTTGAAAAGTATGGTGGACATGAAATGGCAGCGGGTTTTACAATAAAGACTGAAAGAATTGATGAGCTGCGGAACAGAATGAACTATGAAGCTGAAAGCGCAATGGGCAAGGAGAAGCTTCTGCCAGAGATTTTAGTAGACTATAAGCTAGTACCGGGGGATATTAATCTGAATACTGTTAGACAGCTAAAAGTCTTAGAGCCCTTTGGAATTGGCAATCCCAGCCCACTCTTCGTATATAGGGGACTAAAGGTATTGTCCTCCAGGGCAGTAGGAAGTGAGAGCAAGCATCTTTCACTTATGGTTTATGACGGCGTAAATGAAATCAAATGTATAGCTTATAACTTTGGCAATATACAAAAAGTATTATCAATTGGTAAAAAAATTGATATAATATGTAGTGTTGAAAACAACATTTGGAACAACATTGAAAGTGTACAGCTAAACATAAAGGATATCAAAATTACAAAATAATAAATGGGGGTAGTACTTATGGATTTAGAAAGGTATATAAGAGCAATTGAAGATTTCCCTAAGGAAGGTGTAAGCTTCAAGGATGTGACGACGCTTCTGAAAGATGGGGATGCTTTCAAATATGCTATAAAATCCATTGCGGATAGATTAAGGGATCTTAATGTAGATGTTATAGTAGGGCCTGAGGCAAGGGGATTTATATTCGGAGCACCTGTGGCATATGAGCTTGGTGTTGGCTTCGTTCCGGTCAGAAAACCCGGCAAGCTTCCGGCAGAGACACTCCGCTACGAGTATGAGCTGGAGTATGGGATGGACGCTCTTGAAATTCATAAGGATGCAATAAAAAAGGGTACAAGGGTGGCAGTGGTAGATGACCTGCTTGCAACCGGAGGCACTATCCTTTCTGCAGTAAAGCTTGTGGAACAGCTTGGCGGAGAGGTGGTTCATATCGGGTTTCTTATCGAACTGGAATTCTTGAATGGAAGAGATAATCTAGAGGGTTACAATATTAGCTCAATGATTAAATACTAGGGCAATCATTAATATATGAGAAATATCAAATTTTATATTTGATAAATATAGACAAATATACTAGAATAGATGTAAATAAATTAAAGCTGGTGTTACCAGCTTTTTTATTAATACTCAAATATGCAGTAAAATAAACGCTCTAAAAGTTGGTGTTGTTTATGCTACAGGATTTAATAGATATAATAAAAAAATATAACCCTACCAATGATACAGAAATCGTTGAAAGGGCTTATAACTATGCCGTAAAAGCTCATGACGGACAAAAGAGGATCTCGGGGGAGGATTATATCATTCACCCGGTTGAAGTGGCGAAAATATTGGCTGAACTTAACATGGACAATATAACAATAGCTGCTGGAATACTGCATGATGTTATAGAAGATACAAAATGCACTTATGAGGACTGCAAGAATCTTTTCGGTGAAGAAATAGCGATGCTTGTAGATGGCGTTACCAAATTGGGAAAGCTGGAGTACAAGACAAAAGAGGAGCAGCAGGCCGAAAGCCTCAGAAAAATGTTCATAGCTATGGCAAAGGATATCCGGGTAGTGCTTATTAAGCTTGCTGACAGGCTTCACAATATGCGTACCCTAAAATATATGCCTCCTGAAAAACAGAGAGAAAAAGCCAAGGAGACAATGGAAATATATGCCCCTATAGCCCACCGGCTAGGAATATCAAAGGTCAAGTGGGAGATGGAGGACCTTGCGTTAAGGTACCTTGAGCCAAAGGAATATTATGAATTGGTGGAAAAGGTAGCTAAAAAGAGGAAGGAACGCGAGGAAGAAATCAATCATGTAATTGAACTGCTAAAGGAAAAGTTCAAGGAAGTTGGAATTGAAGCGCATATCGAGGGAAGGCCCAAGAGCTTCTACAGCATATATAGAAAAATGTACTATCAGAATAAGACTTTTGAGCAGATATTCGACCTTACTGCAGTTAGGATAATTGTTGATACGGTCAAGGACTGCTATGGAGTGCTGGGTATAGTCCATACTTTATGGAAGCCAATACCGGGCAGGTTCAAAGACTATATAGCCATGCCAAAGCCTAACATGTACCAGTCCCTCCATACAACTTTGCTTGGCTCTGAAGGACAGCCCTTTGAAGTTCAAATAAGAACATGGGAGATGCACAGAACCTCAGAAATAGGTATAGCGGCACACTGGAAATACAAGGAGGGTAAGACCTCCCAGTCAGAGTTCGACGAGAAGTTAAAGTGGCTGAGGCAGATGCTTGAATGGCAGAATGAAATCAAAGACACCAGAGAGTTCATGGAAACCTTGAAGGTAGATCTTTTCACAGATGAAGTATATGTGTTCACTCCAAAGGGTGATGTTGTGGATTTACCGGTAGAGTCAAACCCTATAGATTACGCATATAAAATTCACAGTCAAATAGGCAACAGGTGCATTGGAGCGAAAATAAACGGAAGAATAGTTCCCTTGGATTATAAACTGCAGAATGGGGATATTGTTGAAGTAATCACTTCGGCTGCTGCCAATGGTCCAAGTCGTGACTGGCTGAAAATAGTAAAAAGCTCGCAAGCGAAAAACAAGATAAGGCAGTGGTTTAAGAAAGAAAAAAGAGAAGAGAATATTCAGAAGGGAAAAGAACTTCTGGAGAAAGAAGTACGCAGGAATGGTTACACTGCAGCCCAGCTTTTAAGGCCGGAGTGGGTGGAGGCTATATACAAGAAGTTCAGCCTTCACACTATAGATGATTTATATTCTTCTCTGGGTTATGGAGGTTTGTCCCCCAACCAAGTTATAACAAAGCTGAAGGAAGAGTTCAGGAAAACCCAAAAGCTTGAGGAGAGGGAAGAAGAAGGCATTGAGCGCCAAGTGGAGAAGGCGCAGGAAAGACAAAAAAGGCATAGTGGTGCAGGTGTCAAGGTAAAGGGCGTGGAGAATATATTGATAAGGTTCTCCAAATGCTGCAACCCTGTACCTGGTGATGAGATAGTAGGATATATTACAAAGGGCAGAGGGGTGTCAGTGCACCAGAAGGATTGTCCGAATGTAGCAGATCTTATGAACGAGGAGGAAAGATTCATAGAGGTTGAATGGAATGCCCAGACGAAAGTTTCATATAATGCCGATTTAGAAGTAAGGGCAACTGACAGGAAGGGACTTCTAGCTGAGATAACCACTATTATTGATGAAAGCAAAGTAAATATTAACGCTTTCCACTCGAGAACAACTAAGGATAAGATAGCAATCATTAATTTCATACTGGAGATTTCAGATATTGAGCAGCTTAACAAGCTCATAAGGAAATTCAGGAAAATAGAAGGTGTAGTGGACGTATATAGGGCGAAGCAGTAAAAACAGGTTTCGAGGTTACGGGGTTTCGAGGAGTAGGGGCGATTCATGAATCGCCCCTACAGGCATCGAGGGCTAACGTGCCACGAGCCAAAATACACAGGAGGGATTATCATGCGCGCAGTTATACAGAGAGTAAACAGTGGAAGTGTTACTGTTGATGAGAATATTGTAGGGAGTATAGGCAAAGGTTTTGTTGTACTGCTGGGTGTCAGTGAGAAGGATACGGCAGAGGATGTGCTGTATATGGCTGATAAGATAGTGAATCTGAGAATATTTGAGGATGAGGATGAGAAAATGAATCTTTCCCTGCTTGACATAAAGGGAGAGCTTCTTATAATATCGCAGTTTACACTGTATGGGGATTGCAGGAAGGGCAGAAGACCGAATTTTATGAGCGCTTCAAGACCTGAAAAGGCGGAAGAACTCTATAATGAATTGGTTAAGAAATGCAAGGAAGTGGGCGTAAAGACTGAAACAGGCACCTTTCAGGCATATATGAAAGTGAAGATTGAAAATGATGGGCCTGTGACAGTGATTGTGGATAGCGAAAAGCTTATTTAAGGAGAGAATAGCATGGAGTTTAAAAGACTACCTTTAGGAGTATACCAGGCAAACTGCTATATTTTATTCGATGAAAATACAAAAGAGACGGCAGTAATTGACCCGGGAGGGGATTTTCCAGAAATAAAAAGCTTTATTGAAGAGAACGAGTTGAAGGTAAATTATATTATTATCACCCACGGTCATGGAGACCACATCGGTGCACTCAGGGAATTGAAGGACTACACCAATGCGGTTGTTTGCATACACAGTGAAGACAATGAAATGCTCAAGAACAGCAGAATGAATTATTCAGCAGAGATGGGTTATCCACGTGTTGAAATGTCAGCTGACAAGCTGCTGTCGGATGGGGATGAACTGATACTGGGTGGCACCAAGCTAAGTATCATACACACCCCCGGGCACTCTCGCGGAGGAATATGCATATATTCCGAGGGCAGTCTGTTTTCGGGAGATACTCTGTTTGCTTGTTCTATTGGGCGTACTGATTTGGAAGGCGGGTCTATGGATGGAATCATTGATTCTATCAAAGGCAAACTTTTAACTTTGCCTGAGGCTACTGCGGTATACCCAGGACATGGGCCATCATCTACAATATTAACGGAAAAAAAGAGAAATCCTTTTCTCCAGTAAGGCTTTCACAAAAATACATTATATAAAAGACTTATGAAGTATTGGTCAATCGATGAATATGCTTAGTTCAAAAGGATAGACTAATATTATAAACACCTGTGCTGGGGAGGTTTTTCTATGAGTAAGTCTTCTAAGAAAGCTTTTAGTGAGAAGTACAAAAACAGGCCGTCTCAGGAATACGGCGAGTTGATAGACATGATAGAATCAGGAATGGAAGATTATGAAATAGCAGATGAGCTTGGAATGACTTCAAACTATGTTTCTGATATAAAGAGACAAATATACAATGATATGATTTAGGGGAAGCTATGATTGGAATTAAACTTGAGAACCATGATTATTACAATGAGGCCGCTGATATTGTAAGGATGTACTTCGGGAAATGTGAGATGCAAAGATTGGAAGGAGCTTTGGCGGACAGCCAAAGCTTTTTACAGGTTCATGATGTGTTTATCACAAGCAGTCTCGAAATAGCAGGAGTAAGCTGTACCTGCATCTCCAGGTATCAGAGTCTGCAAAAGCAGGAGGAAGTGATAATTAAAAGCACCATAGAGCTTCCTGATAACAAGGCCTTGAAGCGTTTAATAAAAAAGTCCATGTACTCCCTATTATCAGAAGTATTTGAAAGGGAATATCCATGGGGTATACTTACTGGAATAAGACCGGTGAAAATAGTTCACGAGCTCATTAACAGCGGGTTCAAGGAAGCTGATATTCCTGGCATGCTGACAGAGGAATATCTTATGAGTGAGGATCGGGCCCAGCTGGCAGTTGAAATCGCGGGCATTGAGAGACCATTTGTCTTTCCCGTAGATGATGCCGCACTGAGTATATATATTGGCATACCTTTTTGCCCAAGCAGATGTCATTATTGCTCCTTTACCTCCAATTCAATAAGCGTATTGCACGCCTATGTGGAGCCTTATCTGGACAGCCTTATTAAAGAAATCCAAAGGGTTTCGGAATATCTTAACAAGACGGACTACCGAGTACAGACAATATACATAGGTGGCGGTACACCTACAGCCTTGAACGCAGAACAGCTTGAAAGACTAATGCAATGTATAAGCCTCTGTTTTGGACAGCAGGCTGATGAATTCACCTGTGAGGCAGGCAGGCCTGATTCCATTACAAAGGAAAAGCTTCAAGTGTTATTAAAGTATAATGTCAGCAGGATTAGCATCAATCCGCAGACTATGAATGATGCAACTCTGAAGTCCATAGGAAGAGCACACAGCACCGAACAGATTGTAGAAAGCTTCAGACTGGCAAGGAATGAAGGTTTTAATAATATCAATATGGACTTGATACTGGGGCTTCCGGGAGAAAGTATGGAGCAGCTGACTCATACGCTGAAAGAGATAAAGAAGCTCGGCCCCGAGAGCGTTACAGTGCATACCATGGCTATAAAGCGAGCCTCAATATATAACGAAGAGTTTAAGAATTCGACAATTGCTGATGATGAGAATATATCAAACATGATGGACTATACAAAGAAATTCCTGAGAGAAATGGGTATGCATCCATATTACTTATATAGACAGAAGCATATGCTGCAAAACCTTGAAAATATTGGCTTCTCAAAAAAAGGATTTGAATGCATTTATAATATGCAGATTATTGAGGAAAAGCAGACAAATGTTGCCTTTGGCGCTGATGCTGTAACCAAGATTTTTATAAGCAAAGAGAACCGAATAGAAAGGCAGCACAATATAAAGGATGTTAAGCTCTATATTGAAAATATCGAAGAAATGATTAGTAAAAAGCTAGATATTTTGGAACAGCTAAGGAAAACATATTGACATAAGTGGAACTCAATATTATAATAATACATTAATATACCATAATTAACTTTGAACGGGAAAGTAGGCATTTAATGCTATACAGGGAGAGGATATCTGAGTGTTTTGCACTTTGACTGGAAGTATCCTTATGGTTTAGAATGCTGAAGGACACCCGGGAGTTCGGCCGCTGAACACTATTTTAGACGATTAGGCTGCCGCGTATATTCTGCGTTAAAGAAAAAAGATGGATTTTCCAAACAGGGTGGCACCGCGGGATAATAACTCTCGTCCCTGACAATATGTCAGGCACGGGAGATTTTTGTTTTTGTAAAAATAATATTAGGGGTGGTTTTCATGTTAACACAAGCGCCAAAGGGCACAAAGGACGTATTGCCGGCAGAGGTTTACAAGTGGCATTATGTTGAAGGCATAATCAGGGAAATATGCACCTTGCATGGATACAGGGAGATTAGGACACCTGCCTTTGAGCATACAGAGCTTTTTGAGAGGGGTGTTGGTGAGACTACCGACGTTGTTCAGAAGGAAATGTACACCTTCATGGACAAAGGAGGAAGAAGCATTACGCTGAAACCAGAAGGCACATCCCCTGCTGTAAGGGCATTTATTGAACACAGTATCTTTAATGAACCTCAACCGACGAAGGCCTTCTATTTCACTCCGTGCTTCCGCTATGAGAAGCCGCAGTCCGGAAGGCTTAGAGAACATCATCAGTTCGGAGTTGAAGCCTTTGGAACCTCAGACCCATCTGTTGACGCAGAGATTATAAATATTGCAATGATGCTGTATGGCAGATTGGGAGTCGGAAATCTGGAGATAAGGATAAACAGTGTAGGCTGCCCCAAATGCCGGGCGGAATATAATAAAAAGCTCAAGGATTACCTTGCCGGCAAGCTTGGCAATCTTTGCGAAACCTGCAAGGACAGATACAACAAAAACCCAATGAGGATAATTGACTGCAAGGAGGAAAGGTGCAAGGAGCAGCTTACTGATGTACCTTTCATACTTGATAATGTTTGTGATGAGTGCAAAGAGCATTTTGAAGGCCTCAAGAGCTCACTTGAGATTTTGGGACTGACATATGTGGTTGATCCCAGAATAGTAAGGGGTCTTGACTATTATTCCAAGACAGCCTTTGAGATTGTGTCTAAGGACATTGGAGCACAGGGAACGGTATGCGGAGGCGGCAGATACGACGGATTGATTGAGGAATGCGGTGGTCCTGGCACACCGGGAATGGGTTTTGGACTTGGACTTGAAAGACTTCTGCTGGTTGTTGAGAATCAGGGGGTTGAAATTCCGGTACCTGCTTACATGGATGTTTATATAGCAAACATGGGGAGAGATGGAGCGGAGGAAGCACTTAGGCAGATAAACAAATTAAGAAAAGAAGGTATAAAGGCTGAAAAGGATTATATGGGAAGAAGCCTTAAAGCCCAAATGAAATATGCAAACAAAATAAATGCAAAGTATGTGGTTGTGCTAGGTGAAGAGGAAATAAAAAGCAGCAGGATAAAGGTAAAGGATATGAGCAACGGCAGTGAAGATGAGATTGATCTACCGGCACTTGCAAGTTATATAAAGGAAAAATGTCCCTTCCAGGCGTAGCCTGTCAGCATTGAAGCTTCACTTCAATGAATGGACAAATTAATGAAATTTTTAATAAATTAAAAACTATATTGAACGCACTAAAGTGCGAATTCAATAACAAACAAGGAAACATTTACGCGGAATTTGAATTAATAATGAAAAATGTATTCCGCGAAATATTTAGGAGGCGAACAGGAATGGCAAGAATAAATAGAACACATATGTGCGGAGAGTTAAGCCAGGATAACCTTGGAGGAAAGGTAATCATTACAGGCTGGGTTCAAAAAAGAAGAGACCTTGGAGGACTTATATTCATAGACCTCAGGGATAGAAGCGGCATTGTACAGTGCACTATAAATAAGGACATAACTCCTGATGTATTTCAAGAAGCTTTTAAAGTGAGAAGCGAGTTTGTACTTGTTGTAAAAGGTGAAGTTGTTAATAGGTCTGAAAGTGCTATAAATAAGAAGATGCCAACCGGCTATATTGAAATTGCGGTAAGCAGTCTTGAAATACTGAGCAAGGCCGAGACAACACCAATTTATATTGAGGACGATTTGAATGTCTCTGAGCAACTTAGACTGAAGTACAGGTATTTGGATCTTAGAAGACCTTCTATGCAGAAAATTTTATTCACAAGGCACAAAATAGCAAAAGTAACAAGAGACTATATGGATCAGAACGGTTTTGTGGAAGTTGAAACTCCAATATTAATAAAAACATCTCCTGAAGGAGCTAGAGATTACCTGGTACCAAGCCGGGTGCAGCCGGGAAACTTCTTCGCACTGCCCCAATCTCCTCAGCTTTTCAAACAGATACTTATGGTGGCCGGTTTCGATAGATACTTCCAGATAGCTAAATGCTTCAGAGATGAGGACTTGAGAGCTGACAGACAACCGGAGTTCACTCAGATAGATATGGAGCTTTCCTTCGTGGAAAAGGAAGACGTAATGGAACTCAACGAGGGACTGCTTAAGAGTCTTTTTAAGGAAGTGCTTGATGTAGAGATTCAGACCCCTTTCAAGAAGCTCACGTACAAGGAAGCTATGGAACGTTATGGTTCTGATAAGCCAGACACAAGATTCAGTCTGGAGCTTAAGGAAATAGGCGATTTAGTTGCAAGCTCAGAGTTCAAAGTATTTGCAGATACTCTTGCAAATGGCGGCATAATAAAGGCAATAAACGCAGAAGGACTGGGAGAAAAACTCAGCCGTAAAGAGATTGACAGCCTTGGAGAGTTTGTGAAAATATATAGGGCAAAGGGTTTAGCTTGGATAAACATTACTTCAGAAGGTGTAAAATCACCCATAGCAAAATTCCTAAAGGAAGAGGAGCTTAACGGAATAATTGAAAGAGTCGGTGGAAAACTAGGAGATATAATATTTATTGTCTCCGATAAAGAAAAAGTAGTCTACGACTCACTGGGACAGTTGAGATTAGAGCTGGCAAAACGTTTTGGACTCATCGACAACAGCAAATACGATTTATTATGGGTAACAGAATTCCCTCTATTGGATTTTGATGAGGAAGAAAACAGATATGTGGCAATGCATCACCCATTTACAAGCCCTATGGACGAAGATTTGGAGCTCTTGGAAACTAATCCTCTCAAGGTTAGGGCAAAGGCTTATGACGTAGTTCTGAACGGTTATGAGCTGGGTGGAGGAAGCATCAGAATCCATAGGCAGGAGCTTCAGGAGAAAATGTTCAAGCTCTTGGGATTCTCACACGATCAGGCTTGGAGTAAGTTCGGCTACCTGCTGGAAGCCTTCAAATATGGCACACCACCTCACGGTGGGTTGGCTTTTGGTCTCGACAGGATTGTAATGCTTTTCACTGGCACGGATAACATTAAAGATGTAATTGCATTCCCAAAGACACAGACAGCAAGCTGCCTTATGACAAATGCTCCTTCACCTGCGGATGCAAAGCAGCTGGAAGAATTGCATATTGAAGTAAAAGAATAATAACAGTGCAATAATCATTGCTAAAGCAACCCTGCTATGCTCGTTTCTGCTATTAATATAACGGCATTGCAGGGTTTTTTGGAGGTAATATATTTGAATCAATTTTCAAGAACGGAACTTTTACTCGGCAAAGAAGGAATGGAGAAGCTGAAAAAAAGTACAGTTGCAATATTCGGAATCGGCGGAGTGGGGGCTTATACAGCTGAAGCGCTATGCCGGTGCGGTGTTGGCAGACTGGTGCTTATTGATTATGATGATATCTGCCTGACAAACATAAACAGGCAGATTCATGCAACAAGGAAAACAGTAGGTAAACCGAAAGTAGATGCTATGAAGGATAGACTTATGGAAATAAACCCTGATGCTGATATTATACTGCGTAAGGAGATGTATAACGAAGAGACTTCAGAAGCATTGCTGCTGCCGGAATACGATTATGTGGTAGATGCGATTGATATGGTCACCTCAAAAATCAATCTTGTAATGAAATGCATTGAAATGAATATACCGGTAATAAGCTGTATGGGAGCGGGCAACAAGCTTGACCCCACAAAGCTGGAGATCACTGACATATATAAGACCTCTGTATGTCCTCTTGCTAAGGTAATGAGATATGAGCTCAGAAAAAGAGGGGTTAAGAAGTTGAAGGTCGTGTATTCCAAGGAGGAACCAATTACTCCTCAAAAGGATGTTGCCGACTGTAAGACAAACTGCATTTGCAGCAACAAAGAGACTGCAAACTGTACGAAAAGAAGGCAGATACCCGGCAGCATTTCTTTTGTACCATCAGCAGCCGGCCTCGCAATTGCATCAGCTGTTGTAAGGGATATACTAGGGCTGAAGTAAGGGTATTCCTTAGGGGAGGCTGCGCGTTACGCGTTTCGAGTTGCGCGTGTTTCAGTCGGGCTATGGAGTGAAGAAATTGATGATAGGAAAGTCTTTAGTTTCTAGATTCAAGCCTAAACTTCGAAGAACAGGCTTCAATCGCGAAACGCGAAACGCGTAACCCGTAACAAAAATATTGACAAATATTTTTTAAGTACTATAATAGCATTAGGATACGGATACGGGGTATAGGAGGCGATGATTTGGATAATAAGGAAGTCAGTAAAGCGGACATTCTCAATAGAATGAAAAAGATTGAAGGACAGGCTAAAGGGATACAGAAAATGATTGAGGAAGACAAGTGCTGTGGTGACATAATGGTTCAGATTTCTGCCATCAGGTCTGCAATAAACAGGGTTGGCGGCTTTATAATGGACAGATATATAAAAGAGTGTCTGAAGGATTCTCTTAAAAATGATAAAAGTGGTGAAAAAGTCGAGGAAGTTATAGAAACAATTGTAAAATATGTTAAGTAAAAGGGCTGGTACTAAGGATGAAAGAGATAGGTAAAGTAATAAAGATAGAAGAGGATCAAGCTACAATAATGATTCAAAGAAGCACTGCCTGTGGAGAGTGCGGAAATTGCCAGGTAGGCAGGGAAAAGCTGCAAATGGTAATGACGGCAGACAACGAGGTGGGAGCTAAGGTTGGGGATGAAGTGGAAATAGACCTGGAAAATGTGAATTTTATGACAGCAATGCTTATAGCGTATGGATTTCCGCTTCTTGCACTGATGGCTGGAATATTTGGAGGTTACTATGGCTTGCTGGCTTTGGGTTTAAGTGACGGTACTGCACAAGCATTGGGATCAATAATAGGCTTGGTTGCGTTAGCAGTTTCATATGCAGTTATAAAATATAAGGATGATTCAATTAAAAAAATGAAAAAGTTTAAACCCGTAATAGTAGGAATAAAAACAAAAGACAGCATATAATGGCATCTCTGCATTTGTTTAATAATTTATTAATTTTTAAAATGGATAAAATAAAGATATGCGACAAATCTGTTTGTATAAATTTTTGGCAGGTTTTTGAAAGGAGTATCAATAAGTGAGTAAAAATATTCAAATAGTAAATCAGCAGAATTTTGACAATGAGGTATTAAAATCTGACACGCCAGTATTGGTTGACTTTTGGGCAGCATGGTGTGGTCCTTGCAGGATGGTATCACCAGTGATAGACCAGCTGGCTGATGAGTATGAAGGGAAGCTAAAAATAGCCAAAGTAAATGTGGATGAGAATCCTGAACTAGCAGGCAAATATGACATTATGAGTATACCGTCGGTATTCCTGTTCAACAATGGCAGCAAAGTGGACGGAGTGATTGGTGCAAGACCCAAGCAGGCATTTGAGGATATGATAAAAAAGCATGTATAATTTAAAGGAAGCGCTTATATGCAACTATAGGCGCTTCTTATTCTGTATATAAGGAAATTAAATATGTTAAAGTATAAACAAAGCTTTATTGGTATTTATTTCTATGATATGATTATTTCTAATTAGCTGTTATGTTGGTTTTTAATATGGAACAATATATGTAAATTAGAACAGGAGGAAATGCAAATGAGACTTGAAAACATTAAAGCTTTTGATGGAGAAATTGCCGATGCGATTCTAAAGGAACTTGATAGAGAAAGAAACAAAATAGAGTTGATAGCATCAGAGAACTTTGTATCGACCGCTGTCATGGATACCCTTGCTACAGTGCTTACAAACAAATATGCAGAGGGATACCCAGGCAAGAGATACTATGGTGGCTGCGAATATGTGGATATAGTTGAGGATCTTGCGAGAGAACGAATGAAGACCTTGTTCGGAGCGGATCACGCAAATGTTCAGCCTCACTCTGGCTCCAGTGCCAATGAAGCTGTGTATTTTACTGTGTTGAATCCTGGGGATGTTGTAATGGGAATGGATTTAACTCATGGAGGGCATCTGACTCATGGAAGTCCTGTTAATATTTCAGGAAAATATTTTAAGTTTGTACATTACGGAGTTTCACAAGATACTTGCAGGATTGATTATGATAATGTCAGAGCTATTGCTAAAGAAAGCAAGCCTAAGCTCATTGTAGCTGGCGCAAGTGCATATGCAAGAAGCATAGACTTTGCGGCTTTTAAGGAGATAGCAGATGAGGTTGGAGCACTATTAATGGTAGATATGGCTCACATTGCAGGTCTTGTTGCAGCCGGACTGCATCAGAACCCTGTGCCATATGCTGACTTTGTGACAACAACGACTCACAAGACCTTAAGGGGGCCAAGAGGCGGCGCAATACTTTGCAAGCAGGAATATGCCAAGGCTATAGACAAATCGATTTTTCCGGGAATGCAGGGTGGACCGCTGATGAACACAATTGCTGCGAAAGCAGTATGTTTCAAAGAGGCTATGAGTGAAGAATTCAAGGAATATCAGAAGCAGGTAATCAAAAATGCTTCAACTCTGGCAGCGGCTTTTACAGATAAAGGGATAGACATAGTTTCTGGCGGTACTGACAATCATATGATGCTCTTGGATTTGAGAAACAAGAATATAACAGGTAAAGACACTGAAAGAATGCTTGATGATATTGGTATAACTACCAATAAGAATACAATTCCCTTCGATCCTCAGAGTCCTTTCATTACCAGCGGAATAAGAGTAGGAACGCCTGCGGTGACCACAAGAGGCTTCAAGGAAAAGGACATGGTGGAAATAGCTGATATAATTGCTTTAGCCATTGCAAAACCGGAATCAAAGGCAGAATGCAGCAGCAGGGTGAAAGCATTATGTGATAATCATCCGTTATATCCTGACTTTAAATATTAATCCGGTATGGGTGTAGGGGCGATTCATGAATCGCCCCTACAGGCTTCGTAGGCTCAGCAAAAAGCATGAGCCACGCGGCACATAGCACAAGGTAAAAATTCCATTTCCCGTTATATCAAATAATTGTTATAATAGAGGTATGTCCGATATGATTTTCATAAAGGCCATACCTTTTTAATTTTTAGTGAGGTAATGATATGACGATGAATTTTATTTATAAATCAATAATCGATACAATAATAAAAAATATAGATATTGGAATAAATGTGGTTGATGATACGGGCAAGACAATCATTTACAATCAATCTCTGGCTGACCTTGAAGGGCTGGATGTCAATGAAGTAATGGGCAAAAGCATTCTCGACATTTTTCCCAGTCTGACGCCGGAAACCAGTACACTGTTGACGGTGCTTAAGACCGGCAAACCCATATATAACACGTATCAAACATATTTAAACAATAAAGGCAAGCAGATAAATACCATAAACAGCACAATACCTATTATGATTGCTCCAGGCAAGCATGGGGCACTGGAGATTGCAAAAAATATTACAAAGGAAAAGGAACTGTCGGATAAGCTTGTTTATCTGCAGCAGGAGCTTGCCAGCATAGATATAGACGATAAGGGACTCAAGGGCTATACCTTCAGGAGCCTCATAGGTGCAGAAGAGAAGTTCCTTAATGCCATAGAAATAGCCAGGAAAGCCGCAATGTCATCCTCTACAGTGTTGATATTTGGTGAGACCGGCACTGGTAAGGAGCTCTTTGCACAGAGCATCCATAATGAGAGCAGCAGAAAACACAAGCCATTGATAGCTCAAAATTGCGCAGCACTGCCTGAGTCCCTTCTAGAAGGAATACTTTTTGGAACCGTAAAGGGAAGCTTCACAGGTGCTATTAACAGACCCGGCCTTTTTGAACAGGCAAATGGAGGAACACTGCTGCTGGATGAAATAAACTCCATGGGGCAACAGCTTCAAGCTAAGCTATTAAGAGTACTGCAGGAGGGATATGTAAGAAGAGTAGGGGGCCTTGAGGAAGTACCGATTGATGTAAGGATAATAGCGACAACCAATGAAGGCCATACTGATATACTGCAGAAAGGAATTATCAGGAAGGATTTGTATTACCGGCTGAATGTTATATCAGTCAATATACCCTCCTTAAGGGGAAGAAGAAGCGATATTCCTATTCTTATGGATCACTTTATAAAAAAGTACAATAACATACTGCATAAGGATGTTTGGTATTGCTCCAATGAGGTAAAAGAAGCCTTTCTGAATTATGATTGGCCCGGCAATGTAAGGGAGCTTGAAAATGTAATAGAAAGTGCTATAAACATGATTAACAAAGGACACATCATAAAGCCGGAGCATATATCTCTGGACATGTATGATATACTTTTCAAATCCAATAAGAACAAGTACAGTTTGCACATAAACGAGAAGCAGTCTCTTGACAAGGTGCTTGAGGAAGTTGAACGGTCGCTGATATTGGAAGCCTTGAAGGAAAGCGGAAACAATGTATCCAGAAGCTCGGAGAAGCTGGGGATAAAGCGTCAGACTCTGCAGCACAAGCTGAAGAAATACGGAATAAAGATATAGAAGGCTCTTAGGGAGCCTTCTATATCTTTATAAACACAGGTTTTCTGTCTTTGAAAATTGTATAATACTTGAAGCCCATATTTGAAAGCAGTGTCAGGGCGCTATTGAATTCATAACCTAAAGTGGTAGGGATGTGTGAGTCGGAGCCTAAAGTAATTATTTCTCCTCCGAGAAAACGATAAAGCTTGAGTATATCCGGCAGTGGATGGAAGGAAGATAGACCGTATCGAAGTCCGGAGGTGTTAACCTCTATGCCTCTATTTGAATTAACAAGCTTGGACAGCACATTATGTATGAGTCCCTTATAAACATCATAGGAAAACCCCTTTTCATTCTTATAAAGGTATCGTCTGATACCATCCAAGTGTCCAAGCACATCAAAGTCTTTGAAATTGTCAATACACTGAAGCATGTCCCTGAAATAATTAAGAATGCCTTCATCATGTGTTATCCCATCAAGAAATGACCCATCATATAAATCCTTTTTATTAACACAATGTATCGAGCCTATTATAAAGTCAAAATTCTTGTCTCTAAGAAGAGCTTCATCTTGAGCGATGATATGAGGCTGCATTCCCAGTTCTATTCCTGAATATATTTCAAAATCCTCAGGAAATAAAGCTCTGATACTGTTCAGTTCATTTATATAATCAGTGTATGAGAAATCAAAACTGATCTGTGTGCTAGGATAATCCAAGTCAACATGATCGGTAAAGCATATGCCCTTTAAGCCTGAGTTCTTTGCGGCCTGAGCCATTGAAAGCATGGATGCGTTTGAATCGTTCGAAAAGTGTGAATGAATATGAAAATCGTACATGATTATATCTCCTTATAGTGCATATATAGATAAATATCTAGTAAATAATACATACAAGATAATTTTATGATTAATATAGAACAAAGTCAATGATGTTATCAGAGCTGATGAATGAAAAGTGCAAAATTATTTGCAGTGTTCCAATTTTGACACAAATGACTAGTGTATAGGATAAAAATGCATTTAAAAGCCTATAAAAGCAATATGCAAATATATTTGCGCACACGCAAATATATTTGCATATTTATGGTCTGTTATATTATTCTGAAATCTCAGGTTTTAAAGTAAGAATTTGAAATGTGCAGTAATATCAATGCTTACGAATAATACTTCAATAATTTTGTTAATAAAATAATTTGGCATGAAGTTTGCTATATATAAATACTAGTGACTATAATTATGAATAGGAGGCTTTACATAATGAGAAAAGAGAACATAAAGGTTATTATCTGGGGATTAGGCGCAATGGGCGGCGGAATTGCGGATATGCTGCTTAAGAAAAAAGGTGTTGAAATCGTTGGTGCCGTGGGCAGAGGAGAAAAAATCGGCAAGAGCATGTATGACTACATCAAGACTGAAAGAGGCAGCAGACCGGACGTAATAATCGGCACTATGGAAGATGTAATAAAAGAGAAGGCAGCAGATGTTGTACTGACTTGCACAGATTCTTTTACCGCAAAAGCGTTTGATAGAATAAAGTATTGTTTGGAAAAGAAGATAAACGTAATATCCAGTGCAGAACAAATGGCTTATCCTAAGGCTCAGGAACCTGAACTTGCAAAGGAACTGGATAAGATTGCAAAAGCTAATGGTGTAACTGTTCTCGGTACAGGAATCAATCCTGGACTCATGATGGATCTCCTTGTTGTAATTTTCACTGGCGCATGTGAAGAGGTGGAACACATTACAGCAAGACGTGTAAACAGCTTGTCGCCATTCGGACCTGCAGTTATGGAAGAACAGGGAATAGGCATAACAGTGGATGAATTTAATAATGGTGTTAAAACAGGAAAGCTTGCTGGTCATGTAGGCTTTGCAGAATCAATAGGAATGGTATCGGATGCTATAGGCTGGAAGCTTAGCGACTTCAAACAGAGCATGGAGCCAATAGTAACTGAAGTTGACAGAAAGTCTCCATACGGCTTTGCTAAAGCTGGAGATGTTGCAGGCTGTGCAATGAAGGGCTTTGGTTATGTTGATGGTGAGCTGAAGATTGAAATGGATCATCCACAGCAGATAGAGCCTCATCTCGGAGGTACTGAAACTGGAGACTATATAATAATAAAAGGTACACCAAATGTAAATATGGCCAATAAACCAGAAATACCTGGTGGAATCGGTACAATTGCTATGTGTGCTAATATGATTCCTCATGTAATAAATGCAAGGCCGGGTCTGAAGACTATGTTAGACCTTCCAGTGCCAAGAGCAATAATGGGTGACATGAGAGAAATGATAGAAGAATAAGAACAAAAAGCGAGGGACATAGAATTTATGCTACACATAAATATGTCCCTCGTAAGTTGTCAAGGATGTATTGGTAAATTTTATATATATTCAAACCAATATATGTAGTTTAATCACAACAAGAAAAGGAGTCGAATACAGGTGGAAAACGTAAAGGTAGCAATTTGGGGATTTGGAGCAATGGGAAGCGGTATGGCAAGGATGCTTCTCACAAAGCAGGGAGTAGATATAGTCGGTGTATGCGACATGCATCCTGAAAGAGTTGGCAAAAGCATTTATAGTATTTTAGATGTAGCAAAAGGCAGCAGAGATGAAGTAATTATTAAAGCAAATATTGATGATGTAATATCCGAAGGAAGCTGTGATGTTTGTCTGTGTGCAACGGACTCTTATACCGAAAGAGCATTTCCTAGGCTGAAGCATGTACTTGAAAAGAAAATCAATGTAATATCAACAGCAGAAGAAATGTCATATCCTCAGGCTCAAAATCCTGTACTTGCTGCAGAATTGAATAAGATAGCAGAAGCAAATGGTGTGACTGTACTTGGAACAGGTATCAACCCTGGACTAATAATGGATCTTTTGGTTGTGTGCTTAACAGGCTGCATGACAGATGTGACCCATATAGAAGCAAAAAGAGTGAACAGCTTATCGCCCTTCGGACCTGCAGTTATGGAAGAGCAAGGAGTAGGCATCACTGTCAAAGAGTTTGAAGAAGGCGTTAAGAGTGGAACACTAGCAGGCCATGTTGGTTTTGCAGAGTCAATAAACATGATTGGTGATGCAATTGGTTGGGAAGTAGAGAAATTCGAACAGCAGATGAAACCAATTGTGACTAAAGTAGATAGAAAATCCCCTTATGGCTTTGCGGCAGCAGGAAATGTTGCGGGAGTTAACATGACTGGTCAGGGCTATGTTGACGGAGAAGTAAAAATCGATATGATCCATCCACAGCAGATTGAGCCGGAAATGGAAGGGACACAGACTGGAGACTATATTACAATAAAAGGTACTCCTGAGGTCAATATGGCAATAAAGCCTGAAGTTCAAGGCGGATTAGGCACTATAGCAATGTGTGTAAACATGATTCCCCAGGTAATTAACTCGGAACCTGGATTAAAGAGTATGATAGATCTTCCTATACCAAGAGCAATAATGGGAGATATGAGAAAGTTTATAAAGAGAAATAAAGGAGTGTTGTAAAATGAACTCAGCGAAAAAAGGTGACTGGGTACAAATACACCAGATTGTCCTTAAACCTGAGGAGAGAGCACCACAGGTTCCAGACGACACCAAGAAGGTACCTCTGGAGCTTTGGGTAAAGGGCATAGCTCTTCAAGATGCTAAAATTGGTGCGATAGTTGAAATCGAAACCACCACAGGGCGAAAGGTTAAAGGCGAGCTGACAGCAGTAAATCCCAGATACGAGCATGACTTTGGTCAATTTATACCTGAGCTTTTAAAGGTAGATATGCAGCTTAAGGAAATACTCTTTGGAGGTGATTCAAATGAGTAAAGATATGTCATACGCAGCAGTCATGGGAAGAAAAAATGAAATAATGAAGCAGGCAATAGGCATTGACTATAGTGTATTTGAATCAGGAAGCATTTCCTTTGATTATGAGAGAATGATGAGAGAAGCCGGATATACATTGGAAGAAATGCAAAAGATACAAGCTGAAACAAGTGTAGGAAATACGCCAATTGTAGAACTTAGAAATTTAACTGAATTAGCTAGAAAGATAGCTCCGAAAGGAAAAGGAGCAAGGATTTTCATAAAGGATGAAGCAGTAAATCCTTCTGGAAGCTTTAAAGCAAGAAGAGCAGCTACTTCTGTTTATCATGCAAAAAAGAATGGTTATAAAGGAGTAATAACTGCTACAAGCGGCAATTATGGTGCGGCAGTGGCATCACAGGCTGCAAAGAGAGGGCTGAAATGCATTGTTGTACAGGAATGCTATGACAGCAGGATGATAGGACAGCCTGAAATAATGGAAAAACAGCGCGCATGTGAAGCATATGGCGCAGAGGTAGTTCAGCTTACTGTTGGACCTGAGCTTTTCTACACATTCCTTAATTTGCTTGAAGAAACAGGTTACTTTAATGCATCATTATATACACCTTTCGGAATTGCTGGGGTTGAAACCTTAGGCTATGAGCTTTCCATGCAGTTCAGAGAAAAACTGGGCAAGGATCCTGACAAGGTTGTTATAACAAATGCAGGGGGCGGTAATGTGACAGGTACTGCAAGGGGACTGATAAAAGCAGGTGCAAAGGATGTTGAAGTCGTTGGCGCAAGTGTTGACCTTTCAGGCCTTCATATGGCTTCTGACAAGGACTTCAATAGAAAATCCTTTACAACTGGACATACAGGCTTTGGAATACCATTTGCAACCTGGCCTGACAGGGCGGACGTTCCAAGAAACGCGGCAAGGCCTCTCAGATACCTAGACAGGTATGTGCTTGTAAAGCAGGGCGAGGTATTCTATATAACAGAAGCACTCTCAGTGCTTGAAGGATTGGAAAGAGGACCTGCAGGAAATACATCACTCACAGCAGCCTTTGCTTTGGCACAGGAAATGGATGAGGATCAGATCATAGTTGTTCAGGAAACTGAATACACAGGTGCAGGAAAGAGTCCGATGCCCCAGCTTAGCTTTGCAAAAGAAAACGGTATTGAGATATTGTTCGGTAATCCTGACCGTGATGAACCAGGCAAGAACATTATACTTCCGGCTCATCCATCAGATATTAAGGTAAGAGATTATGAAATAGACAAGGCAAGAGCATCTTATATAAAGAACTGTATTAACAATTACAAGGTAACAGAAATCACCAAAGAAGACCTTGATTTCCTTATGAAGGAAGTAAAAGCAGATAGCAAGTTTGTAGAAGACATATTAAAAAATTTGAACGTAAAAGTGAAATAAATGGAGGGATAAGAATGAAACGTGCTGATGATTACGAGGTAAGGAGAGAGCATCTTAAAAACCTTACTGACGATGAGTTGAAAAAGAAATTCTGGGATCTTGCAGAAAAAGTAGTTGAGCCAATGCTTGAGCTTGGTTACAAGAACACAACTCCGGCAATAGAAAGAAGTATTCTTCTTAGAATGGGTTTCTCAAGTCTTGAAGTAAAGCCGATCGTAGAAGGCGTTATTAAAAAGGGACTTATGGGAAAGGGTGCAGGTAATGTTGTATGGAGACTTTCCAAAAAGCTTGGAGTTTCTGTACGAGAAGCTGGCCTAAGTCTTTCTGAAGGCAAAAATTGGGATGAAGTCGAAAAATTGTTTTAAAGGAGGGGAAACTTATGAAATTAGATCCGAACAAAAAGATAGATATAAAAGAACTGCTTCAAGATCTTGATAGTTACAGACCAAGAAGAAGGGGCTGGCACTGGAGAGACGGAAGGAACGAGAAAAGGACAATAGGAGATTTTGAATTCCATGAGACTTCTGAAAGTCTCAAGAACTATATTCCCCTGCCGGGAAGCAGAGGCTTCAATTATATTGATCCACAGCCGGACTGCGTAGTAACAACTGAGATAGCTTCAGGAAGGTTCGAGGACGATATAAGAAGAATGAGAATGGCAGCTTGGCATGGTGCTGACCATATAATGGTTATAAGAACTATGGGACAATCTCACATTGACTCACTTATAGAAGGTACAACTCAGGGTATCGGCGGTATTGCCGTTACAAGAAAACAGTGCAGAGCAACAAGAAAAGCTCTCGATATGATAGAGGATGAAGTAGGAAGACCGATTAACTTCCATTCATATATATCCGGTGTTGCAGGACCTGACATAGCTGTTATGTTTGCAGAAGAAGGCGTTAACGGAGCTCATCAGGACCCTCAGTACAACGTATTATACAGAAACGTAAACATGGTCAGAAGCTTTGCAGACGCTTGTGAAGCAAAGAAGATCATGTCCTGGGCAAACATACTGCAGATAGACGGTGCGCATAATGCCAATGCTACTGCAATGAAAGCTTGGAAAGTAAGACCTGAGCTTATGGTGCAGCATGCAATAAACAGTATATTCTCAAGGAAGATAGGCATGAAGGCAGAAAACATAGCGCTTTCAACAGTACCGCCGACAGCACCGCCGGCTCCTCGTATGAGAATTGACCTGCCATATGCTGTAGCACTTAGGGATTTCTTCTCTGAATATAAGATGAGAGCACAGCAGAATACAAAATATATGGAATCAGACATGAGGGAAGCAACAGTTACACATACACTGGACCTCTTGATTTCCAGACTTACAAGCGCTGACATACAGTCAACAATAACTCCTGATGAAGGAAGAAATGTACCGTGGCATTATAACAACATAGCTGCAATCAGCACAGCAAAACAGGCTCTTAATGGCATGGACGGACTTCGCGAAATGGTAAAGCTGGACAGAGAAGGACCTTTGGGAGATGAAGTCAGAGAGCTCAAAGAAAGAGCAGTGCTCTTCATGGAAGAAATACTTGAAGTAGGCGGCTATTTCAAGGCTGTAGAAAATGGCTTCTTCATAGACAGCGGTAATTATCCGGAAAGAAATGGAGACGGTATTCCGAGGCAGATTGATGGCGGTATAGGTGTAGGAATGATATTCGAAAGAGATAAGGACTACTTTGCTCCTGTATCCGTTCACTATGGCTACAACAACATACCTGCTGAATTAAAGAAAGCTTCTGATGCTATAGGCGGCGATACCTTCGAAGATCCTTCAAAGATAATTTATGTAGATGAGCTGGATGAATACGATAACGTGAACACAAGGCTCAAGGATCTCGATAAATATTATGAGTCAGATGTAGTAAAGCCTGAGGTTGAGTGGAGAGCAGACGGAGTTGTATCTACTACTATATTCCTGCCCCTTGATGAAAGAACTGCAGAGTTTGCAGCTATAAAATGCGGTGAGAAGCTTGGTCTTGAGGATGTGACAGTAGTTCACAAACAGGCAATGCATCCTTCAGAGGGTACATTGGTTGAGATAAAAGGAAGAGTTAAATTTGATATAAATGTTAAAGAGCTTGTAATACCTGAGAAGGTAGTTGTAATGTCAGAAGAAGAAATCAGAGCTGATATCGCAGCAAAACCAATGTTCGTCGTTGCTGCTACAGTAGGAAGTGATGAACACTCAGTAGGTATGAAGGAAACCTTAGATATAAAGCACGGTGGAATTGAGAAATTTGGTGTAAAATATCTGTACCTCGGAACCTCCTGCCCTGTTGAAAAACTGGTTGATGCAGCTATAGAGACCAATGCGGATGCAATACTTGCCAGCACAATCATTACTCATGATGATGTACATCTAAAGAATATGAGAAAGATTCATGAGCTCTGTATCGAAAAAGGTATAAGAGATAAGGTGATGATAATTGTAGGCGGAACTCAGGTTTCAAATGAAATTGCTGTGGAAGCAGGCATGGATGCAGGCTTTGGAAGAGGATCACATGGTATTGACGTAGCCAGCTACATGGTTAAGAGAAGAAGGGAAAAGCAGAAGGATGGAAATTAGTGTATTGGTCGCTGAAATAGGCAGCACCACTACAGTAGTTAATGCATTTGACGGGATTTTAAGCCCTTGTCCGAAATTTGTCGGACAGGGGCAAGCTCCCACTACGGTATTGAACGGTGATGTTACCGTAGGGCTTAAAGGTGCTGTAGAGGACCTTAAAAGAAACCTGGGAGAAAAAGAGCTTACATGGGAGGAATTCCTTGCAACCAGCAGCGCAGCAGGGGGGCTTAGGATGACGGTCCATGGGCTTGTTTATGACATGACGGTTAGAGCTGCCAAAGAGGCTGCACTTGGCGCAGGAGCAATTATAAAGCATGTAACAGCAGGGAAGCTCAGAAGAACAGATTTAAAGAAGATAGAAGATATAAGGCCGAATATTATATTAGTTGCAGGGGGAGTGGACTACGGAGAGAGAGATACCGCCCTGCACAATTTTGAAATGATAGCATCAATGGGTCTTGGCATTCCTGTTATCTATGCTGGGAATATCGAAAATCATGAGGAAGTAAGGCTTATCGCAGAAGAAACTGGTACAAGGCTTTATTTGGTGGAAAATGTATACCCAAAGGTTGATATGCTTAACGTTGAGCCTACAAGAAAAGTCATTCAGGAGGTCTTTGAAGAGCATATAATACATGCACCGGGAATGACCACTGTCAGGGATATGGTAAAAGGACCTATAATTCCTACGCCGGGAGCGGTAATGGAAGCAGCAAAGCTTCTGAAGGAGTACCTGGGAGATCTTGTTGTATTCGACGTTGGCGGTGCAACTACAGATGTGCATTCTGTTACAGAAGGCTCGGAAGAAATAAGCCTTATGCTTATAAGCCCTGAACCTGTGGCTAAGAGGACTGTTGAAGGAGATTTGGGGGTATACGTCAACCTTACCCATATAGTTGAGAAAATAGGCTTGGAAAATCTTAAAAAGGAATTTGCGGACGCAGAAGAGCTTATAAATAATGTAAAGCCGATTCCCGAGACAGACAGGGAAAAAGAGTTTATAGAAAGATTGACTAAAGAAGCTGTGCTTACATCCTTGGAACGCCACGCAGGGATGTTAAGACATCTATATGGTCCTACCGGAAAGAAAACTGTTGCAGAGGGCAAGGATTTGACCAATGTTAAATACATTATCGGAACCGGAGGAGCTTTAACAAGGCTTCCACACAGAGTAGAAATATTAAAGACGGTAGGAATGCACAGCAAAGGTATTGAGTTATTTCCGGGAAAGGAAGCTCAGATACTGATTGATAACCATTATATAATGGCGTCTTTAGGGGTGCTTTCCAAAAGATTTCCCGAGGCAGCTCTGGCACTTATGAGGGAAAGTATGGGAATATAAACTGGTTCGAGGTTCGAGGTGCGGGGTTCGTGCTTATAAGCTGGAGCTTCGAAGAATAAATAAAGGGCGATATAGCTAAAAGTGAGGGATATAGAATGCATTATCCTGCTATAAAAATTAATTTAGAAAAGCTGACTCACAACACCAAAGTGTTGATGGAAAAATGCAGCAAGCTCGGCATAGATGTAGTGCCTGTAACTAAAGTATACTGCGGTATCCCGGAAATTGCCAAAGCATCTGTGGCTGCGGGAGTAAAAATGCTTGCTGATTCAAGAATTGAGAATATAATCAAGATGAAAGAACTAAATGTACCGAAGCTGCTTCTCAGGGTTCCGATGATGTCGCAGGTTGATGAGGTAGTTGAACATGTTGACATCAGCCTAAACTCAGAATATGAAGTTATAAAAGCCCTCTCAAATAAGGCTCTCAAAAAGGGGAAGATACATAAGATAATACTTATGGTTGACCTTGGTGATCTTAGAGAAGGAGAGTGGAGCGAGACAGCAGTAGAATTCGCCGGCAGAATTATCGAGCTTAAGGGTGTCAGACTTATTGGAGTAGGAACCAACCTTACCTGCTATGGAGCAGTTATTCCTAGTAAGGATAATCTTGGACTTCTGGTAGCAATTGCAGAAGAGATTGAAAAAAGATATGATGTTAAGCTGGAGATAATCTCAGGCGGAAATTCAAGCAGCATACATTTGATTGAGAAGAATGAAGTGCCAAAGCGGGTCAACCAGTTGAGAATAGGTGAAGCAATAGTGCTTGGAGCAGAGACAGCTTATGGTGAAAGAATAGAGGGAACCTATCCTGATGTATTTACCTACATGGCAGAAATCATAGAACTAAAGGAAAAGCCATCCATTCCGACTGGGGAGACTGGCGTTGACGCTTTTGGCGAAGTACCTGTGTTTACTGACAGAGGTATAAGGAAAAGGGCGATTCTGGCTTCCGGCAGGCAGGATATAAAGCTGGACGGCATAAAGCCAAGAGATAAGGATGCAATAGTATTGGGAGCAAGCAGCGATCATTTAATAATTGATGTAAGCGACTGCAAGAAGGATTACAAAACAGGGGACATTATGGAGTTTGACATGAGTTACGGCGCATTGCTTGTAGCTTTCACATCGGAGTATGTCGATAAAATAATAGAATAAGATGAATTAATTAAACGGAGGTATTCCTCCGTTTTTTATATCTTTTAATTTACCAGCATATGTTATACAATGTAACTTAGGAGGTGAGGTCACATTTGAGAAGAAGAGTTGCAGTTTCAGTCATATTTCTTGTCATATGTGCGTTATTATCTACCATAGCAGTATACTGTGCTGAAGACAGAAGCTATTATATGAGCAGCTTTAAGGTAAACGCACAACTTGACTCCTCAGGCAACATAGACATTATGGAAGAAATCACCTATGCATTTGACGGAAGCTTTAGAGGAGTATATAGAACACTAAAAACAGCAGGAAGCGATGGATTAGAAGCTATCGAAGTATATAAAACACAGGATAACAGGCTTGTTCAGTTTGCGCAGAGTGATTCGGAAACGGAAAATACCTATCAGCTATTGGATGAGGGCGATGGTATCAGACTGAAGATATTTTCCACAGCGGAAGATGAAAGCAGAACGTTTGTTATTAAATACAAAGTATTGAACGCAGCTGTTAAATATAAGGACACCGGAGAGCTTTACTGGAAGTTCATGGGTGAAGATACAGATGTGAAAATTGAGAATTTTGATCTGACTATAACACTTCCGCCAGGAGCTGGGAAGGAGCAGATTAAAATCTTTGCACACGGACCCCTTTCCGGTATATCAGAAATTGTAAACTCGCGAAATGTGAGCCTGAAGATAGAAAAGCTGTTGCCCCATAACTTTGTTGAAGCAAGAGTTCTATTTCCGACTGGTTTGATTATGGATTCAAAAAGAATAGTAGACAAAGAAGCACTTGCGGGTATAATGTCAGAGGAAAAGGGTTTTGCAGATGAGGCAAATGCCAGAAGGACTAAAGCCAGGGCGGCAGTTGGGTTTTCATTGGCATATGTATTATTTGAGCTATTTTTGATTATATATTTATATTTCAAATATGATAAGGAATATAAGGCGAAATTTGCAGGGGAATACTTCAGGGAGCTTCCCGGGAACTATTCACCGGCTGTTTTAGCGGTGCTGTGGAATTTTGGGAAGGTTAATCCAAGAGATATCACAGCAACAATGATGGACTTGGTAAGAAGAAGATATCTTAAACTGAATGTTGAACAGCGTGAAATAAGGGGTCTTATAAAGCATAAGTTTGAAAACGAATATGTGTTTGAATTGAATAAAGAAGCTGATTTGGAAGCTCTATCCTCCCATGAGAAATACCTTATTGATTGGCTGATATCCACGATTGGTAATGGGGACAGCGTATCTCTAAAGGATATAGAGCAGTACTCAAAGACCTTGAAAGGAGCAGAAAGCTTCAAGACTGACTACGATGCATGGGTCGGATATGTAAAAATTGAAGCGGAAAGCCTTTCTTTCTTTGATAGAAACACAATGAAAGGTCAAATCTTTGGTGTTATAGTTGCTGTAATTGGAATGGTATATGGCGGGTTTACAGCCGCAGTCAACAACAATATTGCGGGTTTCATAGTATTGCTGATAGCTTCATTTACACTTTTGATATATTCATTAATCATACGCAGAAGGTCAAAATACGGCGTAGAACAGTTCAAAATGTGGAAGGCTTTCAGAAGGTTTCTTAAGCATTTCAGCCAGCTTGATAAGGTGGATTTGCCTGCAGTGATACTTTGGGAGCATTATCTTGTATATGCAATAACCTTAGGAGTGGCTAAAGAAGTTATAGGTCAGCTGAGAGTGGTATTCAGGGAAGATGATTTCAAGAATTCAGCACTGACATTTATGTACTTTGGACATTATGGTCATAATTACAGCTACTTCGATACTATAGACAATGTGACAAATACTTTAGTGAAGACAACTGAATCCGTCTATACGCAAGCAATGTCTAAGATGTCCTCGGGAAGCGGGGGCGGAGGCGGCTTTTCTGGAGGCGGCGGAGGCGGAGGCGGCGGCGGTGGAGCCGGAGCGTTCTGATAAAGGAGTTATGAAGGAGGTAATAAATTAATGGGAATAATAATTTTTGCTGTGCTGTTACTGCTTACACTAATAATAATAAGTACTTACAATAGCCTGGTAGTAAAAAGAAATAGAGTAAGAAATTCATGGGCGCAAATAGATGTGCAGCTGAAGAAAAGATTTGATCTTGTACCGAACCTTGTAGAAACTGTAAAGGGCTATGCCAAGCATGAAGCAGGAACCCTGGAGGCAGTTGTAAAAGCGAGGAACCAGTACATAAGTGCAGGAACCCCGGAAGAAATGATGAAAGCAAACACAGAAATGACTGGGGCACTTAGCCGCTTGTTTGCACTTGCTGAAAGCTATCCGGATTTGAAGGCTAACACAAATTTCATAGAGCTTCAAGGAGAGCTGTCGCAATTGGAAGAGAAGATAGCTTATGCAAGGCAGTTCTACAACGATACTGTAATGATATTCAACAATGCAATACAGATGGTACCTTCAAATATAATAGCCGGACTGTTTGGGTTCAGAGAAGAGCCTTACTTCAAGGCTGAAGAAACAGAAAGGCAGAATGTAAAGGTGCAATTCTAATCCATAAATTTTAGGCAGGTAAATACCAATGAAGAATGATATGTTCAGTCTTTTTGATATGAATAGAGAACAGGAAATGAAGAAGGAGAGTCCTCTGGCCATGAGGATGAGGCCGGAGACTCTTGAGGATTTTTTTGGACAGGAAGACATTGTGGCTCCGGGAAAGCTGCTTTATCGCGCTATTAAAGCAGATAAGCTGACATCACTAATTTTTTTCGGACCTCCTGGTACTGGAAAGACAACTTTGGCGAAAATAATAGCAAATACCACCAAATCATATTTTGAACAGCTTAATGCTGTGACTTCGGGAGTAGCGGATATTCGCAGAGTGGTGGAGGAAGCAAAGAATCGCAAGGGTATGTACAGTCAGAGAACCATACTCTTTATAGATGAGATACACCGTTTTAATAAGTCTCAACAGGATGCAATGCTGCCATATGTCGAGGATGGTACAGTCATATTGATAGGAGCTACTACGGAAAATCCATACTATGAGGTGAACGACGCCCTTATATCACGGTCTACTATTTTCAGGCTCAATTCACTTACAGAAGAAAATATAAAGAATTTAGTGAAAAAATGTGTGGCTGATGAGAAGAAGGGACTTGGATCATACAATATTGTCATTACCGACGAAGCCATGACACACATTGCCAATATTGCGAATGGAGATGCAAGGGCTGCACTTAATGCTGTCGAGCTTGCAGCGCTCACAACAGAAAGAAGCAGTGACGGCAAGATACATATTGACTTGAAAGCTGCTGAGGAATGTATACAGCAGAGGGCTGTGAACTATGAAAAGAAGGGTGAGAACCACTATGACACCATATCAGCCTTCATAAAGAGCATGAGAGGTTCCGATCCTGATGCAGTGCTGCATTACCTCGCCAAGATGATTTATGCAGGTGAAGATCCCAAGTTCATTGCAAGAAGAATAATAATATGCTCATCTGAAGATGTCGGGAATGCAGACCCAAATGCATTGTCAGTAGCTACGGCAGCAGCTAATGCTGTTCAGATGATAGGTATGCCTGAAGCAAAGATTATTCTTTCACAAGCTGCCTTATATGTAGCATGTGCGCCGAAGAGCAATTCAGCAGTGGTTGGAATTGATAAGGCTTTAAAGGATATAGAGGGCAAAAGGACTGGAGCAGTGCCGCTGCATCTAAGAAATGATGCTTTCAAGGGCGCAAAGGAGTGGGGCTACGGAATCGGGTACAAGTATCCTCATAACTTTGAGGGCAATTATGTGGAACAACAGTACCTGCCCGATGAAATCAAAGATGCCCAGTACTATTTCCCATCAAACAATGGATATGAAAAGAAAGCTGGAGAGCTGCCAAAGATAAAAAAGAGAAAAGAAAAGGAGAATTCTATTTGAAGAATTCTCCTATTTTTTTTATAAGGCTATTATTCTTTTCAGTGGTTTCGGCGCCAAGAGTGCCATTTCTCACAGATGCTTTCCTTGGCGCTATACCTGGATGAACATATGCTTGCTTTTCATTGCCTATGGTGACACCAATGGTTTTGTTTTCTTGGAGAATATCGCCTGACTCATTATTAGCTCCCGGCTTGCCAACAAAAGTAGTTATGCTTTCCTGCTTCATAAGCAGACTGTCATAATTTGGAGTCTTCCCACTTTTCAGGAACTTTTCCTTGAAGTTGCTTTTCTTGAGCCTTGAGCCTTCGGAGTCACCATTTACTGCAGTCTTTGATTTTGCAGGAATCAGGTCTATTTGCTGCTCCTCTGCTGTATTCTGCACAAAGGTCTTGCTTTCCATGCTGTCTATCCTGCTATTAAGACATTTTACATTCTCACTAAGATCCTTAATTTCGCCTAGTATTTGCTTAAGATAGTCGCTCGTTTCATTGGTGGCTGCTGTCTGAAGCTTTTCCTTGGGCTTATCCTCTGTTATACTCTTGGAGGTGTGCTCAATGGGCCTGGAGATATTTAAGTTTTTATCGAGTATGAAGTAACCATTAGTAATAGAGATGGAGCTTGAACTCCTTATGATTTTGATTATTTGCATATTTGTCTCTGCGGTTGCAGGCAAATCTATAGCTTTTCTCCATTTACCGGAAGAGTCATCAAAAGTATATTGATGAAATACATTATCCTTTACCCACGCAAGCTGCAGAGCTTTATCATCAGAGTAAAACAGAGGGATTATTCCGTTGGTATCGACACGACAATTATTTAGTTCCTTAAAATCTGTTTCACCTGCACTTCCGGATTTGCTCAAGAAATGATATATGTTGCTTGCTTCCTGTTCAATAGAAAAACAGAGCAGGTTGATTTTTTTATTATGATGTATCAGCTTTATGAATACCTGGTTTTTGTATGAGATATTAAGGCTTTTCTGAAGCCAGGATTTTGTGGAATCGTCATAGCAGTAGTAGTTTATATAATAGTGAGTTCCATCGTACCAAACACTGGCATAATGTATTATGCCCCCCTTTGATGGAAGTAAGGAATAGGAGCTCTCTATATTTTGCGAGTATATTTCGGAAAGGCTGTTTTTCCTCCAGGCGTACTCTATAAAAGGAGTCTGCTCATTGATGGTTTTGTGAATGTGATACACGTTGTACATGTTGGCAACAGGCAGCTTCTTTGAAAAAAATATATGAATGGAACCATTCAGTACCAGCATATCCATAATATATATGTTGGAGCTGTTATGGAGAGTCACTACCGGTTCGAACTTCCACCCATTGTTGGCATATATGAAAAGTAGAACCCCTTTGTACCTGCTATTGCAGGTAAGGTATATAGTGTCATCTGCATCTATTGCGGCGGTATAATCATTATTCGCTTGACTGATGAGTATAGTATCCTTTGTATCTCCGATGTCAGAGACCTCCCTGTAGTATATAGAGGAGTCCTTGTAATAAAAGAAATATCTGTTGCCTTTAGAATCTTCCAGTACTATTGATGGCTTTATATCTACCATGCAATCACCACCTCGGAATTTCACATTTTATTTATATACACTTCTATAAATTTATATGGGTTTGTTCAAGTTTATATGTTATTGCCATACGAAATAAAAAAGGCTTTTATTGAAAAATTTTAAAAAACAAGGAAGCCTTTTATGAAACTCATTTACGGAAAGTGGCACACTAAGGAAATTTATACTTTCCTATTCGTTATAAAAAATATTTGTGTTAACTTGGTCACAAAAATAATGGTAATTCCATATTATAAACTAGACAGCAAAGAAATTAATATATTAGGAAGGTGAGATAATGACAGTCCCAAATGTTTCATTACCAACGGTATTATGTACTGGAACTACTAAGGTAGAAATATCCGTAGGTGGAAGAACTGAAAGCAAAGATTTGGTATTTGAATGTATTAAGGTTAAGAAAGTATTTGACGAATTTGTTCTGAGGGATTGCGTGGAAGGCATAAAGTTCAAAGTATGTGGGGAGCCTCATGGAGGAACTATAGAACCGACCTTGATACTGAGAAATTGTAAGCTTAGTAATGTTGAAATTAAGGATGTATCCACTAATGCAGATAAAAGACTTAAATTCTCGGCAAGATGCTGCTGTGACGTATTTGGAAAGGATAGCAGAGGGAAAATTATTAGACTCGAAGTAATCGATGTTCCTGAGGGAACTAATCTATCAGAGGGACCCAGTGGAGAACTTTGCTTTACATTTAGCGTTAGAAGAACATATCCCAATGTGACAGAAGAAAACTTTGAAAGACTGCTGCACTTCCTTGATCAAGGGAGATTTGAGCTGCAGTGTTTTGGAGAAGCAGTAATAGATGAGGAAAACAATACAACAACTGGCGAAATACTCATTACCAACCTTGGTGCATTTATTGCAATAAAGTTTGACGCTGAAGTTCAGCTTTGTGTTCCTGTATTGGGATACTGCGCAATAGAGGAAGATGTAGCACCTATAGACATTAACTTCTGCGAAGAATTCGAATTTGAGGATATTCCTTCGTTCAATCCTCCACAGCTCGGTGTTCCGACTCCTCCATACACAACTGGCTAGGAATTGATTATGATAACAGAGGACATGACAATAAAGGAAATAATCAAGAAATATCCACATACAAAAATAGTCTTAAAACAATATGACTTGCTTTCATCAGGCTGTGGCTGAGGGGGAGGTCAGTGTAGGACCCTTCGGCAGGCTGCCGAATCGAGAGGAATAGAATTGAACAAGATCATAAATATAATAAATAACAAGATAAAGGGCTAGTGTTTACTAGCTCTAATCTTTTTTTTGTTTTTTTGAAGTAACTTGTCACAGCAGAAAAGCATATTCTGAAATTAAGAATACATTTAACCGCTTAAAAAAGGAGGACGTATCTCGGATGACACACTATTACTATACAGTTGCAAGTAAGGAATATACGTACAAAATATTGCTCTTATATAATTCAATGATGAGGCATGATAAGGATTTCAAGTTTTTTATAGTCTGCTTGCAAAGTGACAGCATTAAAATGTTTGAAAGTCTTGGACTTCAAAATGCAGTGCTGATAGATATTGAGGCTTTGGAGGCTTATGATGGGGAGCTTGCTGCAGTAAAGTATAAAAGGAGCATTAAGCAGTATGCATGGGCTGCAAAGCCTATAGCTGCCTTATATATACTGGAGCATCACAACGAGGTGGACCAAATAATCTGGCTTGACGGAGATATGGCATTTCTTTCAAGTCCTGAATCCATTTACGAGGAGTGGGCGAACTACTCAGTACTGCTTACTGAAGAGAAATTTACCGGTAAATATGATTATATAAGCAGCATATATGGTTACTTCAATACTGGGTTTATGGGTTTCAGAAAAGATGAAAATTCAATTGAATGCTTGAAATACTTCAGAAACAAGCTGCTTTATGAATGGAATTATGAAGAAAAGGAGCAGTACAGATGGAACGACCAGCTTTATGTGAGTGATTGGGACAGTAGATTTACTAATACTGGAATAGTAAAAAGTCCAGGCATTAACCTTACCCCTTTTATTTTTAACAGGCTGATAGAGGAATGGAACTGTGTGCTTACTGGAGAAGAGGGACAGCTTTACATCGGTGAAAACAGAATAGTGCTTTTCCATTTCTATGGTTTTAAATACTTTAATGAGAAAGAATTTGATTTGTGTGGTTATACAAATATATACTACAAACCGCAGATACAGTATATTTACCTTCCATATATAAAAGAGGCGGTTTATATAAATGGGAAACTAAGTGCAATAGATAAGAGCTTCTGCTGCACGCAGCCAACTGAGGGCAACTATATAAAGAATTACTACCGGCTTCCGGATTAGGCTTTCAAAGTATCAACAGAAAATGTCCATAAAAATGCACACTGAAGGGGGCAAGTAAATTGAGCCATAATTACTGTTCACTAGCTAGCAGGGATTATACCTATAAGGTATTAGCACTATACAGATCAATACAAAAATATGATGAAGATTTTCACTTTTTTCTTATTTGCTTAAATGAGGAAGCTAAGGAGCTCTTCAGCGGGATGAATTTAGATAAAGCAAGTATTATAGGCATAGATAGCATTGAAGCTAAAGACTGGGAGCTCCTTGAAGTGAAAAGCGGGAGAAATGAGAAAGAGTATGCCTGGACAGTAAAACCGTCTGTAATGCTATATCTGCTTGAAAGCTATCCGGAATTGGAGCATATTGTGTGGCTGGATGGGGACACAGCCTTTTTGTCAAATCCTCAGCCAATATATGATGAATGGGGAGATTATTCCATATTACTGACTGAAGAGAAGTACTCCGGTAAATATGACTACATGAGCTGGCATTTTGGAGTGTATAATACAGGATTTTTGGGTTTTAAGAGGGATGATAACGCCATTAAATGTCTGAATTGGCTGAGGGGAAAGGTTATTGAATGGTGTTATGACAGGCACGAGGAAGGCTTGTGGAGTGACCAAATGCATTTCAACAATCTTCCGAGCTTATTCAGTAATGTCGGTGTAGTTAGAAATGTAGGCATAAATATGACACCATTTATACTCAATAGATTGTTGGATGAAGAGGGAGGTGACATCAAAAAAAGCTCTGGCGGTATATTTGTTAATGCATCTAAAGTTGTGTTTTTTCACTATTATGGGTTCAAATTCTTTAATAAATCGGAATTTGACCTGTGTTTTTATAAGAATTGGAGATTTCCCGAGAAAGTTATCAAAACCATTTATATGCCCTATATAGAGTTGTGCAGTGAAGCAATTTCCCTTATTGGGGAACATAATGACAACTTTTATTATCCGGAAAAACCTGATTTTAATTATACAGCATATTACTACTCAATAGATGGTATTAAGAATAACAATTCTTATAATTTCTGCACTATTGTTACCAGAGAATATTTGCCCAAAGCTTTGGCACTTTACTTTTCTTTAAAGAGAAATGCAAAAAGCTTCCATTTGTGGATTTGCTGCATGGATGACCTTGTATACGATATCTTGAATAAACTCAATCTTTCCAATGTTACATTAATAACACTTGAAAGCATCGAGGACAACAAGCTGCTTTCGGTCAAAAACTATAGGTACACTCATGAATATTGCTGGACTCTTAAAGCACCTTTAATTTTGCACATATTCAAATACTATAAAGATATTGATTCAATATTTTATATTGATGCGGATGCTTACCTATTTTCCAGTCCTGAGAAACTATTTGCCCGGCTGAAAAGCTACTCGGTTTTGCTGACAATGCATAATTTTAACAACGATTTTAAATGCCTGTATTCCAAGAAGGGTTGTTATAATGGGGGAATAATTGGGTTCCGGAGAGATTCAAATGCAATAAAGTGCCTTAGCTGGTGGCGTGATAAATGCATAGACTGGTGCTATGACAAAATTGAAAACGGTAAATTTGGTGATCAGAAATATTTGATGGAATTTCGAAAAAGGTTTGATGGAGTATATCGTGAGAGGATGGCAGGAGCTAATGCTGCAATGTGGAATATAACTGAGCACAACATAAAGGAACATGAAGGAAAGGCACAGATTAATGAAAAGGATATTATATTCTACCATTTCAGCGCCTTGATTATTTGCAATGAGTGGGAATATGGCATGTGGAGGTGGTATTATCCGGAGGTGGATGAAAAGGCTAAAAGGCTTATTTACCTTCCCTATGCCACAGATTTATACAATGCTATACAGATGATAAAACACGTATTTGAGGATGTTTACACCCTATTCTATGATATATCGGCTGTGGAAAACCCTACAAATTTGATAAACGTGAAAGACTTTATTGACTAAAATATCATTTTCGGAGGCAGATATGGAAAGATTGTCTTTTGGTAAAAAGAAAGTTGTTGTTACAGGAGCAAACGGTTTTATTGGATCACATATGACTATGAGAATGCTTGAGGAGAAGGCACATGTCCACATCATGGTCCGGGAAGCATCAGACCTATGGAGGTTGGATAAAGTGAGCAAGGATATTGAAATATGCAAGCTGGATTTAAGAAACGGTGGGGAAGTAGAGAAATACATGAGAAAAATAAAGCCTGATTATATATTTCATATGGCGGCTTATGGAGTTGACTCAAGACAGAAGGATTATGTTATTGCAGCAGATACAAATATTATTGGAACAATAAATATGCTTAACGCAGCTATTGCTGTTGGCTGTGAGAAATTCATCAATACAGGCACCAGCATGCAATATGGCAATAAGTTAATGCCTATACGGGAAACAGAGTACTATTCCCCTTCAAACATATATGGAAGCACCAAGGGGTCAGCAACAATAATTGCACATCAGATTGCGACTGAAAATGATATTAATATATCTACTATAATACCCTTCGGTGTTTTTGGAGAAAACGAGGGAAGTCATAAATTCTTTCCCCATGTTATTTTATCGGTTCTGGGGGGGAAGAGCATCGAATTGTCACCTTGTGAACAATACAGAGATTACTGCTATATAGAGAATATTATTGATGGGTTTCTAATGGCTGTAGCAAATGAAAAGGCAAAAAATGAAATATTCAATATAGGAAGCGGAGATGTATATCAGCTTAAGCATTTTGTGAAATTGATAGTGGAAAGAGCGGGATGTAAAAGTGATATCAAATATGGCTCAGTAGAGTACAGGAAAAACGATTTGTGGAGCCCTCAGCCGGATATAAGCAAAATAACTGATGTGTTGGGGTGGAGTCCAAAGGTAAGTCTTTCTGAAGGTATAGACAGAACCATTGAGTGGTTTAGAGCAAATTACGACAAGTACAACGTAAAGGGGAGATAAAAGGTGAGTCTCAATAATATAATCCAGGAGGATGTAAGGGATATTTTCCTTGAAATAGGTGGAAAGTTAAAAACCTTGGAAGGCAGCAACTTTCTAATTAGCGGCGGAGGTGGGTTTCTTGGCTCATATTTCATGGATTTGCTGAAATATTGCAATGACAACATTTTCTCAGAACCTGCTAATGTCATATGTATTGATAACTTTATTACAGGTGTGCCAGAAAGGGTAAAGCACCTTTTAGATAATGATAATTTTAAAATAGTAGACTCAGACATTTCGAAACCTCTGGAACTCAATAATGATGTGGATTACATCATACATGCAGCGAGCATAGCTTCCCCTACTTTTTACAGGAAGTATCCAATTAAGACCTTGGAGACCAACGTGCTTGGGCTTAAAAATCTCGTTGAGTTGGGCATGAAAAAGAACATAAAGAGCTTTCTAAACTTGTCCAGCAGTGAAATATATGGGGATCCTGATGCAGCTCATATACCTACAAGAGAGGACTATAACGGGAATGTATCCTGTACAGGGCCAAGGGCATGCTATGATGAATCAAAGAGAATGGGCGAAACTATGTGTGCCAACTACTATAAAGAATGCGGGGTGCCCATAAAAATAGCAAGACCCTTCAATGTTTATGGTCCTGGGTTGAAACTGGATGACCGCAGAGTGATACCTGATTTTTTTAACGACGCCATTAATAGGCATAAGATAGAAATATTAAGCGACGGTTCTCCCACTAGAAGTTTTTGCTATGTAAGCGACGCAATAAAAGGCTTTATGCTTGCATTGCTATCAGAGTTCAATGGAGAAGCGTTTAATATAGGAGATGACCAAACGGAGATTAGTATGAGGGAAATAGCGGAATTAATTGCAGAGATTGTCGGGAATGTTGAAGTTAAGCTTAAGAAAAGTGATGATAAGGAGTACCTGACTGATAATCCGAAAAGAAGGTGTCCTGATTTGACCAAGGCAAAGACTTTCTTGAACTATTATCCGAAGGTGGATCTCAAAACAGGCCTTAAGAGGATTTTTCGATGGTACATGCAGACTAATAATTTATAGTATAGGAAGGTTTATATGACAAACATACATGAAATCATTAAAATAAATCCCTACAAAGATATAAGGGGCGAGCTTAAGAAGGTTTTTGTAAAATCGATGCTAAGTACTGAAAAGTCAATTGAAGAAATATATGTGCTGCATACTAAAAAAGGCTCTGTAAGGGGTAATCACTACCACAGGCAGAATGTAGAGTTTTTTACCGTAATAAAAGGGACTGCAATAATAGCACTTAAGGATATCGAGGAGGGAGAAGCTGAGATACTTAAAGTTTCAGCAGGTGATGATATTGTAATCAAAGTGCCGGAGAATGTTGCACATGGATTTAGAAATGACGAGGATGAAGACCTTGTGATACTTGCTGCCGCGTCCAAGCTATATGACCCAGAGGATACTGATACCTATACTTTCCAGCTGCTATAACAATATAACCTGTTTAACAGGTATTATTTGGACTTTAGAAGTAACAAGGAATGAATCAAATGCATAAATTGGATTAGGACAAATTGTTGGATTGTAGGGGTGATATATATTGAAGGTAGTTATACTATGCGGAGGATACGGAATGAGGATGAGGGAGGTAACGGAACAAATACCCAAGCCACTTGCAGTAGTGGGAGGCAGACCTATACTGTTGCAGATAATGAAATTATACAGCAAGTATGGTTTTGATGATTTCATATTACCATTGGGCTACAGGGGAGATAAAATAAAGGAATACTTTATGAATTATGACTGGATGCAGAATGATTTTATTCTTGATTTCAATGGCAATGAGAATAAAATATTCCTGATGAAAAAACCGGAAAAATGGAGAATAACCTTTGTAGATACCGGAGTTGATACAATGACAGGGGGGCGAATAAAAAGGATTCAGCCTTTTATAGGTGATGACACCTTCCTTTTGACCTATGGGGATGGTCTTTGTGATGTCAATATTGGAGAACTCCTCAAGTATCATCAGAATATGGGGGTAATAGCTACTTTGACAGGAATACAAAAGAAAAGCCAGTATGGAATATTAAAGATCAAAGACGGCCTTGCAACATCCTTCGGAGAAAAGTCGGAAATAGAAGGACAGATAAATGGCGGATTCTTTGTATTTAATAAAGCAGTCTTTGATTATCTTAGCGGGGATAAGTGTGTTCTTGAAAGGGAGCCGCTTGCCAAGCTTGCCTCTGAAGGTCAGCTTGCGGTATATGAGCACAAAGGCTTCTGGCAGGCAGTGGATACCAGTAAAGATTTGCAGGATATGGACACGAACTGGGGAACCATCGAAAGTATCTTAGGGATATCATAAGGATATTGAACGCATTTAAGGATTCCTATAGAGCAAAGGCGAACTCAATAAAAATAAGGAGACGTTTGCGCGAAATCTGAATAATAGATAGAATGTTTTTCGCGAAACGTATAGTTGGTGAATATGCAATGGAAGTATTATTTTGCACAATAGCATCAAAATACAGGCTGCACCAATGTGTCGCTTTGTATCATTCCTTGAAGCACTTCATGGCTGAAGCAGCTTTGGTTGTTCTTGCGGTTGACGAGGAATGCAAGAAGGTATTTGATGCATTGAAGCTGCCCGGGGTAACTGTTATTTCTGCTGAAGAACTGGAGGATGCTGAGTTAAAAGAACTAAAGAGACAAAGGAATGCAAGTGAATATTGCTGGACATTGAAGCCTGTACTGCTGCTTAATCTATATGAAAGCTACAAGGACATTAAGATATTTGCCTATCTTGATTCAGATCTCTTTTTCTTTGATAGTCCAATGAGGCTTTTTAAAGGAAGTAAGAATTGGTCTGTACTATTTACTACTCATAAGGTTAATAGGAAGGCTAATGGAGGTTTTGTAGCGTTCATGAGAGGCAGGCACGCCTATAAAGCATTGAAATGGTGGAAGGAAGGGTGTCTGGAGTGGTGCTATTACAGAAACGATAACGGGAGGTTTGCGGATCAGGGCTATTTGGATTTTATGAGAGCAAGATTCAAAGGAGTCACATACCTTGATTTGCCAGGAGCAAATGTGGCTACATGGAATTACTTCAATTCCGACCTTGTACTGAGGGACGGAAATATATATGTAGGCAAGAAAAGGTTGGTTTTTTACCATTTCAGTGGTTTAAGGCTAAAGAAAATATCCGGCTCAACTGCATTATACGGTGCTGAAGCTCCTTGTCTGGTATGTGGAATCTACATTAAGGCACTAAGAGCTGCGATATTCGAAATTGAAGAGGTTGATAGGGAAATCGCAGAATGTTTTTACTTGGGGCTATAAGGAGAAATAAAGATGAGAATTATTTTGAAGCACCAATAATAAGAGTAAGCTTAAGGACTGCTGAGCTAATCAAATATGCTTCAAATTCGCTTTTGGCTATGCTGATTTCGTATTCCAATGAAATTGCAGCAATATCAGAAGTGGTAGGGGATTTGGATGTGGAAGAGGTGCTTTATGGAGTATCTCTGGATAAAAGGCTTAGTCCGAAAATAGATGGGAAGCTCGTCAGTCCGGATATACTGAAATACCTAAAGGCGGGGCGCGGTTATGGTGGAAGTTGTTTTCCAAAGGATGTCAAAGCGCTGATAGCTTTTTCAAGACAGAAGGGATATATACCTGAATTGTTAAGGATAGTAACAGAGATTAATGAAAAACAGGTTGTTAAAATCGTGGATAGGATTGAAAGTGAGCTGGGGAAAATCGAAGGCAGAAGAATATTGGTGCTTGGGCTTGCCTTCAAGCAGAACAGTGATGATATAAGAGAGTCTCCGTCTATAGGACTTGTGAAGCTTCTTATTGAAAGAAAAGCGAATGTCAGTGTCACAGATCCTATGGCAATGGGAAATGCAAGAAAAGTACTTGGAGAAAAAGAAGGCTTGAGTTACTCGGAAGATTATAAGAATGAAGCTTCAAACTGTGACGCGGTGGTGCTTATGACACCATGGCAGGAGTAATTGGAGCTGCTGAGTGAAAACTTATATAAGCCCTTGAGGACAGCTATATTGTTTGATGGCTGCAGGGCTCTTAACAAGAATAAAATTCTTGAGGCAGGCATAAAATATATAGGCATTGGCTTATCTTAAAAAATGACAGTATTAACATTTTAGATAACTTTGCATAGTATATATTATGGTTACGATTATAAAAGGGATTTATTAAGAATAATTGTTGCTTTTCAATATAGTGATATATTGAGGGGCAATTTATATAAAAAGGTGCGGCTTGGTCCGCACCTTTTGAATTTGTGCATATAATTACGAACATGAATAATAATATAATTAATTCCGACTAAAAAAGTAGAATTTAATATTGACAATATTTTTATGCTATGGTAATCTAAAAATGAAATCCGAGTTAATAGGTAGGAATTAATAAGGAGCTGATAAAATGATACTATCAACTAAAGGAAGATATGGACTTAAAATGATGTATGAGTTCGCCTTGAACTACGGCACAGGGCCGATGTCGTTAAAAGAGGTGGCTCAGAAGCAGCAGCTTTCTGAAACCTATTTGGAGCAGCTTATAGCCCATCTTAAAAAGGCAGGTCTTGTGACCAGCGTAAGGGGTGCTCAAGGCGGATATGAGCTAATAAGAAAACCCGAAGAAATCACGGTAGGGGAGATAATCAGAGTTCTCGAAGGTCCCCTGGCTCCGTCGGAATGTGTAATTGATGACGAACCTGAATGCTCAAAGGCTGACTTTTGTGTAACAAGACTAATTTGGGAAAAAATAATGGATAGTATAAATAACGTGATTGATTCTATTACATTAAATGATATGGTAAATGACTATTATAAGCTTCAGCAAAAGAAAGAAGGAGAAAAGAAAAATGAACAGTAACAAGGCTATTTACTTAGATCATGCAGCTACAACCTATACAAAAAAAGAAGTGTTGGAGGAAATGCTTCCATTCTTTACTGAGCATTTCGGCAATCCTTCCAGTATACATAAGTTTGGAAGAGATGTACGAAAGCATGTTGATATTGCCAGGGAAAAGATTGCAAAAGCTATCGGAGCACTTCCAGAGGAGATTTACTTTACGGCCGGAGGTTCTGAAGCGGACAACTGGGCTGTAAAAGGCGTAGCTTATGCTAACAGAAATAAGGGAAATCATATTATAACCAGCAGAATTGAGCATCATGCGCTATTACACACCTGTGAATACTTGGAGAAGGAAGGTTTTGAAGTAACATATCTGCCTGTTGACGAGTATGGAATGGTTAGCATTGAGGATGTAAAGAATGCAATAACTGATAAGACAATACTCATATCAATAATGTATGCAAACAATGAAATAGGCACAATACAACCCATAGATTCCATCGGCAAGCTTGCAAGGGAAAAGGGAATTTACTTTCATACTGATGCAGTGCAGGCAGTAGGAAGTGTGAAGATAAATGTCAAAGAACAAAACATAGATATGCTTTCATTGTCAGCACATAAATTTTACGGTCCAAAGGGCATAGGCGCTCTTTATGTGAGAAAAGGAGTTAAGCTTCTTAGCATTATTCACGGCGGCGCTCAGGAAAGAGGCAGGAGAGCAGGTACAGAAAATGTACCTGGCATAATAGGTCTTGCAAAGGCAATTGAGCTTGCAACAAATAATCTTGACGATCACAGTGCCAGAATAACTGCACTTAGAGATAAACTTATTAAAGCTGTTATGGAGAAAATACCTTATACTAGATTAAATGGACATCCTGAGAAAAGGCTGCCGGGTAACGCCAACTTCTGTTTTAGGTATATTGAAGGAGAAGCATTGCTTTTGAATCTAGATATGAAAGGGATAGCTGGTTCCAGCGGCTCAGCATGTACATCGGGGTCACTTGATCCGTCACATGTGCTTTTGGCAATTGGTCTGCCCCATGAAATAGCTCATGGATCTCTTAGGTTATCCATTGGAGATGCAAATACTGAAGATGATATAGATTATGTTATGGAAGTGCTGCCTGAAATAGTAGACAGGCTGAGACAAATGTCACCATTGTATGAGAAGGTTAAAGGGGGAAATACTAATGTATAGCGAAAAGGTAATGGACCATTTTTCAAATCCGAGAAATGTTGGAGAGATATGTAATGCGGATGGTGTAGGTGAAGTTGGTAACGCCAAGTGCGGAGATATAATGAAAGTATATCTTCAGATAGAAGACAACATCATAAAGGATGTAAAATTCAAGACTTTTGGCTGTGGCGCTGCAATAGCTACAAGCAGCATTGCCACTGAAATGATAAAGGGCAAAACATTAGAAGAGGCACTTCAGCTCACAAACAAAGCGGTTATTGAGGCTCTGGACGGACTTCCGCCGGCGAAGATACACTGCTCTGTACTTGCAGAAGAGGCTGTAAAGGCTGCAATAGAGGACTATATGAAAAAGCAGGGGAAAGAGCTTTAAGCATCACCCTTAGGAGTTGAAAGCTAATGAAGAAACGTGTGGTTATAGGTATGAGCGGCGGAGTTGACAGCTCTGTCGCTGCTTATCTTTTAAAGCAGGAAGGTTATGATGTAATAGGCGTTACAATGCAGGTTTGGCAGAATGATGACAAGGAAGCTTTTGAGCGGGAAGGTGGCTGCTGCTCTTTATCTGCTGTAGAAGATGCCAGAAGGGTATGTGATAAGCTTGACATACCTTTTTATGTTATGAACTTCAAACAAGTATTTGAAAAGATGGTTATAGACTATTTTGTTGATGAATACCTCGTAGGGAGAACTCCAAATCCATGCATTGCATGTAATAAATTCATAAAATTCGATGCATTGATGGAAAGATCTATGGCTTTGGAGGCTGAATATGTTGCCACGGGGCATTACGCAAGAATAATGTATGATGAAAGCTTCAAGAGGCATATCATCAGAAAATCAGCCACTCCAGAAAAGGATCAAACCTATGTGCTCTATAATCTGACTCAAAATCAGCTCAGCCATATACTTATGCCCCTTGGAGATTACAACAAGGATCAGGTCAGGGAGATAGCAAGAGGGTTGGACCTTAGAACGGCAAACAAACCAGAGAGTCAGGAAATCTGCTTTGTGGAAGATAACAATTATGGCAGGTTCATAAGTGAAAGAAGAGGGGACGAAATTAAGCCTGGGAATTTTGTTGATGCACAGGGTAGAAAGCTTGGCACCCATAAGGGTATAGCCCATTATACCGTTGGCCAGCGTAAGGGTTTGGGAATAGCTCTGGGCAAGCCAATGTTTGTAGTCGAGATAATTCCTGAGAAAAACCTTGTAGTGCTTGGAGATGAGACAGAGGTATTCAGCAGGGAGTTAACAGCATCCCAGATGAATTTCATTACATTTGAAAAGCTTGAGGAGCCTATTGATGTGAAGGCAAAAATACGATACAGTGCAAAAGAAGCTGCTGCAAAGGTAATCCCTTTGGATGATGACAGAGTCAAGGTTATATTTGAAGAACCTCAAAGGGCAATAACTCCAGGGCAGGCAGTGGTGTTCTATAAGGAGGACATCCTTGTAGGCGGAGGAACCATTGAAAGGTAGTTTAATTATTCGAAGGCATTATTGATTGTCAATACTGCCTTCGATTTTTTTTATAACGAGTAGGAAAGTATAGATTTCGAGTTTCTTAAAAGGCTTCAGTAGAAGTCCTTTTTATTGTAAGTACTGCTCGATTAACAGACTCTTTATGCTTCTTCTTAAGCTTTGCATTAATTGGTTCATTTATATATATATCCTCTAGACTTTCATCGTTTATGACACTATTATAATCCAATCTATAATCATAGAAATTTAAGAGTATCAATATTCGGTTGATGTACTTTAGCCTATCTCCATCATTGACAATTTTATAATGTATTGTAGCTTGAGGCTCTGTATTTACATATTTGTTTTCTAATACCCTCACACCACGTATGCATGAAGGCCAGGTATTGATATAACTTTCTTCAGGGGATTCATTGCCACTTGTTCTTTCAAGGTGCCATCCACTACTTCTATCCTTCCAGCTTATAAGGCACTCAAGGGAATTTTTGTCCCTTCTAAACCCTATCAAATCAGTTTTATAGACGCTTTTACTATTTTCATTAGGTTTAGGAAGCCGATATAGAAAAATTGACCCGTTCTCAAATTCTTTCATCAAGTATAACGGACTTTTGTAAAAGTATATATCAGTACCAACGTGCAGCAGGTAATTAACTGAGAAGTTATTTTTAAGAATATAATAAAGATAATGGGCTCTTAGAAGACACATGTATTCTTTGTCATCGCAAGTTTTTCTGAGCTCCAGCAGCTCTTTTGTCTCAAAGCTCTTGGAATTAATAATGGTTACATTGTCAAGCTCTGCATTGTTCAGGGTAGAGAATGAAAAGTCATCAATACAACATATCCATATATGGACTCTTCTAGTATTTTGAGTTATAGAATAATAGAGAGTCATACATTTTATCAAATCTGACTTACTGGTTATCATACATATATCATAATATTGCGCTTCGTAAGTTCTATCCAGATTATAATAATTTATTACCTGGTTTTTACCTATACCCTTAAGCTGAAATTGGAGGGTGTCAAAATCTTGTATTTCACGGATTGCCTCTTGGCATTCCATTATATAAGGCACATAAAGCAACTTAATTGTTTCCTCATCGAACACCATCCAATAGCAGGAAAGGTCATACTCATTGTGATCATAGAATCTGAAACCGTAGTAATGATAAAGTATGATTTGAACATCATCAATATAAAGACCATCAGGTTTTTTCATTACTACTTTTCCCTGTTCGGTATTAAGCCTATAAATAGTAAAGGGAGTAAGATTGATGCCTGAATTATTAACAACGCCTACATCTTTGAATTTTTGAGGAAATTCATCCAAGTATTTCTGATCCGCCCATCTCCCATTATCAGCTTTATCAGAGCACCATTCCATGCATCTCTCCTGCCACCAACGGAGAGACTCCAATCCGTTTTCGTTTCTTTTAAAGCCTATGAGCCCTGCTTGAAATTTGCCATATCCACTGACCAAATATTCATATGCGCCTGTATAGTATTGCTCTGAAAGCAGGATCGATAAGCCGCTCCACTCATCATACAAAGGTTCTGGACTGCACAAAAATTGCATATCGCTGTCCAGCCAGAGAACATGGTCGGCATAATCGAAGTTTTCAAATATATACAAAATTACAGATGGTTTTAATGTCCATGCATATTCACGCTTACTCCTAACCTGCTTTACCTCTAAAAGCTCTTTATAAGCTTCTTCAATAATACGGACATCTATTGAAACCAGATTACTATACTGCAGATTATCCAAAAATTGCACCATTTTATCATCCAGGCAGATTATAAAGAGCTTAAAATCCTTATCATACCTAATGAGGGAATTATAAAGCACCATACTCTGATAGCAGTACTCCATACTGCACGTAGTACAATAATTATGCACTTGAAAAGCTCCTTCCCTAATGTAATAAATAGTTTAACACTGTCTAGCATTCAATGTCACTATACAGGAGTTTTATTTTGTTAAGAGCATCTGCTACAGCTGCTGCATAGGGTTCGCAAATTCGCTTGGAAATCACGGGGTTAACATCACTTCTAATTTTAGTATCCAACTGGCTTAATATATTTTCAGAAGCTGCAACGTCCCCAAAATTAATAATTGATAGCTTTTTGCGCCCATTATATAACTTGTTTTTCCGAATTGATAACTTAGAGCCTTTTAGCTTGCTCAATGAATCATAAATATAAGCTCCATTAACTGACCTTATTTCATATAAGCGTTTATCATACCAATTAAATTTAATCTTTTTATCTGGTTGCTTACTTTCATTAAGTGAGTACAAAAGCCATTTAAAAGTTTTTTCTGTTCTTCTGAAAAACATCAGTTTTGAGTTGTACCAGCTGTGAATATTTAAATTCTTTTCATTATTAGCTTCTTCAAATATTGTTATAGAGTTCTTATATTTTTGGAATACATTCTCAGGGCTTGAATAGAAGAAAAAGTCAGCTTCAGCATATAGCAAGCATTCTATGTTGTAGTTATTCTTCAAAATGTAATAAACGAGCATAGGCTTTAGTTGGGTAAAGCTATTTACATAGGGATGGTTTTCCGATTCTATGTCTGTCTTGCCATTTGAATACCCAAAATTTTTGATATCTATAATAACAGCACTATCAAGGTTCATTAAGGTAAGAATCTCATTAGATCTGTCATCGGTACAGCATATCCAAAGGCGAAAACCCTTGCAGCAGCATGACAGAGAAGAATACAATGCTATGGATTTTGCAAGACTTTCTTCATTGGCAACGGTGCATATATTGAAGGTCGGCTCATTTATATTGGCTGCAATATTGAAATAATTCCTTATAAACCTGCCCGTTGTTCTGCCAGGTTGAATAAAACTATTGTCGATAGTACTAATCTGTTTTATGTCCTCGTTGCATTCCATCAAATACTGCATATAAACATGCTTTATAGTCTCATCGTTAAAATCCATGACGTAGTTGCATAAGTCATATTCACCGCTGTTAATATATTTTAGAGCCATGAAGTGATATAATACAATTTTATTATCGTGAAGGAAAAACTCATCGCCCTTTCTACTTATAAGCCAACCCTTTTCAATGTTGTTACGGTAGTAAGTTATGAAAGGCGTCAGATTAACACCTATATTACTTACCACACCTACATTATTAAACCTTTGGGGCCAGTCTGTAACATAAAGCTGGTCATTCCAGCTTCCCTTGTAGTCGTCAAAATTACAAACGAGAAGTTTTTCTCTGTAATATCTGAGACATTCTATCGCATTGGCGTCTTTTTTAAACCCCAGTAGACCAGTGTTATAATAACCATATAATTCACTGTAAATAAAATAATCGTCAGTGAATTTTTCTTCTGAAAGAAGGATTGAATAGTTGCCCCAATCGTCATATATTGCTTGAGGGTCAGTTAGAAACTGTGTGTCTCCATCTAACCACAAAAGGTGATCCAAATCATTATATGAATCAAAAATATACATGGCACCAATGGCTTTGACAAGCCATGTATATGACTTATCCTGATGCCAGCTTTTTACCTTTATAATTTCACAATCATAGGCTTCTATATCCTTTACACTTATCAAAATCATTTTGTCCAGTTGCATTCTTTCGAGCAATAGCTTTGTTTCCTCGTCTAAACATATAAGAAAGAATGTAAAATCCTTGTCATGTCTTTTCATAGAATTATAAAGCACCAAGCCTTTGTGTATGTACTCCTTGCTGTAAACAGAGTAATAATAATGCATCATTATTCAATGCCCCCCATAAGGTTATTCGGACCGTCTACTTCATATTATGTTTGGAGACCTAATGAAGTCACTGGAACATGAATTACTTAATGCTTTGTTGTATTAAATTTTGTAAAGTGAATAATATTGGCTGATTTAGCTAAAATAATGACAGAACAAAAGCTACGGAGGTGTTAGAATGGATAGAGAAAGCTTGGACAGCAACAATATGATGAATACCAGGGATTGTCTCCAAAGAGCCTGGAACAATACCATGGAGCTGGTCAGGGACTTTGAAATGTATTCAAAGAATATAGATGACGGGAAAGTGTCGGGAACCTTCAAGAAGATGGCTGAAGAGCAAGGTATGATGGCACATAATTTAAGAGAGCTTTTTAATCAGTATGACAACCAGAAAAAGTGAAAAAGACCGAATTACGGTCTTTTTCTTTATAGCGGATAAAAAAGTATAAATTCCCTCAGTTGTTAAATTAGTCAATAGAAGTCTTTCATAGAATGTGAGGTGATTAATATTTTTAGGGTTAATGACATAGTTGATTTGCCAGTGATTGAAAGCATGTCAGCACAAAGACTATATACAATTAGAGATGTGATTATTGATATGAGAGAGAGCCGGGTATATGCTCTTGTATGCAAGGAAAGAGTTTTTAGAAGGTCTTTGGAAGCGATACCCTACAGGAATATATCGGCAATAACGCAGAATAGTGTGGCAGTGACTGGCAGAACCGATCAGATAAGTCTAAGAGTTTTAAGTATGAAATACAGACGTTTTCAGAGCTATAAAAACATATTGGGAAAGCTGGTACTTAACTCAAGAGGTGAAACTCTGGGAATAATAAGAGATCTGATTATTGATACAAGCAGCGGAATCATAAAAGCATATGAGCTTTCAGAAGGGTACATAGATGATATTCTAAGAGGCAGGCACATTATAGAACTGGAATGCGGGCACACACTCTCAGACAAAAATGTTGTGCTCAAAGATTGAAATGTACTTCCTTGATGTTGTGCCCTGCTGCTGATAACGAATTCTATCACAGGGCATATGCTTAACGAGAAATTTTAGGAATTTTAAAGCCATATGTATCATAATTAATAAAATAGTAATCAAAATTTGTATGGGATGAGCTATATGAACAATATTTGGGGTTCAAAGAAGGTCAATATAAAATTTATAAATATCATTATTCTGGCGGTGATGCTTTTTATAGTGCTGAAATATGGAATTACTATCAGCACCATATTAAAGCCCTTCATTATTGCGGCTGCCATTTCCTATCTGCTAAATCCTATAGTGAAAATCTTTGAGAAGAAAGGTATAGGAAGAATATTCGGTGTGCTTATTGTCTACTTGATTTTTATAGCAATAATCCTGTTGCTGTCTTTTGTATTAGTGCCAAAGCTCATAAAGGAAATCAGCATACTCGCTTTGAACATACCGCAATATTCAAGTCAGATGCAGCAGCTTTTAAAAAGGTTCCAGGATGGGTACATGAACAGCGGACTTCCTGAAAGCTTTAAGGAAGTGCTGGATGAAAACATTTTCATGCTTCAGAGCATGATTCTCACATTACTTCAGAATATTGCCAACGGCATTATTGAGATTTTTTCACAGCTTTTCAATATAGTAATAATACCTGTAATTGCCTTCTACATGTTGAAAGACAGCGAATACTTCAAGAGTCAGTTTATCCTTCTGCTGCCAAAGGCAAAACGCATGAAATTTATTGTACTGCTAAGGGATATTGATAATGTTTTTGGTAAATATATAAGAGGACAAATAATTGTTGGCAGCTTTGTAGGTGTATGCACTACAATAGCACTCATTTTAATAAAGGTTAAATATGCCTTTATATTGGGAATATTCGCAGGAATATCAAATGTAATACCATACTTTGGGCCTTTTATAGGAATAGTGCCGACAATACTTTTTGCGCTGCTGGATTCGACAGGTAAGGCATTATATGCAGCCGCGGCATTTATTTTCATACAGCAGATAGAGAGTGGATTTCTGACACCAAGAATAATAGGAAAAAGTGTGGGAATACATCCGGTTTACGTAATTATGTCCCTTGTAGTAGGGGGAAAGCTTTTTGGCATAATAGGACTTATTTTAGCTGTCCCTGTTGTGGCAGCTATTAAGCTTACTTTAAGGCACGTGCTGAGAGACAGACAAGCAATGTGAATTATTGACAAAGCTGCGAAGCTAATATATAATTTTATATAAATTCATAATGCGTAGATGCAGAGGAGTAAACAGACGGATTTCCAATATGCTGTGCTAAATTGCAGCATTTGCAGAGAAGGGATGGGTGGTGAGAATCCCCGGGATAGGCTGTTGAAGCTGCTGCTGAGCTTCTATAAGACGCTGCAGGCGTTATACTGCATGGCAATAGCCAATAAAGTGGCCTTTTTAGGCAACTAGGGTGGTACCGCGAAGATCTCTTCGTCCCTAACCGGGATGGGGAGTTTATTTTTTTATCAAAAATTACAATATTGAACGCATAGGAGGATTATTATGGAAAAACTTGGATTAAATGAAGTCAGAGAAAGATTCCTTAGCTTTTTTGAGAGCAAAGGACACTTGAGGATGAAAAGCGCATCTCTTGTCCCACAAAGTGATAAGAGTTTACTTATCATAAACTCAGGAATGGCGCCGTTGAAGCCGTTTTTTACAGGGCAGGCAGTTCCGCCAAGCTTAAGGGTTACAACCTGTCAGAAGTGCATTAGAACCCCAGATATTGAGAGAGTAGGAAAGACCGCAAGACACGGAACTTTTTTTGAAATGCTGGGTAACTTCTCCTTTGGAGAATATTTCAAGGAAGAGGCCATAGCCTGGGGCTGGGAGTTATGCACCGAGGTATTCAAGCTTCCGGTAGATAAACTTTGGGTGACTGTATATCTGGATGATGATGAAGCCTTTGACATATGGCATAAAAAGATAGGATTACCAAAGGATAGGATTGTGAGAATGGGCAAGGAAGATAACTTCTGGGAAATAGGCCTTGGTCCCTGTGGACCTTGTTCTGAGATATATTTTGATAGAGGACCAGGTAAAGGCTGCGGTAAGGATGACTGCAAGCTGGGTTGTGACTGTGATAGATATATAGAATTCTGGAATCTTGTATTCACACAGTTTGACAGAGATGAAGAAGGCAACTACAATAAGCTGGCAAAGCCCAATATAGATACAGGCATGGGGCTGGAGCGAATGGCTACAGTATTGCAGGAGGTTGACAATATATTCGAGGTTGATACTATAAAATATATATTGGACAGTATCTGCAGTCTCACCGGTGTAGAATATGGAAAGGATTCCAAGCGGGATGTATCTATAAGAGTAATCACAGATCATATCAGAGGGGTGACCTTCATGATATCCGACGGAATACTTCCAAGCAATGAAGGAAGAGGATATGTGCTTCGCAGACTGCTTAGAAGAGCTGCAAGACATGGAAGACTCCTTGGACTCACCGATCCATTCCTGAGCAACCTGGCTTTGAAGGTCATAGAAGTTAGCGGAGATGCTTATACAGAGCTAAGAGAAAAGAAGGATTATATACTGAACATAATAAGTGTAGAAGAAGACAGGTTTTATGAGACATTAGATCAGGGACTTCTCATTCTGCAGGGCTATATCGACGAATTGAAGCTGACTAATAACAATACATTGTCCGGGGAGAATGCCTTCAGACTCTATGACACATATGGTTTCCCCTTCGATTTGACCAGAGATGTACTGGAGGAACAAGGTTTAACGGTTGATGAAGAGACCTTCCAGAAGGAAATGAAAAGCCAGAGAGAAAGAGCAAGAGCTGCAAGAGCGGACAGCAGTGCAGAAAGCTGGAAGGAAGACATATATGCAAAAATCGACTGGAGCATAAAAACCAAATTTGTAGGCTATGAAAATAATACTGCAAAAGCTGCAGTCAAAGCCATAGTAAGGGGTAATGAGCTTACTGACTTGGCAAAGGAAGGGGATGAAATCAGTTTAATACTTGATATTACTCCTTTTTATGCAGAAAGCGGCGGTCAGTCTGCTGATACTGGCAGAATTATTGGTGAAGGCTTTGAGTTGGAAGTAAAGGACTGCAAGAAGGTTACAGGAGAAAGGTTTGCTCATATTTGCAGGGTGGTTAGCGGACAGGTTAAAGTAGGTGACTCTTGCATTGCAGAAATTAATGTCAAGAGAAGAATGGCAATAGCAAGAAACCACTCAACAACACATTTACTGCAAAAAGCATTGAGAAAATACCTTGGGACACATGTAGAGCAGGCAGGCTCCCTTGTTACTCCTGAGCGTTTAAGGTTCGATTTCTCACATTACAAGGGTATGACCAAGGAAGAACTGGATTTAGTTGAAAAGGAAGTAAATGGAGCTATTCTCGACAGCTTGAGCATCAATATAAGGGAAAGCTCAATAGATGAAGCAAGAAAGCTAGGAGCTATGGCATTGTTCGGTGAGAAATATGGTGATGTGGTAAGGGTAGTAACTATGGGAGACTACAGTGTTGAGCTTTGCGGAGGCACTCACCTCAAGACTACCAGCCAGGCAGGCTTCTTTAAAATCATAAGTGAGGGCGGCATAGCTGCAGGAGTAAGAAGAATAGAGGCAGTTACCGGAGAAAAAGCTTATGAATATGTAAAAGAAGAAGAAAGGCTGATGAATGAATTATGTGACAGACTAAAGGCTCATCCTAGCGAGAGCTTGAAGAAAGTCGATACAGTACTGAAGCAGCTTAAAGAAGCTGAAAAGGAGATATCCACTCTCAAGTCTGAAATGGCAGTAGGAATGTTGGATGAACTTGCTGCTTCTGCAGTTTTGGAGAAGGGCGTAAGATATCTTGTAACAAAGGTTGATAATATGAATGTTGACAGCCTGAGAGAAATGGGAGATAAGCTAAGAGATAAGCTCGGAACCTCCTTTGTGCTGCTGTCCTCTTTTGACGGAGAAAAGACTGTACTGCTGGCAATGGCTTCAAAGGATGCGATTGCAAAGGGAGTTCATTCCGGAAATGTCATTAAGGAAGTTGCAAAGCTGGCTGGAGGAAGCGGCGGCGGAAGACCTGATATGGCTCAGGGCGGGATAAAGGATGCGGACAAAGTAAAAACTGCAATGGATGCAGTGCCTGAGATATTGAAAAGCATGATAAAATAGCAGACCCCAAAAGCCGGAAGCAATGGCTTCCCGCTTTTTTAATTGGGTTTTATAGCTAATCCAAAATAAGAACAACCATATCATAGCCACATATGAGTATACAGAAATTGATGGCACTAATCCGCTACACCTAAGAAAAATCTAACGCCTCCCAAAGGCCGTCCTTGGCCCTGGAAGGCTTACTCGGCGTCCTGCCTCGTATACGATTTTTCTAAGGCTCCGCTCCTAAGTGCCATTGACAATTTCTGTATAAGCATACTTAGGCTATTGATATGGCTGTTCTGGCAAGTAGCTACTTAGGGGTGTATTCTATGTAACGATTTAGTAATCATTGGCTTTGTATATCAGCGAACACTTATAAGTCTTTGGGTAACAGAATAGAGCTTGATACGTAGGAAAATCCGTAAGGTTTACGTGATGTAAACCTAGCACATACCGGTAGGACGCCGGGTTTATGTGCGTTAGGATTTTACAAGTATCAAGCTCTAATTCTGTCCAAAGCTTATATTGTGTGAGTCGATATACAAAGCTAATGCGGTAACTTTCGATACATTACTGATTATCCAATTCAAGGTGGAAAGCGAAAGCTTCTCACCTTTTTTGTCTATATTCATAATAAAATCCAGCTATTTGGGAAAAATATCGCATAGTGCAGTTTACAATGGATGGAAAATAAGACAGATAAGCAAAAATATGCTGTGAGGTGACGGAATGAAAGCTGTAATAATGGCTGGTGGGGAAGGAACAAGACTGAGACCCGTTACATGCGGAATACCAAAACCAATGGTACCTGTGCTGAATAAGCCTGTAATGGAATACACATTAGAACTTTTGAAAAAACATAGCATTACGGATGTTGCAGCTACGCTGGCATACTTTCCTGCTGTAATCACCGATTATTTCGGAAATGGCGGAGATTTTGGCATGAAGCTTAAATATTATATTGAGCATACCCCATTGGGAACGGGGGGAAGTGTGAAGAATGCAGAGGATTTTCTGGATGATACTTTTATTATTATTAGTGGTGATGCTCTTACAGACATAGATCTGGATAAAGCAGTGAAATTTCATAGAGAAAAGGGTTCTAAAGCTACATTAGTGCTTAAGAGGGTATCCATACCACTGGAATATGGAGTCGTAATCACCGATGAAAATGGCCGAATTACAAGCTTCATGGAGAAGCCAAGCTGGGGAGAAGTGTTCAGCGATACCATAAACACTGGTATATATATCCTTGAACCAGAAGTCCTTGATTATTATAAAAAAGGCGATAACTTCGACTTCAGCAAGGATTTATTCCCAAAGCTCTTAATGGACAATATCCCTATGTATGGGTATGTTTCAAAGGACTACTGGAATGATATCGGTGACCTGAAGGTTTATAAAGAAGTCAACTTTGATATATTGACGGGAAAAGTCAGGGCAGATATAAAATGCAATAAGGTAAGCGAAGGGGTTTGGATAGGAAAAGATACTATTATTCCAGATGACTGCACATTGAAAGCCCCTGTATTTATAGGAAACAACTGTACGATTAAAAGCAGGGCAGTAATAGAAGCTGCGATAATAGGTGATAATACTGAAATCGGAGAAGCAACCTCAATAAAGAAAAGTATAATTTGGAAGAACTCAATGTTTGGGCGGAACGTTCAGTGCAGGGGCGCTGTTATCTGTACTGGAGCAAGAATAAAAAGCGGAGTGCATCTTTTTGAAAACACTGTAATCGGAAGTAATACCATTCTGGAGACTGGAGCAATAATAAAACCTGACATAAAAATATGGCCGGAAAAGGTAGTAGAGGCAGATGCAGTGGTAACTCAGAATCTTGTATGGGGGACAAAAGCATCAAAAACCTTATTCGGTTACAGGGATATAAACGGCGATATAAATATAAGTCTGACTCCGGAATTTGCATCACGCTTGGGCTCAGCCTTCGGCTCTTTGATGAAGGAGAACTCCAGAATTATTGTAAGCAGTGATGGAACCAACGCAGCTGAAATCGTAAGGGAATCGCTTATATCAGGGGTGTTGTCTACAGGTATCGGGGTCATAAGCATTGAAGACGCAGTAATGCCAATAATGAGATTTGCTGTGAGATTCTATAAGGCAGAGGGCGGAGTGCACATCTGGATGGATAATAGTTCAGAGAACAAAGTGCACATAGAATTCTCAAACGAGGAAGGTATAAGCATAGATAGGGCTTCCGAGAGAAAAATTGAGAACAGCTTTATAAGAGAAGATTTCAAAAGGTGCAATGCAGATAGAATCAAGGACATTGTAAGAGTGAGCAACTTTGATGATTATTATATACAAAACGGGGCCAATATGCTTAAGTACTACGCCAGAATAAAGAACTCAAATATGAAGCTGGTGGTAGGTTCCATATCAGAGCAGGTAGCAGGTCTGGCCGCTTCGTACCTCAGGAATCTGGGATGTTCTGTGGAGGTAGATGTAATTGATAATAACCGCAAGCCTTCAGTATACAGCAGCCACATAGCAGAGCTTACTGTAAAGTATGGAGCATGTATGGGAGTAATACTGAGCGAAGACGGTGAAAGTGCAGTACTTATAGATCACAAGGGGAGAATATTAGACAAGGATAAGCAGATGGCTTTGACTTCACTTATTATACTAAAAACAGGAATGGACAAAAGACTCGTAGTCCCTCATACAGCTTCAAGAGTCATAGAGAAAATGGCAGAATGCTATAGTATAGAGGTTGTAAGAACAAAGAACACCCCTGCTGATATTATGAAAGCGATGTTTGAGCACAAAGTAGGAATGGAGGAGTCCTTGTTCCAATATATACTCAACTTCGATGGAATATGGGGAATCGGCAGCCTTCTTGATTTTATGGCAGCTAATTCTGTGATACTATATGACCTTGTAAATGAGCTTCCCCATTTCCATATGGAGAAAAATGAGGTAAAGTGCGACTGGCAGCATAAAGGAAGAGTAATCAGGGAAATCATAGAGCAAAACAAAAATAGAGAGATTGAACTTTTTGAGGGGGTACGGATAAACAGCGAAGACGGCTGGGTTCTCATACTTCCCGACAGTGAGAGACCCGTATGCAATATTTATGCAGAGGGAGTGTCTGAGGAATATGCGAAAGAGCTTGCTGCTGAATTCACAGACAGAATAAAAAGTATTATTTCTGTGTCGGAAAACTGAGGAATACGCAATCTAAGGAATGGTGAGGATTATATTGGGTGTTGAAGTTTATTACATATATATAGCAGCATTTGTTCTTGCTGCTGCTTTAGTATATCTGCTCAGCAAGATCTTATATATTATAGACAGGGATGAGCCGGAAGTATATGATGCTATTCTGAATGCTGAAGAATTGGAAAGTCACGCTCTGGAAATAGCACGGAAGCATGTTGTCGGGAAAAACTCCAAGATGTATTACAGTCTGGAAGCAAGAATGAATAAGAATTTCAAGCTGATAACTTCTGTATACAAGGATTTGAATGAATATTCCAATGTCAGGAGCAGTGTTACTCCTGCTGCTGAATGGCTGCTGGACAATTTTTATATTGTTGAAGAGCAGGTAAAGGAAATAAGACAAAACCTTTCAAGGAAATATTATTATCAGCTGCCAAGGCTGAAGTCAGGAACCTTGAAAGGTTACCCCAGGGTTTATGCAATTGCTTTGGAACTGGTTTCACATACAGATGGAAGATTTGATGATAAGCAGCTGCTGGGTTTTGTAAAAGCTTATCAAACCCAATCACTTCTTTCCAGTGGTGAGCTGTGGGCTATACCAATGATGGTAAGAATGGCGCTGATCGAGCACGTAAGGCATGTATGTGAAAGTATTGAGGCATCACAGCAGCACTGGCATAAGGCGGAGAAGCTTGCAGAGCAGCTCCTCGCATACAAGGATAGGAAACCGGAAGAACTTCTTGGTGTTGCGAAGGAAAGTATGAAGCATCTTGAGGCCATTAACCCTTCCTTTGGAGAACATTTGCTAAACAGGCTCAAGAAGCAAGGCTTAGAAATTGCTCCTATAATACAGTACATAGATGAACGGCTATGTGAACAGCATACCACCTCAGAAAGCATTACTCATCTGGAGCACAGGGAACAAGCATCAAGACAGGTTTCAATGGGGAATTCCATTACCAGCCTGAGATTTATTTCTACCTTGGATTGGAAAGTTATTTTTGAGGAGTTGAGCCAGGTTGAGCAAATTATGCGGCAGGATCCTGTCAGCATTTACTCGAAAATGGACTTTCCTTCCAGGGACAGCTACCGCCATGAGGTGGAAAAGCTTTCTAAAAAGCTGAAGGTATCAGAGATACAGGTAGCAAAGAAATTGATAGAATGCGCTGTCGAGGGTGAGAAGCATATTGGCTATTACCTTTTTAGGAGCGAGAAAGAGCAGCTGCTATCGAAAATCGGGCATGGAGGAAGGTCTGATTTATCTCCTGCTGCCCTATACTTTTTTTCTATACTCGTAACTACAGTTTTGACAGTGCTTTCTTTCCTCCATTATGCATATACAGCAGGGGCAGTGGGATATGGAATATTGGTTTTAATAGCCTTGGCAATACTCATTCCAGCAAGTGACATTGCGGTTTCTACTGTTAATTGGGTACTGGTTCATATCAAGCCTCCGACATTCTTACCAAAGCTGGAGCTGCAGGAGGGTATTCCAGTAGAGGCGGCAGCGGTTGTTATAGTTCCAACCCTTATAACTAAGGAAAGCACTGCGGTGAAACTACTTCTTAACCTTGAGGAATATTATCTTGCCAACAGAGAGGAGAATCTGTATTTTGCCTTATTAGGTGATTATAAGGACCATTCAGAGGAGAGAGCTCCCGGAGATGAAAAAATAATAACTGCTGCTAGTGAAAAAGTAAAGGAATTGAATAAAAAATACGGAAACGGGAAGGATAAATTCTTCTTTTTTCATAGAAAAAGGGTGTTAAGCAAAGCCCAGAACAGATGGATGGGTTGGGAACGCAAGAGGGGTGCACTCTATGAATTTAACGAATTACTATTAGGAAATAAGTCTCTATCCTTTGAACATATTGAGGGAGATATCAACGCACTAAAAGATGTAAAGTATGTAATTACAATTGATGCTGATACAAAGTTAAGTATTGAGACAGCAAAAAAACTCTTAGGCACAATTACACACCCTCTTAACAGAGCTGTAGTGGATGAAAGCAGAGGAGTAGTTACTGAAGGCTATGGGTTGCTGCAGCCTCGTATCAGTGTTGACGTAGTAAGTGCCAATGCTTCCAGGTTCGCAAGTATATTTGCAGGGCAGGGTGGTATAGACATTTATACCAATGCTGTGTCTGATGTATATCAGGATTACTTCAGTGAGGGCATTTATACAGGCAAAGGTATATATGATCTTGCAGTATTTCAAGGAATTCTAAGAAATGCTATTCCGGAAAATGCAGTGCTTAGCCATGACCTTATAGAAGGTGCCCATGTAAGAACAGGTCTCGTAACGGATATTGAGCTAATAGACGGATATCCTTCCAGGTACAATGCTCACTCCATGCGTCATCACAGGTGGGTCAGGGGAGACTGGCAGCTCCTTCAATGGCTCTTTGGCAAAGTTAGTAATGCTAGAGGAGAGATAGTAAAAAACCCTCTATCAGCAATAAATAGATGGAAGATACTGGACAACATGAGGAGGAGCCTTGTTGCGCCCAGCGAGATGCTGCTTTTCCTGCTCTCCTTAAGTGTGATGCCTGGAAATGCACTAATATGGTTCTTTTTTACTTTAATAGCTGCGATATTCCCCATATTCGTGAACTTTGCAGAAGTTGTGCTCATAAAGTACAATCGGAAGATTAGCGATAAGGCTGGCTATGGAGCTATTGACAGATTGCGGACGCCATTTATGCAGTCCATGCTAATATTGATATTTCTTCCTCATCAAGCCCAGCTAATGCTGGATGCTATAGTAAAGACACTGGTGAGAGTGCTTATAACAAAGAAAAAAATGCTCGAATGGGTTACAGCTGCTGATATGGAGCTTGCACTTAAGAATGATGTGATAAGCTATTGGCGGCGTATGTGGATTTGTCCCGCTGCAGCTGCTGCATCGGTTATATTATGTGTATTTAAGGCTCCAGAGGCTTTTATTTTAGTATTTGTCATAGCACCTTTATGGGCTGCAGCTCCCTCAATAGCATATTGGGTGAGCAAATCAAGCGATATAGAAAAGACTGGCATAAGCAAAAAGGATGTATTGGAACTAAGAATTCTTGCCCGCCAGACCTGGAGCTTTTTCGAGGATTTTGTAAGTGCAATGGATAACTATCTTCCCCCAGACAACTATCAAGAGAATCCTCCGAATGGTATAGCCCATAGAACATCACCTACCAACATAGGGCTTCTATTGGTTTCGATTATGGCTGCAAGGGATTTGGGCTATATAAGTACAACAGAAATGTTTGAAAGGTTAAATAATACAATTACTACAATAGAAAAGCTTAAAAAATGGAGAGGGCACCTGTATAACTGGTATGACACCATTACATTGGAGGTATTAAGACCCAGCTATATCTCTACAGTAGACAGCGGTAATTTTATAGCCTACCTGATGACCTTGAGGCAAGGACTGCTTGAGTACAAGAATAGACCCTCAGTTGATAGAAGCATGGTATTTGGGCTGCAGGATACATCTCTGCTGGTCAGGTATGAGGATGAACAGCTGAATCTGGCCCCTGAGCTTTTTAGTGCAGCTTTAAAGGATAATGAGCTGGAGCAGGCCGGTTTTCGAGAGTTGCTTGCAGAAATAATTAAGAAAAACGATTTAAAAAGGCTTAAGTGGGGAATTAAGCTTCATAAGTGTGCAAGCAGTTTTCTTAATGAATTAAACAAGGAAAATAGATTTGAGAGTACAGAAGAAATAAGCGGTCAGCTGGATAGCTTAATTGCAAGAGTTGACGTGCTGATTGAAGATATATCCTTTGTTCCGTTATATGACAGTAAGCGGAAGCTTTTTTCAATTGGCTACAATGAGGAGGAGGAACAGCTTACCAAATCATATTATGATTTGCTGGCGTCAGAGGCAAGGCAGGCAAGCCTTATCGCAATCGCAAGAGGCGAAGTCAAGAAAGAGCATTGGTTTATGCTAAATAGGACACTTACTGCAGTCAACGGCTACAAGGGGCTGATTTCCTGGACGGGTACCATGTTCGAATATCTCATGCCGCTATTAATAATGAAGAATTACCCCAATACACTGCTGCACGAGACCTACGACTTTGTTGTGAGATGCCAGAGAGATTATGGACGCAAGAGGAAAGTACCCTGGGGTGTATCAGAGTCAGGATATAATGCTTTTGACTTACGGCTGAACTATCAGTATAAGGCCTTCGGCATACCGAGTCTAGGGCTAAAGAGGGGACTGATAAATGATACTGTTATAGCACCCTATGCTACAGTTTTAGCATTGTTGGTAAATCCGGAAGAAGCGGTTAAAAATATATTGCAGCTCAAAGAGGAAGGTTTGGATAGTCCTTATGGGTTCTATGAGGCTATAGATTATACTCCTGAAAGATTGGGTAAGGGTAAGAAAAGCAGCATTGTGAGAAGCTTTATGGCTCATCATCAGGGTATGAGTTTTTTGGCGCTGAACAACATAATCAACAACTATGTAATGCAGGATAGGTTCCACGGAGTGCCTGTGATAAAAGCGGTAGATATACTTATGCAGGAAAAGATACCTTCAAAGGTGATATTCGCAAAGGATTACAAGGAGAAAATAGAACCTTTCGATGAAGCCATAAAGGATGATATTGAGTATACAAAGGTACTGGGCTTAAACAATAATATACTGCCGGAAGTGCACATGCTCTCTAATGGCGATTATTCTGTAATGGTAACGGACAGTGGTTCAGGCTTCAGTAAATACAAGGATATGGCAGTTACGAGGTGGAGAGAAGACAGCATACTGAATAATTCAGGAATGTTCTTCTATATACAGGATATTGATAATAATTCAGTATGGTCTAGCTCATTGAATCCCTGCAATACACTTCCAAATAGGTATAAGGTGGTGTTTTCCCAGGATAAGATATCATTCGCCAGAACTGATGGAGATATTGATACAAACACTGAGATAATTGTTTCAACTGAGGATAATATAGAAGTCAGGAGGTTGACGCTTACCAACCACAGCCAGCAGGCCAAAATATTGGAGATAACAAGCTATCTTGAAACTGTGATTACACCACAGGCTGCTGATGAAGCTCATCCGGCATTTAGCAACCTTTTTATCAGGACTGAGTATATGCACAGATACAATACACTGCTGGCAGTAAGAAGGCCAAGGGAGAAGGAAAAGGCTTCCATATGGGCATTCCATGAGCTTACAGTGAATGAGGAAGCGTTGGGAGGAATACAATATGAGACTGACAGAGCCAGGTTCATCGGCAGGGGAAATAGCTTGGAAAAGCCTGCAGCCGTTGAAGGGAATCATCCCCTTTCCAATACTGTAGGGCCAGTTCTGGATCCAATAATGAGCCTGAGATGCAGAGTAAGGCTTCAGCCGGGGCAGACAGTGAAGCTTAATTATATTACCGGTGTCTCTGACAGTAAGGACAGGATTACTCTGTTAGCTGAAAAATACCATGACTGGTCTTCCATAGATAGAGCCTTCGAGCTTGCATGGACCAGGAGCCAGGTTGAAATGAGATACTTGAATCTCAAGAAAGAAGAAATTGAGCTATATAGGCAGATGATGTCACAGATACTTTACCTGAGTCCACATAGAAGAAGACTTGAAAATGCAATAAAAGAGAACAGGAAGGGTCAGCCAGGGCTTTGGGCCTATGGTATTTCAGGAGATTTTCCTATAGTGCTGATATCTATAGGCAAGGTAGAGGAAATTGATATTGTAAAAGAACTGATAAAGGCACACGAGTATTGGAGGCTGAAAGGGCTGCTTGTAGATATTGTCGTTATCAATGAGGAAGAAAGCAGCTATTCGCGACCTCTCTATAATCTCCTGCAGGATATATTATCCGTCAGCCATGCCAGAGATATAAGGGAAAGGCCTGGAGGAATATTCATAAAGCAGGGAGGTTCAATACCTGAAGAGGATAAGCAGCTTCTTGCTGCAAGTGCAAGGATAGTTCTAAAGGGAAGGAATGGAGCACTTTCAGTACAGACAAGGGTTAGAAACGGCAAGAACGCTTTTGAATACAAGCTTTGGAAGGGAAAGGTTAAGAAATATAACAAGCAGGATACAAGACAATTTGAGCTGCAATCTTTTAACGGTTACGGAGGTTTTGACAAAGAGGGCAAGGAATATGTAATTAGACTTGCTGAAGGAATGAATACACCAGTGCCATGGAGTAATGTAATAGCTAATAAGAGATTCGGTTTCTTAATAACAGAATCAGGTTCTTCCACTACTTGGGCTGAGAACAGCAGAGAGAACAGGCTGAGTACTTGGTCAAATGATCCGGTAACCGACCCATCCGGAGAGATGATTTATATGAGGGATGAGAATACCGGTGAGATTTGGTCAGTTACCCCTCGACCTATAAGAACTGAAAGTCCATATATAATCAGACATGGCTTTGGTTATTCAGTGTTCGAACACAACTGGAACGGTATAGAACATGAGCTTGTTGAGTTTATTCCGGTAAATGAAAGTGTAAAGCTGTGTATACTCAAACTTAAGAATACTTCAGGCTCAAAGAGGAAGCTTTCTGCAACCTATTATGCCAGAACTGTCTTGGGGGTTAATGAGCAAAGTACTGCGCGGCATATATATACAGAATTACACAGTAATGGTGCAATTCTGATAAGAAATAATTACAATACTGACTTCCCAGGCAGAATAGCATTCCTTGATGCCAATTCGGAAGAAAAATACTATACCGGAGACCGCAGGGAGTTTCTGGGAAATATGGGCAGCTTGAGGCATCCTGAAGCCCTGAGGCAAGAAAGACTTTCCAATACAGTGGGTGCTGGTTTTGATCCTTGTGCTTGCTTACAGGCTGTAATTGAGCTTAAGCCCAAGGAGCAGAAGGAATTGGTATTCATGTTCGGACAGAATGAAAGTATCGATGCTGTAAACACCTGTACTGAAAAATATAGAAATGTAAAAGAAGCACATAAGGCACTTGCCGAAGTAAAAGCTTACTGGGACGCCATTTTAAGGAAGGTAGAGGTTTCTACCCCTGATCGGAATATGAATATGATTTTGAACGGCTGGCTGCTTTATCAGACACTGAACTGCAGAATGTGGGCAAGAACTGCATTCTATCAGTCCGGGGGTGCTTATGGCTTCAGAGATCAGCTTCAAGATTCGATGGCTGTGATAAATACGCTTCCAGAGCTTACGAGAAACCAGATTCTGTTCCATGCTTCACACCAGTTTTTAGAGGGAGATGTGCAGCATTGGTGGCATCCAGGCTCAAATAAAGGTATAAGGACAAGATTCTCAGATGACCTGTTATGGCTGCCATATGTGACGATAGAATACATTAAAAGGACAGGCGACTTCAATATACTGGATGAAATGGCAGAGTTTATCGAGGATGAACTATTGCAGGAGGGAGAGGATGAAAGATACAATATTCCTTATGTATCGGATATCAGCACTTCTATATATGACCACTGCATAAGGGCTATTGAGAAGGCTTTGAAGTTCGGACATCATGGTATACCGCTAATGGGTTCCGGAGACTGGAATGACGGCATGAGCACAGTGGGCAACAAGGGCAAGGGAGAAAGTGTCTGGATGGGATGGTTCCTATATGATATACTCATGAACTTTTCAGAGCTTTGCAGAACAAAAAAGGATGGAAACAAAGCAGACAGATATAAAAACATAGCAAAAGAAATAGCAAAAGCACAGGAAGAAAATGCCTGGGATGGAAATTGGTATCGAAGGGCATACTTTGATAATGGTTTACCCCTGGGCTCGGCAGAGAACACGGAATGCAAGATAGATTCCATTGCACAGTCTTGGGCAGTAATTTCAGGTGCGGCAAATCCTGAAAGAACAAAGGAAGCTATGGGGGCAGTGGAACAGTACCTTATCCGGAAGGATGACGGCTTGATTATGCTGCTTACGCCACCCTTTGATGAAGGTGATCTGCATCCGGGATATATAAAGGGTTATTTGCCAGGGGTGCGAGAAAATGGAGGACAATATACTCATGCAGCAGTATGGGTGATTATGGCCTATGCAATTATGGGCAATGGTGACAAGGCTTGGGAGCTGTTTAATATGCTGAACCCGATAAACCATGCAAATACAATGCTGGAAGCCTCAAGGTACAAGGTAGAGCCTTATGTAATGGCAGCAGATGTTTACGCAGTACCCCCTCACACAGGACGTGGAGGATGGACCTGGTATACAGGTGCATCTGGCTGGATGTACAACGTAGGCGTGCAGCAAATATTGGGATTTAAGAAAAAAGGAGACAAAATTGCGTTTGAGCCTTGCATACCAAGAGATTGGTATGAGTACAATATTAAATATAAGCATAGCAAAGACACAGTATACCAAATCACTGTAAAGAATCCTAACAGGGTAAGTAAGGGAGATGTCTTAATTGTTCTGGACGGAAGAAAGCTGGAAGGAAATGAAATTCTCCTGACTGAGGATGGGGTAGAGCATACTGTGGAAGTAAGCTTGAAATAAAATACGGAGGGTGTAATGCATACACCCTCCATATGACATTATCATTACACATGCAAACATTTCCTTGAAATGAAGCATCAACTATATTATATTATTATATATATACAAAATACGAAATTATATTTCGCACTTTTGTCTCCTTAGTGTACTTCGCGGAAACTTGAATAAGTCCTTGTAAAGTTTTTTCCGCGATTAATATATACATGAAGCTGGGGGTGTAAGAATGAGTGTAAAATTTGAAGACACTATGAAATTCCAAGTTGATATGGATAAGAAGTATGAAGCATCAGAGATACTTTTATCAGTATACAGCGCATTAAAGGAAAAGGGCTACAACCCTATAAACCAGATAGTGGGATACATACTTTCCGGTGACCCGACATACATAACAAGCCATAACAATGCAAGAAGCCTTATTAAAAAGCTTGAAAGAGATGAGCTGCTGGAGGAACTTGTAAGAGCATATGTTGATGGGAAATAGCCTAATACTCTTCAGGAGAGATTAAATTGAGCAAAGGAATATTTGCTTTTTTTTCTACAGTTGCATTTGCAGCAGCTATAATTTACACATCTTTTCTTGGCGTAGATGCTGACGGAGCAAGAACAACAGGATATACGGCTGACCGAAAAGTAGTAGTAGTTGTTGCGGATTACCTGGATATTCAGGATATCGGCAGTATGGATTTTCTGAGCAAAAAGGCTTCTGAAAGCTACATCGCTCTAATGAACAACAGACAACCGGGAAGAGCAGGTGCAAGCAAATCAAAGCTTATCATTGGTTCCGGCAAAAGGTTGGAACTTAACGCCAACATGATAATTGGAGGCAGTGAGGAAAACCTCAGGAAGCTTTACGGCATAGAAAGTAGAAGAACACCAGAGCCAGAAAGCCTTGTTTATACTGATATATATAAGCTTAGAAACAGGAACGATAAAAGTGAATATCAAAATTATATCGGCTATTTAGGTGATGCAGTAAATAAGAATAATGGAAGCACCTGCTTTCTTGGAAATGCCGATGCAGCTGAGCAGAACAGGAGTTCCATGCTCATTGCAATGGATAATAACGGAGAAATCGATATAGGTGGAACTGAAGGAATTTTAATAGAAGATGAATTGTTTCCACAGGGTAAGAGAACTGATTATAATAAGCTGGCAGATTTGTACAAGCAATATCTGGCAGCTTCTTCATTTGTGGTGATAGAAACAGGAGACATGGAGAGGCTGGAGACAGAGAGAGACTCTTTGGCTGTCGAATCGTACGAGGCTTACAAGAGTGAAGTATTAAAGAGTATAGACATTTTTATGGAGAATGTTTTTAATTACGGAGGTTTCAATACTCTTGTATTTATGTCAACTTATCCTTCGAAATCTGATATAGAAGCGGGAAATCGCCTCACACCGGTATTAGTTTATGATGCATCTGGAGGAGGCTTATTGTATTCCAGCAGCACAAGGAGAGAAGGAATTGTTCTTAATACAGATCTGGCAGATTATATGCTCTGCAAGCTAGGATATTCAAATTCAAGTGCTGTTATAGAATCGGGAAGTGAAAGAACCGAAGCTTTTCTCGAAGATATGAACAGAAACATTGTAAAAACCTCAGTATTAAGGGCTCCTGTCCTTACTTCTTATGCTGTGATGGTAATAGCAGCTATTGTAATACTATTTGTTACTGCAGTCTTTTTTAGAAAGAAATATAAACCTGCTTTTTCTTGGTTAATCGGTCTGTTAGCCTATACAATGCTTACATTCCCATTGGCACTTCTATATTTACCCACAGCTTTGCTGGGAGGAAGTCCTGCAGGATATATAGCTTTTGCAGCTGCGGCTTCTTTATTTTTATCATTAATTCTACATACTGCAATTAAGGATAAATTGAAAGTAATATTTTTTATATGCATACTGCTGTTTATAGGTTTATCCGTTGACATACTTACGGATAGCCAATTTATAAAACAGTCGGTGCTTGGCTATGATCCTATCATAGGAGCGAGATTCTACGGAATAGGAAATGAATATGCGGGTATATTTATTGGCTGCTCATTAATGGCTTTTGGCTGCCTTCGAGAAATATGGGTTGATAAGCTAAATTCTGGAATTGCAATACTTGTATTTACAGGCTGCACATTACTTTTGGGTTTGACCTCACTCGGAGCAAACTTTGGGGGGGCTATAGCAGGGGCTTTCGGTTATTTGCTTGCCTATTTCCTGGGTTATGGTATAAAATTTAATAAAAGGAATACTTCAATAGGTATTCTTGTTTTAGGATCAGCTGCTGCATTATTGGTAGCCGTAGATTCATTGGGCATAAGCAGTCAATCACATATTGGAGGTCTTGTAAAAGAAACAGAAGCTAACGGTCTTGTGATTATAACTTCTACGATACAAAGAAAAGTATCCATGAATCTCAGGCTTATAAGATATACAATATGGACAAAAGTGTTGCTTTGCATAATATCAGCAATTTCCATTATGTTATTCAGGCCTGTTAAGCTGCTTGGAAGCGTGTTCAACCGGTACAGGTATCTGAAGTATTCATGGATAAGCATTGCTGGTTCTGCGCTAGTGGGATTTGCTGTAAATGATTCTGGAATTGTACTAGCTGCAACAGCAATGATATATGCAGCATTCACTATGCTGATTTTGTGCATAGGCGAAAGGAATGAAAACTGAAGATGGATTATAGGATTTTGGGGAATTCAAAACTAAAGGTTTCGAGACTCTGCTTCGGCAGTCTGACAATAGGGCCTCTTCAGGCCAACTTGGGACTTCAGGAGGGGACTGCTGTCATAAAGACTGCCTTTGATATGGGAGTAAACTTTATAGACACAGCCGAGCTGTATGGAACATATGATTATATAAGAAAAGCGGTAAAGGGTAGAAGAGGGGATATAATAATATCAACCAAGTGTTATGCATATACTCGGGAAGGCGCTGAGAAAAGCCTTAAGAAAGCACTGGAGGAGCTGGATACTGATTACATTGATATATTTTCACTCCACGAGCAGGAAAGTGAGCTTACTCTGAAAGGACATCAGGAAGCAATTGAGTACTTTGTTAAAGCAAAGGAAAAGGGCTATATAAGAAGCTTCGGAATCTCTACCCATGCCATTGCAGCTGTAAAAGCTTCACTAAAATACAAAGAGATTGAAGTACTGCATCCCATAGTGAACAAGCGGGGTTTAGGAATAATAGACGGTAATATAAACGGAATGCTGGATGCCGTCGCTGAGGCTTGCAAGGCAGGGAAAGGCATTTTTTCCATGAAGCCGCTGGGTGGAGGAAATATGATAAAAGAAAGCGGTGAGTGCTTTGACTTTGTGCTTTCCAATGATAATTTGCACTCAATAGCAGTGGGAATGCAGAGTGATGAGGAAGTAATGAACAATGTGATGGTTTTTGAGGGAAAAAGAGTACCGGAGGACATAAGAGCAAAGCTAATTGAGAAAAAAAGAAAGCTTTTGATTGATTCTTGGTGCCGTGGCTGCGGAAGCTGCAGCAAAAAGTGCGCACAGAAGGCTCTGACAATTGAAAAGGGCAAAGCAGTCGTGGACCCTTCCAAATGTGTACTTTGCGGTTACTGCAGTGCTTATTGTCCTGATTTTTGCATAAAAATAATATAAAGCTGGTTCGAGGTACGAGATACGAGGTGCGGGGTTCATGTCATCCTGAACAAAGTGAAGAATCTAGACCCTTAAGGAATACTAAGGCCTTGCACGAGGCACGAGAACGAGGCAAAAAATATATACAAAGGAGCAAAAACATGAGAATAATGGGCTTGGATCTGGGAGATGCCACAATCGGGGTAGCTGCGAGCGACGAATTGGGTATGATGGCACATGGAATTACTACAATAAGAAGAAAGAGCATTAATTATGATATTGATAGTTTAAAAAACATTATTTGTGAGAAAAATATAAAAAGAATCGTAATCGGATTACCCAAGAATATGAATAACACCATTGGACCAAGAGGCGAGAAGACAATAGAATTTGTGCAGATTTTGAAAGAGAATTTTCCCGGGATGGAAATTGATATGTGGGACGAAAGGCTTACAACCTGCGCTGCTGAAAGGACACTTATTGAGGCTGACGTGAGGAGGAAGGACAGAAAGAAAGTAATTGACAAACTGGCTGCGGTGTTGATATTGCAGGGGTATCTGGATAATATGAAAAATTAAGTGCCCTGTATAGGATTCATTTATGGCAGCAGGGCACAACATTAAGGAAGTGCGTTATTAACATTTTTATTGAATTTAGTCTGTGATGTTAATAAGCACTAGTAGAGTCGGAGAATAAAAAGTATATGGCTTCTATCTTATTGACACTATATTGTCAGTAGGATAAAATAGCCTTAACTAGAAAGATTTGAGGTGATTTTAAATGAGTGATGAAATGGACATAATCCTGCTTTATGATGAAGACGGCAATGAAACAGAGTTTGAGGTTGTCGCTACTCTGGAAGTGGATGAGAATGAATATGCAATACTGCTGCCGAGAGATGACACAAGGGATCCGGAAGCTGAAGAAGTGGATGAGGCATATGTCTTAAGGATTGAACAGGATGAAAACGGAGAAGACATACTAATTGGCATAGATGAAGAAGAAGAGCTCAACATGGTAATTGAAGCTTATGAAGAATTAGTAAAAGAAGAATCAAATTAGAATTATTAAAAGAAGCCGGTATAACCGGCTTCTTTCATTTTATAGTCCTTTTACAGTTCTATATTTCTTAATTCCCTCTGCTAGCAGATACATTGCTTTTGTCAGATCTTTTTCATTAAGGACATAAGCAATTCTTATCTCATTCTTGCCTAAGCCTGGTGTAGCATAGAAGCCTGCTCCAGGAGCAACCATTGTAGTTTCTTTGTTCAAGCTGAAGTCTGTGAGCATCCACTTGGCGAATTCATCAGCATCATCTACAGGGAGCTTAGCCATAACATAAAACGCACCTGTAGGCTTTTCGCACACGACACCAGGGATTTCCCTTAATGCCTTATAAACGATATCTCTTCTCTTCTGATACTCTTGATTCACCTCATCGAAATATTCTTTGGGTGTGTTAGCAAGATGTACTGCACCGACCATTTCTAGAGTAGGAACACAGAGTCTCGCTTGAGCAAACTTCATGATAGCTTTCATAAGTTCCTTGTTTTTTGAACATAAGCAGCCGATTCTTGCTCCACATGCGCTGTATCTCTTGGATATACTATCGATAACTATTACTCTGTCCTCAATGCCCTTTATATGCATGAGACTTGTATATTTCAATCCATCATATACAAACTCTCTATAAACTTCATCTCCGATAAGGAAAAGGTCATGCTTTTTTGCAAGATCTCCGAGCATTTCAAGTTCTTCTCTAGTATAAATTGCTCCAGTAGGGTTTCCTGGGTTGGAAATAGCAATAGCCTTGGTTTTTGATGTGATAAGCTTCTCAATTACTTCTTTGCTTGGAAGATGGAAGCCTTCTTCTGCTTTGGTAGTAATAGGCTTTACATGCATTCCTGCTTGGACGGCAAAGCCATTATAATTAGCATAGAATGGTTCTGGAACGAGCACCTCATCATCATAGTCGCCGATAGCAGAGTAAGCAAGTATCAACGCTTCGCTTCCGCCATTCGTAATTATCACTTCGTCCTCTTCAAAGTCGATATCCCACTTCTTGTAGTAATCCCTGAAGGAATTTATAAGTTCAATATTACCCTGGGACAACGCATACTCCAATACAGGAGCACTGAAGTTTCTGATAGCATCAAAAAATAAATCAGGAGTCTTGATATCCGGCTGTCCTATGTTTAGGTGATAAACCTTGGTTCCGTTTTTCTTTGCAGTTTGTGCAAATGGAACCAGTTTTCTTATGGGTGACGCAGGCATTTGCTCTGCTCTTTTAGATAAACGAATCAACTGAAATACCTCCCCAAAATTAATATGTATACAAGTACATAATAGCACATTGGAAAAATAAATGACACTTTTTTATCAATTTTTCAAACTTTTACCTAATTGTGATATACAATTAGGCGTCATTATATACATAGTATAAGATTTCTCAAAATAATTATTTTATCCATACTAAATGGTATTGACAATCATTCTCAACTATATTATTATTAATTTGAGCAATAAATATGACACGGCCTCTAATTGGCACAGCCAGAAAAGAGGCATACTTAAAATAAATGAATGAGAATGATTATCAATAAGCTGAGGAGGTGTAGAGTATGACATTAGATAAAGTAAAAAGAGGGAATAAGGTAAGAATAAAAAAAATTGATAATAAAGACCTGAAAACCCAGGCTATAAGGATTGGAATATATGAAGGGGCAGTATTTCTTTGCAGCGAGAAGCTTCCTGGAGGACCTATCATACTGCAGAACAGGATGCAGGAGGTTGCAATAGGAAGAGGGTTAGCGGAGGACATAGAAGTAGAAGGAGTATAACGAAAAAGGTGATAAGCGTCGCAATACTTCGTTGTGCTGCGGTCGAAAAGTCCTCACGTACATTATACGTACGCTCCGGGCATTTCGCCTTGCACGTCTCGTCTTGCTAGCTTCTGACCATTTTCTGTTGATTTACATATTGAGGTGCAGAAAGGAAAAATATAATATGAGCAATTGCCATAATAACAATAATATTAATTATATGGATATAAAGGGTAGGAAGCTGGTTCTGGTTGGAAATCCCAACGTCGGCAAGTCAGTATTCTTCAACCATCTGACAGGTCTGTATGTGGATGTATCAAACTTTCCCGGAACTACGGTTGATATAAGCACGGGGAAATATAAGGATTATGTAGTGATGGATACACCCGGAGTATATGGTGTTTCTTCCTTCAATGAGGAAGAAACTGTTGCCAGGGATGTAATACTTGGAGCGGACTTAATACTAAACGTGGTTGACAGTGTTCATATCGAGAGGGATTTATTTCTGACCAAACAGCTTATTGACATGGGGAAGCCGGTCTTAGTCGCCCTGAACATGACGGACGAGCTTGAAAAGAGCGGTATAGAAATTGATGTGAACAAGCTGGAAGAGCTGCTTGGTGTTCCTGTAATCCCTACTGCGGCAGCTAAAAAGAGTGGAATGGAAGCTATAATGAAGATGCTTCCAAAAGCAAGGCAGGGTAATAGAAATCCAATACTTGCTGATAGGATAAAGCAGATAGCTGAGAACACCTGCAGTGAGGCTGAAGCCTTGATAATACTGGAGGATGACGAAATAATTGCAAAAAGATATGGTGTAAAGACCTCAGGCATGCGTGATGAATTGTATATGGAAAGACGCAGGGAGGTTGAAGAGATTGTTAACAAGGTTATTAAGGAGACCAACAAGGGAGCGTCCTTTGGTGTGCTGATGGGCAGGTGGATGTTGAGACCTGTTACAGGAATTCCAATGCTTGCAGTAACACTCTATCTGATGTATAAAATCATAGGGGTATTCGTAGCGGGAACAGTAGTAGGCTTTACTGAGGAAACAATAATGGAGGGCTTATACAGGCCGTTTATTATGTCACTGATGTCACCTATATTAAGTGGAAGCAGTTTTATTGGAAATTTAATAATTGGAGAATTCGGGATACTTACAATGGTGCCCATATATATATTGGGTCTTTTATTACCGCTTATCATAGGCTTTTATTTGCTTATGGCCTTTTTGGAGGACAGCGGCTACCTTCCTAGAATTGCGGCATTGGTGGATAGAATGCTGATTTCTCTTGGCCTCAATGGGAAGGCGATAATACCTATAATATTAGGCTTTGGCTGTGTCACAATGGCAACAATGACTACCAGGATATTAGGTACAAAGAGAGAGAAAATAATCGCGACAATACTTCTAGGACTTGCAATACCATGCTCCGCACAGCTGGGTGTAATAATGGGACTGATATCTCAGTTGGATGTAATTTATGTATTTATATATACTGCAGCGATACTCGCAATTTTCATACTAACAGGAACAATACTCAATAAGGTTATGCCGGGGGAAAGCTCCCAACTGCTCATCGACCTTCCTGCAATAAGGATGCCGATGCTTGGCAACGTATTAAAGAAAACTCTCCAAAAGACAATGATGTTCTTGAAGGAGGCAGTACCATTATTCATTTTCGGTGCAGTATTAATAAGCGTTTTACAATATACAAACACATTGGTATTTTTGCAGCGTGCGATGTCACCGATAACAGTAAGCCTGCTTAGGCTGCCGCAAGAAACTGCTACAGCTTTCATCATGGGGATTATAAGAAGAGATTTCGGAGCCGCAGGACTCAGTTCAATAGTAATGACACAGCAGCAGGTGCTTGTATCATTAGTAGTGATGACGCTATTTGTACCTTGCATAGCTGCAATTATGGTTATTTTTAAAGAAAGAGGAACAAGGGATGCTCTGGCTATTTGGCTTGGCAGCTTTGCAGTAGCATTCGCTACAGGAGGAATAATAGCATGGCTGATATAAAAAAGATTATAAAATGCAGAAATTGCGGATATGTTTTAAAAGAAAACGGCAAATGTCCGAGGTGTGGTACTATTGTACAATGCAGTATGTCGTGTTCGGGTAACTGTCTAAAATGCTCCGCAGAAGCTATGAAAAATGATAAAAAATAAAAATTAATATCGACCGCGCAAAAGATATTAGTTGACAAAAATATGCAAATGATAATAATATGAGAATAAGTAAGTGTGAAGGAAGATGGATGCTTTGATTCGAGAGTACGAGTATTTGGGGGAAAAGCTAAAGGAAAAGGGCTACAAATTAACTCCTCAGAGAAGATCTATACTCGATATTATATTGGAGACTGAGGGGAAGCATTTAAGTGCTGAAGAGATATATGAGCTAGTGAAGGATAAATGTCCTGAAATTGGCTTGGCTACAGTTTACAGGACTATGCAGATGTTCGATGAGGTGGGTCTGGTATACAAGCACAATTTTGATGATGGCAGAAGCAGATATGAGCTTAACCATCACAATGAGGACCACCAGCATCACCATCTTATCTGTGTCGGCTGCAACAAGGTAATCGAGGTTGAGGAAGATCTGCTGGAGCAGTTAGAGACGGGCATTGAGAAGAAATATAATTTTAAAATTAATAATCATAACGTAAAGTTTTTCGGCTACTGTGAAAAGTGTAGGAAGTAGTTTACGGTATTGCATATTATATGCAATACCTTTTTCAATGCAGCAAAAAACACAAGTTATATAAAAGGCTATGATTTAAGTGTTTTTAACAACTAAGGTAGCCTTTTATGAAACTCGTTTAACGGAGCGTAATAAATTAAGGTGGAATAAACGCTCCTACTCGTTATAAAATCACCCATTATTGACGAGAATAAAATAAAGGATGCTAAAGGCAGACGTGCTTTCTGCTTTTCATTAAATTAAAAATAAAGTATAATTATTTTATTGATCGGGATCGGAAAAAAACTGAAAGGACTGATATAGAAAGTGTCAAAAGGTAAGGCGAAATTAAAACTAATACCACTGGGAGGGCTTCATGAGATCGGGAAAAACATGACGGCCATCGAATACAAAGATACCATAGTAGTTATAGACTGCGGTCTGGCGTTCCCTGATGAGGAGATGCTGGGTATTGACCTGGTTATACCTGATGTAACATATCTTATAAAGAATAAAGAAAAGGTCAAGGCTATACTGTTGACTCACGGCCATGAGGACCATATAGGGGCACTGCCATATATTCTCCCGCAGATAAATGTCCCCGTATATGGAACAAAACTGACCTTGGGCCTAGTTGAGAATAAACTGCGAGAATTCGGCATTCTGCCTATAGTAGAATTAAAGATTATTAAACCAAAAGATATTGTGAAAATTGGAGAACTAGAGGCTGAATTTATAAAAACCAGTCACAGCATTGCAGATTCAGTAGCTATAGCTATTCATTCCCCTATTGGAGTAGTAGTTCACTCTGGTGATTTCAAGGTGGATTTCCAGCCAATAGACGGTGAAATAATGGATTTGCATAGATTTGCAGAGCTTGGCAAGCAAGGAGTACTTGTACTGTTAGCTGACAGCACCAATGTTGAGCGTCCCGGCTATACAATGTCTGAGAGCACAGTAGGAGCCACTTTCATAGAGTTGTTCAGAAATGCTACTGGAAGGGTGATACTAGCAACATTTGCATCCAATATACATAGAATACAGCAGGCGATAAACGCTGCAGTCATGTTCAACAGGAAAGTAGCTATTGTAGGCAGGAGCATGGTGAATGTAATAGGGGTAGCATGTGACTTGGGTTATATCAGCGTTCCGGACGGAGTGATGATAGATGTTGAACATATTGACAGATACCCTAATGATAGAATAATGATTTTGACTACAGGCAGCCAGGGTGAGCCTTTATCAGCTCTTGCCAGGATGTCTACCGCTGAACACAGAAAGGTAACTATAATTCCGGGAGATAGGGTGGTAATATCAGCAACACCTATACCAGGTAATGAGAAGCTTGTGTCAAGAGTAATCAATCAGCTCTTTAAAAAAGGCGCTGATGTTATATATGAATCTCTTGCAGATATCCACGTTTCTGGCCATGCATACCAGGAAGAGCTGAAGCTTCTTCAAGCTCTGGTGAAACCGAAATTTTTTGTCCCTGTGCATGGGGAGTATAGACATCTTAAGCAGCATGCGCAATTAGCAGAAAAAATGGGCGTGGAAAAGGAAAATATATTTGTTGCGGATATCGGAACAGTGCTTGAATTCACAAGAGATACAGGGCGTGTAGCAGGAACTGTTTTCGCAGGAAAGGTACTTGTTGATGGCCTTGGCGTAGGCGATGTAGGTAACATCGTATTGAGGGATAGAAAACATCTTTCACAGGATGGACTAATAGTTGTAGTTGTTACAATAAGCAAGGAGAATGGGCAGGTAGTAGCAGGCCCGGATATAATTTCGAGAGGCTTTGTATACGTCAGAGAGTCAGAAGATCTTATGGAGGATGCGAAGAACGTCATAAAAGAAGCTTTGGCAAAATGCGAGGAAAAGCAGATAACAGAATGGGGTACCATAAAATCGCAAGTTAAGGACAGCCTCAGGGAATTCATATATGAAAAGACCAAGAGGAATCCTATGATTCTTCCTATTATAATGGAAATATAGCAAGTTAAGGGAGGTCTTAATATGTATGTTTATGATAAAGCAAATGAACTGGCGAAAGCCTTGGCTGAGTCAGAGGAATACAAAAGCTATAAAGCTTCAAAGGAAAAAGTAGATAAAATCAGCAGCGCAAAAGAAATGCTTCAGGACTTCAAGAAAAGACAGTTTGAGCTTCAGGCAATGCAGCTTTCAGGACAGAAGCCGGATGAATCTAAGCTCAGCCAGATACAGAGCCTGTACCAGGTTATAATACTTAATCCTGATATAGCTGAGTACCTGCATGCAGAGTATAAGTTCAACCAGATGTTTTCTGATATATATAATATAATAGGCAAAGCGGTAGAACTGGATATGGATTTCTTACAACCCGGTAAAGAGTAAGCCTTGTTAATCAAGGTCTTACTTTTTCTATCTTTTACTCAAGGGGGAGCTACTGTAAAATGGAGAAAATATTCATTATAGTGAATCCTGTTTCGTCAAATAAAGTTACAGCTAAGGAATGGCCTCAGTTTGAGAAGGTGCTGCTGGGTTCGGGCTACGAATTTGAAGCAGCACTGACAGAACGCCCCGGGCATGCTACAGAGCTTACAAGGCAGGCATTGAATGCAGGCTATAAGACAATAATGTCTGTAGGCGGGGATGGCACAATGAATGAGGTAGTCAATGGATTTTTTGAGGGTGGTAAGCTCATGTATGAAGATTCAAGGCTTGTTGTATTTTCCAGAGGGACAGGCTGTGATTTTATAAAAACTCTTGGCATAAAAAAAGGCATCGAAGAGTTATTGCTTACTTTAGAGAGAAATGAAGCAAGGAAAATAGATGTGGGTCGTGTAGACTTTATTGATACAGTAGGGAAAACGGTAACTAGGTATTTTATGAATGTGGCGGATATAGGCTTAGGCGCAGAAACAGCTAATAGGGTCAACAAGCATTCCAAGCTGCTGAAAGGCTTTTTATCCTTCATGCTGGGAGCAGTAAGCACAATAATACTTTATAAGAACAAGAATTTTGAAGTGGTCATAGATGATAAAACTGTTTTAAAAGCTAGAATGAACAGCGTCATTATAGCCAATGGCAAGTATTTCGGCGGAGGAATGAAAGTAGCTCCTGAAGCACTTGTAGATGACGGAGTTTTTGATATAATAACGCTTGGAGACTTGAGCAAGCTTGAATTGATAAAGAGCTTCCCGCTTATATATGAGGGAAAGCATCTAAGCCATCCAAAGGTTAAGATGTATCGAGGCAGCAAGGTTAAAGTAAGAAGCAACGGCGAAGGCCTCATTGAAGTAGATGGAGAGATACCGGGAAGTGATGATGCAGAATTTGAACTTTTGCCAAAAGTATTAAATATCTTAGTTTAAATATATAATGTTTAGTATGATAATAAAAACATTGTAGAAAAATAGATATAAGCGTATAATTGTTGAGGTGTGAAATATACAGGCGAATCACACCTTAAATTGTGTATTGGAGAAGATAAAATGGAAAAAACAACAAGAGAAGATATTAGAAATGTAGCGATAATTGCACATGTTGATCATGGAAAGACAACTTTGGTGGACGGGCTGCTGAGACAGAGCGGTACCTTCAGGACCAATGAAAGTGTTATGGAAAGAGTTATGGATTCCAATGACTTGGAGAGAGAGCGAGGTATTACAATACTCGCAAAAAATACAGCAGTGCTATACAATGACATTAAAATAAATATAGTGGATACCCCAGGGCATGCTGACTTCGGTGGCGAGGTAGAGCGTGTACTGAAGATGGTTGACAGTGTACTTCTTATTGTAGATGCAGCAGAAGGCCCGATGCCTCAAACGCGTTTTGTTTTGAAAAAGGCACTGGAGCTTCAATTGAAGCCAATAGTTGTAATTAATAAGATTGATAGACCAGACTCAAGGATTGATGAAGTAGAGGACGAAATAATTGATTTATTCATTGAGCTTGGTGCAGATGACCATCAGTTGGAATTCCCTGTTGTATACGTATCAGCAAAGCAGGGCATAGCAAAACTTAAACTGGATGATGAATCAGTGGATTTAAAACCCCTATTTGATACAATAATATCCTATGTTGAGCCTCCAAAGGGATATGTGGATGGACCGCTGCAAATGCTTGTCACAACAATAGAGTATGACGATTATGTAGGCAGAATTGGTTTGGGCAAAGTAGTCAGAGGCAAAATAACAAATGGCCAGAATGCTGCTCTCTGCAAGAGGGACGGATCGATACAGAACGTTAAGCTGAGCAGGTTATATACCTATATGGGGCTTAAAAGGGCAGAGGTCCAAGAGGCATCTTTGGGTGATATCATAGCCGTTGCAGGAATTGATGAAATAAATATCGGAGAAACCATATGTGATACTCAGAATCCTGAGCCAATAGCTTTTGTTAATATTGAAGAGCCTACAATATCAATGACCTTCACTGTAAATAACAGCCCCTTTGCGGGACGTGAGGGCAACTATGTCACATCAAGGCACTTAAGGTCAAGACTGTTTAAAGAACTTGAGACAAATGTAGCAATGAGACTTACAGAGACAGATTCTCCTGATACTTTCGAAGTGGCGGGAAGAGGTGAATTGCATCTTTCCATACTAATTGAAACAATGCGAAGGCAGGGATATGAGTTCCAAGTGTCAAAGCCTTCTGTAATAATGAAAGAAATAAACGGTGTGCTGCATGAGCCTATGGAGCATTTGATAATTGATGTTCCTGAAGATTTCATGGGCGTGGTAATGGATAGATTAGGCCCCAGAAAAGCAGAAATGCTGAATATGAGCAATAACAGCGACGGATATCTGAGACTTGAGTTCAAGATACCGGCAAGAGGCCTTATAGGCTATAGATCTCAGTTCATGACCGATACTAAGGGTAACGGAATCATGCATCATGTTTTTCATAGTTATGAAGAGTTCAAAGGGGAAGTACCTGAAAGGCAGAGAGGTTCTCTTGTTGCCTTTGAGAGCGGAGAGACATCAGGCTACGGACTTTATAACGCCCAAGAAAGAGGCGAATTGTTCATAGGCCCTGGAGTGCAGGTTTACGAAGGAATGATAGTTGGAGAAAATGCAAAATCAGATGATATCGAAGTCAACGTTTGTAAGAAAAAACATGTTACAAACATGAGGGCTTCAGGTACTGATGAAGCATTAAGATTAACACCCTTCCTGGACATGAGTCTTGAAGAGTGCTTGGAATTCATTGCCGCAGATGAGCTGGTAGAGATAACCCCTGATTCAATAAGACTCCGAAAGAGAATATTGGATAGCAGTCTAAGGGCAAAAGCCGGCAAGTATAATAAATAAATACTTTTCAACTATATGCACCTTCTGCCGTTATTGCGGCGGGGGTGCGTTTTTGTTATGTTAATAAGCACTAGCTGACATTATTAGCCTTGTCAAAATATGTTGCACATTATATAATAAATTATATTAATTGCGGAAAAGCTTTTCGCATTCTATATATTTCGCGAAAAACATTGTACATTACTATTTCAAGTTTCGCGTAAATGTTTCCTTAATATTCATTGAATTCGCACTATACTACAACGTAATAACATAAGTGCGTTCAATATATACTGAATATATGAAAGAAGTGTTGCAATATGAAAATCAAACTAAAATTCAACATATTTAGATTCATAATTTTTTGCTTATTGCTCTCATTCGCTGCCGGTTTTTTCTATTACAACACTGGTTTGGAGGCTGTCAGCAAATCAGACAGCACCGATACAAGGGAGATAGTTATACCTAAGGGCAGCAGCGTGAAGTCAATATCAAAACTGCTTGAGACTGAAAATGTTATAAAAAACAGTCTGGTTTTTGAAATGTACTGCAAGATAAACAAAAAGGCAGACAAGATAAAAGCGGGCAAGTACAGTGTCAGTAATTCCATGGATGTGCCTGAAATTGTTGAAGTCATAGTATCGGGCAAAGCCCTTGTAGATACTGTGAAATTAACAATTCCTGAAGGTTACAAGCTGAATCAGATAGTAGAGAGATTAAACAGCCTTGGAGTAGTAAGTCCCGAGAATATTAAGGCAGCATTGGAAGCAAAAAAATATGAATATGAATTTATCGGACAGATTCCTGAGAGAGAAAAACAGTTGGAGGGCTATCTATTCCCCGATACTTACGAGATATATAAAGACACTACCGCAGAGGCTATTGTAGACAAGCTTCTAGGGCGTTTCGATGAAATTTTTACTGAGGAATACAGGAATAGGGCTAAAGAGCTCAATATGACAATAGATCAGGTAATCACCCTGGCATCTATTATTGAGAGGGAAGCCAAACTGGATTCTGAAAGGAAGACTATATCCGCAGTATTCCAGAACAGACTGAAAAAGAACATGATGCTTCAAAGCTGCGCCACAGTACAGTACCTTTTCAAAGAGCAGAAGGAAGTATTAACTTATAAGGATTTGGAAATTGAATCACCATATAATACCTACAAGTATGCCGGTCTGCCTCCGGGACCCATTGCATCACCGGGTCTAAAGTCTATCGAAGCTGCGCTTTATCCTGAAAATGTGGACTACTTGTATTTCGTGGCAAAGGACGACGGCTCCCATATTTTTACTAAGACATATAATGAGCACCTTAATGCTCAGAATAAAATGAAAAAATAATTCGAAAAATATAAACTATTAAAGTCACAAAAATACATGGCACAATCCATGTATTTTTTATGAACATATGAGGTGATATTGTGACAAACATAAACCATGAGTATATTGACAGCTTCCTGCTGGGTATGATACCTGAAAGCAACGGAATACTAAAGGAAATGGAAGAGTACGCAAAGGAGAACCATGTACCTATCATTACCCGGGACATTGCGGGTCTGCTTTCAGTGCTGATTAAGTCTGGAAAGGTCAAGTCCATACTGGAGATTGGCACAGCCATAGGCTATTCCGCAATCTATATGGGTTTCTGTGCAGGAGAGGGTTTTTCAATTACAACAATTGAAAGAAATGAAGAGTCCTCTGTAAAGGCGGCAGACTTTATCAAGAGGGCAGGTATGGAAGATAACATTAAGATTATAACAGGAGATGCCGAAGAATTGTTAAAAGATGTTCAGGGCAGCTTTGATATGATATTTGTGGATGCAGCTAAAGGCCAATATATGGATTTCATGAAGAACAGCATAGGCAAGCTTAAGACTGGTGGACTATTCGTATGTGACAATGTTCTTTTCAGGGGTATGGTAGCCGAAAGAAGCCTGCTTATCAGAAGAAAAATCACTATTGTAAAAAGACTCAAGAAATTTCTAGGCTTCATTTCCTCATGTGAAAGCCTGCAGACTACGATTATTCCCATTGGTGATGGTATGTCCATAAGCTGTAAGCTTAAGGAGGTAGAATTTAATGAATAGACCTGAAATACTAGCCCCAGCGGGCAATCTGGAAAAACTTAAGATGGCGTTAATATATGGAGCTGATGCGGTATATATAGGCGGTGAAAAGTATGGCCTTAGGGCAGCTGCGGGGAACTTCACCGTGGAAGGTATAAAAGAAGGCGTGGATTATGCACATGCTAATGGCAAGAAGCTTTATGTTACTGTAAATATTATACCGCATAATGAAGATCTGGAAGGGCTTCCGGAATACCTGAAGGAGCTGGGGGATACTGGAGCAGATGCTCTTATCGTATCAGATCCGAGCGTAATAATGATTGCCAGGGAGGTTATACCTGATATGGAGCTGCATCTCAGCACCCAGGCAAGCAACACCAATTATAAGAGCAGCTCATTCTGGCACAGCCTTGGGATAAAGAGAATAGTATTGGCTAGAGAGTTGAGCTTTGATGAGATAAGGGAAACAATAAGCAAATCTCCAAAGAGTCTGGAATACGAGGTTTTTGTGCATGGGGCAATGTGCATGTCATACTCAGGCAGGTGCCTGCTCAGCAACTACATGGTTGGCAGAGATGCCAACAGAGGCGAATGTGCACAGCCCTGCAGGTATAAATATTACTTGATGGAAGAAAAGCGCCCTGGACAATATATGCCTGTAGATGAGGATGACAGAGGGACATACATATTCAACTCCAGAGACCTATGTATGATAGAGCATATTCCGGAGCTTGTGGAGTCAGGGATAAGAAGTCTTAAAATCGAAGGCAGGATGAAAAGTTCATATTACGTTGCATCAGTGGTAAGAGCATATAGATTGGCATTAGACAGTTACATGGATAACCCGCAAAGGTATGAGTTCAAAAAGGAATGGCTGGATGAGCTTTCCAAAGCCAGCCACAGAGAATTTGGCACTGGTTTTTATTTTGGCAAGCCTGATGCGAAAGGGCAGATTTATGAGTCAAGCGCTTATGTCAGGGATTATGCTTTTGTTGGAATGGTGTTGGACTATGACAGCGAAACAGGTATTGCTACTGTAGAACAAAGGAACAAAATGCTTGTTGGGGATGAAATAGAAGTAATAGGACCGCACAGACAGCTGTTTAGTCAAAAACTAGAGAAAATGTGGAATGCTGAGGGGGAAGAGATAACGGCTGCCCCGCATCCACAGCAAATAGTAACTATAAAGATGGAAAGACCTGTTGAAAAGCATGATATATTAAGGAGGGAGCGCAAAGATGGGGAGTGAGGCAAGATATAACAAAAAACCTTTAGTGGTTGGCATAGCGGGGGGAACCGGCTCGGGTAAAAGTACTGTGACTAGGGCAATTCTAGAGAGCATCCCAGAAAGAAATGTAGCAATTATTGAACAGGATTGTTATTACAAGGATCAGAGCCATCTGCCGGCGGAGGAACGAGTGAATGTTAACTATGACCACCCGCTGGCCTTTGACAACGACCTGCTTATTGAGCACGTAGAGAAGCTTATTAAGGGACAAGCTATAGAAAAACCACAGTATGATTTTACGGTACATAACCGAAAAAAGCAGTCTTTACGGGTTGAACCCAGAGAGATAATACTGCTTGAAGGAATATTGATACTTGATTCTCCATTGCTTAGAAAACTTATGGACATAAAGATTTTTGTAGATACTGATGCTGATGTTAGGATTATTAGAAGAATAGTAAGAGACATGAGGGACAGAGGCAGATCCCTGGAGTCGGTGATCAGCCAGTATCTCAACATAGTAAAGCCTGCTCACAATGAATTCTGCGAACCTACTAAGAGATATGCAGATATAATAATACCAGAAGGCGGCTACAACAAAGTAGCCGTGGATATAATGGTAACAAAGGTGAAATCAATCATAGGGCTTCATCAATAAGAGCTTAAATGTGAATAACCTCCCACAATCTGACAATACTAAGATTGAGGGAGGTTTTATATTGTCCAGAATTTTGAATATGTTCAAGAAAACCGGTGAAGCAGAGCACAAAAATGAGGAGGAAAATAAAAGCACGGAGATTCATACTCTTCCGGGAACAAGACTTTACAGAAAGAACAATTATATGATTATTCATAAAAAAAGACTTCAGATAATAGGAATTTCCTTAATACTGATATATGCTCTTCTTCTTTCAAGACTTCTCTTTATTCAGGTTTACATGGGGAAGGAGTATACCAGGAAGGCAGTTCAGCAGAGAATGGTATACATACCCATTTCCACCAATAGAGGAATAATATATGACCGGAATCTTATTCCCATTACAGACAGAGAGGTCAAGAAAGTAGTTGTTGCATATCCGGCCTTTGTATATGACAAAAAGGCAGCTATAGAGACCATCTCTAAAGCATGTGGCATTTCCAGGGAAATTGTTGAGAAGAAGATGGACAGCTCACAGGATACAGTGGAATTCATATGTGAGATTAAGCAGAATGAGCATTTATCCTTGATTGACAGTGGCAGGCTGAAAGGAGTCATTTCAGTAGAAAAAAGACTTAGGTATACCGAAGACAGTATCGCAAAGCATGTGGTGGGTTATATAGGAAAAACAGACAAGCTGGGGAATATGGGTATTGAAAAAAGTATGAACAGCTATCTGGAGGGTCGAGGAAGCGACAGCATTGCGGCAGTTGTAGACAGCAGCAAAAATATTATTCGTGGTCTGGGCTTCAGAAAGGTTGAAGCACCAAAGGATGGAGTCAACTACAGCATGAAGCTTACTCTTGATTACCATATTCAGAGTATAATTGAGAAAGCTTTGGAGGACAATGATATTCAAGGCTCTATTGTTGTCTTGGATGTAAAGAATGGGGATATCTTGGGCATGGTGAGCAAGCCTGATTTTGATCAGAGCAATGTTGAAAAATATATGAAAAGCAGCGGCAATGAGCTTATAAACCAATCGGTATGGCAGTTTGACCTCGGTTCGATATTCAAAACTGTTGTGGCTGCTGCAGCAATTGAAGAAAAAATGGTAAACAGTGATGAGAAATACAAATGTGAGGGTTATATAGACGTGGGAAGCAAGAGGATAAAATGTTCCACCTATAAGTCACATGAAAACAGGGAGATAGATATGAAGGAGGCCTTTGCCCTATCCTGTAACACCGCATATATAAAGATAGGAACTAGGATAGGAGCTGAAAATATACTTGAGATGGCAGAAAAACTAGGCTTTGGTCAAAAACTGTGTTTTACAATCCCCGAAGAAAAAGCAGGCTACCTGCCAACGGCGCAGGAGGATGGTATAGGCAATATCTCTATAGGACAGGGGAAAATACAAGTCACACCGCTTCAGGTAACTTCGATGATGGCTACAATTGCAAACAATGGCATAAGGAATGACCCCCAGCTGGTAGAGGCGTTAATAACTGATAAAGGGCTTACCGTCAAGAAGCTTGAAAGGTCAAGACCCCAAATCGTTCTAAATCCAACAACCTCCAAGCTATTGAAAGATATGCTTCATGAGGTCACATTGACAGGTACGGGAAAGCAGGCAAATATGGAGGAGTACGGCGGGAGCAGCGGTAAGACCAGTTCTGCACAGACAGGCATAGATGATGGTGAAGTTGTACAAGGATGGTTTACGGGTTTTGTACCTTATGCGAAACCCAAGTATGCAATAACTGTATTTATATATAATGGACAGTCAGGAGGCGGTGCGGCTGCTCCGATTTTCAAGGAGGTAGCCACGGAAATATTAGAGGTCGTTAAGAGATAACGTGTAACACTGAAGACACTGAAATCCACTGAACACACGGCGGGAAAGAAATAGACTTCAAAGCTCCACTTGTGTCATTCTGAGTGAAACGAAGAATCTTTGCTTGAGTGTTTAATTTGAAGAAATACTAGTAAGTGTTTATTTAGGGTCTTGGATCCTTCACTTTGTTCAGGATGACATGTATAACTACCGTGTAATTACGTACCCCTCTTTACATAAAAATATTTATGTTCCGTAGTAAAACATGCACACTTTCAAAAGGATAATCATATTATTTTAGTAGGCGAAGTTTCCCCTGTATAAACCCGTGTTAATTCCAGGCAGAATTTTCTGATATGAGTTTGTACTTGGCGAACTTTTTAAAATTTGGAGGTGTGCTTCTTTGCTGCTCTTTATTGCCTCTCTAGTTATAACCACAATAAAGGACATATGCCTGCTATTCGGCTATATTCAGAACGTCAATTCATTTCCGCAGCCACTCTCAGCAGATGAAGAGCAATTCTATCTGGAGGAATACAGAAAAGGTAACGAGGATGCAAAAAATATACTGGTAGAGCGAAATCTCAGACTTGTGGCGCATATAGTCAAAAAATATGTAAACACAGGAAGAGAAATAGACGACTTAATATCCATAGGTACAATAGGATTAATAAAAGCAATAATAACCTTTGACGAGGGCAAAGGTACAAGGCTTGCCACCTATGCAGCAAGATGCATAGAAAATGAAATTCTGATGACAATAAGGGCTTCAAAGAAAACAAAAACAGAGGTGTCACTTCATGACCCCATTGGGATCGATAAGGAAGGGAATGAAATAAGTCTTATAGATATATTGGGAAGTGATTCGGACATTATACTGGATGAGGTGGAACTGAAAATACAAATAAAGAAGCTTTATCAAAGAATGGAAACAGCTTTGAAAAAAAGAGAAAAGTTAGTTATTGAACTTCGGTATGGACTGCAAAACGGTATAAGCAAGACTCAGAGAGAGATAGCCGAAATGCTTGGAATTTCAAGATCCTATGTATCAAGAATTGAAAATAGGGCGATAAAGAAATTGTATAAAGAGCTTTACAGCGAGAATATGTAACTATATTTACATGAATACAAAAGAAAAAGCTGATATAATAATAATATATTAGTAAAAAATTGAGGGCAAATATGAAAAACAAATTAAAACCGGATTTGTATTTGAACACAGTATATGAATTGGATACAAGGGTATTAAAGGGAAAAGGGATAAAGGCAATCATAGTAGATATTGATAATACTCTTGTTTCATGGGATACAAAGGTGCCTGATGAAAAGGTTGTAGAGCTTGTATGCAAGCTGGTAGCAGAAGATTTTAAGATATGCATATTATCGAACAACACAAAAAAACGAGTGGAAGAGTTCAATAAATCCTTAAAACTGCCTGCGATACATAAAGCGGTAAAACCTAGTAAAATGGCTTTTAGAAGAGCATTGAAGCTTATGGATTCTGATGTGGAGACGACAGCGGTAATAGGCGACCAGCTTTTCACCGATGTGCTGGGAGGCAACCGCTTAGGGCTATTTACAGTCCTTGTGTCACCAATCAGCGATAAGGAGTTCATATGGACCAGAATCGTCAGAATGCTTGAGAAATCTGTACTTAAAAGAAATAACGTAATAAAGAATAAAAATTGCTAAATTCCTGCCGTAACGGCAGGAATTTTTATATAATATGTAGAATTAATATTATTCACAGAAATATAGGTAAGGGGGATTATAAAAATGGTTGAGAGAATAAAAAATAAAAAAGGTTTTACTATCATCGAGATAATGGTAGTTATCGCCTTGATCGGAATACTGGCAGCAGTGCTGGTACCACAATTCGGTGGAGTCAAAGACAAAGCAAGGGACGCTGGTGTCCTTACAAATGCAAAGATGGTAGAAGTCTATGTAGCATCAATAATTGATGATTTTACAAAAACAACTGCAATAGATGGAACAGATCCAGGCACTGGTGATATGATTGCTAAAATAAATACATACTTTGGTGATGCAGGTAGTCCATTAAAGAATCCATATTCAGGTATTACAGATGGAGATAATGTTGTTGTAGTTGAAACAGCAGGAGACGATTATAGAGATGGTACTGCTGCTGTAGCTGATGGTGGGATTATATATGTAGTAATAGATAATGATGCTGATAATCCTTTGACAGCATATATAAACGGCTTTGACGTAAAAGGAAACGAGATTACAAATTCACAAAGAAAAATAGTAAGATAATTTCATAGCAAAGCAAAAGGCTTCAATAAAATGAAGCCTTTTTTCAAATTATAATGTTCGTTTCTTTGGGGGGATATATATGGACAGGAACAGAAAAAAAAGACTTGGGGATATGTTGATTGATGCGCAGAAGATTAATTCTGAGCAGCTTTCTGTTGCCCTTGATGTGCAGAAAAGTTCAGGCAAAAGACTTGGGGAAGTATTGGTAACAGAAGGGTTCATTGCTCAGGAAGATATTATAAAATTGTTGGAGACCCAGCTTGGTATCCCCAGAATAGATATGAAGAAGTTCGTGGTAGATCAAAAATCTGTAAAGCTTGTACCTGAAAATATTGCAAGGAAGCACGAGCTTATAGCGGTCCAGAATGATGGTGTGTTCATAACTGTTGCAATGAGTGATCCCCTGAACTATTTTGCTATTGATGATGTCAAGATGGCATCAGGAATGGATGTAAAAACCGTAATAGCGACTCGTGACGATATATTGGCCTCAATAGAGCGATATTACGGCGGAAGAGCTGCCGAACGAGCTGTAGAGGACTTCAAAAAGGAATATAGGGTTCTTGAAAAGGAAGCTGAGATAATAAGCGAGAGTGATATAAGCAGCGCACCTACTGTAAGGCTTGTCAACTCAATTATTGAGCAGGCTGCAAGAATTGGTGCCAGCGACATACACATTGAGGCTTTCGAAAAGGAAGTCAGAGTAAGGTTCAGGGTCGACGGTGTACTGCAGGAAATGATGAGAATGAGTAAGCAGACTTTGCCTGCAATCGTCACAAGAATTAAGATACTTTCCGAGATGAACATAGCAGAGAAAAGGCTGCCGCAGGATGGCAGGATTGAGACTCAGGTAGACAGCAAGGATATTGACCTGAGAGTATCAACTCTCCCGACTATTTATGGGGAGAAAGTGGTAATAAGGTTATTGAACAAATCAGCATTCCTTTATTCAAAGGAGGAGTTGGGGCTTAGCGGTGAAGATATAAACAAATTCAACAGAATAGTATCTAACCCTTATGGGATAATACTAGTTACAGGTCCTACGGGAAGCGGTAAATCTACTACTTTGTACAGCATATTGACTGAGCTTAACGATACGAAGAAGAATATAATAACGGTTGAAGATCCGGTTGAATATACAATAACGGGAATAAACCAGGTACAGGTAAATGTAAAAGCAGGCCTTACCTTTGCTAATGGTTTGAGATCCATCTTAAGGCAGGATCCGAATATCATAATGGTCGGTGAGATAAGAGATGCAGAGACAGCAGAAATGGCTGTAAGATCTTCACTTACAGGGCATCTTGTACTGTCCACCCTTCACACCAATGATGCTCCGGGTGCAGTTACAAGGCTTGTAGATATGGGTGTTGAGCCTTTTCTTGTATCTTCCTCATTGGTTGGTGTAATAGCTCAAAGACTTGTAAGAAAGATTTGCACCAGCTGCAAGGAGGAATATACAGCTGACGAATGGGAAAAGAGACTCCTAATGTACAATTATAATATGGATGAAAGTCTTGCGCTTCATAGAGGCAAAGGCTGTCAATACTGTGGAGGCAGCGGTTATAAAGGGAGAATAGCTATTTTCGAAATAATGCCTGTCACAAAGAAGCATAGAGCACTTATAGATAAAAGAGCCACAACAGATGAGCTTAGAGAGTTTTCAGTGAGAGAAGAGGGTATGACTACCCTCAGGCAAAACGCTATGAAGCTTGTATTGGACGGAGTTACCAGTGTGGAGGAATTGCTGAGAGTGACATACGAGCAGACATAAAGGGGTGCATTATATATGGGATTAAAAGAGCTTCTAAGTGCCGCAATAGAAAAAAAGGCCTCAGATCTCCATGTTACTGTGGGGGTTCCTCCAATGTTAAGAATAAATGGTTCATTATGCCCTTATGGAGACTTGAAACTGTTCCCTCAGGATGTAGTTACTCTGGTTGAAGAGGTTCTGGAGGAAAAACAGCTGAAGCTGCTGGATATTAACGGCGACTTGGATACATCTTATTCTGTGGACGGGCTGGGAAGATTCAGATTTAATATTTTCAAGCAGAGAGGCACCTTCGCCTTTGTCGCACGAGCAATACCCTTTACAGTACCTGATATTAAAGAGTTAGGGCTTCCACCGATAGTAGGGGAGCTTGCAAATATTACAAAAGGGCTGGTACTTGTCACCGGGCCAACGGGCAGCGGCAAGTCAACAACTCTGGCGGCAATGCTTGATAAGATTAACAATGAGAGAGATGTACACATCATTACTTTAGAAGATCCTATAGAATTTCTTCACAGGCACAATAAGTGCATTATAAATCAAAGGGAAATAGGCTGCGACACCAAGAGCTTCGCAGCTGCATTGAGATCCTCCCTGAGGCAGGACCCTGATATAATACTGGTAGGTGAAATGCGGGATCTGGATACAATAGCTACTGCGCTCACAGCGGCAGAGACAGGCCATTTGGTCTTGTCCACCCTGCACACCATAGGTGCGGCCAAGACAATTGACAGGATAATAGATGTGTTTCCTCCACACCAGCAGTCGCAAATCAGAGTTCAGCTTTCGACGGTGCTGCAGGCGGTTGTATCACAGCAGCTTATACCCAGGACAGACGGAAAGGGGCGGGTTGCTGCGGCTGAAGTAATGATAGCAAACCCTGCTATCAGAAATCTTATTCGCGAGGGTAAGAGCCACCAGATAGCTTCTTCCATTCAGACTGGAAGCAAATATGGGATGCAGTCCATGGACGCAGCAATAAACAATCTTTATAGAAGGGGTATAATTACAGAAGCAGATGCATTAATATATGCTCTGGATTCTGAATTGGTGCTAAAGTTGGGATAGGTTAGGAAGTGATGGTAATGGCCTACTTTATATACAGGTCGGTTGACCAAAAAGGAAAAGTTATAAAAGGCAGTCTTGAGGCTATTGATAAAGCTGCTGCTTTATATATCATAAAGCAAAAAGGCTTTATCCCATTGGAGATAAATGTCGATAATGACTTTACTCATTGGTTGAGAAAATTGAATTACAGCAAAGTGCCTGTAAAGGATATCGCAATACTGTGCAGACAGTTTGCGACTATCCTGACAGCTGGAGTAACAGTGCTTTCTGCGATGGACATGCTTAGGAAGCAGACCTCCAATAAGCAGCTCCGCAATGCAATTGATGCTGCTTTTGAGGATCTTCAGAAGGGAAGAACTCTGTCTCAGAGTCTAAGAGCCAGAGAAGGCGTTTTCCCTGAGCTTCTTGTAAGCATGATAGAAGCAGGTGAGCTTAGCGGTACATTGGACAGTACGATGGGCAGGATGGCTGTCCATTACGAGAAGGAAAGCTGGATAACCCAAAAGGTAAAGGCAGCTATGACATATCCTATGGTTCTTCTATCAGTATCTGTGCTTATGGTTATTTTTATGGTATATTTCATACTGCCTAATTTCATTACACTAATAGATACTTCAAATGGTGATATTCCTGCACTGACAAAGGCGGTTATGAATGCAACAGAGTTTGCCCGTACCAAATGGTATATAATTTTAGGAGTATTGATTGCAGTTGTTGCAGCTTTCAAGTACATCACAGCAAGAGGGAATGGACGTAGAGCATATCATAGAATGCTGCTCCGTGTTCCTGTCTTAGGCAAGGTAATAAGAAGGATAGTAGCCTCAAAATTCACAAGGACTCTGGGAATTTTACTGGCAAGCGGGATTTCACTGCTGTCCTCTCTGGAGTCGGTAAGAAATGTCGTGGGTAATGCAATTGCAGAAGAAGCAATATGCAATGCATTAACTGCAGTGAAGAACGGTGAGGGATTGGCAGCTCCTCTTGAAGCAACACCGATATTTGATACAATGGTAGTAAAGATGATACAAATCGGTGAGGAAACAGGATCTCTGGATGAAATGCTGATAAAAACGGCAGATTTCTTCGATTCAGAAGTGGAGGCAGGGCTCACTCAGCTTATGCTGCTAATAGAGCCGATAATGCTTGTACTTATGGGAGTTATAGTAGGAACTATAGTAATTGCCATGTTACTGCCAATGTATAGTATGCTGAATAATATAGGAGTTTAGCAAAAACGGCGATAAGCGGTGCAATACTGCGTTGTGCTGCGGTCGAAAAGTCCTCACGTACAATATGTACGCTCCGGGCATTTCACCTTGCACGCCTTGTCTTGCTTGCTTCTAGCCATTTTCGATATTAGTAGTAAGTGAGAGGTATTAGAGCTATATGAGTATTGATGCAATAATTGTATATTCTTATATATTCTTTGTTGGGTGCTGCGCGGGAAGCTTTTATAATGTATGCATATACCGTCTTCCAAGGGGGGAGTCCCTTGTGAGGCCAAGGTCACATTGTACAAGCTGCGGTCATGCTCTTGGATTTTTGGATTTGATCCCTGTACTGAGCTATTTGACATTAAAGGGAAGGTGCAGGTACTGTAAATCTGTTGTATCGCCGCGATACATGCTGGTTGAGATTATTTGCGGTATAATGTTTGTAGGAGTTTTTCACTTTTACTTTATATCTCTGAAATCGCTGTTATTAGTTACAATATTGAGTATCGGACTGATTGCGGGCTTTATAGCCTTCGATATGCAAGGCAGGTCCGGTAGGAGGAATAATAATGTTTGATAGATTGTACATTGAACTTGAGAATGATGCAATGAGATATATCTATGGTTCCATGTCAAGGAAAAAAGTGAATATAAGGAAATGGGGCATAAAGAACTTGACCGAAGGATGCTTTGCCAATGGCAGGGTAATGGATGAGGTTGAATTTATCAAGAGTCTTTCAGCGCTTAGGAAAGATTTGAAGATATTCCGTTGTACTGTTCATTTGACAGTGAATGATGGAAGCTTTATTACACGGCCTATTGAGCTTCCTATTTTGAAAGAAAAGGATATAGAGAAGCATCTTTCATTGGAAGCAGAGCAATATCTTCCAATTAATAAGAAAAACTTCCAGGTTGATTTCCGAGTTATAGAAAGAAGGAAAGAATCTGATGAAGCAGGAAGCAGCGTCATGGTCTCTGCCGGTCCCAAGGAGAACATAGAGAATATATTAAAATGCTTTGATAGATGCAGGCTAGATGCGAAGGTTATTGACGTGTACCCTAATAATATATGCAGGCTTTTAAAGAATTTGGATGAAGAAGATTTTGCAGTTATAGATATGGGAAGACGGAGCATTAATATAACTATTATAGAAAGTAAAAAATTCTATATGCACACAAATATACCAGTAAATATGGAATCGCTTTTTGAAGATTATATAAAGGACAACTCTATTGAAATGAATGATTTCCGACGTGAATATTTTTATGCAGGCTTTGATGCTTTGCAAATCAATAAAGATGATATTCTAATTAATGACAGCATGAGGGATACTCTTTCGGGCGTTGTAGGGCAAGTCTCACGATACTTGGATTATTTCAATTCCAGGCATTTCGGTAAAACAGTTGACAATGTATATGTAATCGGAGAAAATGGAATGCTGAAAGGCTTGCGAAAAAGCATGAGCGACAGCTTCAATACAAACGTCACTATAGGCATGAAACCCTTTCCCCTACTTGATTCAATCAGAGGAAACTCATTCCTGGAAGCGCAGATGGGCTACCACAGCTTACTTGGAATGATACTGCGGGGTAATAGTATATGAGAGATATAAATCTTATTCCGAAGGGATATTTACGAAAGAAAAGCAGGCCGGGCATTATTGTATTATGTGCTGTTTCTGCGGCATTGATATTATCACTGATGGTATATCTTTATATTGTACCATTAAATAATATCAGAGCATTGGAGCAGGAAATCAAGAAATATGATGAGGTAGTAATTGATTATAATGTTTTGCAGAGTAAGATAGACAAAATGCAAGAGAATGAAGAAATTATAAAAAAGAAGATAGAGGTACTGGATCAAATAAGCTCAAGCGAGGTAAAGCCATCAAGAGTGTTTGAACTGGTGAACAGTTCTTTGCCAAGTGACGTTTGGCTTACTAATGTGAATTATACATTTGTGAACGTTAGTGTGACTGCAGTGGCAGCGAGTGCTATTGGAGCTACCGAGTTTTACGTAGAGCTGAACAAAATGGGTGAATTTAAAGATGTGGAGCTTAGCCCGATAACAGTAGATGAAAATGGCTACAATTTCACGATCCAATTTTCATTAAATACAGGAAGTGATAAGAATGAAAATTAAGTTAAGTGTGAGGGAAGTGCTGCTTGTATCGCTACTTGCTGTTGCAGTGCTGATATATATATATATGAGTTATCTCCTATTCCCCAGCTACACACGTCTCGCAAAGCTCAATACAGAACTGATTCTGAAGAAGCAGATAGCGATAGATAGTGATAATGCCAAGAAGAGACTCGAAAATTTGGACAGCTTGTTGGCAAAGAGCAAAATACGGCTGGAAAATATGGAGAAGAAGATACCATACAATGTAAGATTGCCGGAATTAGTTGTGAATATCGACAGCAAGATAGCCAGCCTTGATATGGACATACAGACAATATCCATTGGAAAACCTGATACTGCTAATAAGGAGTATGACATAATACCTATCAATGTTTCGATGGAAGGCAAGTATGACAATATAATAAAATTTATTAATTATATTGAGGATAATGACAGAAAGTTCATTATAGACAACTTTATATTAGCACCGATAACAAGAGCTGAGGCTATGCCCTTTGATATCTCCATGAGGACTTTTGTACTGAAGGATTCGAAGGAGGATGTAATTCCAGAGCCTGATGACTATTACTTCTTCAAGCACAATAACGGGAAAAGCTATCCATTCCTAAATAACGTTCAAAAGGTCAGTGTACCGGAAAAGGGCATTGAAAACGATATTGAAGAGATGGAAAAGAAATATGATAAATTGGACGATATTATAGATGGGTTAAAAGGAATAATCCCTAATAATAATGAAATCGGAGAGGGAAATTAGTTATGTATTTTTTAGCTATAGCAGCAAGCTTAGTATGGACAACACTCGCTTTTTGGTCTGTCAGACTTTTGGAGAAAAAAATAGGCAGCAGCGGTGCGGAAAAAAGAATAAAATTCAACTTTGCCACACCGGTATTCATACTATTTATTGCTGCTAATATGTATTTGGCATACAAAAAAGCAATGCTTGGAAATGCTTTGCTTTTGGACATCTTGCTGTTGACTTCAGTTGTTTCTTCGTTTCAGGATTTGAAATACCGAGAGATAGAAGATGAAGTTCACATTATAGCTTTAGGTGCAGGGATAGTAGGCCTTATAATTAAAGGCTTTAATCCAATGGATTCCTTTCTTGGATTGCTGGTAGGCGGAGGAACTTTGCTTGCAATTGCGGTTTTGACAAGAGGGGGCATGGGGGGAGCAGATATAAAGCTAAATGCGGTATATGGGGCAATATTAGGATTTAAGCTTTCGGTACTTTCCTTGTTTATAGCTTTTATAGCCGGGGCTTTAATTAGCGTACTGCTGATAGTATTCAGAATAAAAGGCAGGAAGGATATCATCCCATTTTCTCCATTTTTATCAATAGGGGCTTTGACTTCTTTCGCTTTTGGCGGGATAATAATAAATATGTACCTTAGCTTACTTAATGGTTAATATCACTTAAGGGGGACTGAAAATGTACAGACTGAAAAATTACATGGAAGAACTGGTTGCTAAAAAAACAGAAGACATATTAAGGCTCATGAGCATATGCAAGTGCGAGAAATGCAAGTTGGATATCATGGCACTGGCATTAAATGATCTTCCATCAAAGTATGTGGTTACTGATATGGGAGAGCTTTTCACAAAGCTCAGGGAACTGGAACAGCAGTCCGAAGTTGATGTTGAGACATCGATAATAAAAGCTGCAATATTTGTCGGCAAGAACCCCAAGCATAATGTCGCAGAATAAAAAATTGGATGTGGTTTGAATGTTTGATAGATACATCCGAAATAAAAAAGGTCTCAGTCTGGTAGAGGTATTAGTGGCAGCTGCACTTTTAATCCTTGTTTTCACAGGTTTCGTCAATGCTTTCTATTATAGTGCGAATCTCAAGGTTAACAGTCAGAACAGGCTTCAAGCACTTCTTAAAGCTCAGGCATGCCTTGAGGAGATAAGAGGCTCCCGTGGAGAGGAAAGCTATGAATGGTCTGATATTAGTGAGCTTGAAGCCTGGCTTGAGGACGAAAAGGAATATACAGAAAACAGCGCTGGAGCATATAAAAAAGATAATATTGTTATATCCCTCACAAGTCCTGATACGGGGATTCCGGATAAGCTGATACCCATTTACGTTGAAGTGAGCTACGAGGATCAGATGGACAAAGGAAAACAACGGTCAGTGAAGCTTATGACAAGGCTTAGAGAATTTTAGCAGCATTTATAGAGGTAGTGGTATGACTTTAAAGCTTATGAATAATAAAAAAGGCTCTGCCTTTTTATACGTGACTATGGTTGTTTTCATTGTATTATTGATGGGTGGGATGATTGTCAGCCTGCTTACATCTGAAATTCGTGTAAACAAGATTACAGAAAAACGGATAGAGGCAAAGTATTTGGCAGAGGCTGGAGTTGAGCATGCGATGCTTGGATCAGGGACTGCCGGTTCAGCAATAATCAAAGATAAAGACGGTAACACTCTTTATGAATATACCTACTCAGTATCTGGGGAATCAATAAATATTACCTCCTATGGATATCTGGATAATAAAATAAAGATGAAAATTGACTGCAGTGTAAAGAATGACTCGATAACTGTGTGGAATGAAACTCCATTGCAATGATAAGGCTTGGTGATATGCGTGAGAGAGAGCAGTATTTACAACAAAAAGGGCTTCACTTTACTGGAGCTCTTAATCGCTGTTTCGATTTTCGGAATCATTTTGGTAATGACCTTCAGCATTATCAACTATGTGCCAAAGCTTGCAAAAACTGAATCAAGCCAATACAGCGAAAGAACAGATGTAAGAAGGGCATTGACAGAAATCACAGGCACTATACAAAATGCAAGCACTATCACCTTTCCGTCTATAGAGTTCACTATGCCAAGCGGAGAAGAGATTTCTTATGAATATAATGGTAAAAATGTCAATAAGATAGTCAATGGCACACCATACAAGCTTATGGAATCAGTGGATGAATTCGAAATTACAGCTGAAGAGGATCACTTGTTCAATATACATATAAAGACCTCAAAAGAGGGAAAAGATTATGATTTCAAAGTGGAGAGGCGAAGAGACGGAAGCACTAAGTCTGATGCTGAAATAAGCACGATTTCACCTGCAACTGCAGTATTTGATAAAAAAAATCCTCAAGTTATAAGCATTACTTTGAATTTAAATGGCAATGAATTAAATAACCTTTGGAATGGCTTGAACAAATTGACACTTAATACGGATTATTCAATAAGCGAGAGTGTTGTGACCTTAAAAGAGGGTTATCTCAAAGCGCAATCCATCGGAATTATTAATATAAGATTTGATGTAAGCAATGGTGTAGATCCAGAATTGTCAGTAGAAATAAAGGATACAAGTGCGTATATTAAGATTGAAGGCAACTCCTACGAGGACGACCTGGCAAGGATGAATTATCCAGGTAATCTGCAGATAGATCCGTTTGATAATACCTGGGTGTTGACTGTTACAAACGGTACATTAGCTAGTGTTATAGATAAAGATGACCTGAAAATTACGGAGTTGCCATACGGAATCAAAGTAACAGCTGCAAAGGTAAAAAATGAGAATAAGATTCTAATTACTCTGTCAGATTCGGCTTCGGCACCAGTTACAACTACTAAATCAGTAGAAATTATAATATTAGGTTCCGCGGTTGGGACATCAGCATCGAACTCAGATCCGATTAAGGTGTTCTTGCTGCCAGGTGCCTCTTATGCTCCGCCAGAGCATAACCTTATGTTTACAAACGATTTTATTATTAATAGCAAATCCACAATAGAAGGTGATGTTGTAATTGGCCGTGGGAAGACTTTGACTGCTATTAATAGTAAATGTGATATTTACGGATATTTATATGTGGATTCCAGTCTTACCGTAAATTCTAGTTTTACGGTTGGAAAACGCTTAAAGAAGAAGAAGCTTTTTGTTAAGGGCACTGTAGACATTGAAAGCGATACAACAATAAACGGAGATCTATTCTACAGAGATACACTGATAACTAATAGTAAATTAACTGTCAAAGGGGTCGCTGAACAAAGGGCTGTGGAAATACCAGAGGTAAGCATTCCTAAGCCTAGACCAGAACAATGGTATAAAGATAATGGGTATACGATTATAAATAACTCAGGGACTACGGTTAATCTCGTTGACAATGGAAAGTACTACTTTAAAGACAATTATTGGTTCAATAGTCCTAACACAGGATTTGACAATGTCACTATTGTAGGAATGAGTAATATTACTATCAACTCAAATTTCTTCGGAAGCGGCATATTATTTACGCCTTACGGAAAAATAGTAATTAATAGCAGCACTGACTTTGAAGGCATGTGTGTCAGCCAGGTTATTGATATAGAAAGTAACACTGAACTCAAATTCAAGCGATATACTGAGCTGCCATTTGATCAAGATAATTAAAATTCATCTAAGAAGGAGCGCAATATGGTAATTTTTGGACCATCAGGAAATTCGGCTATTTTTTATGAAGAGGGCTATAATAGCTCTCTGGAAATGCCGGAATGGCTAAGAAATATGGAGCTTGATGCATATGAATACTCCTGTGCCAGAGGAGTAAATATAAAGCACGATATGGCTGAAGAGCTGGGGAAAATTGCAAAGGAAAATAACATTTCTTTGAGCGTGCATGCTCCATACTATATCAATCTAGCGTCAGAAGAACCGCATACAATAGAAAAATCCTTTGATTATATTACCAAGACCGCAAGAGTTGCTGAGATTATGGGAGCAAAGCGGGTTGTTCTGCATCCGGGCTCCCTGGGAAAACTGTCAAGAGAAACAGCCTTTGAAAATATCAAAAGCAATCTCAATAAAGTATTGGAAATAATTAATAAGAAGGGTTTTAATGTATCTCTGTGTCCCGAGACTCTGGGCAAGAGGAATCAGATGGGTACGTTGGATGAAGTATTAGAGCTTTGCCTTCTTGATGAGTCCTTGATACCGACCCTTGATTTTGCACATCTCCATGCACTGAATGCAGGTGCCTTGAAAAAGAAAAGCGACTATGAAAAGGTATTTGACAGACTCTTTACTGTTCTTGGAGAAGAAAGAGGAAAGATCATACATATACATTACAGCAGGGTTGAATTTACAGTAAAGGGTGGAGAGAAGAAGCATTGGACATATGATGATATTGAGTTCGGACCGGAATTCGAGCCTCTGGCAGAATGTCTTATTGAATATGGGGTTTCTGCTACGATAATCAGCGAATCAAGAGGTACTATGGCGGAGGATGCACTTAAGGCAAAAAAAATATATAACAGAATAGCTGAGGAACACTTGTCCGATTTGGAAAATTTATGATAATATTATATTGGTCGTATTATAAAGTAATAATGTAATAATTTGTTGCGGGGTTGGTGAATATGCTTAAATTATTAGTGATAAACGGCCCCAACTTAAATATGCTGGGTGTCAGGAAAAAAGAAATATACGGAACGATGTCTCTAGAGCAGATAAATGCGGAAATAAGCAGGGAAGCTGTTAACCTTTCTGTAGAAGTAGATTTCTACCAATCAAATATAGAGGGGGAGCTTGTCACAAAAATACAGCAAGCACTGCATGTGTATTCCGGTATAATAATCAATCCGGGTGCATACAGCCATTATAGCATTGCTATAAGAGACGCTCTGGAAGCTGTTCAACTTCCATGCATAGAGGTACATATGTCGAACATTTATGCCAGGGAGGGGTTCCGGCATAATTCTGTTATTGCACCTGTTTGTACAGGACAGATTAGCGGGCTTGGACATATAGGCTATATTTTGGCTCTTAGAGGGGCTGTAGATTATTTGAGAGGGGTTTAGGTTATGAAGGAAAGAGTTAACAGTTTAAGACAGCTTATGTCAGCAAATAGACTTGATGGAGTATTTGCATACTCAAATGAGAACAGAAGATATTTAAGCGGATTTACAGGCTCTACCGGCTATGTTGTAATAGGAAAGAACATTACTGAGTTTATAACTGATTTCAGATATATGGAGCAGGCATCCAAACAGTGCGAAGGATTTCAAGTTGCAATACAGAGCAATAACCTTATGGAAAAGATTGCAGAAGTTTTGAGAAAAGACGGAATCAGAAGACTGGGTATTGAAGAAGATTTTATGACAGTTAGTTTTTGCGAGGATTTGAAGAGGGCTTTGCCAGGAGTTGAGCTTATACCGGCAAGAAACATATTTGCTAAGCTCAGAGTGATAAAGGATGCTTCAGAGATTGAAAACATAAGAAAAGCTGCAAGCATTGCAGATGAAGCTTTTAAACATATGCTAAGCTATATTAAGCCGGGCTTGAGTGAAGCAGAAGTAGGTTTAGAACTTGAATATTCTATGAAGAAAAAAGGTGCTTCAGCTACTTCCTTCGATTCCATTGTAGCTTCAGGTGTAAGGTCGTCACTTCCTCATGGAGTTGCTACAGAAAAAATAATCGAAAATGGAGAGTTCTTGACACTTGATTTCGGTTGCGTTTATAATGGATATTGTTCAGATATGACAAGAACAGTATTTATTGGTAAAGCAACAGAAAAGCACAGAAGGATATATGACATTGTACTTAAAGCTCAGATAGAGGCATTGAAGGGCATAAAACCAGGGGTTTCAGGCAAATCTGTAGATAAGATTGCAAGAGATATAATTTCCAAAGAAGGCTATGGAGAGAATTTCGGACACGGTTTGGGTCATGGAGTAGGACTTGCGGTGCATGAGGACCCAAGACTCAGCATATTGGGAGAAAATATTCTTGAGGCAGGTATGATTGTAACTGATGAGCCGGGTATATACATTCCTGACTTTGGTGGTGTAAGGATTGAGGATCTTGTGCTCGTAACAGAGACAGGAGCAGAATCTCTCAGCAAGTCGCCAAAAGAGCTAATAGAGCTTTAGGTGACTAAGGGACGGGAACCACGGAACACACGGATGTTTCACGGATTTACACGGCATGTAATATATTTAGATTCCGTGAATTCAGTGGATTTCAGTGTTTTCAGTGGTACACGTAACTTTACAAGTAAGGAATACCCAAGCATTGCACGAGCCACGTGGCACGAAGCAGGACCTCAGAGGAAAACATAAAAGCGCATTATGCGTATATCATTTCGCAAAATTTATAACAATTACTATAGAAGGTTTTTTGCGATTAATATATTAATAATAAAACACATGGAGGGATATGATTAATGTTATCAGCTGGTGAATTTAGAAAAGGATTAACATTTGAAATGGATGGAAATATTTATACAATTATAGATTTTCAGCATGTTAAGCCAGGCAAGGGTGCCGCTTTTGTAAGAACAAAGATAAAAAACATAATTTCAGGGTCAGTTGTTGAAAGAACCTTCAATCCGTCAGATAAATATCCAAAAGCTCACATTGAAAGGAAAGCCATGCAGTTTTTATATGAAGACGGCGGCTTGTATTACTTTATGGACAATGAAAGTTATGAGCAAATACCTCTCAATCACGAGCAGGTTGAGGATGCTATTATGTATCTGAAGCCTAATGACATAGCTAATATCAAATTCTATAAGGGTGAAGCTTTTTCCGTAGAGCCTGAAAACTTTGTAGAAATGGAAATAACTCATACTGAGCCGGGTTTCAAAGGCGATACCAGCACTGGTGCTACCAAACCCGCCACTGTTGAAACCGGCGCAACTGTCAATGTTCCTTTGTTTATCAACATAGGTGATAAAATTAGGATAGATACAAGAACCGGAGAATACATGGAAAGAGTGTAACCTGCTCAGGTAATTTCTGGATGATATGCAGTCCATGTAATGCATATAGAAGTCAATACTGGAGAGAATACTTAGAGTATAAAAAATAAAGGAGGAGTAAATATGGAATACTTGTATGAAAGAGTAGCCTACCTGAAGGGACTGGCAGAAGGGATGAAGGTGGATGAATCAACAGATCAGGGCAAGTTAATCTCTAAAATTATAGATGTACTAAGTGATTATGCTGATGCTATCAATGAGCTGAATGAATCACAGAATGAGCTTGATGAGTATGTAGAAGCAATAGATGAGGACCTCTCAACTTTAGAGGATGACTTGGACTATGATGAAGATGACGAAGATGATGAGTTTGAAGATGATGAGGACTATGACTACATTGAGGTTGAATGCCCACACTGCAAAGAATTTGTTTACCTTGACGAAGAACTAGTAGAAAGCGGTGAGCAGATTGTCTGCCCTAACTGTCATGAACCAATTGAATTAGAAATAGAATGCGGCTGTGACTGCGGTCATGACCACGAATAAGCAATAGCTAAATAGTATAAAAAAAGACTCAATTGAATCCTATGATTCGATTGAGTCTTTTTTTATAACGAGTAGGGGCGTTAATTCCACCTTGATTTGTCACGCCCCGTAAGCGAGTTTCATAAAAAGCTTCATTGATTTAAATATGTTCAATAGAAGCTTTTTTTATGCCATAGTAATTATTTTAGATAAGCTGTCATATCTATAGTACAAATCAAAATTTGTACAAAGGACAGGATGTACGTATGAACAATGAAATTAAAATATTTGAGGTATTGGACTACTTGCCAAAGCACATTAGGCAGATGGTAAGAATGCTTCCTGATACTACCCTTTGGGATGTTGAGGAAATAAGACTTAGGCTGGGAAAGCCACTGAGCCTAGCTGGCTGTAGTATAGAGATATTTCTCGGTGCGAAGGGAAAGGTTGAATCAGCGGGAAAAGCTTATCTTGTAACCGAGGATGATTTAAAATGCTCGCTGCAGCTTGTATGTAACTTCTCCATGTACTCTGTTGAGGAGGAATTAAGAAACGGTTTTGTTACAGTTAGCGGCGGACACAGAGTAGGGGTATGCGGACGGTCAGTGATTGAGAAGGGCGTGGTCAAGACTCTCAAAGACATTAGTTATATGAATTTTAGAGTGGCCAAACAAATTATTGGCGCTTCAGACAAAACAATAGGATATTTGATTCGTTCTCCTGATAATATATACAACACATTGATAATATCACCGCCTCAATGTGGAAAGACCACCTTGCTGAGAGACCTTATAAGAAGGCTCAGCTGCGGGAGTGAGGAACTTCAATTCAAGGGAATGAAGGTCTCTTTAATAGATGAACGCTCGGAAATAGCTGCTTGCAGCTTAGGAATACCGAGAAATGATGTAGGAATCAGGACTGATGTCCTGGACGGATGCCCAAAGGCAGAAGGAATTATTATGATGATAAGGTCAATGTCTCCGGAGATCGTAGCTACAGACGAAATCGGAAGGAGAGAAGATGCTGATGCTATAACGGACGCTGTGAATGCAGGGGTGAAGGTTATTACCACAATACATGGAAGCAGCATAGCGGACTTCCTTAATAAGCAGGATCTCTGCAAAATTCAAAAAGGCATATTTGAAAGATATATAGTACTGAGCAGGAATAACGGAGTAGGAACCCTTGAAAATGTGCTGGACGGAAAATATAACATATTGTATGAGAGGAATATTAAAAGAGGGGATTGAATTGCTGGTAAAAATCATTGGAGGTCTGCTTATTATTTCGGCTAGCGGGCTTTTGGGAATAGTTTACTCAAACAGGCTATCCATACGGCATAAAGAGCTGAATAATCTAAGAAGGTACATGCAGATGCTTGAAACTGAAGTAACTTATGGCGCTACGCCTCTACCCATTGCACTCAGAAATGTTTCAAACAAAGCAGAGGGTATGCTGAGCAGCTTTTTTGGATTCATTTCAGACAGCCTGACAGACAGAAGCTTTTATACAGTGAGAGATGCTTGGACTTATGGCACAGAAAAGGTGCTTATGCAGTCATCCTTGCAAAGAGCTGATATTGAGCTTATAAAGAGCTTTGGAAGTATTCTTGGCTGTTCTGACAGGGAGGATCAAAAAAAGCATTTCGAGCTCTTTTACCTGCAGCTGCGGCACCAAGAGGATGCAGCACTGGAGGAAATAAGAAAAAGCGCAAAAATGTACCGAGACTTGGGCTTTTTATTGGGAATTGCAGTTTTTATAGTTCTAGTCTGACTAAACATTATGTCCCTTCCAGGCATAGCCTGTCAGCGATGAAGCTATGCTTCATCGAATGGACAAAATTAATGTATGTTTTAATAAATCAAAACTAGGAGGCACTAAAATGGATGTTAATCTGATTTTTAAAATAGCAGCGATAGGTATTGTTGTAGCAGTCCTCAACAGAGTTCTAAATCAGTCCGGCAGAGAGGAAATGGCCATGATGACTACGTTGGCAGGTGTTGTGGTTGTTCTTATGATGGTAATAAGCCTGATAAGCAATCTTTTCGACAGCGTCAGAACCATGTTTCATTTATAGGGTGATATTATGGATATCATGAAAATTGTTATGGTAGGCATAATAGCGTCAGTTTTGGCAGTACTCCTGAAAGAGGAAAGACCCGAGATAGCCATGGTGGTAAGCATAGTCACAGGACTTGTTATTTTTATATTTCTGATTACTAAACTTAACTCTGTCATGTCAGTACTAAAATATTTTGCAGGAAAAGCCAATATTGATGTATTGTACTTCTCAACTATCCTAAAGGTTATCGCCATAGCATATATAACTGAGTTTGGGGCTCAGATATGCAGGGATGCAGGCGAGGGCTCCATCGCCTCCAAGGTTGAGCTTGCGGGAAAGGTGCTTATAATGATAATAGCTATTCCGATACTTGCAGCATTGATGGATATAATGATAAAAATCATACCTTAACTATGAGTTTAGCACTAAACATATTACATATTAATAGAAGAATATGTCAGATGCAAGATACGAGATTCGAGGAAAGCTCAGGTATTCCTTATGGGTTAAGGTACGATAACCACGGAACACACGGATGTTTCACGGAACCACACGGCTGGTTTTTATTTTTCCTACCGTGAATTCAGTGGATTTCAGTGTCTTCTGTGTTACCCGTTTCCTTTATTGCATTTTTAAAAGGAGGATTTGCATGCACAAAAGCATAGTTTTTTTTATGATAATCATTCTGCTTTCCATATTTGTAGTTTATTGCGATGACACTGAAGATATATTGAAAAGTCAGATAGACAATTTGGACATTGGTGATATAGAGAAATTTGTTGAGGATATTAACAGGGAGTCTGACGGCTTGGTGCCGGAAGTAAATATTAAAGAGCTTGTGTTAGGCTTATTTAAAGGCAATACCTTCGAAAACCTCAAAGAATTAGGACGGGGTATAGTGAGCTTCTTTTTTAAAGAAGTAATTAGCAATTTAAGTATCTTGGGCAAACTCCTTATATTGTCCATATTCTGTGCAATACTGCAGAACCTTCATAATGGCTTTGAGGAGGATACTATAGGGAAGCTGGCCTACAGCATATGCTACATACTGATAATTATTATGGCTGTGAAAAGCTTCAATGAAGCAATGACGATAGGGGTACATGCAATAGATACAATGGTAGGCTTCATGCAGGCACTATTACCGACTTTGCTGGCTTTGCTTGCTGCAGTGGGAGGGATAACCTCATCAGCAGTATTCCAACCGTTGCTATTCAGTTCCATAACACTAATAACAACGATTATAAAGGTATTCGTAATGCCGCTTATACTTTTTTCGGCAGTTCTCAGTATATTGAACAACCTTTCGGATTCAATCAACATTTCCAGACTGGCATCTCTATTGAAGCAAGTGGCAGTTGGAGCTCTTGGTTTAGTACTTACAGCCTTCACAGGGGTGATAACAGTACAGGGAATTGCCTCGGCTTCAGTAGATGGAGCAACAATAAGGACTGCAAAATTCGCAGTGGACAACTTTATACCTATAGTGGGCAGTTTCCTTTCAGATGCTTTTGATGCAGTAGTCAGCTGTTCAATGATATTGAAAAATGGAATCGGCATTGCCGGTTTTCTGATATTGCTGCTGATTTGCAGCTTTCCGCTTATAAAGATGTTTTCAATTGTGTTGATATATAAAGTTACAAGTGCACTTATTCAGCCAATTCTCGACAACCAGATTGTACAATGCCTAAATGATATGAGCAATGCAATGCTTGTACTGCTTACTTGCGTGATAGCAGTTGCTGTAATGTTTTTCATGGCACTGACAGTTATTATGGGCGTCGGCAATATGGCAGTGATGGTCAGGTAGGTGATTTGATGGCTGACTTTTTAAGATCATGGATAACAAATATAACTGTGATTATTATTTTCGTTATGTTCCTGGACATGATAATGCCAAATGATTCGATGAAGCGCTACATCAATGTAATAGTGGGGCTTTTGATAATAATTGTAGTTATAAAGCCTTTTGTTTTGGTAAAGGATTATGCAGAAAGCTTTGACAATCAGTTTTTAGAAGCCGCCAGCTTTGTGGAGCAGAGCGGCAATCAAGGAGAAAATGCCGAAATCAGCAAATTCCAACAGCAGCAGGCAGTGGAAATCTTTGAGGACAATATGAAGGGTCAGATAGTAAAACTTGTTAAGAACAGTACAAAATCTGATTACAAGGATGTAACTGTAGATCTGGAATTGGAGAGGAATATTGAAAGTGAGGACTTTGGCAATATTAAGCATATAACTGTCGGATTAAGCGGTGACAGAAATAAGGTAATACAAGTAGATAGGATAAATATCGGTGATAATGAGGGCATAGAGGAAAATAAAAATGTAATTAATAAAGACAAAGCTGAATATAATTTGAATGATAGCAAGATAAGCAGAGAGATAAAATATGGAATAAGCAAAGCCCTGGGAATCAGCGAGTCGATTATCAGTGTAGAAGTACAGCAGAAATAATGCAAGGAGGAAAGTATATGAAATTACTTGAGTGGTTAAGGGATAAACTTAAGAAAGAGAATTTCCTAATGCTTAACTTATCGAAAAAAACCACGGCAAATCTAATAATAGTATTCTGCCTGGGCTTGGCTCTAATTCTAATTGCCGATTTTTACAATGATATGAGGGCGGGTAGGACAGCTGAAGAAGGCATTAATAATCAAGATACGCAAATAGAAGCAGGAATTGCTGACAATACAGCACCCAATTATGTAAGAAATCTGGAGAATGATCTCTCATCAATACTCAGTAAAATACAGGGTGCTGGAAAAGTGTCGGTTATGATTACTCTAAATAGTGGAACAGAGATAATCCCTGCAAAGGATGAATCAATCTCCGACAAAGTAACCAACGAAAAGGATACAAGCGGTGGAACACGAGTAATAAATGAAAAAGCAACAGATGACAAAGTCGTATTTACAGCTTCTCAGGGAGGCAATTCTAAACCTTTGATAATTAAGGAGATAAATCCGGAAATAAAAGGAGTAATCGTGGTAGCCGAAGGTGCGAAGGATTCAAAAATCAAGCTTGAAATTTCTCGGGCAGTACAAACGGTATTGGACATTCCTGCATACAGAGTAACGGTATATGAGAGAAATTAATATGAAATATAAATTCAGGGAGGTATAGTCATGCAAGTGAGGAGAAAAAACATCGTAATATGTTCAATGATAATACTGCTGTTTGTTGTTGGGTATGCATACAACAGCTTTACTTCCGAAAGGCTGGCGGATGCAAATCTTGACTTGGATGCGCAAGTAGCAATCACTAATGAAGCGCAAGCTAAGGACCAGGGTAATAGTGTGTCTGCTGAAAAGACAGGTACTGAACAGGATGGAGAGGCAGCTGTCGTAGAGGATAATAGCAACGAAGCCATAGAGACAGCTAGTGCGTCCTTCTTCTCTGAATACAGGCTTGAGAGAGATAAGAACAGAAGTAAGGAAGTAGATATGTGGCAGGATATAATCAACAGTGATAAAGCGGAAGAGAATTTCAAGAATATGGCGCAGCAAGAGCTAGTAAAGATTGTCGCTCTTACAGAGAAGGAAATGATTATTGAAAATCTCATAGTCGCCAGAGGCTTCAATGATGCGCTTGTATTCCTTACGGATGATTCTGCAACAATAATAGTTGATGCTAAAGAGCTTACTCCCGCAAATATTGCCCAGATACAAGACATAGTAGTAAGAAAGACCAAGCTGGATCCAAAGGATATCAAGATAATGAAGAAAAACTAATATGAATTAATTCTAAAAATGTTTTTCGCAAAAACGTGTTAGTATGCAAGCTTGAATAAATACGGTATTACTGTATAATATAATAATGGCAGATAAAACACCATTACATATATTTGTAAATATATTCGGGTTTTGTTATAATTAGTTCATAGAAGATATACTACATACAAGGGGGTGCAGTACTTGGAAAAAGAGATAAAATTAGATAAGTACGGTAATGTAAAGATTGCTGATGATGTAGTTGCAATCATTGCTGAAATAGCTGCTAAAGAAGTAAAGGGTGTTTATGCCATGAGCGGCGGAATAGCAGACAGCATAACTGAGATACTTGGTAAAAAGAACCCCTCCAAAGGTGTAAAGGTTGAGGTAGGGGAAAAAGAAGCAGCTATTGACCTTTATATAGTTGTTGATTACGGAGTGAGAATACCAGACGTGTCATGGCAGATACAGGAGAATGTCAAAAAAGCTGTTGAGACAATGACTGGACTCATCGTAGTTGAAGTGAACATCCATATCCAGGGAGTGAATATGGAAAAAGAGATTAAGGAAGAAGAGAGCGAAGAAGTAAAATCCAAATAGACTTTAATGAACTAACCCTCTTTTAATGATAATATGTTGACAGAGGGTTAGTTTAAATATATGCAAAAGAAGAGATGTCCCTTCCAGGCATAGCCTGTCAGCGATGAGGCTGCTCTTCATCGACTGAACTAAATAAGGGATGTTTTACTTAAGTAAAACTAGGAGGGTATATGAGTAGAAGACTTGCCAGAGAATCTGCAATTCAATTTTTGTTCAGCACGGATTTTAACAGGAATGAAAACCTTGATGAGATGCTGAAGGAGTTTTTCGAGGCTGAAAAAGAAAGCACCGATGATAAGCCTCAGGAAGCGCTAAACAAAAATGACATTGGATTTACAGAGGAAATTATAAGAGGAACTATAGAGAACTTAGAGCGGATTGACCAGTTGATCCAAAGCAATACCACAGGTTGGACCAAGGAAAGGATTGCTAAAGTTGATCTGGCAATATTAAGACTGGCTTTGTTTGAGATACTTTTTCGCGGAGACATACCAGGCAGTGTCGCTATAAATGAAGCCATTGAGTTGGCTAAAAAATATAGCACTGATGAATCCGGCGGTTTTATCAATGGGGTTTTGGGCAAAATCATCAGAGAAACCGGCATCAAGGGTATATAACATGTATTGCCTGGGTATAGACACGAGTTGCTATACCACATCATTGACCGTGCAGGAGTCATTATGGGTATGAAATTTTCTTGTGTACAAGAGATGGACATGTTATGCAGTGAATTTGAAACAAAGGGAATAGAAATTCCCATAAGGATAGATGGAAGTGCGTTATTAAAATTTTGATTGAAATAGAATAGGATATGTTAAAGCACTTGGAGGATTAAATGGGCAGTGAGAGAGTTTTTACCGTAACTGAGATAAATAATTATATAAAATACCTGATGCAGAACGATATGTTGCTCTCACATCTTTATGTAAAGGGAGAAATTTCAAATTTCAAGCACCACACCTCTGGGCATGCGTATTTTACATTAAAGGATGCAGACTCAAGGATAAAATGCGTGATGTTCAAGGGTAATGCCTCAAAGCTGAAGTTTGTACCTGAAGATGGCTGTGCGGTAATACTCAGAGGGTATTTTTCAATATATGAAAGAGATGGGCAGTATCAACTTTATGTAGAAGATATGATTCCTGAAGGGACAGGCTCTCTTTATAAGGCATATGAACAGCTTAAGAAAAAGCTTTCAGAGCTGGGCTATTTCGATGAAGCCAAAAAGAAGAAGCTCCCATTTATGCCGAAGGCAGTTGGTATAGTTACATCACCGACAGGAGCAGCAGTAAGGGATATAATTTCTATAATAAAAAGAAGATGTCCATGCATAGATATATATTTATATCCCGTGCAAGTGCAGGGAGCGGGAGCTGAGAATGAGATTGCAGAAGGAATAAGGTATTTCAATTCCAAAGGCAATGTAGACGTTATGATAATAGGACGAGGCGGTGGCTCTATTGAAGAGCTGTGGGCCTTTAATGAGGAAATAGTAGCTAAGGCCATCTATGAGTCCGGTATACCGGTAATATCAGCGGTAGGGCACGAGACAGACTTTACCATATCGGACTTTACAGCAGACCTGAGAGCTGCGACACCTTCGGCAGCAGCTGAGCTGGCAGTTCCGGACAAACAAAGTCTTATGAGCAAGGTGGGCCAGTATCAATATGTATTGAACTCATCTATTGCAAACTATATAAACAGCAAGAGAGTGAGAGTTGAGAAGATTTCCAAGGACAATGTATTCAGACAGCTGGAGCGGAAAATACTTAACATGAATCAAACCCTTGATTCACTGGAAAAGTACTTGGATTACAATATGCAGAATATATTAAAAGGCAGTAGGAATGAACTGGAAAAGGCTGTTGGAAAGCTTTCAATACTAAATCCTGAATCAGCCTTGGGTAGAGGTTATGGACTTATATTGAGGAAGTCAGATGGAAAGCTTCTAACCTCTATAAAGGAAATGCATCTTGCAGAGGAGCTGGAGATAAAGCTGAAAGATGGAAAGGCCTTAGTGGAAGTTAAAGGGCTGGAGAAGCAGCTCTAAGAGTATATATATGAGATAATTTCACAATAATATCATGAAATGGAGAAAAATGATATGAAAGAGGATTTTTCGTTTGAACAAGCATTGAAGCGGTTGGAAGAAATAGTTGAGGTCTTGGAGTCAGGGAATATTTCCCTGGAGGAATCCATTAAAATCTACCAGGAAGGCGTTTCACTTTCGAAGCTTTGCTCTGGTATGCTGGAAGAAGCCGAGGGTAAGGTTATGGCTATAATGAACCGCAATGATGAACAGATGGAAGAATTCAGCATCAGTCAAATCAAGGAGGCATAAAATTGGACTTTAATCTGTATTTGACGGAAAAGAAGCAGTTAATTGAGCAGAAGCTCGATTTATTAGTAGCTAAGGACAGTGAAATACCCGTTATTTCAGATGCTATGAGATACAGCCTTTTTGCGGGCGGTAAAAGACTGCGTCCGATACTGGCGCTTATGGCCTGTGAGGTTTTTAAGGGCAGTGAAGAGGAAGTACTTCCCTTTGCTTGCTGTATTGAAATGATTCATACATACTCACTTATACATGATGATTTGCCTGCTATGGACAATGACGATTTGAGAAGGGGAAAACCCACAAACCATAAGGTTTACGGAGAGGGCTATGCAGTCCTTGCCGGTGATGCTCTGTTGAATTGTGCTTTTGAGACAATGGCAGGCATTATTGTTAAGAATCCGAAGCTTGAGTATATTAAGGCAATGGAGCTTATAAGCAGGTCTTCAGGGGTCTCTGGAATGATCGGAGGCCAGTGCATTGACCTGTACTCAGAAAATAAGAGCATTGATCTTGATACCTTGAAAAGGATGCATTCAAAAAAGACAGGTGCACTTATTACGGCTTCTATTGTTATTGGAGCAATTCTTTCTAAAGCAGAAGAAGTTGACATAAAAAATATTATGGAATTCGGCAATCTTATAGGTCTTGCTTTCCAGGTTACAGACGATATACTGGATGTGTCTGGCTCAACAGCGAAGCTGGGTAAAACTATTAATAAGGATGCAAAATTTCACAAATCAAATTTTATTAGCTTTTATGGTTTGGAAAAATCAGCGCAGATAGCTAACGAACTAATTGAAGAAGCTAAACTGAAGCTTATAAACTATGGAAGCAGAGGGTATTATCTCAGCGAATTGGCAAATTATATTATTAGCAGAGATAACTAACTTTCGGGATATTGCATTATAACTTTTGCATAATGCTTGAGGAGAGGATTACTATTGAACTTTTTTGTAGAAATTATGGATAACAAGGTGCTATTAGCCTGCTTTATTGCTTGGTTTATTGCACAGATACTGAAAATTATACTTACATTCTACAGCAGTAAGAAAATAGACTTTAGAAGGTTTGTTGGCTCAGGTGGAATGCCAAGCTCCCACACCTCCTTTGTAATGGCGTTATCTACGTCAATAGGAAGGATGTATGGCTGGGACTCGGCTATTTTTGCTGTCGCCCTATGCTTTGCTTTTGTTGTCATGTACGATGCAGCAGGGGTAAGGAGAGCAGCTGGCAACCAAGCGAGGATATTGAATATAATAATAGAAGATCTGGCACACAACAAGCCTATTGCAAATGAAAGACTCAAGGAGCTTATTGGGCATACCCCGAAAGAGGTAATGGCCGGAGCTGTGCTGGGAATATTTATAGGAAACATTATTGTTTGATATTAACTTAAAACACGGAAAAGGTTTAGAATGAAACAAAAGTGCGAAATACTATTTCATATTTTGTAAATGAGGTTGGGTTATAAATGTATAAGATACTTGATGATATAAATTCTCCTTCTGATTTGAAAAAACTGAGTTATGAAGAGTTGGAAATTCTCTCCAAGGAGCTTAGAGACTATGTGATAAAGGTAGTTTCTGAAAACGGGGGACACTTAGCTTCAAACCTTGGGGTGGTAGAGCTCACTCTTGCGCTTCACAGGGTTTTTGATACACCAAAGGATAAGATAGTTTGGGATGTTGGACACCAGTCTTACATTCATAAAATAGTGACGGGCAGAAGGGATAGTTTTGCGACCTTAAGAAAAAAAGATGGCATCAGCGGCTTTCCCAAAAGGGAAGAAAGTGAACATGATGCTTTTGAAACAGGACACAGCAGTACATCAATATCCGCAGCACTGGGAATGGCAAAAGCGAGAGATCTGGCAGGGGGCAACTATTCTGTAGTTGCAGTTATTGGCGATGGTGCACTTACTGGCGGTATGTCCTTCGAAGCACTTAACCATGCTGGAGACTTCCCTACAAATCTAATTGTAATACTTAATGATAATGAGATGTCCATATCACATAATACTGGCGCATTATCAAATCACCTTAGCAAAATTAGAACCGAGCCGGCATACTTCAAACTAAAGGGAGAAATAGAGACAATTCTAAATAAAGTTCCGTTAGTAGGAAAATCAATGTTCAAACTTGCAGAAAAACTTAGGGATTGGTTCAAGTATCTTGTCGTTCCCGGAGTGTTGTTTGAGGAGTTGGGCTTCAAGTATTTTGGCCCAATAGATGGACACGATATCCGGAAGCTGGAGGATGTAATAAATAGAGCAAAATCATATAATGGCTATCCCGTCTTGATACATGTTGTCACAGTTAAAGGCAAAGGCTATTCCATAGCTGAGAATAAACCTAACAAGTATCACGCATTAAGTCCCTTTTTCATTGAGACTGGCGAGCTTAAGGTAAAAAGCGACAAGAAAACTTATTCCGATGTGTTCGGAGAAACTCTTGTGGAGCTTGCCGAGCATAATGACAAAATTGTGGCTGTTTCAGCTGCCATGGGTGAGGGAACCGGGTTGGCAGGTTTTTTAACGAAATATAAAAACAGGTTTTTTGATGTGGGTATAGCAGAGCAGCATGCTGTGACTTTTTGTGCCGGTTTGGCTGCAGGAGGTTTCAGACCTGTATTTGCAGTATACTCTACGTTTTTGCAGAGAGCATACGATCAGGTGGTGCATGATGTCTGCATGCAGAACCTAAATGTAGTATTTGCTATTGACAGGGCTGGCATAGTAGGCTCTGATGGTGAAACCCATCAGGGAGTATTTGACATTACCTACTTAAGACATATTCCCAATATAACAATAATGAGCCCGAAAGACGGTTGGGAACTAAGCGAGATGCTGAGGCTGGCAGTGTCCAAAGATGGACCTGTTGCCATAAGATATCCAAGGGGCAATGCAAGGGAGTTCAAATATGCTCATACAACCTTGGAGCTTGGAAAAAGTGAAGTATTGATTGATGGAACAGATGGGGTTATTATAGCAGAAGGCAATTTGGTTTATAGAGCTTTGGAGGTCTGTGAGCGACTGAAGCAGGAAGGCAAGAGCTTCACTGTAGTCAATGCAAGGTTTTTAAAGCCTCTGGATGAGAAGCTTCTTTTGGAACTTGCCAAGAAGTACAAAGCAATATACACCCTTGAGGATAATGTTATTAGCGGCGGTTTTGGGAGCAGCATACTTGAGCTTTACAGCCAGAATAAGGTTGAAGTGAATGTCACTGTATTAGGCTTTGATGACAGCTTCATACCGCACGGAGAAAAGGAAGAGCTTTATTCCTTGAAGAACATAGACTGTGAAAGCATTTTCAACACAATCATGAAGGGGTAGGGAACATTGGAAGAAAAAGAAAGATTAGATGTTCTGATTCACAGGCAGGGGTTGTCGGCAAGCCGTGAAAAGGCAAGCAGTCAAATCATGGCCGGGATTGTATATGTAAATGGAATTAAGATTGACAAACCAGGCACCAAGCTCCCGATAGATTCAACAATTGAAATAAGAGGGACTGCATTGCCTTACGTTAGCAGAGGCGGACTGAAGCTGGAAAAGGCACTCAGGGAATTCGAGCTGAAGCTTCTGGGCAAGGTTGCCATGGATATTGGCGCTTCTACCGGAGGCTTTACAGACTGCATGCTGCAAAACGGTGCGATAAAGGTTTACGCAATAGATGTCGGCTATGGACAACTGGCATGGTCAATGAGAACTGACAGCAGGGTAGTATGCATGGAAAGAACCAACATCAGGTATGTTACTCATGAGGCTATCGGCGAATATGCAGATTTTGCATCAATAGATGTTTCCTTTATATCTCTGAAGAAAGTACTGCCTGCCGTGAAGCTGCTCCTAAAGGAAAATGGGGAGATAGTATGCCTGATAAAGCCTCAGTTTGAAGCAGGCAGGGAAAAGGTTGGGAAAAAAGGTGTAGTAAGAGATAAACAAGTTCATATGGATGTAATCGAAAGTATAGTTGAATTTTGCAGGAATGAGATGGAGCTGGCAGTACTCGGATTGAGCTACTCTCCGATAAAAGGCCCGGAGGGAAATATTGAATACCTGCTCTATCTGTCACTGCTTAAGGATGCGGAAGCTGGAGACAATGAGATTGATATCAACAAAATTGTTTCAGGTGCGCATAGTCTCCTATAAAACTTAAGATTAGGGCATTTTGTAAAAATTAGTAGATAATTTTAGATACATACTATAAAATGATATTGAACGCACAAAAGAAATTTTATAGGGTAGAGTGCGAATTCAATAACATCAAGGTAACGTTTACGCGAAATCTGAATCAACAATGAAAAATGTTTTTCGCGAAACATATAGTTATAATAAATTATCATTAGATGGAGTTATAAGTCAATGAAGCTAGGAATTATTCCAAACCTGACTAAGGACAAAGACTTAAATGTAACCAAGAGCATATTGCATTGGTTCACAAATAAGGATATAGAGATACTGTTGGAGTCTGATATTGCAAAAAGCCTGGATTATAAGAATAATGGCTTCAGCAGGGATGAATTATACTCAAACTGTGATGTAGTTATTGTGCTTGGAGGGGACGGGACAATACTTAATATAGCGAGGCAGTCATCAAAATACGGAGTTCCGCTATTTGGCATTAATTTGGGACATCTTGGGTTTTTGGCTGAGGCTGAGATCAGTGATATGTATCTGTCTCTTGAGAAGATCTTGAACAGAGACTATTTTATTGAAAAAAGGATGATGCTGGAGGCTTCTTTTGAAGACAGCGGGGATGAGCTGAAAAAATTGCCGGCTCTCAATGATATCAGCATAACAAAAGGCATGCTGTCCAGGATGATTTCCTTTTCTGTATTTATTAATGACAGCTTTTTTGAACTATATTCAGCTGATGGTATAGTAATATCAAGTCCCACAGGCTCTACCGCTTATTCACTGTCTGCCGGTGGTCCTATAGTAAGTCCTGACCTGAATGTACTGGTAATTACCCCAATTTGCCCTCATACACTGCACAACAGGTCAATAGTAGTGTCAGAGAAAGATGAAGTTAGAATCGAGATCTGCGAGGAAAACAAAGAGACTATGCTTTCTGTTGATGGACAGGATTCATATAGATTAAACCCCGGAAGGGTTGTCAAGATTAGAAGCTCAAACTGCGTCACCAACCTAGTCAAACTAAAGCAGAGTAGCTTCTTTGATGTTCTCAGAAGAAAAATTTCTGAGCGTTAGTGTGAATTCAGAGCGGGAGGTTAGTTTATGAAAATATCCAGACATGCAAAGATTTTAGAAATTATTGAAAAACACCCTACAGAGACACAGGAAGAGCTGGCGGAAGAACTCAAAAAAAGTGGTTATAACATAACTCAGGCAACAGTATCAAGAGATATTAAGGAATTGAAGCTTGTTAAGGTACTTGATGAGAACAGCATATACAGATATGCTTCTTTGAAGGAACATGACAGCATGCTGAGTGAAAGGCTTGTTAAGGTATTCGCAGAATCAGTTCTAAGTGTAGATTATGCTGGTAATATAGTGGTTGTGAAAACTTTTTCCGGAGCTGCAAATGCAGCAGCTGAAGCAATTGACGTATTGGATTTCAAAGAAATGGTAGGAACCATAGCAGGTGATGATACTATTTTTATTCTTGTAAGGACTGCTGATAACGTTGAAATAGTGATTGACAGGCTTAAGAAGATGATGAAGTAGGGGATGCAATAATGCTTCTGGAATTAAGTATAAAAAACTATGTAATAATTGAGCAGCAAGTTATCACTCTGGAGCCTGGACTTAATATAATCACAGGGGAAACGGGAACGGGTAAATCTCTTGTGATTGACGCGCTATCTGCCATTACTGGAGGCCGGTTCAGCAAGGAAGATATAAGGACCGGTGAAGCAAAGGCATCAATAGAAGCTCTTTTCTCTCTTGAAGGGATAGAGTATCTTGCTGGCATACTGGAAGAGTACGGAATAGATATTGAAGAAGATAAGAGCCTTGTTATCACGCGTGAAGTGAATTTACAAGGTAAATCAGTATGCAGAATAAATGGACAAATTGTCACACTTTCCATGCTTAAAAAAATTGCACAGTTCCTGGTGGACATAGTTGGACAAAATGAACATCAAATACTTTTCAATACTGTAAAACATGGCGAGTTTGTTGATGATTTTGGCAGTAATGGTGTTTTATTAATAAAAGAAGAAATAAAAAAACTGATAGACAAGTTAGGCAGCTTGAAGCTCAGGCTTGACAGTATTAGTGGAAATGCTGCAGAACGGGAAAGAAAGCTGGATCTACTGAAGTTCCAGATTGATGAAATAAGTAATGCAGATTTGAAGCCTAATGAAGATGAGGAATTGAAAATCAGAAGGAATCTACTAATTAATGCAGAAAAACTTTTGAAGGGCATTGCACATGTCTATCATAGCCTTTTCAAGGGTGAGGGCGGTGCAAGAGGAGCTGCGGATCTTCTGAATGATAGCATCAGCAGCTTGGAAGAGTTGACAGGCATAGACGAAAAGATAGAGGTCTTTAAGACATCACTAGAAGGAATGATATACCAGCTTGAGGACATCAAAGGGTCATTGAGATCATACAGAGACAGTATAGAGTTCAGCGATAGTGAGATAGACCTTTTGGAGGAACGCCTCGATCAGATAAACAAGTTGAAAAGAAAATATGGAAGCAGTATAGATGAAGTATTGGCGTATAGGGATAGATCCTCTCAAGAGTTCGAGAACCTTGTGAATAGCGAGAAGATCGCATCGGGCATTGAGAAAGAGATAGCGGCAGTGACTGAGGAATATGTTCAAAAGGCAGGGTTGCTTTCTGATAAAAGAAAGGACTTGGCGCACAAACTTGAGAAGCTTATAGAGAAAGAACTTCAAGAGCTTAATATGTTTGGTTCAAGGTTTTATATAAGAATTGCAAAGGATGAAAGCTTAATTAGTATAAACGGCTTTGATAAAATTGAATTTCTTCTTTCGCCAAATCCCGGAGAGCCGGAAAAGTCTCTCAGCAAAATAGCTTCGGGTGGCGAAATGTCGAGAGTGATGTTGGCAATAAAGAATGCATTTTCTGAGATAGAGAAAGCACCTTGTGTTGTATTTGATGAAGTAGACACAGGAGTGGGCGGTCAGACAGCAAATATGGTGGGGCAGAAAATAAAAGCGATATCTAAAAATACGCAAATACTCTGCATTACTCATTTGCCACAGATTGCAAGTCTCTCAGACAATCACATATTAGTGGATAAAATAGTCAGAGATAATAAAACGTATACAAAAATTAAAATTTTGGATTACTCGGAAAAAATTAAAGAAATTGCAAGAATGTTAGGTGGAAATGAGAATATTGAAGCATCCATAGAGCATGCAAAAAAATTGGTCGGGAAAGTGTGAGAAATTACTTTTTCCCGATTTGTTTTTTAATCCCTATCAATGAATCACCCTCATTTTCAGTAAAGTATTAAAAGAATAATAGGACTTTAAAAAGGATAACTTAAATAAGAGAGATTTTTGATTGAAGGTGGACTCTTCTGGGGAAGCAGGAGAGTGATGCTATTGCATAGAAAAAATCACAAAAGAATATTATTATACACCACTCTTATAATAACAGTACTCTGCCTGACAAATGTGTTATTCACTATGTATAGTTTTCCTGATGAAATCAATGTTATACAAGGACAAAGCCGGAAGCTTCCTGACAGCAAGATTTTCAGCCTGCAGCTGAATGAAGACTATAAAGACTGTATTAACCTCAATAAAAATAATATAGTGTCTTCTTTTAAGCTGCTGAATGGAGTTGATCAAGGAAAGGCAAAAGCCAGCCTAATGCTTCTAGGCGTACTGCCAGTAAAAGAAGTTACGGTGAATGTAATTCCGGACATTAAGGTTGTTCCATCAGGAGAAGCTATAGGTGTCAAAATTGAGTCAAAAGGAGTCTTAATTGTTGGCTTGTCGAGCATTACAGATGCAAAGGGGAGAAAATGCAGTCCTGCTGCAGATGCGGGTTTCGAGGTAGGAGACAAAATAATGAATATTGATGGAAACCAAGTGGAAAAGGAAAGGGATATTGTTGACTATCTTAATAACAGGCAGAACAAAGATGAAAAGATTAAAGTAATTGTTGACAGAAATGGTGATAAACATGATTTCAGCGTCAAACCTGTAAAATGTGAAGAGGATAATATATTCAGGATAGGTTTATGGGTAAGAGACAATATAGCAGGTGTTGGTACAATGACCTTTTATGACCCTGACAGCAGAGTATTTGGAGCTCTTGGCCACGGTATAACTGATATTGATTCGGGTGTGCTGGTGGATATAAATAGTGGAAGTATTATGAAATCTAAAATTGCATCAATTCAAAAAGCGAGAAAAACAGTGCCAGGTGAGCTTGTCGGTATATTTTATGATAATGATGATGCATATGGCATAATTGAAAAGAACACTAGCTTTGGGATTTATGGAAAGCTCAATAATAAGTATAAAGCAAATAGAACCAAACCAGTATCGATAGGTTTGAATAGTCAGATTAAGGAAGGCTCAGCAAAAATCATGACTACAATAGAAGGAAATAAAGTAGAAGGGTTTGATATTGAGATACAGAAGGTTATGAGACAGAGAAGCTCAGAATCCAAGAGCATGATAATAAAAGTAACAGATAAAAGGCTTATTGAAAAAACCGGGGGTATTGTGCAGGGCATGTCAGGAAGTCCTATAATTCAGGATGGAAAGTTAGTTGGATGTGTGACCCATGTGCTTGTAAATGACCCGACAAGAGGCTTTGGTATTTCGATAGAATGGATGCTCAAAGAAGCGGATATAGATTTAAAGAACCGTCTTAAAAGAGCTTCCGGAGAGTAATTATACAATAACTAAAGGCTGTGCAAACACAGCCTTTTTTGTTGAAATTTGTAGAATGTTGCTGTATTAATTTGTTCGAAAATGTTTAACGATTATATGGTAGATAATAGAAGGAAATGTAACTACTTTGTCGAATTCAAATAAAGAGAATAACAATATATGGGAGGAATACCGATGAACTTACAAAAAATTAGAATTCTAATAGCGGATGACAACAAAGATTTCTGTATTATCCTAAGTGAATACCTATCTACACAGCCGGACTTTGAAGTGGTTGGAGTAGCAAAGGACGGTCTTGAGGTTGTGGATTTGATAGAAAGCAAATTCCCGGATGTTGTAATATTAGATATTATAATGCCTCATCTTGATGGCCTTGGAGTTCTGGAAAGGTTAAATATTATGCAGCTGGAGAAAATGCCCAAGGTAATTGTACTTTCAGCAGTAGGTCAGGATAAGATAACCCAAAAGGCGCTAACGCTCGGAGCGGAATACTATGTAGTTAAGCCTTTTGATATGGAAGTTTTCGCAAAGAGGATAAGGGAATGCTTCGGTATGATAAGTACTGAAGTTGACAGAAAAACCTATATACAATCTGCAAACATCACCTCCCCGGCAACAACCTCGCCAAGGGAGCTGGAATCAGCTATAACCAATATAATACATGAGATCGGTGTACCAGCTCATATTAAAGGATATGTATATTTAAGAGAAGCTATTACCATGGTTGTTAACAATATGGAGCTTCTGAGTGCAATTACAAAGGAATTATACCCTTCAATTTCTAGAAAATTCAATACGACACCGAGCAGGGTAGAAAGAGCAATAAGACATGCTATTGAGGTTGCTTGGGGCAGAGGAAGAGTTGACGTTATTAACAATCTGTTCGGATATACAATACATAATGTGAAAGGTAAACCAACAAATAGTGAGTTTATAGCTATGATAGCGGATAAGCTAAGAATTGAGATGAAGATAAGCTAATATAGATAATACCAGATTGTAGGTGGGGTTTTTAAGCTGCAGTTATATATCAATATATTACATTAATATAGCAAATTAAAAACCTGCTCGCTTGTTAACGTTAAACTAACAGCGGCAGGTTTTTTTTGTTGAGATTTGATAGTTTAGTATCGTCTTTTCTTTTACTTTTATATGACGGGAGATATATAACAATGATAGAGATAAAATTAAATACTGATTATTGCGTTAATACAAATAGAGCATTTTTCTTAAGATACATGCTTATTATACTTGTCAGCTACATAATAGCTTTTTTCGCTACACCAGTATTATGGGTAAAGAATGTGCATGTATTACATACTCTCATGGAACTGATGTGCATATTCAATGCTCTTGCAACTTTTTTAATAATATGGAACACGTATAAGAGGTCCTTCTCCGTAAATCATATATTAGGCTTTGGGTTCCTTGCAGTTGCTGTATTTGATTCTTTCCACACTTACTATTGGTTTGCTGCAAGGGAGTTAGCTCAAGGATATCTCGATTTAACCACAAGATATTGGATAATTGGAAGGCTTGTTGAAGCACTTGTTCTGGTTGCAGTTTCTTTAAAACATAGAGAATTTCGCATTAATAAATGGATAGGGTTATCCTTTGTACTGATTTCCTCCTTCGGACTATCATTAGCGGTGCTGTTTTTTCCTAGCCTTATGCCTGCCATGTTGATAGAGAATAGACCTGCTCCTGTAAAAATTGCTCTGGAGTACGTAGTTATAGCACTTGCTTTATTTAGCCTTTATAATCTCAAAGATAAGTTGAAGGATGAAAATTCTATATCGTACAAGTATGTGTTTATTGCACTTCTCTTCATAATCCCAGCTGAGCTCTCGTTTACAATGTACAATGGGATAACCAGCTTCTACAACATGTATGGGCACATATTGAAGATCCTTTGTTACTATTTTATGTATAAGGCAGTCTATGTCAGCTGCGTCGAGTACCCGAACAAAAAGCTTGAAGAGGCTTATGATAAGCTGGAAAAGACAAACAAAAAAATTAATGAAATAGATGAGACACTAAATGATACACTGGATGCATTACCAATTGGGATTATTAATTTCAATCCCGACAATACTGTTAAATATGTGAACAAGAGGCTGGAGGAGATACTGGACTGTGATAAGAATAATCTATATGGGATAATGGCTGAAGATATTTTTCAAGTATTTTCAAAAGCTGAAAAAGAAAAAATGAACCTATTTCAAATGACCAGTAAAAATGGCAATGAACCTTTAAAAACAATGAGTATCTATAAAACCAGGACTGGTGAATATGTGAAGCTTTCTATTATATCTCAGAAAATTAGAAATGGAATGCTATTATATTTAAACGAAGTTAAGAAAGAGCAGGATATGAGGAACTTTCACCTACAGACCCAGACCATTTTGAATGCTGTAAGCAATTGTGTACTTATGACTGATCAAGATAAGAAAATTATTCTATCAAATGAAGCCTTTAATAAAGTATTCGAGATAAACGATATTGATATCATTGGAATGTCTCTGGATGAGTTTAATGAAATCATTGACCTAAAAGCATTTGAACTGTCGGAGGTTTTAATAAATGGAGAGGAATTTGACCATCCACGTGAGATGACTATTACTTCATTAAAGGGTAACAGAAGGGAACTGCTCGTGTACGCAACTCCAATTAGAGATGTAGAAAGCGAGCTGATAGGCATGATAAGCGTATTTACAGACATTACTGAGATTAAGAAGCAACAGCATAATATGCAGCAGCAGGAGAAGCTGGCACTTATAGGGCAAATGACCGCAGGTATAGTACATGAGATCAAGAATCCTTTGGCTACTATCAAGGGCTTAAGCCAGCTCATTAAATTAAAGGCTACTTCAGATAAGGTCAAGGAATATTCGAATGTAATTAATTCTGCAATTGATGATGTAACAAAGGTTGTCAATGAATTCCTGAGTTTTGCCAAGCCAAATCCCACTTTTAAGATAAGGACAAGCTTGAATAGGATAGTTGAGTCCATGAAACTCATAACTGAGACACAATGTTACACAAAGAATATCAAGAGCCAGTTTCATTTTTCGTCCTGCCCTATTGAAATAACTGCTGATGAAATTAAGATAAAACAGGTTATTCTGAACATAACGGAAAATGCCATTGCAGCGATGGAGAATGTCGAATTACCTGAGCTCATTGTTTCTACTTATTATATGCCAGAGTCAGGGGAAGGCGTGATAAAAATAGTCGATAACGGTATAGGCATGAGCCCTGATGTGCTTAATAAGATTGGGACTCCATTTTTTACAACAAAGGAAAAAGGCACCGGGCTTGGTTTGGGAATAAGCTATCAGATAATGAACGATCATAATGGAAGGATAGAAGTGGAAAGTGAAGAGGGAAAAGGTACTACCTTTAAGATATTATTCTCACAAATAGAAAACCTGATATAAAACAAAAATCGCTGAAATGCGATTTTTGTATTTTTTTATTCTTTTTTTAGGATAATAAAAACAGTGGAGGTGTGGGAATGAGGCTGCAAGGCAGAATTAAAGCAGGTGCAAAAACAAAGGAACTTGTGAATTTCTTGCATCCAGGGGATATTGCTGTTATCCGACATGATGATATTGATGAGTTGGCTGCTCTGGCCCTCGCGTATACCGGTGCAAAAGGAGTAATAAATACAGGAGAGAGCATGACTGGCAGATTTCCGTCAATAGGTGCAAGGATACTATTGCAGAACAATATGAGAGTAATTGATGTAAGGATGCCACTGGAACGGTTCAAGGACAATGACATGATTACAGTCTTGGATGAGGATATAATTGTCAGGAACTATATTTTTAAGAACGTCTGCACAGTAGTCAACTGGGATTATATCAGCAAGAGGCAGTTTGCATCAAAGGATAATGAGAGTAATGAAATATTGAAGTTCATTGATAATACAATAAACCATGCAGCATCTGAAATGGATAAGCTGGTGCGTTTTACTGAGTATCCTGAGTTAAATACAAGGCTTAAAGATCGACATGTAGTAGTGGCTGTCAGAAATAGCAGCACTACTGATGAAATAAATGCCTTGAAAAGCTATATAGAAAAGTACAACCCCATTTTTATCGGAGTGGATGGCGGAGCAGACTTGATTATAAACTGCGGATATATGCCGGACATATTGATAGGCGATATGGACAGCGTATCTGATATTGGAATTTATAAAAGCAAAGAAATCATACTCCATGCATATGAAGATGGGTATTGCCCGTGCCTGAGCAGAATCGCAGCAATGAATCTGCCTTATAAAATACTTGCGATGAGAGGAACCAGTGAAGATGCAGCCTTAATGCTGGCATATAATAAGAACGCTGAGCTGATAGTAATGACAGGCGGACACAGCTGCATGCATGACTTCGTATGTAAGGGAAGGTCTGGAATGGCAAGTACATTCATAGTAAGGACTCTTATAGGCAGCAAGCTCGTAGACTGCAAAGGACTTGCAATAATAGCAGACTCAGAAAGTGAAAGGAAGGATCCCCGGTGGGCGAAAATGTAAGTGTGATTATGCCTGCATATAATGAGCAGTCCCGTATATTGAAGACCTTGGCAAGTTTGAATGGAATAGATAGTATAAAAGAAATTATTGTGGTTGATGATGGTTCCACTGATTCTACATATCAGCTCTTACAGTCGTTGGAAGGCATCACACTTTTACATATTAAGTACAATAAAGGTAAGGGAAACGCGGTAAAATATGCTTTGGACTATGCAACCGGCAGCTTTGTGGCACTGTTGGATGCAGACCTGGGCGAGAGCGCGTCAGAGGTTAAGAAATTAATTGCACGTATAAAGCCGGGAGAAAAGTCAATAATTATTGGAAGGCTGCCATCGAACAAAAGGGCAGGGGGCTTTGGAATAGTCAGAAAAGTATCTGACAGTGGTTTTTGCGCTTTAACTTCCAGAAGGGTGGATTCGCTTCTAAGCGGACAACGAATACTCCCGCTGGATTTTTTAAGGAGCATTGATCTTCCTGATGGCTTTGGGCTTGAGTTCAAAATAACTCTTGAAGGAGTGAGAAAAGGTTTTGAACTTATTGAAGTTCCTGTTGATATGAGACATAGGGAGACTGGCAGGGATATAAAAGGTTTTCTGCATAGGGGAAAACAGTGTCTTGATATACTGAATCTGATAAAAAGTGAGATGAAGAGATAGTTTTGCTTGTAGGAGAAGAATGATGTACATTTACATTTTAGTTGTTGTAGCAGTCGCTGTGATATTATCACAATTTCTACTGCATAATATTATAAAAATGCTTGGCAATACTGACAAGAAAATATGCAGTTCTGTAAACTACAGGGGAAAGGCAATACCTGCTATAGGGGGTATTGCTTTTGTACCTATTCTTCTGGTGACAATTTTAATTTTGCTGCTGCAGAGCTCGGAAGCTTCTGAAAGTTACTTGAGTTATTTGGCGCTTGTATTAAGCATGGGTTTCGCCGGCGTTGTTGACGATCTCGTTGGAGATACAAAGACAAAAGGTCTCATTAATCATATTAAAATCACGTTGCGTGGAAAAATGACAACCGGATTTCTTAAAGCACTTACCGCCGTTCTTATTTCTTGTATTGTAAGCCTCGGAATGACTGATTCATATATTGAATTCATTGTAAATGTATTAATCATTTCATTATTTGCAAATACTTTGAATCTTTTTGATTTGAGACCGGGAAGAGCGGTGAAGGTTTTTCTTGCTGCATCCTTTGTACTTTTGACAGCCTCCATAGGGAGACTGATTGAGGCGATGCCGATAATAGTACTCAACCTATCAGCGTGGCTCTATATTCGTTATGATTTGAAGGAAGTATGCATGCTTGGAGATACTGGTGCAAATATTCTTGGGATAACCTTAGGCTATTACAGCACATTGATGCTGGGCCTCAATGCCAAGATAGTGATTCTAACATTGCTTGTGATTTTGAATGTTATGTCGGAGAAGCTTTCAATTACTGAGATTATTAGCAGAAGCAGATTGCTTTCTTATCTGGACAATATTGGAAGGGGGCAAACTGGGAGCAGATGATAAGCATAATAAAAGCGAAGGTAAAGGAAGTTGTATATAGGGACAGCAGTGTTGCCAAAATTAGGATACAAGCCGAGGGAGGGTTATTTGACTGCATAAATTATAATCAGCTGACAGGTGAAATTGAGATAAATGATGATGTTCTACTGAACACAACTTCAGAAGAGCTTGAACTTGGCTCAGGGGGTTATCATTTTGTCCTGGCAAATCTGAGCAGGGAGAAACTGAAAAATATTGGAGAAGGGCATATTATGAAGCTCAGATACACTCCGATGCAAATAAACTGTCTAGCTGCAGAAGCTCAGGAAAGTCCATATCATGAGGTTTTCAACAGCTTTGAATCTCTGGAAGACACACCTGTAATAGTAGGCACACTTCACAGTATGGTGGCTCCCATAGCAATAGCGCTGAAAGGCTTTGCGAAGAAGGAAAGGATAGTTTATATAATGACTGACGGAGGGGCTTTGCCTATCTGGATGAGTGAGACGGTGAAGAGCCTTAGTAAAAATTCAGTATTGAAGGGGACAGTCACATATGGAAATGCCTTTGGTGGGGATATAGAATGTATAAATGTATATTCAGCTTTGATTGCAGCAAAAGAAATACTTAAGGCTGATGCTGTTATTGTATGTATGGGACCGGGGATTGCCGGCACAGACACCAGATATGGCTTCAGTGGGATAGAACAAAGTCAAATAATAGATGCAGTAAACAATTTAAAAGGCAAAGCAATAGCAGTGCCAAGGGTTTCCTTCGCAGACAGCAGAAGCAGGCACTATGGATTAAGTCATCATACTATAATGACTTTAGGCAGGCTGTGCTGCACTCGTGCTTTTATAGCACTGCCTGAGCTTTCAGAAACAAAGGCTGGCTTGATAAAAGATCAATTAGCGGACAGCGGAATTCTATCCAGGCATGAAATAAGCTATTGGCCGTGGGAAGAGGTGGAAAAGCTTTTGGAGAAGGATGAATCCTTACTTAATAAGATGGGTAAAGGTTTCAGCGAGGATAAGGAGTATTTTATTACCTGTGGTCTTTCTGCAATGTTAGTACTCTAATTTAACTTTTGCCTGTATAATTGGATATATTCCCTCAAAGTAATTTGCTTGTTTTCTATAGCAGACAGCTGCGCAATCAACTCATTGAATTTCCCTGCAAAGTGAAAGCCATTCCCATATACATATTTAATCATTTAAATACCTTCCTTTAATAATTTGAATTACAATGCTAAAATATTATATGTACAAGTCTGCATTATATTCCAATATTATAGCGAGCGACATTGAAAGGAGACGAGTCAATTGAGCAAAGAAAAGACATTAACAAGAAAGAATATTTTTAATGGCAGAATTATAAAGCTTGATGTTCATGAGGTTATGCTAGAGAATCAAAGGACCGCCGAGAGGGAAGTGATTACGCACCAAGGGGGTGTAGGAGTAATACCAATAACCGATGCTGATGAAATAGTGTTTGTGAAGCAATTCAGGAAGCCTTTTGAATGCGAAACCTTGGAAATACCTGCCGGAAAGAAGGAGAAGAATGAAGAACCTCAATCCTGCGCAGAAAGGGAGCTTAAGGAAGAGACAGGCATAACTGCAAGACATATAACCTTTCTTACTGATATATATCCATCACCGGGTTATACGGATGAAATTGTTTATATATATAAAGCTGAAGGCTTGACCTATGGTGATATGTCCACTGATGAAGACGAGTTCATCCAGGTGTTCAAGTATCCAATAGAAGAAGCTGTGTTAATGGTAAAAAGTGGGCAAATAAAAGACGCAAAGACAATAATTGCTATTATGATGGTTGCAAATGAAATGCTCATCCAGAATCATGGACAAATAAGGAAATAATATCATAATATACTCCTTTGAAGCATATTATCAAGATAGAGAAATAGTGCGCAAGCTGCGTGCAATCTATTGACAAAAGCTGAGAGGGGGTATTTTTTTGCTGGATAGCCTAAATGCTTCGATAAAAAGACACCTTGCTGATAATATTTGGATATACTTGATAGTCATATTTGTATTTATACTTGGAATCAGTCTGGGTGCATTGGCCGTTAATAATATTGACGAGGTATCCAAGAGCGATGCAAAGATATATATTGAGGGCTTCTTAGATTTGACTTCCCAAAATGAACTTCAATCTGCATATATACTAAAGCAGTCTATAAAGTTCAACCTTTATTTCACTTCAATATTGTTTTTTTCAGGCATGGTATATCTTGGTATACTTTTCATTCCAATACTTGTTGCATTCAGAGGATTTTGCATTGGGTTTTCCGTAGCTTTTCTCACGGAAAATCTTGGACGAAATGGATTCCTTCTGTCATTAGGCTCGGTGCTGCCTCAAAACCTCATATATGTGCCTGTGATAATTGTCATGGGGGTTATAGGTATGAATTACTCTCTTTGGGCTTTGCGGAATAAGTATTTCAAAAAGTTTGGGGCGATGAACAATCTTTTCGCTACTTATGCATTTTCTACACTAGTGCTTTTCATAGTGCTGATAGCAGGCTGTATTGTAGAATCGTACATAACGTCCCTTATAATTAGAGCAATTACTTCATATATAGTTTAGAATTTTAGTTGTGCGGGGGGCAGGCTATGCATATAAACGATAACAGAAGATTCTTTCTCACTTTTATAAAGATCTTTATTGTACTATTGACAATACTTGTAATACTACCTTACATTGTGGACCTAGTTATGGATTTGTTTAGTGGTGGTATGGCGCCCGGAAATAATTCCATTATAGTGTATAAGGAATTGGTTGAAAATCAAGCCGTAATTGGCAGATTCTTCAGTATATTAAAAAAAATAATAATCTTTATGTAAAATTTTCAAAAATTGGAGGATTTTCAATAAGAATGTTGAATATGTTAGTGATTATAGTAATAAAGGGGATATGTTCTTATGAATTATATAGAATTGTTTTTGAGTTATCTCATTGAGAATAAGGAATTGACGGCAAATACGCTGGAATCCTATAAAAGAGATATCAGGCAATTCGAAACTTACCTTAGAGGACACTCACTTTCTCTGGAGAAGGTTACAAAGACAATAATCATTACATATTTAATAGCATTGCAGAAGACAGGAAAGGCGACATCAACTATTTCCAGAAATCTTGCTTCAATAAGATGCTTTTATCAGTTTATGGTGAATGCAAGACATATAGAAACAGATCCGTCAGCAAATCTTGAATCTCCGAAGGTAGAAAAAAAGCTTCCCTCAGTGCTTACAAAGAAAGAAGTAGAGATTCTACTAGAGCAGCCAATGCCCACAGATGCTAAAGGAGCAAGAGACAAAGCTATGCTTGAGCTGCTTTATGCAACAGGGATAAGGGTTACGGAGCTTATATCCTTGGATATAAACGACATAGACCTTGGTGCAGGCTTGATAGTTTGCAAGAGCAGTGAAGTGAAGTCCAGGTCCATACCCCTTGGTAATATAGCGATGAAGTTTATTAAAATATATCTGAATGACTTCAGAAGGAAGCTTTGTACAAATGAGGAATGCACTTTTCTGTTTGTCAATTTCCATGGTCAGAAAATGACACGTCAGGGCTTCTGGAAGATAATTAAATTCTATACAGCTAAGGCTAAGATAAATAAGGTAATAACTCCCCACACACTAAGGCACTCATTCGCTGTGCATCTCATTGAAAATGGTGCAGACCTTCAGGCAATACAAGAGATGCTTGGACATTCAGACATATCTACAACTCAAATATATAGCAAGATAAATAAAAATAAGATAAAAGAAGTTTATAGCAAGACTCATCCAAGGGCTTAATAAGCCCTTTTTAAAATTTATGGGGTTAATTAAAGTATAAAATAGGGGCGAACACTGTTCGCCCGTACATTTCTTAAATATGAAAATGGGTATAATACTCAATTAGAGATATATTAATAATATATAGGTTTTAACTGTGAGTAAAAGTGAAGATTCAGGAGGGTAAGATGATAGACAGAGTCATACTTTTAGTAATGGACAGCGTCGGGGTCGGAGAGCTTCCAGATGCCAATCTCTATGGAGATACCGGCAGCAACACCCTGGGTAATATAGCTGGGAAAATAAAAGGCTTTAGACTGAAAAACCTTGAGGCATTGGGTTTAGGAAATATAGATCCTGGCATGGGCTTGAAAAGCTCAGAGCAGCCAAAGGGTTGCTATGGCAAAGCTGCGGAGATATCACCTGGTAAAGACACTACTACAGGCCATTGGGAAATTGCGGGAGTTACCTTGGATATTGCTTTTCCAACCTTTCCAAAGGGCTTTCCTCAAGACCTGGTTGAAGCCTTTGAAAAGGAAATTGGTATAAAGTCTATTGGAAATGAAGTAGCTTCAGGGACAGAAATCATTGCAAGACTTGGTGATAAGCATGTGGAAACAGGCTGTCCTATAATATACACTTCTGCGGACAGTGTGTTCCAGATTGCTGCCCACGAGGAGGTAATACCCCTTCCAAAGCTGTATGAAATGTGCGAGAAAGCCAGAATATTGCTTAAGGGTGAGTATTCTGTAGGAAGAGTCATTGCAAGGCCTTTTCTTGGAATCAGCGGAAGCTATAAGCGAACCTCCAACAGAAGAGACTTTTCCTTAAAGCCAATAAAAAAGACTATGCTTGATGTTATTAAGGAAAAGGGTCTGAATGTTATGGCTGTTGGCAAAATAGAGGATATATTTGCAGGAGTCGGTGTTACCGAAGCAGAACATACCAGGAACAACATGGAAGGTATGGATAAGACTCTGGAGTATATGGCTGCAGATAAAAAGGGCTTGATATTCACTAACCTTGTAGATTTTGATATGCTTTACGGCCATAGAAATGACGTAGAAGGATATGCAGAGGCTCTGAGGGAGTTTGATGGCAGATTGGCAGAAATCATCGATACTATGAAGGACTCGGACGTGTTGATTATAACGGCAGATCATGGCTGCGACCCAACAACGGTCAGCACAGACCATTCAAGGGAGCATATCCCGATGCTGGTATATGGGAAACACGTTAAAAGTGGCGTCAATTTAGGCACAAGGAAGGGTTTTTGTGATATAGGAGCTACAGTTCTTGATTTGTTGGGACTTCCTATAGAAATTGAAGGCAAATCCTTTAAAAAAGAAATCTATTTTGAGTAGATAGGAGAGCGCAATATGAAAAAAGATTTGATAGCGAGAATTAATGAAGCAAGGGATTATATAATCCATAAGGTGGGATTTGCACCGGAAATCGCACTTATACTCGGCTCGGGACTAGGGGACATGGCTGAAGAGGTCGAGGACAAGATAACAATTGACTACAAGGATATACCAAACTTTCCTGTTTCTACAGTGCAAGGACACAAAGGAAGGCTGGTATTCGGCACTATGAGAGGCCGAAAGGTAGCCTTTATGCAAGGGCGCTTTCACTATTATGAAGGCTATAAGATGGAGGATGTGGTTTTTCCTGTTTGGGTTTTCAAGGCCTTGGGTGTAGAAAAACTTATTGTCACCAATGCAGCAGGAGGCGTGAATACAAGCTTTAAACCAGGTGATCTTATGATTATAAGAGACCATATAAATTATACCAATAATAATCCTTTAATAGGGCCGAACATTGAAGCCTTCGGGCCCAGGTTCCCAGACATGTCGGAGGCTTATTCAAAGGAATTGGCAGACGTGGTAAGAGCAAGTGCTGCAGAAAATAAGATTAAGCTGCAGGAAGGTACTTACGTGTTTCTTACAGGACCAAGCTACGAGACTCCGGCTGAAATAAGAGCCTGCAGGATACTTGGGGCGGACGCTGTGGGAATGTCAACAGTTCCTGAAGTAGTTGCTGCAAATCACAGTGGAATGAAGGTTGCCGGAATATCCTGCATTACCAATATGGCGGCAGGAATATTGGATCAACCATTGAATCATAAAGAAGTTATGGAAACAGCAGATAGAGTTAAGGAAAACTTCTCAAAGTTAATAAAAAGTATAATAGAGAAAATATGAAATTAAATATTCGGGGGTAACGCAAATGGACTTAAGGGCAAGAATAGAAGCAGCAGCAGAATATATAAAAGAAAAGTCTGGCTTCAAGCCGGAAATAGGTATAATACTCGGCACAGGCCTGGGATCCTTGGGAGATTATATAGAAAAGGTATCAGTAATTGACTATGCAGAAATACCTGAATTCCCTGTATCTACAGTGTTTGGACATGCGGGAAAGCTGATACTCGGTTACTTGGAAGGAAAGAAAGTAGTGGCAATGCAGGGAAGGTTCCATTATTACGAGGGCTATACCATGCAAGAAATAACAATACCTGTCAGGGTTATGAAACAGTTGGGAATTAAGCTATTAGTGGCAAGTAATGCATGTGGAGGCTTGAATCCAAGCTTCAAAGCCGGAGATATAATGATAATAACAGATCATTTGAATTTTATGGGAACAAATCCTCTGATAGGCCCTAATCTCGAAGAATTCGGAACACGTTTTCCTGATATGTCTGAGGTATATGACAGGAGCATGGTTGAAGGTCTTGAAAGGGTTGCAGCTTCACAAGGCATCAAAATACACAAAGGGGTTTACGGGGCTGTAAGTGGTCCCAACTACAGCACAAAAGCGGAGTTAGGCATGATGATAAAGCTTGGATCCGACACGGTAGGAATGTCTACAGTACCTGAAGCAATCGTCGCAAGACATTGCGGACTCAAAGTAGTAGGAATATCCTGTGTTACTGATATGGCAATTCCAGATACAATGACGGCTCCTACCCATGAAGAAATTGTGAAGGTAGCAGAATCAGTCAAACCAAGATTTGTATCCCTTGTGAAGCAATTTGTTAAAGAGGTGTAGCTGCAATGAGAATGTATGATATCATAAACAAGAAAAGAAATGGCGAGGAGCTGGAGAAGGAAGAAATACAATTCTTCATTAAAGGGTATACAGACGGATCGATACCTGATTATCAGGCATCAGCACTTCTCATGGCCATTTATTTTCGAGGAATGAATAAAAGGGAAACTGCCGATCTTACTATGGCAATGGTAAATTCGGGAGCTACCATGGATCTTTCAGCAATTTCAGGAATTAAGGTTGATAAACATAGTACCGGAGGAGTAGGTGACAAGACAACACTGGTCCTCGGACCAATGGTTGCTTCGGCTGGAGTTACAGTTGCAAAAATGTCGGGAAGAGGCTTGGGGCATACAGGAGGCACGCTGGATAAGCTGGAGTCTATTGAAGGCTTTAAGGTACAGCTGTCTATGGAAGAATTCGTAGATACTGTAAACAGAATAAAGCTTGCAGTCTGCGGTCAAACCGGGGATGTAGTGCCGGCTGATAAAAAGCTTTATGCATTGAGGGATGTGACAGGTACCGTAGACAATATCTCCCTTATTGCAGGGAGCATCATGAGCAAAAAAATTGCTGCGGGAGCAGATTCTATTGTTCTTGACGTAAAAACAGGCAGCGGCGCTTTTATGAAAAGCATTGAGGATTCTTTTGATTTGGCTAAGGAAATGGTAGATATAGGTGTGAACCTCAATAAAAATGTAATAGCTTTAGTGACGGAAATGAATGAACCCTTGGGTTACGCTGTAGGAAATGCCTTAGAAGTTAAGGAAGCAATTGCTACACTTAAGGGAAATGGTCCCGAAGACCTCTTAGAGCTTTGCATAGAGCTTGGAGCAGTAATGCTGCTGCTTGGAAAGAAAGCAGAAAGCTTGGAAGTAGCGAAAAAAATACTTTTAGAAAATATAAAGTCAGGAGCTGCTTTGAAAAAGCTTGAAGAAATGGTAGCTGCACAGCATGGCAACCCCGAGCAAATAAGAAAGCCAGAGCTTCTGCCGAAAGCTGTGCATATCATAGAAGTCAAATCCACTACTGATGGGTATGTGCAGAGTATTGATGCTGAAGGTATTGGAATTGCTGCACTTATATTAGGTGCAGGAAGAGAGACCAAGGAGTCAGAAATTGACCATGCAGTAGGTATAGTACTTGGTAAGAAAGTAGGAGAGCATGTTGCTGTGGGCGAAACCATAGCCAATATCCACGTCAATGATCTATCAAAGGTGAAGGAATGTACTATAAAGCTGCTGGAGGCATACAGCTTCACAGAGAAAAAGCCTGAGCCGCGGCCATTGATTTTCGGAATGGTGGATAAAAACGGAATCAAAAAGTATGTTTAATTAATAGCCGCATCGGTTAACTATAATAACCGATGCGGTTTTGAACTTTTTTGGAATTGCATAACACAACCTCCTGCAGGGAAATATAATATCAATTAAACTAGCAGGAGGATTGTTATGTATAATTTAGCGAAATTAAATAAATTATCCAAGAAGTTGATATGTTTCTTAACTATTTTTACAGTTGCCTCTTTTGGAATAATAATTCCAGTATACGCTGAGGACGATATGAATCTGAACTGTAAATCAGCGGTACTTATGGACTATGGCACGGGTAAAATAATATATGAACAGAACCCCCATGAAAAGCTTGCCCCTGCAAGTGTCACTAAAGTGATGACAATGCTCTTAACTATTGAAGCATTGGACACTGGAAAGATAACCTATGAAGACAAAGTAACTATTAGCGACCAGGCCTCAAGCAAAAACAATAAAGGTACAATGCTTCTCTTGGAAACCGGTGAAGTCAGAACAGTAAAAGAGCTTCTGTACGGAATAGCCGTTGAATCTGCCAATGATGCCTGCATAGCAATGGCTGAGTATATATCAGGCAGCGAAGAGGAATTTGTAAAGCTTATGAATAAAAGAGCTAAAGAGTTGGGTGGAACCGATACGAACTTTGTAAATCCCAATGGACTGCCGGCAGAGGGCCATGTTACTTCAGCACATGACTTGGCTTTAATATCAAAAGAGCTAATCAAGCATGACAATATTTTCGAGTTTATATCCAAGTATATGATTACCGTTTATGTAGGAAAGAACAATGATGTTAAAAGAGAATTGGTAAATAAGAATAAAATGATTAGATTTTATCAGGATGTAGACGGCATAAAGACAGGCTGGACAGAAGATGCAGGCTATTGCATATCAGTTACGGCGAAAAGGAACAATCTAAGACTTATCAGTGTAGTAATGGGTGCTCCAAAGGTGGAGATAAGGAACAAGGAAGCCAGAAAGCTTATAGACTATGGCTTTGCAAACTTCAATAGCTTCATGGTTGCTAAGAAGGGCGACAAAATGCAGGAAGTTAAAGTATCAAAGGGCAACAGCCTGAGAGTGAATGCAGTAACAGACTGTGATGTATCTGTATTGTTGAATAAAGGTGAAGAGAAGAACATCAAGAAACTTATAGAGCTGCCCGAAGTGCTGAATGCTCCGATTAGGAAGGGCGATAAGATAGGAGAGCTTGTTATTAGTATAAATGATGCCGAGGTTGGACGCTATAATCTGGTATGTGATGCAGAAGTAAGAAAATCCTCCTTTATTAACAACCTTAGGAATTCATTTATTTATTGGTTCGGAAGCTCGAAGAAATAAACCGTATAAAGTCAAAAACTCTCTTTGCAATTATGTACTGGAGAGTTTTTAATTTATAAGACATAATAAATTTGAATTTTCAAAGAGTTTGGTATGAATGAAACCAGCTTAAGGGGTTTAAGATAACTTAAACCCCTTTGTCTTGTGTAATTGCTATAAATATATTAGAATATAGTAGAAAATATATTTATGCACAAAATATAATACGACTATAAATCTTTATTTAAGAAGCTAGTATACATAGAATATATTATGTCACTTTATAGGGGAGAAGCTTAATGGATTTACTTAATAAATTTCTATACTATCTAAATTTGAATTTTGGCATATCATTACTACTATATAGTTTACCAGGTATAATACTTGCATTTACAATACATGAATATTCCCATGCTCTAGCAGCCTATATGATGGGTGACAAGACAGCCAAGCAATATGGCAGGCTGACGCTTAACCCTATAGCACATATAGACCCGCTGGGCTTTTTATGTCTTATTGTAACCAGGCAGTTCGGGTGGGCTAAGCCGGTGCCTGTTAATGACTTGAACTTCAGGGATAGAAAAAAGGGGATGCTTCTAGTATCCTTGGCAGGTCCGGCATCCAATTTTTTTGCTGCATTATTCATTGCAATAGTATATGCTATGTTTTATGACAGCTTCGGGAAAGCAATGGTGAGTATTCTTCAGTTTGCATACATTATAAACCGTAGTATTGGAGTATTCAATTTGATTCCGATACCACCCCTTGATGGTTCAAAAATACTTGATGTGTTTCTGACGAATAAGCAGAAGTTCTTTATGAGAAGGTATGCAATATACTCCAATATAATTATAATTATGCTTGTTTTTTCAGGCATCATCGGTAAAATACTTGGACCGGTAATTGGAGCTTTGGATTGGTTTATAAATATTATTGTAGGACTATTTATTTAAAATTCACCTTTAGGAGGTAAAAAATATGACTAGACAAAGAATTATGAGTGGTATGAGACCTACGGGCAATCTTCATCTGGGCAATTATTTCGGGGCTCTTGAGAATTGGATAAGGTTGCAGAACGATTACGAATGCTTTTTTTCCATTGTTGACTGGCACGCCTTAACTACAGGCTATGAGGATACCAGTGAAATCAAAGGTAATGTGATGGAAATGGCTATAGATTGGTTGAGCGCGGGTTTGGACCCTGAAAAGTGTACGATTTTTCTACAGTCAAATGTAAAGGAAATTGCTGAGCTCCATTTACTTCTTTCAATGACTGTTCCTCTTTCGTGGCTTGAAAGATGTCCTACCTACAAGGATCAGCTGGTGCAGCTTAAGGAAAAGAATATTACAACCTACGGCTTTTTGGGGTATCCTAATCTCCAAGCTGCGGACATACTTGTGCATAAAGCCAGTGTTGTACCGGTTGGAGAAGACCAGCTTCCTCATCTGGAGCTGAGCCGTGAAATTGCAAGAAGATTTAATTATATATATGGAGATACCTTCCCAGAGCCTCAGGCAAAAATGAACCAGATTAAACAGCTGCCCGGTCTGGATGGAAGGAAAATGAGCAAAAGCTATAACAATACCATAGCATTGTCAGATTCTCCTGATATTATTAGAGAGAAAGTAATGCAGATGATAACCGATCCGGAAAAAATCAAGAAGAACGATCCGGGACATCCTGATATATGTTCAGTATATGCTTTTCATAAAGTGTTTTCGGAGAAAACTCATGAGGAAACCTATGGTATATGCAAGACTGGCGGCTTAGGCTGCGTGCAGTGCAAGAGGGGTTTGGCAGAAAATATAGTGGAATATATGGCTCCAATGTATGAAAGAAGACAGAAACTATTAAATGACAAAGAAAGCATAGTGGAGATATTAAGGGCAGGAACACGACATGCAAGGGAAGTGGCTAAGGTCACTCTTGCAGAAGTTAGAGAAAAGATGAAATTGATGGAATTGGAGTAATGGCATGGCTATAAGTGTCAAGCTGCAAGCCTTTGAAGGGCCTCTGGACCTTTTGCTGCATTTAATTGAAAAAGCTGAAGTAGATATTTATGATATACCGATAGCTGAAATTACAGACCAATATCTTGAATATATAAGTATGATAGAGATACATGATTTGGAGGTCTCCAGCGAATTTATCGTAATGGCGGCAACACTGCTTGAGATTAAGTCAAAAATGCTGCTTCCAAAGCCTAAGAAGGAAGTTGATGGCGAAGAGTCTGTCGATCCAAGAGAAGAGCTTATTCGAAAACTTATTGAATATAAGAAATACAAAGAAATATCATTGGAACTGAAGGACAAGCTGGGCTTGTATGAAAAAGTTTTTTATAAGGCTCCGGAGCCTATAGAAGACTACATTAATGATGTGACCTCTATTACAAATGTTTCGCTGGACATGCTGTATATAAGCTTTAAGAACATATTACTTAAAAATGTTTCGAAAAAGAGCAGCAGCTTCAGGGAAATCTACAGAGAGGTTGTTACTGTTGATGATAAGATTAGGCTCATAAACAAGCTGCTGGCGAGCAAGCCGTCATTTTATTTTGATGACTTGTTCCTGAGCTGCGGCAACAGATATGAAATAATAGTCACTTTTTTGGCTATTCTCGAGCTGATAAAGAGAAGAAGCCTGATTATAGAGCAAGAAAAGAACTTTGCAAGAATACTAATAAAGAGAAGGGCAAAAGACATATGAAGGGATGGATTTTATTATGGATATAAAGGAAATAAAGTCGATTGTAGAAGGTCTTTTGTTTGTAGCCGGAGAAGCTGTACCCATAAAGGATATTTGCAGCGTCATCAATATTGATGAGCAAACTCTCCGGAGAATTGTCAATCAGATGATGGACAGCTTTGTTGAAGAAAACAGAGGAATTCAGATTATCGAGGTCAACAACTGCTATCAGCTTTGCACAAGGCCTGAGCACTACGAATACATTGAAAGACTGGTGAAGCCTCAGACAAGGCAAGGTCTTTCCCAGGCATCTCTTGAGACTCTCGCTATAATTGCATATAAACAGCCAGTTACAAAAGCACAGGTTGATTATGTCAGAGGTGTAAAATCCGAAGGCTGTATATCAAGGCTAGTAGAGAAAGAGCTGATATTTGAAGCAGATAGAATGGATGGCCCCGGAAGACCTATATTGTACAGGACTACTGACAGCTTCCTCAAGCTTTTTGGATTGAAGTCTTTAAAGGAACTGCCTGTTCTAAAGGAGCTGACAGAGGAAGCAGGAGCATAGAAGTTTAAATAATAGATCTAATAATACATCTAAGGATGTATTATTTTTTTATTTTTGAGAAAAAATAGTAAAAGGATTTTGTGTTGGCAGCCCCGATGACTTTAGGGGGAGGGAATATAATGCTGAAAATAATATTTGTAATACTTATAATACTGACTCTTCTATATTTAATGCCGATAGTTGTAAGGATAGATGCGAGAAAGGATAATGAAAACGATAAAATAACCATTGGTTTGAGGACATTTTATGGTTTGCTAAAGCTAAATACAGATATACCCTTCCTCGAGATAATATTTAAAGATGGAAGACCAGGCTTGAAGTACAAAATTGAAGTTGCTAACAAGAAAAGAAGCAAGCTGCTGGCAAGGTTCACCAAGATCATGAACATGAGGGAAGGAGAGGGCGTATACAAAGCATACAAGAGGAATAAATCCACGATTTTTCCTGTATTAAAATACATCACAGGCAAGACGAAAGTAAGCAATTTCAACCTGAAACTAAGTTTCGGCGCCGGCGATGCAGCTGCAACAGGGATTTTATACGGAGTTGCCTGGATAGTCCTTGGCAATATTATGACTCTTACCAGATGCTATTTGAACGTTTACGAGCCAAAGATAGCGGTCATTCCAATATTTAGTCAGGTTCAGCTATCCATCGATTTTAGCTGTATAATTAGTCTAAAATTAGGTCATATTATAAATGCTGGAATTAGGGCATTGCCTGCATTGATATCCAGTTTGAGAGAATAAATAATAAATTAATATAAATCAAAGGATGTGTTTAGCTTGGAACAGCCTGTAGAAAGCTTAATGAGAACAACTATGGAAAACATCAAAAATATGATAGATGTCAATACCGTAGTAGGTGATGCAGTAGTAACAAAGGACGGCACTGTGATTGTGCCTGTATCCAAGGTGTCCTTCGCCTTTATAGCAGGTGGTGGACAGTATTCGGGTTCTTCCGACAAGGAAGAAGTGGAAGGAAGCAAATATCCATTTGCAGGAGGCAGCGGTGCTGGAGTTACAGTACAGCCGATAGGCTTTTTAGCCACAACAAACGGACAGCTTAAGGTGATACCGGTGAAGTACAGTAGTGCAATGGATAGAGTAGTTGATATGGTGCCAAACCTAATCAGTAATGTGGAAAATTATATGAGTAAGAGGAAAAATACTGAAGAAGAAAAAATAGAAATGTAGGAAGGAGTTAAACTCCTTCCTTTTTAGTATAAAAATTTGCTATAATATTCTTATAGATAATGTCGAAATACTATATATATACATTGCTTCGGGGGGGTGATTTAATGGAGCTAAAGAATGCAGTTGACTTGATATGGGAAAACAGAAAATATATTACTGATGACCCTAAGGAGGTTCTAAGCCATCTGAACGAAGAGGTGGCAGAGTCTTTGAAAGCCCTTTTAAAGGGTGAGGGCGACAGGGCGAAAAGAGAGTTGGAGGATGCACTTTCATGCTTATTCATAGCATTGAAGGTAATGGATGTTGATATAGAAGAAGCAATAGGACGACAGATCATTCAGATGAAGAAAAGAAATGACAAGCTGATGATATTTAAGAAGGATAAAGTAGAGATATATGTAGATGGAATACTAAAGGGTGGTTGGACAATCTGGGGAGAAGACGACCTGAAAGAAGCTCTGAAAATCGCTAAAGAATTCGGTTGCAAAATTGTAAACGAATAATTAACAAAATGCGAAAAGAATCCTTGTAAAGTCTTTTACGTGATATATTATATAAAAACCTCATTCTGTCAATAATACATTTAGAAACGCACTAAATATTGACGGAGTGATTGGATGAAAAGAAATGTTGCTTTAATTATGGCGTTAGTAATTGCTGTAGCATCAAATATGCTTGTAGTAACAGCAACGCAGGATACTAGTGCCCGTGCCGCAGTAATAATGGATGTGAATTCAGGCAGGATACTATATTCCAAAAACATGAATGAAAAGCTGGCGATGGCCAGCACTACAAAGATTATGACTTCTCTTGTTGCTATTGAGAGCGGTAAACTTGAAGAAATGGTAACAGTCAGCAAGAAAGCCTCGCATACTGAAGGTTCTTCCATATACTTGCGTGAAGGCGAAAGACACACTGTTCATGATTTGGTGTATGCAATAATGCTGCGATCCGGAAATGATGCAGCAGTGGCTGTAGCAGAGCATATTGGAGGTTCAGTTGAAGGCTTTGCAGATCTGATGAACCGTAAAGCACAGGAAATAGGAGCGGAAAACACCCAGTTCGCCAATCCTCATGGACTGGATGCAGCAGGTCATTATACCACGGCTCATGATCTTGCATTGATAACAGCTTATGCACTTCGAAATCCAGTTTTTGCAAATATCGTAAGCAGCAAGAAAAAGACTATAGAAGGCCCCCCCAACGAAAGCTGGGATAGGGTAATGATAAATAAAAACAAAATGTTGTGGCAGTTCGAGGGTGGGAACGGAGTAAAAACCGGCTATACCCAAAAAGCAGGCAGATGTTTGGTGTCATCAGCAACTAGGGATGGAATGCAGCTAGTTTGTGTTGTGTTGAACTGCGGACCAATGTGGAATGAATCTTCTGCTCTTCTGGAATATGGTTTTAAGAACTATTCAATTGAAAAGGTAGTTGATAAAAACAATTTTATAAAGGTAGTGGAAGTGAAGGCCGGCAAGGAAAAATTCGTTGCAGTTAAGCCAACTGAGGACTTTTCTATCCCTCTGGGGGCAGGAGAGAAGGAGAAAGTGAAATTATTAGCCAAGAGTCAGAAAACAGCGCAGGCACCTTTCAATAAAGGCGATGATGCAGGAAGGCTTGATGTTTATTTACATGACATACTACTAAAAACAATTAAGCTTGAATATACAGAAAGCGTGGAATCCAGCAGCCCTTTTTTCTACATGAAACGAATCTTAAGGGATTACTTTCTGGAAGAACACTAGAAAAAAGAGTCTTTTATGGCAAAATAAGTTCACTTTTAATGAGGAGCATTTATATCATATCGGGATGCATCAAGCTGAATATATCCCAAGGATTTTATCAATAGTGTAAGGGGTAAGGGGAAAATGACTGAAAGGCTGCAAAAAGTAATGGCTGAGTTTGGAGTAGCATCCAGACGAAAATGTGAAGACATGATTACTGCTGGAAAAGTGAAGGTTAATGGAAGCCTTATTACCGAACTGGGAACTAAGGTAGATAAAGAAAATGATATCATCGAGGTAGAAGGAAAAATAATTAAGTGCTCTGAAAGCAGGGTATATATTTTACTGAACAAGCCGGTAGGATACATTACCAGTGCGAAGGATCAATTTGGGAGGCCCACTGTCTTAGACCTTTTGAAAGGCATAAGCGTTAGGGTCTTTCCTATTGGTCGTCTGGACTACGATACTGAGGGACTTATCCTTCTCACAAATGATGGGGAACTTACATACAGGATAACCCATCCAAAACATAATATAGACAAGACCTACAGGGCTTTAATCAATGGAGAGGCAGGCATAAATGATATTGAGAGCTTTAAGCATGGAATAGCCATAGAAGATTATGTAACTTCACCTGCAACAATGGAAATAATAAGATATGTAAAAGGAAACAGTGTTGTGGATATTACTATTCATGAAGGAAAGAACAGGCAAGTAAGAAAAATGTGTTCTGCTATCGGACATGAGGTTATATGGTTAAAACGCATTAGAATAGGGAAAATAGAGTTAGGTGAACTAAAAACAGGAGAATGGCGCTGCCTGAATGATGAAGAAATAAAATACCTGAAAGCACTAGGTGTACAAAATGCTGCAGATTAGGAAAATAAGGCCAGAGGACATAGACTTCATTTTGGAGCTAACGAAAGACTTTGAATGCTCAAGAGTTAAGCTCCTGCCCAATATCGAAAACTTTCTGGTATGCGAAAATGATAATATCAAATGCGGCTGTGGCTGCTTGATTCCATTAGACAGCACAGGCTTAATTAGCTGGGTAACGGTAAAAGAAAGTTATAGACGGGAGAAGCTGGGCAGTGCAATAACTAAGGCTCTCCTTAATATTGCTGAGCTGAAGGGTATAAAAGAGGTATATGCAGCAGGAATATGCGGAGATTTTCTGACTGCAATGGGTTTTGTAAAGTATGAAAGCAAGGCGGCAAGTGAGGATATGAGAGAAATACTCGGAGATATAGATGGAGACTGCTATAAGGTGACACTGGAAGGGTATTTTAAGCCTTGTTCACACAAATAGCTGCAGTACTATAATTTCTAAATAATGGCTATGTTTTTATATTAAAATATGATATATATAGAATAAATGCATCGAATTAGAATATTAATACTTTGCTGAGTTATTATGGGAGGATGAATATGTATGGCTAAGATAAGAATTACTGAAACTGTATTGAGAGATGGTCATCAGTCCCTTATCGCTACAAGAATGAAGACAGATGAAATGCTTCCTGTTCTTGAGCTTATGGATAAAGTGGGCTATCATTCATTAGAAATGTGGGGGGGAGCTACCTTTGACTCATGTCTTAGGTTCCTTGATGAAGACCCCTGGGAAAGACTTCGCGTGATAAAGTCAAAGCTTAAAAACACAAAGCTGCAGATGCTCCTCAGAGGGCAGAACATTCTTGGCTACAAAAATTACGCCGATGATGTTGTAGAAGAATTCGTCAGACTATCTATAAAAAACGGAATAGATATAATCAGGATATTTGACGCCCTGAATGATTTGAGAAATATTGAGACAGCGGTAAAGGCCACTAAGAAGTATGGTGGACATGCTCAAGGTACAGTAGTTTATACTATAAGCCCAATACATAATATAGAGCTTTATGTAGAGCAGGCAAAGAAGGTACAAGAGATGGGCTGCGACTCACTATGCATAAAAGATATGTCAGGGATACTCACTCCATATTACGGATATGAGCTTATAAAAGCGTTAAAGAAGCATATTAACATACCGATACAGCTTCACACCCACTTTACAAGCGGTATGACCGATATGACATATTTAAAGGCTATAGAAGCAGGCGTTGATATCATTGACACAGCCATGTCTCCATTCGGCCTTGGGACTTCACAGCCACCAACAGAGCCTATGGTTGCTACACTAAAGGGTACAGAATATGATACAGGTCTTGATCTGGAATTGCTTTGTGAAATAGCAGACCATTTCAAAGTCATCAAAGAGAAATATATAGCTAATGGAATTTTGAATCCCAATGTATTTAATGTAGACACTAACGTACTCTCTTACCAAGTGCCGGGTGGAATGCTGTCCAACCTTATGTCACAGCTGAAACAGGCAAATGCTATGGATAAATATAATGAGGTGCTGAAGGAAGTACCTAGAGTCAGAGAAGACTTAGGCTTCCCTCCTCTGGTGACACCCTCCAGCCAGTTTGTAGGGACCCAGGCAGTTTTCAATGTAATATCGGGCAGCAGATATAAGATGATACCTAATGAGATAAAGGAATATGTAAAAGGTAAATATGGAAAACCAAGTGTTCCCATTTCCGAGGAAATAAAGAAGACCATCATAGGGGACGAAGAGGTTATAACCTGCAGGCCGGCAGACTTGATAGAGCCACAGCTTGAAGCGGTTAAGCAGGAAATGAAGGAGTACTACGAACAGGAAGAGGATGTATTGAGCTATGCACTGTTCCCACCGGTAGCACTTAAGTTTTTCAAGGACCGACAGGCAAAGAAATACGCTATAGACAGCAATTTGGTTGACAAAGTCGATAAGACATATCCAGTATAGATAAAACAAAGCAGCCATGTTATAGAATACATTCTATAACATGGCTGTTATTATAATGCATAAAGCGGTGTTTAATACTGAGATATGAAATCTCCGAATTTAGTTGAGAAGTACAAAAATCATTCGGTACATATGGTTGGAAGTAAAAAAGAATACTAAAATTTAGTACTCTTTTCTACTTTTTTATTCATATAACTAAGAATTATTTTGTGATTACCGGAGGTTTCCTTCCATTGTATCACCACGAATATCAATAATTTCCTTATACTTTTTTTCTCCGCTATACCACCTTGTTATTAGTGAAATAACAAGAATTGATAAAGTAAAAAAACTTCCCCAAATAATTACACTCATATTCTCTGCACTTAAAGGACGACTTATAAACAAATATAGGATATATAGAATACAGGGTATAATCGCAGGTAGAGCATAACGAAGAGTATAGGAAAGAAGGCCCCTTTTGTGGTTAGGCTTCCATTTAGATAAGAATTCTACATCGCTAGGCATAATTAACCTCCTTGAGATTCACAAATTTACCTAATTATATAGTACTCATAACGTAATCCTTTATTCAAGTTAAACTTATATTAAAATGGTAGAGTACTGTAGTAGTAATTAATTTTTTGACCTATGTAGTCAGTTCTTTCTAGATTTGAGTAACATTCAAAAACCTGTTTGACATAATATGGAAGTTCTGGATCGTCACTTGGCTGCCAATAGTATCGAATTTTGTAATAAACATTATGAGTTTCAGCACAGACTGATGTAGCGTAGATAGTACCTGCTAAGGCCGCAACTGTAGCAGCCGCCTGCCCAAGTAGTGATGCTATTGCCACACCTATTGCCGTCTTTGTCCACACTTGTACATGAAAACTAGATTGGTTATACATTTCTGTATTCTCTGTCCATGATGCTGCTAAGGATAAACTCGGTGCCGGGGCTTCTTTGTGAATAACTTTAATACCCCTCTCCTCTGCTTCTTTTGCTGTCATTACCGGAGGATTAAGTTCCTTTGTTAACCCAGAACTATCAGCTGCATACGCAAATATCGAAGTTAACAATGAGAATACTAGTACCATTGATATGAACGCATAGTACTTACCTCGTTTCATAAATGAAACCTCCTTTGTTTTTTGGTGTTAATCATTGACATGCCTCTGGTGTAATTTTATTTATGCTGTACAGCTACTATAATTATGCAATATTACCAATAAATGTCAATTGGCAGATAAAAATCAATTAGAGGAATGCAAAATGTGGATAATTCATATGGTATCATTTTACAGACTGTTGAAGAGTGATAAATATTCAATTAGTCATGAGAGACAATGAATATGTATTAGTGCGTTTTTGAAAAATTAGATTATTCTAATAGAACTTGATAATTACTTTGCCTTTGTGGCACGGATAGATATAATTACCAGAATGGATAATGGAAAAGGTAGATATACAAAGAGGAAAAGATTAAGATATGGTATTAATATTTCTATACAAATCAAGTCTGACGCATATAAGATGAAACCCAACTCGGGTCAACAATGCTTATGTACATATACATAATTAGTCCTGTTAGAGAAGAATTTTATTACCTTTACACCTGAGTTGTCAGGTATTTTCTTCCCACATCGCAGACAGACGAAATTACTTTTTAAAACCTTATCGTAATATGTCTCCACATCGATATTGCTATATTTATGCCAGCTTTTCCAGCCAGTCTTACAAAGCTTAATGCGATTGTCATAATCGGCATATACCCATTTCAACAATCTGTGAAAATGAAAGGGGTATTTGGTGTATGTGATGAAATCTCTTGGAAGACCAAGAGATATTGCATAGTTTTCGAAGGTTTTCTCGATTAGCGATTGAAGGGGCTCTTCAATTTTGGAATTGGAGAAGTTAAAGTCAGCCTGGGTTAGAAACTTTCTTGTATCTTCAAACATATAGCCCTGGCAAATCTGTATTTCTTCACTCTTTTTCACAGAGAGCTTTTTGAGAGCATTTTTTACAACTTCTGTTGTATAATATATATAAATTTTATTTTTAAAATTGGCTTCGTTGAACAAGTGAATCGGGATTATTTCGTAGTAGAATTCTCCAGTTTCCTTCCTCAATGCGCCAATGCAGGTGCCGCCAACAAGACTTCCGCTTCCTGCATCATCTATCTGTATCATTTTATCACCTGCACAACATGAACTAGCTCAATTTGAATCGCAGTAATGCGACTTATGTAGTATATGCATAAGAAATATTAATTAAACATTTTAGCTCGAGGCACGAGGCACGAGGCTCGTGGCAAAAAAAATATTATGGATACGAAGATTGAAGCATAATTAATATGATGTTTCAAAACAGTAAGGAGGGCATAAATGAACATACTTATTTCTAATGATGATGGCGTTTATTCCAACGGAATATATGAGCTGGCAAAGAGAATGGCCAGGTTAGGCAAAGTTACTGTAGTTGCCCCGGATAGGGAACAAAGTGCAATAGGTCATGCTATAACCATGCACCAGCCATTAAGGTGCAGGAAAATAAAGCTTCATGAACTTGATATTGATGCATGGTGGGTGAACGGGACACCCGCAGACTGTATAAAGCTGGGTGTGGAAACACTATTGGAGGCAAGACCTGATCTTATTATATCTGGAATAAATGATGGTGAGAACCTGGGAACGGATGTAATATATTCAGGTACCGTGTCAGCAGCTATTGAAGGCTCTATTTTTAATATACCGTCGATAGCTGTATCTTATGAAAAGCATGGAGAAACTGACTTCTCACTTGCAGCTGAGGCAGCTGTAAATATGATAGAGGAAGTATTGAAGCTTGCATCAGAAGACAAAATATTGTTGAATATAAATATTCCCGAGATTGAGAATATTAATGAATTGAAGGGTATAAAGATAACAAAGCTGGGAGTGAAAAAGTATAGGAATAATTTCGAGGAACGGAAAGACCCCCGGGGGAACAGTTACTACTGGCTTGCCGGGGAGCTTATTGAAGATGAGAATGGGGAGGATACGGACATTTATGCTGTAAGGAATGGATTTGCATCAATAACTCCTTTGCATGTTGATCTCACAGGGTATGAGGATATAAACAGGCTTAAGGAGTGGAAGTTCAAATAGGATTATCAGCCCTGATTCGGTTTCCCACATAAGAAGTTATGTACCCAACTATTCTTATAAGGAATCCAAGGACTACTAACTCATTGCCAGAAATATTATTAATAACTGTCTGATCAGCAGTTTTACCTTTTTCAGCTTTCAACTTGCTTAATCTTGTTGATGAGGTATATGCGAGGATGATTGTCGCCGCAAGGAAAAGCAGAACAACTACAATTACCAGTTCATTGATTGTAGTTGCCTGAGCAACTGCACTATCACCGGAAGCTTGTGTTACTTCGGGACAGAGTATTTTTTGTTCTGCTTTAGAGTTTACATACATAGCTATCAGAGTTCCGATAAGAAAAAGTACATCGCTTACTTTATCTTTTTGGATTAATTCCAGATTAAATAAATCATCCTGACTGATGGTTTTTATATCAGGCATACTATCCCCCCTTTTTATAATATGAAAATTTCGAGGCTAGTGATTTATATTTCATATTAAAGATAAACAATAATGAAGGGAGCTAGCAGCAGAATGCAAAAAGAAGACCATTTAATTTAGTAATAATTACAAATATATTTGGTTTTCAATATTGCATTAGACTTTATTATAATATATACTAAAAAATGAAGGGAAAATTGCAGATTATTTATTTTAACAGCAAAAATGAAATAAAAGTTGCATTAGTCTCAAAAGATTGTTTTTGGAGGTCGGGGAAAATGGAAAAGAAAGATGTCAAGGCAGGGGAAATAGCTAACGACAAAGTAGTAATCATACCTTCGTGGTGCAAGGGCTGCGGTATCTGCGTCGCTTTTTGTCCCACAAAAGCTCTGGCACTGGAAAATGACAAGGTGGTTATGAAGGATCCTGATAAGTGTATACAATGCGGAATGTGTGAGCTCAGGTGTCCCGATTATGCAATATACTTGGGGAGGAAGAAGAATGAAAAGCAAGTTTAGGTTAATGCAAGGAAATGAAGCTTGTGTTGAAGGTGCAATAGCTGCTGGAATGAAATTCTATGCAGGATATCCAATAACACCATCAACAGAAATGGCGGAACTATCTGCAGAAAAGCTTCCTCGAATAGGCGGAAAATTTCTACAGATGGAAGATGAAATAGCAGGAATGGCAGCAGTTATAGGAGCTTCACTTACAGGTGTAAAGAGCATGACTGCAACAAGCGGTCCTGGATTTTCACTCAAGCAGGAGAATATAGGCTATGCTGCAATCGCAGAGGTGCCTTGTGTAATAGTAAACGTACAAAGAGGAGGCCCAAGCACAGGCATGCCTACGTCACCAGCTCAGGGAGACGTGATGCAGGCGCGTTGGGGTACTCATGGAGACCATCCTGTTATAGCGCTTACGCCGTCGTCAGTTAGAGAAACCTTTGATCTGACAGTAAAGGCTTTTAATATGGCAGAAAAATATAGAACTCCAGTAATACTTCTTATGGATGAAGTTATTGGTCACATGAGAGAGAAAGTACAATTACCTGATCTTTCAGAAATTGAAATTATAGATAGAAAGAGACCGAACTGCAGCAGCGAGGAGTATTTGCCATACAAGGCAGAAGAAGACTTGGTGCCCCCTATGGCTGACTTCGGTACTGGTTATAGATATCATGTCACAGGACTTGTACATGACGAAACAGGTTTTCCGAGCAATAGCACAGCAGTTGCTGATAAACTCATAAGAAGGCTTTCTGACAAAGTAGAAATGCATAGAGATGATATAGAGTCATGGGAAGAAGAAAATACGGAAGATGCTGAAATACTTATACTATCCTACGGTTGTGTAGCCAGGTCAGCTAAAGCAGCAATGAAGACACTCCGCAGTAAGGGTATTAAGGTGGGTATATTTAGACCAATTACAATTTGGCCTTTCCCCGAAAAAAGGCTTAGAGAGTTGGCTGAAAAGGTTAAGACAATCGTAGTACCTGAAATGAATTTGGGACAACTGGTACTTGAAGTTGAAAGAATATGCAATAATATAGCTAAAATCGAAAGATTAAACAAGGTTAGTTGTGAAATCATATATCCTGAAGAGATAATCAGGAAGATAGAGGAGGTACTCTAAAATGCCCAGCACTTTAATTGAGAATTATTTTAGAACCGATAAGCTTCCACAGATATGGTGCCCAGGCTGCGGTCATGGAACCATTACAAGATCGATAGCATTGGCTATAGAAAAAGCTGGTCTTGATAAAGATAAAGTATGCATCGTTTCAGGCATTGGCTGTTCATCAAGAGCACCGGGATATCTTGATTTCAATACACTTCATACCACTCATGGACGTGCCTTGGCATTTGCTACAGGAATAAAAATGGCAAAGCCGGACACTAAGGTAATAGTAATAATGGGTGACGGCGATGCAACTGCTATAGGCGGAAACCACTTTATACATGCTTGCAGGAGGAATATCGGCATTACAGCGATTATTTACAATAATAATATATATGGAATGACAGGTGGCCAGTACTCTCCCACAACTCCTAAGTTTGACAAGGGAACCACAGCTCCATACGGAAACATAGACAAGGCTTTTGACATATGCAACCTGGCAGCATCAGCAGGCGCTACTTATGTAGGAAGAGCTACTGCATACCATGCTAACCTTTTGACATCACTTGTTCAAAACGCTTTAAATAATGAAGGCTTCTCTCTTATAGAAGCAATGAGCATGTGCCCAACTTATTACGGAAGAAAGAACAAGAAGGGCAGTGCAGTAGATATGATGGAATGGCAGAAGAACAATGCAGTTAATGTCTCTGCGGCTTCAAAGTTATCTCCTCAGGCACTTGAAGGCAAATTCCTCATTGGTGAGTTTAAGAACAGTCCAGAACCAGAGTATACCAGTGAGTATCAGAAGATTGTCGATAAATTGGTGAAGGAGAGATAGTAATGGATAGATATGAGGTCAGACTTAGCGGATCCGGCGGACAGGGGTTGCTGCTGGCAGGAATAATACTTGCAGAAGGTGCTATAAACGACGGAAAGAACTCAATACAGACACAGTCTTATGGTCCTGAAGCAAGAGGCGGCGCAAGTAAATCAGAAGTTATAATATCCAGTGACTCTATTGACTTTCCGAAGGTAAGAAACTGCGACATACTTTTGGCTTTGACGCAAAAGTCTTACGAACAGTACAGCGAAGGTCTTAGAGATGACGGAATACTTATTATAGATAGCTCAGTAACTGTAGAGGCAAAGGGAAACAAAAAAATATACAGTGTGCCTATTTTGGATACAGCTGTAAAGGAACTGGGTAAGCCTATGGTTACCAACATTGTTGCACTTGGTGCAATAGTTGAGATAACAAAGGTGGTTACAAAAGATTCATTGGAGAAAGCTGTACTCGACAGAGTTCCAAAGGGTACAGAAGAGCTTAATAGGAAAGCACTTTCCCTGGGATACGACATTGCCAAAAATTCAATGCTGTAATTGGAGAGAGATGTTATGAGTGAAGTTTTAGATTTAATGAGGGTTATTCAAACGAACTTCCATAGGCTGAGCAAAGGGCAAAAGATAATTGCCCAATACATAATGAATAATTATGACAAAGCAGCATTTATGACTGCTGCAAAGCTTGGCGAAAAAGTTGGAGTAAGTGAGTCCACTGTGGTGAGGTTTGCAAATGCAATAGGATATATAGGCTATCCCCAACTGCAGAAGCAGCTGCAGGAAATGGTAAAGACCAAGCTTACTACTGTGCAAAGAATTGAAATGAGTTCTGACTATACAAATAAAGACAGCGTTCTAAAGAATATACTGAAGTCAGATATGGAAAATATACGGGCTACCATGGAAGAAATCGACAATGTAAGCTTTGAGCGAGCTGTGGAAAGCATATCAGAAGCAAAGAGCATTTATATCATTGGCTTGAGAAGTTCTACTGCACTTTCTGAATTCTTAGGCTTTTACCTTAACCTCATTAGAGATAATGTTCATGTTGTAACATATACAATAGGAGATATATTTGAGCAGCTATTTAGAATAAATGAAAATGATCTTGTCATTGCAATAGGTTTTCCGAGATACTCCGCCAGAACGGTAAAGGCCTTGGAGTATGTGAAATTAAGGAAGGCCAAGACTATTGCAGTAACGGACAGCATGCTTTCTCCACTGTGCTCATACGCTGATTATACTCTTATTGCAAAGAGTAACATGGAGTCCTTTGTAGACTCAATTGTAGCACCTATGAGTGTACTGAACGCACTTATAGTAGCTGTTGGCATAAAGGAGAAGCAGAATATATCAACCTCCTTTGCAAGCCTTGAGGAGATATGGAATAAATACAATATATTTTCAGTGGACAAGGATGAATAAGTAATACATTATCGAAATCCTGCTTTGTATAAAGCAGGATTTTTTTCGTTAATATGTGTTATAATAATATGGAAAATTGAGGGGGGATTCAATGACAAGGCTTTATCTCGTAAGACACGGTGAAACTGAGTGGAATAAAGCAAGCAAGGTACAGGGCAGAACTGACATAGAGCTCAGTTGTGAAGGTATAAAGCAGGCGCAGCTTCTTGCAGAAAGACTTGCAAGGGAGAATATAGATTACATATACTCCAGCAGCTTAAAAAGGGCCTTAAAAACAGCTGAGATAATAGCTGACTACAAAAGCTGCGGCATTGTTAAATCAGAAGAATATCATGAGATTTGCCTAGGTCCATGGGAAGGCATGACAATAAACGAAATACGGGAAAAATACAGCGAGCATTTCAGGGTTTACAAAGAAGATCCTGCTAATTTCAAGCTGCCGGGTGCAGAAACCTTCATGAATCTTACTGAACGCACATATAACGCTATTATTGAAATAGTAAGGAAACACAAGGGGAGCAATATACTTCTGGTATCTCATGGTACGGCTATTAAGGCTGCCATAATCAGGATATTGGGAATAGACATTGTAAACTATACAAAATTCAGAATTGATAACGTTTCTATATCTATAATAGACTTTCCGGAGGATATGCCGGAAAAGCCTGTAGTATTATGTTTGAATGATACCAGCCACTTGAAGGAAGCTTAAGTGGAACAGCAGGAAAGGATGATTTGTTTGAAATACGATGTGGTAGTCATTGGGGGAGGCCCTGCGGGAATGATAGCTGCAGGTACAGCTGCTTCAATGGGCAGAAAGACCATACTCATAGAAAAGAATGAGAAGCTTGGGAAAAAGCTGTTTATTACCGGAAAAGGAAGATGTAATGTAACTAACTCAGCTGATTTTGATGAATTCATGAAGAACATACCTAAGAATTCTAAATTTTTTTACAGCTCATTTAATGGTTTTTCAAATAATGACTTAATTGGATTATTGGAGGCTCTTGGACTTAAGGTCAAGGTGGAGAGAGGCGGCAGGGTCTTTCCGGAATCGGATAAATCAAGCGATGTAATAAAAGCTTTTGAACGATATATGAGCAAATACAAGGTTGAGGTAAAGCTTAACAGCAAGGTATCGAGCATCAGGCAGGAGGACGGCATAATAAGCGGAGTCCAGCTTAGCAATGGAGAGCTCTTAGAATGCAGCTCTGTCATTATATGTACAGGCGGGGTATCTTACCCTCAAACAGGATCAACTGGTGACGGGTATGAAATAGCCAGAAGGGCAGGGCATAGTATAACCGAGCTTATGCCTTCGCTGGTGCCGCTTGTTGCAGGAGAAGCATTTATCAAGGATTTGCAGGGGCTTTCCCTAAAGAATGTGGCAATTAAGGCTATTGCTGATGGAAAGATTCTATATGAGGACTTCGGAGAAATGATTTTCACACATTATGGGTTATCCGGTCCTATCATACTATCTGCAAGCTTTTATGTTTCGGATTATCTTCGCAAGAAAAAGGAAATCAAGATATCAATAGATCTTAAACCGGCTCTTTCTGAAGAAGAACTTGATAAGAGGATAATCCGGGATTTTGAAAAGAACACCAACAAGCAGTTCAAGAACTCTCTTGATGAGTTGTTTCCCCAAAAGCTGATACCCGTTATTATTACACTTTCGGGAATTGATGAATCGAAAGAAGTGCATCAGATTACAAAACTGGAGAGAAAAGCCTTTGTTAAGCTGATAAAGGGCTTTACTGTCACTATATCCGGCACAAGGCCTATTGAAGAGGCCATAGTTACCACCGGTGGCATCAATTTGAAGGAAATTAGTCCAAAGACAATGGAATCAAAGCTTGTTAAAGGATTGTATTTTGCAGGCGAGATAATCGACCTTGACGCTTTTACAGGAGGCTTTAACCTGCAAATCGCATTTTCCACAGGTTATGCCGCAGGTTTAAACGCATAGTGCTTTTTAACACAACCGATCTCATGAATTCAAGTGTTAAAAAGGCACTTCATCTGTCTGGTGCCTCGCCTGCCCTAGAAGTGATAAACTTTATGAGGCACCATTTGTATAAACACCTCCCTAAATAGGAATTATCTAGATATAGCGCAATAGAATATACGCGTTATATCCATAGAGATTTGAAGGAGGAATACAATTGAACGATGGCTTTAATAGCTGGTGGAGCAGGATTAATACAATAATAAGCAAGGGGCTTGTTTTACTTTTTACCGCGCTTATTTTATCCCAGTTCCTGCTTATGAACCATACAGTAAAAACTTTTATAAGCAGGACGGATAAGCTGGAGGGGAAATCCATAGCCGACAGCCAGTTATTCATAAAAAGGGGAGAAATAGAGATTTCAATTGAGAGTGATTTATCTCTAATTCCATATTCAAGGCCTCTGGTATTTTATGTTAATGGAGTCGAAGCTGCATCTACTGCAGGCAAATCCATTAAGCTTCAGGTAAAGGACAGTGATGTAATAGAGGTTAGTGGTGAGGAATACAACGAAATAGTAATACTAAGAGTTACGTCAGTATCGGAAGATATCATAGTGCCAGAGCTCGGGAAACTCATTTATGTGAATAATAATCTTGTGATGATTGACCGTGTAAGGCTGAAGTAACCCGTCCAAGTCAAAAGCTTTTATTTTGAGGAGTATTCTGGTAAAATATAATATGTCAGCGCACAAATAAACGCAACAAAAGATGTTTAGGGGGATACCCATGATGGATTTTAAAGTCATAGCTATAGACGGGCCTGCAGGAGCAGGTAAGAGTACCATAGCAAAAAAGCTTGCCGACAGGATTGGATACACCTACATTGACTCAGGCGCAATGTACAGGGCACTTACATTGAAGGTGCTGAGGGAAGATATTCCGCTGAAGGAACTGGACAGCATTATAAGCTTGGCGGTTAAAACAGATATAGACTTTAGGAATAACAGCATCTATCTTGATGGAATACTTGCAGATGCAGAGATAAGGGAAGAGAACGTAAGTAGGAATGTATCCTATATAGCAGCTATACCTGAGGTTAGAAAGCTGATGGTAAAGCTTCAGAGGAGAATTTCAAAAAATAAGAATGTTGTAATGGATGGTCGTGATGTGGGAACAGTTATATTTCCTTCTGCCTATATCAAATTATACGTAACTGCTTCTGTAGATGAAAGAGCCGCAAGAAGATATAATGAGTTGAAGCAGAAGGGTTTTACTGCTGAAATCCAAGATATAAAAATGCAGATAGAAAAAAGAGACTTTATCGACTCTACCAGAGAGGATTCGCCTCTGGCTGTGGCAGATGATGCAGTAATAATAGATACTACAGGAGAAAGTGTAGAAGAAATCCTTGGTGATATTATTTCAATTATTGAGTCAAGAGGGGGAGGTATAAATGCTGTATAGCTTTGCCAGGGTATTATTAGTACCGATATTCTTATTCTTTTATAATTATAGAGTAATAGGAAGAGATAATGTCCCAAAGGATGGGGGCTATATCGTCTGTGCAAATCATGTAAGTGCTATTGATCCAATACTCGTAGGTGTTTCACTTCGAAGAAGAATGTATTTCATGGCCAAGTCTGAATTATTCAAAAATGTATTTTTGGGAACTCTATTGAATTGGATTAGTGTATTTCCAGTTAAAAGAGGGGAAGCCGATATCGGAAGCATAAAAACATCACTTAAGCTTTTGAAAAGTGGAAAGATACTTGGACTTTTTCCGGAGGGTACAAGGAATAAGACTGGTGGGGTAGTGGCTGAGCCAGGTATCGCAATGCTTGCAGTAAAGTCACAGGTTCCCGTTTTACCAGTTGCAATTATAAGCAGTTATAAATTTTTTAAGAGAACAAAGGTTATAATAGGGAAACCCATAGAGCTTACTGAATACCATGGAAAAAAGCTTTTAAATGAAGATTATCTTAAAATAAGTCTTGATATAATGAATATTATTAATGATCTTAAGAGGGAAAAGCAAAATGAAATTGATTCTTGATGAAAACGCCGGCTTCTGCTTTGGAGTAAAGAATGCCGTGGATAAAGCCTTCAAGGAAGTAGATAATAAGAGAGATAGAAAGATTTTCACGTACGGACCGCTTATTCATAACAATCAGGTTATAAACAAGCTTAAAGAATGTGGAGTCCAATCAATAAATGAGATTGATGAGATAACAAACGAGGAAGCAGAGCTGATAATCCGTTCTCATGGAATAGCTGAAGAAAAATATAGGATGTTCGAGGAAAAGGGTTTTAAGTATATTGATTGCACTTGTCCCTATGTCTCGGCTATACATAAAAAAGTAAAAGATTATTATCAAAAAGGATATAAAATATTCATTATTGGAGATAAAGACCATCCTGAAGTCATTGGAACCAACGGATGGTGCGGTTATTCAGCACACATCCTGGATGATGAAAAAGTAGTAGACAAACTCCCTATATATGATAAAATATGTGTAGTTGCACAAACTACAATTACAAAAAGAATTTGGGACAGCGTAGTGGATGCAATTCAGAAAAAGTATAAAGACGCAATAATATTTAATACAATTTGCAGCGCAACTGAGAAAAGGCAGGAATCAGCAGAACAGCTTTCGAAGGAAGTAGATTGCATGCTAGTAATCGGAAGCAAAGAAAGTTCGAATACGAATAAGCTTTACCATACATGCAAAGAAAACTGTGAAAATGCTTATCATATTGAGAATGCAGAGGATTTGCCGTTAGATGCGTTGAAGAAATTCATGAAGGTTGGAATAACAGCGGGTGCATCCACACCTGATTGGGTAATTAAGGAGGTTATCGGAAAGATGCAAGAGATTAACGACAACATGATTGAGAATCAGGAAAGTACCATCGAGAATCACGAAGGTATGATCGAGAATCAGGAAACTATGATGGAAGAGTATGAGAAGACCATGAAGAGTGTTTACGCAGGTGACACTGTAAAGGGAACCGTAATCATGGTTACGGATAATGAGGTCATGGTCAATATTGGATATAAATCCGACGGTATAATAAAGAAGGAAGACTACACCTGGGAGCCTGACGTTAACTTGAAAGACCTTGTAAAAGCAGGGGATGAAATAGAAGTAGTCGTTGTTAACATTAATGATGGTGAAGGAAATGTAGTGCTCTCAAAGAAACTTTTTGATGCAGAGAAGAATTGGCATAAGATTGAAGCTGCATTTAACGAAAAGACACCTATTGAAGGTATAGTTAGGGAAATAGTAAGAGGCGGCGCGATAGTTGAACTTATGGGAATAAGAGGGTTCATGCCCGCATCTCATTTTGACATAAGATACTCAGAAGATCTTAGCGGCTATGTAAATACCAGGGTAACTGTAAATGTTATAGAATATGACCCTGAAAAGAGGAAGGTTGTTGTTTCAAGAAAGCTCCTCTTAAAGAAAGAGCAAGAGATAAAGGAAAAGGCAGTATGGGAGACTATTGAAGCAGGACAGAGATTAACCGGAGAGGTTAAGAGACTCACTGACTTTGGAGCGTTTGTAGATATCGGTGGAGTAGATGGCCTCATACACATATCTGAATTGTCATGGTCCAGGGTTAAGCATCCTTCTGAGGTTGTTAAACCAGGAAACAAGGTAGAGGTGGTTGTATTGTCAGTTGACAAGGATAAGAGGAAAATTTCCCTTGGGCTTAAACAGACATTGCCTGAGCCTTGGACTGCTGCCGGAGACAAGTATAAAGTCGGTGACATTGTAGAAGTGAAAGTATTAAGGTTCTCGAACTTCGGAGCCTTTGTAGAGCTCGAACCGGGCATAGATGGTCTCGTTCACATTTCACAGATATCTGATAAGAGAATTTCTAAGCCAGCAGATGTACTGAATATCGGCGAAACTGTTAAAGCAAAGATAATAGACCTAAAACCTGAAGAAAAGAAAATAAGCTTAAGCATCAAAGAGCTTATAGAAACAACAGAAGAGTAAAAGCAGAATCCTTCTTTATATAAAGGAGGATTTTTCTATGTTTAAATTTGATGTCAATAAGTTCAGTCCCCAAGGTGTCAGTGAAGTTATGTATTTTTTTAATTTCCATGTATAATTCTATTAATATTGTCAACAATAATATTGACCTCACAAAATACATTGAGACCCCCTTTACATTATATTTTCGTGATATGTAAAAATATCACGACTTTTTTTTCTTTTTGCATTATGATAGAATTAAATGTAAATAAGCAGAATTAATTGTCGTAAGAATGCATCACATTAAAATATTGCTTAAGGAGAAATGTAATGCTTACAAACTATGAAGGATTCAAAGAAAAAATTCTAAAGCTTACAAAGATTGACCTTTCCAGCTATAAGGAACGTCAGATGAGAAGAAGGATAGATTCGCTTATCAGGAGGAACAATTATGACGATTATGATGAGTACTACAAAGCGCTGACGCAGAATACAAAGCTTTATAATGAGTTTATTAATTACCTAACTATAAATGTATCTGAATTTTACAGAAATCCTGCACAGTGGGAGATGCTGGAAAAAGAAATAATGCCCAGCATAATGAAGCTTAATAAAAAGCCCAAAATCTGGAGCGCTGCATGCTCCACGGGAGAAGAGCCTTATTCCCTCGCCATGATGATGAGCAGGTTCGTGGACTTGAGCAATTTGAAAATAATAGCCACAGACATTGATGATGGTGCTGTTACCAAGGCAAAGAATGGCATGTATGTGCCCAAAAGCCTTGTGAATCTTCCTAAGGATTTCGTAAGCAACTACTTCACGAAGGTTGGGGAGAATTATAAGATAAGCGACAAGGTTAAGAACTGTATTGAGTTTAAGCATCATAACCTGCTTCTGGATAGTTATCCGGATAACTGCGACCTTATAGTATGCAGAAATGTGATGATTTACTTTACAGAAGAAGCAAAAGCACTGATGTACAATAAGTTCAGGGACTCATTGAACAGCAATGGAGTACTGTTTGTAGGCAGTACAGAGCAGATAATACTTCCCCAGAGATATAAGCTGGAACCTGTAAAGACATTCTTCTATAAAAGAAGTGTACAAGCATAAAAGGGACGGAAACCACTGAAGACACGGATGTTGCACGGATTTACACGGAAAGTTTATAATTGTTTTAGATAATAACGAGGTTATCGATATACGCGGTTTTATCGATGGCCTTTTTATTTCTATATTAATAATCCCGCCGTGTATTCAGTGAATTTCAGTGTGTTCCGTGGTTTTCGTACCCTTTTCAAAAATAAAAAAACGCAGTTCTCACTACGTTAAGTTCTCTAAATGGTGCCTTGGGGCGGAATCGAACCACCGACACGAGGATTTTCAGTCCTCTGCTCTACCGACTGAGCTACCAAGGCATTATGGTGGGCCTTCAGGGACTCGAACCCCGGACCAACCGGTTATGAGCCGGTTGCTCTAACCAACTGAGCTAAAGGCCCAAATGCGGCAACGAATATTATTATATATTAAAACTTGCTTTTAGTCAACATAAAAAGATATAATTAATAAAAAAATTATTCGCAGCAGCAAGCTTTAATCAATAATAAATTCAAAATCAAATTATATATTATGAAGCTTCAAAATATAATATACTATACGTTTTGCGAAATACCCTTTGCTTTGTCCCATCGAATTTCGCAAAAAGTTTCCTTAGCATTATTGAATTCGCACTTTGCCCAATTTATATTCTTTAGTGCGTTCAATTTTTACGTTTTGTGAGTACCTATTGTTGATTGGAGTGGATATAATGCAGACAAGGTTAGAAAGCAAATTCACCTCGAATATCACCCATGATGAAAGTTTAATGCTTGCTGAAGTGTTGAAGCATTATGACCTGAATATTGAACAAGTGGACAAAGTAAGAAGTGCATTCAAGGTTTTCTCTGACAAAGGGATATTTTGCCTGAAACGTGTTAGTCACGGCTATGTAAAAGCTAAAAAAAGTTTTTATATAATGATGCACCTTAAGGAAAGAGGAAGCGAAAACATCGTAGATTATTATTACACTAAAGATGGAAAGGCTTTTATAAAGCGCAAGGATGCAGCCTTCTATCTTACTTACTGGATTGACGGCAGGGAAACAAGCTTTTCGTCTATAGATGAGATATTGAGATGTTCTGAATTATTGTCCAATTTTCATAATCAAGCAAAAGGCTTTGAAGCGCCAAGGCATGTAAAAATCAAGTCTCATACGAGCAAGTGGAAAAAGACCTTTACGAAATGCAGGAATGAATTGGGTAAATTCAAGGAATTTATCGACAAGCTTAAACTAAAAGCAGAGTTAGATTATACATATAGAAGCAGTATTGACTTTTTCCGGAAAGAAGCAGAGCTAGCCATAAGAATTCTAGACCACAGCAGATACAATGAGCTTTGCGATTACTACATAAATGAGCGATATGTATGCCATGACAGTTATTATTATCAAAACATATTGATTGACAATGACGACAGATTATTTATCGTTGACTTGGAATCCAGCCAATATGATATCCCGGTGAGTGACCTGGGAAAGTTTATTCGAAGGATACTATCAAAGAAAAAGTTCAGATGGGATTTTGATTTATGCAGAAAAATAATTGAAAGCTATAGCAAAGTGCGTCCAATGACGAAGGCGGAATATGAAATACTTTTAGCACTGCTTATTTTTCCTCATAAGTTCTGGAAATTGGGTAAAAAAAGATATGTAAAGAGCAAGAAATGGAACGAGGATAAGTACAGGAAAAAGCTTCGCAGGCTGCTTCGAGAGAGAGAATACAAGAGGGAGTTTATATATTGCTATATCAATTTTTATAATTTGGAAATCGATTATGACCCGGAAATAATTGAATTGTGATAAATATAAAACAAAAAGGCTTCATCGAAGCCTTTAATTTTTCGTTTAAGTGGTCGGGGCGACAGGATTTGAACCTGCGACCTCTTGGTCCCGAACCAAGCACGCTACCAAACTGCGCTACGCCCCGAGGATAACAATATAAATGATATAACGAAAAGCCTTTATTGTCAATAGGATTTGCTTACAAAAAAGTCCGCGAATAAAGGGGAAAAGATAGTTTTTGTAGAATATATTATTTACTATTATGTATGCATTTATAATAATTTCGGAGGTGCTATATGAAGCTTACTTTTTGTGGTGCAGCAGGTACTGTCACTGGATCGTGCCATCTTCTGGAGATGGAGAATAATAAAATACTTTTAGATAACGGCATGTTCCAAGGTGGAAGTGAAGCTGATGAAATGAATTATGAACAATTCAGATTCAACCCATCAGAAATTGATATTTTGATACTTTCTCATGCACATATTGACCACAGTGGAAGGGTACCACAGCTGGTGAAACGAGGTTTCAAGGGCAAAATAATAACTTCCTTCCCGACTTTTGAGCTCTGCAAAATAATGCTTCCGGATAGTGCATTCATACAGGAGTCCGAAGCAGAATGGCAAAATAGAAAGAGACAAAGAGCAGGTAAAGGAATAGTAGAACCTATATACACTGTGAAGGATGCAGAGGAATCATTGAAGCTGTTTCAGCCAGTAGAATATAAAAAACTTACTGAGCTTGGTCCGAATATCACAGTACGGTTCATGGATGCAGGACATATTCTAGGGTCTTCTATAATTGAGATGTGGGTAAGAGAAAACGGCGAGGAGTTCAAGATAGTATTTTCTGGAGATCTTGGGAATAAAAATGCACCTATAATTAAAGACCCTACTATAATAGAGGATGCTGACTATGTAATAATGGAATCTACTTATGGGGACAGACTTCATAAGGATGCTCAAAACAAGAATTTGCTTTTACAGGATATTATTACGGAAACGCTGAAGAGGAAAGGCAATGTGGTTATTCCATCTTTTGCTATAGAAAGAACTCAGGAAATATTGTATGTTCTTAATATGCTCAAGGAAGCAAAGGATTCCAACATAAGGAATGTTCCAGTATATGTCGACAGTCCTTTAGCAATTAATGCGACTAAAATATTCCAAACCTCCTTGCCATATATGGATGAGGAAGCTCAAAAACTCATCAAAGCTGGAGATAATCCCTTCGAATTCTCCAACTTGATCTTCACACAGACTGCTGATGAGTCTAAAGCGATAAACTTTAACAAGAGCAGCAGCATCATAATATCTGCCAGTGGCATGTGTGAAGCAGGGAGAATAAAGCATCACCTAAAGCATAATCTTTGGCGTGAAGACTCAAGTGTTGTGTTTGTCGGCTATCAGGCGAAGAACACCTTAGGCAGAAGAATTAGGGATGGAGAAAAGACTGTAAAGATTTTCGGCGAGGAAATTGGAGTCAAGTGTAAGATATATTCTATCGAAGGATTTTCAGGTCATGCAGATCAGAAGGGCCTTTTAGAATGGATTGGTGCATTTAAGAAAAAACCTGCAAAGGTATTTTTGGTACACGGAGAAGAAGAAGCATTAAAAGAGCTTTCAAGGAGAATTGAGACTGACTTTGGGATATCGAATGAAATCGCACAGCTGGGACAAACAATAGAGTTGACTGCTACAACACATAGGCAAGTTGTCGTGGATAGATCTGCCAATCAAAAGGAAGGCTTGAAAAATTCAGTATCTGGTATAAGAAGAGAGTTCAATGATACATTGGATGATTTACTGCTATCGCTTTCTGATAAAGAAGATATCAAGATGGACACTTTGCTTTATACAATAGAAAAACTTCAAGCTGCATTAGCTGATGTCAAAAAGGAAATTAGTTAGCAGCCCTTTGCATATATTTTTATTGCACTCACACAATATTCTCAGGAGGGAATAATATGCTGAGTACATTTAGAAATGAAGAACTTGTCAAAGTCCAAGGAAAGATTTACCCTGTTGTTGGTGGTAGATTGAGGCTTGCTCACGACGAAAACAAAAGTTTGTCTATAGAAACCAGCGTTGTGCAATATACAGAAGAAACAACTGTGATTCAGGCTGCAGTCAAGACTGAAAAAGGAACTTTTACCGGCTTGGGCAACGCTTCGGTTAAAAGAGACAAAGTTCTTTCCAATGCTATTCTTGAATTGGCTGAAACCAGAGCTATTGCAAGGGCACTTCGCTTTGCAGGCTATGGGGTTGAGTTTACAGGCTTTGAGGAAGTAAGAGCAAGCAAGAATCAATCAGATGAGGAACAGCATGAGCAAGGTGAGGAACAGAAAAAAACAGAAGGTGCAACAAAAGCTCAAATCAATACTATTTTTGCGATAGCAAAGGATCTTAATATGTCCAATGACGATCTAAGAGATCTTATACAGGATAAGACCGGAAAAAGCTTCAGCAAGGACCTCTCAAAGAGAGATGCAAACCAGATTATCAATATACTCAAGGAAAAAGCAATAATAGAAAGCCAAGGCAGCAAGCTTATGTAGTAAATATGAATATATATGTATAAATATGCACTATATGATAGAATATATGAAGATTTTATCAAATAGTGCATATTTATGTTTACAAATAAATAATTATACAATATAATAACAGAAAGGAATTTTTCAATTTATGTAGAATCTTAATCATAATGTTTCGAAGGGTTACAAGTATTTCAACCATTAAATCATATACATATCTAACTAGTCATTTTTCTAAATATTTTATATATATTTATACAGTAGGAGCTTATGCAATTAATACAGAAGAAGGGAGGACGTTATTAATCAATAATTAAAAAATTCGAGGAGGATAATTATGAAAAAGAAAGCAATAGCATTATTACTAATTTGTTTGTTTGTTGTTTCAATTGGGTTAACAGGGTGTGGAAACAGTGCTCCAGCTGCAGCTGCTGCAGGAGACACTATCAAAGTAGGCTGGATGGGATCACTGACAGGTGACCAGGCCGTATGGGGACAGTGCGAGTTAAATACAGTGAAAATGCTTTTTGAAGAAATCAATGCAAAAGGCGGAGTTCTTGGCAAAAATCTGGAAGTAATCGGATATGACACCAAAGGTGACCCACTGGAAGCAGTTAATGTTGCAAAAAGACTTACCGGGCAGGACAAAGTTGTAGCAATATTAGGACCAAACGCAAGTGGTAATGCTATACCGATAGCACCTGTACTTGAACAGGCAAAGGTTGCAGATATAGCCACAGTTGCAACTAACCCTAAGGTTACGGTTATTGATGGAAAAGTAAAACCTTATAACTACAGAGTATGTTTCATAGACCCATATCAAGGTGCAGTAGCTGCAGGTTACGCTATTGATGTTCTTAAAGCTAAGAATGCTGCAATTCTATATGACGTTGGAGACGATTATTCCCAGGGTCTTACACAGTTCTTTGAAGAGTATTTCGTAAAGAATGGCGGAAAAGTTGTAGTAAAAGAAGGCTTCAAGTCCGGAGACATTGACTTCAGACCGCAGCTTTCAAAAATAAAGGCTGCAAATCCTGATGTTATATTCATGCCATATTTCTTTAAGGAAGTAGCATTGAGCTCCAACCAGGCAAGAGAGCTTGGAATAACTGCAACTCTTATGGGCGGCGATGGATGGCCTTCAGAACAGCTTCTAAGTATGGCTAAGGATGCTGTAAACGGTTCTTACTTCGTAAACCACTTGGATTATGACGACCCTGATGTTCAGGACTTCAAGACCAGATACAAGACTAAGTACAGCAAGGATGTTGAGCTTAACGGTTACCTAGTGCATGATGCAGTTCTCATGCTTGAAGATGCTATAAAGAGCGCAGGGGAAGCGAACTCAGAAAAGATAGCTAAGGCGCTTGAGACTTCAGATATAAAGGGTATCACAGGTAAGATAAAGATAGGCAAGGATACACACAACCCTGAAGGCAAAGACGCAGCTATCATAAAGATAGTTGATGGCAAGTACGTATTCCAGCAGAAGTTTGCTGCACAATAAATACAACTGTAAGGAAGGCAACACAAACTAAGTGAATATAGAGCAGAAGGTCAAACCCTTCTGCTCTATATATATCGAGGAGAGGAAGAAAAATGACTCAGTTCTTGCAACAATTAATAAACGGTCTTTCCATAGGCAGTGTCTATGCATTGATGGCCGTGGGCTACTCTCTGGTTTACAGTATTATGAACTTCAGTAATTTTGCTCACGGCGGGGTAATAATGTTTGGTGCGTACTTTGGTTTCTTTTTTCTTACCCTTTATCATTTCCCTTTCCCTTTGGCTTTTATTGCATCTGCCGTATGCACTGCAATCTTGGCACTGGTTATTGAGAGAGTAGCCTATAAACCTCTGAGAGAAAGACGGGCACCATTTTTATATTTCATCATTTCTGCCATGGGTGCATCAATATTTCTGGAGAACTTGGTAATAGCCATTCCGGCCATTGGCCCGACCTTTAGGACCTACCCGGAGATATTCAGCAAGCAGCCCTTTAAAATAGGTGAGCTGGCAATTGGAAAGCTTGATACTATGATGTTCATGGTATCTGCAATATGTCTGATATTATTGATTTATATTATAGAGCATACAAAAATAGGCAAGGCAATACAGGCTACTTCCTACAATGTCAAAGCAAGTGCCTTAATGGGTGTCAATACTGACCTAATAATAGTTACGGTATTCGTTATGGGTGGATTCCTTGCGGGTATTGCAGGGGTGCTTTTTGGAATGAAATACACAGTATATCCGCAAATAGGTTTTATAACATTAAAATCCTTTATAGCTGCTGTTTTTGGCGGACTGGGAAGCCTGCAAGGAGCAGTAATAGGCTCTGTACTTCTTGGTATCATAGAAACCTTCACATCAGGGTATCTTTCATCCCAGTATAGGGATCTTATTGCATTTGCTCTTTTGATCACAGTTTTGGTAGTCAGGCCTATGGGACTCATGGGCAAGGTTACCGAGGATAAGGCATAAGGGGGTAAGGATATGAATAACGAATATGTAATAGGCATACTTACATTGGCAGGAATAAACCTTATGACTGTACTCGGATTATCACTGCTCACAGGGTTTACGGGACTGTTCTCCTTTGGACATGCGGGGTTCATGGCAATTGGCGGCTATACTACAGCAATGATGACAGTCAATTTTCATTGGCCCTTCATACCTGCGCTTATGGTTGGGGGACTTGCTGCTGCATTAGCGAGTGCATTAATAGGCAGAGCAACCTTGAACCTCAAGGGTGACTACTTTTGTATAGCAACCTTGGGATTCGGCGAGGCAATAAGACTTGTGCTGGACAATGTGCAGTATTTCGGCGGCGCAAGAGGCTGGCCTGGAATACCTTATTATACGAATATTTGGAATGTGCTTGGAATCAATATAGTAGCAATAATAGTACTCGCTAATCTAATACATTCGAGGCACGGCAGAAATATGATTGCTATTAGGGAAGAAGAACTCGCTTCACAGATAGTAGGCATCAATGTGTTTAAATATAAAATGATCGCGCTTATGATTAGTGCAGGCTATGCTGGTATTGCAGGAGGATTGCTGGGGCATTACATGACCTTCCTTCAGCCTAAGATGTTCAGTCTTGCAAAATCCACAGAGCTGACTATTATAGTTATATTCGGAGGACTTGGAAGCATATCGGGAAGCGTGCTGGGCGCACTGGTGCTTACATCACTGCCTGAAATACTCAGGGCTTTTTCCCAGTGGAGGCTTGTATTTTACGGTTTGGCAGTAATTTTCATTATGATTTCCAGACCTGAAGGATTGATGGGCGGTTATGAGCTAACTCCGTCCAGTATGAAAAAACTATACAACAGCCTTATATCCAGGCGCAAGGATAAGCTTTTGGACGCGGGAGGAGGTAAGTGATATGAGCATACTTGAACTTAAAGGACTGACCAAAACCTTTGGAGGCCTTACCGCTGTTGGAGATGTGAACTTTAGTGTAAATAAAGACAGCATCACAGGACTCATAGGACCTAATGGTGCCGGCAAGACTACAATTTTCAACCTGATAACCGGCGTATATAAGGTTACGAGCGGAAATGTAATATTTGAAGGTAAGGATATCACACGCAAGGAGCCTTATTTGATAGCCGAATCAGGCATAACAAGAACCTTCCAGAACATCAGGCTTTTCAAAAAGCTGTCTGTTTATGATAACGTATTTACAGCATGCCATTACAACGCCAATTATTCGATATTGGACTCTGTGCTAAGGCTGCCTAAATTCAGAAAACAGGAAAAGCAATTAAAGGAACAAGCTTCAGAGCTTATTGATATAATGGGTCTTGGAAGCAGAAAGGACCTCGTTGCCAACAATCTGCCCTACGGGCTTCAGAGAAGACTGGAAATAGCGAGGGCGCTGGCACTGATGCCGAAGCTGCTTCTTTTGGATGAGCCTGCTGCAGGTATGAATCCTGATGAAACTGAACAGTTAATGAAGCTCATTATAGAAATAAGAGAGAAATTCAACTTGACCATACTTATAATAGAGCATCATATGGATCTTATAATGGGTGTGTGTGAGGAAATAATGGTTCTTAATTTCGGCTGCAAGCTTGCAGAGGGTACCCCCAGTGATATACAGAACAACCACAAGGTTATTGAAGCATATTTGGGAGTGGAGGGGTAACTATGTTAAAAGTTAATAATTTGCAAGTTTACTATGGCGGCATACATGCATTAAAGGGAGTATCACTGGAAGTCAATAAAGGTGAGATAGTCACCATAATAGGTTCCAACGGTGCAGGAAAATCCACATTGCTCAATTCCGTATCAGGGTTTTTGAAGTACAAAGAAGGTGAGATAAGCTACAAGGGCAGCAAGCTGGGGAACAATCCCAGCAATATAGTGAGGATGGGAATCTGTCATGTGCCTGAGGGCAGACTCATATTTGCAAATCTTACTGTCAAAGACAACCTTATGATGGGGGCATTCTTAAGGAGTGACAAGAATGGTATAAAAGAAGACTTGGAAAAAGTATTTATTCTATTTCCGAGACTTGAGGAAAGAGAGAATCAGGCAGCTGGGACATTGAGCGGCGGTGAGCAGCAAATGCTTGCTATGGGCAGAGGACTTATGAGCAATCCTGAAATAATGCTGCTTGATGAGCCATCCCTTGGACTTGCACCTATACTTGTAAATACTGTCTTTGATATCATCGTGGATATAAGAAAGATGGGCAAAACCATTCTCCTGGTTGAGCAGAATGCATATAAGGCATTGTCCATAGCGGATAGAGCATATGTTCTGGAGCAGGGTAATATTACAGTCTCGGGATGGGCGAATGAAATAGCAGGTAATCCCAAAATACAGGAAGCCTATTTGGGGACAAAGAAATAAATTGTTGTTGAGAAGCTAAGCAGGCAGATTATACCTTAAAATAATAAAAAGACAAGGTGGCAATAAAAGAAGTGTCGCCTTGTCTTTTATTGTTATAAAATAGTTAATTATGGTATACTAAATATGAATATGGATGATGGGCAATAGGTAATAGACAATGGTCTGAATGCAGGGCTTTGGGGTTTTTAGAAGCTCATCACATGAGCAAAATAATAAAACTAGAGGTTGGATGATTATATGTCAGAAAGAAAAACAGCAGAGAAGATAGATAACAATGAGCTTTTAAGGCAAAAGCAGATTACACAAAGAATCAGAGAGAACAATGAGTTGGAACAACTGAAGACAGGTAAGCAGAAGTTTATGCATGTAATTACCTTTGGGTGCCAGCAGAACAACTCCGATTCGGAAAAAATAATGGGCATGCTTGCAGAAATGGGATATACCCATACGGAGAAGAAGGAACAAGCAGATGTAATTATAATAAATACCTGCTGTGTAAGGGAGAATGCCGAGCTAAAGCTATATGGCAATATCGGAGCCCTTAAAAAGCTTAAGGTAGACAACCCGGCACTCATTATAGGTGTGTGCGGCTGCATGATGCAGCAGGAACATGCTGTAGAGATGATAAGGAAGAAATACCGTCATGTGGATCTTGTATTCGGGACACACAACACATATAAGCTTCCGGAGCTGCTGGAACGTTCCATGGATGAGAAGTATACACTCATAGACATCCTGAACTCCGAAGGTACAATAATAGAAGATATACCTGTACTTAGAGAAGAAAAGTTTAAGGCTTGGGTTACCGTTATGTATGGGTGCAACAACTTTTGCTCATACTGCATAGTACCTCATGTAAGGGGCAGGGAGAGAAGCAGAAAGCCAGAAGATATTGTCAAGGAAATTGAGAATCTTGCTAAGGATAGCTGCAAGGAAGTGACTCTTCTTGGGCAGAATGTCAATTCCTACGGCAAGGACCTTGATATTGAATTGGATTTTGCTGACCTAATCAGGCTTGTTAACGATATAGAAGGAATCGAAAGAATAAGGTTCATGACCTCCCATCCTAAGGATATTTCAGAAAAGCTTATTCACGCCATTAGAGACTGCAGCAAGGTATGCGAGCATCTTCACCTTCCATTTCAGGCAGGGAGCAACGAAATTTTACGCAGGATGAATAGAAAGTACACAAAAGAGGAATACCTTAATAAGGTAATTAAGGTAAAACAGGAAATACCTGGAGTTGCTTTGAGCACAGATATAATTGTGGGATTTCCGGGGGAGACGGACGAGGACTTTGAAGAGACCCTTGATGTTTTACGACAGGTTGAATTTGACCAGGTGTTCATGTTTATATATTCAAGTCGAAAGGGCACTCCCGCTGCTGAAATAGAGGACCCGGCCAGCTATGAGGATAAGCACAGGAATTTTGAGAAGCTTGAAAAGCTTCAGAATGATATATCGAGAAAGATGAACGAAGCGTATCTTGGCAGAACTGTTGAAGTATTGGTGGATGGTACCAGTAAAAATGATCCATCTAAATATACAGGCAGGACAAGGACGGGAAAAGTAGTGAATTTCAGCGGTATAGACGGGATTGTTGGTAAACTTGTGAATGTTAGTATTAAAGAAATATATTCATGGTTCCTTAATGGGGAAATGGTTAATGAGGTGAAATAATTATGGCACAGTTGACGCCTATGATGCAGCAATACTTTGAAATTAAAAACCAGCATAAGGATAAAATATTATTCTTCAGGCTTGGGGACTTTTATGAGATGTTCTTCGAGGACGCACTAACCGCTTCCAAGGAGCTTGAAATTACTCTTACCGGAAGAGACTGCGGTCAGGAGGAAAAGGCTCCAATGTGCGGTATACCCTATCATGCCGCAGAGAACTATATAGCAAGACTTATTGAGAAGAACTACAAGGTGGCTATATGCGAGCAGGTGGAAGACCCTGCCCTTGCAAAAGGGATTGTACGCAGGGAGGTAATAAAGATAATAACTCCCGGTACTGTCATAGAAAGCTCAATGCTGGATGAGCGAAACAACAACTATCTGCTAAGCTTGTATTCGGACAGCAAGCATCTTGCATTATCCTATGTAGATCTTTCGACAGGAGAGTTCTACTGCACCTATGCTGATAATGGGGATGCAGCTAATATAAGGAATGAAATAACGAGGATTAATCCATCTGAGATAATTTCAAACCTAGAGCTGTCGGACATCAAAGCAGCATATTCTGCTTACAACTTATTGGACAAGAAGTATTACGATCATGAGGACTGCTCAAGGAGGCTCAAGAGACAGTTCGGAGTTTCCAGCCTTGAAGGGCTGGGTATAGACAGTGAATGTCTCTTAAGAAGCACCGGAGCAGTGCTTTTATACCTTGATGATATACAAAAGGTCCGCTTGGATAATATAAACTATATAAAGAGCTACAGCATAAGTAACTTCATGGTGCTGGACCAGAGCACCAGAAGAAACCTGGAGCTTTCTGAAACGATAAGAGGCAAATCCAAAAAGGGTGCGCTGCTTTCGGTAATTGACAGAACCTCCACAGCCATGGGAGGAAGAAAGTTAAAAGGCTGGCTTGAAAAGCCGCTTCTAAGCACTACTGAGATAAATGGCAGGTTGGATGCAGTAGATGAGCTCTTTAATGATTTCCTCAAAAGGGAAGAGATAAAGGAATACTTGAAAAGCATGTATGATATTGAAAGGCTGGCATCCAGGATTGCGTTGGGAAGTGCCAATGCGAAGGACCTAATAGCCTTCAGGAATTCGGTGCGCAATCTGCCGCATATTAAGAGCATGCTTTCTGGTTGTACAAGCAGTCTATTAAAGAATACTTATGATAATCTTGATATATTGGAGGATTTGTACCAGATAGTGGACAAATCAATTACTGAAGAACCGCCATTTACGCTTAAGGAAGGCAATCTCATTAAGGATGGTTATCTTCCGCAATTGGACGAAATACGCGTTGGTTCGGTAAACGGCAAGCAGTGGATTGCTGAGCTGGAACAGAAGGAAAAGGAACAGTCGGGTATTAAATCCTTGAAAATAGGCTTTAATAGGGTATTCGGCTACTATATAGATATTACAAAATCCAACTTATCCTCTGTGCCGGAGTATTTTATAAGGAAACAGACGCTTTCAAACTCTGAAAGATACATAACACCAGAGCTTAAGAAACTTGAGGATATGGTGCTTGGTGCGGAAGAAAAGCTTATAGAGCTGGAATACCAGACATTTATTGAAATAAGAAGTGATATAGCAGGGCATATAAAGAGAATACAGCAGACAGCCTCATTCCTTTCCGACCTTGACTGCATCTGCTCCTTGGCTGAAGTGTCGCAGAAATATAATTATGTTAGGCCAATAGTAAATAATGAAGATGTATTAATAATTGAAAAGGGCAGACACCCCGTGGTGGAAGCTCAGAATAGCGAACTTAAGTTCGTACCCAATGATACGCTTCTTGACAATGAAGAAAATAGGATGCTTATAATTACAGGACCCAATATGGCAGGTAAATCCACTTACATGAGGCAGGTGGCTCTTATAACCCTGATGGCTCAGATAGGCTGCTTTGTACCCGCAGCTAAGGCCGAAATCGGAGTAGTAGACCGGATATTCACCAGGGTAGGTGCTTCAGATGACCTTGCATCAGGACAGAGTACCTTCATGGTAGAGATGAGTGAGCTGGCCAATATAATAAATAATGCAACCAGCAAGAGCCTTGTAATACTTGACGAAATAGGAAGAGGAACCAGTACCTTCGATGGGTTGAGCATAGCCTGGTCGGTGGTGGAGTTTATAACTGACAAGGGAAAACTTGGAGCAAAGACCCTTTTTGCCACTCATTATCATGAGCTCACAGAGCTGGAGGACAAAATTGACGGAGTGAAGAACTACTGCGTTATGGTAGAGGAAAAAGGCAGGGATATAGTATTTCTAAGAAAAATAGCACGGGGCGGAGCCAGTGGCAGCTACGGCATACATGTGGCAAGACTTGCAGGTATACCGGAGCCTATTCTGGAAAGATCTTCAGAGATATTGTCCATACTCGAAAAGTCAGAGAAGAACAATCAGACTGATATATATGTGAGACACAAGAGAAAGAAGCCTTATATAAATGATAATGAGCCTAACCTTTTCAATTTTGCAGGATTCTCAATAGCTGATGAGCTTAAACTGCTTGATGTGGCCAATATGACGCCCATACAAGCTCTTAACAAGCTCATGGAGCTGCAGGATAAAGTTAAGGATCTATAACGAAACCTAAGAGGTGTAAAGATGGGTAAAATATATGTGCTTGATGAAGCTACCATTAATAAAATAGCAGCAGGAGAAGTAATAGAAAGACCTGCCTCCATAGTAAAGGAGCTGGCAGAGAACTCTATCGACGCAGGAGCTACTGCTATCAGCATTGAGATACAAGAGGGCGGTAAAGCCTATATAAATGTATCAGACAACGGATGCGGCATAATGAAGGAGGACATAGAACATGTGTTCTTCAGGCATGCAACCAGCAAAATAAAGTCCTCCAACGATCTTCTGGGAATACTCACCTTGGGCTTCCGGGGAGAGGCAATGGCAAGTATAGCTGCAGTATCTGAGGTAGAGCTTATGACAAAGGCAGAAGAGGATACCTCAGGCAGCCATGTAATCGTAAAGGGCGGCAAGCAGATAGATGGTACAGACATTGGCTATCCTACAGGTACCAGCGTTACAGTAAGGAATCTTTTCTTTAATACCCCTGCAAGGTTGAAGTTTCTGAAAAGTGACACTTCAGAGCAGGGTGCTATAGTTGATATTGTAGAAAAACTGGCACTTACCAATACTGGAATATCTATGAAGCTTACAGTAAACAATAAGGTTGTTCTGCACACTCCCGGGAACGGCGACCTGCTTTCGGTAATTCTCTGCATATATGGCAAAAATATTGCAAAAGCAATGCTGCCCCTTGATTATTCAAATGATATCATAAGCATAGACGGATATATAGGTAAGCCTGAGATAGCAAAGGGAAACTCAACCTATATGACCTTTTCCATAAATAAAAGGTATATAAAGAATAGAATGATGGCAGAAGCAATGAAGCAGGCTTATAAGACGCTGCTAATGAATAACCGTTATCCCTTTAGCGTTATAAACATTGATATAAAATCAGATATGATAGATGTTAATGTTCACCCAACAAAACAGGAGATAAAGTTTTCCGATGACAGGGCAATTTTCAATACTCTATATGTGGCAGTTAAGAACTGCCTAAACAGCAGCAAACTCATATTTGAAAGCTTTGAAGATAGTACTGAACCTCAGGCAGCGGCCAGTGCTCCATACCAGAACACCCGTTCTGAGGCATCGACGATATTCGAAAGAAGGACTGAATATGAGCCTGCTAAAATCAATTTTGATCAGCTATCCTTCAAAAATGAAGAAGCTTCTACTCCCAGAGTTGACAGCTTCCAAAAGCAGTTCAACTATGTTAGGAAGCCAGAACAGGAAGTAATTGAGAAAACTCAACAAAAGCTCCATACCTTGGAGCTAAATGTAATTGGACAATTGTTCGGAACATATGTTCTAGGGCAGCAGGAGGATACCTTCTATCTGATTGATCAGCACGCCGCTCATGAGAGGATAATGTTTGAAAATATCAGGGAGAAGTATAATACAAAGAGCATTTCCATGCAGGAGCTTATGATGCCTATAATAATAGAGCTGAGTCCCGCAGAGAAGCTTTTATATTCTGAGAACAGCCTGATATTCCAGAATCTCGGTTTTGAAATTGAATGGTTCGGAGAGAATACTCTTGCAATAAGAGCTATACCAATAATAATGGGAGAGCCTTGTACCGGAGAGTTCTTCAGCAACATACTTGATTCTCTGAAGGAGGCAGGAGGCATTGCGACCTCTCCTTTGGAAAAGATTATTATAAGTATGGCCTGCAAGAATGCAATAAAAGCTGGTGACAGCATTACGACCGAAGAAACCAGAGAGCTGATTGACAGACTTATGAAAACAAACCAGCCATATACATGTCCTCATGGAAGGCCTACAATAATAACAATGAGCAAGTATGAGCTTGAAAAAAAGTTCAAGAGGATAATATAGATTTTGCAGAGGTGTGGAAAATTTGACATTAGCTACTAAAGAACTGCCTAAAATATGCATACTTGCAGGACCTACTGCCGTAGGAAAGACTGACGTATCCCTGGCTTTGGCAAGGAACTTATGCGGAGAGATAATATCGGCAGACTCTGCTCAGGTTTACAGACATATGGATATAGGCACCGCAAAGCTTAAGGAAGACGAGATGCAAGGTATAAAGCACTACATGATAGATGAAGTAAATCCCGATGAAGATTTCAATGTAGCGCATTTCAGGAACAGGGCTGAAGAATATATCAGGGACATCAATGAAAGAGGAAAGCTGCCAATTATCACGGGAGGGACTGGACTTTATATTAACTCCCTCTTGGACAATCTGGATTTTACGAAATCCATATCTGACGAGGAATTCAGGAACGAAATGCAGGAGATAGCTGACAGCAAGGGCTCTGATTATGTTCATTCCATGCTGGAAAGTGTTGATCCTGCAAGCTATAATAAGCTGCACCCAAATGATCTCAGACGGGCTATCAGAGCGTTAGAGGTTTACAAGTTCACTGGCAAGCCAATATCGTATTTCCAGGAGGAATCCAAAAAACAGCCGCCAAGATATGACTTTGTTTATATAACACTTGCTATGGACAGGGAAAAGCTCTATAGCAGAATAGAACAACGAGTGGATAAAATGATGACAGAAGGGCTTGTGGAAGAAGTGGAAGGACTTCTGGGGATGGGCTACGGCAGGGACTTGACCTCTATGCAGGCACTTGGCTACAAGGAGATTGCTGATTACCTTCAAGGTACGATATCAAAGGAGGAGGCAGTGAGAGTCCTTAAAAGAGACACAAGGCACTATGCAAAAAGGCAGCTTACATGGTTCAGGAGAGATCCCCGCATATTTTGGGTTGATTCTGACAGCTTCCATAAAAGGGAAATTTTGCTGGAAAATATTATTAGGTATATTGCAGGAAAAATTTCTTTAGTATAGAATAAATATCAAGTGATTATATAATAATATAAATATAATAAAATCTGGAAATTGGATTATTTTATTTTGGAGGGGAATTGAATGAATAAAGTAAATATAAATCTGCAGGATGTATTTCTGAACCAGGTCCGCAAAGAACATATCACTATAACTATATACCTGGTTAATGGATTTCAGCTCAAGGGAAATGTAAGAGGCTTCGATAATTATACTATTGTACTGGATAACGAAGGCAAGCAGCAGCTGGTATATAAGCATGCAGTCTCAACAATAATCCCGGTAAAACCTATTAACTTCGCATTTACTGACAACAGACCTCAAGAGAACACTATTAAATAAATACATATTATAGATGCAAGCCCTTGTAGATTTACAAGGGCTTGTTTATTTGCCTTGAATTGCAAAATATGATAAAATATATTGTTAATATAAAAGAAAAATGAGGTGCCGCAATGCATTACAAAACAACAGATTACTTGATTAATAAGCTGAACATCAGCAAGAAGATAATTGACATATGTGTATCTACTGAGGATGAGGTTTCCGGTCAGTTTGAAAAAATCGACGAAATCAGGGAATTCAACCAGTACAAAGTGCTAAGCGCTATGCAGAAGAACAGGTTAAGCGACATGCATTTCAATTATTCTACTGGTTACGGTTACGGTGATGCCGGAAGAGAAACCATTGACAAGGTATATGCAGATATTTTTGGCTGTGAGGATGCTCTTGTGAGGCCTCAAATCGCCTCAGGAACCCACGCATTAGCGCTATGCCTATTTGGTGTTCTGAGACCAGGTGATGAGCTGCTTTCTGTTACTGGGAAGCCCTATGATACCCTTGAAAATATAATTGGAATTAAAAATTGCCCTCCCGGCTGCCTTAGGGATTTGGGCGTGAGCTACAACCAGATAGATCTAACCGAGGCTGGCAAAATTAACTATAGTGAAATAACAAAGAAGATAAATGATAAGACAAAGATGATACTGATACAGCGGTCACTGGGCTATTCATGGAGACCTTCGCTGACTCTGGAGGATATAGAATATACAATAAAATTCATCAAAATAATAAATCCCAATATAGTCTGTATGGTAGACAACTGCTATGGGGAGTTTCTGGACTTCAAGGAGCCTACTGAGGTAGGTGCAGACATAATAGCAGGCTCACTGATTAAAAACCCAGGGGGAAGCATTGCTCCCACTGGAGGCTATGTATGTGGTAAGGCTCACTTGGTGGAGATGGCTGCCGGCAGGCTCATTGCACCTGGTATAGGTAAGGAATGCGGTGCAACCTTGGGGATAAACAGATTGTTCTTCCAGGGATTGTTCCTTGCTCCTCATATTGTGGCTGAGGCAGTGAAGGGAGCTGTATTCTGCTCGAAGCTTTTCAATAAGCTGGGTTTTGAAGTTAACCCCGAGTATAATTCCCGCAGGAGCGATATAATCCAGGCAATTAAATTTGGCAACAGGGAAGCTCTTATCGCTTTCTGCCAGGGTATACAGAAGGGGTCGCCGGTTGATTCCTTTGTTAGCCCTGAGCCATGGGATATGCCGGGCTACAATGACCAGGTAATAATGGCTGCCGGAGGCTTTGTACAGGGAGCTTCTATTGAGCTTAGTGCTGATGCACCATTAAGACCACCCTATATTGCATATCTGCAGGGAGGGGTAACCTTCGACCATGTAAAAATCGGATTGATTTACGCTCTGCAGAACTTGACAAATAAGGGATGCATAAACCTATAGTAAGTGAATTAAGTGGTATTAATAACATCATTAGAAAGTATAATTAGTACAGCGTTCCCAATTTATTTACATTAAACTGTCATAGTGGTATAATCTAAAAATATTATAATACAGTAAAAAAATATTAAGAGGTGAATGGAATGACAAATCTTTCTGACCTTATTAAGAATGACTTGATATATGTTATCGATCCCAGGGATTATCAAAAAGAAGAGCTTGTAAGCCTCTTAAAAAATCATCCCGAAATACGCTTTGTCTCTTTAGCTGCTGCGGACCTTACCGGCAACAGTACAGATGAAAGAATTCCCATAAAGGTATTTTTTGATGATATTGAGGAATTCCTTAACGGTGCAGTCCAGACAGACGGCTCCAGTGTTGTGCTCCCTGGCATAGCTAGCTTGAACAATGGCAAGCTTGATATTGTTGCGGACAGTAATTGTTTATGGTTTATTGATTATAACTATGAAAACATTGACTATGAAACAAGCAATCCAGTAGGTACATTAAGAATACCATCCTTTCTGATGCATAATGGGAAGTATGTGGACTCCAGGTCTATTTTAGTTCGTGGAGTTGAACGCTTCAAGACTTCTGTGATGGAACTTTTGAAAAAATACCCCGGGATTTGCGGTGAGTACGGTATCAGCTGCAGCGATATACATGAGATTGTGCTCACCTCAGCTACAGAGCTGGAGTTCTGGGTAAAGACACCTAATGACAAGGCGGATGTAGAAGCATTGTCAGCATCACAGGAGCTGCAGGAATCATATTGGAAGAGAACCAAGGGCGTAGTAAGGACTTCTCTGGAGCAATCACTGCTATTAATGGGAAAATATAATCTGAACCCCGAAATGGGACATAAGGAAGTTGGCGGCATTAAAGCCAAGCTTGACGAAACAGGCAACCTTACACATATTATGGAGCAGCTGGAGATAGACTGGAAATATGACAACGCTTTGCAGGCTGCAGATAATGAAAAATGGGTCAGATACATTGTAAAGGAAGTATTCAGGAAAAACGGACTTGAGGTGACATTTCACGCAAAACCTATTGAAGGGGTTGCAGGCAATGGAGAACATACACATGTGGGAGTAGCTGCAAAGCTGAAGAATGGTAAAATGCTGAATATTTTCACTCCAGCCGATATGAAGAAAGACTTTTTAAGCTCACTGGGTTATGGAGCTCTAATGGGTCTATTGAAGAATTATGAAGTAATAAATCCTTTCATATCCTTTACAATAGATTCACTGAACAGGCTAAAGCCGGGCTTTGAAGCTCCAATATGCATAGTCAGCTCCCTAGGACATAATGTTGAAACACCCTCAAGAAACAGAACCATTCTTGCAGGTTTGGTCAGGGATATGGGCAATCCACTTGCCACAAGATTTGAGGTCAGGTCGCCTAACCCACTTACAAATACTTATCTTGCACTGGCTGCATTTTACCAGGCAATGCTGGATGGAATACAAGCTGTTTGCGAATCAGGAAAGACAATAGCTGAGCTGGAAGCAGAAATATCAAAGGATCCGGAGGCAGAAGGCTTCTATCTTGAAAAAGGCAGAGCATACAGAAGCGAAGAGAATGTATTCGAGCATTATTCCCCTGAGGAAAGAAACCGCATATTCGGAGTGCATCCTGCAACAGTGTATGAAAACATCTCCAATCTTGAAAAATACCCTGAGAAGCTGGAGGTACTGATGAATGGCGACGTATTGGATGATAAGCTTGTAAAAAGCTTCAGTACAGCTGTAACCAATAGATGGGTAGCAGAAATACTTAACAGGCAGCTGCCTGAGAATATGGATACAGTAAGAAAGTGTAAAGCTGTTCACAATGTTCAGAATGCTCACGACCTTGATATAACTTATTGGGCTCAGGTTGACCAGCTGCGTCACTATCTTATGAAGGATACCTACAACTCCAAATCCTTGTTTACCAAGATTAGAGAAGCGGCAAAAGAAAAGGATTACGAGATGTTATCACAGCTTCAGCAGGAAATGACCTTTAAAATGAGCGAACTAAAAGAGATATACAGCGATTATATGAAAAATTTGATTGATATTGAAGTATAATGGTCTAAAGCCACCCGATTTCGGGTGGCTTTCTTGTTGCAAAAGTTTCCATAAGGAATATAATTATAATAATGTACTATATGCGTATAAAAGTATAGTTGTCCGACGATTAAGGAGTGATGTTATAAATGGCGAGACAAAGCGAAAAGAAGCTAAAGAGACTTTTGGAAAAATCAGAAGAGTTATTCTGGAATTATGGCTATAATGCTGTCTCTGTAGATCAGATAGCGGCTGAAGCTGGAATAAGCAAGATGACGATATACAAACATTTTCACTCAAAAGAGGACTTGTTTATTGAAATTATGAAAAACAGTATAGATTATCACATGGATAAGATAAAGGAAATCATTAAAGAGAAATATCATACAATTGAAAAAATAGAGCAGATTTATAATTATTCCATAGGTCTAGCAAAGGAATACCCCAATATATTATTGAGGGATATAATTGAAAAAAAGAGTATCCTAGAAAAGGTTACTGCAATGAAGTTAGAGAAAGCTTTGCCCATATGGCAGTATATTTTAGAGGATGGTATGAGTAAAAAAGAAATCCGAGAGTTGGATTTGGTTTTTGTATCGGAGCTCCTCATGAACTTGCCAAGTGCGATTAAAAATCTGGATTTTTTGAGAGATAAAAGTAAAATGATGAAGTTCTATGAAAACTTTATGGATTTTATAAAATACGGTTTATTGGGCGGAATGGAGAATCAGCAGTGCGTGGCTAGAGAGGAGGGGGTAGATGATGCAGAAAAGCATACTGATGAAAGTTGAAAACATCAGCAAGAATTATAAGATGGGTGAGATAAGTGTTGATGCCCTTCAGGAAGCAAGCTTTAATGTATATGACGGAGAATTCATTGTTATACTTGGACCCAGCGGATCCGGGAAAAGTACTCTCCTAAACATTCTCGGAGGTATGGATTTGCCTTCTGAGGGAAGGGTGCTTGTCAAAGACGAAGAAATAAACAAATACAATGACAGAAAGCTGACCGCATACAGGAGAGATAAGGTAGGCTTTGTTTTTCAGTTCTATAACCTGATGGCCAATCTTACTGCAAAAGAAAACGTGGAGCTTGCCACTGAGATGTGCAAAGAGGCGTTGGATATCGATAAGGTTATGGAAGAAGTAGGACTTGAGGATAGAAAAGATCACTTTCCTTCACAAATGAGCGGCGGCGAACAGCAGCGTGTCGCAATTGCCAGAGCGGTAGCAAAGAATCCGCTTCTGCTGCTTTGTGATGAACCGACAGGAGCCCTTGACTATAAGACTGGCTTGCTGATTTTATCATTACTGCATAAAATCAACCGTCAGTTTAAGAAGACCGTTATAATAATAACGCATAATATGGCAATTGGAGATATGGCCGACCGTGTGATAAAAATGCGAAGCGGACGGATAGTAGAAATAAAAGAAAATGAGAATCCTATTCCTCCTGAAAGGATTGAATGGTGATGAAAAAGCTGGATGTCAGACTGCTGCGAATGGTAAAGCATTCAAAGGGACAGTTTATTTCAGTCACTGTGATTGTAGCTGTTGCCTTATTAATATATATAATGTTCAATATGACAACCATAAATATCGGAAATGCTGTGGAGCATTATTACGGTACTACCAATATAAGCGATTTGGAGGTTGAGCTTATAAGAATCCCCCAGACTGCTCTTTCCGATTTAAAATCAATACAGGGAATTAGTGATGTGCAAGGGCGTGTCAGCGTTGATGTGCCGCTTCAGGTAGCTGATAAGGATGAAAAGGTAAGAATCAGAATAATGTCAGTTCCTGAAGGCGGTGGAAAGATAAACAAGCTGTATGCTCCAAAGGGTGAGCTGCCGGAATTGGGTGATGACAATGTGATATTACTGGAACAATTTGCGAAGGCAAGGGGAACGAAAACAGAAGATATTATAACACCATATATCAACGGGCGAAAGCATAATCTAAAGGTTTCAGGCATTGCTTCCAGCTCGGAATTCATATATCTCATGGAGAACGAGCAGGCCCTTCTGACTGATCCTAAAAAGTTCGGGGTTGCTTACGTCAGTGAAACCTTTGCTCAATCGGTATTTGGATATAGAGGATACTATAACGAAGTGCTGATAACCTTGCAGGACCAGGATAATATCGATGATATAGCCGACCAAGTGGAAAAAAAGCTGGATAAGTATGGAGTAAAGAGAATAACCAAGCTGGAAGATCAGCCAAGCAACAATATTCTTATGCAAAAAATAGACGGAATTAAACAGATGTCTGCTTTGCTGCCGGTATTATTTCTGGTGGTTGCAGCAATCATAATATCTATTATGCTTTCAAGGATTGTCAATAATGACAGAATGGCAATAGGAGTATTGAAAGCTTTGGGATACAGCAATAATAGAATTCTTTCCCACTACACCAAATATGCCTTGGCGATTGGCCTGGTGGGTTCGGTTACAGGAATTGCAGGTGGATTGTTTTTATCAAATCCTTTAAGTCAGGTATTCGTATCATTTTTCAATATGCCTCTTGCTGGATTGCAAATTCAGTACAGCTATATTATAAGCGGTATCTTTCTTACCAGTATATTTTGCATAGTCTCAGGACTATTTGGTGCCAGAGGGATACTCAAAATAATGCCCGCTGACTCTATGCGGCCGGAAGCACCGAAAGCAGGCAAGCGAATCCTGATTGAAAGGGTAACCTTCTTCTGGAGGAGGCTTCCCTTCAGCTGGAAAATGGTCATCAGAAATATCATGAGAAATAAGAGAAGGTTTGCATTCCTGGTATTGGGTTTGGCATTGGCCTATGCAATAAATACCGTTCCATTGTACATGTCAAATGCCATGGTAACTATGTTTAAGGTTCAATACGAAGAGTATCAGAAAATGGATTATACAGTAGAGTTTTCAAAGCCGTTAAATGAAAGAGCGATAAAGGATATAAGCCATATAATTGAGGCAAGGTTAATTGAACCGAAGCTGGAGTATCCCTTTGAGCTTACGAATGGTTGGAGAAAGAAAGCAGTCGGGATCATTGGCGCGCCGCAGCAAACAGCTTTTTATAAGTTCGTGGATAGAGATAACAATGTTGTAAGCTTGCCGGATAATGGGATTTTTATTACTGAGGCACTGGCAAAAACACTCAATGTAAAAAAAGGCGAAACAATAGTAATACGAAGCTTTCTGCCTGGTAAAGACGATGTAGTGCTCGTCGTTGCCAACATAGTCAAACAGTATCTCGGGTCAAATGCCTATATGAATATCGATGTAATGGAAGAGCTGCTTTTGGAAAAGGATATGGTAACGGGGGTCAACCTTGCAACCGATGACAATCTGAAAGAGAAGCTAAAGGATGTTAAAAATATCTCTGCAGTCCGCTCCAGTGGTGATATTCAGGAATCCTTCGAGGAGTACCTTGATACCATGATTGCTGCAATAAGCGCTTACATGCTGTTCGGCGGAATCCTGGGATTTGCACTGGTATATAATGCAACCATCATAGGGATATCTGAGCGTACTAATGAATTTGCAGCTCTGCGTATTATGGGTTTCGACAAAAAGGATATCTACGGGATGATTGGCAAGGAAAACGCTATAATGGCTGGAGTTGCAATATTGGTCGGAATTCCTTTGGGCTCGGGGATGATTACTGGCATGGCCGAATCCTTTAGTTCAGAAATGATAACGCTTCCTGTCATATTAACGCCAACAATTTTTGCGCAGGCAGCCGCGGCCTCGGTCATATTTACGATAATCGCACAGCTGGCTACGCTGAGGAAGATATATAATCTAAACTTTATAGAAGCATTAAAGAGCCGCATATCTTAAGGGGGATTGAAAATGAAGAAAAAAATTATCTGGATAGTTGTAATCCTAGTATTGGCAAGTATAGTTGTTTATAAAATCAAATCAGGGGGTCAGGCAGTGTCAGTTGAATTGGCGAAGGTCTCCAAGGGCGACATTGTTGAATATGTTGAAGAAACAGGGGATCTTATGCTTGAGACTGAAACTGAAGTATATTCTACAGCAGCAGGAAGAGTAACCAAAGTGGCGAAAAATGTGGGTGAAGCAGTAAAAGCAGGAGAAACACTTGTGGAGATAGATAATGATTTGCTGCTTCAGATAAAAGCACTGAATGCTCAGAAGCTGTCAATTTCAGCTAAGTATGACGAAATCAAAAGCTCGGCGGAGGACGAGGAGATAAGAAGACTAAGTGCACAGGTACGTGCTGCAGAAGCTACATACGAGGAATCAAAAAGTGCAGCTGAAAACAATAAGGTATTATTTGAGGCAGGAGCTATAAGTCTGGACACCCTGAAGAGTTTTATTACAAAGCTGGCAGCAGCAGAAGCAAACTTGGAGACAGCTAAAAGCAACCTTGCAGCAGCTCAAAAAGGTGCATCGGAGAATGTTAGAAAGCAATATGAAGCCCAGCTTTCTGAAATACAAGCGAAAATAGAGCAGCTGGAGAAAAAATCTGAGGATATGGTTGTCAGATCACCTATAGACGGTTTGGTTATGGCTTGCGAAGTAGAGGAAGGCAATATAGTTCAGATGGGTTCGAAATTATACGAAATTGGCGGTTCAGAAGGATTGTTCCTGGAAAGTGAAATTTTGATTGAAGACATAGCAAGGGTTAAGCTGGGTTCACCTGTAATAATAGAAAATGAAGATTTAGGAATAGAGGAAATGAAGGGGACTATTAGAAAAATATATCCAAAAGCCTTTAATAAGATGTCAGAGCTTGGCATTGAGCAAAAAAGAGTCAAGGTAGAGATTGCTTTGAATGGCGCAGTTGAAGAGCTGAGACCGGGTTATGACATGACTGTAAAAATCATTACTCAAAGTAAGAAAGACACACTGCTGATAGCGGAGAAGGCAATCTTTAATTACCAAGGAAAAGATCATGTGTTTATTAATGAAAAAGGCTTGGCAAAACTCAGAGCCATTGAAAAGGGACTTGAGAGCAACGAGCAGGTTGAGGTGCTCAAAGGCTTGAACGAGGGAGAGGAAGTCCTTCTGTCGCCTGATGAGAGCTTGGAAGAAGGAGCTAGAATAAAACAATAAAGAGGCTTAAAAAGCCTCTTTTGGTTTGTATAGGTTTAGAACACTATCTTATACTCCTGAATACTCCTATAACCTTGCCCAGTATTGAAAGATCCTTGACTATTATAGGCATAAGATATGGATTCTCCGGCTGAAGTCTGAAATAATCCTTTTCTTTATAGAAGGTCTTTACAGTAGCTTCATCGTTAAGCAGTGCAACAACTATATCACCATTACTTGCTACTGACTGCTGCCTGACTATAACATAGTCACCATCGAATATACCGGCATTTATCATGCTGTCACCCTTTACTACAAGCATAAAAGCGTCACTATTCCCAATGAAATCAACAGGAACGGGGAAGGAGTCCTCAATATTCTCTTGTGCAAGTATTGGAAGACCAGCAGTCACCTTGCCTACAATCGGCAAATCAACCATTTCTTTTTTGGATGTAATTAAGCCGCTGCCATCAAGAACTTCTATAGCACGAGGCTTAGTTGGATCTCTTCGTATGTAACCTTTTCTCTCAAGCCTTTCCAAATGTCCATGCACAGTAGAAGTGGATTTCAACTCTACTGCATCGCAGATTTCTCTAACAGAAGGGGGATATCCCTTTTTATTTATTTCTTTTTTAATAAAACGCAAGACTTCCAACTGCTTTTTGCTTAAATCATCAATATTCATATTAACACTCCATTTTCTATTATATGGATTGCCTAAGCAATATTTACAAAGCCACTACAGCTCATGGTAATTATAACATATTGATTATATAATTTCAAACATATGTTCGTAATTTTGCATGTTTTTACCCGTTTAAGACAAGAAATATAGCTTAAGGGATTGAAATTACTACATTATTCACGTAATGGAAAAATTTAAAATAAATCTTGACACAGTACATATGTTCGTATAATATAGAGGTATGGAACACATGTTCGTATTGGAGGTAATAATATGAAGAGATATAGAATTAAGAGCAAAACAAGGTTTTTGGTTTCGGTAAGTCTGATTATGATTATTGCAGTATCGTCGCTATTTACATTGGTTGTAAGCGCAAAAGGCAATAATGAGGTTACATTAGTACCTGAATATGTTGAAGCCGGAGATACATTATGGAACCTGTCTGAAAATTATGCAGGAAAAATGGATATAAGGAATTATATTTCAAGAGTGATGGATATAAATGACTTGCACAGCGCAAACATAATGCCTGGAGAGCTTCTGTATTTTCCAAGCTATAAATAAAAGGTGCATATAATAATATAATTATACGCACCCTCCGGCAGCTGGTTGACTTTATTTTATAACAAGATCTTCAATATCCTTCTTTGATATCGCCATTCTAATATTATTAGTAATAATCGGCATCTTCTCCATTATAGTAACAAGCGGTTGATAAGCATTGCCTATAACAACAGTTTTTTCATCCTCTACAAGTTCACTCACACCATCGATAATAAGCTCATATCTTATTAACTTTATCTCAAAACCATTGTGGCTTGTCACTAAGGAACAAGATGCCCTTGCAAGCTCTTTGCCATATTCTATGCCGCTGAATATCAAAAGATTGTCCTCTATGCACTCAAAGTGAAATTCCGGTATTCTTCCTTTCTCGATTTCAACATAATCATATAATACATCTTGTAGACTAAGTTCATCAATAACTATTCCGTAACTTTGCGTACCTGATGCTATACTTTCAGCACACTGCATTATTTTAGCTATATTGCGGTACAGCCATTTTTCCTTATCAATTCTTTTATTAAACACCATTGTCCTCGGAACAACAACATACTTTTGATCTTTATGAAATGCTAATATTGAGAAGCCATCATATCGGCTGTCTGGTTTAACACCGAACTTTTCATAATCTTGCGGTTCATATTCATCACTCATCAACATATCAATGTAAATAGATGAGTCAAAATTTGCTAAGGTGACTTTATCAGAACTTAAATACTTAATAAAAAGTTTATTCTTGATTTCATCAGTTATCTCAATATCCTTAATTTCCTCTTTAGATTTGTCGCCTCTTCCTGATATAAAAGAGTTTGTATCTATTCTATTATTTCTTTCAATCATATCCATGGAGCTGTCAAAAAGGAGGGAGGGGTATTGATTCACAAATCGGTCTATAGTTTTTGTCTTTGTCTTTATTATATTGTCATACAGGAAGTATTCCTTCTTATCTATAAGCTTCTTAAAGATTACATCCCATTGGATGATTATCTTATCTTCCTTATTTAATAGAGGTATTCCATTTACTGTATCTAATATTCTATATAGTATTTCTCTGACCTTGCCCTTTTCAAGGTACTCATTAGTTCTTGCCAATACCTGATAGGCAATAACCATTATGTATAAAAGGGTAGTAACAAGCCAAGGGGTACTATAATCAAAATCGAATATCTTCATGAAAATGAGCTCAATAATGAGAATTACGAAATATGCTGCGAATATAAATAGATTTGTAGCTACACTAAACAATATAACACCACCTTCTAAGATAATTATTGCGTTTACATTATATTATATCGGTATATATGACTTTTTTCTTAACAATATTTACTTTCTGCTGTTTAGGCATTGTAAATATAGGAATAATTTTATTATAATATAATGAGTGATATATTTACAACCCAAGTAGAATTGATATAAATTATAATCGGAGGTATAAAATGGTTTTTAAGAAGGAATGTGTACTTAATGACAGGGAATGTGATGATTGCGGGGAATGTGATATATGTGATCTTAACCCGAATAAAATATGCGATAATTGCTGCGTTTGCATAGATAAAGATGCGGATTTCAATAGTATTGAAATAGATGAGATAATAGAAGATGATAGTATGGTAAGGGAATTGGATGATTTGGAGGACTGGAAGTATAAAGAGGATTACATAGTAGATTATAGTGATGAAGATTCATCAAAAGAAACCAGACCGGCAAATAGAAATATAAAAACCAGCGATAATTAACATAATATTAATTATGTTAATTATCCTGAATTTTACTCTTCCTCATTGGAGAGAGGATTGGATTTTACTGCATTTCTTAGTGTTTCATCATCAAGGTGGGTATATATCTGGGTAGTTGATATGTTTTCATGACCAAGAATCTGCTGAAGCGATCTAATGTCAACTTTTCCATATTTGTACATTAGAGTTGCTGCAGTGTGTCTCAGTTTATGAGGGGAGTATTTCTCAATATCAAGATTGGAAATACCTATATATTTTTTTACAAGATATTGTACCGATCTTTTACTAATCCTGCGTTTTCTTTCACTTAGGAATAATGCATTCTTATCTTTTACCTCATCGGCAGGGCGAACCTTGAGATATCTGTTTATCGCCAAAATACATGCATTGTTGAGATATACAGTCCGTTCTTTATTGCCCTTGCCGATTACAGTGAGAATATCCCCGCTTATTTTGTTAATATCTATGCCTATAAGCTCGGATAGACGAAGTCCGCAGTTTAAGAATAGAGTTATAATTGCATAATCCCTTTCTTTGTTCTCACCGTCAATGGAAGACAAAAGCAGCTTGCTTTCATCCAGGGTAAGGTAGGCAGGATGCCTGGAATTTATTTTGGGTGATTCTAGATCAACACAAGGGTTCTCCTTAATCATTTTCGTCATGTGCAAATACTTAAAGAAGGATCTTAAACAAGCTACCTTTCTTGCCCTCGCATAATTCTTATTGTCTCTCTGGTTGGCCGCGAAGGAGAGGAAGGAGTAAAAGTCTGCAAGGCTTATATTATTAATTATGTACAAATCAATATCATCAATCGGGATCTCATCGATATTCATATCAACAGCGACATAACCACGTTTGATTTTTATGAATTTAAAGAAAAGTGCAAGGTCATAACCATAAGCAGTAATTGTATTTTTGGACTTGCCACGAATGGTTTCCATGTACTCAAGGAATTCAACAGCAACAGATGGCAGTTTAATCATATTACAGACCTCCATTTGAGTTAAAATTTATCAATATTGCGCGAAATAAACATTTCGCGCAGTTACATATTCGATACAGAAGAGGTAAAATCCTTCTAACATGGCAAAATTTCTATGTTTGTTACTAAAATTATTATTTTCACGCACTCTTCTCACAAAATTCTTTCTCTTAATCATTTATCGTCTATAATTGGATACTTGTTTATTGACTCTCTCAAATTTACCTCTCTTGAATTAATCTTTTGATTTATCGCATACAAATCAGTATTTTTTATCCCTACTTCCTATATCCTCTTCATATGCACAAATCCCCATAGTAACTTTATATTACCTCAACAAAAAAAATCGCTCTAAAGCGATTTAAACGCGTCATTTATTTTGACGGTTTTGTCAACCTAGCGATACAAACACTTTGCGGGTTTCTCATAACAACAAATTAAAGATTTGCATCTGTGCTCGGAGATACAATAAAAAATGTTGAAATTTTTACACCCGCTTTTTATACGCCCTCATCGCGAAGATATATGCTACAAGCATAATTCCGACGCACCATGCAAGAGCAACCCATATATCATTACCAACCGGTTGACTAGACAATAACGCACGGGCGGCTTCCACTATTGAGGTCACTGGCTGGTTTTCGGCAAAGGCGCGAACAACCGATGGCATCGATTCGGTTGGCACAAACGCCGAGCTGATAAACGGAAGGAAGATAAGTGGGTAGGAAAAGGCACCTGCACCGTCCACCGATTTTGCGGACAGTCCGGCAATCGCCGCGATCCATGTCAAGGCCAGCGTAAACAGCGCGAGTATACCGGCCACGGCAAGCCATGACAATACTCCTGCCGACGAGCGGAAGCCCATTATGAGCGCTACGAGAATGATTACGACAACCGAAATTGCATTGGATACCAGTGAGGTCAGCACATGCCCCCACAGCGCGGCCGAACGCGCAATCGGCATGGAGTGGAACCGTTCGAAGATGCCGCTTTGCATATCCATAAACAGACGGTAAGCCGTATAGGCGATGCCGCTTGCAATTGCAATCAGCAGGATGCCGGGCAACAGGTAATTCACATAGTTATCCGTGCCGGTTTGAATCGCGCCGCCGAACACATTTAAAGTGTAATTTTAAGCTTAAAACCATCACTGCTTGATACATCAATAAGAACAAGTTTTCTGAATGACCTTTTCGCATCTATCAGCTCTTTTCTCAAGACTTTTAAATGTTCTTCTTTTAAGGGAACATTAGAATACTTTTTAATACAACTTGCTATTATTCGGATGGTAACACCATTTAACGCCCCTTTAATGGGTAAGGGAATGATAAAGCGATGTCCATTTGCCTCAATTCTAATCTTCATAATAGTCCTCCGAATCACTCAATTACAATTTCAACGTTATCGCCATTAGCACTCTTAACCTCCACTATCTTACCTATCACTCCGCTTTCCGCCATTAGTAATATCGCTTGAAAATCAATGTTTTTCAAAGCATCATTGCATGAAATCTGTGGTAATTGCATTCCGATTTCCAAAGCAACTTTTACCAATCCAAGTGGTAAATTCACTTTTACAATATCGCCCTGTTCACTGTGAACAAATACCTTTAAAAGCATCTTGTTAAAATCTTTGCGTTCTCCTTCTGAAACGACTTGAACAACTTGAGATTTTTCACCCCTTAGAAGTTCATCTACTGTGACATTAAAATAATCTGCGAGTTGAGGAAGTAAAGTAATATCTGGGCATGACAAGTCATTCTCCCACTTACTTACTGCTTGAGACGAGATGCCGCTGTACTCTGCAAGTTGGTCCTGAGTAATACCCTTTTTCTTTCTGAATTCTCCAATCCTTGAACCTAATGTATTAGCCATTTTTGATACCTGCCTTTCATTATGAAGTTGAAATAAATGTTAACTATACTTAACTCTGTACATATTATTGCATCAAATAGGTACAGATTGAATAGAGTAATCGTTGAATTATATCATCTATGAGTTGATTTATAATCTACTTTTAGTTGTTATTGCTACATAATCAAAAATTAATTGCAATAATGAATAATAAATGACCCTGTCCTTTTCCATACAGAGCCATAATGCAGGTCTCCTAAAACGTGGTAAGGATTTTGACAATCGTTGTCTTGAATTGAATTGTTTGGCATATTCTTCTCCTCCTTATATAATAGTAACCTTTGATAAATCGGCCCCAATGCCCTTGAGGGCGTTGTAGCTCAGCTTATCCATCATCGCGCCGTCAAACCTAATGCTCTTGATGGCATTGTAGTATTTCTTGGTCAGGGAAAACGGCGGTGTAAAGGACACATTTTTAAGTGTCGCGCCCTTAAACGTAACTTCATTTAGCGCCGCCTTGCCAAACTTGACGCCAATAAAGGTCTGCCCGTCAAGGCATAGCCCCCGCAAATCGGAATACTCAAAGTCCACGCCGTTGAAAATGCAATTCTCAAAAACTGTTTTTCTCAGGTCGGTCATGGTCAGCATTACGTCGGTCAGTTTTACATCGGTGAATTTTGCCCGGGTCAGCTCTGACTTGCTGAATTCGGTGCGTACAAGAATGGTTTTGTTGAAGCTCGCACCCGTAAGGTCAATGACGGACTTAAATTTTCCTTTATGCGCGGTAACACCCGCGAAATCGCTCTTTGGCAGGTTGTCGCGCTAAAGTTTGTCAGCACCTGTCGTTCTAACGAGCGGGAAAGGTTGGCGACCTCCTGCACCGTTTGCTCAATATCTCCGATGCCGTCGATGGTCATCTCAAAAGCTGTTTCGTCATCATAACCCTGATTCTTATAATCGCTCAACTTCTCCTGTAAATCATTCAATAATTCTTCTTTCAATTCATTTATCGAATGTGTACCTTCGTAGGGTGAAAATACTCCATCTAAATATCTCACTAATTTCTCATTCATTTTTATTAACACCTTCCTTTTATAATAATTGATCAAGAATACGCTTAGCGTTATCCCAATTCATTTTGTTTTCGGAATATATACTTTTTCCTCTTTCAGTAATCCTATAGTACTTCCTTCTTCCGCCCTGGCTTTCATCACCCCAATATGAGGTAACACCACCCTCGCTCTCTAACCTCTTTAGGCTCGAAAACATAGTAGATTCCTTAAGTTCATACTCACCACTGGAGTTTGAATATATCAATTTTGTTATTTGATACCCATATTTATCACCGTCCAGCAATAACCTTAAAATAATCGTATCTGTATGTCCTCTGAGTAAATCTGAGGAGATTTTATTGTCGACCATTGTATCACCTCCATAGAAATAATATACATCACACTACCACGACTGTCAAGGTATATCTATCATCGTTGTATCGTTATTGAATCTTTGCTAAAGCGTTGGAGTACATAGATTGCTTTTATTATTGACAGTTCTTGGCAGTCTGATATAATTAAATTAACAATATATGAAGAAGAAAAAATAAGGCTTCTACCTGTTGCTTGGGTAGAAGCCTTATTTTGAAGCTTACTTAATTTTGAAATGGGGGAATTCCTATGGCAAGCAGCGTTCATATTTGGCCACGTTTAATAAATTCCTTAGAGGAAATTCCGCAAAACTTCCTGAAATCTTATCAATTGGCATTAGGTGAATCAAATACATTTCCATATACCATATATCTACCAGACGACAAGCATAGTGACCGCTCAAGCAAGGAACTCATGATAAGTCTTTCTGATGATATACTTTTTATATTTGAAAAGCCGAAAACGCAAGTTCAAATAAAAACAAAGGCTCCTATATCATTTATAATATAGGAGCCTTTAGTCACTATGTTAAACTTCTATAATAATGGGTAAAATCATTGGACTTCTTTTTAATTGACTATACAGATGTTCCTTTATCGTATCCTTAACAAGGCTTTTCATTACGCTCCAGTCTTTTTTGCCGCTTTGTAAAAGAACATCATATGTCATCTTTCGCATTTGTTCAATTATTTCTTCTGATTCTCTGACATATACAAAACCTCTTGAGATAATATCAGGTTCAGCTATTATCGTACCCGTTTCTTTGTCGATACTTACTATGACAATAACCATACCATCCTGTGACAAAAGCTTCCTATCCCGCAATACTATATTTCCTACATCTCCGATGCCTAAACCATCAATGAATACTTTTCCAGAGGGTACGCTGCCGACAATCCTAGCATCTTCGCCATCCAATTCCAATACATTGCCTATATCCATAATAAAAGTATTTTCATTCGGCATACCTAGTGTAGAGATTACAAGAGCATGTTGCTTCAAATGCTTGAATTCACCGTGAACCGGCATGAAATATTTTGGCCTCACCAGGCTGTACATTAGCTTTAATTCTTCCTGGCAAGCATGCCCAGAGACATGTATATCGTCAATTGACTTATATATGACTTTGGCACCTTTTCTGACCAGTTGATTGATAACTTTCGAAACCGATTTTTCATTGCCCGGTATAGGAGTTGCCGATACCACTACCAAATCACCGGGAGCAATTTCTACCTGCCTATGTGTTGATAACGCCATTCTTGTCAATGCAGACATCGGCTCACCTTGGCTTCCTGTTGTAATGATCATTACGCTCTCGGGTCTATATCGATTTAGATCGGCAATTTCAATCAGTGTACCTTCAGGCATAGTTAAGTATCCCAGCTTTAGTGCAACATTCACTACGTTTACCATACTTCTACCGCTAAGTGCTACTTTCCGCCCCAATCTTACAGCTGCATTGATTAACTGTTGTACTCGGTGTGTATTTGATGCAAATGTAGCTACTATAATCCTGCTGTTCACATTTGTAAATATCTTTTCGAAAGCTTCTCCCACTGTCTTTTCAGACATGGTATATCCCTCACGCTCAGCATTTGTGCTGTCACTCATTAAAAGCAGAACTCCCTGCTTCCCCAATTCGGCAAAACGCGCTAAATCGATAAGGCTACCTTGTATAGGAGTGTAGTCAATCTTAAAATCCGATGTATGAACTACTATACCAACTGGTGTATGTATTGCCAAAGCTAAAGCGTCCGCAATACTATGACAGGAGTTTATAAACTCAATTTTGAATACCCCAAGCTTAACGACTTGCCCCGGCTCAACCGTTTGCAGCGTGGTTTCTGAAAGCATTCGATGCTCTTCCAGCTTGATTTCCAATATGCCTAATGCCAGCTTTGGCCCGACAACCGGAACATTCACCTCTTTCAATACATAAGGTAGTGCACCGATATGGTCCTCGTGACCATGAGTTATTACAATTCCACGAATCTTTTCTTTGTTCTTTTTCAAATAAGTTATATCTGGCATAACCAAATCGATACCCAGCATTTCGTCTTCCGGAAATGCTATTCCACAATCTACAATAACAATATCATTATCGTATTCAAATGCAGTGATGTTTTTTCCGACTTCTCCCAATCCACCGAGCGGGATTATTTTTAGTTTCTTTCTTTTAGTTGACATTCAATACCTCATCTCTTTACTTAATTAATCTTTTTATCTTCTACAGCATAGGCATTGCACCATGCCAGTTGTGAACACACATATCTTCGAACTTATATTATCAATACTACAATTCTATATTATTATTTCCATCCTAGTCAAGTTTAATATAATTTTATATGAAATAAGTACGATAGTCTTCTATTTAGGAAAACTAACGTACTTTTCGAATTTCTACATCCACAGCCTTCGTCATTGCATTGTATAAACTTATTTTTCAGCTTTAATATATGCTCCCGCATATGCACCATCTAGTAATTCCAAGACATCTCCAACCTCAATTTCAAGCAAATAATTTTTCTGCTGCAAAATTTCTAATATAACTTCCTTTGTATATACATGAACAGGTTTTATCTCAATGTGTTTAAAGCCAACCTTTTCAAGTATAGTTTTGTACTCATCGGTACTTAAAGCACCCGCTATACAGCCTACCCAGAGTTCAGCCATATTTTTGATATCCTTCGGAACATCCTTTAGGACTATAATATCAGAAATTGCTAGTCTTCCGCCTTTCTTTATAACTCTATAAGCCTCAGACAAAGCTTTCTCCTTGTCATCAGACAGGTTTATTACACAATTGGAGATTACTGCATCTACTGTATATTCATCCAGTGGAATATCTTCAATATAGCCCTTGATGAACTCAACATTTTCCACTCCCATTCTCTTTTTATTCTTATTGGCTAATTCCAGCATTTCATCAGTCATATCCAGGCCATATATCTTACCCGTGCTGCCTACATATCTGGTTGCCAATAGAACATCTATCCCCCCGCCGCTTCCAAGGTCCAGTACAGTCTCTCCCTCTTTTAACTGTGCAAGAAGCAGCGGATTTGCGCAACCTAAAGATGCATTTACAGCTTCTATCGGTAAATTCTCAAGATTTTCACCTTTATAAATGATTGAATCGTCACTAATGCTGTTGCAGCAGGATGAACCTCCACAACAGCTGCTCTTTGATTCCCTATTAACCTTTTTTGCAATTCCTCCATAGTATGACTTCACTTTTTGCTTCACATCAGAATTCATTGTCTTACTCCTTTCTAACAACACTTATTATTTTTCATTGCATCAAGCAATAACGTAAGACTCTCAACTACCTGAGTATGCTTCTCTTCCGGAATATCCTTCAACAATGACATATAGTACATATCCATATTCTTTTCAATAGCTTTGTAAATACGCAGCCCCTTTTCAGTCAGCTTCAATTTCACATAACGTCTGTCTTCTGTATCGATTTCTCTCAGGACAAGCTGCTGCTCAACTAAATTATTAATGGTTCTGCTCATAGTGCTATTATCTAAATTCAATAATTCAGCCAGTTCATTAAGTGAAATCTCTTGTGCTCTAGCAATCTCAGTTATTGCATAGCATTGTCCTATCGTAGTCCCACAGCAGGAAGCTTCAGCTTTATCAAGGAAACTCATATTTCTGATCAGCTGTCTTGCAAGCTCTCGTAGTTCACTAATATAATCTTTTTTATCCAATGTTAACCACCTCTTTTATAATTGTAACATACAATACTTGCAATATGCAACTAATAGTTTTTAATAATAGACTAATATTTATATTACTAGTCTATTATTTATTCTATTCTAAAACCTCAAGTCTGAATTTGCCATAACCTTCCACATAAAAATCAAGAAAATTTTCTTTTAATTCACTTTCCAAAACGTCTTTTGCAATATAAAAAGTAATATCGTTTATGGAAAATGCTTCAAAGCACTCGGTGCTTTCAGGTATGCCCATCAATCCAGATGGTGCTTCATAAGCCACTCATCAGCCATGTATAGTGATTCTTATGGTTACATTCATAGCGGCTCCCCTTTGCTTCACATAGTCATAAAGCCAAGGAGATACTGAGGCTTTTCGCATACTTATGCCCCCTTATATAAGGATTAAGCCTTTCCGGTTCTTATAATGTTTGCAAACTCATGCGGCAGTCCCATTTCTTCTATCGCTTTTGCAGTATTTTCGTATTCGTAATCCACTTCATATATTTCAACCTTTGCGTTCTCTCCAAATAAATCAAGTACCACATAGTTGGCCTTTGGAGTCCCTGTCTTTGGCTTGCCTGCACTGCCAGCATTCACAAGCATCTTATCACCGTACATTTTGTAATATGGCTTATGTGTATGTCCGCAGACCAGTATATCGGCTTCAAAAGCACTCATTACCTCTTCGGCTTCAGTTGAATTCTCTTTGAGATATTCATTTATCTTTCTTGGACTGCCATGAACGAACTTTATTGTCTTGACTTCAAAACTCATATCCACTTCCATTGGTAAGTTTCTCAAAAACTCTTTGTTATCTTCTCTCGTTTCGTCTATAGTCCAATTTAATGATAACCCTGCGTTTTCTGCATCCTTTTGATCAGGATAATCACAGCCGCAGACCATAAGCTCTTCTCCAACTGCTTCATCGTAGTTTCCCTTAATTGTCAATATTCTGTTTTCACGGATAGTGTCTATAACCTCATTTGGATATGTTGCATAGCCCACCAGGTCACCCAAACATAAAATTAAATCCACATTTTTATTGTCTATATCCAAGAGCACTTCGTTAAGGGCAAATATATTGCTGTGTATGTCCGCGATTACTGCTATTCTCATAGGTTTCTCCTTTGTTATTAATTCTCAGTAAACCAATGTTTAGTATTATTTGCTATCCTTACCAGTGCTAACATAACTGGAACTTCAACAAGAACACCCACAACGGTAGCTAATGCTGCACCTGATTCAAGCCCGAAAAGCGAAATGGCGACTGCCACCGCAAGTTCAAAAAAATTGCTGGCACCTATCATTCCAGCTGGAGCTGCTATATCATGCTTAAGCTTCCACGCCCTTGCCCACCCGTAGGACAGGAAGAATATAAAGAATGTCTGTATTGTCAGCGGTACAGCTATGAGAGCTATGTGAAGCGGATTGTTCAAGATAATTTTCCCTTGAAAAGAAAAAACTATAACCAATGTGAGCAGTAGGCCTATTACTGTGATATTATCAAACTTCTTTAAAAACACATTGTTGAAATAATCCAAGCCCTTGCCCTTTATTACATATTTCCTGGTAAAGTATCCCCCTGCAAGTGGAATAACAACGAACAGAATCGTTGCTATAATCAATGTATCATAAGGTACTACTACCTTGCTCACTCCCAGAAGGAATGCAACTATAGGCGTAAATGCAACTAGTATTATTAAGTCGTTGACTGCTACTTGCACCAAGGTGTAAGCCGGGTCTCCATTTGTAAGATGACTCCATACAAACACCATAGCGGTACAAGGAGCTGCGCCCAATAATACTGCTCCAGCCAGATATTCCTTGGCTAAATCAGCAGGGATCAGATTCTTGAATACCACATAGAAGAAAAAAGAGGCAATTGCATACATTGTGAATGGTTTAATAAGCCAATTGGTAACACAAGTAACTATTAAGCCTTTGGGCTTTTTAGTTGCATTTACTATGCTTGAAAAGTCTATCTTAAGCATCATAGGATAAATCATCAGCCATATGAGTATTGCTACAGGTATTGATACATTGGCATATTCAAATTTACTAAGCGTTTGCGGTACTTTGGGAAGCATCTGGCCTAGAATAACCCCGGCTGCTATACATATTGCCACCCATACCGTAAGGTACTTTGCAAAGAAACCTAGTGCGTTATTATCACTATTTTTGTTATCTTTAGTATTGCGCATTAATTACTCCCCTTATTATTATTAAAATATAGTATAGCTTCATTTTTTATTAAATTAATTTTTTTATTCTATTTTGGTGAGACTGATGAGCCCTCCATTCGTATTTTTTGAGGCTGAAGTCTGCAGGCACAACCCCCTATCATCTCATAATCTAAGTCCTTGGCAAGTGGCAATCCAGCATGGTCCCATGCCACGACCCCTCCAGCAAGACATGCAACCTCTGAATAACCATGTTCCACAAGGGATAGGGCAAATTCTTTGCTTTGATTACCAACACTATCTGCAACTATTAATAAATTATTCCTAGGTAAATTATCTATTATCTCGTTATTAGAGTCGCCAGAGAGATAAATTACTCTGGGAACATCAAATACGCGTAAATCAGTTTCATACGCAGGACGAATATCTACAATAATGGCACCGGCATTTATGTATTCAAATACTTCTCGTGGAGTAAATGAAACTATTTGAGGATTCATAATCATGACCTCTACCTTCATTAATTAAATTATTGTTATATTGGAAATTCCACTACAAAGCGTCTCTAGTTCTTTGTAGTGGAATCAGACTTTATCTTATCAATTCGATGAGCTTCTCGCCCTTTACCTCTTCGGGCATCCACTCTATCACTGCAAAATTACCCTTTGATATTTCATTCACTTTGTTAATCCACTGCACTTCATTACTTGCCTTTACTTTTAGAATAGCATTGGTTGTATTAGCTGCGTAGAAGCTTGAATTAATGACCCACCACTTACTGTGGATGCCTGCTCTATTCAGGTCACTTTGCAATCTCAAAGCTTCATAGACCGGAGTAGTTTCTGCAAGTGTTACAATAATTACTTCTGCTTCCTCTTCGTTCTTTAATTTAGGTAAAAGCTTCTTAACTGACTCTGGAATATCTCCCTGAGAACGCTGAATTTCTTTATGATACCTTTGAGTAGAATCCAAGAGCAGCAATGTATGTCCAGTCGGCGCAGTATCAATAACTACAACTTCATTATCTGAGCTATCCACTATTTCCGCAAAAGCTCTAAATACTGCAATTTCTTGGGTGCAAGGAGATCTTAAATCTTCTTCAACATAAGCCAGATCATCACCGCTCATTGTTTCTCTTGCTTTGCTTAATACTTCTTCCTTATACCTCTCAAGCTCTTCTTTTTCATCAATACTGCTCAAAGTTACACCATAACTTTCATCTAGTACAAACTTTAAATGCGCTGCCGGGTCAGTCGTTGTCAAATGCACTTTTTTTCCCTTCTCAGCTAAACCTAGAGCAATGGCAGCAGCTATCGTAGTTTTGCCAACACCACCCTTACCCATTGTGAATATTACTTTCTTACCGCTATTATATAAATCGTCAATTACAGTTTTTAGTTTAGGTATATTCTCTGTATTTAGTGTTTCATTGTTATATTTTACGTTGTTATCCTTTAAAAAGGCTCTTATATTTTCCAAGCCTGTTATATTATATGGTCTTAGAGGTATTTTATAGGTTTCAATTAATTTGAGTGCTTCAGGCATATCATTCAATGCATTCTGCTGTTTTTCGTAAATAGCATCTGAAAGAAAGTCATCATGTATCTCAAGCACACCGTTAATAATTAAAACTTGATTATTTACTCCTATATCCTGAAGCTCTTTAGATGCTCTTTCGGCTTCTTTCAGCGGTGATGGCTCAGGACGTGAAACAAGTATAAGGGTTGTTTTCTCTTCGTCAGCTAAATTGTCGACTGCGTTTTTATACACTTCCCTTTTGCTTTCAAGTCCTGAAAGCTGCCCAAGGCATGACGCGCCGTGTGTGTTTTCACTTATAAAATTGCTCCAGGCTGAAGGAAGCTGCAGCATTCTCAAGGTATGCCCTGTTGGTGCAGTATCAAATATAATATGGTTATACTCCGTTGCTGCTTTCTCATCCGTTATGAAGTTTGAGAATTCATTAAATGCAGCTATCTCAACTGTGCATGAACCAGAGAGCTGTTCCTCCATGTTTTTCAATACTGCATCCGGCAGTTTGCCGCGATAGGGTGCTATTACACCTTCCCTATACTCAGCAGCAGCCTCCACCGGATCAAAGTTTGCAACTGTTAAATTAGGAACTCCTTTTATGGGAACTCCCTTGTTATCCAGGGAGGTGTTAAAAACATCCTGAAGGTTGGACGCGGGATCGGTGCTGATCAGCATTATCTTCTTGCCTTTGTCAGCTAAGGCTACTGCCGTAGCACATGCTGCAGAGGTCTTGCCGACTCCTCCCTTCCCTGTAAAAAACAAATACTTTGTTAAGTTAAACTCTGATATATTATAATCTTTGATCAATCCTTGATCCCTCATTTCTTATTTTCAGCCACAACTGCTGCCACATCCCTTAGCTGTTCTTGCAACAGTACCCTTTAAGTATTTTTCAGTAACTCCTAAAAACTTGCAAATCTCTTCATTAGTTGGATAAGCTTTGGTTTTAACCACAGTACCATCAACCATTGAGACTGGAAGTACTTCTATTCCATTATTAATTAGCATTCTATTTATTTCTTTGCTATCAATAAAAATTTGTGGATTACTAGATAGGTTATACCTTTCAACTAGTATACCGTTGTTCTTAAGGTTGTTTATCACTGTTGAAATTCTCAACAACTCAGGGTCCACGGATGGTCCGCATACACCAGTAGAACAGCACATTGCTGGTTCGAATATTACCATTCTTTTCATATTTACACCTCCTTTACTTACACTCACATTTAGATTTATCTTTACAAATACATTCATCCGTATCTGTTATAAGATTCATAAGAAATAGAATAAGTTTATTGCAGTTGGAACTATCTAGAGAATAATAACTCCAGAGGCCTTCTTTTCTGCATTCCACAATACCACAGTCCATTAACACCTTCATATGATGCGAAAGTGTTGGCTGCGTAAAATCGAAATGCTCTAATATATTACAGGCACATCTTTCCCCACAGGATAAGATGTCTATTATTTTAAGCCTGTTGGGATCTGAAAAGGCTTTAATAATTTTTGCATTATCATCATAGTTCTGAATCATTAAATCACCTCGTACATAGATATGCATCTATATATAATATACAACAAGATTAAAACAACGTCAATATACATGTTGATAGTTAACATGGAATTAACGATTACATATATTAAGCTCTATATAGTATATGCTTTTACTGCTCAAATGCGTCACTTAAATATCAATACCCGGGATATATGTGAATCCACAGCTAGTCCACCCCTTGCCGGGTTTTTCAGCGGTAATGTTTTCAATATCCTGCTTACTTTCCACCATACTGTACAGTATAGCTTCCAATATATCTGTGGACTTCGTTTAAAATACGATCGAAGCAGTTTTGAAGTCTGTCGCTCAGTGAAAAACCATAAATAATCTCATGTGGCTCAATCCCAACAATAATGCCATCTGGAAGGCGTTTAGCACATCGCAGCATGTTTAACAAATGTACTCCATGCGCAGAATAGAGACTGTCTTCGCTTTCCTCATTTAACTCGTTTAATGGCAATATTGTAATCTCACCTGGCTGCTTCCCTGATAAAAATGCATCAATAATAATAACAAAATCAAAATCAAGAACATCTTCAATACAATAATCCACATCAGTCTCTCCGAGTATATATGTTATATTAGGGTTTGTACCAAGCTGTCTCAAGTCCTCAACAATATAAATGCCGATTGCATCATCCATCATAATCCGGCTGCCTATTCCTATAACGAGTATCTTTTTCATGGTATCACCTCTATTGTTTTATTTGTAATATATTGCAATAATGTAGACGTAATACACATTATGCTGTATAGAAAATATATATGCCAATATCTGAAAAGGCTCCTGATTTGACAGTTAAACTGTCAAATCAGGAGCCTTAGGTTTATAGATATTTTACTCTTTACCAGATCTAATCCCATCGAACTTATTTCCTATTAGAACTAAAGTATCTCCGGCATTGATAACAGTTGAGCCTTTTGGTGTAATGACTTCACCTTTTCTTTTTATCATAACTACTAATATCTCTTCAGGAATATTAGCCTCCATTATTGATTTGCCTGCCCAGGGATTACTTTTTCTGATAGGGCACTCAATTAGCTTTGTATGTGTTTCATCCTGATAATCACTAAAGGTTTTATAAACAGTTTCTTCTTTCTCTACTACATCCAGAAGCTTTGCTACCTTCGGAAGCATTGTTCCCTGTACAAGAACTGAAAGCAGTGCAATGAAGAAAACTGTGTTGAATATTTGGTTTGCAACTGAAATTTGATTTGTAAGTGCATAGGTTGCAAATACTATAGAAGCTGCACCCCTAAGGCCGACCCAGGATACCAACAGCTGCTGCTTTAGCGGGGTTTTGAACCAGCTCAATATGCTAAATATTGCAACCGGACGTGCAACAAATATTAAGAATAATGCAATTATAATTGCACTTAAAGAAACCGCAGGAAGCTGTGAGGGAAAAACCAACAGTCCCAAGGTAAAAAACAAAATAATTTGCATAAGCCAAGACATTCCATCAAAGAAATGAACCAAGCTCTTTTTATGAAGGATTTTACTATTACCCATCACAATTCCAATTATGTAAACCGCTAGGAAACCGTTGCCACCAAGCCATTCGTTCAAAGAGTATCCCAATAATATTATGCCGGTGACAAAGATAGGGTATAAGCCGTCTATTTCCAAACGGATATGTCTCATTACTAATACTGCAAGCAATGCAAGTGAGAAGCCTATAAGAAATCCGAATAAAATTTGATTTGTGAGCAATTGTATAATTGACTGCTGACCATTATTTGATATTAAAGATAGGATTACTATCGTAAGCATATAAGAAATTGGATCATTGCTGCCGCTTTCCATTTCCAGCATGGAAGCCATTCCGCCTTTGAGATTCAGTTTTTTTGAACGTAAAATCGAAAATACTGATGCGGCATCAGTGGAGGATACAATAGCTCCAAGGAGCATACCCTCAAGAAGTGAGATTTTCAGAAGCCACCAAGAAAATATTCCGACAAGGAATGCTGTTATCACAACTCCTACGGTTGATAGAAAGACTGATTGCAATACTACAGGCTTGGCAGTTTTCCAATTGAAACCGAACCCACCATAAAACATAATAAAAGCAAGGCCTAGTGAGCACACATGCTGAGCCATCGTGTAATCATAAAAGTATATTCCTCCCGGACCATCAGAACCCAATAACATGCCTAGGCAAAGAAAAATAATCAATGTAGGTATTCCAAACTTATACAAAAGCTTACTGGAAAGTACACATATTACTAATATTGCCCCACTTAACAATAGAATCTCATTCATTAAACATCCCCCTTCATCTAAACAAAATATATCTTATACTATAATAATAAAGTAAATAATTATAATAGTCTACCTTTCAATCGTATTTGTCTGTCCAACTTTTTACTGGCAGCTGCTAAAGACAGCCATTCTTATTGCAAAAAGAAGAGAGCTTTAAGCTCTCTTTCTAATCCAGACTGTACTGCGTCATATTCATATACTGTGTGTTCAGGTTTATAATTGTTGCATTAAGCTGGTTAACAAGCTTGTTAAGACTTGCAGCACTGCTTTCCAAAACCGCTTTTGTAATAAGTCCCATCTGGTACTTTATTCTATTTTGTTCAATTGTCAGCTTTGTATCCTCTATTTCTTTTTTCTGAGTTTCATAGCTTTCATAGAGATTGTTAATACTGGTATATTGACTGTTTAAGGTAACGTCCAAATCCTTTTCCTTTTCGCTGAAGCTGTACTTTGCATCAGCAAAATCCCTTTTTGCCTTACTTAACATTTCATCAAACTGCTCAACGATTGTTGATGTTCTATTGGGCAGTCTCTTATAGTAGTAATCATACTGTTCTTCTGTCAGCTGCAGCTTATATTCCGCTAAATCGTATTGTTCCTTCGCCGAGTAGTAGCTTGAATTGTTTTTCATATAATCTACTTTTATTTTGTTCAAGTCAAGACTTTTGATGTCAGGAACGTTGAGGGTCATATCCAGCTTATCGTTGAATACATCAAGGTTTTTTCCAATATTCTTGCTAAGCTTGGACATGCTATTCTGCAATTCGGAGAAGGTTTTGTTGTACGCTGTTTGTGAGGATGTAACTGCAGATTCCACCTGGGATAAGGAATTCTTTGTAATAATACTTAGTCCATATTTTATCTTGGCTATTTCCAAGTCTTTTCTCTTAAGCTCCATTTCTGCTTCTGCATCCATTAGTGAATACTTAGCCTCAATCACACCATAGAAGGCTTCTGTCACATTGTAATCAGAGGCTCTTTTCAAATCGTTTCGTTCAAAAACAGCTCTACGGCTACTTGACGCAGCGCTCTCTATTGATACTTTGCGGGATACTGCCGCTGAAGCTCTATCAGCGAGGCTATTGTAGTTGGTATTGTCAGTCTTGGTGTTATTATCATATACCTCTTCATAACTCTCAGAAGCCTGCTGGATGTAGCTTTGCTGCAGGTTGAACTGCACATCGTTTTTCAGTGCCAGCGCTTTTGCCTCCTCAAGGGTCAATATTCCATCATCCTCAGCATCAGCAAAAGCAGCAATACTATTAAACAATAATACCACACACAATATGACAGATATTATCAAACATAGTTTTTTCATTTCTCTCCTCCTTATTCCGATCTTAAAGCTTCTATTGGATTCAAGCTCGCTGCCTTATATGCTGGGAACAGCCCGAAGACCACACCTACAACCAGTGAGATTCCAAAGGATATCATTATCCATGGTATTGAATATACTTCCGGTACAAGGTTGAACCCTCCAATAATAAAACGTATTATTGATACGCCAATCAGCACACCCAAGATTCCTCCGATACCAGTCACAATGATTGCTTCAATGAGGAACTGAACAAGTATGTTCTTCTTCTTGGCCCCAATTGCCTTTCTGATGCCTATCTCCCTTGTTCTCTCTGTAACAGATACAAGCATGATATTCATTATTCCAATGCCGCCTACCACTAATGAAATAGCTGCTATACCTGCAAGTACAGCCGTCATGGTTCCGGTCATACTGTCAAGATTGGAAAGCATTTCTGCCTGATTGAAAACCCTGAAAGCATCTGCATTCTTGTACGTTTTTGTAAGAAATTCATTCAATTTCGTCATTGCACTTTCAACTGTATCAGGACTTACTGCCTGAACGGCGAAATTTCTGATAGTACCTGAGCGGAAGAGTCTCTGTGCAACGCTAACCGGGATTATAACTGTGTCATCTGCCCCTTCATCCTGTCCATTATCTTTTTCTTCAAGAACTCCAACTACCGTAAACATTTGCCCATTGATTTTTATCTTTTGGTTTATAGGGTTTCCACCTTCAAAGATATCATTGACCACTGCTGTTCCGATTATCGCTACTTTTTGCAAATTATCAAGATCATTTTGGACTAAAAATCGCCCTTGCTGTGCTTTAATGCTCTTAATTATTTGATAGTCCGGACTTGTTCCCAGAACAGTTGTTTCTCTGTTATTAGTCTTGAACTTTACTGTAGCTGTGGAGTTGGACTGCGGGGCAACAGCAGCAATATCGGTACTGTTTTCTTCTGCGAATTCTTTTATTTGCTTATATGTAACGTTCCTGTTACTGTTTCTTCCCATTATATTAACCTGAATAAGATTTGTGCCCATGCTCTCTATGGTATCTGTTATGCTTTTTGTACTGCCCTGTGCAAAGCTTACTGCCGCTATAACTGAGGACACTCCTATTATTACTCCCAGCATGGTGAGGAAGGAACGCACCTTGTTGCTTCGGATGCTCTTTATAGCCATTTTATATGCTTGCATAAAACCCATCTATCCCACCATCCTGTCCTCAATGATTTCTCCATCCTGTATTCTTATGACTCTTTCAGCCTGCATTGCAATTTCATTATCATGTGTGATTAGTACTATGGTGTTGCCCTTTTGATGCAGATCCTTGAGCATTCGCATTATCTCCTTGCCGGATTTTGAATCCAGGTTTCCGGTAGGTTCATCTGCCAATATCATTGGAGGATTGCCTACCAAAGCTCTGGCAATAGCAACACGCTGCTGCTGCCCGCCGGATAGCTCCGTCGGCTTATGCTGCGCTCTGTCCTCCAGATCAACCATCCTTAATGCTTCTACTGATTTGTCATATCGCTCCTTGGTATGCAAGCCCTGATAAATCAAGGGTAACTCAACATTTTCCACGGCTGTGAGTTTTTGCAGCAGATTGAACCCTTGGAATATGAAGCCTATCTTATGGTTTCTTATATCTGCAAGCTGTTCATCATTAAGTTTGCTTATCTCTACACCGTCAAGATAGTATTCTCCTTTAGTAGGAACATCAAGACAGCCTATCATATTCATAAGTGTTGACTTTCCTGAGCCTGAAGGTCCAATTATTGATACAAATTCATGTTGCTTTATGGTAAGGCTCACATCATTTAATGCCTTTACTTCTACATTACCAATTCGATAGATTTTACTCATATTGTTTATTTCTATCATGATGTACTCCTCTCTAATTACTCCTTCTGAAATTACTACCACCACCACCTGATGGAGGAGCACCCATAATAACCATTTCTTTTCCTCGTAATGCATTATTGCCGGAACCTGCGGCGGCGGTTACGACTACTGCATCTCCCTCGTTAATGCCGCTTAATATTTCTATATATTGCTCAGTGCTTATTCCTGTCTTAACTTCTTTCATCTCTATTTTCTGCTCAACGCTTTGCTGTTTCTTTGTTTCTGTAGTTGCTTCAGCCTTTGAAGCGGTTGCTGTTTTACTTGGTAGACCTGCTCCGCTTACGACTCTTACAAAGCTTTTGCCATTCCTTTTTTGTACCGCATCAACAGGTACATACAGCACATCTTTCTTTTCATTGACAACAATTTCAGCATTTGCGTTCATGCTGCCCTTCAGTGCAGAGTTTTCTTCAATTTGTATAGTTACCGGATATGTAGAAACCCCGTTTTCTGAAGTTCCTTCTACTGCAATTTTTGTAACTGTCCCATTAAGTGGTTTATCATTTGTTTCAGTAAGAGCGTCAATAGTGACCTTTGCATTCTGTCCTGCCTGAATTTTTGCTATATCCAATTCATCTACATCAATGCTGAACTGCATTGTATCATAATTTGCTACACTTCCCAAGATATCACCCTGTTTAATACTGTTTCCTTGCTCAATATCATTTAAAGTAAAAGTGCCATCGAAAGGTGCATAAATCTTATAGTCTAAAAGCTTTTCTTCTGCAGTCTGAAGCTGCGAATTCAAGTCCTCAAGCTTCAGGTCATTTGTCTGGATAGTGAGCTCCAAATCATCGTTATTAAGCTTGGCTAAGGTATCGCCCTTCTTAACATTTTGACCATTCTCTACGTTTAATGTGGATACAGTCCCTCCCGAAGCAGCTTTGATCGTCATACTCTTTATGAATCCAAGGGTGCTGCTTCCTTTACTCTGTATGGCAGTGCCGTATATATTGATTTCTACATTACCTACCATACCTTCGATTAAAGAACTGGAATTGTCAATTATTACACCAACATTATACACTTCGGCTCCATCACTTGTTTTGTAGCTGGGTGAGCTAATGCTAGATATTTTCCCTTTTACTTTTTGCAGCTCTTCCTTGGTTGTATCGAAGGCGTTTACCATAACTTCCTGATCAACTGATAACTTATTTCTATATGTATTATTGAAAGAAACTAAAAGCTTCAGCTTCGACTTGTCGGTGATGGTCAATAGAGTACTATTGTTCGAAAGACTATCCCCCTCCTTGACTTGAAGGTCTAGAACCTCTCCATCTATTGGCGCGGTGACTGTGCTGGATGTCAAATCCTTCAGATTGTTATCCTTTGTAAGCTGCGCTTGCGCGATGCTGTTCCTGAGCTGTCTTATCTGCAGCTGTGTATCTTTGTCATCTATTTCAAAGATTAGATCACCGGCTTTGACCTTGTCTCCATCTTTAAAATATATCTTTGTGAGTGTTCCGCTTACATTCGAAGTCAAATCATACTTGTTTGTTGAGCTTATTGGTCCTGAGCCAGATACGCTGACACTCAAGTCTCCTTTTCGGGCAATGGCTGTTGTCTGTTGTTTATTCGCTGTTTTTGCATTTTTGGAATTATAGTAATTAATGCCTATTGTTGCTGCTGCTGTGGCAATAAGAAGTAGGATAATTACAGAAATCAACTTTTTCTTGGTTATTTTACTCGCGAACTTACTGCCTAGACCTGTGTTCAAATTCATTAATGCTACCTCCTTGATCTTTCCTGATACGATTATACCTTTTCGCTTTCTTTTATAATTCTACCTCTTTTCATCATTATAAATCTCCGCAAAACTGTGGCAAAATAAAAGAAATTTAAGAAGGAGCCCAAATTAAAGGCTCCTTCTACATTATTTGAAAGGAAGCGTTATTATGTTAAGCTCCCTAAGTTTTATAATGTCTTTTATTGTTTAATCAACGAATTCATTGCAGACTTAATTGCTTTATTGATTGCATCTATCTGAGTTTGGGTCAAAGTGCCTGAGGTTAACAATTCGCTTAGCGGATTCCTGCCAAATTTAATGTTATCAAATTTTCTGTCCCCGGGAGTAAAGCATTTCAATACAGCGTCAGATTGAGTCTGTGTGATTGTTCCGGCAGATACCAACTCTTTTAGAACGTCTTCTGCTGTCTTTTTAGTTTCTCTGATTGACTTCATTGCACTATTGACAGCATCAGCCTGTGCTTGGGTTATAGTACCTGCAGTCACAAGTGCATCCATAGGATTTCTAAGGAATACTTGACGCACTTCCTTTCCCTGCATTTTCCTTCCCTCACCAGGCGTATATGCTTTTGCCACGGCATCTGCCTGAGCTTGTGTAATAGTTCCTGCTGATACAAGACTATCTATTGCAGACTTAATTGCAGTAGACATTTTTGAAATGTCAATTTTACGAAATTGTTCGTATTTAGCTATCTTAACTCCATTAGCTGCTTGCCCGATGTTCGGAAGCTCCGCTGCAAAAGCAGATGTTGCTCCTGCAACAGTAAGTACCCCCGCGAGTATAGCTCCTGTTAATTTCTTCTTACTAATCTTTTCAAACATAATTTACTCTCCTTTTGGTATGTATTTGTTAACTACATTCTTATTTTATCTTTGAAAGAATGATAAAATCTCCGCAAAACTGTGGCAAAATTAAAGCAAGAATTTTTTTGAAATGTATTTCGACAGCTTTCGTGATAGAATTATATTGAACGCACGAAAGAACCTGTATTGGGCAAAGTGCGAATTCAATAATAACTAAGGAAACTTTTTGCGAAATTTGAATGAATAATACAATGGATATTTCGCAAAACGTATTGTTAAGAGGTGAATATATGCATGGATAAAAAGCTGATATATATAGCAGATGATGAAGTAAATATATGCAATATTATAAAGTCCTTTCTTATAAATGAAGGTTATGATGTTGAGACATACAGCAATGGACAATCAATACTTGAAGCTTTTAATGCAAAGCCCGCTGACATGCTTGTTATAGATATAATGATGCCTGGAATGGATGGATACTCACTGTGTGCGCAGGTACGCCAAAAGAGCAGCGTGCCGATTATCATAGTGTCCGCTAAGGATACTGAAACTGATAAAATTGCAGGGCTTACATTGGGAAGCGACGACTATCTTACCAAGCCTTTCAGTCCAATGGAGCTGATTGCCAGGATTAAAAGCATCTTCCGCAGAGTTGAACTGGATAAAGCACACGAAGGAAACAGCGAGGTTGTGAAAACCGCGGATATTACTATTAATTGCAATATAAAAAGAGCAGAGTTTAATGGAAGGGATATTGGACTTACAGGTATGGAGTTTTCCCTGTTGTATTACCTGTCAATAAATAAAAACAGGGCTATCAGCCGGACTGAACTTCTGGATAAAGTGTGGGGCTTTGAAAATGAAGTAGAAACCCGGGCGACTGATGATATGATAAAAAGAATAAGAAAGAAGCTTTCCGATGCAGGTTCTGTACTTAAAATTGAGACTGTATGGGGCTTCGGCTTCAGATTATTAGATTGAACGCGTAAAGAATGTGTAGTGGGCAAAGCGCGAATTCAATAAAAGCAATGAAACATTTATGCGAATTTGATTGAAGAATAAAATGATATCCGCAAAATGTCTAGGAGAATGATATTATGAAAAGTAATACAATCAGATGGAGAATTTTCAAATATAATCTTATAATTATCATAACGCTTATAGCTTTGGTTGCCGTGATCTTCAATGTTACCATTCGTTTTTACATTGAGAAGGATCTCGTAGGACAACTGAGCAGAATATCCTCTCGCACTGAGGATACAGCCTTGGAAAAAGGTCCGGATATCTTTATTTTTAACAAAAAACTGCCCCCCTCTCTTTCCATGGAAAAGGAAAGGGCTAATGATGTATTCAGATTTTATTTCATGCTGGATAGATCGCTAAGAGAGCCTCTGTCAGTATTAAACGCTGATTATATTTTGCTGGATATAAATGGAAACATAATCAAATCTCCTATTGAATGGTATTCTACTGCCGGTGTCGGACTGCTAACGAAGATTTCACAAGAATTAGGCAAATCCAGAGAATTCACAAAGGAAAAGTACTTGAACTTTCACCTTTCTGGCACAGAGTATATTGCAATTATAAAGCCTGTATCCCAGAAGAACAACTTTGGCTTGGGCTGGATAGTTATTTTTTCCAGTCTTGAAAAGGTGAATCAGCTTCAAATGGGTATTAATATGATTCTTCTGGTAATCCTTCTCTTGTCAGCGTTAATCATTGTTTTGTTTTCCACCGTCGTGGCAAGGAAAATTTCTGCTCCTTTCAGCACTCTGAATCAGCACATACGTTCTATATCAGAAAGAAACTTCGGAACAAAGATAGATACACCGGTATATGATGAACTGAGCGAATTTGTAAACAATATCAATGTGATGTCTGAGAAGCTTGAAACCTATGACAAGGCTCAGAAAACCTTTTTGCAGAACGCCTCTCATGAGTTCAGGACTCCTCTTATGTCCATACAAAGCTATGCAGAAGGCATTAAATACAGTGTTACCGATTCCACTTCTGCTGCTGATATTATAATCGATGAATCCAAACGTTTGACCCATCTCGTAGAAAACCTGCTATACTTGTCTCGTTTGGATGCAATTGAGGAAAGCTATAACTTCAGTGTTCTGAACTTTAATGAACTGATTCACTGCAGCGTTGATAGAATGAAGGTCATTGCTGAAAATAGAAACATTTCTATTGAAGTAGATGCGTTGGCATCGGCAGTTAATATATTTGCTGATGAGGAAAAGCTTTCGCGAGCAATTACCAATATACTAAGCAACTGCTTACGTTATGCGGGAAGTATTGTCCAAATAAAGTCTGAACTCATTGATGAAAGCACTGTAAGGGTTACTATATCTGATGATGGCCCCGGCTTCGAACCCAGCGTACTTCCTAATATTTTTGAAAGGTTCTTCAAAGGTTCAAAAGGTAATTTTGGACTTGGGTTAGCGATAACCAAGACCGTTATAGAAAAACATAAGGGAAGAATAACTGCAGAAAACTCTGAATCGGGTGCTTTGTTTATAGTTGAGCTTCCTATTGCATAGTTTTATCAAGAAAGCCCTTGTAAATAGCAAGGGCTTCTAAATTTATTACTGTACTGAACGATTCTGTTTTAATTCCTTTGATCTGGATCTATTTAATTCAGGTACTGCCTTTCTGATCTCTTCTGCTTGTTTTTCAGTTATTACCTTGTCTTCTACCATCTTGGTTATGATATCTTTCCGTTCTTTTTTACTTTCTCTGAAGTACTCTTTCCTTTCTTCAGGAGTCATGGATTTTAGCTTTTCAATTCGTGCCTTTCGTTCCTCCCTTGTTTTAACCATATAACCTCTTATATTGTCAATGTCTTTAGGCGTGAGCACTCCCTTATCCACCAAGCTTTGCATCCCGTCTTCAAGCCTTGCTTCCTTCATTTCATGGAGCTTGAGCCTGATGATTTGTGCTTCAGCATCTGTTATTATTCCTTCCTGTTTTAATTCACTCAGCAGACTTCCTTTTTTGCCATACATCTTCATTTTATGCCTTTGCTCTTTAGAAAGCTTGTCAAGTTCCTCTGATTTTTTCTGTTTGAATTCAATTATTCTGTCTGCTTTATCCTTGGATAGTTTACCTTCCTGGACTAGCTTAATGACAGCATCCTCCAAATATTGCTTATGGTTGTCAGCGCTTGCTTTCAATGTTGTGTCTGAGTTGGGATACGCAACTATATTGTTTTCTGCAAAAGTTGAAATTCCGGCAAAAAAAGTCATGCAAATTACCAAAACCGCGCATAGTGCATTTTTCGCTGTCTTTGTTTTTTTCATCCGATAAACTCCTTTCTGTTAAATTATCATTTCCATGACACTATTATTGTTTGCATTTGTTATGTCTTTTTTGTGATGGATTTTGTGGCAGATTAATGATAACCTTGCATTTTAATGCTATAAATATAACTCCATATTAGGCAATAATTACTTGGTTTAAAAATTTGAAGCTAAACCAAAATAATAATGAGTTGTGATAAGCAGCTCTACTTACATAATACTTTAGGAGGTGAACACAGATGGCAAGAAATAATCAAAAGGTAGTACCTCAAGCAACAGCAGCACTTGATAGGTTTAAGTATGAAATAGCTACTGAAGTAGGTGTTAATTTAAAAGAAGGCTACAACGGTGATATTACAGCTAGAGATGCTGGAAGAATCGGCGGACAAATGGTAAAGAGATTAATTGAAACAGCTGAAAGAAGTATGGCAGGAACAGCTGGAACAACCATTACAACAGGAACAACCAGAACAAGATTCTAATAAAAGGAGAGTTAATTCTCTCCTTTTCCATTTTTTCAATAGTAACTAAAAAGACAAAGCCTCATATTATGTAATTAAGGGTTTGTTTATATCCCTCATATATAATGAAGGGAGGCTAAATAATGAGTCGTAGACACAGATCTTCAAGTTATAACGCCATACCTCAGGCTATTATACCACCTGCACCTGCACCTGAACCTGTACCAACGCCAGCGGTTTCACCAGTACGGAGCCTGCTCTCGTTAATAACGCCAACTAAATCTGCATCACCTATACCGTTTTCATTACCTGCACTGCCAGTTGGAGATATAGTCGGAGGAGTCAGCAATACTGTAAGAGGATTGGTTCTGAATGATAACTGGTGGCTTTTGCTGCTGATCATCTTTCTATTCTTCCCCAAAATAAGCGGCAAGATGTTTGGTGGTTTATTCAAGGATTAAGCCCTGGTTTTCACACCTGGGCTTCATTCTTTGCCTGCCCGGCCTTCTTCTGCAGCTTTGCTTTTACCTCTACTGCTATAAGTATTAACAGCGGTAATATTACCTGAAAGGGAAAAGCATAATAAGGCCAAATATCTTGCGCCCATTCAGACATCTCCATAATACTGTCATATATCAAGTAAGCAAGGTTAACCATTAAGAGCCCCACAGGGGTAACAAGTATCCTGTAATCCTTGAATCCGAACAGCTTCGCTATTCCTTTTGTTGCTGCCAGCAAGCAGATGCTTATCTTGATAAATCCTGAAAGGATAAAGACTAGTGCAACTGTGATTTCAAGTCTTTGAAGAAAATTCCCGATATTGACCCTGCTTATAGCTGTGTAAGATGGAAAATATACACTTCCAATAGTTTCAGGACCCAGTACCATGATGTTTCTAATTGCAATAAAAAGTACTATGAAGCCTCCTATCACTAATGAGATCAGGTACACTTTGTAGTTTGAATTGGGCGTCTTCAATGAGTCAAAAACCATCATGAGCACGACCAACTCCCCAAAGGGGAAGGAAAAAGCCGAAAAGGCTCCCTGCAGTACAGGTTTGAATCCATTATACATAATAGGAAGCAAGTTTTCAGACTTCATATCAGGTATGGTTAAGAAAGCAAGAAGAAACAGAAGTGAAAATACACCTACTATGAAAAGACTGCTGCATTTGGCAAGAGTCTCAATCCCGCTCTTTACCACCAAAGCACATATTAAAGCAAACATTATTATGGGTACTATTTTAGGAGTTTCCGGCAGACCGACTGTATTCATGAATTCGCCGAAATTCCTAAGCACTAATGCACCCAGGTGAAATGAAAACCAAATGAATGTCAAACTGAAGATTCTTCCAAGGTATTTGCCAAATACTTCTTCTAAAATGTCATATAAATCCTTCCCAGGATATCGGCTAAGTATACGCGCATAAATCATCAGGATGGGGACGGAAATAAGTAGAGCCAACATAATCGCAATCCACATATCGTTCTTGGCTTGCCCTCCTGTTCCTATTACCAGTGTGCTTCCAAAAATAAAAAGTACTGTCAGATTGATCCCCTGCTTGTCTGATATTAATTCTTTATTCATATGTACCCTCCATTTAACTGCCAATTATTGATAGTATAAAATTCTTTATTGGATCTGCAGGACTAGGCAAATTATTGACATAAGCGCTTGCGGTGCCTATTGCGCACGATATCACCATCAATATGATATAAAGCGGTAGTATGCCTTTTTCTTTCAGTCTGGTAAACGATTTTGTATCAATGTAAGATACAAAAAAATATAATATTATCATAATGAGCCACATAGATTACTCTCCTACCTTTATAGGTTTACTTGTAGTAGCACTTCCCCTTATCCTGACATCCACTTCAACGCTGACTTCGATATCCATGAAGATTTCATTCCATTCCTTTTCAATGCTTCTCCAGACACTTGGCATAGAACGTTTAACATTTTCTCCAAAGCCAAGGAAATCAGTCTTATATTCTTTTTGTGCTTTCTCAATGACACCTTCAATATCCTTTTTTATTTGTGACTCCGCATCCTTTTCCAGCAACTTCCTGCCCTTTTCACCTATAAAATTTTCATGTCCCATAATTTCTCCTATATTCACGTCTGTTAATACATTAACTTTGATGATTGGTACACCGTCTTTCACTTCGGGTTTTATTTTCGTCTTATTTCTGAATATTTCCAAGGAAACAGTTGTCTGAGTATCAGCGACATCCTTCACCGGGTATACCCCCCCTTTTATTTCATTTTGTACCCAGAGCATGCTTCTTGTATCAGTTTCACCCAAATACCCCAGAAGTTTATCTTTCTTGATAATTGCTGATCCAGTGATATAAACCTCAGTTTTGCCCCTATAATCAATAAGCTTTACCGTGGGAATTGTCGTAGAAGTTTCCTCACTTCCAATATTATCAAGAAACTCGTACAATTCTATGGCAGGATATCGTGATATTGATTCCTGTGCCCTCATTGTATTATCGATCTGGAAGGAGAGTATACTTTCAAGTTCAGGCTTCGAATTGAATATTTCACTTGCTGATTTCTCTCTTGACAGGAGCACCCACATGTCTTCCCTGACCTCTGCATCTCTGTTTATAAAGTCTAAAACCTCACTTATACCTTGTTTTGCTATTTCCTCGCCTACTATTACCACCTTGGCATGGCTCCAATATAATCTTTTGCCATCAAGGGCAATCATTGACCTAGCAGCGTCAAAAAAAGTCATCCCCACTGCCTGTATATATACCGGCTTTAGTGTGGACTGTTTTTGCTCCTGCTGCACACTCACTATTTCAGCAGTGACAAGCACCTTGTCCTTTCCATCCTTATCAACAGCAACTCCTGAAACTATTGCCAGCTGTTCAACCTCCCTATAGTTCCAGCAGCCTGTCAAGAAGCAAGTGCATATGATCATAAAAGCAATGAGCGATACTGTCCTATTTTTTCTCACACTTATCAATCCATTCAAAATTAGCTTTTCTTTCTTACAATATTCTTTGAAGCGAGTATTCTTGGGCGTTTATTCATAGCCCACCAGGGAGCCCTGAATATCACATCCTTTTGGTCATCAGCAGCCAATGAAGCACTAAAAAGCATATAAGGAACGCCGAAGGATCTCATAGATGTGAGGTGAATAAATAGTAATATGCCGCAGAAAGTATACCCGTAGAGTCCTAAGAAGGCTGAAGCAAGAAGAATAACCAGCCTGACTACTATGACAGCCTGCTCCATTTTAGGAACTAAATAGCTTGTAATGCCTGACAAAGCACCAACTATTATTATGGGTGCGCTTATAAGCCTTGCCTCAACAGCGGCCTGCCCTATTATTAGAGCACCGACGATGCTTATAGTTTGACCAATAACCTCAGGTATTCTTATAGAAGCTTCTCTCAGTACCTCAAACACAAAAAGTATAAGTATAATCTCTGCAATAGTAGGCAGCGGAATACCCTGTCTAGCAGCTGAAATGCTTAGTATCAGAGGGGTTGGAAGCATTTCTTGGTGAAACGTTATAAGCGCAATGTATATTGCAGGTACACTGGTTGAGAGGATGAAGCCTATCAAGCTCAACATCCTGTTGAATGTAGCATAGTAAAAGTGATTATAGTAATTTTCATTAGCGCTGAAATATTCTACGAAAAGAAAAGGCAGTGTTAAAGCAAAGGGGCTTTCATCACACAGAATTGCTATTCTGCCCTCAAGCAGCTTTCCTGCTACTACATCCGGCCTTTCTGTATGACCTAAAGTCCTGAAGGGTGAATAACCTTCATCGCTTATCAATTCCTGAATATATCCGGAATCCAATATCCCATCTATATCTATGGCATCAAGCCTTTTTTCAGCTTCCTTGACAATTCCACCATCTGCTATATTATCCATATAGCATAGGCATACTTTCGTTTTGGTTTCCCTTCCTATCTCTCTAAAGTGAATTTTCAAGTTTTCACTCTTTATTCTCGCTCTTATTAGGCCAATGTTGCTGAGTAAGGATTCGTTAAAACCATCTCTGGGCCCTCTAACCACCTTTTCTGATACAGGCTCACTTACTCTCCTCCTGCTGATGCTCTGTGTATTTATAGCAAGTGCATCTTCATACCCATCAATGAATATTGCTGTATATCCGTTTATCAAATAGCTTATAAGCTTTGTAAAATCGGCAGTTTTTTCTACCTGAGCAGAAGTTATTTTGTTCTTCAATATTGCCGGCAGATAAATGTCTGTATCTGTCGCTTCCTTTTTCATTTCCAATAGTGGGCTTATGATTTCAGTATTTATCCTGGCAACATCCACCATACCATCAATATAAACAGCAAGACATTCCACATTTTTAGCTCCACCAATAGAAAATTCTCTAAGAAGCAGTGACTCGTCTTCCTTGAAGGTGTTTTTCAGCATTTTCATATTTTCTTGTATATCATTTGAAACATTCATGTTGCACCTCTACTGCAAACAATTATTAACAAAAAAGGTATATGCATATATATTATGCATATACCAAATGAAAATTATTACAGAGCACTTCCTCTAAAATGCTAATAAAGGTTATAATAAGCTCTTGACTTAGCTTGGTTTTTTATATATAATTAGTCTGTGTCGCAGGGGTATAGCTCAATTGGTAGAGTAGCGGTCTCCAAAACCGTTGGTTCCGGGTTCGAGTCCCTGTACCCCTGCCAAAATAAAGTTAAGTAATCGCAATTAATTTGCGGTTTTTTTATTTTTTGCATATTTATTAGTAGAAGCTCCTCTGTGTTACTCCCCAATTCCTCAATGTTGAATCATTACCTATCCACACGGGTGTTCCCGGTGATACCATATTATATAAACTCAATACATCTGTATTTATCATCCTGATGCAGCCTTTTGAAACCGCTTGCCCAATGGAATACGGACTATTATTCCCATGAATGCCATACAAATTGCCTTTTCCAGGCGAAAGACCTATCCATCTCTTACCAAGCGGGTTTTTAGGAGAACCTCCGGCAACCGGTTTTGCATGGCCTCCACCTGTCCAGTAGGGATTCTTTCTCTTGAGATATACATAAAACTTCCCTTGCGGTGTCCTGTAAGAATCCCTTCCTATTGCAATCGGGTATTTTTTTATTACAGTTCTCCCATTATACAGGGTAAGAGTTCTCTTTGTTCGGTTAATCGCTATCCAACGACCACTGGATGGAGCTCTTGCTATAATATCTGGTGATTTGAAGTTGCTATTGACCATCAGTCTCTTTATCATGGCACTTTTGAAATTTTTGCCTTGAACGCCATCTGCAGTCAGGTTGCAATCACTTTGAAACCTTAGTATTGCATTTCTCATGTTTATGTTATTATCCTTATAGTCATACTTATAATAGCCCATTGATTTCAAAGCTTCTATATACTTATAGCTGCTCATTGCAGAGATGACTTCTTCCTCTGGACATGCCACGATTTCTTGTATTAGTTCAGTATTAGGTTCTCCATATATATTAAGCATAAATAGTGAAAACAACATTATAACCGCGGTCAGTAACATTTTTCGCATTAAATCCCTCCTAAATAGCTTTAATAATAATATTATTTGTAGATTAAATTTTGTTATGTTCCAAATCTAATATTTACAGAAATTACATTGTGAACAAAAAAAGTCTGTTGAAAAATCAACAGACTTTTAAAAATCATTAAATTAGAATTCAGCAGACTTAACAGTTCTGGGGAATGGCACTACATCCCTTATATTGCTTATACCTGTAATATACATTATCATTCTTTCGAAGCCAAGTCCATATCCGGCATGCTTTACACCGCCGTACCTTCTTGTGTCAAGATACCACCAGTAGTCTTCCTTATCAAGTCCCATTTTGTCCATTTTCTTTTCCAGTACATCAAGTCTTTCTTCTCTCTGGCTGCCTCCTATGATTTCACCAACTCCTGGCACCAGAAGGTCCATTGCTGCTACTGTCTTGTTATCTTCATTAATCCTCATATAGAAGGCTTTTATCTCTTTCGGGTAATCAGTTACGAATACGGGCTTCTTAAACACCTGCTCAGTGAGATATCTTTCATGTTCTGTCTGAAGGTCTGTGCCCCATTTTACAGGGTATTCGAAATCCACGCCAGACTTCATCAGTATATCAACAGCTTCTGTATATGTGACAGTGCCAAAATCGGCGCTTACAACATTATTCAGCCTTTCAAGCAGTGTATTGTCTATGAAACTGTTGAAAAACTCCATTTCCTCAGGAGCATTCTCCAGAATATAATTAATAATATACTTTACCATATCTTCAGCCAGCTTCATATTGTCAGAAAGCTCTGCAAAGGCTATTTCCGGCTCTATCATCCAGAACTCTGCAGCATGTCTTGCAGTATTTGAATTCTCCGCTCTAAAGGTAGGCCCGAAGGTGTAGACATTTCTGAAGGCCATGCAGAAGGTTTCAACGTTAAGCTGTCCGCTTACAGTGAGGTTTGCAGCTTTACCGAAGAAATCCTTGGAATAATCAATCTCTCCATCTTCTGTTCTGGGAGGGTTATTGATATCCAAAGTAGTTACCTTGAACATTTCTCCAGCGCCTTCCGCATCACTGCCTGTGATTAATGGAGCGTGGACATACACAAAGCCTTGATCCTGAAAGAACCTGTGTATTGCGTATGCTACCAGTGATCTCACCCTGAATACTGCAGAGAAAGTATTTGTCCTTGGCCTAAGGTGTGCTATTGATCTTAAGAATTCATTGGAATGTCTCTTTTTCTGAAGCGGATAATCCGGAGTTGAGAGTCCTTCAATGACTATCTTGGTTGCTTTTAATTCAAAAGGCTGCTTAGCTCCCGGAGACTCTACAAGCAACCCTTCAACACTTATGGCAGAACCTACAGAAAGTTTTGCTATATCATTGAAGTTTTCCAAGCCTTCTTCGAATACCACCTGAAGATTCTTGAAAAAACTTCCGTCATTCAATTCTATAAAGCCAAAATTCTTGGAGGTTCTCTCAGTCTTCACCCACCCTGATACCATGATATTCTTGTTCAGGTACTCTCCAGTGCTTCTGTATAACTGTTTAATCATTGTGCTGCTCATATGCTTTCCTCCTAGCTAAGCTAACTATGTAGAGAACGAACCGCTTAAAGGTTCGTTCTCTTAGCTTATTAATATATTATATACATAGTTGTATATTTTTACAATATACTCATATTACTTTTATACCTTAAGGTCAACTTTCACATTCAATTTATCACTATTCTCACGGAGAAGCGGATATACATGCTCTTCAAGAAACTCATCAACCTGCTCTGGCGCTCTGCCGGTGAAGTTTCTGGCATCTAAAAGCTCATACATTTTGTCTTTATTCAATTTGAAGCTTTCATCCTTCTCTATAAGGCTTATCAGATTGTTATCCAAGCCTTCTTCCTTTACCCTTCTGCCTGCTTCAATAGAGTACAGTCTAATCTTTTCATGAAGCTCCTGCCTGTCTCCACCTGCTTTAACTGCTTCCATCAATATGTTCTCCGTGGCCATGAAAGGAAGCTCATCGTTAATATGGCGATTTATCATCTTTTCATACACTACAAGGCCATTGGATACATTTATCATTATATTAAGTATGCTGTCTATTGCAAGGAAAGCCTGCGGTATTGCGAGCCTCTTATTGGCAGAATCATCAAGGGTCCGTTCAAACCATTGGGTTGCAGCAGTTATAGCCGGATTAAGAGAATTCACTATTACAAACCGTGATAGAGCTGCAATTCTTTCGCAGCGCATTGGATTCCTCTTATATGCCATTGCAGAGGAGCCTATCTGGTTCTTTTCAAAAGGTTCTTCTATTTCCTTAAGACTCTGAAGCAATCTAATGTCGTTGCTGAACTTATGAGCGGATTCTGCAATTTGTGTCAGAACATCAAGTACCTGGCTGTCTAGCTTCCTGGAGTATGTCTGGCCTGTAACAGCAAAGCTCTTGTCGAAGCCCATCTTTTCTGTAACTCTCCTGTCCAGCTCCTTAATCTTCTCATGATCCCCATTAAAAAGCGACATGAAGCTGGCCTGTGTACCAGTAGTACCTTTTACGCCCCTGAGCTTCAGCCTTTTTAGCCGAGAATCAAGCTCTTCCATATCCATAAGGAAGTCCTGAAGCCACAAGCAGCCTCTCTTTCCAACAGTGGTAAGCTGTGCCGGCTGAAAATGCGTAAAGCCCAAAGTAGGCATCATCTTGTATCTTTCTGCAAAATCAGAAAGATTCTTTATAACATTGAGAAGCTTAGTCCTTATAAGCTTCAAGCCTTCCGACATTTGTATTACATCTGTGTTGTCACCTACAAATGCGCTGGTGGCGCCCAGGTGTATTATGGGTTTTGCCTTTGGGCATTGGAGACCGTAAGCATGAACATGAGACATGACATCATGGCGCGTCTCTTTTTCCCGCTTTTCAGCATCTTCATAATTTATGTCATATATATGCTCGTTTAATTCGTTTATCTGTTCCTGTGTGATTTTAAGCCCCAGCTCCATCTCGCTTTCTGCAAGTGCCACCCAAAGCTTTCTCCATGTAGAGAATTTGAAGTCTTCAGAAAAGATAAAGGACATTTCCTTGCTTGCATATCTGCTTATTAAAGGGTTCTGATATTCCTTCCTATCCACGGCAATGTACCTTCCTATTTAAGATTTTCTTTTATAAAGCTTTCAAAGGCGTCGAGTCCGGTTCTTATTATTTCCATTGAAGTTGCGTACGAGAGCCTGATATAAGTATCATTTCCAAAGGCAGCTCCTGGTATTACTGCAACATGGCCTTTTTCAAGCATTATCTGTGCAAAATCCAGGGAGGAATTAAGCTTGACTCCACATAATTTCTTTCCCATATAGTTGCTTATATCGGTATACACATAGAAGGCCCCTTCAGGTTTAGCACAGCTAAGACCTTCCATTGTATTTATTCTCTCAAACATATAGGTTCTTCTTTTTTCGAATTCCTGCACCATTTTTGCTACATCATCCTGTGGTCCGTTCAAAGCTGCTGTTGAAGCATATTGAGTAACGGAATTCGGGTGTGATACAGCGTGACTCTGGACACTGGACATTGCTTTTATAACCTTTTCATTCCCTGCTGCATAACCTAATCTCCAACCTGTCATAGCATAAGCCTTGGACATCCCGTTAATCACGATTGTCAGTTCTTTAATTTCAGCACCAAGAGAAGCTATGCTTATATGCTTTTTGCCATCATATATCAGCTTTTCATATATCTCATCGGATACTACAAATAGATTATTTGCTACTGCAACTTCGGCGATATCCCTAAGCTCCTGTTCAGAGTATACTGCACCCGTAGGATTGCTGGGTGAATTCAATAGTATAGCCTTGCTTCTTGGATTTACAGCCTTCAGGAGTTCTTCCTTAGTAAGCTTGAAATTGTTTTCCTTTTTTGTTGGAACCAATACGGGTACTCCATCATTAAGCTTTATTATTTCTGTATAACTAACCCAGTAAGGCACTGGTACAATAACCTCATCCCCCGGATTAAGAATTGCTGCAAAAGCGTTAGAAAGTGTGTGCTTGGCACCACTTGATGCTATTATTTGGCTGGGTTCATAAGTAAGCATGTTATCTCTTTTAAATTTGGCGCATATGGCTTTTCTGAGATCAAGGGTACCTTGTGCAGCAGTATATCTTGTGAAGCCTTTTTCTATAGCTTCTATAGCTGCATCATTTATATATTTTGGTGTGTTAAAATCAGGTTCACCTGCACCAAAGCCATAAACCTTGACTCCATCTGCAACCATTTGCTTAAGCTTTGCATCTATAGCAAGCGTCATTGACGGAGCAATATTCGATATTTTTTTAGAAAGTTTGATTTCCATCTCTTCCCCTCCAGATTTTGCTGTTTGCAGCTTCTTTGAGCTGTTGAACATATTTATAATCAACCGAACAGTTTCCTATTATCGGCTCATTATGCAACTTGATGCCATGGCAGTCAGAACCGCCTGTAATTAATAGCCTTCTGGTATTTGCAATTGCCAGTGAATTTCTTATAGTCTCATCATCATGCTTTGTATGGTATGCTTCAATTCCGCCTATTCCAAGGTCTATAATCTTTCCAATATGTATTTTATTTCTTATTAGTCCGGGGTGTGCCAGTACTGATACCCCTCCTAATCGTTCTATCATTTCTATTGCTTCCCGGCAGCTGAGCTTATACCTCTCTACATAGGCCGGACAGCCCTTTCCAATGTATCCTTGAAAAGCTTCCTTAATATTGTTAATATATCCTTTGACAATCATTGCTCTGGCAATATGCGGCCTGCCTATTGCCCCATTATCAGCTATATCTTTAACCTCTTCAAGTGTTATATTAACACCCATGCCGTTCAGCTTGTTTACTATCTTAGAAGCTCTCTCGTATCTAGAATTCTGTATTTTTTCGAGTGTATTCAGGAACCATTCAGCCTTATAATCAATGTAGTAGCCAAGAATATGGATTTCTTCCTCTTCATATAAAGTGCTAAGCTCAATTCCCGGTACTACCTCAATTCCATACTTTGATGAAGCTTCCATAGCTGGTATGATGCCATTGACAGTGTCGTGATCAGTTATTCCGATTGCTGTCAATCTTTTCACACTAGCCCATCTTACCACCTCTTCGGGACTCAAAAGTCCGTCAGAAGCCGTTGTATGTATATGTAAATCAGCTTTTTGCATATAAAGCCTCCTGTACAGTAAAAGCTGTACAACCTCTAAAAATAAATACGTTATATGATATATATTTCACCAACAAATAACATTATATCATTATTTCAACAAAGCGCACAAAAGTATTTTTATTTTTTATTTAAAAAATAATACCTGCTTATACTTAAGCAGGTATACAAGCCTATCTGGGTTCTATTATCAGCTTAATAGCTGTCCTTTCTTCACCGTCTATCTGAATATCAGTGAAGGCTGGTATGCATATCAGGTTTATTCCTCCTGGTGCTACAAATCCTCTAGCGATTGCAACTGCTTTAACGGCTTGATTCAGTGCGCCAGCACCAATAGTTTGTATTTCTGCGGAGCCTTTTTCTCTCAACACTCCTGCTAAAGCTCCTGCAACAGAATTAGGGTTCGATTTAGCTGATACCTTTAATACATCCATTTAAAGCCCCCCTTAATTAATAGTAATTAATCCAAAATATTCTATTTAAATATTCTAGTTGTTAATTCTACAAATAATTCGCAATTCCTCCTTTTTTCTACAATTTTGAATTTTGAATTATTTTAGTGGGGATTGCTTAAATAATCCTAATAATGCTTGTCACAGCGCTATTATCATCAAGTGCTATTTTTACGGCTCCAAGAACAGCTTCACCGCTTGCAACTTCAAAACGTGCAGGCATGCCAGTAATAAATTTCCTTATTACGATGTCCTTATCAACTCCTAATATGGAATCTCTGGGACCAGTCATTCCTACATCAGTTATATATGCAGTTCCGCCTGGAAGTACCCTCTCATCAGAGGTTTGGATGTGGGTGTGCGTACCAAGTACAGCTTTTACCCGTCCATCAAGATACCAGCCCATGGCAAGCTTTTCTGAGGTAGCTTCAGCATGGAAATCAACTATTATAATATCTGTCTTGCCTTTTAATTCTTCAAGTATTTCATCAATTATCTTGAAGGGACACTCAATACAATCCATAAAAACCCTGCCGCACAGATTGATTACTGCTATTCGCTTTCCTACCTTTTCTGTTATTCTGAATCCTTTACCAGGAGTACCCTTGGGATAGTTAGCAGGTCTTACCAGCTTATCTGATTCCTCTATGAATTCAAATATCTCTTTTTTTGCCCAAGAGTGGTTGCCCAATGTAATCATATCAACTCCCATGCCAAGCAGCTCATCATATGTACTTTTGGTTATGCCAACACCACCAGCACTGTTTTCACCGTTTACAATGATAAAATCAATATTATTATCATTCACAAGCTTTTGGAGATTCATAGCCAGATAATTCCTGCCCGGTCTCCCTACTACATCACCGATAAATAAAATGTTCATATGTACCTCCAACTTTTTTGCTACGTGCTTCGTGCCACGTGCTACGTGGTAAGTATGGATATTCCTTAGGGTTTCAGATACTTCACTATGTTCAGGATGACATTCCCCCACGTAACCTCGAACCTCGCACCTCGAACCCGATAATATATTATTATGATTAAAAAAGGCGGCAACATGCATTATGCATGTATTGCCGCTCATTTTCTATTTTGCATATTCAATTGCCCTAGTTTCCCTGATTACATTGACTTTTATCTGACCAGGGTATTCAAGCTCGTCTTCAATTCTCTTGACTATATCTCTGGCTATATAGACGATTTCGCTGTCGCTTACATCCTCTGGTTTAACCATGATTCTAACTTCCCTACCGGCTTGAATAGCAAAAGATTTTTCAACTCCAGTAAACGAATTTGCTATCTCTTCGATTTTTTCCAAACGTTTAATATAGGATTCCAAGGTTTCCCTTCGTGCTCCAGGTCTTGCAGCGGATATAGCATCGGCTGCCTGTACTAACACTGCTTCAACAGTTGTGGCTTCTATATCGCCGTGATGCGCTGCCACAGCGTGGATTACTTCAGCAGATTCCTTGTATTTCTTACAAAGGTCAGCACCTATCTGAACATGAGGGCCTTCTACTTCATGGTCTACTGCTTTTCCTATGTCATGCAAAAGACCAGCCCTTTTTGCGAGCTTGACATCTACTCCAAGCTCTGCAGCCATTGCCGCTGCTAGGTGTGCTACTTCTATAGAATGCTTCAAAACATTCTGTCCATAACTTGTTCTGTATTTCAATCTTCCTAAAAGTCTTATAATCTCTGGGTGCAATCCGTGCACTCCAGTATCGAAGGTAGCTTGTTCGCCCTGCTCTCTAATGTAGTTATCTACTTCCTTCTTGGACTTTTCAACCATTTCTTCAATCCTTGCAGGATGTATTCTTCCATCAACTATGAGTTTTTCAAGAGCAACTCTTGCAACTTCTCTTCTTATAGGATCAAAACCAGATAATATTACCGCTTCTGGTGTGTCATCAATAATCAAATCGATGCCTGTGAGTGTTTCCAACGTTCTTATATTTCTGCCTTCACGGCCTATTATTCTGCCCTTCATTTCATCATTAGGCAGTTGTACAACAGATACTGTGGTTTCTGCAACATGGTCAGCTGAACACTTTTGAATGGCACTCGCAACGATTTCCTTGGCTTTTCTATCGCCTTCTTCTTTAGCCTTGGCCTCAATATCCTTGATCATCATTGCAGCTTCATGCCTGATTTCTTTTTCAATATCATTCAAAAGTAAATGTTTTGCCTCGTCTGATGATAAGCCCGATAATCTTTCAAGCTCCTCTACCTGTTTCTTGTAGAGTTCTTGTACTTCTTCGTGGGATTTTTGTATTTCTTTTTGTTTTTTTATGTTCGCTTCGTCTCTTTGTTCCAGGGTTTCAACCTTCTTATCCAAAAGTTCTTCCCTCTGGAGCAATCTTCTTTCAATCCTCTGTATTTCATTCCTTCTGTCTCGGGTTTCTCTTTCCAGTTCACCTCTAAGCTTATGAACCTCTTCCTTCGCTTCAAGCACCAGTTCTTTTTTCTTGGTTTCTGCTTGCTTCTCGGCCTCTGAAACAATCTTAGCAGCTTGAGTCTCAGCGTTTTTTATCTTTGATTCAGCAATATATCTTCTAACTAAAAACCCAATAAAAAAGGTAATTAGTGCAATTGCTATATAAACTATAAGCTCGATAACAATTTCACCTCCTTGTATAATATTTATTCTCGACTATCGGTAACGGCTTCCACAAAACCTTTTTTCAAATCATCATTTACATAATCATTAAAAATCTTATAAGAACATCTCACTCTCAACTGATACACCACATCAAAATAATTTTATATCTTATACAAAATTTTGTCAAGTTATTGTGACAATTCAAACAATTTAAGAACGATTTGCAAAATTCCGAGAATTTTGCTAGTAAAGTAGTATTTTTCAGTTTTCCTCAAGGTCAAGAGTATCAATTATTTTCTTGCATACATCTACTCCATAGCCTTTTCTATATAGATAGCTCAAAAGCTTTGATGCCCTTTCTCGCTTATCTCCTTTTATACTTGCTGCTTTTTTTTGAGCAGCTTTCATAGCAGATGCGTAATCGTCGATATCAGCTTCTTCAAGCTTTTGCTGGATGACTTCGCTATCCACTCCCTTATTTGCCAGCTTGTAATATAAAGTGCGTTTGCTGGTGCCAGTCACATCCTTCGAGCTCCTTATAAAACTCTCGGTGTAACTTTCGTCATTTATATATCCGACTTCCCTCAAATACTCCAATGCTAAGCTTATTGCTTTTTCATTATGCTGTTTTTCCTTCAAGCGCTTTCTGATCTCGCTTTCTGTCTTTGAAGCGCGCGCCACTATATAGAGTGCTGCTCTAAGCGCACTCTTATTCTGTATTATTTCCAACTTTTGATTGAATTCATCCTCATTTAGCTCCATTCCTTCGCGAAGCTTCAGCTCTTCCTGTATATCCTTATCGATAGAACTATGATATTCACCATCTATGTATATACTGCATCGGTTGCTATTCTTTTTTTGTACTTCAATCTTTGTAATTTTCATAGACTTCACACCCTAACTATAGAAATTAACCTCTATCGCTAGATAGAGGTTATTGTGATTCATAAATTATTATTTATTAAAATTCATCGTCCTCAGCTGCATCTTCTAAAACTGCAGGTATGGCTTTTGATTGTCCCATGTTGAACATTTCTCTGAGCTTAGCTTCTATTTCTTTTGTAAGTTCAGGATTTTCTTTCAGGTATTGCTTTGCATTTTCTCTACCTTGTCCTATTCTTGTATCTCCGTAGGAATACCATGCACCACTCTTCAATACTACGTCGTTGTTTGCTGCAACGTCAAGTACGCTGCCTTCTCTTGAAATGCCTGTACCATACATTATATCAAACTCTGCCTGCTTAAATGGCGGCGCAACCTTATTCTTAACTACCTTGACTCTTGTTCTGCTGCCGACTACATCGTTGCCTACTTTAATATTCTCAATTTTTCTTATATCAAGTCTTACTGAAGCATAAAACTTGAGTGCTCTTCCGCCTGACGTTGTTTCAGGGTTGCCAAACATAACGCCGACTTTTTCTCTAAGCTGGTTTATGAATATTACAGTGGACTTTGATTTACTGATGGCTCCCGCAAGCTTTCTAAGTGCCTGAGACATAAGTCTTGCCTGCAAGCCTACATGAGCATCGCCCATTTCTCCATCTATTTCCGCCTTTGGAACCAATGCTGCAACGGAGTCAACAACAACTACATCAACTGCTCCGCTGCGAACAAGTGTTTCTGCTATTTCAAGAGCTTGTTCCCCTGTATCCGGCTGAGAAACAATTAGGTTCTCAGTATCAACTCCCAGGTTTTTAGCATATACAGGATCCAAGGCATGTTCTGCATCAATAAAGGCTACTTCGCCGCCATTTCTTTGCGCTTCAGCTATTATGTGAAGTGCTACTGTGGTCTTACCTGAGGATTCAGGTCCATATATCTCAACTATTCTTCCTCTTGGAACTCCACCTATACCCAATGCGATGTCAAGTTCAATGGAGCCTGTAGAAACAGCTTCCACATTCATTTTTGTAGAGTCACCAAGTTTCATTATTGATCCTTTACCAAATTGCTTTTCAACCTGGCCTAAAGCGAGTTCTATCGCTTTCTTTTTATCCGTCATTTTATCATTCATTGCAGCGCTCATTAACTGCTACACCTTCCTTTCATACATGTATGCCTTAAACAGCATATCGAACAAATGTTCTTATATTTATATTATATTATACTGCTATATATTAGTCAAGAATATTACATAATTTTACTATTTTTTCTTTAGCAATAGCAGCTCTTTTCTTAGCAAATCAAGCGCCCTGCTGCTGGAGTTCCATTTTATCCTTTTCCTGTTTCCGTTGAACAAGAATTTATGTGCCTTTACAGTATCACCTATTGCAATCCCAACATAACATAGTCCAACTGGCTTTTCTTTGCTGCCTCCGTCTGGTCCTGCTATGCCGGTTATGGAAAGTCCGATATCTGTAGCATTGATTCTTTTTACGCCTGCAGCCATTTCTTCTGCAGTTTGGCTGCTTACGGCACCATAATTCTTTATGGTATCTTCTTTTACTCCCAAAATCTTAATCTTTGCCTCATTGCTATAGCTGACAACGCCACACATAAGACTTGCAGAGGCTCCGGGAACATCCGTCAAGCGGCTGGCTATCAGCCCACCTGTACAGGATTCTGCAAGAGATAGGGTCGCACTGTTTTCTATAAGCAGGTTCATAACTACGTCTTCCAGACTTTCATCGTCATAACCGTAAATGGCTTCACCCAGTATTGCTCTTACTCTTTCCTCCATCTGATCAATCAGTCGGTCGGCCTCCTCTGAAGCATCGGTCTTTGCAGTAATTCGCAGATGTACTTCCCCATCCTTTGCGTAAGGTGCAATTGTAGGATTAGTCTGTGTTTTGAATATTTCTTTAAGCATATCCTCAGCAGCTGATTCACCTATACCGATTATACGAAGCATTCTGGACTTAATGGTGGAATGTACTTTTGTCTTGAGGTATGGCAGTACCTTATCTTCAAACATAGGATACAGCTCTTTTGGCGGGCCTGGGAGCATTATTACTATCTTGCCATTCTTCTCAATCAATACACCCGGAGCAGTTCCGTTGTCGTTTTCCAATATTGCAGCACCTTCTGGGATATTACCCTGTTTGAGGTTGTTCTCAGTCATAGGTCTTTCCATGGCCTTGAACATGCTTTCAATTTTTTTGATACTGGCTTCATCAGGCAGCAGCTTCAATCCTAACGCATCTGCAACACCTTCCTTTGTCAGATCATCAACTGTGGGACCCAAGCCGCCACTGGTAATGACAAGGTCGGCACGCTCAAGGCTTGACTTAATGGTGTCTGATAGCCTTTGCAGGTTGTCTCCCACTGCTACATGATAGAATACGTCTATCCCAAGGTCAGCAAGCTTCTGGGACAGATACTGGGCGTTTGTGTTAACAATATTGCCCAGCAGCAATTCAGTACCTACAGCTACAATTTCGCATTTCATTTTATATGGCCTCCATGTTACATCATTATGTTTGAATATTAAAAAAGGCTTAAACTTATAGATTTAAGCCTTTTCATTTTATCTGCTACTGTTTTATATTTTGCAATACCCGAATGTTCTTGCCAAAATAATCAAGCCCTGATAGTACAGTAATTATAAGTGCTGCATAAACCATTATAATATCCATTGGCAGATTCACAAGGCTGAATGGATAATTGCCCAGTACGAGCACTGCTATTGCAATAATCTGTATTACAGTTTTTATTTTGCCGTAATTACTTGCGGCTATAATAACATTCTGAGCTGCGGCAAGGCTTCTAAGACCTGTGACAGCAAATTCTCTTGCAAGTATAACAAAAACTATCCAGGCTTCTATCCTGCCAAGCTGTATAAGTACAACAAAAGCACCGGTAACCAGCAACTTATCGGCAAGGGGATCCATGAATTTGCCGAAGTCGGTAATCATATTATATTTTCGTGCAATATACCCGTCCAATTTATCTGTCAGTGAAGCTGTAAGAAACACTGCTAATGCGGCTTCCATATGATAAGGAAATTCTACCAGCATCAATACCATGAAAATTGGAACCATAAGTATTCTTATTATTGTAATTTTATTTGCCAGGTTCATCAATTCTCCCCCCCACCAAATCGTATTCATAAGCCTTATTGATTTTCACAAAGCAAAAATCACCAGGTATCAAATCCTTACTGGATTTGAAATATACTTTTCCATCAATTTCAGGCGCATCCATATAGCTGCGTCCGAAGTATTCGCCGGAGGATATGCCTTCTATCAGCACTTTAATAGTCTTTCCAATAAGCTTCCTGTTGTTTTCCTGTGATATGTCCTTTTGAAGAAGCATTATTTTCTGCAGCCTCTCCTGCTTTACTGCTTCGTCAACTTGATCGGGCATACCGTAAGCGGCTGTATCCTCTTCTCTGGAATATGTGAACACTCCAAGTCTGTTGAACTTCACTTCAGATACAAAATCATACAGCTCTTCGAAATCCTTCTCAGTCTCTCCTGGAAAACCCACTATAAGAGATGTTCTTAGGATTATTCCCGGCATACTTGTCCTAAGCTTCCTAATAAGCTCCAGTATTTTTTCCTTGCTGCTTCTGCGGGCCATTTTCTTTAGGATGCCATTGCTTGCATGCTGTATGGGTATGTCCAGGTATTTGCATATTTTTTCTTCCTTAGCGATAGTATCAATGAGTTCATCGCTGAATTCGTCAGGATAAGAGTACATAAGTCTTATCCATTCTATACCTTCAATTGCAGCAAGCTCTATTAGAAGCTCGCTTAACCTGTATTTTCCATAAAGGTCTATGCCATAACGGGTTATATCCTGTGCTATTATATTCAGTTCCTGTATTCCATTCTTTGAAAGCTCTTCTGCTTCTTCAAGAATATCTTCCATTTTTCTGCTTCTGTATCTTCCGCGCAGAGTCGGTATGATGCAGTAGCTGCACCTGTTGTCACAGCCTTCTGCTATCTTCAGATATGCTGACGCACCAAAGGTAGAAATACGTCTTGGAAGCTTATCAATGTCAACCAGCTCTTGGTGCCCATATCTAACTATCTTTTCACCCTGTAGGGTTTTTAGTATTACTTCTGTTATATCCTTGTAATCTCCGGTGCCGATAACTGCATCAAGCTCGGGAAGCTCTTTTATAAGCTCTTCCTTATAGCGTTCTGCCATACAGCCTGATGCTATGAGCACCTTGCATTTCCCATTATTCTTGTATTCGGACATTTCAAGTATGGTATCAATTGACTCTTGTTTTGCACCTTCTATAAAGCCGCAGGTATTTACTATTATTACCTCTGCTATTGAAGCATCGTTTGTGATTTCATAATTATCATTAAGAATGCTCTGAACCATAACCTCTGAATCAACAAGATTCTTTGAGCATCCAAGAGATACAATTGCTGCTTTCAGCTTCAAAAATTTCGCTCCTCCCATTTCCTTCTAGTGCCCTGTGCTGGAATTCGTTTCTAGCAGCATGACACAATATCTATGAAAAGTATATTATATTAATATGCAGGTGTCAAAGCATTATATCATTTCGTCCAGATCTTCCTTGCTTATAAGTACCTTTCTGGGCTTGCTGCCTTCGTAGCCGCCGATTATCCTTCGCTCCTCCATTTGGTCAATAAGCCTTGCAGCTCTGCTGTAGCCTATTTTCAGCCTTCTTTGAAGCATGAGTATTGATGCCTGTCCGCTTTCTACAACTATCTCAATGGCTCCCTTTAATAACACATCAACATCGGCATTCTCATCAAACTCAACACTATGTTCTATTTCTTTAAGTATTTCATTATTAAAGTTCACAGGCACTTGATCCTTAATATAGTTGACCAGCTTTTCAATTTCCTTATCTGATACAAAGGCACCCTGTACTCTTAAAGGCTTTGCTTCTCCAACAGGGTAATAAAGGGCATCCCCTTTTCCCAAAAGCTTTTCAGCGCCGCCCATGTCCAATATAGTTCTCGAGTCTATCTGTGACGATACTGCAAAGGATATTCTTGAAGGAATATTTGCTTTTATAAGTCCGGTTATTACGTCAACAGAAGGCCTCTGTGTCGCCACAACAAGGTGTATTCCTGCAGCACGGGCCATCTGAGCCAGCCTGCAAATAGAATCTTCAACTTCGCCGGGAGCAACCATCATCAAATCCGCCAATTCATCTATTACGACTACTATCTGCGGAAGCTTCTCTATACCTTCTTTATTAATACTATTGTAACCATATATGTCTCTAACATTATTAGCCGCAAACTTCTTATAACGCTCAGTCATTTCCATGACAGCCCAGTTCAAGGCTCCTGCTGCTTTCTTCGGATCTGTCACCACCGGGACCAAAAGGTGAGGAATGCACTTGTATACGCTAAGCTCAACCACCTTTGGATCAATTAGCAGCAGTTTTACTTCATCTGGAGTAGCCTTACAAAGAATGCTTGCTATTAATGTGTTTATGCATACGCTCTTTCCTGAACCTGTAGAACCGGCAATAAGCAGATGCGGCATCTTTGCCAGATCCCCTACAATATTTGCGCCGGCCACATCCTTACCAATCGAAAAGGATATCTTTGACTTTTGATTTTTAAATTCATCTGACTCCAACACTTCTCTCAAAAGCACGCTGGATACGTCTTTATTGGGCACTTCGATTCCTATTGCAGCTTTTCCCGGTATAGGAGCCTCTATCCTAATCCCAGGAGATGCAAGGCTGAGAGAAATGTCATCAGCAAGACTCAATATCTTGCTTACTTTTACACCTGGACTCAACTGAAGCTCATATCTTGTGATTGTAGGACCAACAGAAACCTGTGCTATATTGGCACTGACACCGAAATTCTTGAGTGTATCCTCCAAAATTTTAACATTGGTCATTACTTCTTTTTTCGCATTGCCCGTCTTGTTTTCAACCGGTAAATTCAGAAGATTTGTTGGTGGCAGCTTATAATTTGCGTATTGCTTGTTATTTATCGGAACTATGGTTGGTACAGCATCAGTTTTTGAAGTCTGATTGTCTTTTGTGGGTTTATCCTTCAGTTCTGAAAGCTCTGCGATATCTTTAGCCTTTTCATTTGTCTCATTTTCTTCTTTGGTTTTGAAGCCTTTATCAAAATGCTTGGTGAAATCCAGTATTTTGATTTTCTTGTCTATACTTTTTATTCTCGCTTCATCATCAATTTCTAATAAACTATGTTCTTCCTGCTTCTGCGCAGCTGTTTTCTTCTGAAGTTCCCTTGTAACCGCAGCTTCCATGTCTTTGTTCTTGAGTTTCGCATACAAGTTTAATACCGATTGCTTTATATACTCAAGAATATGTGAGAAGGCTATCTCGGTAAACATAAGTACTGAGATAATGTAGAGCGCTGCAACAAGTACTATGGTTCCAATCATTCCGAACAACTTGATTAAAGCATAACCCAGGAAGCCGCCTACAGCACCTCCTCCTGCCCCTACATTCAAAGAACCCAGGTCATAGGAGTATTTCACTGCATCAAGCCATTTGGAATCAGCACCTTTTAATATGTCGTAGTTTGCGATGAAAAGTGCTATAAGCGTAGCAATCAGAAATATACAGAAAGAATAAAACTTGATGTTAATCTGCATTTCATTTCTTCTGTATACCATAGCCAATCCAAGTATGATAATTAATATTGGGATTATGTAAGCACCCAGACCAAATACTCCAAGAATGAGAATTCTAATCTGTTCGCCTACTATACCTGAGTTTTTGCTGAAAAGGCTTATATATATGTATATACTGGCCAATATCAAGGATACGCCTGCAATTTCATACTTTATATCGTTCTGTATATTTTTCTTCGACAAGATATCACCTCATAAAATACATAATGAATTCAAGCGTTTAACTCTAATTCTAATGATATTATATCCTTATTTGGCAGTTGTTGCAACTAAGCCATCATTTATTGTGCATTGCAGAGACTATGCTTTGGTCATGCAATACAAAAAAAGCTGCTCCACGCAATATATGCACGAAGCAGCTTTAACTAGTTTTTTTATTGTTTTTCCTTTTCTTGCTTCGCAGCCTTTATTAGACTTTGGAGTTTGGTGAGTGCTTGATGCAGCCCTCCTATTTCCTTAATTAATCCATACTTTACAGCTTCCTGACCTACCAGTACTGTTCCAACATCATTAGCTAACTCGCTGGTTGTAAACATTAGCCTCTTTACAGTTTCTAAATCTATATGACTGTGCTCCACTATAAATCTGATTATGCGTTCCTGCATCTTATTAAAATATTCGAAGGTCTGTGGAACGCCTATAATCAAACCGTTCATCCTAATAGGATGTATTGTCATCGTTGCAGTTGGTGCTATGTAAGAATGAGTTGCCGATACCGCCAGCGGCACTCCTATACTGTGCCCTCCTCCCAATACAAGAGAAACCGATGGTTTATTCATGCTTACAATAAGCTCTGAAAGCGCTAAACCTGCTTCTACATCTCCGCCTACTGTATTGAGTATCAGAAGCAGTCCCTCAATCTCCGGATTCTCTTCTACTGCTACAATCTGCGGAATTATATGCTCATATTTGGTCGCCTTGTTTTGAGGCGGCAGCACTAAATGCCCTTCAATCTGGCCAATTATAGTTATGCAGTGTATGTTGCTCCTGAATTGGGGCACTCGAGTTTCTCCCAGTTCCTTTATGTTTTCAACAGTCTTTTCCTTATTTTCATTATTTGTTTCTTCAGCATCAGTGTTTCCAGCTGATCTGAATCCATACATATTATTCAAGCAAATCACACTCCCGGGTTTTATTTGAAAGTCAGTCCTCATTTGTATTGCTATTGTAGTTTATATTTTTACCTTAAAAAGAAACAGTATGCAAAAAAAAAGCAAATCCTAATGATTTGCTTTTTTAAACGGTTTGGAGCATTCAGAAAGTATTATACGGTTGTTTTCCCCATATCGAATTCCTGATGCAGAGCATTGACTGCTGCATTGGCATTTACACTTTCTACAAGACAGGAAATAGTGGTATGAGAGTCTGAGGTCTGAAGAACCTCAATATTTTGTTTTGCGAGTGCGTTTATAGCCTTTGCCATTACGCCGGGCACTCCTCTCATTTTGTTACCGATTATAGTTACCTTACTGCAGTTTGTCCTGAGCTCATAGTTGTAGCCATACTTGCCAAGTGCTTCTTTAAGTTTTTCGATATTGATCTCCTCAACTATGAATACCTTGAAGTCAGGGTTGACATTGATCATGTCGATGCTTATTCCTTCTGCTGCTATTGTATTGAAAAGTTGGTTGTCACTTTCATATTCACCGCCTGAACCATCAAAGCGTATCCTCACTCTTGCCCTGCCGCTTACATGTGCTATGGCTGTCAGCAGCTTGTCACGCTTATCATATCTATATCTTCTATTCTTATCACAATTAGTTATCAAAGTGCCTGCTGAGTCAGTCATTGTATTCTTTATAAGAAGCGGAATGCTGCTTCTCATAGCCACTTCTACGGCTCTGGGATGGATGACCTTTGCGCCATACTCCGCCATCTGAAAAACTTCATTGTAATATATGGTATCCATAACCATAGCATCCGGTACAATCCTTGGATCGGCTGTCATAACTCCCTCAACATCAGTGTATATCTCAACTGCTTCAGCGTTGAGTGCTTCACCCATAATTGCACCGGTAACATCACTGCCGCCTCTGCCGAGAGTTGTTATTTCACCCTTTTCAGACTTGCCCTGGAAGCCTGCAATTACCGGTATTATATTTTCTGCTATGCAGTCATAAATGAATTGTGGTTCGACTCTCAATACTTCTGCATCACCAAAGTTCTCGTCGGTTATTATTCCTGCTTGCCCTCCTGTAAGCACTATGCTTTCAAATCCCCGCTTCTTTATTGTGTTTGCCAGTATTACACAGGATATGATTTCTCCACAGGACATAAGCAAATCCATTTCTCTTGGATTGCTGCTCACTCCTACTGAGTTGGCCAGGTTTATCAAAGTATCAGTCGCGTAAGGATCTCCACTTCTTCCAATAGCAGAAACAACAACAACAGGAAGAAACCCCTTATTTATAGCGCCTTCTATCTTATCGACTACCATCTCTCTTCTCTCATTGGTAGCAACTGAAGTTCCTCCAAACTTCTGTACTAGTATTTTCATCGATGCATCCTCCTAAATACGACGTATCACGATTTAAAATTTTCAATAATCATGGGTTGGTACTGCTTGCCTTCCATTGCCATCTCCACAGTGGGCGCCAGGAGTTCCATTTTCGCGACCAGAGAATTTCTCTTGACTGTTGGATTATCCTGTCCAAAGGGGATGAAATAATAATGCTTGGAATTAAGGAGTACTGCCAGGTTCTTTGCACTCATACCAAGTCCGTCATTGGAGGAGATGCCTATTACTATAGGTTTCCCGTTCCTTATATGGGATTTTGCTGCCATGAGCACTGGTGTATCTGTTATTGCGTTTGCTAGTTTTGCTAAAGTATTGCCTGTACAGGGTGCTATTACTAATATATCCATGAGCTCTTTTGGTCCTATTGGTTCTGCATCAGCTATAGTTTTTATAGCATTGTGTCCGGTTATTTCCTCAAACCTCTTTACCCACTCTTCAGCATTTCCGAACCTTGTGTCCATGGCAGCTGCATTTGTGGAAAATATCGGGTATACATTGGCTTTTAGGGAAACAAGCTTTTCCACCTCGGGAACTAACTTATCAAAGGTACAAAATGATCCGGTTATTGCTAATCCTATATTTAAGCCTTCTAGCTTCATAATAAGCTCCTCCCATTATATATCTTTAAGAATCTTCTTTATGGTGTCGTAAATATAAACCGCCGCTGACCTGCATGCAACCTTCCCCGGAATTCCAAGTGCATGAACTGTTTTTATGCCTTTTTCTGCTGCATATGCAAAATCAATTCCACCAGGGGTTGACGCCAGGTCCAGTATAAACACTTCTTTTTTAACCAATTCAAGCATCCCGCAATCCAACATCATTGCAGGAACTGTATTCACTATTACATCCATTTCTCCCAAGTAAGACGGAAGCTGTTCTATTGGCACAGCCTTCATGCCTCTTGCATTTATCCAGGCCTGATCGGAGTCCTTCCTTGCTTCCACGTACACATCCGCATTCAAACCCTTTAAATACTCTGAGAGGAGTTTGCCTATCCTTCCATAACCAAGAACGAGTACCTTGCTTCCGAACAATGTATCCCTCGTCTCGTTTATTATTATTGACAATGCTCCTTCAGCTGTTGGGATGGTGTTTAGTATCTGATAACCTTCATCGTTATAGTAATCCAAATATTCTACACTGTATTTTTTTGCAAGCTCCTTTGAATAGTTGTTAATTGCTCCTAATATTAGTTTCTTGCCTGTTCCGAGTTTCTTAAACAATTCTTCGATTTCAATATCAATGCTGGAATACTTTGAATTGATTTTGTGTACATCCTTAGAAAACGGTATGGGACAGACTATTACATCAGAATTCTCCAATGCTTCATCCATGTGCAAATAATTCTCGACGTCCTTTATCTCCACTTTGTCCATTCCATAAGTAGAGATTGTCATTCCGTTCTTTTTGAATATTGCTGCAAGTTCAACAAGCCTGTCATCACCGCCTACAATAAGGTATCTTGCGCTTTTCATATTAATTCCTCCATTATACAAAACTAGTATATAATATGTCATTTTTACTCTACTGGTGATTGTCCCACACCAATGCTGGTTCAGCCAATTTTTAACATACAAAAAGAGTTACAAGCTTTGCTTTGCTTGTAACTCTTTTCTCATTTTAAAATATCCGCAAAATCTATTATTATCATGTCATTGCCTATTTTCTTTATTCTTTCCCATGGAATCTCAATATATCTCTTATCAATGAAAAAGGATAGTGTGCCTTTATTCTCAGGGACTATCAGTGCTTTAATCTTGCCAGTCTCTCCATCCAGGAGCAAATCACAGTCTCCAAGGTATCCCAACCTTTCACAATCCGGAAGAGACACTATTTCCTTACCGCTTAACTTACTGAATCTCATGGTATCACCTCACCAATAAATTAAATATAAAAGCCATACTTAAGTATATTAGTAAAGTAGACAAATATTCCTAATTTATGTCCCTGTTGAGCCGAAGCCGCCAGCGCCTCTCTCTGTTACCTCAAGCTTATCCACTTCATGAAGCTTTGCATTTATTACCGGCATGAATACTATCTGTGCTATTCTATCTCCGGACTTTATTATGTAATCGCTGATGCTGAGGTTAATTACCGGACAAATTATCTCACCGGTATAATCAGAATCAATTACTCCAACACAGTTTGCGAGGGATATACCATATCTGCTGGATAGCCCGCTTCTGGGAAAAACAAAACCACCGATACCGCTGCGGGGAATCTGTATTGCTATACCAGTTTTCACCATGGCTCTTTCACCGGCTTTTATTATAATGTCCTCCGGGATACAGGCACTTAAGTCCATGCCTGCAGACCCTGCTGTAGCATATTCCGGAATCTTCGCCTCCAAGCCTTTATCACTGCTTGTCCTTATGTATTTTACAATTATCTCGTCCACTGCAACTCCTCCTTAAAAGAGTTTCCAATTTTTCACGCTGCCTTATTTAAACATATCTCTTATATCGGTATTGTTTTCCATAGAACCGATTACTGCAGCACCCATGCTGTCTGTATCGAATATATGCTTTATTATGCTGCTTACGCTGTCCATATCTACATTGTTTATTCTTTCCAATACTTCAGTGGGAGAATATATTCTATCAAGCAAAAGCTCAGATTTCCCAATAGAAATCATTCTTCCGCTTGTGCTCTCCAACCCAAGTATATAGCTGCCTTTAAGCTGCTCCTTAGAGTCGTAAAGCTCTTCCTCTGTAATTCCTGTTTTCTTCATTTCCCGTATTTCCTCCATTATGAGCGTTGCTACGCTTTTCAAATTGTCAGGCTTTGAACCCGCATAAATGGAAAACAAGCCGCAGTCCTCGAAGGAGGATGGATATGAGAATACTGAGTATGCAAGTCCTCTGTCTTCTCTAATCTTTTGGAAAAGCCTTGAGCTCATGGCTCCTCCAAACACATTGTTCAAAATCAGCATTGGATAGAAGGCTTCATTCTTTATATCAACCCCATTAAAACCCATGCAAAGGTGCACCTGTTCCGTAACCTTGCTCTTGAGTGTATACTCAGACTCAAACCTTGGGATTATGATGTTCGCAGAACTATTATCCTTCTGCTCTGCCTTCTCAAAATATCCTTTTATCTTTTTGACTACCTCATTATGTTTGAAATTCCCTACTACAGAGATGACTATATTCTGAGGAATGTAGTTTTCATTAAAGTAATGCACTATTCTTTCTCTATTAAGGTTCTCCAAAGAATCTTCAGTTCCCAGAATAGACATTCCCAGCGGGTTTCCTGACCATACTGCCTGACTAAAAAGGTCATGAACAAGATCCTCTGGAGAATCCTCGTACATACTTATTTCTTCTATGACTACGCCTCTCTCCTTATCTATTTCTTCACTGGAAAAGTTGGAGTTGAAAAACATATCCGCCAATACATCCAGAGCTATATCAAAATGCGTATCGAGCACCTTGGCGTAAAAGCATGTACATTCCTTGGAAGTGAAGGCATTAAGTTGTCCTCCAATTTTATCGATGCTATTGGCAATTTCCTTCGCTGATCTGTTTTTTGTCCCCTTAAAAAGCATATGCTCGATGAAATGCGAAATTCCGTTGTTTTCAAAATTTTCGTATCGTGAGCCCACTTTAACCCATATACCGATAGAAACTGAATTAACATATGATATTTCTTCAGTAACCAATCGTATGCCATTTATCAAAAGTTCTTTTTGAAACATTGTTAACCTCCTGAAGTATTTAGTATTCTAAACTGTACATCTCATTATATATAAAGTGTTATTTTTTTTCAATTATTTTCTAAAACGTCACTTACTGTCGTTATTTCATAGCCATGGCCTTTTAAGCTTTCAATCATCTGTGGAAGAGCTTCTATAGTAACCTTTGTGGGATGCATTAGTACTATTGCACCATTATGATGCTTTTTCTCCAAGCGTTGCAGTATCTTGTTATAATCCTTGGTATTCCAGTCTATCGTGTCTATGCTCCACATTATAACCTTATACCCCAAGGCTTCTGCAGAGGATACCACAGTATCATTCAAATCGCCATATGGCGGTGCAAAGAGCTCGGTCTTACAGCCGGTAATCCTTTTAACGATTTCTTCTGTTTTTAAAATTTCCTGTTTGTTCGCTTCAGGTGTCAGTTTGCTGTGGTATAAATGCTTGTAGCCATGATTGCCCAACTCATGCTTGTCATTATGTATGCTCTTTAACAACTCCTCATTCTTCTCCGCCCATTGACCTCCGATAAAGAAGGTTATTTCCATATTGTTTTCTTTAAACAGCTTAAGCATCTGAGGCAAGTATTCTTCTCCCCAAACTACATTGCAAGCGAAGGCTATCTTCTTTTCATCTTCCAGACCTTTATATATTGGTTCATAGTAGTTCATTGTATTTATGCTTATCATCCGTAATGCTGCTATGAAAAGAAGCAGAAACGCGAGCATTATGAGTATCACTAGAAGCTTTTTCTTACTGATTATTATTAACCTGGATTTCAAGACTATCCCTCCAAATTTAAATATATGGGTATAGTTATTCATATTCAGAGAAGAAGTCCAAAATACAGGTATTTAAAACATAAAAAAATCTTACTCGTGGCACGTGGCTCGAGGCTCGTGTAAAACAAAGAAAAACGACCTTTCGATCGTTTTGATTAATGCCTGATTTTTTTAATTATCCTATCCAAACCCCATGACAGCAGGTATCCCAATATTGCTATTGCTGCATATATGAGAGCATATGCAAGTCCTGAGCTATTGAACCTTACTAATATCACCAGAGCTGCTGCCAGTGCCGAAATAATTGCAGCAGCAACCAAGCCTATCCTCAGACGCTGAGATAATATTCCTGATATAAGTGCTGAAGCAGGAAAGAGTATAACCAGCAAGAAAGCCAGTTGCCCCAAATCATCTGGTGAAGTATAAGGTGCCAGCAGTACCGAAAGGGTGTTAAGGCCAATCGACACAATCAAAACTACTAAAATCCTAAGATATTTCTTATTATTCATTAAGTGCACCATCCTATTTATCGATTCATAACCATTTACGCTTCCCCCTCAACCCTTTATCTTGAAAACAATAATTCCTGAAATCATAATGGCAATTCCAAGGAGTTTTGTAATATCAAACTTTATCACCGGGCTGCTGAATAACCCAAAGGAATCAATGATTGTTGCAGCTATAAGCTGCGTAACCAGTAAGATAGCTACGCTATAGGTTGCACCAAGAGCTGAAATTGCATTCATTACGCTGAATAGTATTAGTACTCCCAGCATGCCTCCAATTAAATACAGTTTATTTGCCTCTCCAATTCTTTTAAAGCTTCCACTTCCTACGGCCATCATTATAATAAATGTGAATACAAACCCACTTGCATGAACAAAGGTATTTGTTTCCCAAAAACCTATCTTTTCACTTAATCTTGTATTGAATACTCCCTGCAGGCTTATAAATATTCCTGCTGCTATTGAAAACAATATTCCGTTCATGTCATTACTCCTTTACATTTGTATATCGCTTTATTCTAACCATCCTAATTCATTCAATACTGAAGTTTTTTCTTCGATTCTAATTCCATCTGCCTCTAAAAACTCTGCAAACTGCTTAAAGCATTTATAGAGTTCATCCATTAACCCCTTACTCTGTTTAATTCCAGGTTCCCACCACCAGTTTTTCACAATCAAGGTCCCAGCGCTCTTATCCCAACCCGGCTCAAACCTTGCTACGAACTTATCACCATAAAGCACCGGCAGTACATAATAGCCGTAGCTTCGCTCTGAAGCGGGCTTATATACCTCCCACCTGTAATCAAAGTCAAACAGTTCCTTTATAAGCTTCCTGTCCCAGAGCAAATTGTCTAATGGAGCCAGAACAGCGGCATGCTTTGATGACGTTTTGCCATTTAATATGCTATCCAACAGTCCCTTGTCCTCACACTTAATATAAAGTGGATACTTTACTCCCTCAACCAATACCTCTAAAATAATATTCTCTTCTAAAAGCTGTGCAAAAGCAGCATTTCTCTCTTTGCTTTTTAATCCATTTATCCCAAGCCAGGCATCCCCTGCTTTGTTCCAAAGCATGCCTATACCGCCTATTCTCCTAAGAACATACCAGCGATAATACTGACTGTCAGTAGTGTTTGGATCTAATGCGAACAACAGTTCTTCTGAAATGTGACGATAAGCAAAATCATATATTCTGCGAGTATAAGCCTTGTGATGTATGATGAGTTCTCCCCAGAAATACATGCTTTCCAATGCTGCACGGGATATGCTTGTGGGTGCCCAAGACCAATCAACTGTTTCTGAATAGCCCAAATCGATGGAGGACACAGGTCCTCTATCTTCTATATCTTTACGTATCTTGGACAATACATTATTGATAGGCCTGTCACTGTTTCCCAGCCTTTGTTTTGCCGCTTCCCTTAATCGGTTGAAATATGGCCAATCTTTTATGCAATAAATGGACATGTTTTTATCCCAGCCATCTATAAGCTTGCGATCCTCATACAACAGCTCCTGCAGCAGCTTTGGCTTAAAGTCTTTAATCCTTGCTTGCAGTACTAGTTCATGATTATGCCCTACGATATTCAGCGGGTCAAACTGAATGCATCCCACCTTGCTGATATAATCTATTATCCCTTGCTTTCCGGCGAACATTTGTTTGCCCATCAAGCCATGATATGTAAGAATGAATTGGCGAGCCTGCTTTTTTGTGATTTTTATTGCTTCCATCCACATTAATACCTCGGTTTTCTTTTCTTGGTAATAGTATGCAGAACATCTGTTCGTTTGTCAATATTATTATACCTGCCTCCATAGCAGCGTCAAGCCCTACCAGAACATCGCAGCAATAGAAGCAGCAAGTAATACATTTATTCGCTTCAAAAGTGCACTTGGATAAATGTCATAGCTGTAATTCTGGCTGTAAAACCTTGAAAAGTCAAGTATTATGAACCAGATGCTCAAGGCTAGTATAATAAATAGAGTTATAGAAACATAAAACTTCTTTACGTTTGTCATACTCTTACCTACCAGCTACTCCCATGTTTTCCAGACATCAGGCACATATCCCACAGTTGCCAGCTTGCCATTTCTCACAATAGGAGTTATGTACAGCTTAGGGTTCTCAAGCAATATTTCTTTCTTTATGATACTGCTGTTTATCTTGTTTAGGTTTAGCCTCTCATAATCATTTAAGTTCCTATTCATGAGATTAGCCAGACCTACAGCAGCCTCCACGCTGTCCAACTCCCTTTTGCTGAGACTCTTTACTGTCAAATCAATGTATTGGAACTTTATATTGCGTTCCTTGAAATATCGCTGAGCCTTTTTGGTATCAAAGCATTTATCTATCCCAAATATTTGTATATTCATCCTTAAGCTTCTCCTTAAGCATTAATCTCCAGAATCATCTCATACTGCTCAACATAGCACTCAAATCCCAATGTACTTAAAAAGTCCTTTGATACTTTTGAGCGGTCATCTAAATTTAAAACTGCAGCTTTGTCCGATTCAGTGTTGTTAATCAGATCAGTCATTATGCTTCTGGCAATTCCTTTGCGCCTGTAATTTCTATCTACACTTATCTGAGGAATATCCCCTGTTCTTTTATCAATTATTCCATAGCCAACTATTTTGCTATCAGTCCGAACTACAGAGTATACAAAAGCATTCTTTAAAGCACAGATAGACTCAATAGAATTCTGCCAGGCGGGCTGAATATCCCAAAATTCCTTCAACTGCTCCCAATCATCGGTTGTAAAGCCCTCTAAATGCTCTACAGCAAAGGTCTTCTGTGACTGATATTTACTTTTATCCAGTTTAAAGCATGAAAAGGTTCTTGATATTTCAAAGCCTTGCTTTCTATAAAGCTGGTAAGCTGATATATTCTGTTGTAGTACCTCCAATAAATACTGCTCGGCTCCTTCACATTTAAGCTGATCCAAAACATTATGGAACATCTTAGTCGTTATTCCTTGCTTTCTGTACTCTGGGACAACACCGGTTCCGGTATCGTAGGCTGTAAGCTTCCCGTTCCATTCTCTGAAGCCGTTAAGGATAAAACCAACCAGAACCTCACCGTTAAATGCTCCCATCGATTTATCGGGAATATAACCCCTTCTCTGAAGCATTTGCTTAAGCTTCCAAAGAGGTAAGTCAATTTGTACTTGGTAATCTGAGAATGCATTTATAAATGCTTGATGTATTATTTCTATATCTACATTTTCTAAAGTTTTATAATTGAACATAATTAACCCCCTGCTAGAACAGCTATAGCTTTATCCAATATTTGCATTCACCTTCAATGATGCTCTCCAATTTGCCATTGTTTCCTTCAATGACTCTTCTTGAAGGGATATTTGTCGCATTGCATGTGATAAGTGCTTCATCAATGGCCTTATCCTTTGCTTTCTTTAGAGCTTCCCTTAAAATGATAGTGCCATATCCTTTACCACGCTCTGTAGGTCTTATGCAATAACCTATATGTCCGCCATGCTCGCGCAAGAAGTCATTTAAACAGTGCCTGAACTTTGCTATTCCTACAGGCTTAGAATCAATGTACAGCCAATAAATTGTCTGGGGCACATATCCAGGCAGAAGATTTATACCTTTAGAATAATTCATGATCTCTTCAAGATAGTTGGGAAATTCCTCTGAAGTTATTCCATAGGCACTGTTCATAAACCCGTTTTCTCCCGGTCCTATTTCCTTCAACATATCAAATACATCGATACCATCCTGAGCAGACAGCTCAATTAGCTCTATTAGCATCTTAACCCCCTCCAAATAACTTTTTTAGCATCTGAAGTTATATAGCTTCAATAGATTATTTATCCTTATTCCTGATATATATATGCTTTATCCTTGAATTGCTGGACTCCCTTTCCTCAATCTGAAAGCGTTTTAGACTCTTAACAAGAGGAGTCAGCTTGGAAAAGCCGTAGTTCCTGGCATCAAAATCAGGTTGTTTCTTGGATATAAGATTACCAACATCAGCAAGAAAAGCCCATCCATTATCATCTGCAACATCGTTTACAGATGCAGATATCAGGTTGATTATTTCGGTGCCAATCTCCACGGAGCTGATTTTAGTTTCATGTTCAACAACATCAGCTTTACGGCTGTCGTTGACGTCTATTTCATCATGTTTGACAGGTGCATTTATAATTTCAATATATATGAACTTATCGCATGCGACAATAAATGCACTGGGCGTTTTTCTCTCACCTATGCCAAAGACCTTCATACCTGCTTCACGCAGTCGTGTAGCCAGTCTTGTGAAGTCGCTGTCGCTTGATATTATGCAAAAGCCGTCAACCTTTTCGGAATATAATATATCCATTGCATCAATTATCAAGGCAGAGTCTGAAGAGTTCTTCCCGGATGTATAACTATACTGCTGTATTGGAGTTATTGCATTTTCCAGCAAGGAATTCTTCCAGCCTGATAAGGTGGCTTTCGTCCAGTCCCCATAAATCCTTTTTATTGTAGGTGTCCCGTATTTAGCCACCTCCTCCAATATACCCCTTATATTCTTGTATGGAACATTTTCTGCATCAATAAGTACCGCAAGTCTTAAATCTTTTGTATCTGACATTTATTTTCTCCCTTCTAAGTAATTTATCCAACCCTAGTCCCAGCTGGCACCGGTTTTTCCGGTTGAGCTAAGACTGGTGTTATTCCGTCTGCGTAGCCAATATCAAATAACATGCCCTCAGATATTTGTCCAGCCATTTTTTTCGGTGCAAGATTAACAACAAAAAGTGCCTGTTGTCCTTCTATTTCCTTTGGGTTAGCTCTTTCACCCTTCATGCCTACGAGTATTGTTCTTTTAAAATCTCCAAAATCCACTGTCAGCTTTACCAGCTTATTAGATTTCTCTATGTCCTCAACTTGTATAATTGTTCCGACTCTTATATCAATCTTCTCTAGCAATTCCATCTCAATGTTAGGCTTTACCTCAGCTTTCATTGATCATTCTCCTTATGTAGAATTAGTCTTAGTCTTATGCGTTTAAAGCTGATTTTACCCATTCAGCGGCTCGCTCAAGCTCTCCGTCTCTCAAAGGACCTTCGGATTCTTTAACATAAAATCCTTCAGGCTGGATTATCAGCTTTCCACCCTTTTTTACGAGCTTATCAGCTATAGGTTTAGCTGCATATCCGAATATTTTAACGAAGCCGTTAAGGACTTTAGAATTTACATCTGTAGCGCTAATCCTTGTGTCAAAAGCAGCCACATTAATACCGTTGAGACCATTTAAAGGAATTTTAATCAGGAAGTCAACAGTTGCCTTTGTTGGTTTAAATGCTCTTGTAGGAGAGCCAACTATCAGCAAATTTACGCCTGTTAATTGATCAAGATTAATATCGGTCACCTTTAAAACCTCAACATTTTCTTGATTACCCAAGGAATCACCCATTGCCTTAGCTATTTTCTCTGTATTGCCAAAGACTGAATCATATACTATCAATGTTTTCATAATTTTATACCCCCCTATTTAATTTTCTATCACACAAGCAATGAATCTTCCGAATTCTTTGAAGCCTAATTTTTTATAACAATTTATAGCCGTTAGATTATTGACCTTTACATTAAGCCCTATAAACTGTATTTTCGTTATCAGGCTTTTTAACAGCTCTGCTACAACCTTTTCTGCATAACCACTCTTTCTATATTCGGGAAGAGTAGTTACATGAGCTACAGCAGCAACTTGATATTGTTCAGAATAAGCGAGTATGCCTGCAAAGCTTACTAGCTTTCCATTATCATAAGCTCCAAAATTCTCATTGGTTTTCACTGACTCATCATCCAGCCAAGCCTCAGGATAACTATTATCTATCAACTCTTTAATGTCTTTTATATCCTTATAACCAAGCCTCACAATCTCGTTATTCTGCTTTTTATCTATTGTATCATATTCGCAGAATCCCATATTTAAATATTCTTCATATTCATGAATGCAGTTTTGAGCGAACACCGCTTCTAGTGTGGCTTTATCTATATGAGTATAGAATCTAGACGGAAGGAATCTCTTCATTCTTCTAATGAGTTCAATATTATACTCTACATTATTAAAACTAGCTGCAAGTAATACCGGAATGGAATAATTGATATTTACCATGGCTATTTCCTTCAATTCATCATTATCATATAAACCATAGCACACAACATTTTTCCATTGATCATCTGATAGATTATTAAATTGATAGATATAATCATATCTCGTTTTACCCTTTAGATATTCGCACACTATATTGGTATCATGAACAACTCTTATTTTCTCACCAGTTTTCATAGTGTATTATCTCCTCAAGCCTCTTTCGGGGACGAGCTTTAGGAGTTTCATCGGCATATCCAAGGGTTAGAATACAAACTACATATTTGTCGGAAGGTATATTTAAAATCGGTCTTATTTCATTCTGTATGAACCACGCAACCCAGCAGGTACCCAAGCCTAGATTATCAGCTTCTAGTACAATATGCTCTACTGCAATTGATGTGTCTCTTATAATCTGCTTTAGTTCCTTCTCTGGGCTGTTGTCATTCAATGAAATTTCCACATCTTCTTTTACCCTGCAGCGAATGTCTGCCACGCACACTATAAAAATCGGTGCTGAAAGCATCCATTTCTGGTCATGAGATATCTCTGCTAATTTTTGTTTAGTCACTTCTGATTTTACAACTATGAAATGCCAAGGCTGTGTATTGCTGCCCGATGGAGCAAGCCTTGCCCCTTCCAGTAATTGAATTATTTTTTCGTCTTCTACGGGCTTATCAGAATATTTTCTTATACTTCTACGCGTTTCAAACTGTTTTATCATATATGAACTCCCTCTTTAGTTTTTTTCAAAGACCATTCTTCACGAGTTACAGCCATTATAGAATAATCTCTGTAGTCACCTTGCTCCAATTTATATTTCTTCAATACTCCTTCCAACGTAAATCCAGCTTTTTCCCCGATTACCTTCATTCCTGCATTCTCAACTCTTGTTAAAAATTGTATTCGCATAACATTTTTAGTATTAAAAATATAGTCTATAAACAGCTGCAGACACTCTCTTCCAAAGCCCTTTCCTCTTACAGAGCTTTCTGCAATCAAAATCCCAATTTCTAAAGTAGTGGTACTTCCGGGAACTTCTCTATAGTTCATTATTCCGATTGACTTGCCATTACTATCTTCAATCATTGTAAAAAGCTTGCTTTTGTCTTTTATCAGGACCTCCATACCTTCAATAAAAGATTCCTTATGAACCAAATGAGCATCCATAAAGCCGCCCACGTTTTCCTGGTTACTCATCCAAGCATAAGACAGTTCTAAATCAGTTTTTTCTATTGCTCTTATCTTAACATTTTTTCCTACTAACATTTTTTACCCCCTTAATTGTCTTTAAGAAACTTATTTCTTTTGAAAAATATAGGTTACAAAGAATCCCCTGTCATCATCATTTTCAATATACTCTATTAGATCGAATGAATTATTTAATAAATCGAAATCAGTAGGTTCGATTAAGTCTTCTTTTCTTATCTTCTGGTCAGCCTTATGTTTATGTCTAAATCCGGATACAAATAGAATTCCCTTCTCAGATATATGCCTCTGAATATCCTTTAATTGCTCTTGATTCAATCTATAGTGATTGATCAAAACGTTATCAAATACACCAATATGCTTTAGCGAGCCAGGAATATTTAAATCGATTTGTTGTGTCTCTATAGAATAATTCAGTCCTGCTGCAAACCTCGCCAGCCTTTCAAGAGCCTTATTACTAAAATCTATCCCTGTTACTTTAAAATTGTTACTAAGAAGAAACAAACTGTTTCTGCCGTCTCCGCATGCTATATCAATGACTGAGCCTTCCTTAAAATACTTAATGCTGTTTACCAATGAAGCTTCTGGCTCTAGTGCTTTATCACCTCTTTGCATGAATTTTTCATCCCAGTATTCTTTATTTCCCATATATTCCATATTCGTTTACTCCTAGTCATTTTTGTTGTGTATGCAGTGTATTTGACCTAATATACTCTCTGCATTTATCACATTTGATATAATACTTTTTCATAATCCTTGACAAAATAACGCTTGCCCTGCTGCATTATTTCATGACCCTCTATTTCAAGCAAAAACCTATGCTGGTCTATACCACCAGGATATTTTTCATTAAGCTCGCCACCCTTTTTCAAGGTGCGCCAATAGGGTGTTATATCACTGCTCCCCATATTTTCTCTTTCCTTTGATGCATTGGCAGCTATATTTATAAATATACCCGCTGTAAGCTGGCAAGTAAAATCAGCGTTATGCTTTTTAGCAAGAAATGCCATGATTTCATATGATGTAGTAAGCTTACCTATGGGTATTCTTTTCATTACTTCATCATATTCCATAGGTGCCGCAATAAGCATATTGCCAGTACCAAAGCGTTTCGACATCTTATTATCGAATCCTATGAACTCTACCTTTGGCAAATCTTTAGAGTTATGGAGTTTTTCATTGAACGATTTTCTAGCCATGACTTTTCCCCCTTGCCTCATACTCTCTAAAGCTTTGCTAGTTTTTCCTTGCATCACTAGCTATAGTAACCAGCTTGTTGGCAGCATCTATAACTACTTTTGGCTGATCTGTTTGAATGTAATGACTGCTGTCTTTAACAAATATGCGCTCGCTTTTATCAGATCAGGTGCGATTTAGTAGAATTACTCTATCAAATATTCGACTTTTGTTATTCTTGCATATCCGCCAAATGAAAGCTTATCTTTTGACCTGGACACTTCAACAGTTAAAGTTATATATAAGTTCAATTCTCTCTTACATGAATTTTCATCAACATAACTCAATGTAGTTTTCTTCTTACCAGTATAAGGGTTATTAGAAGTGCTCCAATGTTTAAGATACTCAGTTTTTACCAGGCTAAATTCCTTCCCTTTTGCCTTTAAGCTATTAATTAAAGCATCATGTTGTGTCTTGACTGAATTTTCGTTAAATAGTCCGGATAAATACTGTGAGTTACCATTATTCAACAAATCAATAAGCTCAGCTTCATAACTCTCATAAAGCCAATATAAATAAAACTCGTCAGGTCTGGCATTACTTTTTCTCAATTCAATATCTTTTTCAAAACTCTCCCATTTTACTATTTGACTTAATTTTAATTTATTATCAATTTTATTTACAGTATAAATCCATTGAAAATCTTTATTTGATTCACCTTTCCCCGGATATGCTATATTAATAGTTTCTATAACCTCGACCTCATAACTGCTGCTCGAGTCGTAATATAAAAAACCTATCTCATGAGAAACATATTTTTCTTTTATTCCTTTTATATATAAATCGTGCACTAGCTTTTTCTGAGAATCATATAACGAGCTACCTACTGCTAAATATGGCTCAACAAGTGAGAAATCATTATGGTTAACAGCCTCTACAAAACTAATTTCATAGCTATTTATTAAGTCAACTACTTGTACTGACTCGTCTTTTGTTTCAATAATAATAACGGATTCATTACTCCCCAAAATATCATTAGCTTTGTCTATTAAATCACCTTCACTCCAAGAAACACTATTCATAGATAATAAAATGGCCCAAAATATCAGATTCAATCTCATATCTACTCTCCTTAAATGCTTATTACTCTTAGAATTTCTTCTTTTCTTATACTATTCAAGGAAACCGGTTCGCTTGGTTCCGAATTATGCTGCATTAGAGACAGCTCCCACCATCCTACATCATGCCATTGTCCGAATTTGTATCCCACATTATTATATTGAGCAATTTTCTTAAAGCCAAAATACTCGTGGATTCCTACGCTTGCTTCATTGGGCAAGCAAATCCCAGCATAGACATTGTAATACCCTTGAAGCTTTAGAATGGATATTAGAGCAGTATACAATGCCTTGCCTGCTCCTTTGCCTCTGCAATCCTGTCTTATATAGATAGAAATGTCTACCGCCCACCTATAAGCAGCTCGCTCACGATGTTTAGAAGCGTATGCATAGCCTAGAATGCTATTTCCCTCTATAAGTACAATCCATGGATTATTCTCTAATACATGCTCGATTCTTGTCGCCATTTCTTCAACAGACGGTACAATCGTCTCGAAGGAAATAGTAGTATTTTGTACGTATGGGGTATATATATCTAGAATTTGTTCTGCATCATGTGTTGTGGCAAGTCTGATCATTGTACTATTCACCTACTTTCTTTAATCGAACTCATTATTGGTCCATTGTATCATGTGGTTAAATAAGCTAATTAATCACCAATCGGCTTTATCCCTTCATTTTCAATCATTAAGACTATCGTCTTAGCGTTTGCAATTGGCCTATGCATAGTACCCTTTGGAATGCATATTCCTTCATTCTTTGCTAACTTAAAATTACCTTTTTCACTTTCAATTAAAAGCTCACCATCTAATACATAGAATACTTCATCATCATTTTCATGCTTATGCATATGAAATTCGCCTTCGAATATTCCAAGTCTTAAAACAGAGGAGTTTACTTTACAAAGAGTCTGATTAAACCATTTTTCTTTGCAGTTTTCAATAATCTCTGGAACTTTTATTACTTCAAGATAATCATATTTTATATCCATGTTAAGCTTGTATTTATTTTCATTTTTCAAAGCCATTTACCTTCTTTCATCCAATTATTAAAGTAATAAATAATACATAGTATTAATGCTTCTGCTTAAATAAACCATTATTATCATGTAGCAAAAGCTATTATGTTTCCATCAAAGTCTGAGCAATAAGAAACATAATCTCCCCAATTCCGCTTTGCACCTTTACTTATACCTTGTCCACCAATTTCTATTGCCTTTTCATAATAATTATCTGGATTATCTACAAATAAATATACTTCACATCTTGGCAGTCCATCTATTCTATTAGGATTTCCGACTTTATTGTCAAGAATTTTTTCAATACCATCCCCTGGCATAATACCTAAAATTATACCTTTAGAAAGAGTAAATTCTGTCATCCCAGGAACATCTAAGGATGGACTAATATTCAATAAACTTTCATAAAAATGCTTAGACTTCTCTTGATCCCTTACATATAAGATAAACATAACTCCATTTTCCATTATCATTCTATCTATCACCTTTCACACTATGAATTGTATCTGCCTGATGTTTCTGAGCTTTAGGGCGACCTCTTAGCGAAGAAATACCAACGACTTCCCGAATTCCTCTGCTTTCACAAGTGCGTCCGTTGCTTCAATATCACCTTTTTCATTAACCTTCGGTACTGCTAGCACCCCTCTGCTTTCCCACTTCATATAGTGGGCAATTTCATTATAGGTTGCTATTATTCCATCGAATATTTTCATACCCTCATCTGCACCACATACCAGTAAGAGGCTTTTTCTGATTTTAAGCGGGTGTTTACAATTTTTTCCCACATAGGCATACATTTTATCAATTGCTGCTTTGATTTGTGCAGGAAAGCCAAACCAATATAAAGGCGTAACAAAAGCTATGATATCTGCTGCTTCTAATAAAGACGCCAGCTCATCAAAATCATCATTAAAAGAGCACGGGGTTCCTTTGCTCCAGCACGTCTTACAGGCTTTACATCCACTGATTACTTTTCTTGCGGTTTCATATTTCGTCACTTCATGCCCTGCCGATAATGCGCCTTGAATAAACGCGTCTCCCATCCTATCGCTATTCCCATTTCTTCTTGGGCTTCCGGTCAATACCAATATGTTTTTCTTTTTCATTTCTAATACCAATCCGTTTTCCTCCCACTATTATATATGTACTAACTTAAAGGGTTAATGAGTTCCCAGTTAATTAACTTGAAACTTTATAGTTATATACCAAGGTTTATGCTCATAATCTATTTAACTTCACGTATTTCATAATATTTTGATTCAATTCCATGTTCAACAAATTTTTCGATTTCTATAAATCCAGCCTTCTCTAACATACCTATTGAAGCGTAATTATTGGAATATGTAAATGCTCCTATTTTTACTATGTCAAACTTATCAAAAACGTCCTCGACAAAAACTTTTGCAGCCTCTGTTGCTATCCCTTTTCCCCATAGCTCCTTTTCAAAAATGACAATACTTAGCATAACCACTTTCTCATTGTTTTCATCTATACCGTAACACCAAATATCTCCAATATATTTTCCTTCAAAATAGATTACTTTGCCATAGCTTGAGGCATCTTTTTTTAGGGACTCCTCGAATAATATCAGTGCTTCTTCTAAGGATTCAATACTGATAGGAAATAATCTTTTTATTTTTTCATCTTGAGTCCTATCCCAGAAAACAACAACATGATTCATAGTTCTTGTTTTTAACATTATGTTCGTAAAAATCATCCTCACAAAATATAAATTATCGTTGCTTCACACTTCTCTATAAGTATATTTTAAAAAACTCATTCCCATAATGGCGAGACACGATATTGCGACATTGCTCATTCTGTCGTATATCGGACGGGCACTTGAGACCCTGAGACACTTAGGATACTTTTTTTATACAGAAAACTACTAATTCTCAAATGAAATAATGTCAGCGCATGTTCCATCATGATATACAACATCATGGCAAGATTTCATGATTTCATATTTACCATCTGTATATTCGTCAACAATGCTGCCCCAAAATCTAAGTGACGTAATATTATGCGGATGTATTCCTATTTCCCACTTTCCGTGAAACATGTCAAATACAGCTTTTGCTACATATCGTCCTACTCCTGCTCGACGATACTTATACATAATAAAAAATTCAGCCATTTCATAATCGTGATTCAAATATAACTCAAACTTACCATCTATTAAAACAAAACCTGCTAATATTCCATTTACTTTAACAAAATATGGATAGTGATTTTCTTTATCCCAATAATCAGAAATCTGATATTCAAATTCGTATTCGCCTTGATGATTAACATCAAATTTATTATACTGTGACCACTCATAACAATACATTTTTAATAAATTATCTAATATTTGTTTCTCTTCTAAAAGTACTTTTACAACTTCTATATTCATAATTTTTACTCCCTAACATAATGTAATAGCGCATTATGTAAATAGTCTTTATGTTGTTCTTTTCTACAAATGTACATTAGTAAAAAACTAAAACAACATTTAAGTGTCTCAATATTTAAAACTTACGCCAGGCCCAATAAATTTCCTCGTATGTATAGCTTTCAGACAAAACATGAGGATTATAACCTCTATAATCAAACATAATCTTCATAGGCACCTCTAGCATCTTACTGCTGCTTAGTAGTAAGTAATCAAAATATGCTAACTTCCCATCAACTTTTTCTTCTATTTCGTTTGAAAAAGAACGGCTGACTGTTTCAAAATTTCTGTTAGGGTGTACTGTATATTCATAAATATCTATACCAAAACTGCAGGTTTCTACTTTATACGAAAAACCGATGGTTGATACAGGGAAAAATATTAACAATAATAGTGCGGTAGTAAGTAATGTATTCTTCCACTTTGCAAATATGATATTAAGAACATTGATTACTTTGAAAAAGCAGTTTGAAACGCTACCATAAAATACATAGCCTAATTGTATAAGAATAGCTGGCAGTAAGAAAATGGGTATTATCGACATATTGAAAAGATAATATGAGTATTCTTCGAAACCATTTAAAAGTAAATATAAAGGCATTAGTGTTACGCTAATGAAAAAAGCAAAAGGGTATCCAATTTCTAATCCACCTATTATATTAATAATAATAGCAAGTGCTAATACAGCAATACCTACTAGAGTGTAAAAAACAGGAATTGTAAAGATACTAGGTTTTCTGCCGCAATTACGTCTTATATAAACTCCAAGAAAAAAGTATACCGATAATGTGAGTGTGCCTATAATTGAGGCAAGAATCATTGGTAGTAAGAGAATTAAAATGAAACAGAATGTGTTAACAAGTAAATGGAACAGCATGACCCTCAATTCCAAATGCACATAGTCAATTTTGTTAATAGGTCTCATATTTTCTGATGAATTATTAAAACTCTCCATATTAACTCCTTATATCAAATTAGAATAATAGTTACAAAACTATTTGTCAAGCGAGTGACCTTTCATATAACGGTTTCGCACTCACGACACCACTGAACTGGACCCTCATAGCCCTTCCCCCCCTGCGGAGCTTCGCTCCCGGTGAAGGGGTGTGGTTGCCCTGCCCCACTCTGAAGCAAATACATCCGACAACCCAAGGTACGTCTACCTCTTGCTCCTACCCTCCGTGCCGCAGCGTGAGTGTCGTGTTAGTCGATGGACTATGCCCCACGTAGCATCGCCCAGAATATCAGTTCCTTGTAATTATCTAAATGCTTCCGCCCTGAGTAGCATGTAAATGCCATTATAAAACTAATCCCAAACAATCTGAGCCATAGGCCATTTTTCTTTAATAGCACTCTTTTTTACCTTCTTTAAGAAAGAGTCTATTGGTATATACGTCTGATTCCTTCGAAACTTCATTTCAAATAAATCAGTAAGACCATAAGGTGCATATATATATAAACTATCATCTAATAATAACCTTACCCCTATGCTTGCTGGACTCCATCTATTAATTGCATCTTCACTTGATACTATCGGTTCAATGGGAAATCCAAAAACATCTTCGTACCACAAATGAACCGCTGCTTGGTTCTTAGCATCCCATTCTACACTAGGCATGCAACTAGACAATTCGACTTCAGCTTTTTTGTCTCTCTCTTGTGTCAAATCATATCGATCATAAAAAATGACATCAACATCACTTATTGGAGTAGGATCTTTGTAGCCATGCAGCTTATCCCATACTATACTCCGAATAGCCCCTGCTGCAACGAACCAATCAGGAAGGTCACATTCTCGTGAAGTACGCAATACATTCATAAGCCATACATTTGAATATATGATATTAGTCAGTTCCTCGTAATATTTAACCTCACTCAAAATTTTTTCTCCTTTCAAAAACTATCAAATAGTTACGTAAAAGAGAATCTTCATTCACTTATTCTGACAGTACTTATACCCCAAAGGCAATAACTCCACAAATCTTACTTCTTAAACCAACTTCATAAAACATAAGATTACCCATTGACTAGAACTTAAATTTTCTTGGGTTTATATGCTATACCATCAATCTGTACTTTAAGTCCATTTGGTCCACCTATATGTGCAAACTCTGTAGAAATAGTTTTTCTTGCAGGATAGCTACCTTTAAATCTCCGTCTGAAAACTTCCTCCATTACTGGAATATCCCAGACATCCCTAAGTAAAACGTCAACCTTAACTACTGATTCAAGGGTAAGGTTCACCTTTTCTAATCTGGCACTCATATCATCGAGAGCTCCTTCAACCTGCTTTTCAACTGGCTGCCCAACATTTCCAACACAGAAGCTGAGAAATATAAAATCACCTGCTTCAACAAATCCGGAATATGCAACTTCCTCGTCTACTTCATATCTGGTTATCTCACTCATTTACACCGTCTCCTCTAATCAATATTTGTATGCTACTCATACATGACATTGAATTAACCATTTGCATATCTGTCGCCTAACGGTCTCGCACTTACGACACCTCCGAGTCGGACCCACAAAGCCCTTCCCCATGGTGGTGCTTGTCACCCGGCGAGGTGGTGTGGTTGCTGCTCCAAACCCAGCGCAAATGCAACTGCCGCCTTAAACTTCTTCTTTTCAGATTTACTTATTCTCAAAGTTTACAAAGTAGTCATTGTATATCATAAGTTTTCTATTGATTGGCTGGTATCCTTTTTGTACTAATGAGGCAGTTCGTTCAGTAGCATATGGAATAGCTTTTGTGAGAATAGCATCAACATCAAATGCTTTATAGAAATTTTCATTAACAATTTCTAAAACCTCATCAATAATTCGTTGGGTTTCGTAATTGCTTTGTAAATCAATTCGTAATACCCCATAGTGATTAAATTCATCATCTGCAATTCTATGAAACATTTCAATTGTGCCAATTTTCTCGTTTGTATCATTCAAAATTACTGTCCACCTTACAAAATACTTGCTTTTATAAGAAAAGTTCCAAAAGTCAATTGCTTGTTTCATTCTTGCAATTGTTGTGTAGTGAAAATTATCTCCATGGCAATTATCAGAATTAAAAAATGGTACTGCCTTTTCGTCAGAATAGCATTTTAATAATTCTTGAGCATCTTCCATATTTGTCTGCCTTAATGTAATAAGTTTCTTTATATACATTGGGCATTCTTCATAAATATCTTTCATTATCATAATCTCCCCCATTTGATAAACTTCATAGCATCCGGCAACCCAAGGCACGCTTGCTTCCTGCTCTAGCCCGCCGTGCCACAGCGTGAGGGCATTGTTACACGATGGGCCGAGCCCCACCAAGTCAAGAGCAGCAAGTATGCTGCGGCCTTAAACTTCTTCTTTATCACATTATAAGAATATTGTGTATTACTTACTTACTTATTTCTTTCTTGTATATTTTTAGATATTCCCCTGAATATTCAACACCATCTCCAAGGTATATCCATCCAGTTTTTTCATAATAGTCGCAAATATCAGTATAGAGAAAGAGTTCAGTATACCCTGCTTCTCTGCAATATTCAATCAAAAAATGTTGTAATTCCTGTCCAATCTTTTTTCCTCTGAAATCTTCTTTTACAAATAATGCAGACAGCCAAGGATAAAGGTCTTGTCTACTCACTAAGTCACTTCTCCACAAACCGATAGTTCCAACTAATTCATTATCTTCAAGTGCAATAAATGTTAAAGGTAATCTATTCTTTATTAAGCTGTTTCTTATTATGCTTTGAAAAAAATTATAATTGTTTTCGTTTCCAAATTCATTCCAAAGCCAATTTATTACAGTATCAATGTGGTCTTTGTGGTCTGCTAAATGTTCAATAATAAGAATAATAAGCCATCTCCTTACTATGTATAATCCTACTAATACGAATCATATCTTGTGTAGCCTAACCACTAATGAATCGGTCCAGGACGACGCGTCGCTTACTCGGTCTGTCGTATGACATCTCCGTGTTTGAGACCGTTCCGAATCTTACATAGCTACTGTGTTAGGTTCGGGATGGTCGCAAATACTTTGTTATCTGAAGTTCTTCGTGCCCCTAGCTTCAGTAGTTGGCATGGATTACAACCAGCTACTTTTTAAGCCTACATTTTGATTCCCCCACATTCCCGACTCTTCTTCCTAAATTGTAATAGCCCCCTGGAGAATAAATCAAAGGATCAACATTAATCATATCTATCTTCCCATAAGCCGTATCAGTAATTTTCTCATCAACTACAATATTCTTCACTTCTCCAATGTAAATTGCTCCACTGCCAACTTGTATCATATCAACCAGCATACACTCATATACCCATGGAGACATATCTAAAACAGGAGCATTTACTACTTCTCCCTTTGAACAAGTTACATTAATCGCATCACATTTATTTATAGAGAAACCTGATTGAGTTCCGAAATAATCTGCAATATCAATCATCTCTGTGGTTACCAAATTAACTGAAAACATTCTGTTCTTCTCAACTTGTTCCCTAGTTATCTTTTTCCCGCGAGAAGCAAACATCAACATAGGCGGCTCTACAGAACAGAATGTTACCCATGTAATCAAAGCGAAATTAGGCTTGTCTTCCTCTTTGTATGTACCAATTAAATAGGATGGTTGAGGAAAAAATCCTCTCTGTGGTGGAATTGAACGTTTTGCCACGAATAACACCTCATTTTGTACAATTACATTTTATCAATTTATACAGTTCTCGCCCCGCATGGCGGGAATAGCATGAAGAATTTTAGATAACGTCTCCGCACTCACGACACCACTGAATCGGACCACAAAGAATGTCCTCCTGGCAGTGCTCGCACCCGGTTAAGGGGTATGGTTGCCCTGCCCCCGCTTCAAAGCAAGTTCATCCGACAACCCAAGGCACGGCCTGCTCCTTGCTCTTTCCCTCCGTGCCGCCGCTTGAGTGCATTGTTATCTGATGTATGGTGCCCCACAGAGACCCACCCTAAAAATTATCTATACCATTTCCGCTATCTGGAACCTGACTTGAGTCAATTGAGTAAATATTATCTGTTTCGGGCTCAAATATCTCACAAACTCCGCATAGAAGTTTGCACCATATAAGAAGAATGCGATGACTAGTATGAAATCTCCCATATCATATAATACAGCATATAAATCATGGACTGCGACATAAAAATACCGTAAGATTCATTACTGAATAATACGGTATCTTGCAATATTGCCTGACTTTATAATTGTTATAAGTTTTTATTAATATATATATTTAAAGCACGTAAAGCTTTAAATGATACTGCAATAATGGACATATATACAAATATCTCCAATATTGGTTTGATAAGCACTAAAAAACCATAAGCGCTAGCAAAACCTCCTATAGCTTCCATACAATAACCCCCCACTAATGAATAATATCATTCAATCTCAATTCACCCATATGGTAATTATGAGTAAATCATACTAAATTTTCCACAGAAACGCAAATATTATAAATACCGTATTATTCAGTTTTCAAAGAACAAAGTTTTTTACATGTTATGTCGCAGTTTTATCAGAATATATCGCAATTCCCTACGAATATGTAATAAAAGCACAGTATTACTTATATAAACTAATTAGCACCTATATCAGATAACTACTACAACTACGACACTATGTCGTCAACACATCCATAATAGGGTGCATTCATGACATATGTCGTGAATATTTCTATATAGTTGTACATTATTACATACTTTATAATTTCTCCACATTTTGCCATAATACCTTCCAAAAAGTGAAAAAAGCATGAATTAATCATGCTCATTACTGACGCAAAAAAAGGAAAAACATAAACCTTTGGTTTATGTTTTACTCTTCTGTCTTTACTTCTGGTTTCTCTTCTGCTGGTGGAGGTGCCATTGCATCTTTTCTTGAAAGGTTTATCCTTCCCTGTTTGTCAATTTCGGTTACTTTTACAAGTATCTCATCGCCAACAGCTACAACATCTTCAACTTTTTCAACCCTCTTGGTATCAAGCTTGGAGATGTGTACAAGGCCTTCCTTGCCTGGGAGTATTTCTACAAATGCACCGAAGGTCATTAACCTGACAACCTTGCCTAAGTAAATCTCGCCTTCTTTGACTTCCTTTACCAAGCCTTCGATTATCTTAAGAGCTTTATCACCAGCTGTTTGATTTGTAGCAGCTATGAATACTCTTCCATCATCCTCGATGTCTATCTTTACGCCAGTTTCTGCAATTATCCTATTGATTGTCTTTCCACCTGGGCCGATTATATCTCTAATCTTGTCAGGGTCAATCTTATAGGTTATTATCTTCGGAGCATATTGTGAGAGTTCTTTTCTTGGAGTGCTTATTGCAGTGAGCATTTTGTCGAGTATAAATATTCTTCCAACTCTTGCCTGCTCTAAAGCTCTTTCAAGTATAGACCTGTCTATGCCTGCTATCTTTATGTCCATCTGAATTGCGGTTATTCCTTTTTTTGTTCCGGCAACTTTGAAGTCCATGTCTCCTAAGAAGTCTTCCATACCCTGTATGTCAGAAAGTATGGCTACATTGCCCTTTTCCTTCATAAGTCCCATTGCAATTCCTGCTACAGGTGCTTTAATCGGTACACCGGCATCCATAAGAGCCAGAGTGCTTCCGCATACGCTTCCCTGTGAGGTTGAGCCATTGGAGCTTACTACTTCGGATACAAGCCTTATTGCATATGGGAATTCCTCTTCGGAAGGTATCATTGGCTCCAATGCTCTTTCAGCAAGAGCTCCGTGACCTATTTCTCTTCTTCCTGGTCCTCGCATAAACCTTGTCTCGCCTACGCTGTATGGCGGAAAATTGTAATGATGCATGTATCTCTTTGTTTCTTCATCACTGAGACCATCAAGTATCTGTACATCACCTAGAGCACCTAATGTTGCAATTGTGAGAACCTGAGTCTGCCCTCTTGTGAAAAGTCCTGATCCATGTACTCTTGGAAGTATTCCAACTTCGCTGCTAATTGGTCTTATCTCATCAAGTTTTCTGTCATCAGGTCTGACGCCTTCTTCAGTAATGAGCTTTCTTACCTGTTCCTTAAGGATGTCATACATCACTGAATCAATTTGCTTTTCTTTCTCAGGAAAGATTTCAGCAAAATGAGCAAAAGCTTCCTCTTTTACAGAGTCCATCTTTTCCTGTCTTTCAAGTTTGTCAGGAGTTCTGACTGCATCAAGAGTTTTCTGAGTTGCGTATTCTCTCACTGCATTTTCAATCTCTTCTTCAGCCTCGAAAACATCATACTCTTTCTTTTCCTTGCCTACCTTTGCAGCAATGCCCTCAATGAATGCAACAATCTTCTTGATATTGTCATGTGCGAACATGATTGCTTCAAGCATTACATCTTCAGGAATTTCTTTTGCTCCTGCTTCAACCATCATAACAGCATCTTTTGTGCCAGATACAACTAAGTGCAGATCGCTTTTTCCTCTTTCATCATTGTTCGGATTAACTATGAGCTTTCCATCTACGCGTCCAACCAATACTGAGCCTGTTGGTCCTCCAAATGGAATTGAGGAAATAGAAAGTGCTGCTGATGAACCTACCATTGCACATATTTCAGGTAGATTGTCCTGGTCTACAGACATTATTGTAGCAACTACCTGAACATCATTTCTGTAGCCATGAGGGAATAATGGTCTTATTGGTCTGTCTATCAATCTTGCTGATAATATGGCTTTTTCCGTCGGCCTGCCTTCCCTCTTTATAAAGCCTCCCGGAATCTTTCCTACCGCATACAGTCTTTCTTCATAATCAACACTCAGCGGGAAAAAATCAATTCCCTGCTTTGGCTTATCTGAAGCACATGCTGTTACAAGTACAACTGTATCGCCATACCTAACTAAGACTGCTGCATCGGCCAACTGGGCTATTCGTCCTGTCTCTATGCTTAACTTTCGTCCACCCAGTTCTAATTCAAATATCTCCACGTTTTTTCCTCCTTTCGAATCTGTATATATACAGTATATTTCTGAAACTAAGGTAAGATAAATTTACCAGCTCCAAAATATAAACTTCTATATGTATTTAGTATTTCCTTCTTGTCTCAAAAAAAACTTACAAAAAGGGCGGGATTGATCCCCGCCCTTCAACTACTATTTTCTTAATCCTAATTTTTCAATAATAGCACGGTATCTCTCGATGTCTTTAGCCTTGAGGTAGTTCAGAAGTCCTCTTCTCTGTCCAACCATCTTGAGAAGTCCTCTTCTTGAGTGATGGTCCTTCTTGTTTATCTGAAGATGACCATTAAGGTTATTGATTCTCTCTGTAAGTATAGCTATCTGTACTTCAGGAGAGCCTGTGTCGCCTTCTTTGGTCTGAAACTTCTGAATAACGCTGCCCTTTGTTTCCTTTGTAAATGCCATTAATTTCACCTCCTTATTATATCTCCAAAAGCCAAGCAAACCGTTGGTGAATCGGTATACTGAGCAAATGGTATCTGTGTAACAAATTTGATTTTAACATATATATTTCTCCATGTAAAGGATATTTATTCTAATAGGCTAGTCTGGACTCAATATCCTTGCGGATCTGCTTCACTAATTCCTCCATGGATACAAACTTCATTTCATCTCTTATATGCTTGTGAAAAAATATTTCTATTTCTTCTCCATAAATATTATCGGAAAAATTTATTAAATGAGTTTCCACACTCAAGCTTTCACCATCAAAGGTCGGATTGAAGCCTATGTTTGAAATGCTTTTATACAGCTTCCCGGAAACGGTTGTAGATGTGTAATAAACTCCCTTCTTGGGAAGAGTTATGTCCTTCTTTACATCTATGTTGGCAGTTTTGATTCCCATTACCTCACCGTTTTGCTTGCCATAAATTACATTCCCGTGTACAGAAAAATCCCTGCCGAGATAATCCGCCACCTTGTCAACATTGCCACTTCTTATTGTATGCCTGATAAGACTGCTGGACACTGAATGCCCATGAATCTCAACTGCATCTATCACATTTACCTTGAAGCCGAATTTTTCTCCAAATTTCTTTAGGCTTTTAGCATCGCCTTCCCCTTTGTTACCAAACCTGTAGTTGTAGCCAACGACGATAGATTTCGCCTTGAAGCTATCTACAAGTATATTCTTCACAAAGGCTTCAGCGGTCATATCCTTGACCCTGTTGAAATCCTCCAGATACAGCATGTCTACTCCCATGCCTTGCATTATTTCTGCCCTTTTTTCGTTATCTGTAATCAGATAAATATGCTTATCGGGCATAAGTATTTTTCTAGGATGCGTGTGAAAAGTATATACCATGCTTCCTGTTCCGTACTTCTTGGACTCTTCTATCAAAAGTTCTATAAGCTTCCTGTGTCCCAGATGAACTCCGTCAAAGCTTCCCAGAGCAATACACCATGGTGCAGACTTTATTGCATCCTCATATTTTTCTTCAATTTTCAAGACAACCACCCTTATACGCAATGGACTGGCCGGAAAACCTACCTTCCATCACTATTCAAATAAATATGTTTTTTATCTTTATATATAATCTCTGTCCAGCTTCTTCATATCTCACAACGCCGATTCCTATGAATCCGTCCTCACCATATATGCTAGCGTTATCATCTGCATTCAGTTTTTCAAAGCCTTGCTGTACTCCCTGCTCGAAGAGAGGGTTGCCATTCATAATAGAGCTTAAAGCAGATGGCTTTATTGTAATGACTTTATAATCTTTGAATATTATCTCTACACCGTTCATTATATCATCTATTCGATTTTCTTCAGCTGCAGATTTTATCTCCTCCAAGGTATTGGAGTTCTCTATTGTAAAGGGCGAGGATTCAAGTCTTACCAACTGAGACATATATGCTCCACAGTCCAAGGCTTCACCAATGTCATAGCACAGTGTCCGTATGTAAGTGCCCTTGGAGCAAAGTATGTCTATCGTTGCCTCATCCGCGGCTTCCATATCTACAAGCTTCAACTCATATATATTTACAGGTCTTTCCTCAATCTCCACTTCTTTACCTTCACGGGCATATTCATAAAGCTTCTTACCCTTTACTTTTAATGCTGAATATATTGGAGGCTTTTGATTGATTGTACCTGTAAAGCTCTTCAAAACCTCTTCAAGCATTTTTTGCTCAATACTTACTTGTCCCGATTCACTAATGATTTTGCCATAGCTGTCATAAGTATCAGTTACTATGCCAAACTTTATATTAGCTCTGTATCGCTTCTGCTTATCAGTAATATATTGGACAACCTTGGTAGCCTTTCCTATACATATAGGAAGCACTCCCGCAGCTTCCGGATCCAGTGTTCCAGTATGCCCTACCTTCTTTGTATTCAGTACCTTTCGCATGAAGGATACGACATCATGAGAGGTCATTCCAGGAGGCTTCAATACATTAATAATTCCATTCATTCCGTTCATGTTATCTGTACTCCTCAATTATTGCTTCGAGTATTTTCTCCTTGACCTCTTCAATTGTGCCGTGAAGAGTACATCCTGCAGCTCGTACATGTCCGCCGCCGCCAAATCGAAGAGCTACAGCTGCCATATCAACAACCTTCTTCGACCTGAGTCCAACCTTTATTTTCCCCTGCTCAAGTTCTTTCAAAAATATTGCAGCTTCGACGCATTCTATGTCTCTAGCAAGATTGATGATTCCATCACTGTCTACTTCAATTGCATTTACTTCTTCCATTTGCTTTAGAGTCAGGGTTATACAGGAAATGCTGTCATTATGATAGAACTCCAAAGTATCCAGTGCTGTTTTCATCAGCATAACCTTTTCCTTTGAGCTGTTCTGGTATATCCTTTCAAACATCAGAGAAACATTTACTCCATTGTTTATAAGGTCTCCAGCAATTTGGTGAGTAATAGAGGTTGTATTGCTGTACTGGAATTGTCCGGTATCTGTTACAATAGCAATGTAAAGGCACTCTGATATTTCTGTATCCATTGGTACACCAAGTACCTTTATTATCTGGTACACTATTTCACCGGTAGCAGATGCGTTGGAGTCCACCATGTTGAGATTGCCGAATTCATCATTGCTAATATGGTGGTCAATATTAATTACGAAATTGTTCTCAAGGTACAGCCTCGATTTTCCCAGTCTGTTAGCGTCACCGCAATCAAGAGCTATTATTGCATCGAAATGCTCATACTGACCAGGCATCTCAACCTTGTCAGAGTCTTTTAAGAATCTATATACCTTTGGTATATTGTCATCCAGTATAAAGTGTACATCCTTGCCCAGCTTCTTCAATGCATTATAAAGGGCAAGGCTAGACCCGACGTTGTCGCCGTCGGGCATAATATGAGACATTATGGCAATCTTGCTGCTTTCTTTGATTTTACTTATTATCTTGGGATAAATCAAAGGCTCTCTCCTCCGTCCTTCTTCTGTACGTCCTTCAAGAGCTTGTTAATATAAGCGCCGTGTTCAATGGACTTATCAAGTTCAAAAATCACTTCTGGTGAATGTCTAAGCTCAATATTTCTTCCCAGCTCACGCCTTATAAACCCTGCAGCACTGGTCAAACCCTTTATAGTATCCTTTTGTTCTTCATCAGTTCCAAGTACACTGATGAATATCTTAGCATACCTCAAATCAGGGGTCACCTCTGCAGCCATTACGCTGCTGAGTTTTGACACCCTTGGGTCATTAATATCATTTCTTATGATGTCGCTTACGACCTTTTTAACTTCTTCCGAAATTCTGTCGATTCTATGTTTAGCCATTATAATGCACCTGCCCGAATGTTATTTTCTTGGAACGGCTTCGATGGTGTAGGATTCTATAACGTCGCCTTCTTTTATGTCATTGAACCTATCGATGTTCAATCCACATTCGTAGCCTGTATTTACTTCTTTTGCATCATCCTTGAATCTCTTTAATGATGCCAGCTTGCCTTCATGTACTACTATACTGTCTCTTATTATTCTTATATCATTGTTTCTGTTTATCTTGCCGTCAGTTACATAGCAGCCTGCAATAGTTCCAACACTGGATGCCTTGAAGGTAGCACGAACTTCTGCGTGTCCCAGCACCACTTCCTTGTATTCTGGCTCAAGCATGCCTTTCATAGCTGCTTCTACGTCTTCTATGGCATTGTATATGACTCTGTAAAGCCTTATATTAACTTTGTCTTTTTCAGCCAGCGCAACTGCTGCAGGCTGAGGTCTGACATTGAAGCCTATAATTACGGCATTTGAAGCTGATGCCAGCATTACGTCTGATTCAGTGATTGCACCAACACCGCCATGTATTGTCCTTACCTTAACCTCTTCATTGCTAAGTTTGGCAAGGGATTGTTTAACAGCTTCCACAGAACCCTGCACATCAGCCTTTACTATTAGGTTAAGTTCCTTAACCTTGCCTTCCTGTATTTGGTTGAACAGCTCTTCCAGGGATACAGTCTGCTTGCTCTGAATCTGTGTAAGACGCTGCTTTTCTTTTCTCTTTTCAGAAATTGTCTTTGCAGTCTTTTCGTCATCGACAACTATAAACAGATCTCCAGCATCCGGAACCTCATCAAGTCCTTGTATCTCTACAGGAGTTGAAGGGCCAGCCTTCTTGAGTCTCTTACCCTTGTCGTCTATCATGCCTCTTACTTTTCCATAAGTGTTTCCAGCTATGAAAAAATCTCCTATATTCAAACAGCCGTCCTGTATCAGCACTGTAGCAACGGGACCTTTGCCTTTGTCAAGCTCCGCTTCTATGACTGTACCAGTACCTTTTTTATTTGGATTTGCCTTAAGCTCCTGCATTTCAGCAACTAAGAGTACCATTTCAAGAAGATTGTCTATTCCTTCCTTCTTCTTTGCAGAAACAGGAACCATGATAGTATCTCCGCCCCAATCCTCTGAAAGGAGTCCATATTCTGTAAGCTCCTGCTTTACTTTGTCAGGATTTGCTCCAGGTTTATCAATCTTGTTTATAGCTACAATAATAGCTACATTAGCAGCCTTTACATGGTTTATTGCTTCAACTGTCTGTGGCATAACGCCATCATCTGCTGCTACTACAAGTATCGCTATATCCGTTACCTTTGCTCCTCTGGCCCTCATTGCTGTAAAAGCTTCATGACCAGGAGTATCAAGGAATGCTATTTTCTTGTCGCCAATGTTTACTGTATAAGCACCTATATGCTGTGTGATGCCTCCAGCTTCTGTTGCAATGACGTTTGTTTCCCTGACTGCGTCCAAAAGTGAAGTCTTACCATGGTCAACATGACCCATTATTGTCACAACAGGTGAACGAGGCAATAAATCCTCTGGTCTATCCTCGTCGGTCTTAAGAAGCACTTCTTCGCTTCCTTTATCTATGAGTCGCTCTACGCTTACGCCGAAATCTGTAGCTATAAGCGTTGCAGTATCAAAATCCAATTCCTGATTAATTGTAGCCATTACCCCTAGGAGTAAAAGCTTCTTAATAACCTCTGTTGCCTGCTTACCTAGCTTTTCACTAAGTTCTTTTACTGAAATAGTGTCTCCGACTTTTATTGGTTTTTTAGGTGCATGAACTTCTTCCCTCTTTGGCTCTTCATACCCTCTAGGTCTGAAATTCCTGTTATATCCTCCCTTGCCCTGCTGATTCCTGAAAGGAGGTCTGCCCTGTTGCGGTCTGCCTTGTGGAGTCCTTACCTGAGGCTTCTTTTGAATTCTTTCTACCTTTGAGAAATCTTTTTTTGCGTCAAGCTGCGCTGTTTCTTCAATTGTTTCCCCAGGAACAGCAGTTTTCACTGGTGCATTGTTTGGATTTGCAGGAGTGCCTGCAGGTCTTGTATCTCTTGCCGGGTGCTGTTGAGCATTATTCACCGGTCTATTTGTGTTTGGTCTCAGCTGATTCTGGTGTGCATTATTAAACGGTTTATTAGTGTTTGGTCTCAGCTGATTCTGTTGTGCGCTATTAAATGGCTTATTAGTGTTTGGTCTCAGCTGATTCTGCTGAGCTTGCGGAGGTCTCTGCTGCGTCTGCTGAGCTTGCGGAGGTCTCTGCTGCGTCTGCTGAGTTTGTTGTGTCTGAGGCGGTCTCTGTTGAGTCTGTTGGGTCTGTGGAGGCCTCTGTTGAGTTTGTTCTTGTGTTTGTGGCTTTTGCTCAGGCTTCTTTGGTGCTTCCGCTTTATTCTCTATCGGTGCAGCCTTTTTCTCAGGCGCTGGCGTAACATCCTTTTTCTCAAGCTTCCCTTTAATTGCAGTAATATCCGCATTTTCAAGCGTGCTCATATGGTTATGCACGTCAATTTTAAGATCCTGTGCTATTGTAACAAGATCCTTACTCTGAACTCCCAGTTCTTTTGCCAATTCATATATTCTTACTTTATTCAAGTAAAGCACCCCCAGGTTTTTCATTTTTAATAACTTCAGCGGTCAGTTTTTCCTTAAAGTTCTTGCTAAAGTTCTCGTCGGTTATTCCTAGTACCGACCTTTCACTTTTTCCTATACTGTTTCCCAGTTCTTCTTTCAGGCCCCATGTAATGAGGGGCACTTTATAAAATGCTGCTGAATTGATAAAACGTTTTTTTGTATTATCCGAGGCATCCTCCGACACAATTGCAAGCTTTACCTTGCCGTTTCTTATTGAATACCTCACAGCATCCTCGCCTGTAACCAACATACCGGCTTTGTTGGCAAGGCCTAACATGGAATATGCCTTATTCATCAGTAAGCTGCTCTCTCAGTTTATTGAACACTTCAGCATTTACCGGTGCTTCCAGTGCTCGCTCCACTCTCTTTGCTTTTATTGCAGCTTCAAGGCATTTCAGGCTGGGACATATATAGCAGCCTCTGCCGGGTGCCTTTCCAACCTTGTCTATATCAACCTTTCCTTCGGGGCTTCTTACTATTCTTATGAGCTCCTTCTTAGGCTTCATTTCATTACAGCCAAGACATTTCCTGAGAGGCACTTTCCTTATTTTGAGCATAGAACCTACCTCCTTTAAGTACCAGATACCTGCGATTGACTCTTTATATCTATTTTCCATCCGGTTAACTTAGCCGCTAACCTTGCATTCTGACCTTCCTTGCCAATGGCGAGTGAAAGTTGAGTATCTCCCACTATAACCCTTGCAGCATTCATTTCTTTGTCTATGTTAACACCTAATGCTTTTGCAGGACTTAATGCGCTTCCGACAAATATTACAGGGTCTTCATTCCATTCAATTATGTCTATCTTTTCCCCTTTTAGCTCATCAACTATTACCTGAACTCTCTGACCTCTCTGTCCTACACATGCTCCAACAGGATCAATGTTCTCGTCATGAGAGTATACCGCTATTTTTGTCCTTGAGCCAGCTTCCCTGGCAATGCTCTTTATTTCAACTATGCCCTTCTGTATTTCGGGAACCTCAAGCTCAAATAATCTCTTCACAAGTCCCGGGTGAGTTCTTGAAAGTACTATTTGAGGGCCTTTTGTAGTCTTTTTTACTTCAACTATAAAAGTTTTTATTCTGTCTCCTATGTTATATACCTCGTTGGGCGTCTGCTCTCCAGGTCCAAGAATAGCTTCTGTCTTACCCAAATCAATAAATACGCTGTTCTTTTCCTTTCTCTGCACAAGCCCTGTCACTATTTCATTTTCCCTGCTTATATACTCGTCAAATATAATGCCTCTTTCAGCCTCACGAATCCTTTGTACAACAACCTGTTTTGCTGTTTGAGCTGCTATTCTCCCGAAATTCCTAGGAGTAACCTTCATCTCAACCACATCACCGATTTCATAATTCTTATTTAAAGCCTTCGCATCCTGGAGGCTTATCTGAAGTAAATCACTCTCAATCTCCTCAGATACTGTTTTGAGAGCGTATACGTCTACTTCACCTGTTTCCCTGCTTATTGTGACCTTCACATTCTGTGAGGTTCCGAAGTTTTTCTTGAAGGCTGAAACCAGCGCAACATCAATTGCTTCAATAAGTAATTCTTTAGAAATTCCCTTTTCTTTGGCTATCTGATCCAACGCCTGTAGAAACTCTCCATTCATTTTTTGCTCCCTCCCATCCAATAATTAATTAAAACTTTATTACAGGCCTTATTAAGGCTATAGAGATCTTTTCTATGTGTATATCTTTTCCATCAGCTTCTATCTCAACTTTGTCGGCTGTATGTCCCTTAAGCACACCTTCATAAGCTTTCTTGCCATCCAATGGTGAGAATAGCTTTATCTCAACCAACTTGCCATTGTTTTTCTCATAGTCTCTGTCGGTTTTTAGAGGTCTGTCTATACCTGGTGAAGAAACCTCAAATATATATGACTGTTCGATAGGATCGGTTTCATCTAACAAGTCACTGAGCTCTTGGCTTACGGCTTGGCAATCATCTATTGTTATTCCGCCTTCTTTGTCTATGTACACTCTAAGGTACCAGTCTGCACCCTCCTTCTTGAGCTCTACTTCCACAAGCTCGAAGTTGTTCCTGTCGACTATGGGCTTTGCCAAATCATAGACTATATCTTCAACCTTCCGTTTTGCCATATTTGATTCTCCTTTTATTTGTTATTCTAACTTATTATACCCATATTAATACGAAAGAGTGGGATTGCCCACTCTAATCTTAAAAGTCATTTGACAAGTACTGTTTATTACAGTCTCATCTTTTTCTGTAACACAGGAAAAGCATAATCTTCCTGCCCACTAAAAAATTATAGCACTTCTTGCAATCACATGCAAGTTTTTACTTTCATCATATTCCGTCATTATACTTCCAAACCGCCACCAGCGGAGAATAAGCTTAATTGATTGCTTTCCGGGATTCCGCTCAAGCAGCCATGGTTTTTCATTATCTCTATTACAGTCTTTGAAACCTTGGCTCTTTCTCTAAGGTCGTCCATTGATATGTAACTTGAGTCCTGTCTCGTATTCACTATATTCTGAGCTGCATTAGTCCCTACACCCTGAAGTGATCCCAGCGGTGGCAGTATCCCATTATCAGTTACAATGAATTTGCTTGCATCAGATTTATAAAGGTCTACCGGTAAAAGCTTTATACCCCTGAGATACATTTCATAAACCGACTCAAGCAGGGTCATAAGATTCTTTTCCTTTGTAGTTGCATTATTCCCCAATCTATCGATTTCTATCCATTTAGCATTTACTGAATCTATTCCTCTTGTCAGCAAATCTGCATCAAAATCATCCAGCTTTACTGTGAAGTAAGTGGCATAGAAGGCTTCAGGATAATATATTTTATAATAAGCTATCCTGAAGGACATCATTACGTATGCAGTGGCATGCGCTTTAGGGAATAGATATTTTACAGTCTTACAGGACTGTATGTACCATTCGGGAATATTCTGCGCCTTCATAGCCTCTTCATATTCAGGCTTCAAACCTTTACCTTTTCTTACATCCTCCGCTATTTTAAAGGAGGTCTTGGGTTCCACTCCCTCGTGCAACAGGAAAAGCATTATATCGTCTCTCGTTGAAATAACTCCTTTAAGAGTCGTTGTACCATTTTTTATAAGGTCCTGGGCGTTGTTCAGCCACACATCAGTGCCGTGTGAAAGTCCTGAAATACGCACCAGCTCTGCAAAAGTCTTCGGTTGTGTATCTATAAGCATCTGTCTTACAAACTTTGTACCGAACTCAGGTATTCCTAAGCTTCCGACCTTGCAATCAATTTCATCCAGATTTATATTGAGAGCTTCTGTCGTTGTAAATAGGCTCATGGTCTTTGAGTCATCCAACGGTATGTTATTTACACCAAAGCCTGTTATATCTTCCAGCATCCTTATTATTGACGGTACGTCATGACCGAGTATATCAAGCTTAAGAAGTCTTCCACTAATTGAATGGTAATCAAAGTGTGTGGTTATTATACTTGAGCTTGTATCGTCTGCAGGTCTCTGTATAGGAGTAAAATTATATATATCAGTATAGTTGGGCACTATCATAACTCCGCCAGGATGCTGCCCTGTAGTCCTCTTTATTCCAGTACAACCCTTTATCAGCCTGTTCATTTCGGCGCTGTTAACTTTTATGCCCTTTGCTTCATAATATTTTATAATATATCCGTAAGCTGTCTTTTCTGCAATAGTGCCGATAGTGCCTGCCCTGAATACATAACCCTTTCCGAAAAGCTCTTCGGTGTACTTGTGTACTTTAGGTTGATATTCCCCTGCGAAATTCAAGTCTATATCTGGCTCTTTGTCTCCATCAAAGCCCAGGAACATTTCAAAGGGAATATCATGACCATCTTTTATGAGTACTGTTCCGCATTCTGGACAATTCCTATCTTCAAGATCCGCCCCTGACGCTACAGAGCCATCCAGGAAAAAGTGCGAATGCTTGCACTTAGGACATAGGTAATGTGGCGGCAGCGGATTAACCTCAGTGATGTCGCACATAGTTGCAACAAAGGAGGAACCAACAGAACCTCTGGAGCCGACAAGATAGCCATCCTTCAAAGACTTGGCAACAAGCTTCTGTGCTATTAGATACAATACTGCATACCCATTGTTTATTATAGAGTTTAATTCCTTTTCAAGTCTTTTTACAACAACCTCAGGCAGCACCTCTCCATAAACCTGGTGAACCTTTTTCATGGTCATCTCTCTTATCTGATCCTCAGCGCCTTCAATCTTTGGCGGGTACGTCTCCTCTGGTATTGGTATTATATCCTCTATTTGCTCCAGTATCTTATTTGGGTTCTGTATTACTACTGATTGAGCAATTTCCTTACCAAGATATTTAAATTCTTCAAGCATTTCATCAGTGGATTTGAAATACAAAGGAGCCTGTTCATCAGCATCCGAGTATCCTTGTCCAGCCATAATAATACGCCTGTATATTTCATCCTCAGGCTCAAGGAAGTGTACATCTCCTGTAGCAACCACCAATTTATTAAGCTTCTTGCCCAGCTCGACAATACGTTTATTTATAGCTTCAAGCTCTCCCTTGTTTGCAAGTTTGCCGTTTCTAAGCAGAAAATCGTTGTTACCGTTAGGTTGTATTTCCAAATAATCATAGAACCTTGCATTCTCAGTTATGGTAGTCTCGTCTGCACTGTTCATTATATTCCGGAACACTTCTCCAGCCTCGCAGGCTGAACCTATAATAATTCCCTCCCGATACTGCATCAGCAGGCTCTTTGGTATTCTGGGCTTTTTATAGAAATAGTCCAGATGTGCCATTGATATAAGCTTGTAAAGGTTCCTAAGCCCTGTCATGTTTTTTACCAACAGAACAATATGATAGGAATCCAGCTTTTTATAGCTTCCTTCTCCTGAGGCAAGTTTATTGATATCTTCTATATTCTGTATTCCTTTGTCACGCATTATTTCAATGAATTTCAGCATCATCTGTGCTGTCGCTTCTGCATCGTCAGCCGCTCTATGATGGTTTTCCAGGCTTATTCCCAAATATTCGCATACCAGATTGAGCTTGTGCTTCTTCAGTTCAGGCAGAAGCATTCTTGAAAGCTGCAGTGTATCAATGGAAACGTTGCTGACTGCTAGTCCCAGCTCTCCAGCTTTTGCTCTGATAAAACCGCAGTCAAAGCTGGCATTATGCGCAACAAGGGTCGAACTGCCTACAAATTCAAGGAATCTTGGCAATACTTCCTTTATTGTATCCTTGTCTCTGACCATAGCATTAGTTATGCCTGTCAGCTTGGTGATATTATCAGGTATAGGCATTTCAGGATTAATAAGCTCGGAGAACCTGTCCACCAACTGCCCCTGCCTAATTTTTACAGCACCTATTTCGGTGATCCTGTCTTTTATTGGATAAAGACCTGTTGTCTCTATGTCAAATACTATGAATTCGTCATCAAAGCTTCTGCTTCCGGAGTTATATACTATAGGTGCACCATCATTCACAAAGTATCCTTCAACCCCGTATATGACTTTTACTCCGTGCTTTTTTGATGCTTCATAAGCTTCAGGAAAAGCCTGTACAACCCCATGATCTGTAATCGCAATGGCTTTGTGTCCCCATTCCTTGGCTCTTTTTACAAGATCGGTGGCAGAGCATATTCCGTCCATGCTGCTCATACCTGTATGTGCATGCAGCTCTACCCTTTTTTCTTCAGAATTATCTGTACGGATTGTTTTTTCCGCTTCTACCATGTTATTGGGGAATATAACCAGCTCTTTAATATACGTATCGTATTGTATATCCCCTTTTATCCTGACATATCTTCCATTAGTTATATTTTCAACCAGCTTAGCTGTATCATTTTCTTCTTTAATGAATATCTTCGCAGTAATGGAATTGGTATTATCGGACACGTTGAATACTATAATTGTCCTTCCATTATTCAATGTTTTTACTTCAGTATTGAATATGCTTCCTTGAATAGCTACCCTGCCGGAATCCTCTGTTATTGAAGCTATACTTATAGGAATGTCATTAAAGCCTCTACCCATTATGACAGCGTCTTTTCGCTCTTTTGCTTTGTCTTTGCTGTCCTTGGCACCATTACTCGGCTTTAAGGCTTCCGCTACAATCTTATTCTCTTCTTCAATATAACATTTCATGTATTCATCGCTGCAAAGCTTCTCTTCCTCATTGAAACATATCAAAACCTGCGAATTTATGTTGAAATAGTCCTTTATGTACTGAGCTACTATGCTGTGACACTTTTTTGAAGTCAAATAGCTCGCAGCTTCCTTGGATGCTACCTTAAGCTTTATTATGCTGCTTTCATTATAAATAGTGGAGTTCATAAGAAAACCCGTAAAAGACGGGTTATTTGCAATGATTACGCCTTTCAAATCCTCCCAATGGGAAGCAATGAACTCTTCTGCTCCTATGCTTATGGTTGAATCTTCAATAACGGTTCGTACTCCATTCAAACCATAGTACTCAGAGGTTTGCGCTTCAATTTTATTCAGCTCGGATATTGAAATAAGTCCCTTTAAGCTTATTACAAGCTCCCACTCTCTGGCTTTCTTCTTAATCCTTATCTTTCTCAATTCGAACTTGTCCTTGTATTTCAGAAAAAACTCCGAATTTATCTTGGTATTGCTTTGCATATTGACCTCCGAATGTATTCTGGTACGGGGTTCGTGGTTCGGGGTTCGTGGTTAAAGTACTGTCTTCGAAGCATATGCTCAAATCCTCGTACCTCGCACCTCGCACCTCGTGCCAATACCCAATAGGAATACTAATGATATTTTTACTTCAATTCTTTTTTATTATTCGAGCTGCTTAATATCTTCACAATATCCCAATACATTTTTAGACGTGCATGCACTCCCTTTATAAGTCCAAGTTTTTCTTCCTTTGTCACATGGGTCATATCAGGAAGCTCAACCTCCTGAACTCGTATTGAGAACTTTTCCACATATTTTGTAAGTGCCACCTCGACGCCGTATCTTGTTATATCTATGTTGGGTATCTTATCGATAATATTCTTTTTTATAGCCCTCTGTCCAGAGAGATATGGAGTAACCTTTTGTGCAAGGTCTGTTACCATTCTGCCATTCCTAAATATTCCAATGGTCATATCTGCATAGTTGTCTATGACCGGCTTTATAAGATCTATTACATGCTTCTCCTTCAGGCCGATTAGATCTGCATCCAGAAAAAGTATGACTTCTGATCCACATTCGTTGACCCCTGCTTTTATCGCTCCGCCTTTTCCGACATTTTCCTGCAACTCGATAACATCGGCGCCGCATTCCCTTGCTATTTCTGCAGTCCTATCAGTTGAGCCATCGCTGACTACTATTATTTTTTGAATTCTATCTACATCGCTTAAGCAATTTATTACGCTTGCAATGGTCAGTTCTTCATTATAAGCAGGAATTATTGCAGTTACATTCATCGTAGTTCCTCCTATTTGGACTTATTTCTAATAGTATAGGATGGCTTTGCTTGTTAAAATTATTCGGATTGATAAGCATCAATTTCTTTTAGAAGCTCTTCTATAACATTCTCCTGAGGTATTTTTCTCACTATATTCCCTTTTACAAACAGTAGAAACTCTCCCTGGCCGCCTGCAATTCCCAGGTCTGCTTCCTTTGCTTCTCCTGGACCGTTTACAGCACAGCCCATAACTGCAAGCTTCATGGGCTTCTTAACAACTATATTCTTGGTTCGTGCTTCCACTTCTTTTGCTACTCCTATGAGATCTACATTTGTTCTTCCACAGGTCGGACAGGATATTATCTCTATCCCTCTCTTTATGAGGTTCAAGCTTTTGAGTATTTCCCTTGCAACATATACCTCTTCCACTGGATCCCCTGTCAAAGAGACTCTTATCGTATCGCCTATATTGCTATTAAGCAGAATTCCCAAGCCAACAGAAGATTTTATAGACCCTGCGAGAACTGTTCCTGCTTCTGTAATCCCTAAATGAAGAGGGTAGTCTGTAACTTTGGAAGCCTTCATATAGCTTTCTATGGTAAGCATAACATCAGAAGATTTTATTGATATTACAATATCATTGAAATTAAAAGCTTCCATAAGCCTTATATTATTCAATGTACTTTCAACCAATGCGTCTGAAGTGGGGTGACCGTGCTTTTTAAGCACTTCTTTTTCCAAGGAGCCTGAGTTGATTCCTATTCTTATCGGAATTCCCCTCTCCTTGGCAGCTTCTGCAACTTGTCTAACTCTTTCCATATCTCCAATGTTTCCGGGATTTATTCTTATCTTGTCAACGCCATTTTGGATTGATTGAATTGCTAATCTATAGTCAAAATGTATATCCGCAACGAGCGGTATAGTGATATGACTTTTTATGTATTTTAGAGCCTTTGCAGCTTCCATATCCGGCACTGCCACTCTTATAATGTCACATCCTGCCTCCTGAAGCCTTTTTATCTGCTCTACCGTTCCAACAGCATCATGGGTCTTGGTATTAGTCATAGATTGTATCAGTACGGGCTCACCGCCTCCAATATATCTATCGCCAATTCTTATTTTTTTAGTATTTCTTCTCATTTTACACCCTACCTGAATATATTAATCAAATTAAACTTAATTATATCTCTATACACCAGGAATAGTGAAAGCCCCATAAGTGCCACAAGTCCCACAAAATGAACCATGCCTTCCTTTTCTGCAGGTACAGGCTTTCTTCTTATAAGCTCAACAAAGAGAAACAACAACCTGCCACCATCAAGAGCCGGTATAGGTAAAAGGTTAAATATCGCCAGGTTAAGACTTATAATTGCCGAGATACTTAGCACACTTACAAGTCCTGACTTTGCGGCATCATTCATATAAACAAAAATTGAAACAGGCCCGCTTACTTCACCACCATCAGCCTTTCCCATCACTAGCTGTCCAAGGAAGTTCAGCATTAATTTTGTTACAGTCGTGGTATTTTCTATCCCTTTAGTCAGAGAAAATCCAGTAATTTTCACTTGCTGCGCCACACCAATTACGACATCATTAATACTCGGATTCTTAACCGGTGTAAGCTGTACATCCCTTTGAACGCCTCTATTCTCTAAGGTTATTGTAATATTCTCACCTTCATGCTTGGCGATTTCCGGCTTCATTTCCTGCCAATTGTTAACGATGACATCATTTATATCAACAACCCTATCACCGGCAACGATACCTGCCTTCTCTGCCGGCATCCCTTTCGTAACCTGACCTATTATGGGTGCATCTACAGCAGCTATTGTCAATGAATAAATCATTACTGCCAACAGCAGGTTTGCTAAGGGTCCAGATATAACTGACGCTATTCTGCTTGTTATCGGTCTGTTATTAAAGGCACCCGGATCTCCTTTTTCCTCATCCTCCCCGAGCATAAGGCAAAATCCGCCAATAGGAAATGCCCTCAAAGAGTACATGGTATCTCCAAACTTTCTGCCAATAATCTTTGGTCCCATTCCAAGTGCAAATTCTACAACCTTTATTCCCCCAAGCCTTGCAGCTAAAAAATGTCCTCCTTCATGCAAGAAGACTATTGCGTTAAATGCCAGTATTGCAATAATTAATGTCATTATCTTATACACCCCACTTGATACAAACTAAGCAGCGTCTCCCTGGACCATCGGTCAAGAGCCACCACATCATCTATATTCATATTATTCATTACTTTATGCTTATCTAAAGTTTTTTCAATCAGGCACCCTATATCAAGAAAGCTTATTTTACCATCCAAGAATAATCTTACTGCTTCCTCATTTGCTCCGTTTAAAACCACACATGCACTGTCCCCCATGAAAAGTGCCCTGAATGCCAATCCCAGGCATTTGAACTTCTCGATATCAGGCTTATAGAAATTCAGACTGCCGATATCAGTTAAGCTCAGTTTTTTTCCTCCAATTGGAAGCCTTTCCGGGTAAGTCAGTGCATATTGAATAGGCAGCTTCATATCTGGAAGTCCCAGCTGTGCAATCACAGCGCCGTCAACATATTCTACTGCAGAATGTATAATGCTTTGCGGATGCACGCATACCTCTATTGCTTCCGGCATTATATCAAACAGCCACCTGGCCTCGATTACCTCAAGACCCTTGTTCATAAGTGTAGCTGAGTCTATTGTAATTTTTCTGCCCATTGACCAGTTGGGATGCTTCAAGGCATCCGCAATTGTAACATTCCTAAGCTCCTCCATAGTTTTAGTCCTGAAAGGCCCACCGGAAGCCGTAAGTATAATTTTGGATACTTCACTATGTCTACTGCTGTCTAAACTCTGGAATATTGCAGAATGCTCACTATCTACCGGGAGCATCGACACTCTGCACCGCTTAACTTCTTCGGTAATGATTCTGCCAGCAGTAACCAGCGTCTCTTTATTGGCAAGTGCTATGTTCTTGCCTGATTTTATGGCATTATATGTAGGAATCAGCCCTGCTATACCTACAATTGCAGAAAGAACAGTATCGCATTTCTCTGCAGTTGCAGCTTCTACAACGCCTTCCAATCCTGCTGTTATATGTGTCAGGCCGCCTATACGCCTTTTTAGCTCCTCGTATTGGGATTCATCTCCTATAGCAACCATCTCTGGTCTGAATTCCCTTACCTGAGCTTCCAGCAGGTCAATATTGGAATTGGCTGCCAAAGCTTCAACTTTGAATTTTTGATTGTTTTCCCTTACTATCTCCAAGGTCTGAGTGCCTATAGACCCAGTCGACCCTAGTATAGATAATGTTTTCATGTTTATCTCCTAACCTAAATCCTCGAATTATGTATAGGCGAACACTGTTCGCCCCTAGTGCGGAACGCATACAATGCGTTCCCTACACCCCGCACCAGCCCTATATCATATCTCCAACAAGTACAAAGTAGTAATAGATTATCGGTGCAGTAAACAAAATACTATCAAATCTATCAAGTATTCCTCCGTGTCCCGGAATAATATTTCCAAAATCCTTAACGCCAGTGTATCTTTTTATATATGATGCGGCTAAATCTCCGAGCTCTGATGCGATGCCACATAGAAATCCCGTAATTACATAATGTACGATTTTTATATCTACACCAAAACTGCTTATTATAAGACCCGCAAGAGTACTTAAAAGAACGGAACCGACAATACCGCCTAATGCTCCCTCTACAGTCTTCTTAGGGCTGATCCTGGGGGAAAGCTTCACTTTACCCATGTAAACCCCAACAAAATACGCGAAAGTATCGGTAAACCATGCAGTCAAGAATGGCAGCCACAGTATTATGTTTCCATATCTAAGCTTTTCTATGAAAAGAAGGTGGCTGAATAGAAATGGTATATAAACAATCCCCAGAAGAGTTATAGATATTTCTGTTATATTATGCTTTTGTGTAAGTATTTCATATGTGAATAAGATCATAACTGAAAAAACAATGAGAAACCCAGGCCTATCAAAGGTAATGGGCATAAGAAACATAATATAGTACACTATAACTGCAATATATCCAAAAATTCTATTAGTTTTAATAGCTATGTTGTTCATTGCCCTATAATACTCGAAAAGACCTACTAATGAGACTGCTGTGACAAAAAAATATAGATACAGCCCCTTAAAATACAAAACAAATAATATAAGTGGTATTCCAAGAATCGCACTTAATACCCTTATCTTTAACATTTTTACCTCCACTACTTCAACGCGCCAAAACGTCTGTCCCTGCTTTGATACTCTTTTATAGCCGTACGAAGTACCTTTTCATCAAAGTCTGGCCAAAGCTGATCGACAAAAACCAGCTCGCTGTATGCCCCCTGCCAAAGCAGAAAATTGCTTATCCTCTGTTCCCCACTAGTTCTAATTATCAAATCGGGGTCAGGATCACTGCCCGTATATAGATACTTTGCAAGTAATGCCTCATCAACAGCTTCACTATCTATGCTTCCATCACTTACCCCCTGTATAAGCTTTTTGCAGGCATATAATATCTCGGCTCTGCCCCCATAATTCAATGCAATGTTGAATTGCAGCCCTTCGTTATTTTCAGTAAGCTTAAGGGCTTCTTTAATCTCTTTTCTTGTCTGATTGGGAAGTATGTCCACTTCTCCAAGTAATTTAATCTTTACCTTGTTATTATGAAGTGCATTTACTTCCTTTCTCATATACTCCACCAGCAGGTTCATAAGATAGCTTACTTCATCTTGAGGACGTCTCCAATTTTCTGTAGAAAAGGCATAGACGGTCAATATCTTTATGCCCAAGTCGCTGCAGGCTCTTACTGTTTCCTTGATGGCCTCCATGCCAGCCTTATGTCCCACGACTCTTGGCAGGCCCTTTTTTTGTGCCCAACGCCCATTGCCATCCATTATTATAGCGATATGTTTTGGAAGCCTATTCATATCAATTTCTACCAGCATCCAAAAACCTCCTTCATTAAGAACCCACATATAAATAAATTCTCAATCTTAAAAAAATATCCCTCAAAATGAGGGAAACTATTTAAATAGACTATATTGAACGCATATAAGTAATCCTCTAGTGCATTGTGCGTATTCAATAACAATCAAGGTAACATTTCGCGAAACATGAATTACTAATGTAAAGTGTTTTTCGCGAAATATGTTGTAGTAAGTTTTATTTCGTCATTTATTACTCTTTGTCTGACAACAACAGGTGTATTTCCCTGTCTTTCTTTTTTTTTATCTTCGTAGGGTGTTGATGTTGAATCAATTATAATATTCTGCTTGCCACCTATTAGTTGAAGAGCCTTATCCAGCTTATATCCTATTACTAGAGGTATTTTACTCAAGTATATTAGACCTCCATTATTTCCTTTTCTTTTATTGCCATTGCACTATCCGATTCCTTAATGCATTTATCTGTCATCTTCTGTATATCTTCTTCAGACTTTTTAAGTACATCTTCGGTTATTTCTCCATCTTTCTTAAGCTTCTTAAGATGTTCATTGGCATCACGTCGAATATTTCTTATAGCTACCTTGGCATCCTCACCAAGCTTCTTAATTACTTTCACCAGATCTTTTCTTCTTTCCTCTGTGAGCTGTGGTACAACAAGTCTAATCATCTTTCCATCATTTGAAGGATTGATGCCCAAATCTGACTTTAGTATAGCTTTTTCAATGCTTGGAATAGACTTGGTATCCCATGGTGTTATGGTAAGTACCCTTGGTTCCGGGGCAGCTAAGTTTGCCAGCTGGTTTAAAGGTGTAACTGTTCCGTAGTATTCTACAGTTATCCGATCCAAAAGACTAGGATTTGCACGTCCTGCCTTCAGTGTAGCGAGCTCGTGCCTCAATACGCTCAGGGTCTTTTCCATTTTATCCTGCATGCCTTTTTCAATATCCTTAACCATTTGCTAATCCTCCTTTACTACTGTGCCTATCTCTTCACCCATAACTGCTCTAATTATATTATCAGGGTTTTTGAGGTCAAATACAAGTATTGGTATTTTATTATCCCTGCATAAGGATGCTGCTGTAGAATCCATTACGCCTAATCCCTTGTTTATTACATCAATATATGATATCTTATCAAATTTCTTGGCATCTTTGTTTGTAACCGGATCGCAGTCATATACACCGTCAACTTTTTTGGCCATCAGTATAATATCTGCTTCAATTTCTGCAGCTCTAAGGGCAGCTGTAGTATCAGTAGAGAAATATGCGTTGCCTATGCCGGATGCAAATATCACTACTCTTCCTTTTTCCAAATGCCTTATCGCTTTTCTTCTTATATACGGTTCTGCAATCTGTCTCATCTCAATGGCTGTCTGCACACGTGTAGGCACGTTTATTCCTTCTAAGGCATCCTGCATTGCCAGAGCATTGATAACTGTCGCAAGCATTCCCATATGGTCGGCAGTTGTCCTGTCCATCCCCTCGCCGCTTCTGCCTCTCCAGAAATTACCGCCGCCAACTACTATAGCCACTTCTACCTGGAGCTCCCTCAGTGTCTTTATTCTTTCTGCAATGCTCAGAAGCGTATCGTGATTCAATCCGGAAGCCTTATCTCCAGCCAGTGCTTCGCCGCTAATTTTCAGTATCACTCTTTTATACTTTACGTCACTCATATATATTATACCTCCAATTAAGCATAAAATTTCTACAAATTCTAAAAAAATCCTTCTGATTTTCAAAAAAAAGAGAACACTTAGTGTTCCCATATTTTTTCAGCACTTCTTCATTTGGCTCATTACTTCCTCAACGAAGTTGTCTTCCTTCTTTGCCAGGCCTTCACCTTTTTCAAATCTTACGAATCTTCTTATGGAAAGGTTCTCGCCTATTTTTGCAATCATTGAAGAAAGCATATCCTGCACCGTCTTGTCTGTATCCTTTATAAAGGGCTGTTCAAGCAGGCAAATTTCCTTGTAATACTTTTCGATTCTGCCTTCTACCATTTTTTCAATGATTTTTTCAGGTTTTCCTTCATTCAAAGCCTGAGCTTTAAATATTTCTCTTTCCTTCTCTATTACATGTGGATCAACTTCTTCTCTTCTCACATATAAAGGATTAGTAGCTGCAACCTGCATTGCCATGTCTCTTACAAACTGTCTGAACTCTTCGTTCTTGGCAACAAAGTCTGTTTCGGAGTTAACTTCGATAAGAACTCCAATCCTTCCGCCCCCGTGTATGTACGCGTCAACTATGCCTTCACTTGCGATTCTGCCAGCTTTTTTAGCTGCGGCAGCAAGTCCCTTTTCTCTAAGAATTTCAATGGCTTTTTCCATGTCTCCGTTGCTTTCTGTAAGGGCTTTTTTGCAGTCCATCATACCAGCGCCGGTTCTTTCTCTTAATTCCTTAACAGCTGAAGCTTCAATCATTTTATTTCGCCTCCTATGTAATATGCGTATATTGTTAAAAAGGCGGCTATCGCCGCCTTTAAATACTTACCAAGCAGTTACTCAGCAAGCTGTTCGCCCTGTCTAGCTTCAATAACAGCATCTGCAATTTTTGAAGTAAGAAGTTTTACGGCTCTTATAGCATCGTCGTTACCAGGTATTGGATAGTCAATTTCCTCAGGGTCACAATTAGTATCAACTATTGCAACTATCGGAATACCAAGAATGTGTGCTTCCTGTATTGCTATTTTTTCCTTCCTTGGGTCAACGACAAAGAGCGCTCCTGGAGCACCATTCATGTTCTTGATACCGCCCAGGTTCTTCTCGAGTTTTTCCATTTCGCCTCTAAGCTTAATAACTTCTTTCTTTGGAAGAACCTCGAAAGTTCCGTCTTCTTGCATTTTCTCAAGTTGATTCAATCTTTCGATTCTTTTCCTGATTGTCTTGAAGTTAGTGAGCATTCCGCCCAGCCATCTCTGATTAACATAGTACATGTTTGCTCTGAGAGCTTCTGACTCGATTGACTCCTGTGCCTGTTTCTTTGTTCCTACGAAAAGTATGTCCTTACCTGAAGCAGATACTTCTTTTATGAAGTTATATGCTTCATCAACCTTCTTTACTGTTTTCTGAAGATCGATGATGTAAATGCCATTCCTCTCCGTAAAAATGTACTCTGCCATCTTCGGGTTCCATCTTCTTGTCTGGTGTCCGAAGTGTACGCCAGCTTCTAAGAGCTGTTTCATTGAAATCACTGACATTAAAATTACCTCCTATGGTTTTTTCCTCCACGATCGTCATATTCTTTATGGACTCTTAGAGCACCCCGCAAAGAATCAAATCATGTGTGTTTTTACCTTAAATAGTTTACCATATAACAAATTTATTGGCAATACAAATTTGTTACGCGTTTCGGGTTTCGCGTTACGCGTATATTAGGGTGATTCTTCGAAGCCCTACTAAAATGCTCGCAACTCGTAACTCGTAACTCGCAACCAATCCTCTATACGAATGCCAACAATATCCCTTATAGTTTTATTATCTTGTGAAAATTTATACTTCAATTTCCCTGTAAATTGAAAAATTCCAGGCTAAGCCTAGAACTTTATTTCGTTAATATTTTTATTATATCATCATAGCCTGAATTTTTGGGTATTTCGAAATTGCCAATCTTCAGCTTATCATCCTTTTTTACCTCTTCAAGCCTCTTTAAGAAGGCCTTTGTATCTTTTATGAGACCACTTTCCTTAAGAAGGTCTGCAATGCCTTCAGAGCTCATCCCGCCCTTAACATTTATTGTTATTTTTCCTGATGCTGCTTGTTTAGCTGGTGTAGGAGTTGGTGTTATTTTTGCTGGAGCTGGCGTTGGCGTAGGTGTTGGTGTTCCAGTAGGAGACGGTGTTATAGTAGGAGACGCTGGTGTTTGATATATCTCTTCATTGGTAAGTACAGTAAGGCTGTGCTTTGCTGCTTCCCTTTTTATTTCTTCTACTGTCAGCTCTCTACTGCTTAAGTTTATATTTACCATTGATGAAAATATCAAGCCTATTCCTATGCCCAGAGTTATATTCTTAAGGTTATAGTATCCCATTATTCTACCTCATTCTTCAAGGATAGTATCAGCATTACCTCTCCCTGTCCTATGCTCATCTGTTTGGCAATGTCAGTTATACTCATGCCCTGTGAAGCATAGTCAAATACTGTCTGCTGTTTTGGGTTGAGCTTTTCCTCAAAACCTTTATCCTTATCCACATCATCATTTGTTATCTTCTTTTTCTTGTTTACAGCGATAATGGGAGAAAATGGTGCTACATTCTCCTTCTTCTCAATAACAGCATTATTTATGGCAGCATTGGCAAGATTTCTCTGTTCTTCTCTAAGACTTTTCAGCTTTTCTTCAATTTCCTTTACTACCATTTCAGAAGTATAATTCAGTTCGGATATTATTTCATCAGCATCTTCAATTACTTTTTTTATTTCCTGTTCCTTTACGTCAATGTTGAAATAAATATCCTCGCCCTTTAATTTATCCAGGAAAATGAGTGTTATGGTGGCTAAAACAGCAAATATTCCAAATCCCATTAGCACATAGTTTATCATGAGAGCACCCCATTTATATTCTTATATCAATTTTAGTCAAAGATCTTCCCTTGGATTCTTTTAGCTGTACATCTTTCTCTCCAGGCTGCCCATCCCTGCGTTCTTTTTCGTGGCCGCTCTGTTTCTCTTTTTGTTGTCCTTCCCTGTCCACTTTTTTCCCTTGGGCTTTTTTTGTTTCGATTACTTGCTTCGTATTTTTTTCTTGCTGCTGCTGTTCTTTATGAATGTTGATATTAAGATTGCTCTTTTCTTGTTCGCTTTCTATATTTCTCGCTTTCTGCAATTCTGGAAGCTTGGGTATCATTGTCTGCAGGTCAACAGGCCTTATAGTCATGACAATCACTCCCCCATAAATTATTTACACATCGTCGTAGGAACCCATTTTTATCTCAGCATTCGCTCTATAGAACGAAACAAATTTTATTGAGTCTTTAATATACATCATGCTACTTCCGATTATTATCCTGCTGCCAGGGTAAATTATGTCATAAACCTTTATCTTGCCTCTTGAAAGCTCCTCAAAATAAACTTCGAGTTCATTCTGTTCACAAAGGATCTTTTCAAGCTTCTGCTGGAGCTGCAGCTTCAACTGAACAGACTTTGCCAAAAGGAGCTTCTTATCAAGAGGCAGCTCTGTATTCTTGCTCATCTTTGTAAGAAGATCAACTGCTTTGGTTGTCTTATCCAAATTTTCAGCAATCTGCTTTGTCTCGGTCTTTATCTCCTCATATTTCTTTCTCATGTCAGGATTAATGCCAACCTCCAGCTCAGTTATGGTGGCCATCGGAGACCCTATAACCTTTGCTTTGATCTCTTCTCCTACCTTAAAGGTACCTCCAACCAGCAGGCCTTTCCTGCCGTTTGATTCCAGCTTTCTTCCACAAATAATCTGGCTGTGCATTATTGCATCACTCTGTATATTTCCCTTAACTTCAACCTTACAGTTTTCCATGAACTTTGCAATGAGATCTCCTTCGCAGAAAAGCTCTCCCTTGTTCATTCCCTGTATGCCTCTATGGAGTATTATGTTGCCGTTAGATTTTATAAGCGCTCCTTCTACGACTCCATATACTTCAACATCCCCTTCAGCCTCAATTACAAAGCCTGTGAGTACATTGCCCATTACGACAACCTTGCCATTAAACCTTATATTCCCTGTAGAATTATCTACATTATGTTTTACTTCATATACCGAGAATACGTTTACTTTTCCATCCAGAACTTTAACCTCGCCATCGACTGTAGCGGTGAGCTCGAGTCCATCTTTACTTACTTCAACATTCTTTCCTCTCGGTAATACAAGCTTCCGTCCGTCTTTGCCTGCAACCTCGACACCTTTTACATTTTTACCCGGTATTCCCGCTGTCTGCGGCGTCAAGGTTACCAGCTTCTGTCCAATCTTTACATTTTTTATTAAAGATAATTCATGATAGTCAATCTTTCCGTCCTTGTCGATATTAATTGATCTTTCGCTTGACATGTCAAAATAATATGAAAGTACTGCATCCTGCCCCGCATAAGGTACAATACCTTCTGCTATAAGTATTTCTCTGTCATATGCTTTTAAAGCAACTGCGTTCTTTATTTCACTGTCCTTTATATTAAATACAACACCATTAAGCTTAAGTGCTTCGTATATTGCTTTCTCTGTTATTTCCGCTCCCCCAATAGGCTTGGTTAAAGTAATAAAAGCCTGCATGTTGTCATTTGACAGCTTGACTAAGCATTCACTGTCTATCATTCTCTGATTTTGGGGTTCAGCTATCTTTATCCAGCTATCATGACCTCCGACTTCTACTGACTGTTTGATTTTAGTCAAGTCTACACTCTGAATTCTGCGCAGGTCAATTTTAGTTACAATGTCTACCATCGTAACTCCCGATTCTATTTTAATATATACTCCATCTTCTCTGAACTCAAAATCAATATGCTTGTCCTTCGCCTTTTGACTCTCATTAAGGATGTTGTCAATACTATTCTCGATAACCGCAAGAGTCTTCTGCTCTCCTAACGAAAACTTGATTTTATAGTATGAGGAAAATAGATTTTTCTTGCTTTCGAGCACTTCGATATGAAGCTCAGCTTTGTTAACTTTAAGGCGTTGCATACCTTCTGCTATTAACTTGTCATAATCCTTACCCTCAAGAATAATATACTCATTCCCCATAAAAACACCATCCCATCATTCAAATGCGATTTTGAATCTGTTCTTAAGCCTTATAATTGCTTTAGTATGCAGCTGCGATACTCTCGACTCTGATATATTGAGAAGCTTTCCTATCTCTTTATATGTAAGCTCATCATAATAATAGAGTGATACTACCTTTTTCTCTTTTTCAGGCAATGTGCTGATAGCATCTGTCAGTATTTCTGTAACTTCGATATTTTCAACCACACTCTCAGGTGTCTCTATCTGTTTATCCTCTTCGCTGCTGGTTACATCTCTCTTCTGTTCAAGTAAATCATCCAACGATACTATTGAGTATGTTGTTATATTCTGTATCTTCTTCTGAAAATCCTCTATTGATAATCCGAAGCTATCTGCCATTTCCTCATCGTTAGCAGGTCTGCCAAGCTTGTTCTCCATCTCATAATATGCTTTTTCAATTTCTTTTGATTTTTGTCTTACAGATCGGGGAAGCCAATCTATAGCTCTGAGTTGGTCTATAATAGCGCCTCTGATCCTTAGTTGGGCATAGGTATCAAACTTTACTCCCCTGGAAAAGTCATATTTATCGATAGCATCAATCAAGCCAAATATGCCATAGCTTACGAGGTCGTCGAATTCAACGTTGCTTCCATAGCTTGCATACAGCCTGCCTGCTACAAACTTAACCAGATATGTATATTTAAGTATAAGCTCTTCGCGTATACCTGCATCCTTTGTTTTGGAATATGTTTCCCATAGATTGATAAGATCCATGATATACCTCCGTAGTGTGTATTGTTAGTCCTGTTCATTCTGATCGTACTCGCCCATATAAACAGGATTTACTTCAACAAATTCATTGTCATCGCCATCATCCATGCTCATAAATTCTTCATCGTCTAGAGGAGGTACCTTTATATCCAACATAGATTTGTTAACATTGTGGTTTTCTTCTAATTCTGCTGTTCTTCCATCCTTATCACGGGTGGTCTTGCCTAGGTTGCTGCATTCTACAGCATTTTTAACTGTTTTCGTAACCATATAACCGAATATACCGAATACTATAGTTACAACAATACATCTAATCATAAGTGCAGAAAAATTTATGTTGCTGCTAACTCCGATTGCAATATTTATCAATAGTGCAGTAAGTACTATTATTATTGGCATGTTATCGGTGATATTCATCTCAGAAAACTCCATTCAATATATTTCGTACGAAATATATCCCTTGATTAAGGCTTTGTCGCCGGAGGGACAATGCCAGTATGTTTTGTGAAAAGTACATTTTTGATAACACAAATGCAGATGCTTCTACTGCTTTGTTATGATAAATACTTCACAACATACATGCTATACTTTGCATTATTATATCTGTTTCATTCCATAACCTATTGTTTTTATTAATAATATACCAGTCTCTGAATATAATTCAATAGTACGTCCATAATTCCCCCCAGTGTCCTCTGCAATTATAGGAACATTGAGTGACTTCAAGGTCTCTTTTGTAGCTGTTACATTTCTTGCACCTATCCTCATGATGTCACTTGCATCATTGAAATTGAACATTTGAGAGCCCCCAGCTATTTTACTTACTAGCTTGCTTCTTTTTGCACCCATTTTGATCATATCTTCAATAAGCTTTATTATTCCAGTGTCTGCAAACTTTGCTATGTTGCTGTTATTCTTTATTTGTGCGCTGCTTGGGAGCATTATATGTGCCAGTCCTGAAATCTTTGTAGATGGATCATAAAGACAAATCCCGACACAGGAACCAAGTCCAAGTGTAGTGAGTATCCCGGGACTATATGCAGTATTAAGATCTGCCATTCCAACTTTAATTAACTCAGCCATTTTAAATTACTCCCAAACTCTTAAGTAAAATTTCGAATGAATCCTCATCTGGAATCAAGAAAAAGTTTCCTTTTACATGATTTGTACCCTCATTAAAGTCAGTTTCAATAAGCATAACCTTATCCCCAACCTGTCCAAAGAGTATGACAGGTACGCTCAAAATTGCTCCCGCCATATCCATTGCCAGGGAAGGTATTGATACGATAAGCTTCAGATTTGTTAAAGTCGATAATGAAGACAAGTAAGAACCCGCTAAAATATTGCCGACTTCCTGCAATGCAGAAAAATCCATCTCATCCAATTCTCCATCATCATCCGGTTTGCCCATAAGTAAACTTGTCAGTAGTTTAGCAGATTTTTTGTCAAGCAAAAACATTATGCTCCCAGTTATATCGCCGGTTACTTTGAAGTAAATGCCTATTACCTCGACTTCAGGTCCGCCTACCAGCTCAGAAACATTTTTAAACTCTAGGATATTGACCTTTGGAACGTCCATATCGATTCTTTTGGATATCATTTTGGATAAAGCCGTAGCGGCATTGCCTGCTCCAATATTCCCTATCTCCCTTAAGACATCAATTTGAAGACTGTTTAAATCGTCAATTGATATACCCATTACATCACGTCCTTTTCTCTAACGAATAGGATAGATTCCCTTTTTTATACTGCGGAGTTGGTAACTATTTTCACTATATCCAACAATATGATGAGTCTTTGTCCGACTTTACCTATACCATAAATATTCCCTTGGTCTACGCTTCCAACTCCATCCGGTGCTTCTTCTATAGCTTCACTGCTTATATCTATTACCTCGGAGGAAGTGTCGACAACTAACCCAACAGTAATGTCATCAACTGAAACTATTATGATTCTAGTACTGTTATTTTCAGCACCCTCAGAAAGGTTGAATTTTTTTCGAAGTTCAATTACAGGAATGACTTCACCTCTGAGATTTATTACGCCGCGTACAAAATGTGCTGCTTTGGGAACTCTGGTTATACTCATCATTTCCTTGATTTCTTTAACTCTTAAGATATCGATTCCATATTCCTCATTTTCCAATCTAAATACAACGTATTGCTTTATATATGCTGCCGTTTCCATTGTGTGCACCCCCTTATACCAAAGAATTTGTATCAACGATTAATGCTACCTGTCCATCGCCTAGGATGGTTGCGCCTGCTATAAATTTGATACCTGACAAGAATTTGCCCAAGGTCTTTATTACTATTTCCTGCTGTCCGATCAAGCTGTCCACAATGAATGCTGCATTCTTATCGCCTTTTTTCACAACAACAGCGGTAAGTTCTTCACTTGCATCACTATTAACATTAGCGACCTCCAGCATCCTTCCCAGTCTTACAATCGGTATTACGCTGTTTCTGTTCAGTACAACATCCTGCCCATGTACGTTCCTTATGGTTGATGCGTTTATAGTTGTAATATCTCTAATTACATTTAGTGGTAATGCATACTTCTCATCACCGATTGTAACAAGAAGCGCCTGAATGATAGCAAGAGTGAGAGGCAGTCTTATTATGAACTTGCTTCCTTTTCCCTTTGAGTTTTCTACTTCTACTATACCGTTAAGGGATTCTATCTTTGTCTTAACAACATCAAGTCCAACTCCTCTGCCTGAGAGGTCAGAAATCTTATCTGCAGTGCTGAAACCAGGTCTGAACAGCAGTTCAATAGCATCTTTCTCATCCAGTTCACTGGCTTCGTTCACTGAAATAAGTCCTCTTTCTATTGCCTTTTTCTTCACTTTCTCTACATCTATGCCTTTTCCATCATCTTCAACTTCAATAACTACACTGTTTCCATCCTGGTAAGCCCTAAGATTAACTATTCCGGTGGCTGTCTTGTTGACTTTGACTCTTTCTTCCCTCTCTTCAATTCCATGGTCTATGGCGTTTCTAATCAAGTGTATAAGAGGATCGCCGATTTCATCTATAACTGTTCTGTCCAGTTCTGTCTCTTCACCCGACATATTGAGGGTTATATCCTTTGAAAGATCTTTGGACAAGTCTCTTACCATTCTGGGGAACCTATTGAATACTCTTTCTATCGGTACCATTCTTACCTTCATAACTGCATCATGCAGGCTGGTAGTGATTCTTTCCAGATATTCTACTGCTTCTGTCATATCTTGATTCTTTGAATCATTGCCGACGCCTTCAAGTCTTGTTTTTATAATTATAAGCTCGCTTACAAGGTTCATAAGGTTGTCCAGCCTGTCAATATCCACCCTTACTGTTTTGCCCATTTTGGCCTTTTTGCCGGCTGTCTCTTCATTATTTTCTTTTTCATCCCCCGAAGTCGCTGGTGTATCTTTTTCCACTGCAGAATCAAGCTCAATATTCTGATTACTCTCTGCTTCAGCAGCTACTTCGATTTTTTCAAATCTTGCCTCAATTATTTCTGAGATAGATTCCAATTCTTTCTTTATTAAAGCTTCAGGTTCTTTTGTAACAATTGCTATTGTAAATTCATTATCAAATTTTTCGTCTTCAATATCCTCAACCTTTGGTACTGCTTTGAATATCTCAGCATATCTCTCTACAGTCTGAAAAACAATAAAGGCTCTGGCAGATTTCAGCATGCAGTCACTTGCAAGCATCACTCTAACTTTATAAACCCCCATACCCTGTTGTGTTGCTTTTCTTACTATGTTTTCATCGTATTGATTCAGCTTCATCAATTCATCCTGTTTGCCAGGAGCAGCCTCAACCTTCTTCACTTCTTCTGCTGGTTTTTTCAAAAGTATCCCATTAAGACTTGCAATAATGGCATCTGCCTTATTGCTGCCTTCTTGCCCGGTGCTGGAGATTGTGCCAATAGAATTATCCAAATAGTCAAGACACTCAAACAAAATATCTACAATTGAGGTATTTACATCAACCTTGCTATTTCTAATGGCATCCAGTACATCTTCCATTCGATGAGTGAGGCTTGTAATCCCTGTATAGCCCATTGTTCCTGCCATACCTTTTAGTGTATGCGCTACCCTGAATATTTCATTTAGTATTTTCATATCCTTCGGGTTTGTTTCTAGGCCTAGCAAGCTCTGATTCAGCAACTGCAAATGCTCCTGCGATTCTTCTATGAAAATTTCCATATATTGATTCATGTCCATAGTATTACACTCCCATGTTTTTTAATATTTCTGCAGTTATATTATGTAAAGGAGCTATAGTATCGATAGCGCCAATGTTTACTGCTGATTTTGGCATTCCGTATACTACGCAGGTATTCTCATCCTGCGCTACGGTTTTTCCCCCAGCTTTTTTAATCTTTAATATGCCCTCACTACCGTCACTTCCCATACCCGTCATCATTACAGCTATGATGTCCTTATGCCCACATTCTGCCACTGAATTCATCATAACATTTACTGATGGTCTATGTCCAGTTACTGGAGATTCCTTATTTATAGATATTTTATATTCATCATTAAGTACTTTATTAACCACCATATGGTAATCACCTGGAGCTATGTAAGCCCAACCTGGCTTTAGTACATCACCCTCTTCGGCTTCTTTGACATTTATATGTGATAAACTATCCAACCTTGCTGACAGTGATTTTGTAAAGCCTGGGGGCATATGCTGCACTACCAGCACTGCTGCAGGAATATCCTCAGGGAGTTTCGTAAGTACCTCCTGAAGTGCCCTTGGCCCCCCAGTGGAGGTGCCTATCGCAATCAGATATTTTAAGCTTTCTTTTGAACCGACTCTTGCTGCAGTGTTTTTTTTTATTACAGGAAGAATGCCCTTGAACTGTGTCTGAGGGAAATATCCTCCTGTTGACTTTCCTATGGAATTTATCTTCTTTGTAAGCTCATCCTTTATATGCTCTGCATCAAAGTTAAGTATTGAGGCGGTAGGTTTTGCAACAAAATCCAGAGCTCCAAGCTCAAGAGCCTTTATTGTGGCTTCACCGCCCTCATATGTTAAGCTTGAAAGCATTATTATCTTTGGTACAGGTCTTAGCTTCATAAGCTCAGCCAGTGTCTCCAGACCATTCATAACAGGCATTTCAACATCTAGCGTAATTATATCCGGCTTCACGGCTATTGCCTTCTCCATACCTTCCTTGCCATTTCTTGCTGTAGCTGCTACTTCAATATTTCCATCACTATTCAGCATATCAGAGATTATTCTTCTCATAAATGCTGAATCATCTATTATAAGTACTCTAATTTTTTTATCTGCAGAGGTAACCATATTTATACTAACCCTTTCTTTATCAGCCTGCGCTGTTCCTCAAATATATATTTGGAAACCTCATTTCTTTCAAAATCACTCATCCTGTCAAATCTTACACCATAACCATATGGTGCTCTGGAATTTCCAGTGAGAGTTCTACGAACGACTATTCCAAATACTATCAGCTTCTTGCCATTCAAATTGAGCGTAATTTCAAGCATATCCTTTTCCTGCAGCTCTTTAACAGAACTGAGATGAAGTCCTCCAGCGCTGATATCATGCAGATTGCATCTGAATTTTTCACTATACTTTCTTGCCTTAAGGTCTTCTACTTGCGCAGCTTCAACATCTTTCATAAGCTTTAGCCTGTAGAAATCTCTCCTTTGTATCTTGTTTATTTCCGTAAGCAATTTCAGCCTATAAAGCGGTATTTTACCGAAAAGCCTTTCATGTAGAACAGCTCTAAGCTCATACACGGCTTCACCCTTTGATGATACTACTAGCTTTAACATAGTATCTTGTTTCAGGTAAATATCTTGATTCTTATGTATAGGTATTAACACATCTAAATAATCATTATTATGAAGCTCAATCACCTGACTTGTGTATCCATGCAGGTGCCCGCTTGCATCTATATATTCCATTAGAATTTTTTCTCCAACTGTGAAATATTTCTTCAAGTCAAACATACCGATTCTCCTTAAGAAGTAAATAGTACAAGTATATGTTCCATTTGCTCATACTTGCGTTTATATGCTGTAATCATTATAAAACTTTTGAAGAAATTCGTATGAGCTAATTAAATAAGTTGGTGAGCTTGTTTATGAATACTTTTATTCCGGACGCCGAATTTGTGCTTAGCTCTTTATTATCCATAAGCGTTAGAGCTATGTCATTCAGATTCTTTGAAGCTTCGCTTCTGCTGAAACTTATTACAAAGGGCTGCTGGATCTTCACTGCTTTTGTTACATTAGCATCATTCAGAATGTAACCCAGCTTCTGCAGCTTAACACCAAGGAATTTCTGAGTTACAACATTAAGCTTATCCAATATGTTGAAGGCTTCAGCAGCATTATCAGCCCTATTTACTACAACCTTAATTATCTTCATTTTGTCTTTATGTGTAATTGTTTTTATCAGAGCATATGCATCTGTTATTGATGTAGGTTCGGGCGTAGTCACCAGTATGACCTCTCTGGCCGCATGCACAAAGCTTATGACATTATCCGACAGCCCTGCTCCAGTGTCTATTAGTATTATATCAGCTTCCTCATCAAGCTTTCCAAGCTTCATCAGTAAATCTACCAGCTGAGTTTTGTTAAGCTTTACCAGCTCTTGAACTCCCGATCCTCCCGAAATGAATTTTACTCCGTTTGGACCCTCCTCAAGTATCTCAAGTATATCCTTGTTGCTGTTTATTACATCAGATAAATTGTATTTGGACATTTTGCCCATTACTACATCTACATTTGACAAACCAAGGTCAGCATCTATTATCACTACTCTGAGACCCATTTGTGCAAATTTTATACCCAGGTTAACGGTAAAATTTGTCTTTCCTACACCGCCTTTACCGCTGGTTATCGTAATTACTCTTGATCCCGGTTTATCAGTCAAGCTGCCTGTGCTTTTCTCATCATCTTTATAATCCTTAATGCTGCTAATTATCTCTCTTAGTCTCTCAGCTTGATCTTTCATATAACTTATCTCCCAACAAACAATTTATTATCTTGCTATTATCTGCAATTTCAATGTCATCAGGCACGCTTTGTCCGGTAGTGATATATGAAATAGGCTTTTTTGTAATGTAAGCAACATTTAGGATTACGCCAAAGGCGGATGTCTCATCCAGCTTAGTAAAAAGCAGCTTGTAATCATCTAGAAAACTGTAGCTCTTTATTATCTCTATGCAGTCTGAAAATTTTGTCGTGGCACTCATTACCAGGTACACTTCATAGTCAATACTGGATTTTATAAGAGTCTTCAATTCCATAAGCTGATATTTATCCTTATGGCTTCTGCCTGCAGTATCAACAAGTATCAAATCCTTATTGCTGTAAGTCTCTATAGCATTAAGAATTTCTGCCGGTGTATATATTATGGATAAAGGAACCCCGATTATCTCGCTGTACGTCTTAAGCTGTTCAACCGCTGCTATTCTGTATGTATCAGAGGTTATAAGAGCAACCTTCTTTTTCTCTGTCAAAACCATGTTTGCCGCTAGCTTGGCAAGGGTAGTTGTCTTTCCGACCCCAGTTGGACCTATTACAATTATTACCTTTTTGTCCTTAGTGAAGGAAAATGGTTCGGGCTCCTTCATATACTTGCTTAATATATTATAGATGGTGTTCCTCACAATGGCCTCGCTTTGTTGTTTCTCGCTGTCCAAAGTCTCAATAAGCTTCTCTTTTATCTCATTGACGATTACCTTATCAACTTCATAATCTTCCAGAGCCTTTAAATATTTCTTCACTATATCAGACAGTCTAGTATTTTCATAATCTACCTTTACAGCATCATAAACCTTGTTGAGCATGTTTTTGAGCTCCATAAAATCCTGCTGCAGCAGCTCTTTGTCATCGTTATGTGTTTGCTGCTTGATGCTCTCCCTTGGCACATTCTTCTGAACCTGCATATTTGCATTAAGCTCGCTTATAAAGCTGCTTGCACTATTGTTATTGTACTCCTCTTTAATATGCTGCGCTGAAGGCCTTATATCTTGAGCTTTGTTCTGCTTGGCACCTGATGAAATATCACTGTCGATGGTTGCAACAACTTCAACAAGCGGCTTCGAAAAGAAACCCATCAAGCCCTGCTTTCTGATCTTTCTGGTATTTAATATTATTGCGTCTCTGCCCAGGTCCGATTTTACTTTTTGCAATGCCTCCTGAGCTGTTTCTCCCACATATCTTTTTACTTTCACTATATACTCACCACCCCTACTGATTGTACCTCAACTGATGTATCCAATTCGTTATATGACAACACTACGAGTCCTGGGGCAACCTGATCTATCATCCTCTTAAAATAGAGTCTGACTACGGGAGATGCCAGTATGATCGGCTGCTCTCCTATTGAATTCAGTTTCTGCACCTCTTTAAGCAGATTATTGATTATCCTCTGTGCTGAACTGGGATCTAAATTAAGAAAAGAACCATATTCTGTCTGCTGCACCGAGTCCATTATTATTTGTTCCAAACCTGCATCCAATGTTATTACTTTTGCCTGTTTGTCAAATATAAAGCGTTTAGTAATATTTCTTTTCATTGATTGTCTTACATATTCCGTAAGCATGTCAGTATCTTTCGTCATTGGTGCATAATCTGCAAGTGTCTCCATTATTGTCACCATATCCCTTATGGAAACACCTTCCTTAAGCAGATTTGCCAGAACCTTTTGAACATCTCCGATGCTGAGCATCTTTGGTATGACGTCATCTACCAGTGCAGGATAGCTTTCCTTAATATTGTCTATGAGCTTTTGAACATCCTGCCTTCCAAGCAGCTCGTGAGCATAGTTCTTAATGATCTCGGTAAGATGTGTGGCAATTACAGAAGGTGGATCCACCACTGTATAACCCATCATCTCAGCTCTCTCCTTCTGATTTTCATTAATCCAAACAGCAGGTAATCCGAAGGCCGGCTCGGTAGTCTTTATTCCTTCAAGTTCGCCATCGGCAGTACCTGGGTTCATCGCCAGGAAATTATCAAACATCAGCTCGCCGCTTGCTACTTCTATGCCTTTTATTTTAATTACATATTCATTAGGTCTGAGCTGTATATTATCTCTGAGCCTTATAACAGGAACGATTACTCCCAAGTCCAGAGCACATTGTCTTCTAATCATTACTACCCTGTCCAACAAATCTCCGCCTTGACTGGCGTCAGCCAGGGGTATTATTCCATATCCAAACTCAAGCTCTATAGGGTCTACCTGTAGTAGTGTCATTACGTTTTCTGGCTTTCTGATTTCTTCAACTTCGATGTCCTGTGCTTTAATTTCCTCATCCTTCGCTGCGCTCTTTATTGTTCTTTGTAATGAGTAGCCCATGAATGCCAGGAAAGATGCAAGGATAATATTTGGTATCATCGGAAGTCCTGTAAATGCCAATAAGAATAGAGTTCCAGCTGTAATATAAAGCACTTTTGGCTCCGCTAATAACTGTGAAATAATATCAGTTCCAAGATTAGACTCTGAAGCTGCCCTTGTTACAACCATACCTGCAGCTATTGAAATAAGCAGTGCTGGTATCTGACTGACCAAGCCATCTCCTATAGTCAATATAGTGAATTTTGAAAGAGCTTCTGAAAAACCCAAGCCCATCTGAAGCATGCCAATAGCAAATCCGGCTGTGATATTTATAACAGTAATTATTATACCCGCTATTGCGTCACCCTTTACAAACTTGCTGGCTCCATCCATTGCTCCATAAAAATCAGCTTCCCTCTGTATCTTTTTTCGTCTGTCCTTTGCTTCAAATTCACTTATAAGTCCGGTGTTCAAATCTGCATCTATAGCCATCTGCTTACCAGGCATTGCATCGAGGGTGAATCTTGCTGAAACCTCAGCAACCCTCTCTGAACCCTTAGTGATAACCATGAACTGCACTACTATAAGAATTAAAAACATTATAAATCCGACTATCGCATTGCTGCCTGTGACAAAGTTGCCAAAGGCATTTACAACTTCTCCTGCATAGCCCGTCCCCAGTATCAGCCTTGTGGTTGAGAAGTTTAATGACAGGCGAAACAGAGTAGTTATCAGCAGCATCGTTGGAAATATAGAAAACTGCAGCGGCTCCTTAATATACATAGATAATAAAAATATTACAAGTGACAATGAAATATTCAATGTCAACAGTATATCCAGTAAAAATGTAGGCACCGGTACTACTATAAGCATTATTATAGCTACTATTGCAATAGCTACCATATCACTAGATCTGCCCATATATTAGTCTCCTTCTATTTTTCTCTCAAGCTATATACAAATGCCAACACTTCAGCAACAGCCTTGTATAATTCACTAGGAATTTTCTCGCCAATGTCAACGCTTTTATACAATGCTTGAGCAAGAGGCTTGTTTTCAACAACTGGAACCTTATTTTGTTTTGCTGTTTCCTTTATCTTTTGTGCAATAAGATCCTTGCCTTTTGCAATTACCATTGGCGCTTCAGATGCTTTTGCATCATATTTGACAGCAATTGCAAAGTGGGTCGGGTTTGTAATTATTACATCCGCATTAGGGACTTCTGCCATCATTCTTCTTAAAGACAGCTGTCTTTGCTTCTCTCTTATCTTTGACTTGATTTGCGGATTACCTTCTATCATTTTGTATTCATCTTTAATTTCCTGCTTAGACATTCTAATATTTTTTTCATAGTCCCATATTTGATAGCCATAATCAAAAACTGATAGTACGAGAAGCACCACAGCAGCTCTTATGCCAATATTTATAATAGTGTTTCCGATAAATACACTTGTACTTTCTATATTCATATTGAGAAGCTCAGGTACAATCTTGATATTATCATCCAAATAATCATATACTACATAGCCTATGATTCCTATTTTCAGTATTGATTTTACCAACTCCACAAAAGCTGTCTTGGAAAACAATTTCTTAAATCCCTCAATCGGGTTCATTTTATTCAGACTGGGCATTAAGGGTTTCGTTGTAAAAACAACTCCTACCTGTAAGTAGTTAACAATAATTGCGACTAAAGCAATTATTATCAGAATCGGTGCAAGAACCTTAGCTAAAATAAGCATAAGCTGAATTAATAATTGCATTATATTTTCAGTTGTGAATCTGGAGTCGATATCTTTTTGAAAACTAAGATAGCTTTTCATTGTAAAAATCATATCTTTGAAAATATAACCTGAAAGCAGCTTCATACTCCAGAATGAAATCAGCAATATCAACGAAGTATTCAATTCCTTACTTCTCGGAATTTGTCCCTTCTCCCGCATCTCGTGCCTTCTCTTTGCTGTTGCGGGCTCGGTTTTTTCGCCGAAAAGCTGCAGGTTTATCTTAAAATCAATTAAATAGCTCATCCTTTAGCCATACTCCTTATTATTAAGTAGATATAGCCATACATCCTGTCAAAGGTCACCGCCATAATCTGTACAAATATAGGAATCATTACGTATAGAGTAAGAAGTCCAATACCTATCTTTAATGGAATACCCACCACAAATACATTCATCTGTGGAACTGTCTTTGATAGTATCCCCAGGGCAACCTCTGCCAGTAGGGCTGCTGCCAAAACAGGTATGCTGATTTTAAACCCTATGACAAATACATCTGTGAAAATTGTTGTAATGTTGTTTAACATGGCTTCTGTAAACGCAAAGCCGTTAATGGGCAAAACACTGTAGCTCTTGAATAGTGCTGAGATTAACATATGATGTCCATCTATAGCAAGGAAGAACAAAGTTGCCAGTATATATATAAAGTTTCCTGTTATAGGAATCTGGGTATTCATTGTCGGATCCAGGACATTTACCATTCCGAAGCCTATCTGTATATCAATTATTTGGCCTGCCACATAAAGAGCTGAAAATACTAAAAAACTTACATAACCAATTATAATTCCGACTAAAAATTCTTTAGATGCTAAAACTGCAAAGCTTAGTAAGTTGGTATACTCTACTTTGACATCTCCAAGCAGAGGAACCAGTATGTATGAGCAGAAGAATGCAAGACCGATTTTTAAATATGAGGGCATTTCTCTTCTTCCAAATACGGGTGTTATCACAAAAAGCGATGACATTCTCACAAAAACCAAAAGCAGTATTAGGAATTTATCAACTAAAATAACACTAATACTATCCATAACTATTTAATATATGTAGGAATATTCTCAAATAGCTTTACAGTAAATTCATACATAATGTTCATCATCCAAGGTCCGAAAATAAGCATGGTCAAGGAAATTGTTATTATTTTCGGTATGAATGATAATGTAGGCTCCTGTATTTGTGTGGTTGCCTGCACTATGCTTACTATAAGGCCAACGAGAAGTCCTAATCCCAATATTGGCGCTGAAATCATTAATACCACCTTAATTGCTTCTTGTGCTACATCAATTACTACACCTTGATTCATGGACAACACCTCAATTATTTAAATCCCATTATGAGAGATTTGACTATTAGATTCCAGCCATCGACCATTACAAAAAGCAGTATTTTAAAAGGCATTGATATCATGATAGGCGGCAGCATCATCATACCCATTGACATAAGAGTACTGGCCACAACCATATCAATCATTAAAAACGGTATATATAAGAAAAAACCAATCTCAAAGGCTGTTTTAAGCTCGCTTATAATAAATGCTGGTATAAGCGTAGAGGTTGGTATATCACTCTTGGCTAAAGGCTGGTTTACCTGCCCCAGCTTCAGGAATAACGCCAAGTCTTTTTCTCTTGTATATTTGAACATAAAAGTACGAACAGGTTGAACAGCCTTTTCTATAGCTACTTCTTGAGTAATCACACCATTTGTATATGGCTTGAAAGCCGTTTCATTTATTTCCGTTATTACCGGTGACATTATGAAGAAGGTTAAGAATAGTGCAAGACCTATAAGAACTTGGTTTGGCGGCATCTGCTGAGTACCTAATGCATTTCTTGTAAAGGACAGTACAATTATAATCCTTGTAAAAGAAGTAAGCATTATTAGAAGTGACGGTGCTAGTGACAGTATTGTCAACATGAACATTATCTGCACACTCATTGCGACGTCCTTCGGGTTATCAGCAGCCTCAATATCCAATCCTATCTTAGGTATTGGAAGCGGGTCGCACCAAGCACTAAAGGTCACTGCTGGAAGTATTAAGGCTATAAATAATGCAATTATTATAATACTTTTTCTCTTAAACATCTATTTTGTTCCCTCTAACAATAGATTTTAATTTGTCCAGGTTACGCTTTATTGAGTTCATACCCTCGCTTTCATTTCCAGTTTTCAGCTTGTCCATGTATGACTCAATGCTTTCCCCGTCCATATTGTTATATACTTCACTTGCATTGCTGAGTGTCAGCTTTTCTTTATCAACTGCTGTAAGCATAGTTAATTCCTTTTGAGTATTTCCCAGCAGCAGATATTGCTCGCCAACCTTAACAAGCAAAAGGCTCTTATCAATTCCTAGAGGAATTGTTTCGACTATTTTGAGATTCTTATTATTAGCTGAGCTCAAACCTTTTCTTGCTAAATATTTGGTAACATAATACGCAGCACCCAGTATAACAGCTGTCATGAATAAAAAGTAAAGCGCCCCGTATATAGTACTGCCGACAGTCATTACATTACTAATTGTACCTATCATTTGACTACCTACTCCTTATTAGCCCAGCACCTTCTTAACAGCTTCTATAATTCTTTCTGCCTGGAAGGGCTTAACTATAAAATCCTTTGCTCCTGCCTGTATGGCTTCTATTACCATTGCTTGCTGTCCCATTGCAGAGCACATGATAACCTTTGCTGCACCATTCATTTTTTTGATTTCCTTAACCGCCTGTATTCCATCAACTTCTGGCATAGTAATATCCATTATAACCAAGTCTGGATTGAACTCTTTAAACTTTTCTATAGCTCTTGCTCCATTCTCCGCCTCACCGCAGATTTCAAAACCGTTTTTGGATAATACATCCTTAATCATCATTCTCATAAAAGCTGCGTCGTCAACAATCAGTATACCGTTAGCCATTTGAATACTTCCTCCTTGCATGTATTAATATTGTATGTTATTGAATTTTACTAAGGCGCTTTGATGCACTTACTATATCCGTTATCCTGACTCCAAAGCTCTCATCTATTACAACTACTTCACCCTTTGCGATGTACTTACCGTTTACCAATATATCCACTGGTTCTCCTGCCAGCTTGTCCAGCTCAAGTATAGTACCTGGTCCAAATTCCAGAATATCCTTTATAAGCTTCTTTGTACGTCCTAGTTCAACTGTGATCTCCAGCGGTACATCCATAATCAGCTCAATGCTTTCTTTTTCTACACTCCACTGATCACTGTCGAAAGTCTGGTATTGAACAGGCTGAACACTAACCACCTTGTGTTCTTCCCTTTTGACCGGCACATTTTCTTGGTTTTCATTATACCTGTTATTCAATATAGTCTGTTTTGGAGGCTGCTTCAGCTGACTGCTGGGTTTGTTAGCGGCTGCAGGTTTTATCTGTGGCTCTTGCTGCTTATCTTGCGATACTGGCCCTTCAGAAGCTGCCATACTATTAAGAAGATTGCTAACAAGATCCTTGGCAAATTCTATAGGTATTAACTGCATAATCTCACTGTCAATTAAATCTCCTATTTCCATCCTGAAGGCAATCTTGACAACCTTATCGTTTGAATCGAATTGCTTTAACTCTTCAAAGTTCTGAAAATATAATATAAATGCCTTAGGCGGAGATATATCTATCCTTTTATTGAACATAGTTGACAAGGATGTAGATGAGGAACCAATCATCTGGTTCATTGCTTCACCTATGGCGCTGAGATGAAGATCCCCTATGGGCTCATTGCTGTTTTCTCCCGAACCGCCCATCATAAGATCGGTGATAATTCTTACATCATCCTCTTTCATTATAAGAAGATTCGAGCCTTGTAAGCCTTCCTTGTAATGCACCTGCACTGCAACATATGGAGTACTGTATTCTTTTGAAAGTTCCTCCCAAGTTACAACAGATACTTTAGGCGTAGTAATGTTTACCTTGTTATTAAGGAGTGTAAACAGAGTTGTTGCTGAAGTACCCATGCTGATATTGCCTATCTCACCCAAAGCATCTTTTTCTTCGCTTGTAAGATCACTGCTTTGATCAGCCTGAGAAGATGAATTATCTTGAGGCACTTCTGCGCTGTCTCCCCTTAGAAGGGCATCAATCTCTTCCTGTGACAGCATTTCACTCATCGTAATCATCTCCTTTCTTTTCTACTTTCGTTATTTTTACTGAAACTCTACTCTTTTTTAATCCAGGCTTACCATGAAATTTTAAAAGATTGCCTACGTAAATTTTCAAATCTTCACTAACTGTAGTACTTAGCGGTACTACATCACCAATATTAAGTCCTATGAAATCTCTTACAGTAACCTCATTTTGCCCCAATACTACCCTCACAGGAAGCAGTGTACTTTGAATCTTCTTTTCTATTATCTTTAAGTCACTGCCGGTTATTTCCTTATTTATACCCGAGAACCAGAACTTTGTACTTAGCTTCGGTATTACCGGCTCAATAACCAAATGAGGTATGCAAATGTGAATCATTCCTTCAATATTACCAACCTTGGTATTTAAAGTTATTAGTGCAACAGTTTCATTTGGAGACATTATCTGAGCAAACTGCGGGTTCGTCTCTATTTTCTTAAGTCTCGGCTTCAGCTCTATTACATTTTTCCATGGGTCTTTAAAGTAACTTATTATTTGACCCATTATTTTCTCAATCAAGCTGAGCTCTATTTCTGTAAAACCTCTTGCCCTTTCAAATGCGTGGCCTGTGCCCCCAAGAACTCTTTCAATCATAGCAAATGATATAGATGGTGTCATTTCAACTATGATAGATCCACTTAAAGGAGAAAAGTCCACAATACCGAGAACAGACGGATTTGGCATAGAGTTGGTAAACTCATTGTATGTAAGCTGGTCAACTGATATTACTTCAATTTGTACCAAGGCTCTCAGATAACCTGAAAGATATGTCTGCAAAAGTCTCGAATAATTCTCATGTAATATTTGTAGCGTTCTTGTATGGTCCTTTGCAAACTTGTTCGGTATTTTGAAGTTATAGTCCTTGACTTTTCTTTCTTCTTTTTCTTCTTTTATTTCATGTACACTAATCTCACCTGAATTTAGTGCGCTTAACAGCGCATCTATCTCATTTTGCGAAAGAACCTCGGACACACTCTGCCACCTCCTTCTCTAAGAAGCCTTCATTACTGCACTATGAATTCGTCAAAGTATACGTTCCTAATTTCTTTTGAGTTAATTATCTTTTGCATTGCAGCAGTCATTTCTTTTGCGAGCTTTTCTTGCCCTTCTTTGCCTGCCAGGTCAGTTTCAGTCTTTGACCTCATCAATGCATTTATCCTGTCCCTTATTTCCGATTCCCTGTAAGTGATTAATTCTGCCACTTCTTTATTAATTTCGACTTTTAATGTCACCTTGCATATTTTTTTACTATCTTTGACATTATTCACAAAGGAGTCACCTAATGTCACCATCATCAGTTCTTTGTCGATTTTTATAGGTTCTTCCTTGACTACCCTTGGATTGTTCAAAAGCATATATATTATTATACCTGAAACTATCACCAAAAGTAAAAGTATAATAATTGAGATAAGTACTATATTTTTTTTCATTAAGTCACCCTCCTCTGCATTTTGCAAATCGCATTTTTCATTATTCTTCAAATTTCGCAAAAATGCTTTTCTTGATTTTATGAATTCGTAATATACCTTATATATATTTATAATTGCTTTAAAATCTGCCCGAGTATTCTATGGCTCTGTGTTATCTTTTTCAGCTCGGAGTATTAACAGGTCGACTCTTCTGTTTTTTTGCCGTCCAATCTGAGTATTATTATCATCAACAGGGTGTTGATCTGCGTACCCTGAAGCTGATAGCCGCACTGCCGCTATACCATTTTCCTCAATTAGATATTTTACAACATTAACTGCCCTGGTAGTCGATAGTTCCCAATTTGACGGGAATTTTGGCGTACTTATTGGTACATTGTCTGTATGTCCTTCAACTCTGACATTCTTGTCATTTGTTTTGATAATCTCAGCAACTTTATTAATAATTTCTCCCGCCCTTGTTGTCAAATCGGCTTTGCCAGATTCAAAAAGTACATCATCCATAAATCTGATTAATAGTCCTCTTTCATCCAGACGAAGCGTTATGCTAGCTTCCAAGTTGTTTTCTTTTACAAATTCACTCATTTCCCCGTATAGCTTCTTGAACTCCTCTTTCTCTTCCGTAGGGGAATCGTTTGGAAAGCTGCCTACTAATGGCTCCATGTTCATTGATGCACCTGAATCCAAAACACCCATCGAACCATTCATAGATACTGCTATCGCTTTAAACTTCTGCACATCAAGAGTGGCAAAGGAAAACAGAAGTACAAAAAAGCACAAAAGGAGGGTTACCATATCCCCATATGTAGCCATCCACTCGGGTGCACCAGGCTTTGGCTCATCCTGGACTCGTTTCCTGGCCATATTTATTCCTCTCCCTCTTTCGGTTCCTTTGCTGACTCAAGCATGCTTCTCATTTTAGGTGACATAAAGGCTTTTAGCTTTTCTTCAATTATCCTTGGATTTTCACCGGCCTGTATCGACAACATACCTTCCAGCATTACTTCTTTCATAAGAGATTCCTGTGAGCTTCTGAGCTTTAGCTTATTTACCACAGGGTTACAGAAAACATTTTGGATAATTGAACCATATAGAGTAGTTATAATAGCAACAGCCATATTAGGCCCAACTGTAGATGGGTCAGAAAGGTTCGCAAGCATGTTTATGAGTCCTATAAGTGTCCCCAGCATACCAAAGCCAGGGCCTATACCTGCCATATACTCAAATACACCCTGGTTGCTTTTATGTCTTTCCTCAATAAAGGACAACTCTGTCTCCAGGATGTTCCTCACAAGCTCAGGATCAGTACCATCAACAATCAAAAGTACACCCTTCTGCAGAAAGTCATCTTTAAGCTGCTGAGCGGCTTCCTCCAGAGCGAGCAGACCTTCTTTTCTTGCCACGTTAGCAAGGTCTATAATGGATTTTATTACATTTTCTGAATCCATTTCAGTGTAAATAAATACATGCTTCAGTGATGCGAAACCCTCTTTAAGCTTCTTTACGGGAAAAGCCATAAAAGTCATGCATATTGTACCACCGAAGGTACATATGATTGACGGTATATCCACATACCCCGAAAGGTCTCCGCTCAAGAGAATAGTTACAATTATTACTATAATTCCGCCAATTAATCCAAAAACTGAAGCAAAATCCAATTATTTGCACCTCACTTTAGATGTTCTCCTTATTAATTAGAGATGAAAGGTCAAAAATCCTCTTTTTATATTCGATAATTTTTTCAATTATTTCCTCTGAAGTTTCAGAAACCAACAATTTTTTTCCATCTCTGAGAGTAATAACTGTATCCGGAGTATTTTCTATGGTTTCAATTAGCTCGCAGTTCAGGTAATACACTATACCGCTAAACCTAGTTACCTTAATCATAAAGTCACTTCCTTTTTGTATTTTTTTAATCCCTGGGCTTTTGGCCCAGGGATTTTGTGGTTAAGTTATTTATCTCTTAAGGTTTACCAGCTCCTGAAGCATCTCGTCCGAGGTTGTTATTATTCTTGAGTTTGCCTGGAAGCCTCTCTGTGTACTTATCATTTCGGCAAATTCATTCGATATATCAACATTCGACATTTCTAATGTGCCTGAGTTAATTGATCCAAGTCCACTGGAACCCGGAACACCTGTTATTGGATCTCCTGAGTTCGGTGTTACCTGGTACATGTTCTCCGATGTCTTCTCCAAACCTGCTGGATTCTTGAATACTGACAATGCAACCTGTCCTATTATCTTGCTCATGCCATTTGTGAAAATACCGCTTATTTCACCGGTTGGTCCAATGCTAAAGGTATCCAGTGAGCCCTGTGGGTATCCATCGGTGCTTGTTACTGCAGCATTGGATTCGTTAGCAAATTGGGTCAGCTTTGAGAAGTCAATATCAATATCTATAGGACTAGAGCCGTTTTTGGTAGGTACTTTAAGTTTTACCTTGCCGCCATTTTCACTGGCTGCTGTCATAATACCGTCTACCCCAAAATTTAGATGGAATAAATTCTCCGTATATGCGGTTGGCACATCTGTTGTGTTCATAGTGGCTTTTGGGTCATCATTACCGTTATAATATTTCTTTTCATCCTGGTCGTATATGGTTACACCCCAATCGCTATCCGTAGCATCTGCTGAAGCAGTGGATCCGTTTTCATCTATACCTCTAAAAAAGGTGTATTTGAGTGTATGCTTTCCTCCTAAAGAGTCATATACTGTATTAGTTGTCTCCCAGAATTTTGCCCCCGCAGGAGGTACAATAGCACCGGCTGCAAAAGTAGGATTTGCTGACAATCTTGCAATCTGGTTATCCAGATTTCCTTCAAAGCCAGCATCTTTTGTAGCTTTTGCAGCAACCATCTCAGCTTTGGATATTTTGAGGCCTTCCAACTGGCTTTTTAGGGTATTCGTAGTTTGATCCATCATATAGCCGAGAACCTTGTACCCATTTGACGCAACCAGATTGCCAGTTTCATCAAGCGAGAAGTTGCCCGCTCTTGTATAACTCCTGCTCATCCCATCATCTGAGTTTGAAAGTATAAAGAAGCCATCTCCGTTTACAGCAAGGTCTGTAAGATTGTCTGTCCTCTGTACCGCACCCCTTATATGGAAGGTATCAATAGAGGAAAGGGATATTCCAAGACCTACCTGCTGCGGATTGGTTCCGCCCTTGCCTTCTTGCGCTGAACCTGCACCTCTTATAGTCTGGTTGAATACTTCCTGAAAAGTGGCTCTCTGTGATTTATAACCTACTGTGTTTACATTTGCTATGTTGTTACCGATTGTATCCATTTTGAGCTGATGTGCTCTAAGTCCGGATACACCGGAAAACATTGATCTCATCATAATGTGTGACCTCCTATAAGTTTTTTATGTACCTTTCCTCTGTCATTCAGAAAGGTTAAGCCCCCTTAAAAAGGTCCGGCTTATATTATTACTGCGCCATCAATGTTAGTGAATACATTATTCTTCAAGTTGTCTTCTGTCGCAGCTGTGATTATTGTTTTGTTCTTAACATTTGCTATGAAAGCTGAGTTTCCCATAATTATCAGCGTTTCCTTTACACCCTTCTCTGCTGCTTTATTGACCGCATTGTCTATTTTATTCAAATCTTCCTTTGAGAGCTTAATATTTCTTGATTGCAGCCTTTCCAAAGCGTGCTTTGAGAACTTTACTTCAGACTGTTTTGAAAGCTCTTCCTGGAATACAGCGTCAAAGCTACTACCTTTGCTTGTGTTTTTATCCTCTGCCGGTTTGGCTGATGGCATTGGCCTGCCTATCGGCAATATGGGCTTGTTATTGTATATGACGCTCATTTTCTCACCTCTAAGGTCTATTTTACCTCTTTCACATCTTCTAAGAACATTTCTTTTCCATTAACCGTCAGATATATGGCCGGGCCATCCTTCCTGATCTTTTCAACTGTTCCTTCAATATCTACTGTTTTGCTTCTCTTGACTCCATCAACTGTTGTAACCTCTTCGTAGGTACCCTTGACATTTTTCCCTATCAAATTGAAGGCTGTATTACTCCTCGTACTCTGGTTCATAAGGTATATCTGCTCTACTGAGTTTTCAAGCTCTGTCACTTCTTTGACATCATCATACTTGACATCGTATTTTACACCTTTAACGTCTAATGTCAGATATACATTGTTGTCTTTTATCATTACCTTCTCCACCAGGCCGATGTACTCTTTTGTTTCTGTGGAATCAGCTGCTTTGTAATCCGCCTTTACCAGCTTGTTTACCATATTATTTGCTGAATTCATCTTTATTGACATATTGCTATTCTGCGACTGCTCAAGTGCGCTGAATTGTGCCATCTGTCCAATGAACTCGCTGTCTTGAGTCGGTTCGAGTGGATTCTGATATTTTAGTTGTGTTACAAGTAATTTCAGGAATGCGTCTTTATCAAGATTGCTGCTGAACTCCTTGGGTGCGTCTGGATTGTATGTAGTATATTGTCCACCAATTCCGCTTACTGCCATTCTGTTACCTCCTATGCTCTATGATCAAACTTGCCATTATGCATGCTGTATGGGTTTACTATCCTTGCAGGTGCAACTTCCCCTGTCTGATACCCTTCGTAGCTTCCTTTATTCATACTTCTGCCATTTAATTTTACTGTCTCTTTCCACTGGTGGAATGCATTGTCGTTGTTCTGTTCCTTGTTGTCCTGCCCGACAGAAACGCTGAAATTCTGCACTTCCAAACCTTTTTCCTTGAGCATGTCCTTAAGGTCATTAAGGTTGGATTCTATGATTTGCTTTACCTCATAGCTTTCAGCTACAAACTTTGCAGTTATCAAGCCTTTTTCCACTGCCAGCTTTAACGACAGCTTCCCAAGATTTTCAGGTTCTAACTGCATTCTCATTTCCTGCTTGGCATCAGTAAATATTACTTCTGCTTTTTTTACAATCTGATTGATTATGTCTGTTTTATTTACTGTCTCTGATTTTGGTGCTGTCACTTGATTCTGCACTATTTCAACCTGATTGTCTACTACTGCTTGATCCAGCTTCATTGCAGCCATTTCTGCATTTCCCTGTTTGTTATGAGCTGCATTTATTGTTTTTGGCATTTGATGTTCAGCCCCATTGCTGCTTTCGGTATCTGTATCCTGTTTTTTACTTTCCTTGCCTTCAACAGTTACCTTATCTACTTTGCTGTCTATGGTTGTCTTAACTTGCTCTTCTACTTCTACTTCTACTTCTTCTTCTTCTACTGCTACTGGCTTTGCTTCTTTAATGACAGGCTTTGTGTCTGCAACAGGCACTTCTACCTTCATTTGCTGATTCTGTTTCTCCTCAGCATCATTTACCATCTTGCTTTCAGCTGCAGAATTATTATTCTTCTCCTCGCTCTGCACTGCATGAGCTTTATCAACCTCACTACTTACTGCACCAAGACTAGCTGCTGCTTTATCAGTACTGTTGTCTGCCTTAATCTGAACCGGCTCTGATACATTATTTTCCGTTGGTGTTTTAGAAGCTTCAATCTTTGCCACTGTCTCTGAAATAATAATCTCAAGTTCTTGCGCAAAGTCCGAGGTCAATGTCTTGTTCATCAAGCTGTCATTAGTCTTTAGCTCTTCCAGCATTCCTTTCAATACATCTGTAAGTTCCGGGGTTTTCACTTGCAGCTCTGCTGTTTCAATTCCTTTACTACTGCCCTGTACTGCTGGGAGCTCCTTTATAGCTTTCATGATGTCGTCTTGCAATGCTGTTTGCTTTTCCGTCGGTACTTCTCCAGGTTGCTGCAATTTAACCAGTTCTTCCAGCTTTGAAAGCATTTCCTCTATCGTCTTTACTATTGTGTCAATCTGCTTTTCATTACCTTCTTCTGGCTTTTCATTTTCTTTGCTCTTTACCTCTGGCTTTTTCAAGTTCTTCAGCTTTGCCTCTGATTTGCTGACCAGTTCCTTTCTGAGAGCAGTATCTCCATCTGTTTTTCTCTCATCCAGACTCCTGCTGCTGACTGCTTCCTTCATGCTGTCCCTAAAGCTATTAGGCATTTGTGCTGCATTGCTGGGAAAATCAACTGTCTTGCTGCGGTTATCCGGTATACTTACTTTAAGTGCAGTTGCCATATCGATATTATATGCCACTATTTCACCTCCTTCCACAACTTATAAATCTCAATGATTATATTACAAAAGCGACTATGCCGCTTTGCAATCCTATGGCTTTTCGGTTTCCTCTGCTACATCCTGTACCAGCGGCTGTTCTGCAATATCTTCAAGTATCTGTGCAGCCTGCAGCGGATCCATTAACGCAAGTATGGCAGACGCTTTTTCCTTCTTCATATTTCGCAGTATCTGAACTGCTGTAACCTTGTCATCCATACTCATGATTATATTCATGGCTTTTGTATTATCTACTTTTTCAAGGTACTGTACCTGCTCTTGTATGCTGGTGAGTTTTTCACTCAGCTTTTCAAGAGTGTCATTTATTTGAAGCTCCTTTTCAGCCAGTTCTCTTTCTTTGCTTTCGATTTCCTTGGCTTTTTTATCAAGTTCCTTCTTTTGTTCGTTTATTTCCTTGAGCTTTATTGCATTATTTGATTTTTCTATTTCTACTTCTTCCTTGGCAATTTGCTCTGGATTCTTGTTCTCTACTACCGGCTTCAATAATTTGCCTACTACCGGAATATTGCTTATCCACATTGAAGTCTCCGCCTTTAGCCCTGCGAAGTTGAACATGAATATTGAACCGAATGTAACAATAAATGCCAGTATTAAAATTATTATTATCAATAAGAAGGTATTATTCTTTCTTCCTCTATTTTTATCAAGCTTTGAATCAGCCTTAGTATTGCTTTCCACGGCAGACCCTTTAGCGACGGTTTGCTTTGCATTATTTTCTGGTGGTTGAGTCATAAGCATATCCCCCTATGATTTGTTGCTTTCTTTAAAGGAAACCAGGTCATCAACCAGCTTTTCCTCTTTTTTCTGTTCGCTGTACAAGTACTTTCCATAATCTATTTCTTTCAGCTTCTCCATCATCTTTTTTTCCTGAGTTGCTTTAATAAGCTCATTTCTGCAAGTTGAAAGATAATCTTCAGCCATTTTGATTTTAGTTCTTTGTTCTTTTATACTTCTCTTATAATAATCGATATAATTTGCCAATAACTTTAGTTCATTTACCGCCATTCCTTGAGAAGTTTTTTCTTGAAAGGTGTTGTTCATTTCATTTTGCTTCTGCTTAAGCTCCAAAAGCCTGTTCTTTTCAATCTCCAGCCTTTTAGAAGCAAGGCTCATCTCATTCTTTTTCTCTTCTTCCATGCTTATTTTATAATCCAGCAGCTTTTGCAATCTGAATCTATATACAGCCATATGCCTCTCCCTATGACACTATGTTTTTCATAGTGTTCAATACCTCTTCCAGTTCCACCTTTTCTTTAACATCCTGCCCAAGGAAGCTGTTAATAAGGTCTATTTTGTCTATTGCCCTGTCAATGCCCTTGTTGCTTCCTTTTACATAGGCGCCTATGTTTATCAAATCCTCAGCATCTTTATATACTGACAATAAATTCTTTATTTCATTTGCATAGCCTTTATGTTCACCATTAATTATATTCGGCATAACTCTGCTTACACTTGACAGCACCTCTATTGCAGGGTAATGATTCCGGTTGGCTAAATTTCTTGACAAAACAATGTGTCCGTCAAGTATTCCTCTTACTGTATCAGTAATAGGTTCATTCATATCGTCACCGTCTACAAGTACTGTGTACATTCCTGTTATTGAACCTTTGTCAGAGGTGCCTGACCTTTCTAAGAGTCTTGGCATGACTGCAAATACAGATGGAGTATAGCCCCTTGTAACTGGAGGCTCTCCCAAAGCAAGTCCAACTTCTCTTTGTGCCATTGCAAAACGTGTAAGCGAATCCATCAGAAGCATTACATCTTTTCCCTGATCCCTAAAAAACTCTGCAATTGAAGTAGCAAGCTGAGCAGCTTTTAATCTTACCAAGGCAGGCTGGTCTGAAGTTGCTACAATCACAACAGAACGAGCAAGTCCTTCCTCTTGAAGGTCGTTCTCTATAAACTCTCTTACTTCTCTGCCACGCTCTCCAATAAGTCCTATGACATTTACATCAGCTTTAGTATTCCTTGCAATCATTCCCATCAGTGTGCTCTTGCCTACGCCGCTGCCAGAAAATATTCCTATTCTCTGTCCCTTACCTATTGTAAGAAGTCCATCTATCGCTTTGACACCTACAGGCAGTATCTCGCTTATTTTCTTTCTTGTAAGTGCATTAGGAGGATCGTTTTCTACAGAATATAAAGCACAGCTATTTACGCAGCCCTTCCCATCAATAACATCACCCAAGCCGTCGAAAACTCTGCCAAGCATATCCTCGGACACACCTACTGAAAGATTCTTCCCTGTCGCTTCAACCTTGCTTCCCGGACCTACACCATTCATGCTCCCCAGAGGCATCAAGCATACTATACTTTCCTTAAAGCCTACTACCTCAGCTTTTATAGGCAAATCACCCTTTAGAGGATATATGTTGCAAAGCTCCCCTAAATTAACAGCAGGTCCATGGGACTCAATAGTAAGCCCAACAACCTGCGAAACGCGACCTGTATACTTTATCAGGTCACTGGATGATAAAGCATCTCTATATTTATTTAAATTGATATCCTCCACATTGCCTCATTCCCTTCACTTCAACAATAAATAAACGTATACCCGTTTTTATTATTACTCATTTCTTAACAGATAGGCGAATATTTTCTCGATTTCCTTAATCTGAACATCTATGCTTGAATTAATCTCGCCGGAAGGGGTTTCAATAATACAGCTGCCTTGGGTAAGAGATAAATCTGACACTATATCAATATCGGATATGCCTTCAACCATCATGCATATCCTATCTTTATTCTCTAAAATGAAATTTGAATCCTGAGGTGAAATCTTTAAGACAAGCTTTTTCCTGAAGGCGCATTTTTGAAGCGCCTGGTTTACCAAGGATAGAATTGTTTCGTTATTCTGTGTTAATTCATCACCAATTACTTTTCTTGCCAATTCCAAAACAAGCTGCACTACCTGTTCTTCAGCTTCCTGATAGAATTTTTCCTTTCTGATGTCAAGAAATTCACGAAGCTCTGCAGCTTCATCAACTATTGATTGCGCTTCCCTTCTACCTTCAACATAACCTGAATCATAACCTTCCTTATACCCACTCTCAATAGCAACAGATTTCAAATTCTGAGCCTCCATATCAGCAGCTGCTACCATTGATTTTGCTTCGGTATTTGCTTCCTCGATTATCTTCAGGTACATCTGCTTGGCATCTTCAATAATAGAATTGGCAGCTTCTGCGAAATCATCATCCTTTGCTGTCTCTTCTATTATTACCTCTGCTTCTGGATTTTGCCTCGCTTCACTCTTAAAAATGTTAATTATAGACTTTGGAGTACCCATAGAAATATGATTTGATTTGTAGATCTTAGACAATTATCTCATCTCCTCCACCTCTGGAGATTACAATTTCTCCTGCATCCTCCAACTTCCTGATAACATTTACTATCTTCTGTTGTGCTTCTTCTACGTCTCTAAGCCTTACAGGACCCATATAGTCCATATCTTCCTTTATCATCTCAGCAAGACGTTTTGACATATTGCTGAATATTGCTTTTCTGACTTCTTCCCCGGCATTCTTGAGCGCCAGAGCCCAATCCCCGTTTTCAACCTCTCTTGTAACTCTCTGTATAGACCTATTGTCAAGTGTAACAATATCGTCGAATACAAACATTCTTTTTCTTATCTGTTCTGCCAGGTCAGTGTCCTGTACTTCAAGAGTTTCCATGATGAATTTTTCTGTACCTCTGTCTACTGAGTTAAGTATGTCTACAACTGCAGTTATACCACCTGCAATAGTATAGTCCTGTGTAACCATTGATGAAAGCTTTCTCTCCAGAACTCTTTCTATCTCCTTGATTACCTCCGGGGAAGTCCTGTCCATTATAGCAACTCTTCTTGCAACATCTGCCTGCTTGTCCTGCGGTAACGAGGATATTATTGCAGCTGCCTGCTGAGGCTTGAGGTATGCCAGAATAAGTGCAATTGTCTGGGGATGCTCGCCTTGTATAAAGTTCAAAATCTGTGCCGGGTCAGCTTTTCTTACAAAATCAAAAGGTCTTACCTGCAGTGAAGCAGTAAGCCTGTTAATAACATCCAAAGCTTTCTGCCCACCGAGAGCTCTTTCCAATATATCCTTCGCATAGGATATACCACCCTCAGATATATATTCCTGAGCCACACAAATTTGATAGAATTCGTTTAAAACCTCTTCCTTTTCCTCTGGTGATACAGTTCTCATATTCGCAATTTCCAGAGTAAGCTGCTCAATGTCTTCTTCCTTTAAATGTTTGAAAATAGCTGCAGACTTTTCCGGTCCAAGGGTTATCAGAAGTATTGCTGACTTTTGCCTGCCATTAAGTTCGCCTTTAAATCCTCTTGCCATAATTAACCACCTCTAATCCTCGTTTATCCAAGTTTTTAAGAGCTGAGCAACTGTTTCCGGTTTTAATCCTACGAATCTTTCTATCTTCTTCTTTACTTCATTTTTATCCTCAATATCAATTTCCGCAACCGGCTCTCCTGTCATCATATTTACCGGCACCATTCTACCGGTAGCACTGTCTGTCACGTATTCAACTGCCTCATCGCTTCCCTGTCTCTTTCTCAACATAAGGAACATAACAGCTCCAAAAACAAGTACAGCGCCGACTCCTGTTCCAACCATTATAAGAAGCTCTCTTGACCTCATCTTTGCTTCTTCAGCCTGAGCGCTCTTTATACCATCCTCCAGTGAAGTATCAAACTTCATAAGTGCAACATTTATGCTATTATCCGGTGTAGAAGCTTCTGCATTAAAGCCTTGTACCGAAAACTTAACCAAATCCTTTATCTTTGCCGTTAGCTGTTCTGGATCTGCCAGTGCATCCTCTTTGAGTCCGTTTTCATTAATTAGCACAGATACTGATAGTGATTGGATATTCCCCATTTCCTTTACAATCTTTTCTTTTATTTCATTTATTTCGTAATTAACCACATTACTGGCTTCGCTGTATTGAGCTTTTGAAGCATCCACCTCTGCGTACTGATTAATATCGGTATTTGCATCAGTACCTGGCACACCGCCTTGTCCTGCATCCACCCAATCCTTTTTTATATCCTGCATGTTCCTGACTATACCTGCATTTTTTTCAGCATCAGGAGCGGTATAGGTGGTCTTGTCCTGTGTGACGCTATTGAAATCAAGCTTTACTGCTGCAGTTACCTTTACATTATTCATTCCAAAGGGAGCTTCCAGAAATTTAGTGATACTTTTCTCCAGTTCCGCTTTCACTGCATTTTGCATTTCCATTTGCGATGATATCATTGCATTTTGAGTTCCAACCTCTGGAACAAGAGACCTTCCATTTTCATCAATTATAGAAACCTTATCAGGCTGCAAGCCTTTGACGCTCTTTGCAACATACTGCATAATACCATTGACTTGATTCCTGTCAAGTGCCGGATATCCAGACTTCATTTTTATTATTAAAGAAGCTGTAGCCTCATTGCTGCTCTGGTCAATTATAAAGGTCTGCTCCTCCGGAATATATAAATTTACATCTACATACTCAACGCCTTTAATTGCTTTTAAGCCCTTCCTTAGCTTGTTCTGCTTCGCTGCAAGGTATCGTTGGTTCTTATCCTGACTGGTCTCATAAAAGGTGGCTTGGGTTTCTTCAGGATATGTGGAATCCTCACCTAAAAGTCCTTCAACTGCCAATTGGGCTCTCAGCTCATCAACCTCGTCTTTTGGTACATATATTGTAGTCCCGCTTATTTTCGAATTGACACTCATCTCCTTGAGTTTGGAATAAATCTGTCCCGCATCAGCCTGGCTAAGGTTGGAGTATAATATCTCCATTTGTGGACGGCTCGCATAGACTACAAAGCTTGCAATCAATACCACAGACAGTACGGCGGCAATTATTATTCTTGTTCTCTGGCCTTTTTCCAGGCCGCTCCAGAACTCATTGAAACCACTTTTGAACTTATTCAGAAATTCGCCCATTCAATCACCTCATGAAACCCTATTGTAAATTTTCTGCTTTTTTATATTCCTAAATAGGCATTCTCATTATTTCCTGATATGCATCAAGGATTTTATTCCTGATTTGCATTGTAAACTGTAACGCCATCTCAGCCTTTTCACCCGCTATCATTACCTGATGAATGTTGTCAGTCTTGCCCATTGCAAAAGCTTCATTCAACTGTTCGGAATCAAGCTGAAGCTTATTTACCTCAGAAACAGCGTTGTTCAAGAAGTCCGCAAAAGAAGTACCCTCGCTCTTGGCTGTGCCGTTCATTAAATTGCTATTTATATCTATTGGTTGTGTAGGAATAATTTTCATATTCTATCCTCCAATTCAGAAAATGGCTAGAAGCAAGTAAGACAAGTTATTATCCTCTTCCTATTTCAAGGGCCTTGAGTGCCATACTCTTTGCAGAATTGATTGCAGTGACGTTGGCTTCGTATGCTCTGCTGGCAGATATCATATTTACCATTTCTGTCATCACATCAACATTAGGCATTTTAACATAGCCTTTTTCATCAGCATCAGGATGACCGGGATCGTATACTGATTTGAAAGGAGTCTTGTCCTCTGTAATACCTGTAACCTTGACACCGGAACCAATAAGGTTCTTACTGGCATCGCTCAGATATTCGCTGAAGAGCAGCTGATTTTCCCCTGCTTGAAAAACCACCACTTGTCTTCTATAGGGTGTCCCCTCTGCAGTCCTTGTTGTATTTACATTTGCTATATTCCTGGATATTACATCCATCCTAAGCTTTTCTGCTGTAAGACCTGAAGCACTTATATTAATCGAGTTCAAAAATGCCATAATTTTTACCTCCCGCCGTTAATTGCTAATTTGATTATGCTGAATTCCTTTGACATCTGAGCTATTAGTGCGTTGTATTTAATCGAGTTTTTTGCAAGCTCAGCCATTTCAACATCAATATTAACATTGTTTCCGTCTCTGCGCATCGAGGTGGAATCCTCCTGTACTATTTCAGGCGATACCGTTGACTTTGTATCCTTACCGATGGGCAGAAATTTTCCATCCTTTTTTATTCCTGATATTTGAAACTTGTCTACAGCGTCGGTTAGGAGCTCCTCAAACTTCACATAGGATTTTTTGTAGCCTGGAGTATTAACATTTGCAATATTATTCGATATTGTCTCATTCCTCATCCAAGCAGCATCCAGAGCCTTCTCAAGCATCATGGTCTTATCGCTTATCCTATCAATCATAGTTAGAACCTCCATTTACAATCAAAATAAATTTAATATAGAGATGTAAAAATTACCATAAAAAACTTACACCAGGTTATTATTCGACACAAATCTCTCATTTCCTTTGTCCATACCCGAATTAATGTAGGATTGTGTCAAAAACTTTTAGACAATTTTCGCAGGTATTATCATTATCATACTGATAATTAATATATCGTACATAAAAAAGGATTAGTTCAACTTTTCAGCTGACTAACCCTTATTATTACTTATCTAACTTTTTTCAGTTCTTCCAGGAGCTTGTCATTCAGAATTCTTATATGAGTTCCCTTCATACCAAGGGATCTTGATTCTATGACCCCAGCACTTTCAAACTTTCTTAATGCATTTACTATTACCGATCTGGTAATACCCACTTTATCGGCAATTTTGCTTGCTATAAGCAAACCTTCATTTCCTTCAAGTTCTCTGAATATATGATCTACAGCCTCCAGCTCCGAATAAGACAACGTCCCAATGGCCATTTGTACAACAGCTTTCTTTCTCGCCTCATCCTCTATTTCGTCATGTTTGGATCTTAAAATCTCCAAGCCCACTACTGTAGCTCCATACTCTGCAAGCACCAGATCTTCTACGTTGAATTCCTCGTTGTATTTGCCCAATATGATAGTCCCTAATCTTTCACCGCTGCCATTTACCGGAACGATTGTTGAGTAATTAGTACCCATAGTGCATTTCTCTCTATTATCTATTACGCATACATTTTCTTTATTTATAAGATTTTCCTTTGTTTCAGCATAACTAAGCAGAGTCTTATTATAATCCTCGGGGAATCTCTTGTCCGCCAGGAGATCATTCTTTAAAAAGTCACACTCCTCTGAAGTGCCTAATGCATAACCAAGTACTCTTCCTTTTCTGCTTAATATATAAACATTTGCATTCAGTACCTCACTCAGTATTTTGCATAAATCACGAAAGGATACAGATTGAGTGTCCGATGTCTGAAGTACCTTATTAACTTTCCTCATCTTTTCTAAAAGTGTTGAGTTCATATGCTTCCTCCTTATTATATTATATACTTGCTGACATCCTTGTTTTTAATGTCATACATCAACGCTTGTCGCACATAGTCTTTTGAAATTTTCAATTCGTAGTTCTTCATTTCCGGAGCTTCAAAGGATATATCCTCAAAAAGTCTTTCCATTACTGTGTAAAGTCTTCTAGCTCCAATATTCTCATACTGCTCATTCATGAAGGCTGCTATCTCAGCAAGCTCTTCAATGGATTCCTCCTCAAAGGTAACGCTTATTCCTTCTGTCTGCAAGAGAGCCGTGTACTGCTTTATAAGTGCATTCTTGGGCTTGGTCAATATCTCCTTGAAGTTATCCTTGCTTAGGCTGGAAAGCTCGACTCTCACTGGAAACCTTCCCTGAAGCTCCGGTATCAGGTCAGATACCTTGGATACATGGAAAGCACCGGCTGCAATAAACAGAATATAATCAGTCTTAACTGGACCATATTTCGTAACAACAGTGCTGCCTTCAACTATCGGAAGTATATCTCTCTGTACGCCTTCCCTTGACACATCTGGACCACTTCCAAAACCTTTTCCGGCAATCTTGTCAATTTCATCTATAAATATGATTCCTCGTTCTTCAGCCTTCTTTATGGCTTCATCTATAACGCTATCCATGTCAATAAGCTTATGTGCTTCTTGCTGTGTCAACAGCTTCAATGCTTCCTTCACTGTCACTCTTCTATGCTTTGTCTTTTTGGGAAGCAGCCCTCCAAACATATCCTGGAGGTTAATATTCATTTGATCTATACCAAGTCCGGACAACATTTCAATATTGTGTCCTGACGAATCTTCCACCTCTATTTCAACGTTCTGGCTGTCCAGTTCTCCGCTCTTTACCTTTTGCTTTATGTAATAACGGTTGGTTGCCAAATCATTTTCCCTTTGTTTTGCAGCATCATCTTCTTCGTTTTCCTTGCCTCCGCCGTAATTAAATATCATTTCGAAGGGGTTTTTTGACATATTGCTCTTATGGGCAGAAGGGACAAGTATTTCTGCTACTTTTTCGGCAGCTAGTTCAGAGGCCTTTTCGTTTACTTGTGACACCTTCTCTGCTTTAACCATTCTTACAGAGAATTCTATCAAGTCCCTTATTATGGACTCTACATCTCTTCCGACATAGCCAACTTCTGTGAACTTGGTCGCTTCAACCTTAACAAAGGGTGCATTGACCAGCTTGGCCATCCTTCTAGCTATTTCTGTTTTCCCGACCCCTGTAGGGCCTATCATTAATATATTCTTGGGAGTTACCTCTTCTCTCATCTCATCATCCAGAAGATTTCTCCTGTATCTGTCCCTTAAAGCCACTGCTACAGACTTTTTAGCCTTTTCCTGCCCTATAATGTATTTATCCAGCTCTGCAACTATCTGCTTTGGGGTCAACTCGTTCATAGCATCCTCCTATAATTCTTCAACCATTATGTTGTTATTAGTGAAAACGCAGATGGAAGCAGCTATTTCCAAGGATTTTCTCACAACCTCACTTGGTGAAAGATCAGTGTTCTGAGTCAATGCCTTTGCTGCAGCCAATGCATAATTGCCTCCTGAACCAATTGCAATTACACCATCATCTGGTTCTATTACCTCTCCGCTTCCTGATATAACAAGAAGTGTATCGCTGTCCAGTGCTATAAGCATAGCCTCCAGATTCCTCAGTACTTTATCGCTTCTCCATTCCTTTGCAAGCTCTACAGCTGCTCTTTTGAGATTGCCGCTGTGCTGCTCCAGCTTTTCCTCCAGCCTCTCTGCCAAGGTAAAAGCGTCGGAAACCGAGCCTGCAAAACCTACAATTACCTTGCCCCCAAACAAACGCCTGACCTTTTTGGCAGTTGATTTAATTATTGTACTCTGACTCATGGTCACCTGTCCGTCACCGGCTATGGCGCCTTTGCCATCTCTTTTGACTGCTGCTATTGTTGTACCATGAAACATATTAATCCTCCAGATAAATCCTGTTTCGCGTTTCGCGTTTCGGGTTTCGCGTTACGCGAATCGGGTTAGTTCTTCGAAGCCATTCCAACATACTCGCAACTCGTAACTCGCAACTCGCAACCAAATTCTATATATTGCTCAATAATGATTATTTTCTAATTTTTGATGAGTAATTAATTTTCATAAACGTTACAATATTCATAAAAATCAAAAAACTCTTCAAATTTAATATAGCATAAGAGTTTTTATATTTCAACCTTTACAGCCCTGAATCGGTAAACTTTTCTAAATCCTTAAGCGCCCTTTCAGCATAATAGCTGCTCTTTTCCTTCTTATTCTTTATTCTGTGTTCTGGCTGTGGAAATATGCCAAAGTTCACATTCATAGGCTGAAAATTCTTTATCGTCTGATCGGTAATATAGTGGCACAATGCTCCATGAGCTGTGGTTTCAGGAAATATCAACGGCTCCATATTCCTGAATATTCTCGCCATATTTATTCCGGCAATCAAACCTGAGGACGCAGATTCTACATAACCTTCTACCCCTGTCATCTGCCCTGCAAAAAACAGCTTGTTGTTGCCACTGTACTGCAGTGTCGGTCTCATTATCTTTGGTGAATTTATAAAAGTATTCCTGTGCATTACTCCATATCTTACAAACTCTGCGTTCTCCAGCCCTGGTATCATGCTGAACACTCTTTTCTGCTCACCCCATTTAAGATGTGTCTGAAAGCCCACAATGTTATATAATGTACCTTCTTTGTTGTCCTGCCTAAGCTGTATTACAGCATGAGGAAGCTTCTCCGTCCTCGGGTCTATGAGTCCTACCGGCTTCAGTGGCCCGAATAACAGCGTCTGGGGTCCTCTTTTTGCCATTGTCTCTACCGGCATGCAGCCCTCGAAGATAATTTCCTTCTCGAAGCTCTTTATCGGTACAACTTCAGCATTTATCAACTCGTTATAGAATTTTTGGTATTCATCTTCTGTCATAGGGCAGTTGATGTAATCACTGTCGCCCTTGTCATATCTTGATGCCTTAAAGACTTTGCTCTGGTCGATGGACTCATATGCTACAATCGGAGCTGCTGCATCATAAAAATAAAAGTACTCACTATCCATAAGCTTTCTAATGCTTGCCGAAAGCTTATCCGAGGTAAGAGGACCTGTTGCTGCTATAACATATTGATCCTGAGGGATTTCAGTGATTTCTTCCCTTACTATTTCTATGTTGGGATGCTGTGTTATTCTATCAGTTATTTCCTGGGAAAAACCTTCTCTATCAACAGCTAATGCCCCGCCTGCCGGCAATGCCTTATTATCGGCGCATTCCATTATAAGCGAGCCCAGCCTTCTCATCTCTTCTTTCAATAGTCCCACTGCGTTTTCCAATTGGTTGGAACGAAGGGAATTGCTGCAGACCAACTCTCCGAACTTATCAGTATGATGTGCCGGCGTATTGTTCACCGGCCTCATTTCATAAAGTTTAACCCTTATACCCCTGCTTGCAAGCTGCCATGCTGCTTCACTGCCTGCAAGTCCTCCACCTATGACTATTACCTGATCCTTCAATATTAATCACCCTTCTTGTCTTCTGCTCTTTTAAAACCACAGACTGCATTAGTACACTTATGCTCCATACCTTTTTTGTTATACTTCTTTACCATCAGACTGCCGCATTCAGGACATCTTTCTGCTATTGGCTCATCCCAGCTGACAAAGTTGCACTCTGGATATTTATTGCAGCCATAAAACTTTCTGCCCTTTTTGGTTTTTCTAGTAATAAGCTCGCCTGAACACTGAGGACAGCCTATACCGGTACTCTCTACTATTGCTTTAGTATTTCTGCACTGCGGGAACCCCGGGCACGCAAGGAACTTGCCGAACCTGCCCTGCTTATATACCATGTTCCTTCCGCAAAGTTCACATATTACATCGCTGACTTCATCCTGTATCTCAATTTTACCGACTTTCTCTTCTGCACTGCTTAGAGTTATCGCAAAGGGCTGATAGAATTCCCTTATTACCTGCTTCCATTCCTTATCTCCCTCTTCGATTTCATCCAGCTTGTTCTCCATATTGGCAGTGAATTCTACATTCATAATCTCAGAAAAAAACTCTGTGAGAATACCAGTTACCTTCTCACCCAAATCAGTTGGCATAAGGAACTTTTTCTCCCTTACAACATACCCCCTTGCCAATACAGTTGATATAATAGGGGCATATGTACTAGGCCTTCCTATTCCTTTCTCCTCAAGAGCTTTTACCAGCGTAGCCTCTGAATATCTCAAGGGCGGCTCAGTAAAGTGCTGCTTGTGGTCCAGCTTCTTAAGCTTTACCGACTGCCCTTCCACAAGATTAGGAAGAGTTATTTCTTCTTCTTCATCCTTGTCATCGCTGCCTTCTTTATAAATGCTCATAAAGCCCTTAAACTTCATTATGCTTCCATTAGCCCTGAAAATATAGCCCTTAGCTTCAATATCTGCCGTAACAGTATCAAACACAGCAGCCTGCATCTGGCTTGCTACAAATCTTTCCCATATGAGCTTATACAGCTTGTATTGGTCCTTATCAAGAGAATCCTTGACATGTTCAGGCTCTCTGAATACAGAAGAAGGTCTGATTGCTTCATGGGCATCCTGAACTTTCTTACCAGGCTTATTAGGTTTTGTTTCTCCATCAAGATAGTTCTTTCCATATTTATCAGTAATATATTGAGCAGCATCCTTTTTCGCTTCATCAGATATTCTTGTTGAGTCTGTCCTTATATACGTTACAAGACCTAATGTTCCTTCACCTTTTATATCAACACCTTCATAAAGCTGCTGCGCAATCATCATAGTCTTCTTTGTAGTATATCCCAGCTTCCTGTATGCCTCCTGCTGCAAACTACTAGTGATAAACGGACTGGGAGCATTTCTCTTTTTCTCCCCTTTTTTGACTTTCTTGACTGTGTAATTTGCACCCTTCAGCTTGCCTAGTACAGCGTTCATATCACTCTCGCTGGAAATCTCCATTTTTTCATTCTCAGAGCCATAGAACTTGGCATCGAAATTCTTTTTTGAGTCTGGATCGTTAAGCTTTGCAATAAGTGACCAGTATTCCTTTGGCACAAACGCTCTGATTTCATTCTCCCTGTCGCAAATAAGCCTTACTGCAACAGATTGAACCCTTCCTGCACTTAACCCCTTCTTGACCTTTTTCCACAGCAGAGGACTTATCTTATATCCCACAAGCCTGTCTAGCACTCTTCTGGCTTGCTGAGCATCTATAACATTAAAATTCAGCTTTCTGGGATTTTTAATAGCATTGGTAACTGCCGTCTTGGTTATCTCATTAAACTCTATCCTTGAGACATTCTTCATATCCAGATTCAGTATATTGGCAAGATGCCAGGATATAGCCTCACCTTCTCTATCAGGGTCAGTTGCAAGGAAAATTCTATCACATTTTTTTGCTTCTTTACGGAGCTTTTCTGTTATTTCTCCCTTTCCCCTAATAGTAATGTACTTAGGCTGAAAATCCTGATCTACATCAATACCCAACTGGCTTTTAGGCAAATCTCTTATATGCCCCATGGATGCCTCCACTTTATAGCTTGAGCTCAAAAACTTCTTTATAGTTTTTACTTTCGCAGGTGATTCAACAATTACCAAAGATGTTTTCAAATAATTCACCTCATTTTAAAAATTCAAATTTCATTATAACAGAATATAAAAAAAAATCAAATTAAAAGGTAAATCCCACCAATTTGCTGTACAAGCCCTTTTACTTCCAGTTTTGTTAAGGCGCCCATCGCTTTCCCTGGCTGAAGGCCTGTTGCGGCAAGTATTTCCTCCTTGCTTCCGCCCTTTTCTCTCAGAAATGCAAGTATACAATCTTCTTCAATACTTATGTCTAGATTTACATTATTATTAATATTACTTTCTTCCTTGTATATGATTTTAAGATTTAACTCTTCAATAATATCTTCAATTCTGCTAACAAGCTTTGCTCCGTTTTTTATCAAGGTATTTGTGCCTCTGCTGGTCGGTGAGCTTATGTTGCCAGGTACGGCAAATACCTCCCTGCCTTGTTCAAGTGCAAAATCTGCAGTTATCAATGAGCCGCTCTTTTCACCTGCCTCCACAACTATGACCCCAAGTGACATCCCGCTTATTATTCTATTCCTAGCTGGAAATTGAGCGGGAAAAGGTTCTGTGTCAAAGAGATACTCGGATATCAGGGCACCACTTTTTAGTATCTCATTGCTTAAATTGTAATTGGACATAGGGTAAACATACTTAAGTCCACAACCAAATACTGCGATTGTCCTACCTTTTGACATAAGTGCACCTTTGTGGGCAGCTGAATCAATTCCAAGTGCCATGCCGCTTACTATTGTAATACCCAATTCTGCAAGCCTCGAAGCAATTCTTTGAGCGGCCTTCAACCCATAGTCACTTGCTTTTCTTGAGCCGACAATCCCAACTGCAAGTCCATCCTCTTTTATAAGCTCGCCCTTAACATACAATACAGGCGGTGGATCATAAATGTTTTTAAGGTTCTCAGGATATTCATCATCATGTATAGTATAAACTTTTATACCATTTTCTTTCACAATTTTTAAATATTCATCAATGTCTTCAATATTCCTATGCTCTGAAATACTCTTAACCGTCTGTTCTCTTATAAGCCCCGAAGCCATAAGCTCAGAATACGAGCATTGATATACGTTTTCCGCAGAGCCGAAATACCTGATAAGATTCATACTGCTCTTACTCCCAACTCCAGGAACAGAGGAAAGCCATACCCAATATTTTTTCTCTTTCATACAATCCCCTTTTCAATAATGCTTTAATATGCCTGAATAAGCAAGTCTTGGATACAATTTTGTTACATTCTTCATTGAATTGTTACACTATGATAACAACTTTGTAACATTGATTTGATATAATAATATCAGCAAGGATGACAAAGGAAATTAATTCTTCCCCCTCCTATTTATAACCGGTAGCTTTTCACTACCGGTTTTTAATTTGCTTTAATATGGTTTTTTTCTTCTTAACTTTCTTATCCCCAATAGAGCCGAGTAGCCTATGAATTTTACTGAGTTTGAAACCACTTTAACCGTACCTCTCCCTATTGATTTCAAGGTTTCTTTTGTAAGTAATATATCCTCGCTAATATCCTCCATTGTTACTCCTGCTTCATCTAAATACTTGTTCCTGATTTCAACATCAGTTGCATTAAGCACTTTTTTAAGACATCGCAGCATTACGATTATATTGTCCAATTGCCCTGCCACAGGAATTATCCCTGGTATCAGCTCAATAGGAGATAAACTGTAAGCTATTCCCATTGAAAGCAGCACCTTGTGTTTCCTGCGGATATCGCGACTCTTATACAGCTTGAAAAGTAGTTTGCTGTAGCATGGCAGCTTGCCAATTATTGAAAAAATGTCCCGCTCTTCATTGCCCATTTCTTTCTCACTCCATTATCATTTAAAGTGTATACTTTCTGTCCAAACTTCTATGTTGTATTGCCTCAGCAATATGGTCCAGCTTTATATGCTCGCTGCCCTCCAGGTCAGCTATAGTCCTTGCAACCTTTAAAATCCTATTGTACGCTCTGGCGCTTAAATTGAACCTGTCAAAGGCATTCTTTAGAAGTTCCTTCTCCTTTTTTCCAATGGCGCAGTATACAGCCATCTGCTTGGGCTTCAGCTGAGAGTTGGAATAAATGCCTTCATTTTTATATCTTTCAAGCTGCAGCTTCCTAGCTTTGTTTATTCTCTTTTTGATGCTGGCCGAGCTTTCACTATGAGTATTTCCTGATATGTCATTAAAATTTACAGAAGGCACTTCAATATGTAAATCAATCCTATCCATAAGCGGTCCTGAAATTTTGCCCAAGTAATTCTTTATTTGAATCGGGCTGCAGGTACACCTATTGGATTCATCTCCATAAAAGCCGCAGGGGCATGGGTTTATTGAGCTTACAAGAATGAATTTTGCGGGATAGGTTATGGTGCCATTTACCCTTGATATAGTAACGCATTCATCTTCCAATGGCTGCCTGAGAACCTCCAGCACATTCTTGGGAAATTCAGGCATCTCGTCCAAAAACAATACACCGTAGTGGGACAGAGAGACTTCACCGGGATGAGGAACTCTTCCGCCACCAATTAGTGCTGCAGCAGACATTGTATGATGCGGCGCCCTGAAGGGTCTTTTTGTTACAAGGCACAGCTTATCCTTAAGCAAGCCCGCAATACTATAAATCTTGGTTACTTCCAGGCTCTCCTCAAAGGACATTTCCGGCAGTATCGAAGGAAGCCTTCTTGCAAGCATTGTCTTTCCAGAGCCTGGGGGTCCAAGCATAATTAAGTTATGAGCACCTGCCGCTGCAATTTCCAAAGCTCTTTTTGCTATATCCTGTCCCCTGACATCTGCAAAATCATATTCCTCCTCCACAACCCCCTCAAGCAAGGCTTCCAAATCAACCTTATGAGGCGTCATGTTTCTTTTCCCGTTCAAGAATTCCACCATATCTATTATATTTTCCACAGGATATATCTCCATGTCATTAACCAGTGCTGCTTCATCTGCATTATCCCTTGCCAGTACAAGTCTTTTATACCCATTTTGTTTTAGTGACAGGCACATAGGCAGCACTCCCTTTATACCCTTTACAGTACCGTCCAATGATAGCTCTCCCAGAAAGGCATAGCTTTCCAAGTTCTCATTCTCTATGAACATAGAAGCTCTTAGTATTCCAGCGGCTATTGCCAGATCGAATATGGAGCCTTCTTTTCTAATATCTGCCGGAGCAAGGTTTATAGTTATTCTTTTCTGAGGAAATTGAAAATCAGAATTCTTTATTGCTGCTCTTACTCTTTCTCTGGACTCTTTGACCGCAGTATCCGGCAGTCCTACAATGTCAAAACCCGGAAGTCCGTTGGACAAATCAGTTTCTACTTCAATAACGTGTCCTTGAATTCCGTATAAAGCGCAGGTATTAGTTTTATAAATCATCATACCACTCCATATATATATTACTTTCTCTTAAATATTTCTATAAATACTAAATTTTTCCTTCTTTTTCATAAATAGTTTTAAAATTATAAACTCCAGATTACATATATATACTAAAATAGTATTGTATATATATTGATAAAAAAAGAGACATGCAACTTATTTTGCATATCTCTTCCTAATTGAAAACTCATACATTAAAATTGATGCAGCTATTCCTGCATTAAGTGATTCTGCCCTTCCCGGCATTGGTATCTTTATATTTTTATCTAGAAGCTCTATAATCTCGCGTCCTATTCCCTGTGATTCATTTCCTATAATAATCGCTGATCTTTTATAGCGGGGCAGGTCTATACAGCTTTCACTGCTGTGAGGATCTGCGCCTATTGTCATTACGCTGCTGTCTTTCAGTTTCAGTATTGCTTCTGTCGTGTCCAGGTTCTGAATAACCGGTATGTGAAACAAAGAACCCATAGTTGCTCTTATAGTTTTTCCATTATATAAATCAACACTCCCATTTGACAGCAGTACAGCATCTATTCCGCAGGCATCCGCTGTCCTGATTATCGTGCCTGCATTCCCCGGATCCCTGACTTCATCCAGCAGCACTATGCAAAGTTCATCTTTTTTTAGAATACTATCAAGGTTGAATTCCATTTTATCAACGATAGCAATTACACCTTGCGGCGTCTCAGTTTCCCCGACTTCCTTGAATACCCTCTCATCTGAGTAATACAACGGAATATTGCTGCTCTTAAGAGCAGCCTCAAGTTCTCCATACCTTTCACTTTCAGCAAAGCTTTCACTGAAAAGCACCATTGAAATGGATGCCTTATAATCCAAAGCTTCTTTTAGAAGCTTTTCACCCTCAATTATGAACTTTCCATACTCATCTCTGTACTTTTTTAACTGCAGTGCTTTTATATACTTTATTGTCTTATTCGTATTGCTTTGTATTATTTCTTTCATGCTTTACCCCAATTCTGTTTTCCTCTCCAGCTTTTGCAAATCATCGTTGTCGCCTATGACAATAAGTATATCTCCTTCCTTGATTTCATTGTCTGCCTTAGGAGATACATTTATTTTGTCATCATTCATATTCCTTATAGCCACTACTGTAACTCCATATTTTGCTCTTAAATTAAGATCCCTAAGATCTTTCCCCACCCAGCTATGCAGCACGGCAAATTCAATAATGCTGTGTTCTGGTGACAGTTCTATATACTCAAGTATGTTCGTTGCAATAAGGTTGTGCGCTACGCGTTCACCCATATCCCTTTCAGGAAATACTACTCTGTCTGCCCCAATTCTCAAAAGCACTTTAGCATGCAGTTCATCCTTTGCTTTTGCTACAACGTATCGCACCCCAAGCTCTTTTAGCATCAAAGTGATTATTATACTGGATTGAATGTCAGAGCTTATGGACACAACTCCTACATCAAAATTTCTTACTCCTAATGATCGCAATACACTCTCATCCGCCGCATCGGCTGTTACTGCATGAGTCACCTTGTCGGATATTTTTTGGATTGCTTCCTCATCTGTGTCTATTGCAAGCACATCTTGCCCTAACCCATACAACCTCTCGGCCACAGCCTTCCCAAATCGTCCTATGCCAATTATTACAAATTGTTTCATAATAATCCCCTTTCACCTATCCCACTATTATCCTATCCTCAGGATACTTAAGATTACCTTTGTTCCCGCTTGCCCTATGAGCAAAAGCAAGAACCAGAGACAATGGGCCTACCCTGCCAGCAAACATTGTAATACTAATGATTAGTTTTCCTATCATGCTCAAGTGTGGCGAATAATTCAACGTTAATCCTACTGTACCGAAGGCGGAGGTTGTTTCAAAAAATAGAGTCAAAAAATCCGCATTTTCAGTAAGCGAAAGTACCATAGTAACAAAAACCACAAGGCCAAGACTTATTGCTGCCACCGCCATGGCTCTATAAACCAGATAGTTAGATATACGCCTTTCAAATATCTCCGGTTCCTCTCTGCCTTTTACTACCGCAATTACCGTAAGTATAAGAATTGCTGCAGTGGCTGTCTTGATACCGCCGGCTGTGGAACCCGGTGATCCTCCTATGAACATCAATATTATGGTCATAAATTTAGTAGGCGTTGTAAGAGCTGTCATATCCAATGTATTGTAGCCTGCGGTTCTCGGAGATACTGAATGAAAAAATGATGCAAGCACCTTACCTGAAAAAGGCAGATTCTTTAAAGTACCAGGATTATTGAATTCCACCGCAAATATAAATACTGCTCCAAACAATATCAGAAATATCGTAGTAACCAGAACTACCTTGCTGTGAAGAGCGATATTCTTAAAACTCCTGTCTCTAAATATTTGATAAATATCAATCCACACCGAGAAGCCAAGGCCACCAATAATAATAAGCAACATAGTGTTTATATTAATTATAAAGTTGTTTACATAAGGTGTGAAGCTTCTGAATTCTCCTATTAAATCAAAGCCTGCGTTGCAAAAACTGGTTATTGCATGGAACACTCCGAATGCGATCCCCTTCTTAAGACCATAATCAGGTACGAAAACAAAGGAAAATAATATTGCACCTATCAATTCTATTGTAAAGGTGGCAATAATAATGTTCTTTGTTAATCTTACAAGACCTTCCAAATCAAACTGATTGAGGGATTCCTGTATTAATAACCTTTCTCTTAGTGTGATTTTCCTTCCAAGCAAAAGCGCAAACATGGTTGACATCGTCATTATTCCAAGCCCACCAATTTGAATAAGAGATACTATTATAACTTGCCCGAAAACAGTCCAATGGGTTCCGGTATCTACTACTATCAGACCTGTAACACATACCGAAGAGGTTGCTGTAAATAATGCATTTACAAAACCAACGGGCAGATTATCTCTTGATGCTATTGGCAGGTTTAGAAGAAACGCTCCAAAAAATATAAGAGTAGCAAAGCTTGTAACAACTAGCTGTGTCGGAGTGATTTTAAGCCTTTTTTTAAAGACACTGAATGCAATTATGTTGATCACCTCATTAAGTTAATAGCAATATATACTGTTAAATATTAACTACACTATTATATCATCGCCCTGCATATATTAAAAATCGTTAAAACAATCACCATTACCAAGGCTCATCACTATTAGACTGCTACGTGAATCTATCAGCAATTGCTGCTCGTTTGCCCTATTTATCTCATTTAATCCTCGATTTGCATATAATTATTTCATATATTAAATGGATTTACTTTTAATTTTCACATAAAAGCTTTAATTTATCAAAGAAAAACAAAAAAGACCTTATCGGTCTTTTTAAATGCATAATCTTAAATTAAGCGTTGAGTTTTCCTTTTGCTGCATCAACAAGCTTTGCAAATGCTGCTGCATCGTTAATAGCAAGCTCTGAGAGCATCTTCCTGTTGATTTCTATGCCTGAAAGCTTAAGTCCATTTATAAGTTTGCTGTATGAAATGCCGTTGATTCTTGCTGCTGCATTTATTCTGGCAATCCAAAGCTTTCTGTAATCTCTCTTTTTAAGCTTTCTTCCGATATATGCAAATCTTAAAGCCCTTATAACTGTTTCATTAGCTATTCTATACTTTTTGCTTCTGGCTCCTACATAACCTTTAGCCAGCTTCAATATCTTTCTACGTTTTTTATGTGCGTTAACCGCTCTTTTTACTCTTGCCATCTTCTGCTGCCTCCCTGTCTATTATTTGTATGGAACTAATTTTCTTATCATTTTTGCTTCTGTAGCACTTGCGTATGCGCCTTTTCTAAGCTTTCTAGTACGCTTTGTGCTCTTCTTTGTAAGAATATGTGACTTATATGCACATGCTCTCTTTACTTTACCTGATTTAGTAAAGCTGAATCTTTTTGCTGACGCTCTGTGGGTCTTCTGTTTAGGCATTTGAAATCCTCTCCTTCTGTACTATTCATATTTTGAATTATTGAAGCATTCACATTCCGGTATCAGACTTACTGCTTCGGTGCCAAAACCATAGTCATGTTCTTACCTTCCAGTTTAGCAGGCTTTTCAACTACGCAGTCGTCTTTCACAATATCATAAAATCTTCCTAAAGCCTTTTCACCAAAGGTAACATGATCCACTTCCCTACCTCTGAATCTGATTGTAACCTTAACCTTGTCACCTTCCTGCAGGAACTTTTGAGCATTTTTTGCTTTGAAATTCAAGTCATGATCTTCTATTTTAGGCGAGAAACGAATTTCCTTGATGTTAATAACTTTCTGATTTTTCCTGGCTTCCTTCTCTTTTTTACTCTGCTCGAACTTAAATTTTCCGTAATCCATAACCCTGCATACTGGTGGTTTTGCCTGTGGTGCAATTTTGACAAGGTCAAGCTGCCTTTCTGTCGCAAGCTCTAAAGCCTGTTTTGAAGACATAATTCCAAGCTGATCTCCATTGGCATCTATGACTCTTAGCTCCCTATCCCTGATTTCCTCATTAATCTGTAAGTCTTTGTTACTTATAACCTTTCACCTCCATTAAATATCAAAAGCAGGTAGAAATATCCACCTGCCCATAAAAACATGCTTTTGGACTTAACCTTACTGACTGTGTCGTAAGGTGAGAAGTGGAACTCCTTCTTAAACCTTTGAAAAGCTTAAAACAATATATTAAGTTGTTGTTGTCTGTTGACTTATACATAATAACACTATGTTTATTTAGTGTCAAGGATTTTTTGGTTGCGCGTTTCGCGTTACGCGTAACTCGCAACCGGACCCTATAGGAATACCTACTTGACAAGCTCATATATCGCTTCGGCATATATCTTAGTGCTCTTGATCAAATCCTCGACGTCTATGAACTCATCCTTCTGATGCGCGGTTTCTTCCTTCCCCGGGAATAAAGGGCCGAAGGCTACTGCATTTTTTATAGCTCTGGCATAAGTGCCTCCGCCTATAGATATAAGCTCTGGCTTTTGCCCTGTCACATCCTCGTATACCTTTTGCAGAATCTTTATCATAAAGTTGTCTGCAGGTACATAAAGTGGATCCTTTTCATCGCCCTCTATTAGTCTGATGCCAGAAGAAATTTTATTCTTGATTATATCATATACATCGTTCCTAGTCCTGGTTACAGGATACCTGATGTTTATTCCTACGCTGCCCTTCTCTTCCGTCATATCTATTGTCCCCAGATTGAAAACCAGCTTTCCTGAAACTTCATCACTCATTGCAACTCCGAAGGATGTGCCGTCCACTTCCATTCCTATATGCTCATTAAGAAAATTGATGTAAGCAGTCTGTTCTGATACGCAAAGAGGAAGTTTGCAGATGCATGAAATAAGCTGCGAAATTGCATTTGTTCCCTTGCCTGGGGTACTCCCATGGGCAGAAAGACCGAAGGATTTGAGAATGCATTTGTCGTTGTCTACTATTAGTTCAAGTTTTGCATTCACTTTATCCTTCATATATTCTACTGTCTTTTGGATTCTTTCAGTAAAATCCTTCTTCATTTCCAGTTCGCACTCACAGTAATCGGGAACCATGTTGACCTTGTTGCCTCCATGCATGCGTTTTATTCTTAAACCGTCGCAGCAGGTCTCGTTATTTTCCTCAAACTCTTTTTCCAGGTTGAATATTAGTATTCCCATTTCGCTGTTGATTATCGGAAAATCAGCATCTGGTGAAAAACCGCACATAGGCATGGAAGCATGCTTAAAATAGTGCTTCATGCAAGCCCATCTGCCGCTCTCTTCATCACAGCCAACAATAATCCTTACTCTTCTGTTGAATTTCATTCCCGAATCCATTACTGCCTTCAATCCATATATTGCAGCCACAGCAGGGCCTTTATCGTCAATGGTGCCCCTGCCGAATATTTTATCGTCGACTATTTCAGCTGCATATGGATCATGGGACCATCCGGAACCCTCAGGAACAACATCAACATGGACAAGTATCCCTACTATGTCATCACCGTCGCCATATTCGGCATGTCCTGCAAAGCCATCAAAACTTTCGGTTCTGAAACCCAGATCTTTGCATATTTCAAGTGTTCTATCAAGGCATTTTCTTACCTCTGCCCCGAAAGGAGCACCAGACTCCGGCTTTGTTTCAACACTTTTTATTTTGACAAGCTCTTGAGTGGTTTTTATTATGTCACTCTGCATGGACTCAACAATTTTATCAAATCTCATTAAGTACATCCCTCTCAGCTTTATGTTTGATTTTTAATATATAGTCTTATAACACTCTCATCATCCATGATTGCTCATGGTCAAACGTTCACGCTCTTTATCCCTGTTCCTGTTCCATGCATGCAATACCAGTGAAGCAGCAACAACTGTATATGAAATAAAGGTTCTGGAGTACTCACCTATAACAGCTGAGCCCAAAATGTTGTTTGCTGCCAGAGGCATAACTATAAACATTAGATGGAAAAGCGCAGTACCAATAAAAACATTAGGAATACTAGCTTTGTTTACTGTTGCACCTCCGACAAGAAGAGCAGCAGCAGCATAGAGTGCCAATGAGTCAGTTCCGGCATAAGTACTCAATGTACCAATATTCTGTATGGAAATCAACTGTCCAAAGCCGGCCAAAGTCGTTGACACTATCATTGCAATTATACGCGTTTTATCTACATTTATACCTGCAGTTGCCGATACTCCCATATCCTGTCCGATAGCTCTCATTTCTTGTCCCATCTTGGTTTTTCTGAACCATACCGTTAAACCACAAAGTACTCCTATAATTACAAATGAGAATAAGGGAAAATGAACCCCACCTATGCTTATAGGCACCCCTAATAGCTTGTCAAAGAACATATCAAACGCTCCCTTTGTCTGAGTAAGCTGAATGGCATTTCTTACTCCAAAGCCTTTTGACAGAAGAAGCAGGTTGTTAGGATCATGTATAGGAATTATACTGCCCATACATATTATTACTACGAACTGATATATACCAGTCATAAAAAATCCCAGTACAAAGGAAGTAATCATTTCACGTCCTTTTGCCCTGTTAAGTATTGCACCTGCTAAAGATCCCAGTAGAATACTAATCGGAGCTGATAGCGCCATAGCAAGGAACATACCGGCTACGCCCGGAACCTGCCAGCTCGTTACCAGTATCAATGCAATCTGACCAGAAAATGCGCCCAATGCGAGTCCGAAGTTTATACCCATACCTGCCATTACGGGAAGCAACAGCGCCAATACTAGAAATGAGTCTCTACCAAGACGTGTTACTACTTCTTGTACAAGGTGTTGTCCTGAATACTGTGAATATGGTATAGCAATTCCACTTATTAATAGAAATAGTATAATTACTATATTCTTAGCTAAAAAATCACGAATAATCGTTTTGTTCTTTGCCATTCTCTATCGCTCCTTCCTTGTGAGGGCATATAGAATCATGCCGTTTGACACAAGTAGTCTGACAACATCCGCAATATCCAGTTTGATAGTACTGTTTATTACGACAGGTGCCAGATATAATATACCGAAGGATAAAAAACCTCCGATAATTACGTTTTTGATTGATGCCTTATTAATTGCAGCACCACCTATAAGTATTGCAGCAATAGTAGAAAAGGTATGATTTACCGGAGCTGTGTATAATTGTATGAAGCCGAAGCTTTGTGCATATACTACAATCCCAATAGCTGCAATTACAGTAGATAACACTACCGAAAGGGTACGTATCTTATCTACGTCGATACCTGCTGCTCTTGCATAATCAGGGTTTGATCCGACAGCAGTCATTGCAGTACCGGTCTTTGTCTTAAAAAATCCCCAAACGAGGAAACACATTAAGGCAAAGAACAGGAACATACCTGTTTGAAACTTGAAGTAAGGTCCTATCTTTATAACTAAAATATCACTTAGCTTATTCATCCAATATACGTCAAGATTTATTGTCTGACGCATCCCGTTACCGCCATATCCAAGAATGAGATGAGGGTTTTTAAATGGCAGTACAACCCAAACTATACTCATAAATGCTACTGATGCAAAACCAACATAAGTAGCAATCATCATTTCATCGCCCTTAACCATGTTTAAGAGCTTACCATATAAATATCCTATTATGATTGCAACAATGGTACCAATTATCATAGCTGCAAATAAACCTGCATAGCCCTTTAATTGCAATTCAAGGCTGCATACAGCTCCAAAGGTTCCGGCTATTACGCCCAAGGGAAGTCCGAAATTCAGTCCACAGCCTGATTGTATCATAGGTATAAGTGACAATATCAGAACTGAATACATTCCAAACCTGGTTATCATATCACTAATTGTCAAATCCAGCCTTAGGCCTGCAAAAGGTGCTATTATGAGCATAAATAGTAAGAATGCTGCAATAATAAACCTAGCTATTCCAACTTTTTTAATAAAATTTTGCATACTAGCCATTACAGTCCACCTTCCTTTCATCAAGCTTTATATTGGCCATCAGAAGTCCGAAATTTGTGGATAGTTCAGCAGCATCTAAAATCCCTGATATTTTCCCCTCACTGACAATTGCAATTCTATCGCAGATAGAACGCAGTTCCTCAAGCTCTGAGGATATCATTACTATAGTGGTTTTGTTCTCTTTGTTGTACTTCTTAAGCGCCTCAAGTACAAGTGATTTAGCTCCTATATCTATGCCCCTTGTAGGTTCGGATACAAATAGAAGCTCCGGCTCCAGGTCGAATGCTTTAGCAAGGCATATCTTTTGCTGATTTCCGCCAGAAAGCTCTTTTACTTTCTGATTTTCAGATGTACAGCGTATCTCAAGCTGCTTCATATACTGCTTGGCAGATTCTCTCATTTCCTTTTCCTGTCGGAGCAACAGCCCTCCAAAGATGCGTTTAAGATATTTGTTATGTACCTGCATGGAAGCAAATGCTATATTCCAATAAATAGGTTCGTCAAGTAAAAGCCCTACTCCTCGACGATCTTCTGAAACAAATGCTATCCCGGCATCTAACGACTTTTTAGGTATATTTAGCGGCAGGTCCTTCCCATTATATACGACCTTGCCTCCTGCTGGAAAAAGCCCCATTATTCCATTTGGAAAACCAAGCTTCCCCTGTCCCGCAAGTCCTCCTATACCAAGGATTTCTCCTCTTCGGACTTTTAAACTAACATCATGAACATACTCACCTGGCATATCAACCCAAAGATTTTGTATTTCCATGATTATATCATCATCATTATCGGCTGATTTTGCCCTTTTCTGCTTTTCGCCGCCCATACCCCTACCGACCATCCATTCAGCTATCTGAATAATAGTTACGTCCTTTGAAGGTGTATCCTTTACTATTTCGCCATCTCGCAAAACAATAATAGAATCACATACATCAATTATCTCCTGCAAACGGTGTGATATGAAAATAATCGATATCCCTCTCTCAGCCAATTTTCTCATGGCACTAATGAGAATCTCTGCTTCAGACTCTGTCAAAACTGCAGTAGGTTCATCGAGAACAAGCAGCTTTACCTGCTTCCTATCTATTTCACGGGCAATTTCCAAAAACTGCTTATGACCGACAGGCATCTCAGATACCAGCATATCCGGAGGTATCTTAACTCCAAGGGTATTAATTGCATCTTCTGCATTTTTTCTCATTTGCGGCCTGTCAAGTGTACTAAGCTTTTTTCCCAATATTTTCGAAATAATACTTTCATTTAATAATTCCCTGTTCAGCATTATATTCTCTGTGCTGGTAAAGCCAGGTATAAGTGAAAACTCCTGGTGAACCATCCCAATGCCTGCATTCAAGGCATCCATAGGGTTTTGAAAATTAATTTCGGCTCCGTCAAGGTATATTTTACCTTCATAGCCTCCAGTTTCTATTATGTCATTCATTCCAAAGAGGATTTTCATCATAGTGGACTTACCTGCACCATTCTCACCAACCAAGCCAATAATCTTACCCTTTTCAAGGTTAAATGATACATTCTTAAGAACACGATTTCCATAGAATTCTTTGCCTACATTCTCAAAACGCAACAAAAAGTCGCCTAAAGCCAATTGTTCCACCCCTTCCAAACAGAAACCAATATATTTCCTGTTTTTCTATTCCTTTAACTAATCTTTAAGGGTATAGAATTCAATTATCCCCTCTAAAGTATAGAGGGGATAATTTGAACTCCCTTTAGTGGTTAAAAATTATTTTATTTTCAAATACTTTTCTGGCACTGGTGTGTTTGTTGATCCAGTATAACCCTTTCCAAAAACGTAAGTGTCTTCAAGAACAAGCAAGTAATTCTTCATAACTTCGCCAGTCTTTACATCTGCATAGTTTGTAGTAATCCAGTTTCCGCCTGGTGTAAGAGTATTAAACGCTTCTATAACAGCCTTTGTATCATCTATCTTTGCTTTGCCGTCTATAACGTTTTTAGCAAATTCGCCAAGTGCTGCGGAATTACAATAGCTGAATGAGAAAGGAGCTACTGGAATTCTTCCTGATCCGCCCTTTGCTACAACAGCTTCTTCAATTTTCTTTGTGATTGCCGGGAAATCTCCTGCAACATCTTTAAGGTCAAGACTAAGTGCTGCTGGGAAACCTATCAAAGGAGTTGGTGTATCATTCTCACCATAGATAGCTCCGTTGTCTATTACCTGCTTAATCAATGGCTCTGAAAGTCCATCATTAGTTGTAAAGAAAGCTGAATCCTTGCCATACTTTGCAATAAGTGCAGGCATCATCTGAAGCAACTGAGCCTGAGCACCTGCAAGACCTATATCAGTAGCTGGGTCTGGAGCTGTTTCGAAAGCAAATGCTATGCCTAAATCTTTACAAGCTTCTTCCATTATTGCTCTTCTTCTTGCAAGAAGTTCAATACTCATATGACGTGGGAAGGAAATGTGAACAAAAGTCTTGGCTCCCATATCCTTAGCATTCTTAACCATGTAATAACCACGGGATATGTTATCAACGTCAGAAATTAAATCTGCAGCTTTTGAAATAACATTCGGGTCTTCCTGTGGCATGCCAACTAACAATAAAATGTCAGGTCTTTTTTCTCTTATCTGCTGGAAAGCAGGAGCTGTTCCGCCAACGCCCTGGTTAACTACTATTGCCTTCATATCTGGGTCGTCAGCAAGACCTGCAATAACTGATATTGTAGTTTCAAGCTCTGATGCGAAGTTGTCCGGATATGTAACATGCTTTATCATACCGCCATCTTTTACATCGCCATACTTTTTAATAAGATATTCTGCACCTCTGGCTTCATCTTCAGCCTGTGAATATGTACCAGTAACAATACCTATGTGGTACTTCTGTGCTTCAGGTGCTGCTGCTGCTGGAGCCGCTGCTGCAGGTGCTGCTGCTTGCTCTGCTGGCTTAGCGCATGCTACAAGACTAAAAATAGTAACAAGTGCTAAAACTAAAGCTAATATTCTTTTCATTCTTTCCCCTCCACTTAATAATTTTATTATTAGACTGAAAAGCAATGCTTTTCAGGTACTAATCTATACAAGTATGTATATTCACAACCAATCATAAAATACTATTACATTATCTCTTTGCTTATCGAGTTAAAAAATGCTTTTATAACTTAACTTGTTAATTTCGTGAATTATCGGATTATTCCTACTTTTATAACATATTTCTCTGAACTTTTTTTCAAATCAGCTTATATTTGTTTTTAGGCCTTCCAATCTGACCATAAATAGGAACGATTTCTATCTTTTTTTCCTCAATCAAGTACTGTACATATCTGTGTACGGTCTGATATGCAAGGTTGAGACCATTGGTTATATCATCGATGGTAAGCCCCTCTCCCTTTTCTCTGAAATAATCGCATATAATACTCAAGGTTGCGGGACTTATTCCTTTATCAATATATACCTGATGCTTTTCTTCAATATATTTCTGCTGAATTTCATTTATTCTCAAATTCATTTTTATGCGAGAAATTAAGTCTGGCGATTTAATTGGTTTAATGGCAAAATCAGTTGCACCAGCTTCAATGAACTTTTCTGCAATTTCTTGTCTTTCGTCAACAGTCAGCACTAATATGGATACGGCATTATCGAGCAGACGGATTTTTTTCACTGTAGTGAGTCCATCCCAATCGGGCATATGATAATCTACTATTGCCAGGTTCGGTTTATATGTTTTGCACAGCTCATAGCCCTGTCTTCCATTTGACGCAGTAACTGTCTCCCAGCCCCCATGCAGGCATATCTCCTGAATTGTATAAACAATGTCCGGCTCGTCATCTATTATTACAATTTTGGGCATATTCATTTTTTTCAACTAAGTCACCTCCACATATGCTAATTACCTGATATTTGCAGGACTTCAACCGATGGCAGGAAAATCGTTGCTGTCGTTCCTATGTTCTCCTGACTTTGCACTTCAATTGTTCCATCATTGTCCATGAATATTCTTTTTGCAAAAGGCAGCCCCAATCCGGAAGTATTATTTGTAGAATAACCTACCTCCCATATTAGCTGAAGATCCGATTCCTTTATGCCGATACCGTTGTCCTGCACAACTATATTAATTCCTCTTTCAGCTGCCAATACCTCTAATTTTATCAATTTAAAGGGATGCCTGTAGGGAACTATGATTGCATTTTCAAGTATGTTTATTACCGCTCTGGCAATTCGTATTTTATTTACATATATATCCGGAAGATTATCTTCAATATAGATTTCAAATTTAATCTTTTCATCCTCCAGGGGAAGCTGTGCTCTTATATAACTGATCAATTCCGTTACTTTAAGTCTCTGGTGTGAGGATTCATAGAGAAAGCTGGAAATCATTTCACTCATTCTCGTAACCGAGTTTTCAATTCGATTGCTGTATTCACTTAACTTATCCTGCCCACTGGCAGTAAGCAACAAGGAATTCAAACCGCGAATTGTCACAAGCGGTGTTTTCAAGTCATGCACCAAAGACTTGACCTCTTGATATACTCGGTTTTCCAGAGCTTTTGTTCTCATACTTCTTATTTCATTTTCTTTTTCGTAATTCTCCCGCATCATGTGAATGTTCCTGGAGTAGCTTATAAAAAGAGTAGCCGTAATGAAAGCCGATATAATAAAAGGAAGAAAAAATGCAGCCCCTGAAAAGTTCAACACCGTTTCAGAGTGCAAATATACGCCTGATATTTTAACACTGTACAGGATATCACTTTGTCCAAATCTGTAGACCGAAAAAATCGGCATGATGTTAAGCCAGTGAAATGCGAAAAAGACCTGTATGGACACTATAAACACCTGAATGAAGCTGTTAGTTTCCCCAAACAATTTTCCGAAAAGAAACAGCGTTATAAGCAGCGCTAATATTGTTGATACAGGCTCCCACGGAAGCTCAAATATAAGAGAGTTTGTCCAATGTAAAAAAATAATTGTAATTAATGATACCAGAAAAATGTCAAATCGGCTTAACCAGTCCTTAAGTTTCGAATGAAAAATCACCAGCATTGTTCCCATGAAAATAAAGGTGCTTTGAATTGCGTAGAGGAAGTTAATGGAGGCAGATGCAAGTATAAGATGTCCGCTGTCCCCTGTATTTATGGCTTCTCTTATCTTCTCTATAATATCAAACCATATAAGCTGAGAAAAGACAGGAAAAAGAAAACCGAGGCTGATAAGTAAAATGCCTCCTGTCATAAATGTTTTCGGATACTTTATCTCACTCATTTTTATTTCATTGGTTATCATTATATGACCTCTTCCATTTCCTTGCTTATATAGCATTTCTGGTAATCATCGAAAAGCTGAAGCAAAAGGCTCAGAAATATCGTTTACTTTATTTACAAGCGTCAATGGTATATCCCCATCCTTCGCCAGTTCAATCAGTATGCTCGCTCTACTTGACTCTCTCATCCCTACCAGATAATCTGTTTGTTTGCCTATAAGCCTTAGAAGCTCTTCTGTCTTATTGTCTTGAAGCTGCTCGCTCCCTATTACAACAGTCAAAACCGTCAATTTGTCTTCTTTTGCCTTTTGAAGAAGCTTCTCAATGCGTAACTTCTCTTCCTCGTAGCTTATGCCCTGCAGCTTCGCGCCCAAAGAACTGTACCCTACCACAAACACAATTGTTTTAATATCCTTCAAATCCACATCCCTTGCCTGAGGCATAAAGAAGCTTCTGATCATTAATTGGTTTGAAATATCACGAATAATATACGTGTCGGTGCTTTGCCCCGCAGAAGTGATAATAACTGGTGTATTCGCTATTGGCCGAGGCAGACCGGGAAGTGTAAATATTTTAGTCTCGCTTTTTTCCGTGAAGGGCATATTTGTTAAGATAAGCAGAATGATGAGGGTTGCCAGTAGTATTGCTCTAATAAACTTTTGTTTCATAGTTTTCCACCTGCTGCCCTTTCATCACTCTAAATCAATGTCGACGTTCTCCAAGGACTCAACACCTGTCATATGTGGTGCATATCCCTTTACCGACAACCGTGCCGCCAATGCCGGCATGGTATGTACCAGCGGAACTGAAGGTGCATCATAATTCACCATTTCCTGCACGCTTCTATAAAGGCTTCTTCTGAAAACCATGTTGCTGGTTTGTCTTGCTTGAGCCAGCAGCTGATCTACTTCTTTACTCCTATAGAAAGAGTAGTTGCCGGCCAGTCCAGGTTTGGCATTTTCAGAAGCCAGCAAAGTGTATAAGAAATTGTCTGGATCGGTAAAGTCTCCAGTCCAGCCAATTAGAGCCATCTGGTGTTCACCATCGTGTATCTTCGCAAGATATTCATTTAAACTGAACACCTTAATTTCCGCGTCAATATTTACCTGCTTAAGGTTATCTTTAATGAACTGTGCTGTCTCCAAAGGCTTTGGGAAATAATCCCTTGCCGCATCCATTACCCATAATGTTGTTTTAAAGCCATTGGGGAAACCTGCTTTTGCCAATAGCTGACTGGATTTTTCCGGGTTGTATTCATAGGACTCCAAATTATCATTATAACCCCAAAGGAAGGGCGGGATATATGTTTTGGCAGGTTTAGCCAAATTGTCAAATACATCATTTATCAGTTTTTCTTTATCGATAGCATGGTTGATAGCTACCCTAACCTCTCGTACATTAAAAGGTAACTTTTCATTATTCATAGCTAAATAACCGACATTAAAGCTAGGTCTCAGATATAAATACAAATTGGGATCATATTTAATATCTGCAATATCGTCAGGACTTAGGTTATCCGCAATATGGATTGAGCCTTGTCTCAACTCATCCAGCCTATCTTTGCTTAAGGGAATAACCCTAAACTCCACTTCGTTGACCTTGGCAGCATAGTTCCAATACTTGTCATTTCTTATGAGAGTAATGTTCTTACCCCGTTCCCAGCTTTTAAAAATAAAAGGTCCGGTTCCAACAGGATGCTCGTATGTGTCCACTCCATATTTCATTATGTTTCCAGGGCTTGATATGCCAAATACCGGCATTGCCAACGCGTTTAAAAACGGAGCATAAGGCTTATTAAGCTTTATTTCTACGGAATAATCCGAAATTGCTGTCACACTTTTTACAAAACCAGGGAAACCGCCGAATATATAATTCCAATAGCTGAATGAGCCATTGTGATATGTGTTATCAATGTCCATCCATCGCTGGAAATTAAAAACAACAGCTTGCGCGTTGAAAACAGTATCGTCATGAAATTTTATTCCCTGGCGCAGCTTGAATACCCAGGTGAGTCCATCCTCACTTGATTTCCAGCTTTCAGCCAGGCAGGGAACAATTTGATCTCCCTCTTTTTCACTCTTTACCAAGGTTTCTAATACGTTAACCGTCACTTTGAAGGAATCCATATCAGTAGTGCTAGCAGGGTCCAAGCTGACCGAATCATTGGCACGGCCTATAACAAGCGTTTTTCCCGTATCACCATGGCTGATGTAGTTAATATCCCACCCTCCCCGGCTGGTTGTCTCTTTTACGCATCCCGACATGAAAGCGATAATAAATGCAGTCATAGAAAATATTAGAAATAGTTTATTACCTTTTTTCATGTCTTCACCCCATAATGAAATGTGCACAGATATTTGTTGTGCTAAAGCACCTGCATGTCCACTAATATGATTGTAGCTTAAATTAATTAAAAAATCAAAAAATTTGGTGAAAGAAAGACAGTAAGAAGCTTGCCAATCGGTTTAGCTTATTACTGTCTTTCTTTAGCAGTAAATGATTCTTACTACTATATATTTATATATTTGTTTATTTGTTTATTTTGTTTTCTATTTCCTTTGTGATTTGAGCGAGAAATTCCTCAAACTGCATTACTCCCTTGTCTCCTTCTTTTCTGTCTCTAACTGCAACAGACTCTGTCTCCATTTCCTTATCGCCTACTACAAGCATATAGGGAATTTTCTGCATCTGAGCTTCCCTGATCTTATAACCCACCTTCTCATTCCTTGTATCAGCTTCTGCACGCAGTTCGAGCTTTTCAAGCCTTTCCTTAAGCTTCTCAGCATAATCCTTCTGCTTTTCTGATATAGGAAGTATCATTATTTGTACTGGAGCCAGCCACAGGGGGAATGCACCAGCAAAATGCTCTGTGAGTATTGCTATGAACCTTTCTATGCTTCCGAAAATAACTCTGTGTATCATAACGGGTCTGTGCTTCTCTCCGTCTGCTCCTACATAAGTAAGGTCAAAACGTTCAGGCATCTGCATATCCAATTGAATAGTACCACACTGCCAAGTACGTCCTATGCTGTCCTTCAAATGGAAATCGATTTTGGGTCCGTAGAAGGCTCCATCCCCTTCGTTTATCTTATAAGGCTTGCCAAGGGAATCCAGAGCATCTCTCAGTGCGTCTGTAGCCATATCCCACGATTCTATTGTCCCAATAAATTTCTCAGGTCTTGTTGAAAGCTCCATATTATATTCAAAACCAAACAGGCTGTAGAAGGAATCAATCATTTTCGCTACGCCTATTATTTCTTCTTTTATTTGTGAAGGCATCATGAATATATGAGCATCATCCTGTGTAAAGCATCTTACTCTCATAAGACCATGCAAAGCTCCAGCGAGCTCGTGTCTGTGGACCAAGCCCAGTTCTGCCATCCTTATAGGAAGCTCCTTATAGCTGTGCATCTGTCTCGCGTACATCAGCATCCCACCTGGACAGTTCATCGGTTTTATTGCATAGTTGTTCTCATCAATAGTCGTAAAATACATATTTTCTTTATACTTATCCCAATGTCCTGATCTATGCCACAAATCTTCATTCAGTATAACTGGTGTCTTAACTTCGAGATACCCATTTTTTCTATGTTCTTTTCTCCATAGATCCTCCAGAACATTTCTAAGAATCATTCCCTTGGGGTGGAAGAATGGAAAGCCTGGGCCTTCCTCAAGAATGCTATAAAGGTCAAGCTCCCTGCCAAGCTTTCTATGGTCTCTCTTCTTTGCTTCCTCAAGCATGTTAAGGTATTCATCCAACTGACTCTTTTTTACAAAGGCAGTACCATAAATTCTCTGAAGCATTTTGTTCTTCTCACTGCCTCTCCAGTATGCTCCCGCTACACTTAGGAGCTTAAGTGCCTTTGCTTTGCCTGTACTCGGGGCATGGGGTCCTGCACATAAGTCAGTAAAGTCACCCTGCTTGTAGAAGGATAGTTTCGCATCTTCAGGAAGATCATTGATCAGCTCCACCTTATAGCTCTCACCGAGCTTGCTCATCATATCAATGGCTTCTTTTCTTGGAAGCTCAAATCTCTCAAGCTTCAAGTCCTCTTTAACAATATTCTCCATTTCTTTTTCTATCGCTGCAAGGTCCTCTTCTGAGAAGGGCTTATCTGAATCAAAATCATAATAGAAGCCGTTGTCGATTGCCGGCCCTATTGCAAGCTTTATACCTGGATAAAGCCTCTTGACTGCTTGGGCGAGAATATGGGAGGAAGTATGCCTCAATGCATGCTTGCCCTCATCATCGTCAAAGGTTAGAACCTCAAGGCTGCAATCCTCATTTACCGGCGTGTTCAAGTCAACCACCTTGCCATTTATTTTTGCGGCTATAGCGGCTTTTAACAGCCCGCTTCCTATGGAAGCTACAATTTCTTCAACAGTAATACCCTTCTGATACTCCTTAACAGAACCGTCCTTTAAAGTTACTTTTATCATAAAAATACCTCCTCTTAGGTGAATTTGAAAAAGCTGCACTTTTCAAAACACCGTTATTTAATAACGCAAAAAATAAAAACTCCCGCCCCGAAAGGGGCGAGAGACATTCTCGCGGTTCCACCCTGATTTGAACTCTGGATTATAACGTAATCAACGTCAAGGCTTACTAAAGCTGTACGCTTTTTCAACCCGCTGCTACGAGGTGGTCTTCAAACAATTCATCCAAGGAATGCTTTCAGCCTTTGACATTCCCTCTCTTTTGGAGTACCTTGCTTTACTCGTCCTCATCACTGCATTTAAATTGTATTATTTCCTTAAGATTATACATTATTCATAATATAATGTCAATTAAAGAATTCTTATGATTATAGCCTGAAATAGACCTATTATTCCACCCAGAAGTCCCCCAAGCAGTTCAATATACTTCAATTCCTTGGACGTAAGGCCTAATATTAGCTTTTCCATATTTTCCAGCTCGAGTTCGTCAATTTTTTCTTCTACCATTTCACCAATCTTGATTTTATGTACCGAATTGTTTATTATACCATCAATAGAGCTGTTTAGAATAGACATGGCATCTTTATTAATCTGCTCCTCGAAATAGTCAATTATTTTGCTTTTAATAGAATATGGAATAATGGATGGGATTTTATAATCTATAACTTTAAGCAGCTTTTCCTTTATTATGCATAAAGCTTCCTGTTTGTTCTGCTCCGTCACAAGCTTATCAAAAATCTCATGTATAGAGATAAGCTCTTGCTCTACAACCTCTCCAATACTTTTTGAAATATCATGTCGCCTTTTGGGTATAAGTCCTTGTATTGTAATATTCAAAAGTGGCAATTTAAAAGGTTTTATAGGCCTGAAAAGCATTTTTATCGCAAGTACGTTTGTAAGCCAGCCGATTATTGCTCCTACAACTATCAGAAATATTGCTTCATACATTTTACTGTCCCCCGATTGTCATTTGTATTATACATTATAGCACAAATGACAATCAGAGACTATATTTGTTTGTTTCCTTGCCCTCCGCCTGGCTGCTGCATAAATCGCATTTATTGCATACGGTTATTCTTTCAGCAAATACATTCATGATTGTCTGAAGCAGTTCTTTGTTCTTAAAACTTTCCATATCATGTATTATTATTTTGTTAGGTGAAATTGTTATAAGAGTACTAATCAGCAAATCGTCATAGTTAATGCTTTCATCAAGCATTTCCGAGCGCAGCTCGTCAAAATATTCACTACTTACGCGGTTTCTGCTTTCATCATACATTATATATCTTCCGTCCTTGGATTGACATAAATGTATGGTGTCTATCTTACACTCTTGAATCTCCACAAAATATCTCAAAAGCTTAATAAATTCATTGTACTCCCTTTCAGCTACAAAAATCTCCAAAGCCCTTTCTATAGTCTCGTTCAGCTCGTTAATATATGCATTCAGCCTGAAATTAACGAAGCCTTCTATATTAATTTCATTTTCAACATCCAGATATTCAAGTATGCTTCTCATTATCCTGCTTCTTCTAGTTGCCTTATAAAAGCCACCTGGCTGCATCATTTTCTCCTCTTTTAAGAGTTTCAGGGCATTTCCAATAACACTGGCTCGCTCCCTTTCACTTAAATAAAAGAAGTTTGCTTTGGCTAATTTCCTTAGCAGCTTCAGTTCATAGTGTGATATTATTACTTCTGTCAAAGCTTTGGAAAGTGTATATTTAAGCTCTTCGTAAGCCTTCTTTTCAGTCAGTATGTTCAAGAGCTTATCCCTTATGCCGCATCTTACAAAAAGCGCATCGCCTGCATAATAATCATCAATGACAACGTCGATACCATCCTTCTTTGCCTCATCCAACTGTCTATATATATCTGCTTTTATTATCTCTGCATTATCGCATACACCAATTGCTACAAGAAACATTTTTCCAACTCCCTCCTTTATTGAACGTTGTGAGAACTAGAATAAGAAAGAATCCGTTCAATAACTTATAAAGAAATCAAATAAGAATGGTCTTTCATAAATAGTATCTGCGTAAATATTTCTTGTATTCAAATCCCAATGACAGGTGAAGCTCCTTAAAATGTGGCTGTGATTGACTTTTCGATGTTTTAGCTGTCATCAATATACTTGACCTGTAAATGTTTCAATTATGTATAAATATTTTCTATATTTTTTGAAAGCATTTCAAAGGTATAATTGATCCATAATCCACTGGCCTTTCATCCCATAGCATTGTTGCCTCAAATCCTCTATCGCTTAGGAATTCAACTAACTTGCCGCTGTCTTCCAATACTTCAAGATTACCTGTGAAGGCTATATGCTTTTCCGAAATAAGACCGCTGGCACCGCCTATAAAACCATAATTCAGATTTTTCAGTTCTATTCCTCCAGGCTTTATTAGCAGACTTTCAATCCCATATTTTTCTACTGTTTCCGAAAGCTTTAAATCGGAGGTAATGATTGTTCTGCTGTCAAGTATGCAGGTTGAGCACTTTGTATAGCCTTGACTGACATGTATCAGCCTTACATTTTCCTTTTCCAGTGATTTTACTACCTCTGCATCAGTATATTTCGTATTGTGAAAAGCAAAATTTCCCATTCTCAATATATTATATGCAATATTGCCCGGATAGTTTCTAACCAGCCAAGTTGCACCCTTTGTCACTGCAAATCCTTTTTTCTCAAGTGTTGGTGCCATACTGTCAAATACATTTGGAGCCAGAATTATACTGTTCTCTCCCATATGCAGCAGCTGCATGTCCGGATGACCGTCCACCGCTTCGTAAAGGTCTTGACACCTAACAGTTTTAATTAATTCAATACCCAAAGAAGTGAGACTTGCTTCTATCTCTCCATTTATTCTATAATCCACAAGAGCAAGACTTACATTACCATCTGGTATAAATGGTGTTTTCAAGAAATCCAAAATGATTCATCCCTTTCTTTTTGCTCCGAAGCACCGCTAAACCTATTGCCCTTGGCCTCTCGCCTATTGCCCAAAAAAATATGTACAAAAAACAAAAAAACTTATTGTATCCAATAAGCTGAAATTATTTGGAGGCGACACCCGGATTTGAACCGGGGAATAGAGGATTTGCAGTCCTCTGCCTTACCACTTGGCTATGTCGCCCTTTATAAAATTATGGAGCGGGTTACGAGATTCGGACTCGCGACTTTCACCTTGGCAAGGTGACACTCTACCACTGAGTTAAACCCGCATATTAGTGGTGCCTTGGGGCGGAATCGAACCACCGACACGAGGATTTTCAGTCCTCTGCTCTACCGACTGAGCTACCAAGGCAGGTATGATGGCGACCCAGAACGGGCTCGAACCGTCGACCTCCAGCGTGACAGGCTGGCATTCTAACCAACTGAACTACTGGGCCATCATTTAATTTGTTACAAGTATTTAGTTTACTCCGCAAATGCTACGTATCACATTAAGGAATGTAAGTCTTTTTACCTCCACGTTGTTACGGTAAAAAGTTGGTGGGGACAATAGGGCTCGAACCTATGACCCTCTGCTTGTAAGGCAGATGCTCTCCCAGCTGAGCTATGCCCCCGCTAAATCTTGCGACATCACCTAGTATAACTCACAGATGACTCAAAGTCAAAACTAGAATTTTTTTATTTCTTACATTTATCAATTTAATGCACAGTATTTCTCTAGAAAGCTTTGGAATACTACATTATCTGTTTATAGATATTTTACATTTGATGTATTATATAATAAGTTTTTACGATTATTCTAATTTTATACAATTATTTATGTTGTCGCCTTCTCAAGCAGTACGATCAGCTCTTCCTTATCAAAGTGATACTTGCTGTTGCAGAAATGACATACCAGTTCTGCGTTTCCCTGCTCATGTATAAGGTCTTCCAGCTCCTGTCTTCCTACACTTATAAGTGCTCTTTCCAGCCTCTCCTTGTTGCAGTTGCACCGGTAGACTACCTGTTTCTCTTCATACACCTTGTATTCTATGTCTCCCAATATATCCTTTATCATACCTTCAGCATCCAGGCCCGCACTTATCATATCCGTTACAGACTTAACTCTGCCAAGCCGCTCTTCAAGCTTTGATATCATAGTTTCATCCGCCTCTGGCATCAACTGTATTATGAAGCCGCCTGAAGCTGCCACATGCCCGTCAACCTCAACCAGCACTCCAAGCCCAACTGCAGTAGGTGTCTGTTCCGAGGTCGCAAAGTATGAGGATATGTCATCCCCAATCTCTCCGCTTATAATAGGTATTTGTCCTACATAGGGCTCTTTCATTCCAAGATCCTTTATAACAGTCAGCAGCCCATCCACTCCGACTGCTCTTCCCACATCCAGTTTGCCTTCTTCCCGCTGCATCAGTTCTACATTGGGATTAGTTATATACCCTCTTGCATTCCCGGTATAATCAGATATGGCCACTATGCTTCCTGCAGGTCCCTTTCCATTTATCTGAACTGTCAGCGTATCTTTTTCTGATTTGAGCATAATCCCCATCATGCTTCCTGCAGTCAGCATTCTTCCCAAAGCTGCAATGGAGACAGGACTGCAGTCATGAATTTTTCTGGCTTCCTCTACCATCGCCGTAGTAATGCAGCTAAAGAATCTGATGCTTTCATCTGTGCTTGTTCCTCTTATAATGTAATCCTTCATGTTATCCTCCTGAAGTTTGTAAAATATTAATCTATGTTTTTTACCGCAGCGAAAAAAATCCTCTCGCTATCATCTGTTGGCTTATTAAAACTAAATTCTTCAAAAATTCTTATGTTTTCAAAGCCTGCTTTCTCTAACAAATTTATCAGCTGCTCAGACTTGTGTGCCTTCTGTGAATGGTGCTCCTCAAACTTTCGATATAAGCTGCCTTGCGGCATGAAAAAAATCAGTTCCATCTCTACTATATCAGAAGACTCATTAAAATTATTATTCCAAATATAATGCTTATTATCTTTTTCCTCGTGGAAGGTGTTGTTTCCTAATACAAAACGTATTTTATTATAGCTGCTGACATCAAAAACGAAAATTCCATTTTTGTCCAGGATTTTATAGACTGCATTAAAATAGTCCGACAATCTTTCTTCATCAAGAATATAATTCACACCATCGCACATGCAAAGTACAGCCTCAAATTTTTCTTTTAAATTCATCTGAGTCATATCCTGGTTCAGTAATCTGATTTTTTGTTTTGCTGTCCGTGCCTTACTCTCAGCAATAGAAAGCATGTCCTCCGAAAGGTCAAGCCCCCACAGCTCATATCCAGACTTTGACAAAGGAATGGTAATATTGCCGGTGCCGCATGCGGTGTCAAGTATTCGCCCAGGCTTTATACCATATAGGCCGAAGATTTCTTCCACATATCTACTCCAAGCCTTATAGTCCACATCCTCCATAAAGAGGTCGTAAACCTCTGCAAATTCGTTATATCTGCTCATATTTTCTATCATCAACATACTCCATTATTTTTTCTAACGCCGTAGAAATATTTTCTCTGATAATTATATCACTCTTTTTATCATAGCAGGTTTCTCCAATGTTTATAATAATAAGCTTTTTGCATATATCTGCAAGATGATTTACTGGAGACACAGACAGACTAGAGCCCAACACAACAAGAAGCTCTGCCTCCTCGACCCGCTTAATGCTTTCATAAAAGCAGTTTGGAAGCATATCCCCGAAAAGTACCACATCAGGCCTTATTATCCCTCCGCACCTGCATTTTGGAGGAATCTCCCCCTCCATGACTTTCTTCTCTATAAGCGCCGTATCATATTCTGCACTGCAGTTGTCGCAGCTGCAGGTTCTTGTAGTACCATGAACCTCAAATACATTCCTGCTTCCCGCCTTATGATGAAGACCATCTATGTTTTGAGTCACAACAAGATCAATGAGTTGAAGCTCCTCCAGCTTCATTATCAGATAATGCACTTTATTGGGTAAAGCATCCGTCATCGAGGTTATAATTTTAAAACCCAAGCTGTAGAACTTCTTCGGAGCATTGTATAATACTCTGGAGGATAAGGCTTCCATTGGATCTACCTTCTCCCAAAGACCACTGCCGGGACTCCTGAAATCAGGAATTCCACTTTCTGTTGAAACGCCTGCCCCGGTTAGCACTATGGTAGACCTGCTCTTTTTAATCATTTGTGCAGCCTTTTCATAAATGTTCATAGACGCCCCCCTATTCTCCCTCTTAACAATAACAGCCGCATAAGGCGGCTGCGAATACACTTATATAATAAATTTTCACTGGCTCATACTACTCTTTGGTGTCAAGCTTCTCTTCTTTCTGGTGACAAGTCCTCCTATTCGTCCGGTTTCTTCTGCTGTCAGACCGCCCCAGCCCACTTGTGAAAGCTTTTCACCCAGACCCAGTTCATTAGCGATTTCATACTTCATAGCATCTTCAGGGGTCAAAATCAATTCCTTTTTCTTTGTATTTTTTGACTTCATAATATCACTCCTTATGACTTGTTTTGTAGTTAGAGATTCTCTTTTGCGGGTCCCTTTGCGGAAGCAACGGGATAGAGCAAAAGTTCATAGAATTCTTACGAAAAACATTTCTACAACATATATAGTAATATTATGTAGTATTTCACTAATATTATACAATGAGTGTACTTGCTCTAATTTCTGAAAAGGTATGTTGAGCTTCTCTTCCTGCCTCTTTTAGTCAGTCTGCCAATAATAAACCCAACTACCAGTCCCAATATAGTAAATGTCCATCGGCTTTCCTTTAAAATTGTAATAACTTTAATAGCAGTCCCCAGAATATCAATTCCTTTATCTGAAGCGGGTTTGGCGGCAATCTCTGCATTAGCGGCTGCCTCAGCTTCCTTCCGTCCGCTTTCTGAAAGTTTGTAGCCGTTCTGATTCAGCCAGTAATTAAGATAAGGATAGTTTTGCAGTTCCGGCGTAAGCTCCACAAGTATCTTATCTATTGCATCATCATTGTTCATAGCGTCATATACGCTCATCCTGTCAAGCAGTACCTTATATTTTATTCTTTCAGGGTACAGCTTGGTTATGTCCAGCTGCTCCATAGCACTTATATACTCTTGATTCTTGTTAAGAAGTCTGTTGCACTCTGCTTTTACGTATTTCACCTGTTCCAAGCTTAAACGATTATCTGAAGGAGCGCTTATGTATTCATCGCTCAACTTCAATGCTTCTTTATAATTTTTCGCATTGAAAGCTTTCACTATTGCTTTTGGCTTTTTGTATTCACTGGCGCTTAACCTGTCTATTGCCATCTTATCAACAGGCTGATATTTTAGAGAGGCACCGGTCCCGTAGCTTCCACTGTAAGAAAGCGCTGCTTCACCTTGCTTTGATATATCCTCTGGTTTTATACCTTCAAGCTCAAATATACTGTAGGGCTTGAAATTAGCAAACTTTAAAGTGAGCTTTGTTTTTTCGCTTGCTATTGCATAGGAGTAAGTCCTGTCCTTAAAAAAACTTAAACCATATATATCATTTTCAGCTTTTTTCATTTCTGCTTCAATGCTAACCTTTATTACACGGGTTTGGCCTGGTTCAAAAGCCATATTGAACAGATACCATCTTCCATCAGGTGTCTGAAGTCCTTCAACCTTGTAGTTATTCTTAAGGTATGTATTATCTCTTGTCTTATAGCTTAAGAACTTGCTCCCGTCATGTATACTGAACTTATATATTCCGTTATCGGGATAACCGAAATTTACTGTAATATCATTTGCAGAATTGTTTTTTATTGTATATTCATATACCGCAGCTGCATTTCCCCCATTTATTGTTACAGTATCCTCTTCATCTAGAATACTGACTTCCGATTTATTAAGATTGTACAGGCCATAGCCCTTCCAGCCAGTATCAACCCTATCCGCATAGATTAATGATGCAGACATAACTACAATCAAGACAGTGAAAATCAACTTTTTAATTAAATTATACATATTTCCACCCCTGTTCTTTTTTTATCCTGCGTTCATAGCTGTTTTTGCAAAACCGAAAGTCATATTATTGTTAGATTTTATGCAATAATGCAATTATTCGCATCTACTAAATAGATTATAAAACATTTGTATCCCCAAAATCAATATTTCTTCATTAAAATTGAACCTATTGCTATGAAGAGGATATGTAAAGCCCATTTCATCGTTTTTAGATCCCAGCATCAGAAATAACCCAGGTATCCTCTTTTGGTAGTATGAGAAATCCTCTGCAAGTGTAAGGGGATTCAAGTTTATAAAATCCTCTTTAGCCAAATCCTCCATAAGCTTTTCGAAAAGCTCTGGATCATTATGTACTGCCGGGTACATGTCTCTTATTTCATAGCTGCTTTCACAATCGTATGCATCGCTTATAGACGCGGCAATCTTTATTACTCTGCTTCTCAATATATTATAGGTATTGTCGCTGAATGCCCTCATAGTACCTTCCAGTACAGCTTCCCCTGCTATTATGTTGCGTCTTTCGCCGCATATCATTCTGCCTACGGTAACGACTGCAGGCTCTATGGGATCCACAAACCTGCTGACAATAGTATTCAAAGCCAATACCACATCTGAAGCAGCAACAATAGCATCACGTCCTTTGTGGGGCATTGCTCCGTGACAGCTCTTGCCTTTTATCCACAAATCGAATTCCCCTGTCTGTGCCATCATAGCGCCAGGCCTGCAGCCGATTTTGCCTTCTTCAATGTCCGGGAAAATATGGAGTCCGAATATACAGCTGGCTTTGTACTTGTCGAGTATCCCAGCGTTTACTATGGTCTCAGCTCCGCCCGGGCCTTCCTCTGCCGGTTGGAATATCAGGAGCGCATTGCTTTGACGTTCATTACCGAGCTGTTTTAGGAACTTTGCAAATCCAAGAAGTATGGCTGTATGCCCATCGTGTCCGCAGGCATGCATGAAGCCTTTATTCAAAGAGCAGAATTCCGCCCCTGTCTGTTCTTCCACTGATAGTGCATCTATGTCAGCCCTAAAAGCTATGGTCTTTGCACCTGGCTTTCCTTCAAGGTAAGCTATGACTCCTGTGCCAGCCGGGCCTATTTCCGCATGTATATCAAGATTATTCAAATATTCGATTATATATTTAGTAGTTCCAAATTCTTTAAGTCCCGGTTCAGGAATACTATGCAAATGCCTTCTTATAGCAATTACTTCATCTTTCAACGCTTTTATTTTCTCATCTACAGTTAACAAAATATCACCCCGCAATGCACAAATTTTCTATACATATAATATTGTATATTATATAGTCTCAATATTCAAACAGTTATTAAGCAAGCCCCACCAATATGTCTTCTATAGAAGTGCAAATCTAAATATTTTTATTGCAAAACAAATATTGCTTGTTGACACGTTTTTTACCCTATGATAATATTATTCTAATTTATTCAAAGGTTTCTATTCTTGGATAGAGGTGCGCTTTTAAATAGTAAGGATATTGTTTTATTAGGGTGTGGTTTCCCGAATATCCATAAAGGTAAAAGCGCCGAAGGCAGAAATACACCACTATTTTCTGACCTGGTCCTTTCGCTAACAGCGTCTGGACTGTCACTGGAGTGTTAATGCACAACCCCCAGTGGAGAGCTATACATGAATAAGTGTGTTTATTCAGCTTTATTCTGAATAGATATATTTATCATGTCAGCTTTTAAAAAAAAGCTGACTTTTTATATTTTAAAGGAGGTATTTCGATGAACAAGTATGATGTAGCAGTAGTTGGTGCAACAGGTATGGTTGGAAGAATGTTTCTCAAGGTGCTTGAGGAAAAGCAGTTCCCAATTAATAATTTTTATGCTTTTGCGAGCAAAAAATCAGCTGGCAGCAAAATTACCTTCAATGGTAAAGAGTACGATGTGGAAGAGCTTACAGAAAAATCCTTTGATAGGCACATTGACATTGCCCTTTTCTCTGCTGGAGGTGAAACCAGCAAAAAGTATTCTCCAATAGCAGCTTCCAAGGGTGTCATAGTAATAGATAACAGCAGTGCATTCCGCATGGATAAAGATGTACCTCTTGTTGTTCCCGAGGTAAACCCCGGTGCAGCAAAAGATCACAGAGGAATAATAGCGAATCCCAACTGCTCAACTATACAGGCGGTTGTTGCTCTTAAGCCTCTTCATGACAAATACGGCATAAAAAGAATTGTATACTCTACTTATCAATCAGTTTCCGGTACGGGAGTAAAAGGCGTTATTGACCTTGAGGAAGGAATTAAAGGCAACGGACCAAAGACCTATCCTCACCCCATAGCATTCAACTGCCTGCCCCATATTGATGTATTCCTTGAGAATGGATACACAAAAGAAGAAATGAAAATGATTGAAGAAACAAGAAAAATTTTAGATGATCAGAACCTGAAAATAACGGCTACTACAGTTCGTGTTCCCGCTTACTATGCTCACTCCGAATCAATCAATGTGGAATTTGAGAAGGATTTTGATATTGATGAGCTTAGGGAGCTGCTTAGCAGCAGCCCGGGAATAGTTGTGCAGGACGATCCGGCTAACAACATATACCCCCTGGCAGTGTACGCAGCCGGCAAAAACGAAGTTTTTGTAGGAAGAATAAGAAGGGATTACTCGGTAGAATATGGAATAAATCTATGGGTAGTTGCAGATAATGTAAGAAAAGGCGCAGCCACAAATGCTGTGCAGATTGCTGAACTTCTTGTTAGCAGCAACTTATAACCAATTTAAATTTTAGGAGGTCTTTCCATGGCAATATTTAAAGGTTCCGGTGTTGCAATCATAACCCCCTTCAACGAGGAAGGAATTGACTTTGAAAAACTTGGAGAACTCTTGGATTGGCATTTAGCCAATTTTACAGATGCAATAATCATATGCGGCACAACAGGTGAGGCTCCCACTATGTCGGATGATGAAAAAAAGGCTGCATATAAATACACCGCAGCAAGAATTGCCGGAAGAATACCCGTTATTGCAGGTACAGGCAGCAATGATACCCATCACTCCATTGAGCTTTCAAAATATGCTGAATCAGTGGGTTGCGACGGTGTATTATGTGTAACACCCTACTACAACAAAACTACTCAAAAGGGACTTATTGCTCATTATACCGCAATAGCAGATTCCATCAATATTCCTGTGATAATTTACAATGTTCCAGGCAGGACTGGACTTAACATCAATGCTGATACTTTAAAAACTCTTTCCAAGCACAAGAACATTGCAGGGGTAAAAGAAGCTAGCGGAAATATCAGTCAGGTCGTTGAGATCGGCATGTTCTGTGATGAAAGCTTCTGCATGTACTCAGGCAATGATGATCAAGTGGTTCCCCTCCTTTCTGTAGGAGGAATTGGAGTAATCTCAGTTGTAGCAAACATTGCACCTAAAGTAATGCACGACATGGTAATCAACTTCCTTGAAGGCGGTACAAAACGTGCGATGGAGCTTCAGCTTAGCATAAAGCCGCTTAATGATGCACTTTTCTGCGAGGTCAATCCCATCCCTATAAAGACAGCCATGAATCTTCTGGGCTATAATGCAGGGATTCTTAGACTCCCTCTTGTAGATATGGCTGAGAAGAATCTGGAGCATCTGAAAAAAGAGCTTTTAAATTACGGTTTCGAGATTAGGGGGTAAAGACTTGATAAATATACTTATGAATGGCTGCAATGGTAAAATGGGTCAGGTAATCACCAGGCTTAGCAAGGAATATGAAAACATTAATATAATCGCCGGAGTGACAAGAAATCCTGCAAAGCTGCAGAATCCTTACCCCGCATATCAAAGCTTCAAAGATGCCGCTTCTATTCACGATGTTGATGTGGTATTGGATTTTTCTAACCCAGAAATGCTTCCAGAAGCTATCGAATACTGTGTTGAGCACCGGATAGCCCTTGTAGTCGGAACTACAGGGCTATCCGAAAAAGATTATGAAACACTGAGACAAGCATCAGCTTCAATTCCTGTATTCGTATCAGCAAACATGACTTTTGGAATCAGTGTTCTTATAGATTTGGCTTTAAAAGCCGCTTCACACCTGGGAGAAGAATTCGATATAGAAATACTGGAAAAGCATCATAATGAAAAAAAGGATGCTCCAAGCGGCACTGCCATTATGATAGCAAATGAACTTAAGAATCACTTGGATGCTCCTATGGAGCTTATATATGACAGATCAAAGGCAACTGAAAAGCGAAAGCCCAATGAGATTGGAATATCAGCTATTAGAGGTGGTACTATTCCCGGAGAGCATACAGTGTTTTTCGCTGGCAAGGATGAAATAATCGAGATAAAGCATACCGCTCTTTCCCGTGACATATTGGGCCGCGGTGCAATCAGGGCAGCCTGTTATACTGCCTCAAAGACAAAAGGGTTTTTTAGCATGAAAACTATGCTTGAGGAGATGATTTAATGAGTCAGAAATTTGAAATCACAGATCCCTATAAAATTGCTGCATATATAAAAGAAGCAAAAAAAGTAACCCCAGTGAAAACTTATATAAATGGTGACTTAAACGGAATCGATATGGGCAGCATCAGGTCTTATGGCGCTGAAAGCTTCTGGGTGCTTTTCGGGGAACATTCAGAAATAGAAAAGTTCCTTTTGGACAATAAAGATAGAATAATAAACTTCGAATTGGAATGTGATAGAAGAAATTCAGCCATACCCCTTCTGGATACAAGATATGTAGATGCCAGGATTGAGCCGGGTGCAGTGATTAGAGACAAAGTGCTTATACATAGGAATGCGGTAATAATGATGGGTGCTGTAATAAATATTGGCAGTGAAATTGGTGAGAACACAATGATTGATATGAACGCTGTGCTTGGAGCCAGGGCTATAGTAGGCAGCAACTGCCATATAGGCGCAGGTGCCGTGCTTGCCGGTGTTTTGGAACCTCCAAGCGCAGATCCTGTTGTTATTGAGGATAATGTGCTTGTAGGCGCAAACGCTGTTATTCTAGAAGGTGTTCACATAGGAAAAGGCGCAGTTGTAGCTGCAGGCTCGGTAGTTACCAAGGATGTAGAAGCAGATACTGTTGTAGCCGGGATTCCTGCAAGGATGATAAAAACTGTAAAAGATTTAGCTGGAGACAAAAAAAAGATATTAGATGATCTAAGAGGTTAGGATGTGATATAAAATGGCTGTTATTGTACAGAAGTACGGAGGCACCTCCGTAGAAACAATAGAAAAGATACAAGGTATTGCTAAACGTATAGTAAAAAGAAAATCTGAAGGACATGATATGGTCATCGTAGTGTCGGCAATGGGCAAATCCACTGATACACTTATCCGCATGGCCTATGATATAACACCCGACCCTCACAGACGTGAGCTTGATGTGTTAATGGCGACAGGAGAGCAGGTTTCCATGTCCCTGCTATCAATTGCGCTCAATCATATCGGTGCCGATGCTGTGTCCTTTACAGGGCAACAGCTTGGAATAAAAACCGAGGGTTCCCATACCAAATCCAGAATAGCTGAAATAAGCGAAGAAAAAATCCTGGAAGAGCTTAGTAAAGGTAAGATAGTAATAGCCGCAGGCTTCCAGGGTGTAAATGAGGATAACGAGATAACTACCCTGGGCAGAGGCGGCTCAGATACAACTGCAGTGGCACTTGCCGCAAAGCTCCAGGCTCAATGCGAAATATATACGGACGTTGATGGCATATATACTATTGATCCAAGACTTTATCCGAGCGCAAGAAAGCTTGAGTATATAAGCTATGAAGAAATGCTGGAAATGGCAAGCTCAGGAGCCAGCGTTATGCATTCCAGATCCATAGAGCTTGCAGAGAAATACAAGGTCCCTGTACTCGTAGCCCTCAATACGGGGGATATACCAGGTACCATCATAAAGGAGATGGATAATACTATGGAGAATACCGCTATAACAGGCATTGCGGTGAACAACGATGAGGCGATAATAACCCTGAACGGAGTACCTCATGATATCAGGGTTGTTGCAGAAATATTCCAAAGCATTGCAAATAAAGAAATAAACATAGATATGATAAGTCAGACCTTCCCTGTAAACAAGCTTGTGAATATATCATTCACACTTCCCAAGACTGACCTATATCAGGCTTCAATGATACTGGATACCTTCAAGGATAAAATATTCACCTTCAGCTATGAAGCGTACGAAAACATTTCAAAGCTGTCCGTAGTAGGACTGGGCATGAACAGCCAATCGGGAGTCGCAGCCAAGGTCTTCAACCTCCTTGCTGAGAACAATATTCCTGTAAGCATCGTAACTACTTCGGAAATAAAGATATCCTACGTAATAAGTCCCGATGACCAGAAAAAGGCCATCGAAGCAATCGCTAGAGAATTTGATTTATAAAAAAAGTCCAGCCAAATATGGCTGGACTTTTTTAGCAAATAGGCAATAGTAGGGACGACCACTGGTCGTCCCTACTCCTCGAACCCCGTACCTCGTACCTCGAACCAGTCCTATATTCCCCTGTTTGCAAAGCCTTGACCTAAAACCTCTGAGGTGTCGCTTACTGCCATAAAGGCATTGCTGTCAACTTCATGTACTATCTGCTTTAGCTTAGCCAGCTGGTTCAGAGTCACTATACAATATATTACCTTCTTCTTATTGCCGGTATAAGCCCCTTCACCATCCAGATATGTAACCCCTCTGCCCAATGTTTTCAGTATCGTTTCAGCAACCTGCTGCTCATCTTCTGTGATTATCATCACTGATTTGCTGTTTCCGAAGCCCTTCTGTACCTTATCAAGCACTGCTGATGCAACATACATCGATACCAGTGTGTACATAGCAAGATTAAGGCCGTAAAACAACGATGCAATTGCAACTATGACGAAATTTATCATTAAGGATGTGCTTCCGAGATTCATTGAAAAATATTTCTTTACTATCACAGCTATTATGTCAACTCCACCCTGGGAAGCCCTGTTTCTGAATACTATCCCCATGCCTATGCCATTCAGTACTCCCCCGTAAAGACAGGATAAAAGAGTGTCTTTGATATAAATAACATCCTTTAAGAAAGCGAAAGCATCAATGGATACTGAAAATGCCGTCATACCGACAAGACTCAGAAGAATGAACTCCTTATCTACAAATTTATATCCCGCAATAAATATTGGTATATTGAAAACAAATATCAGCACTCCTGGGTTTAACCCGAAAAGATACTTCAATATAAGCGCTATACCGCTGACACCACCGCTAAGCAGCTTATGCGGTATCAGGAATACATTGAAGGAAATACCCCCAATGGCACCCCCCAATATTATCATGAAAAACATAAGAATGTATCTGTACTTACTGTCATATATTCTTTCAAACAGTTTCATGCTATTACCCCTTTTCCTCGAACTATGACTCAATGCCTTCTCTGGCCGACACACCATTTTTGAAATAGTGCTTAATCTCCTTCATTTCAGTTACCAGATCTGCAGCATCAATAATTTCTTTTGAAGCGTTTCTACCCGTGATTATTATCTCCATGGTGTCGGGTTTAGACTTCAGAAGCTCTACTACCTCCTTGACTTCCAGGAGCTTATTCCCGAGCACTCCCAACAGTTCATCAATTATTAGAACATCACATTCCTCTTTGCTGACCACTGCTTTTATGAACTCAAACCCTTTTTCTATATCTTCCTTTAGTTCATACTTTTCCTTATGGTCAAGCGTCCAGAAAAAGCCTCTTTTCTTTTCAAATCTGAATATCTCAAACAAAGGGTGCAGCTTTTCCACACTATGAAGCTCTCCTGTATCTCCACCCTTTAAGAATTGTACCATGCAAACCTTCAGTCCTCTTCCGCAGGACCTGAGCCCCTGTCCTAATGCAGCTGTTGTCTTGCCCTTTCCATCTCCTGTGTAAACCTGTATAAGCCCCTTTTCAAGCTTCATATAATCATCCCTTCCCGCTTTTGTTAGAATCATCAGCTCATATACAATTATTATATCTTCATTTCATTGTATTTCAAAGTAAAATATGCAAAAAAGCGCAATGCCTCAGCACCTGCGCTTTTTATTCTATTCTTCCTGCTCTTCCTCTTCGAAGCTTTCAGCTTCGCCTGTTTCGGCATCACACACTTCCATTTTCGAAATAGATACTTCGTATGCTGTTCTTGTGATGACCTCCTCCTCTGACACTTTCTTCTGGTAGTTGCGGCTTTGTATTCTGCCCCATATCCTTATCCTGTCTCCTACCTTCAGATTCTCAGAGTATCTTGCATTCCTGCCCCACGCTATGCATGGTATGTAATCAGATTTGTTATAAGGCCTGTTAACTGCCAGAAGCATATCCGTTATTTCACGGCCGAAGGGCGTAGTCCTATATATTGGCCTTTTGCATATGAAACCGTCCAGATATATCTGGTTTGGATTTTTCACTTCCTGCTCTATTGGTTTTAGATTTCTTGCAAATACCGTAAGTATAAGCTTATTATTTCCTTCCTGATATTTGTTGTAAGACCTCAGCTGTCCTTCAACGAGGAGAGTTGAGCCTACATCAATATTGAGCCCTAGGACGAGCCTCTCTGATATCGTAATAGGCAGTGTATCGGAGATGTCACTCAGCCTTGGAACCTCCAGGTATACCGTATAAAAACCCTCGCCATACATTTCATGGCTAAACTCCGGTTTGGAAGTTACCGTCCCGTATACGGTAACATTGTTGCTCTCTATGACCTTGTCAGTCATAAGCCCCACTCCTTTCCTTGTTCTTGCGTATTTCAGGCTTAACCTACAGTATACATATTCAGCAGCAGCAAAGAATATGAATTATTTTTGCTTTGGATAAAAAAACTCCCGCCATTACAACTTATTAAGTCATAACAGCGGGAATACTTAATTTTAATGTTTTTCATTATTTATTGGCTTCAGGTGTCTGCATAAGAGTCTATGTGCCATATTCATTTCGTCGCTTCCCAACATTACCAGCATATCCCGTTTCTTAAGCTCTGATATACTCCTCTCAATAGAATGCTGTAGTAAATGATAATATCTGAAGGGTATATCATTTTCCTTGAAAACCTTCTTATAAATACGCATGCTTTTTAGAGGAAGCTCCCCAATCCTGGCATCACCGTCCATGCAGCTGGTCAAAATTACTTCCTTGCACTTCAGCATTTTGACCCACTCTGCTATAAGACACGCTTTCTCTACATGGAAACTCAAGCTTGAACTATTTGATAAAGATATGATAAGCATAAGATTCTCACAGCTTAATATTTGCAATGACTCAAATGCCGCAGTATAATCCTGCAATGAATTGCAGTAGTTGTCTATTATAGTAAATTCACCATCATATATTCTTTGAAAATGCCTGGCAGGAGGTTTATAACTCTCTACAGAGTCCTTAATATTTGTTATTTCCGCATCATAATACAGTCCGCAGGTAATTGCAGCCAGTGCATTGTATATATTGTGGCTTCCCATAGCATTAAAATGTACTGGGATCTCGAAGGGTTCAACCCTTTTTCCGCTCTTTGTCAGAAAGCTTCTTTGCACGCAATAATTGAAGCAGGTAGTCTCGCCTGCATCAATGCTTGACGCTGTAACAGCAGCTTTCTTATTCAGACCGTAAGTAATCTGCATGATTTCCTTGCAATCCTCTACAGCTTTCATCGCATAAGGCTCATCATTATTTACTATAATAGTCTTTTTCTTCAATAAGCTTAGAAAGAAGTCAGCTTCGGGCTTGCTTCCGCAATTGCCTTCCAAGTAACCCCTGTCAGTTAGAATTGCACTATCAAGACTCATATCCATATAGAAAAGATTGTATGAGTTTGTATCAATTGTGACTGGCATTGCATTCATACCATCAGAAGTATTTACTTCGCGTAATATGTTCTGTATTAAATCCACCAGCACACTCTTATCACTGTCACCAAGAATCCCGATCAACCTCGCCTGCTGCTGCTGCTTTCCGAACAATCCATTGAACAGCATATAAAGTGTATCCTGGGGGTTCTTTACCTTTATTACCGGAAGATCAGGATTGGATATATTATGGGGTGTAAAAATCAAGGATGCTCCATTTAAGTAAGCTTCATATATTTGTCTCCTGTTCCTTCTGCTGGACAAATCGACATATATCATTCCGGGTCTTACCTTTTGCGGATCCGCTGTTACTCCAATGTTTCCCGTACTGTCCACGTACATTTTACCAACTCCTAGTTTGTAATATAGTGTGATAAAATACAGGTTAAACCTACACATATTTTTACGGCTATCTTTTTTTATCATTGGCTTATAGCCGTAATTTTATGTATGTTCAACCGAAAATCACTACATCTATAAAACAATTATTAGTTAGCATTTTTTCTTACTACTTAATATTCTTAAAAAGCTTACTATCAAAGATCCTTTGAGACTTTACTGTTTTATCAATGGATTTCATCATATCCTCAAGCTCATCCTCAGTCTCATTAAATACCTTTGACAATGATGATGCACCTGAAAACAGCGATTCAAAAATAAGTGCCTTGCGAACCTGCTTAATAATTTTCCTATCCAAGATAACACCCCCTTAATACATTATATTAAGGGGGCAAGCGTTTCGCGAAAAACATTTTAAAATTTCTATCAGATTTCGCGTAAACGGTTTCATTAATGTTATTGAATTCGCACTTTACCCTATAGAAATACTTAAATGCGTTCAATATGTTTCGTTAGCTTATTTATCAATTTCTTCCTGTGTTATATTTTCGATGATGTTATGCCTCGGGGGCTTAGGTCCGAAATACTGATAAAGATCCGTTTTCATCATGCCGTTATACAGCTTCCTCTTCTTATCCGCCCTTCTTCCAAAGAACTTCTCGAACTCCTCATGGGAGGTTATTATGTAAAAGGACCATGTATCAAGCTTTGAGAATACCTTGCCCATTTCTTTATATAACCCCTCAACACTCTTATGGTCTGAAAGTCTTTCTCCATATGGCGGATTTGTTACTATAAAACCGTAGTGATCCTTACTGCTCAATTCTTTCATGTCCCTTTTCTGGAAATGCAGCTTATCCTCCAAGCCTGCCAGCCTTGCATTATTTCTTGCCACTTTGATAGAAGCCTCATCAATGTCATATCCCTGTATATTTAACTCAACATCATTTTTTATCAGCGACCTGGCTTCCTCTTTTGTCTTTTCCCATGCGTTCTTGTCAATCCAGCGCCAGTTGTCTGATATGAAGCTTCTGTTGAGTCCAGGTGCCATATTCAGTCCTATCATAGCAGCTTCAATGGTTATTGTACCTGAGCCGCAAAAGGGATCTATAAAGGCCCTGTCTGCTTTCCAAGGTGTCAGAAGTACCATGAGCGCGGCAAGAGTCTCTTTTATAGGAGCAGCATTGGATATCTCTCTGTAGCCCCTTTTATGAAGGGATAAACCGCTGGTATCCAAATATAAAACTACTCTATCCTTATTAATGAACACATGTATAGGATATTTCTCCCCCGTCTCTTCGAACCACTCCACCTTATATTTGGTTTTCAAGCTTTCAACCACAGCCTTCTTGACTATTGCTTGTATGTCAGAAGTGCTGAAAAGCGTTGACTTTATTGAAGAAGCTTTTGCGACAGGGAACTCTGCATCTTTGGGTATCCACTTATACCACTCCAGTCCCTTGGTCTTTTCAAACAACTCTTCAAAAGAAAAGGCTTCAAATTCCCCAACTTTGACAAGTATTCTTTCAGCAGTACGCAGCCACAGGTTTGACCTGCATATTCCTTCAGCGTCAGCCATAAAGCCGACTCTTCCATCCTCTACCCTTGTTGTTTCATAGCCCAGATTCCTTATTTCCCTGGATAGTGATGCTTCCACCCCAAAATTGCATGGTGCCACAAGTTCTATATCAGACATAGTCATCCTCCGTTTTCGATATACTTTCCTTTTATATTTTTCAGCATATACACTTAATCGTACTTTATTCATAAATATAGGTCTATTACTAAAATATCATAACTTGACGAAAAATGGTATTCTAAATAACATCCTTCAAAACCCTGTTTTATGTATTAATTAATTAAATAAGTAAAAAATACCTCCTATTTTAGGAGGTATTTTTTATCTCAATAACTTCTGCATTCCGGTATGGTCTATATAGTAATTTTCCTTATAAATCAGCTCTGATATCGGCACTACCTTATACCCTTCCTTCTGAAGGTTCTCCAGCACTATCGGAAGTGCATCCTTTGTATAGGTTGCATTGTTGTGGAAAAGTACAATTGAGCCGTTCTTCACCTTTGAAAGTACGCGCTTGACTATTGCATCAGCTCCATAGTCTTTGTAGTCAAGAGAGTCAACATCCCATTGAATGATCTGTATGCCCATTTCTCTGGAGGTTTCTATAAGCCTGTTGTTATAGTCTCCAAATGGAGGACGGAACAGAGTAACCTTTTTATTTGTAATTGCTTCTATCTTTTTTGAAGTCTTTCCCAGCTCCTCAATAATCTGCTCCTTTGACAGCTGCGACATATGCGGGTGCTTTGCGGAATGATTGCCTACCTCGTGGCCTTCCTCATCAATTCTCTTTACCATTTCCGGATATTTATCAATCCAAAAACCGACTAGGAAGAAGGTAGTCTTTACCTCATACTTTTTGAGTATTGCAAGCAGGTCTTCTGTGTAATTGGCCCCCCATGCTGCATCAAAAGAAATTGCGACCTTCTTTTCCGATGTATCCACACAGTATATCGGAAGCTGCCTGCTGTTATCCTTGAAAGCATCCAGCAGGTGATTGTAGCTTGCATAATTGTATATTAGTGAAATGCTGACTATCACCATCACCAGCATAATATTTATGGCTTTGTAGCTTCCTTTAAATCTTAGCTTCACGTTGCACCTCCAAAAATCTTTCTTTCATAAATAATTTATTCAGAGGATTTGGAAGTAGAATATAAATGAAGTGCGTTATTAACATTTTGATTGACTGGTAAGCTGTTATGTTAATAAGCACTAGACCAACAGCCAAAAATTAAATATAATAGTAGTTAGTATTCAAATTTACTTGGGGGTGTGGTATAAATGGCCGAAGTGCACGAAAAGACCTTTGATATTAAGGTCAGGCTTACGATGCTGGATTATTTCCGTTATTACTTTTCACTTTTCAATCTAAAAAAATCAGGTTTAGTCGTCAATATAATGTGCGCAATTATTGTTATAATCTATACCTTAAGTTTAGTTTCATTGCTATACATTACATCCTCTACCCAAGTTTTTGACTGGGGAACAGTTAAGGGTATAACTCTTGACCTGGTAATAATGATTTTGTTCTCAGCTCCCTTTATAAGAACATATCTTATTGCGTTCAAGGATGCAAAAACACATAAGGTCCTTGATAAGGACATCTATATAACTATTACTGCGGACAAGTTCATCGTATCTACAAATGACACAAAGCTGGAGTATTCGTGGAAAAAGATGTATAAGGTATTTGATTTCTCCCATGGTTTTGCACTCTTCATTGATAAGAAGGATTTGGCTTTCGTCCTGCCAAAGAGATACTTCAAGAACAAGGAACAGATAAAATTCGTAAAAGAAATTATAGCAAAATATAAGAAGTAGAAAAAAATCGGAGCATCAGCTCCGATTTTTTATGCTTCTAATAGTAGGACACTCATATCATCGCACCACTATCTTGGGATAGCGGGACCGGCCTTGCAGTATTAGCGGTCGTCGCCTGACAACCGCACCATGCTCCTCCATGAGTGTCCGGGCATTATGTCCCAAGCATCAATCATGATATGATTGTATGTACCAGCTCTATGACTTCCTTTGGAGTAAATTTCGCGTAATTAACCAGTAAAAGCGCTGTTAATGCTAAAGCAACCAACCTGATCAATGTTGAGAACGTAAGGGTGTTTATCACTTCAAACACATTCTGCGATGTTTTCTTACAACTGCGTTTCATAGTGACTTTTTTTCCCTCCTTTCACACCAGGCCGGGAGGTGCTTAAACAAGAATATCTTGTTTACTATATTATACCTCCTATTTTATTCCAGTCAAAGGAGGAAGAGTACTATTTTTACTGCGACTTTATTACCATTTTTATACATTTATACTATCTAAATATAACTCCCAATATTATGGCTGCAATAACAGGAATAAAAAGATACATTAATATAATCCATACAATACCTCTTCTTTTTGATTCGTACTTCTCTGCTGACTTCATTTCATCTTCTTTCCCGATTTCCTCAGGCATATCTATCACTTCAGAGTCAAGAATGGCCTTTGCCAATTCAGCAGCATCCTCAGGTACAAACAAATCAATTCCGTAGCGGGACATTCCCATGTATACCTCCAAATAGCTTCCATTCTCTTTATGTCTCCTTTGAATTAGTATACCTTCAGTCCCAAGAACCGACTCCACCATGACTGCCTCCTGTTCATCAGCTACATTCTTCACGAAAGCCCAGCCCTTGATTCTCTTATTTACCTCTGGCATATTATATAACACCTCATTTCATGAATTCTCTATCCTACTCTGTAACCTTCTCTATGCACACAGCAATTGGAGGGCAATTGATTTGATTTACAAAGTCACTTACAAGCACTATATGTTTCCTGCAATCAATGGTCTTCACATATTCAAGCACCGCTTCCTTCTCTTCAAAACCGCTGTCTCCGCCGTAGTATATTACCATCATTATTAATCCGCCAACCATAAGCAGTTCCATGGATTTCTTCAAGGCTTCTATGGTGGTATCAGCTTTTGTACCAATATTATGATCTCCCTTGGGAAGATAGCCCAGGTTGAACATTACTGCCCTGACGCCCTTCGCTACATAGCGATCAATATTCTGGTGTCCATCCATTATTAACTCAACATAGCTGCTAATCCCGGCATCATCAAGTTTTTTTCTTGTATTTGCAAGGGCATATTCCTGTATGTCAAAGGAATAAACCTTGCCCTTATCTCCTACAAGCCCAGCAAGGAAAAGAGTATCATTACCGTTCCCCATTGTGGCATCTACAACAGTATCTCCTTGCTGCACCACCTTTTTAATAAACTCATGTGAAATATTTAAAGAATTGCTGAGTATCATGTCTAAATATCTTCCTTCCTTTAATAGCCGTACCTTCCTGAATACTGGAAGGCATCCTTTATCAGGTTTATCTGGTATTTATTCTCTGCATCAACCAATATTTCTATTACATCAAACCTGCACATATAATCAAGAAGCTTATTAGTTTGGAGGTAGTACAAAGCTGTCTTGACTATTTTTTTCTGTTTTGCAGCACTTACTGCCTCGGAGGGTAAGCCATATTTCTCACTGCTTCTTGTCTTCACCTCTACAAAAACAACTGTGTCATTTTGCAATGCTATTATATCGATTTCCCCCACCTTGCAGCTAAAGTTTCTTTCGAGCACTCTATAATCACTTTCCGCAAGGTATTCACACGCCAAGCCTTCCCCAAAAGCCCCCAGAATTTTATTATTACCCATTCTTGCTGCCCTTCTCTCTGTCAATACTTGCGATGAATACCAAAACTTCTGCGACAACGCTATACAGTTCTGGGGGAATCTGATCACCAATATCCAGCTGTATCAGAGTATCGATAATTCCGCTATCCTCAAAGACAGGCACATTGTTTTCCTTTGCGGTCTTTATTATCCTTTCTGCCACCTCGCCTTTACCCAAGGCTGTAATTTTAGGCGCTGCCTCTCCCTGCTCATAGGACAAAGCCGCTGCTTTCTTAAGCTTATTATTCATATTATATCCTCATATCAAAATGGATTTTCCCTGAACCGCTCTCGTTTATCATGGCTTCAAGTGAAAGCAGGCTGAAAGGCTGTTCCAGGCTAATAATTCTAACCGGACTCAGGCTGTAGCCTTTTCCCTCCAAAGAATTCTTAAGTAAAAGACTTTGCTTTTCTATTATGTCTCCTACGCTTTTATTTTCAACTCTGAAAGTAACGTTTACAGCCTTGCCCTTCACCCCTATCATACTTTCCAAGTGACCAAGGCTTTTCAAATCCAGTGCAATAAGAATAGTGGCATTATCCGGGTTTATTTTTTTGCAGTTCTTGCCCTCATTAAATATATAAAGCTTAGCAGTGGAAGTATCACTGTTTATCATTAATGGTATCTGTATAAAATTGTTATTTTCATTTATACTTCTGATAAAATCAATATTATCCCTAAGATTGGACAGTGCATCCCTAATCTCCGGGTCTTTATTCCCTCTGCTGTCCAGATAGTTCTCCAGTTTTTCTCCCAGTTTTACTATATCCTTCAGTTGCTCTGCAACCTCTTTGCTGTTCTCCACCTGTCTGGGTTCCAGGAAAACCTTCTTTATGGACTCCTTTATTTCCCTTAACTCTGGATTATCCTCAACAATTATTCTTTGTTGAAGCTTATCAATGAACTGCGATATTCCATCGCTGTTCTCAATATTTTTCATAAGCATACCCAAATTCTTAGGGGTTATCTCTATCTCTTTTGAAACAAGGTAAGTTAGAGCTTCCATATCGCTATTTTTTATTGAAGCGAGAATATCCGATACTTGTCCTGCGAACCTTTTTACTTCGCCTCCTGCTTCTATTCCCAGCTTCTCTAATACTTCGAGAAGCTCTGTTCCCCTATTATCTTCAATGGGAGCACCAACCTCCTGCACTGGCTTCCTTACGTTCAAATCACCAGCAGGCTCCTTTTTTATTGGCTCCTTTACACTCACTGGGCTCTCACTATTAATTTCCTCCTCAGCTAATGCCTGGCTAACCTTAATATTGACAGGCTGCTCAGTCTCCTTGCTGATTTCTTTTACTTCAATATTCCCTGCAGGAGCATTCGATAATTTTATTTCATCTCCCACTACAGCCTCCTGCTTTATCAAATCAGGGGACCATTTGAGAACAACCTTATTCAGCACATCAACCGTCGTGTTTTTTATATCCAGTCCGGAAAGCAGCAATCCCACTCGTCCTTCGCTGCTTTGGTTCAAATTATCGATACTTTTCTGCAGTCCTGTAATATTCACAATTGCTTCCTTGTTCAAAGGAAGCTTGTATTTTATCAGAAGCTTTGCAGCCTCAATATTCTTCTCATCAACAGGCAGGTTGATTTGCTTCAAAAGCTCGGACACCTTTGCATCCAAATCGGTGGCTTTACTTTCAGTCTTAAATTCAGCATATATTTTTCCGCCAGTTATGCTGCTGACTATCAATTCTACAAAAGCACCCTTAGGAATATTTGCACCCTCTTGAAGTAAAGCGGTAAATATCTGGCCGCTTGCTGTCCTTATAGCAATGCTGTTGCCCAAGGCTTCCAGCACCATTCCTTTTAAGGCATCACCGACATCCAGGTTCTTCAGCTGTTCTGTCAATTCCGCTTTTATGGATAACAAGCTTGAAGCATCAATTCTCATTTAAATCACCCCTGAAAATTCTTTGTAAAAGATCTCCTATGTATGGGTAAAAGACCGTATTTTTTAATGCATTCAATATGTTCGCTGGTTCCATACCCCTTATGCTTGCTAAAAGAAAAGTGAGGATATATCTCATCATAGCTGGATATTATCCTATCCCTTTCAACTTTTGCTATTATTGATGCGGCAGCTATTGATAAGCTTAGGCTGTCGCCCTTTATTATCCCTTTCTGAGGAATATTTATATCCTTTAAGGTCACAGCATCAAGCAGAATATATTCAGGTTTTGCGGACAAATCTTGTAAAGCCTTCTTCATTGCAAGGTATGTAGCGTTAAGTATGTTTATCTCATCTATAATCTTTTCATCAACTATTCCAATGCTGCAGCACAAGGCTTTTGACTTTATCTCGTCATATAAGTATTCCCTTTTCTCAGCTGAAAGCTTCTTAGAGTCATTAACCCCTGGTATGAGTATACCTTCCCCAAGTATAACCGCTGCAGCGACAACAGGCCCTGCCAGCGGACCCCGTCCTACCTCGTCCACACCTGCAATCAGTTTAAAGCCCTTCTCATAGCAAATCCGCTCGTACTCTGTCATTTTGAAGAGTCGTTCCTTTTCCTTATCATCATCTTTAATTCTGATAGCCATTACTACACCTCATTCGTCCCTATAATAATTTATCGGAATCTTTCACAAAAAAACAAGCATGTAAATTCTACATGCTCATTATATCATACAATATCTTATTTCCTATTAGTTCAAATATCATTTTACGTCAATAGCAAATCCTTAAAAATGGCCAGAAGCAAGCAAGACAAGGCGTGCAAGGCGGAATGCCCGGAGCGTACACGATGTACGTGAGGACTTTCCGACCGCAGCACAACGCAGTATTGCGCCGCTTATCGCCGTTTTTGTTAGAAATCTTCCGGTGTCTCCAGCGTAATATTCCCAATCTTCCCTCCGCGGAACTCATCCAGAAGCATTACCGAAGCCCTCAGCATATCTACTTCGCCGCCGGCTATTATGCAGCCTCTTTTCCGACCTATTTTCTCCAAGAGTGTCTGGGGGGTTATATCTGCAGTTATCTCATCCAGCTTATACCTGGCCTTAAGCATATTCGGAAATTTACTTATAAGTACCTCCAGAAGCTTTTCTGCCAGCTCATTGATATCCAGTATCTCATCCTTTATCGCACCAGTATAGGCAAGGCTCATACCCACTCTTTCATCCTCAAACTTAGGCCAGAGAATTCCCGGTGTATCTAATAGCTCCAGCTCAGGACTCACTTTTATCCACTGCTTCGATTTTGTGACTCCCGGCCTGTCACCAGTCTGTGCAACGCTTTTTCCCGCAAGCTTGTTTATGAAAGTGGACTTACCCACATTGGGAATCCCTATTATCAGTGCCCTTACAGTCTTAACCAGCAAGCCCTTGCTCTTAAGCCTATCGAGTTTTTCCTTCATAAGCTCCTTTGAAGCCGCCAATACATCCTTTAAACCTGTGCCGCTTACTGAATTGGCCAATATAACCTTTGTATTTTCCTGGTTGAAATAGTTAATCCACTTGCGGTTTACCACAGGATCAGCAAGGTCGCTTTTATTCAGTACGATTATTCGTTTTTTGCTTCCTACAATTTGGTCAACTTCCGGATTCCTGCTGCTCATCGGTATTCTAGCATCCAGCAGCTCAATAACAACATCAACTAGCTTTAAATCCTCTGCTATCTTGCGCTTAGCTTTGACCATATGTCCCGGATACCATTGTATGTTCATATGTACCACGCTCCAATGCTTGGTTATACAAAAATAAAAAGGGCTATTAAGCCCCCTTTTATCTTATTTCTTTAATCTTTGCTCTCTTACCTACTCTATCTCTTAAGTAGTTAATCTTTGCTCTTCTTACCTTACCTCTTCTAGCAACCTCGATTTTGTCCAATCTAGGTGAATGTAACGGGAAGGTTCTTTCCACACCTATACCGTAAGAAATTCTTCTTACTGTAAAAGTCTCTGACAGTCCACCACCCTGCCTTTTCATAACTACGCCTTCGTATACCTGAACTCTTTCTCTTGTTCCTTCTATAACCTTAACGTGTACTTTAACAGTGTCTCCCACATTAAAAGCAGGTATATCACCTCTAAGCTGTTCGCTTTCAATAACTTTAACTAAATCCATCGCAATGTCCCTCCTTCCATCATAGACGTTCATGTTCATTATAAATCACAATTAACTGTGATATTCTGATTAAGTGCTCTGACAGCGGAACGCCCGTATTAACGTTAAAATTATACCATATGCCAAGCCTCTGCGCAACAAGTATTTCACGAAATATACATAATCTTTAATATTCAAATTTCGCGAAGATACTTCCTTGACTTATCGAATTCGCACAATGCTCAAGAGGAATGCTTAAGTGCGTTCGATATATATAAGAATTATTTGCATTCTTTTTTTATCTTATCCAGAAGCTTCATATCTTCTTTAGACAAAGCCGCTTTAGCCAGCAGTTCCGGCCTTTTTTCATAGGTCCTTTTCAGGGATTGATATCTTTTCCATTGTTCAATATTCTCATGATGTCCTGAAAGCAGAACCTCCGGCACTTCCATACCCATGAACTCAGGAGGCCTTGTGTACTGTGGGAACTCCAGCAAACCATCGCCGAAGGACTCAACCATATGTGAAGCATCCTCCTTCAGCACCCCGGGAACCAGCCTGCAGGTGGCATCCACTACTGCCATAGCCGCTATTTCCCCTCCGGTCAGTATAAAGTCCCCTATGGATATCTCTTCATCCACAAGAGCTTCAGTTACTCTCTCGTCTATTCCCTCATAATGCCCGCAAATAATCATAAGGTTTTCATAAGTACTAAGCTCTAAAGCTTTTGCTTGATCGAAGGTTCTGCCCTGAGGACTCATAAGGATGGTGTAGGGCTTTTTACCAAGCATTGCTTTGATATCCTCCACTGCAGAGAATATAGGCTGGCATTGCATCAGCATCCCAAGCCCTCCTCCGTACGGATAGTCATCCACCTTCCTATGCTTGTTCTCTGAATAATCCCTTATGTTATGAAATTGCATCTTAATAAGTTCCTTTTCCGCAGCCCGTCCAATAATGCTTTCATTAAGCACTGCTTCGAACATCTCCGGGAAAAGTGTCAATATATCTATCCTCATTTAAATCAAACCCTCTGGCAGTTCTACCACAATTTTTTTATTCTTTATATCTATTTCTTTTACAACGTCCTTCAAGGCAGGAATAAGTATGTCATCTCCGCCGGTCCGAACCACATATACATCATTGCTGCCTGTCTGAAGCACATCTTTTATTGTGCCTAGAAGCAAGCCTTTTTCATCATATACTTCTAAATCTATCAAATCGCATATGAAATATGAGTCCTTGGGAAGCTTGACTGCTGATTTCCTGTCTACTTTTATGTAAAAATTCCTCAGCTTATTGGCCGCTTCTTCGGTATCGATTCCTTTTAGCTTCATTGCAATTGTGGTGCTTAAAAACTTAAGAGCCTCAATTTCATATTTCACTAGCTCATTATTTTCTTCTACATAAACCTCTTTGAGCTTTTTAAACCTGTTCATGTCATTAGTAAGGGGATAAACCTTTACCTCCCCCTTAAAGCCATGTACATTTACAATTTGTCCTATACTAAGGTATTGCAGCATACTATCTCTCCTATTATACAAAATGCAAAGACTTTTGCACTTTTGTTTCCTTAATATATCTCGCAGATATATAGTTCAATACAAAATACCAAAAAATTTGTTAAAAGGTCGTTTTATCAATATATGTAAAACGACCCTTTAAATAAGTATACTCAGTACGTAATTATATGAGAAGCTTTTATTTTAAATATTATCAAAAAGGAAGCTTCTCATGAAACTCGCTTACGGGGCATTACAAATTAATGTAGAACAGATGCCCCTACTCGTTATAGTATCTCTACAATTACCTTCTTATCCAGCTTTGCTGCACTGGATTTTACAACGGTTCTTATTGCTCTCGCAATTCTTCCGTTCTTTCCTATGACTTTCCCCATGTCTTCGGGAGCAACTGAAAGCTCAAGAATTAATGACCTGTCGCTTTCAGTTTCCTTTACCTTGACCATATCGGGATTGTCTACAAGGGCTTTTGCAATTACTTCTACTAGCTCTTTCAATTGCAACACTCCTAATGGATATTTTAATCCAAAATATTAAGCCTCAATTATTCCGTTTTTCTTTAAAAGCTTTCTAACTGTATCTGATGGTTGTGCTCCGTTATCGAGCCACTTTTTTGCTTTTTCAGCATCTATCTTGATTTCTGCCGGCTCTGTGATAGGATTGTAATATCCTATTTCCTCGATGAACTTGCCATCTCTTGGGGATCTTGAATCAGCAACTACCAATCTATAGAAAGGTGACTTTTTAGCTCCCATTCTTTTCAATCTGATTTTAACTGACATTGAATTCACCTCCTTACAAAATTTCTTAAATTAGCCTTTTTTATCTAAAGAAAGGCATTTTCATTTTGCCCTTCTTCATATCTTTTTCCATGCCTGCAAACTGCTTCATCATCTTCTTTGACTGCTCAAAGTTCTTCATCACCCTGTTTACATCCTGTATGCTGGTGCCGCTGCCTGCTGCAATCCTCTTTCTCCTGCTGCCGTTTATTATATCAGGGTTCTGTCTCTCTTTTTTCGTCATTGATCTTATTATGGCTTCAACCTTTACCAGTTCCTTGTCGTCAACCTCCATGCCCTTCATCTTGTTGGGATTCATTCCCGGTATCATTTCAAGTATTGAGCTTAAAGGTCCCATCTTCTTCATTTGCTGAAGCTGTTCAAGAAAATCATCAAAGTCAAACTGCTGAGTTCTGAGCTTCTTCTGCATCTCCATGGCAGACTTTTCATCAAAGGCTGACTGGGCTCTCTCAATGAGGCTCAGTACATCTCCCATTCCAAGTATCCTGGAAGCCATCCTATCCGGATGAAAAGGCTCCAGCTCATCCATCTTCTCTCCCATACCGGCAAATTTGATGGGTTTGCCTGTAATCGCCTTTACTGATAAGGCTGCTCCACCTCTTGTATCGCCATCCAGCTTGGTAAGTATGACACCGTCAATCCCAAGCTTTTCGTTGAAGCTTTCAGCTACATTTACTGCATCCTGCCCTGTCATTGAGTCAACAACAAGAAGTATCTCTGTGGGTCTTACATTACTTTTTATATCAACGAGATCATCCATAAGTTCTTCATTTATGTGGAGTCTGCCGGCGGTATCTATAATAACTACATCATTGCCATTCTTCAATGCGTGTGCTGCTGCTGCCTTTGAAATATCCAAAGGGTTCACTTTGTCACCCATTTCAAATACCTCAATGCCTACCTGCCCGCCTACCACTTGAAGCTGCTTTATTGCGGCAGGTCTGTATACGTCGCAGGCAACCAGCAGCGGGTTCTTGCCCTGTTTCTTAAGTATCAAGCCCAGCTTTCCGCAGGTCGTTGTCTTACCTGCTCCCTGCAAGCCGACCATCATAAGAATTGTTGGCGGTTTGGAGGAAAACATTATCTTACTGTTGGTGTTTCCCATGAGCTCTGTCATCTGTTCGTTGACTATCTTAATTACCTGCTGACCCGGTGTCAGGCTTTCCAATACATCATGCCCTACCGCTCTTTCAGTAACCTTGTTTATAAAATCTTTAACCACTTTGAAGCTTACATCAGCTTCCAGGAGGGCCATTTTAACCTCTCTCATGGCATCCTTAACATCTTTTTCATTTAACTTCCCAGCGCCTCTAAGCTTTTTCAGAGTCTGCTGAAGCTTATCAGCTAAACCTTCAAATGCCATACTATCACTCCACTTCTAAGCCCTATTCTTTAACCGATAGTTTTATATATTCTATTATGCTGCTTATTTTTTCATTAAAATATTTCTTATCATATTCGTTTTTATCCAATAATTCATTTAGCATTTCATTTATTTTCTGCATGCTTTCCTTTTGCTCTAAGAATCGGTCTACCAATCCAAGTTTTTCCTCGTATTCATATAGGGTCTTCTCAGCCCTTTTCAGCGTGTCATAAACTCCCTGCCTGCTTATTCCCTGCTGTTCTGATATTTCACCCAGGGACAGGTCATTGCCGTAATACATATCAACAATCTCAATCTGCTTCTTTGTAAGCAGCTGACCGTAGAAGTCAAACAATAAAGCTATTTGCACAATCTTGTCATACATATTAATACCTCTGAAAGCAACAATGTAAAGGTCTTGACCTTTACATTGTTATTTTATATTAATGTTATGCATTTGTCAATATTATTATTCCTCAAACAGTGCATCTACAAAGTCAGAAGCAACAAATTCCTGAAGATCGTTTACCTTTTCACCCACACCAATAAGCTTGACCGGTATATCAAGTTCAGACTTAATAGCTATAATTATTCCACCTTTTGCTGTGCCATCAAGCTTTGTAAGTATCAAGCCGTTTATATCTGCAACCTCTTTAAACAGCTTTGCCTGCGAAATGGCATTTTGTCCGGTAGTGGCATCAAGTACAAGCAGTGTCTCCTTATAAGCCTCAGGATATTCCCTTTCAATTACTCTTGAGATCTTTTTCAGCTCTTCCATGAGGTTTTTCTTGTTGTGCAGTCTTCCAGCCGTATCACATATCAGCACATCAGCTTTTTTTGATTTTGCTGAGTTGACTGCATCAAATATAACAGCTGCCGGATCAGAGCCTTCCTGATGCTTTATAACCTCAACACCTATCCTGCTGCCCCATATCTCAAGCTGATCTATGGCTGCAGCCCTGAAGGTGTCTGCTGCTGCTATAACAACCTTCTTACCTGATTTCTTCATTTTTGAGGCTATTTTCCCTATGGAAGTGGTCTTGCCTACTCCATTGACACCGATCACAAGTATTACTTCCGGAGTATTTAACCCAAGTTTTTCGCCACTTTCTCCCATAATATTAAGTATTTCCTGCTTTAGCAGACCCTTCACATCAGCGGGGTCTTTTATGTTCTTTTCTTTTACGCTTTTCCTCAGGTTTTCCAGAATCTTTAAGGTTGTAGAAACCCCAACATCTGAGGTTATAAGTATTTCCTCCAGCTCTTCGAAAAGCTCTTCATCAACGCTCTTGAAATTGGACAGCACATCATTAATCTTATCTGTGATGTTCTTCCTGGTCTTGAATAGTCCATCCTTCAGTCTAGTAAAAAATGAACCCTTGCCTTCCTCAGCTTCTTCTTCTATTTCCTCTTCCATCTCTTCTTGAATAACCTGTTCCGGTTCTTCTATATCCTCAAGCTCAGTCTCCTGAAGCTCTTCTTCTTCTTCCAGAAGCATCGCCTCTATTTCTTCATCAGAAAGCTGCTCCTCTGATTCTTCAACAAATTCCTCCTGCTGCTCATCCTCTTGTCCCTTCTTGAATAACTTAGAAAAAAATCCTGCCATCGCTAATACACTCCTTTTATGAAATATAATCAATGTATATAATAATGTACGGGCGATTCATGAATCGCCCCTACTAGCTTACTTTATCTTCAAGCTTTACTGACACCAGCTTCGATATTCCGTTCTCCTCCATGCTTACGCCATACAGACAGTCGGCTGACTCCATTGTACCCTTCCTGTGAGTTACTATTATGAACTGAGTAGTCGCCGAGAAGTTTACAAGGAACTCTGCATATCTGTCAACGTTTGCATCATCCAGCGCTGCGTCTATTTCATCCAGCACGCAAAAAGGTGCCGGCTTCATTTTCAGTATGCCAAACAGCAATGCTATCGCTGTAAGCGCTCTTTCTCCACCAGAGAGCAGCATCAGATTCTGAAGCTTCTTTCCCGGAGGTTTGGCTATTATCTCAATTCCTGACTCCAGTACATTCTCCTCATCCGAAAGGACAAGCTCTGCGTGTCCACCACCAAAAAGCTGTTTGAAAACCTCATTGAAGTTCTCGTTAATCTTATTAAACTCGGTGATGAACTGAAGCTTCATACTTTCTGCTATCTCAGCAATAACAGCAATCAGGTTATCCCTTGCTCTTGTGAGGTCCTCAACCTGTGTGCTGAGGAACAAATGACGCTCACTAAGCTTGTCATATTCTTCAATTGCATTTACATTTACTGTGCCCATGGACCGTATATCATTCTTCAGCTCTTCACAGCGTTTTGATGCCCATGTGAGACTCAGGCTTGAATCTCTGTAATCCTGAGCTCTGTTGTAACTCATGTCATAAGTCTCCAAGAGCTTCATTTCTGTGTTTTCCAATTCGATTTCAAGTCTGGCATACTGCATCTCAACTTTATGCAGGTCTGTTTGTAAAGTAGCAATGTCCTTGTTATATTCTTTAATATCTGTTTCTATCTTCTGCAGGTCTTCATATATCGTTGTTTTATCTCTCTCATTATCAGAAAGAAGCTTATGCTTTTCACCTGCTTCCAATACAGCTCTTTCAATTTCTGCTTTCTTGCTTTCGAAATCCGTCGTAAGTGCTGTGATTTCTGTTTCTTCCCTATCAATCTCAGCTTGATTGTTCCTTATTTCTTCTTCAATCTCACTGATTCTTTGCTCCATGTCTCTTATGGAGCCTTCTGTGGTCTTTTTATTATGCTCAACCGATGCTAATTTTATTTTGAGTTCAGTAATCTCTTCATTGTAGGCATCCCTTACTTCCTTGAACTGCTTCATCTGCTCCTGAAGCTCAGCTATCTGAGCCTCCACAGTCAGCTTATCCTTTTCTACGGCTTCTGCTTTCTCTGAATTCTCTGCCATTATCCTATTGGTTTCATTATATTCTTTTTCCAAATCCCCCAAATCCTTGAGGTTTATTGAAATTCTGTCCCTTATGACCTGCATATCATTCTTGATGTTTTCACATTTGTTCTTGTAATTATTGATATCTATCTGAAGAGAGTGGAATATCTCTGTTTTGAAATCAATATCACTGCTAATATCCGCTGATTGCATTTTCAGTTCTTCAAGCTTCGAATTCTGTTCCTCAAGCTCTCTCTGCTTAGCATCATGCTGCACTTTAAGAGTTTCAATTTCGCTTTTTCTGGACAGAACCGAGCTGGATGACGACTGCAAACTGCCTCCTGTCATTGATCCCCCTGCATTCACTATTTCACCTGCCAGGGTTACTATCTTGTATTCATAGCCGGCCTTTCTGGCAAGTCTTATAGCGGCATCAATGTCCTTAACAACCGCAGTCCTTCCCAACATGCTCTGCATTACATTTTTCATTTTGGGATCATATCCGATAAGGTCTGAAGCAACTCCAACAAAACCTTCCATATCAAAAAGCTGCTTTTCTCTGTCATTGAAAAATCTTGGTTTTATTGAGCTTATTGGAAGGAAGGTAGACCTGCCTACCTTGTGCTCCTTAAGGTATTCTATCAAAAGCTTAGCATCATTTTCCGTATCTGTTACTATGCTCTGCACCGAGCCTCCTAGAGCAATTTCTACAGCTGTAACATACTGAGAGGGTACTTTTATCATTTCCCCTACAACGCCACAAAAGCCTTTTGTTATATTGTGATGCTCTGTTATCAGAACCTTTACAGCCCTGCTGTAGCCTCCATGATCCCTTTCCATATCCTCAAGCACCTTGAGTCTGGAAAGCAGCGCTTCTTTCTCGGTCTTTACCTTGGCAATTTTTTCTTCTAATAGCTGGATGTCGCTTTCACACTCTTGCTTACTGCCTTTGAGCTCCTCTATCTGTACCCCGCAGTCCTCTGTCTTTCTTGTGAAATCCTCCAGCTCCGCAGTAGACCTCTTATATTGCTTCTCTTTGTCCTCCTGCTGCAGCTCAAGTACGTTCACATCACCTTCTACCTGACTTTTCCTTTTATTTATATTGTCGACAAATACGTTGGTGCTGTTAATTTTGCTCTTAAGCTCCGACAGGCTGTTTATTAGGTTTATAAACTTCTGCTGCTTATCACCAAGCTCTGATTCCATATCGTTTATGGATTGATAATTGGATTCAAAATCAGCCGTCTTTTCATCAATTTTCTCGCTTGCCTCAGAAAATGCTGAATTAAGCTGAATTAGCTTCTGATTGTTTTGCTCTATATTCAGATTCGACTTTTCAACCTCATCCTTAAGTTCACAATCTCTCTTATTGAGCCTTGCTGTATTCAGGTTAAGATTCTTGATTCTTTCCTGAAGTACGTTGCATTCTCCCTCGAGCTTCTCCTTATTATTCTCAAGATGATGGATCTCTTCGCTGAGCCCATTAATGCTGATTTCCAACTCACCAAGCAATGTTTTAAGCTCATTTTGCTTTAGCTCAAACTGAGCTGCAAGAGAGGTCTTCTCATGCATCAGGCCCTGTATATCCTCCGCTTCCTGCTTCGTACTCAGAAGCTTGCTGCGGTACTTATCTATATTATTGAGCATAAGGTTTATTTCTATTGCCTTAAGCTCCTCTACAATCCCTCTATAGCGTTTCGCCACTTCTGCCTGCTCTTTAAGCGGTCCTAACTGCGTCTGTATCTCTTCAATGATATCTGTTATCCTTATTATGTTCTGCTTAGTCTGCTCAAGCTTCTTCTCCGCTTCCTGCTTTCTGGACTTGTATTTTACAATGCCGGCTGCTTCTTCAAATACACTTCGTCTTTCATCTGATTTGTTGCTCAATATCTCATCGATTCTACCCTGTCCTATAATTGAATAACCGTCTCTGCCTATCCCTGTATCCATGAAAAGCTCATAAATATCCTTAAGCCTGCAGGAGGTTTTGTTTATAAAGTATTCACTTTCACCCGAACGGTACATTCTTCTCATTATATTAATTTCTGTATAATCTACGGGTATTTGCTTGTCGCTGTTATCAATGCACAGGGATACTTCTGCAAAGCCCAGGGCTTTCTTGGTGTCACTTCCTGCAAAAATGACATCCTCCATCTTGCTTCCCCTCAAGGCTCTTACACTTTGCTCTCCCAATACCCATCTGATTGCATCGGAGATATTGCTCTTGCCGCTGCCGTTTGGGCCGACTATGGCATTTATGGTATTGCCGAAGTTAAGCTCTATTTTTTCTGCGAAAGACTTAAAGCCATGTATCTCAATTTGTTTCAAATACAAATTTAGTCACTCCCGAATAACAGATTTTTATTAGTATATTTTAACACACCTTGTCCTCATATGCTATAGGCTGCTGGAAGGAGTCTAGGGCTGCTTATCCAGGTATTCTTTTTGGTTTGGTTGCGCGTTTCGTGTTTCGCGTTTCGCGGTAAGGGCAATGACTTTGAAGAACTATCCCAGTTTCTACTCGTAACTCGTAACTCGTAACCTGTAACTCGTAACGATAAAATATAAAGCCCATTACCAAATGTAGTAATAGGCTTTCATAAAATTAATCTATGTATAATGCTTGTCATTTTATCTTGGCTCCACGATGAACTTTATTGCAGTTCTATCCTCCCCGTCAATTTGTATCTCCGCAAAGGCTGGGACCACTACCAGGTCTATACCATTAGGTGCTACAAAACCTCTTGTGATTGCTATCGCTTTAACTGCTTGATTTACAGCACCTGCACCAACTGCCTGTAATTCTGCTGTTGCTCTTTCTCTTAATACAGCAGCAAGCGCTCCGGCAACTGATTTTGGTTGTGATGTAGCTGATACTTTTAGTACTTCCATTTTAGAATACCTCCTATATTTATCAGTATAGTTTATTATAGTATTCTATAAATATTTTCCAATTCCTTCATTTGGCCAATATGGAATAATAGTCTTTTTCTGACATTTTAATACTTTTTTCCCCGTCAGTAAGCACTATTGTATCTGTTTCAACACAATCATCTTGAATTATATCCAATTTGTCGATAAAAAAATTTGCCCTAAGAAATTCAATATTACATTTTTTGTGCCCCATCAATTCTGAAATATTCCTCGGGTTAACTTTAATTATGATATTATGATGGTTTTGCGGCATCTTGCCTAATAGGTGTGTAATCATATCTCTGTAGACAAGAGATTCAACCAAGTGCCGCATAGAAGGATGGAAGGGGCCTGCAACCACGTCCTTGCCCAGGAGTATATTTTCGGTAGGCTGAAGTCCTATCCTGATCACATTTACTCCATTTCCCTCAAAAAGTATTAACAGCTTTTTAGACTCCTCAACAGCCGCTTCCAAGGTCAGAGGATGGTATTCATCTTTTAGGTACATTTCCTCTATATAGGTATTTTTTATTACTAAAGCTGGGTATATTCTTGCAATATCCGGCTTTAGCCCAATAAGCTCCTCAGCTGTTCTCAAAGCTTTCTCCTCGGTGTCTCCCGGCAGTCCGACCATCATCTGTACACCAATAATAAAGTCATATTTCTTTAAAATACGAACAGCGTCAACCACATCCTCTGAGGTATGACCTCTATTGCAGAGTTTCAGTACCTCTTCATCCATTGATTGAACGCCCAACTCCACTACACCTACGCCATATCTTTTCAGATTATCCGAAATCTCAGCATCAATACAGTCCGGTCTCGTTGATACTCTTATGTTCTTTATTCTGCCATTTTCAATATAACTGAAGGCCGCTTCCAAGAGCTCTTTCTGATAGTCCAAAGAAATAGCAGTAAAGCTTCCTCCATAAAATGCAACCTCTATATGGCTTCCTTCCTCAGGTATTGTCTCAAGGTATTCCTCGATCTTTTCCCTTACCTCCTGAGCTGTTACTTCACCAAGCTGTCCCGTTATCTTTTTCTGGTTGCAGAATATGCAGTCATGGGGGCAACCTTTATGCGGCACAAATATTGGAATTATATAATGCTTCTTACTCATTTTTCACACCAAGACTAATTATTGCGTCTTTTGCGGCAGCCTGCTGCGCATCCTTCTTGCTATGCCCCGTCCCACTGCCAATCATTGCACTATTTAGAAACAAGGCTATTTCAAAAGTCTTATCGTGATCCGGCCCTTCCTCTTTGAGCATCTTGTAGCTCAGCTTGCCAGAATTGTTTTTCTGGATATGCTCCTGCAGGAAGGATTTATAATCGCTGAAAATCCTGTTTTCTATAGCGTCATTTATTATTTCCTTCAGGTTGTTTATAATAAAAGTCTTTGCTTTCTTTATTCCCCCGTCAAGATAAATTGCAGCAATCACAGCTTCAAAGGCATCAGCCAGAATGGAAACCCTGTTTCTTCCACCCGTATTCTCCTCGCCTTTGCTCAGAAGCAAATACTGTCCAATCTTCAATCTATTTGAGGCATTGTAAAGGGACTGCTCACATACTATACCCGCCCTGTACCTTGTCAGGCTTCCTTCCGGAGAGTTCTTGCAATTGCTGTACAAGTGCAGACTTATTACCATATTGAGAATGGAATCGCCAATAAACTCAAGCCTTTCATTGTGCTCCAGGAAATCCGGCTTTGAGGCCACAAAGGAGCTGTGGGTAAGCGCATTATTCAATATATTGATATTCTTAAATGAATACTCAATTATGCCCTCAAAATCATTTAGACATTTCAATCTTTTAGAATCAATACCTGACAATTCAATCACTCCCTATAAAAGTAATGCTGCAAAAAAAATTAGAGATTGAGACATATCCCTAATGGAATATTATTCCCAATCTCTACTATATCATTTATTCGAATTTTTTCAACATGATAGTGGCGTTATGTCCTCCAAAGCCTAAGGAATTTGACATAGCGTATTTTACTTCCTTATTTCTTGCTTTGTTTGGAACATAGTCCAAGTCACACTCTTCATCAGGTGTCGTATAGTTTATAGTCGGAGGTATTATTCCCTCATTTATAGCCAATAGGCAAGCAACAGCTTCAATTGCTCCAGCTGCTCCCAAAAGATGACCAGTCATGGATTTGGTTGAGCTTATTGCGACCTTGCCGGCATCATCCCCAAGAAGCTTCTTTATCGCAAGGGTCTCCAGCCTGTCATTCATGCCTGTGGAGGTTCCATGAGCGTTGATGTAATCAATTTCCGTTGCCTCTATACCTGCATCCTTAACCGCCATTAACATTGCTCTGTATGCACCCTGTGCATCTGGTGATGGCGCTGTTATATGATAAGCATCTCCGGAAGCGCCATATCCTACAACCTCTCCGTATATTCTAGCGCCTCTTTTTTGTGCATGCTCAAGCTCTTCAACAATCAGCATCCCTGCACCTTCCCCCATTACGAAGCCATCTCTGTCCTTATCGAATGGTCTTGATGCTGTCTTTGGATCATCATTTCTGGTTGACAACGCTTTCATTGAACAAAATCCAGCAAAAGATAAAGGTGTGATGGAGGCTTCCGTTCCTCCTGTAACCATAATATCGGCAGCACCTCTCTGAATTGTTTTGAAGGCTTCCCCTATTGCATTTGTACCTGATGCGCAAGCTGTCACTACTGTGGTATTTGGGCCTTTTGCATTCAAAGCTATAGATACATTGCCTGACGCTATATTGGATATCATCATCGGTACCATAAAGGGGCTTACCCTGCCTGGGCCCTTTTCTCTTAGAATGTCATGCTGTGCTTCAAGGGTTTCCATACCCCCAATACCAGAACCTATACACACTCCGAACATATCGTTGTCTATCGCGTTTATGTCCAGTGCTGAATCTGTAACAGCCATTTTGGATGCTGCAACTGCATACTGTGTAAATCTATCCATCCTTCTGCACTCTTTTTTGTCAATGTATTCAGTTGGATCAAAATCCTTTACTTCAGCCGCAATCTTTGTATCATAATCCGTTGTATCAAACCTGGTTATATAGTCAACTCCACATTTGCCTTCCTTTAAGCTTTTAAAGAATTCATCTTTACCAATACCAATAGGGGAAATTATCCCTACTCCTGTTATAACTACTCTTCTCTTGTTCAAGCGCTTCCTCTCCTTAAATAAAATTATATATAATCATTGATATAAATTGTGATAATTCTATACATTCTATCATCGCAGCCATCCTCGGGTCGGACCAATTATGCAGGGCTGTCTGCTTGATATAATGTAAGAATTTTAGCTCAATTTATTTAATTACTGATTTTTAAAAAAAAATGCCCCGCTTTACGGGACATCTTTTATTTATTGTTTTTTATGTAATCAACTACATCGCCAACACTTGCGAGCTTTTCTGCTTCCTCATCAGGTATTTCTATATCAAACTCCTCTTCGAGCGCCATTAAAAGCTCCACTATATCAAGTGAATCGGCACCCAAATCATCAATGAAGGAAGACTCCAATAAAACCTCTTCCGCGTCTACTCCAAGCTGCTCCGCTACTTTCTCCTGAACCTTCTCAAAAATCATTAAGTTCACCTCCCTTCAGGATTTTATATTATGATAATATTACATAACCATACCACCGTCAATATTAATTATTTGGCCTGTGATATAGTCAGAATATTCCGACGCTAAAAACAGTACTGCTTTAGCTACATCTTCCGGCTTTCCTGTACGCATTAATGGAATATTATTAGCGAACTCCTCTTTTACCTTTTCAGGCAGCTTTGAGGTCATATCAGTCTCTATAAAGCCGGGGGCAACTGCATTTACATTTATGCCCCTCTTGGCCAATTCCTTAGCCATAGATTTAGTAAAACCAATGATTCCTGCTTTAGCTGCTGCATAGTTGGATTGACCCGCGTTTCCAGTTATGCCAACCACAGAGGAAACATTTATTATTTTACCCGACTTTTGCTTAATCATTACCTTAGCTATCGATTTTGTGCATATAAATGCACCTTTGAGATTTGTATTAATCACATCATCGAAATCTTGCTCTGTCATGCGGATTATCAGGTTATCCCTTGTAATCCCGGCATTATTTACTAATATATCTATGCTGCCGTATGCGTTTAATACTTCATTCACTAAATTTTCTACCTCAGCGCCTTTGGAAACATCAGCCTTTACAGCCATCCCCGACACACCCATTGCCTCTATTTCCTTGACAACTGATTCTGCGGACTCCCGGCTGGAGGTGTAGTTGACCACTACATTTGCTCCCTTTGAGGCAAGCATAAGAGAAATTGACTTGCCTATACCTCTTGATCCCCCTGTCACTACAGCGGTTTTTCCCTTTAATTGCATTATAATCTCTCCCTTATGCTAACTATAGTATTTTCCAAGGACTCCATATCCTCGACATTATAAACATAAAGGCTCTTATCAATTTTCTTTACAAAACCTGAAAGCGTCTTCCCTGGTCCCACTTCGATAAAGGTATCCACTCCCATGTCCATCATGTGTTTTATGCTATCTTCCCAAAGAACCGAATTGCTGACTTGTTCAACGAGGCATTTTTTTATTTCATATTTGTTCATTATTACCTGAGCATTTACATTTGAAACAACAGGCAATTCATTATCAGATATATCAACCTTTTCAAGCTCCAAGGCCAACCGATCCCCGGCAGGCTTCAAGAGGCTTGAATGGAAGGGTGCGCTAACAGGAAGCATTATCGCTCTTTTTGCGCCTTTTTCCTTTAATATTGTGCAGGCATGTTCTACAGCTTTTGTATGTCCGGCTATGACAATCTGTCCGGGGCAATTGAAATTAGCTGCTTCCACAACACCAAATCCACTTGCCATCTTCAAGCATTCCATTACAGATTCCCTCTCCATGCCCATAATAGCCGCCATTGTGCCTTCTCCGGCAGGAACTGCCTCCTGCATGTATTTGCCTCTCTTTTTTACTAATGCAACTGCATCTACAAAGCTTATTGCTTTAGATGCTACCAGTGCTGAGTATTCACCGAGGCTCAAACCGGCTGTTACTTCAGGCTCTATACCTTTCAGTTTCAGTACCTCCAGCAGGGCTATACTGGCAGTAAGTATAGATGGCTGTGTGTTTTCCGTCTTTTTTAGTTCTTCTTCATCTCCCTCGAAGCAGAGCTTTTTCATGTCTATGCCCAGCCTATCACTAGCGAGATTAAATATCTTCATTGCTTCACTATAATTTTCAGCAATTTCCTTTCCCATACCCGGGTATTGAGCTCCCTGTCCGGGGAAAATGCAAGCTATTTTTGACATTCTACTCCTCCTTTGCCAGTGTTCCTACTGTGTCTAAAACTTTGAGAGCTTCCTTCACAATATCTTCTATGATATCTTTTGCTGGCTTGATTTGCGTTACCAGACCGCTTATCTGACCAGCCATCACAGAGCCATAGTTAGCATCTCCATCCACAACTGCAGCCTTTAGACGCCCTACCCCAAGCTTTTCATATTCATCAGCACTTCCATTTGCCTTTTCAAGCTTTTCAAATTCTCTTGCCAGCTTATTCTTCAAAATCCTTACCGGATGACCTGTTACGCGCCCTGTTACTATGGTTCCTCTGTCACCAGCCTTAATTATCGCCAGTTTATAGTTCTCATGAGCTGTACACTCTGCTGCACACACAAAGATAGTACCCATCTGCACGCCTTGAGCACCAAGAGCAAGTGCAGATATCAATCCTCTTCCGTCAGCTATTCCTCCTGCCGCAATAACAGGTATATTTACTGCATCCACCACCTGTGGCACCAATGCCATAGTGGTAAGCTCTCCTACATGGCCTCCGGACTCCGTTCCCTCAGCAATTACTGCATCAACGCCCTCCTGCTCCATTTTCTTGGCAAGAGATACCGCCGGAACAACCGGAATTATCTTTGTACCAATTTCCTTAAACCGAGCTATATATTTCCCCGGATTTCCTGCACCTGTTGTTATGACTGGTACTCTCTCCTCGTAAACTGCATCTATAACTTCCTCTACGAAAGGTGACAAGAGCATTATATTCACACCAAAGGGCTTATCAGTCAGTTTCTTTGCCTTTTTTATCTCGCTTCTCACATATTCTCCAGGTGCGTTCCCAGCACCTATTATTCCCAGTCCTCCTGCATTAGATACTGCCGCAGCAAGCTCTGCCGTGGCAACCCAAGCCATTCCGCCCTGCAGTATCGGATACTTTATTCCAAGTACATCACATATTGAAGTCTTAAACATTTGTCTACCTCCCGATACCTTTCCATTTTAATACAGCAGCTCCCCAGGTCAAGCCTCCTCCGAAGGCTACAAGAACGGTAATATCACCATCCTTTAAGCATCCGTTCCTGTTTGCTTCATCCAAGGCTATTGCCACTGAAGCAGAGGACATGTTTCCGTATTTGTCTATATTAATATGTACCTTTTCAGTTGATATTTTCAATCTTCTGACTGCTGCATCTATTATTCTGATATTCGCTTGATGAGGAATCAGATAATCAATATCTTCCTTGTTCAAACCGCATTTAGCTAAAGCTTTCTCAGCGGCTTCGCCCATTATTTTTACAGCGAACTTAAATACTTCGCTGCCGTCCATTTTTATATAATGAAGTCCGCTTTGGACACTCTCTACTGTAGCCGGAATCCTTGATCCTCCTGCCGGTTGGTGAAGGAGGTGTCCTCCTCTTCCATCTGCTCCTATATAAGTAGATAAAATGCCATAATCATCCTCTACCTCTGATATCACTGCTGCACCTGCACCATCTCCAAAAATAACACAGGTGTTTCTATCGGTAAAATCAGCTATTTTTGTAAGAGTCTCTGCCCCTATAACCAATACGTGCTTGTAATATCCTGTCTTAATAAAGTTTTCTGCAACTGAAAGTCCATACAAAAAGCCGCTGCATGCTGCCTCCAAGTCAAAAGCCGCTGCATTCACCGCTCCTATATTCTTCTGCACTATGCAGGCAGTTGAAGGAAATGCCATATCCGGAGTAACTGTAGCTACAATAATAAGGTCAATGTCCTCAGGCTTCAGGTTCGCGTTTTCCAAAGCCCTTAATGCAGCAGTTGTAGAAAGATCAGAAGTAGCTGTATTCTCGTCAGATACTCTTCGTTCACATATTCCTGTTCGTGACCTTATCCATTCATCGTTTGTATCAACGATTTGTTCCATCTCTTGGTTTGTCATTACCCTATCCGGCAGACAGCTTCCTGTACCGATTATACCTGCCATTTTAAGCTTGTTCATCAGTGTTCTCAACTCCTAATTCACTAATTTCGCTCATGATTGTATCAACACACTTGTTATCATAGAGCATCTTTGCCTGTCTTATTGCGTTCTTTACTGCATTGGCATCTGAACTTCCATGTGCTTTGATCATAATTCCGTTAATACCCAAAAACGGAGCCCCACCAACTTCGGTATAATCAAACTGCTTCTTGAAATTTCTTAAGCTGCTCTTTAACAGCATCGCTCCCAATTGTGTCTTGAAGCTTTTTGTGAACTCATTCTTTAACTGCTTGAATATTGTCATGGCAACACCTTCAGTGGTCTTTAAAAGTACATTCCCTGCAAAGCCGTCACAAACGCATACATCACATACTCCGGTTATTATATCCCTGGCTTCAACATTTCCTACAAAATTGACTGAAGTATTTTTTATAAGTTCAAAGCTTGCCTTTGTAAGTTCATTCCCTTTGGAGGATTCGGTCCCAACATTTAGTAGTCCTACTCTTGGATTTTTTATTCCCATTACCTTTTCCATATATATTGAGCCCATTATAGCGAATTGCTGCAAGTTTCTGGGCTTGCAATCCATATTTCCACCCACATCTATGACCATGCAGCTGCCTTTAACAGTTGGTATGAGAGGTGAAAGTGCAGGCCTGTCTATACCTTTTATTCTTCCTACCTTAAGAAGCGCCCCTGCCAAAAATGCTCCTGTGCTTCCTGCAGACACAAAGGCATCGCAATGGCCATCCTTTACCAGCTTAAGCCCCACTACCAGTGAGGAATTCTTTTTATGTTTAATTGCATTGACCGGAGCTTCATCAAAATTGATTATTTCTGAAGCTTCAATAATATTAATCTTAGGATTATGTTTATCTTCTTCACTAATATATTTTAGTATCTCATCCTTCAAACCCACAAGATACAACTCTGCACCATATTCCCTCAGCGCAAGAATAGAGCCTTCCACTATCGCCCTTGGTGCATTATCTCCACCCATAACATCAATAGCAACCCTCATATTCAAACCTCCAATGCATAATACATAAAAGATACTTTTGTGTGATTATGTTACCTCTATTTACTGAAGGATACAAGGATAAACTTCCCTCTGAACACTTCAGCCTGTTTTACCTTTATGAACACCCAGACGAAATATTTATTGCCCCGGGTTCTTACGACTTCAGCTTTTGCAATTAGCTTATCGCCAGCAAATACTGGGCTTTTGTATTTAATATTTGCTACCCCTATAAGAGCAACACTGGAATCAATAACAGCGATAGCCAGTGACTCAGCCTGGGCAAATATGTACTGTCCCTTAACTACATTTGTCCTTTCGAAAGCGAATACATTATCAGTTTCCAGAATGGAAATCCCGCTGACACCAAGGTTCAAATCCACCAGTTCTCCCATAATCTCTTTTCCTTGAAGAGACTTGACCTTGGAATAGTTATCCTCCGCAACGCTTTTTATTCTCTCCCTAAGCTCCGGTATTCCCAACTCAAGCCTGTCGAGCCTTATAGTTTGTATGCTTACGTTGAAGCTTTCTGCGAGCTCTTCATCAGTAAGAAATGGGTCTATCTTTATTCTATCCAATAGACTCGCCAGTCTTTCCTTTTTGCTTACGCTTTTCTGCTTCATTTTCAAGCCTCCAAAACCAAAATAGTCCTTAGTATCTGGTACTAATATTAATATATAATACTTAGCACCAATTATGCAAGTGTTTTGCAAAAAAAATAAATAGTTCCCCCATTACAAAACTTTGCACTGAGGAAACCATCAATCAAATCTTCTTAATTATTCTTTAACTTTTATAACTACTCTATTCTTGTAGTAGCCGCAGGATTTGCACACCCTGTGAGGAAGCTTCGGTTCATGACACTGTGGACATGCAACCAGTCCCGGTAAAGCCAACTTCCAGTTAGCTCTTCTCTTATCTCTTCTTGCTTGTGAGTGTCTTCTCTTCGGTAAACCCAATATAAACACCTCCTTACTTTCTGTCGAGCAGCTTGCTTAAAGCTTGCATTCTTGGATCAATTTTTTCGTTTTTGCATTGGCAGTCGCTATTGTTCTTATTTTCTCCGCATATCGGACACAGTCCTTTGCAGTCTTTGTTACAAAGTGGTTTCATGGCAAGCTCGGATGCTATATCACCCATAACAAGATCTGTGATGTCCACCTTGTCACCCTTGAAGGTATAATAGTCTTCCTCATTGTCCTTGGCTTCTTTGACAAAAACATAGCTGGAATCTACTTGAACCTCTTCCTTGAAGCTTTCAAGGCATCTGGAACATGTCCTCTCCACTTGAGTTGTAATTCTGAGATCCACATTTATCTTGCCTTCATAATTAACTGCACTGCCTTTTACTGCAACCGGCGAAACGATATTTAATCTCTCACCGCAGAATTCAATAGTGCTATCATCAAGATGGTCAGTTATGTCAAATTCCTCTGTGACGCCTTCGGATCTAGAAATCTTGGTAAAATTAAGTTCCATTAAGCACACCTCTATGTAATTAACAAATTTTATTATACAAATCAATATATGTTTTGTCAAGCAAAAACACTTCATACCTGCGTATATTTAGTATTAACACCGAGTTGTTTATTTAAACAAAAAAGGTGCGGTCCCAGCTAGGACAGCACCTTTTCCTAATACTGCTATTATTTTACATCTACGAAAGTGAGGTCTGGGTCTGCACCAACCATGGAACGTTTAAAGTTGACCATCCTGTCTGACTCCAAACCTGCATTAGCTGCCCAGTGAAGCGGAACAACTATCATGTCTTCAAGAACAATTTTTTCTGCCTCAAACATCTTTTGCTGTCTTACTTTTTCATCAGTAGCTGATTTTGCTTCCTTAATCAAAGCGTCATATTTCGGATTTGTATAGTCTGAACGGTTGAAGCCGCCGCCTGTGATCCATATATCAAGATAAGTCATTGGATCATCAAAATCAGGGAACCAGTTGGCGTAAACCATTTCATAATCCCTATCCTTGACAGCCTGCAGCCTCTGCTTTGAAGGAACGTTTATAAGTTCTATCTTTATACCGAGATTTTTAAGAATCATATCCTGTAAAGCTTCACAATACTTCCTGGCATCAGCTGTATCTGCTCCTAAAAGCTTTATTGTTGGAAATTTGTCTGCTGTCAAATTAAGCTCTTTAAGAGCCAAATCAAAGTATTTCTTTGCTTCTGCAGAATCAAACTTTGCCGGCAGTGCATTCAATGAATTCTCCTCATCAAACTTGTCATTCAAGCCCATTATGTTATTAGGTACATATCGAGATGCTGCTGTACCCCTCTTAAACACAGCTTTCATCAAACTATCCCTGTCGATAGCATAAGATATGGCTTTTCTGAAGTTAGTATTTCCTAATATTTGGCCATTAGTCTTGCTGCTATAGTTGAACTGCACAAAATACAAGCCGCCGTTAGGATTCATTTTAGCTTTTCCATTCTGGATATAAGTATCTAACAAATCAGCAGGTATGGAGCTGAAATCCAAATCTCCTGCTTCAAACATATTAACGGCTGTCTTGAGATCTGAAACTATTGGACACTCAATGGTATCCATTTTAATATTATCTTTATCCCAGAAATTAGGATTCTTTGCAAGTGTTACACTTTCCTCATGCTTCCATTCCTTAACAATGTATGGTCCGTTATAAACCATCTTGTCCGGTTCAGATGAATATGCCTGACCAAATTTTGCTACCATATCCTCCCTTGTAGGAAGGTAGCTTACAAAGCCAAGCAATCTCAGGAAATATCCGGTTGGGCTTTCAAGAGTTATTACCAAAGTCTTATCATCAACCGCTTTTACACCGACCTGGGATTTGTCTGTAATCTCTCCACTGTAGAATTTTGCGGCGTTTTTAATATAGAAGCCCATAACTTCAGCATAATCTGCAGCTGTTTTGGGATCTAAAAGCCTCAATATTGAGTATTCAAAATCCTTAGCTTTAACAGGTACTCCATCGCTCCATTTTGAATCTCTCAGGTGGAAGGTATATGTAAGTCCATCAGGTGATATTTCCCACTTTTCAGCTGCACCAGGTATTACTTTGCCGTCATAAACTCTTACAAGTCCTTCAAGCACATGTCCTGCTACGAAGAAAGAATATAAGTCTGTGGCAATCTGTGGGTCAATGTTCGGTGGTTCTGACTCCATAAGAATGTTGATAGACTTTTCAGCTGCTGCCGGAGCTGCTGCACCATCTCCCTGAACAGGCGCTTTAGGAGCACATGCGGACAGCAGTGTGCTTAATGTTAGCAATAACGCAAGGCAAATCATTAATGACTTCTTTTTCATAAATCTGCTTCCCCCTTATTTTATATATTAGGCTTTATTAAGCCTTTAAGAACATTATAAATTTAATAAAAATAAAATCCAATAGAAAATAGAACTATTTTCGACTGGATTTCGAATACGTAATTAAGTAAACAAAGCAGTAGCCATTAAAGCTTATATACTTTTATATTACTAATAGTATTCGTTGCTAAAGAAAATATCCCTGCTGGTATTATCAAAATTTACAAACTTTTTTTATTAAGTCAAAGCACCAAAGGAAGTATTGCTTTATATCCAGTAGATATTTAATTTTTGGCAATAGGCTATAGGCAATGGGCAATAGGTTCAAGCATTTCTTCGATGTAATTTTCTCCTCGAACCTAAATTATAGATAATTTCTATCCGCTACCGAGGTTGCGAGCCTTCTGAATACAGTGAACAGCTTAAAGGCTTCAATGTAATCGCTGCACTCATACGCAGTCGTCCTTTCATCCACTCTGACAACCCCGGGCACATAAGTACACAGTTCTGCCATTACAGCTGTATTCCACGCAAATTCCATGCGTATAGGAGGTTTTGACTTGTAGAGATACCCATACTTTTCAATGTTCTCAGTGACCATCCTTGCAGCCTCAGAAAGCTTCTTTCTAACTTTGTCAACCGGCTCGCAGAGTGCTGAATATCTGCCAATACTCTTCTTTACTGCTACCGTCTCAATAGTAGGAAAGGATTTCCTTACCTGTGCCATTGTGACATCATCACCGCTTACCATTAGTACAGGCACATTAAAGTACCCTGCTACCTCAGCGTTTATTTCAGACTCTCCCACTGGAACGCCATTGATTTTCAATTCCCGAAGAGTTGTAGGGCTGTAAGTATGGTCCATAATTGCCATAGGAGTGCCGAATCGCGAGTGATAGCCAAGCAATATGACACCGCTGTATGTATCATCCATACCACCCATCATTGAAAGCATCTTATCCTGGCCGCAGCATAGCAGAAAATCTCCTTTTAAAAGCTCAATTGGTATATTCAGCTCATTGCCGTGAGAGTCGCCTATAACGGCTAATCCACCTGCTTGGTTGATGCCTTCTATTACAGCATTGGCTTCCCCTGCCATAAGCCTCCTTGCTTCGCTGTAGAAAGCATTTTCAACAGCTCCTACCTGAATGGTACTAACAATACCGCCTATACCTTCCAAATCTACTGAAACGTAAATTTTCTTCATCCCTATGCCTCCTTGTTTATTTATTAAACATTCCAAATATTGTACATGTACCGGTCTGACCTTTATCAAGATCCTCCCTGTACAATTTACTGTCTTTATTAAAGCTGTTTATGAGCGTATACCCTTCTCTGCCAGTTGCATGTATATAATTGTCGTCTCCAATATAAACCGCTACATGACCAGGGAAAAAAACCAGGTCTCCCGGTTTTGCTTCCTCTCTCTTTATAGCCTTCAAATATTCCTGCTGTGGACCCCCATCTCTCGGAAGCAGGTAGCCATTCATCATATAAGCCATGGCAGCCAATCCGGAGCAATCAATCCCAAAATGGCTTTTCCCACCCCACCTGTATTGGGTGTCAAGGTAATCCATAGCTATGCTTACAATTCTGCTGCGCAGCTTCTCTTCATCATCTACTGTAGACAGCTTCTCTATATAATTGGCAAAACCGGTTCTTATCCAACCCCAGCTTCCGTCTGCAAGGCCTATCTTTTCCCACTTATTCTCATAAACTCCGGTATACCTTATCAGGCAGCCCCTTACCAGAGTAGCTGCAATTCTACTGCCGTATTTGGGTTCAGTCATGACATCCGCTGTCAGTCTCCAAATTGCATAATTCTCGTTCTGCCATTTAGAAGCTGCGGCGTCATCAATAATCAAATCATTTTTATTCACATACCCATAATAATCATATAATGTCTTAACTTTATACCATGGGTCATACTTCCTTTCAACTATCTCCAGCACCATTCCATGAAGTACTTCATCCGCCAGTTCGCTGTTCAAATCCGGCAGCAGATTAAGTGATGCTACATTTTTCAATACTACAGCTCTTTCCATACTGAGTCCTCCTCTTACTTTAATCCATTGATGCCCAGTCCATAGCTTTCAGGTATCACATGCCTGCTCCCTGTTACCTTAACACCACCGTCGATAGGATCCTCAGCCATCAAATCTACTGCATCAAGATCCGCTCTTGTTATATTAAGCTTGCCGCAGGCCAGATGCGCTGCTGCTGTAATTCCTATCTTGCTCTCAATCATGCTTCCAAGCATACATTCCACACCACAGCTTTCAGCCATAGCATTTATCTTAAGTGCATTATGCAGCCCTCCGCATTTCATGAGCTTAATATTCAAAATATCAGCTGCTCTAAGCTTAAGTATGCTGAACCCGTCCTCAGGTGAGAACAGTGACTCATCTGCCATAATAGGAGTATCCACATTATCTGTCACATACTTCAAACCTTCAAAATCATGGGCTTTAACAGGCTGCTCCACAAGCTCAATATTCATTCCCATATCTTCGAGCTTCCTGATTGTCCTTACGGCTTCCTTTGCAAACCAGCCCTGGTTCGCATCAAGACGAAGCTTTACATTATTACCTATCGCCTCTCTGATTCTTTTTATCCTGATAATGTCAAGCTCGCTGTCTACGCCTACCTTTGTTTTCAAAGTTGTATATCCTCTTTTTATATAGTCTACAGCATCTTGAGCCATTTCTTCAGGTGAGTTTACACTAACTGTAATATCCGATTCAATTTCCTTCCTTGCTCCTCCGAAGAGCTTATACAGCGGTATTTTGAAATGCTTTCCGTATAAATCATATAAGGCCATATCAATGGCGGCTTTTGCGCTGGTGTTTCTAAAAATAGAGCTATGAAGCTTCTTCATCAATGTATCAAACTCTTCTATATCTATCCCTATTATTGCCGGGCCAATAAAATTTTCAATTGCACCTCTTATCGAATCCAAAGTATCCCCTGTTATAACTGCCGTTGGAGCCGCACCCCCAAAACCTACCTGTCCGTCATCGCTGTGTATCTTGACAATTATACTCTCTGATATACTTGTTTGTCTCAGTGCAGTTTTAAAGGGCTTCTTCAATGGAGTAGTAATCATCATTGTCTCAATATGTTTTATTTTCATTCTATTCCTCCTAACTTATATATATGGTCAAATACTACTTTAGATATCTGTGCTATATATTTTCTCCCGGTGATATTGTCCTTAAGGCCTGTTGCGAATATTCCCAAGACGTAATCGCAGTTGGTTGTGTAGATTATTCCTACATCGTGGTTGATTCCATCCAGTTCACCGGTCTTATGTGCAACTCTTATATCAACAGGCAGGTCTCTTATCATATAATCCCTGCCAATCACAGTGCTCATAATCTTCAGCATCTGGCTGCAAGCTTCTGGTGTCAGGATCTCATTTTTGTAAAGCTTCTCAACAAGCTTCACCAGATCCCTTGGTATTGTTAGGTTTTGCCTGCCTTTCCCAGCAGCTTCAAAATCCATCATCTTTCTTTGAAGTACTGTGCCTTCAAGTCCTATTTCCACCCCTGTGTTATTGATGTTCTCCATCCCAAGCAATTCAATAAGCACATTGGTCGCTGTATTGTCACTGATAGTCATCATCAGGACTATCATATCCTTCAATGTAAATTGAACAGTACTCATTTCGGTAATTAAGCTGAATTCTACCTTCTCATTATCACTAACATTTATTTTTCTGTCCAAATCCAGCCCGCCTAGCATAATCCTTTTGAAAGCTTCAACCATTATCAGTATTTTTATTGTACTTGCTGATGGAACTTGCCTGTCGGCAGCCTTCTCAAAGTAAACTCTTCCGTTTCTCAGATCTTTTAGAATTACGGAGAATTCTCCTTCCATGGAGCTTAATAAATCCGTTATAACTTTTTCAATCATTCAGAATCTCTCCCTCCTGTTCCGTTATCAAAAATAAAAAGGCAGAAAGGTATACCCTTTCTGCCGAATTTCATTTACGTATCAGGGAGAATTATTTGGATAACCTCTATCTCCGCTAATAAATGACGCAGCATACAAAAGCTTTTGAACTACGGCAGAACATAATCTCTGCCATGAGTGTCAGTTTTTGTAATTGTAATTATATATATATACGCTCTATTCTATAAAAATCCTCCATTGGCGGCAAAATATTTTTGTTTGTACACATAGCTGTTTTATGTTATTTTAATGATGATAAAACAATTTTGTTTATAGCGGAGGATTAGTATGATCTACCCTGAAGATACATTATATATAATCGGTAATTCCAAATCCCAGATGAACAACCCAATTACACAAATGTACGGTCAATTTTTCATCGGTTTCATTGTAGAAAACGAAAGCGGCAATATTATAGACGTTGAATGCAACGCCATAATCACCCTTACAAACAATATATTGAAAGACATCTTAATTAAGGAAAACATGGCCACTGATTATGCCACAGTCAAAGCCCGGGTTACCAGGCGTTATCTTGGCTCCTCACAAAAAGCCATTTTAGTGGCCTTTAAGGATGCGCAGAAGAAATACCTGGACTTTAAAAGAGGTAAGCCTGTCGAGCTATAAATGTCACTTTCTTATTGACCTGCCCAAATGATGATTCATTATTTCTCCATCTTTTAAGGCAACTCTGCCACCCAGAACGACATATTCTATCCCAGCTGGAGGAATTGCCGGATTTTCAAAGGTAGCTTTGTCTTCAATTTCTTCCGGCCTGAATACTACAATATCTGCAGCACTTCCAACACTCAGCTCTCCTCCTGGTATGCCAAAGCGTTCAGCTGTCATCCAGGTCATCTTGCTTATGGCTTCTTGAAGGCTCATAAGTCTCCCTTTTCTGACATATTCAGAAAGAACTCTTGGAAAAGTACCTGCAGCGCGGGGATGTCCTTCTCCGCAGTGCATGAAACCGTCACTGCCGATAAGTACCCCCGGATGAGCGAGAGCTTTTAAAATCTCCGACTCTTTCATAACATGTCCTATTGTTAAGGTATCCGGGGCTTCAGCTCTTAGTTTTTCAAACAATCCCTTTGTACATCTGCTGCCCCTATACGGGCCCTCTGCTATCTCAATACTCTCATAGGAAGTGCCATAACGCTCCAGAAATCCATCATCATATGTTGTTTCGCCTATGCAGGTGCTGAAAGCAGAGTATGGATAACAGTCGGCATAAACATCAAGTCCTCGTGACCTGTGGTAATCAATGAATGCTAATACTTCGTCCATTTGCCCATAACCTCCCATGCTTCCAATATGGGAAATCTGCACTGGTATTCCGAACCTGTCAGCTATATCCATAATTTCGGCTATAGATGGTATAACCACTGAAGCATCATCTCTGATATGTGCGGCTATTACCTTCCTGCTTTCCACTGCAGCTTCTGATATAATATGGAGTTCGCGCCTGTCTATGCCCGGAATGTAGCGTATCCCGAAGGATATGCCAATGCAGCCGCAGTTAAGCCAATTCTCCGCCAACTCCTTCATGGCATATGCATCCTCAATACCGACAGCCCGATATTTATCAGCTGCTTTTACCCTTTGCCTGAGTGTATTGTGAGGAACCAGTAAAGCCAGATTGATTGGCAGCCCCAATCGGTCTGCGGCATCCAAGTATTCACCGGGATCTTCCGGACCTGAACCGCAATTTCCGCCAATTGCTGTTGTCACTCCCATTCTCAACATACATTCAAATATCCCAGTATCAAAGCTGTCTCTTACATTATCATAGTCTCCTTCATGCATGTGAGCATCTATAAAGCCTGGAGCCGTCACCATACCATCCGCATCAATAGTGACATCGGCAGAAAGTCTTTTTTGCGTGATTTCTGCTACTTTTCCGTTATTAACTGCAATATTCAGCTTTGAATAAACTTTGTTTTTAGGGTCAATCACCAAGCTATTATTTATAGCAAGCTCCATTTTGACAACCTCCCTTTACAAAAGAATCAGTTCTCATAAAGGCGTTTAATTAAAGCATTTCGTACTTTATCAGATCCTCATATGTTTCTCTTCTTACAATAACTTTTGACTTTCCTTTGTTGACCATGACCAATGCCGGTCTCCTCAGCCTGTTATAATTGCTGGACATGGAATAGTTATAGGCCCCAGTGCCGTATACAGCCAGAATATCACCGGCTTCCAGTATCGGAGTCTTAAGATTCCTGATAAGAATATCCCCTGACTCGCAGCATTTCCCAGCTATAGTCACTGTATCAGTGCAGGATTCATTTACCTTGTTGGCCACTGATGCCTTGTATACAGCCTTATAGAGAGCATGTCTCGGGTTATCCGCCATTCCGCCATCTACACTTACGTATTTTCTTATTCCTTTTATATCTTTTATTGCGCCTATGGTATACAGTGTTATACCTGATTCGCCAACGATCCACCGTCCCGGTTCTATGATAATCCTTGGTCTCTTTAAGTTCTTAATAGAGCATTGCTCTTCTATAGTCTTCATCGTCACTTCAATGAAATCTACTATATCAACAGGTTTGTCCTGATCATGATCATAAACTCCAAAGCCGCCTCCCATATTCAGCTCTTCAATCTCCACACCAAGCTCCTGCTTGATTTGCAGTGCGAGAGTTGTCATAACCTTAACCGCTTCTCTGTATGCATCAACGCGGTAAATATTAGAGCCGATATGGCAGTGGATACCTGCAAAATGAATATTGGGGCACTTAAGTACCTCTTTTACTGCATTCAAAGCTACGTCATCATTAATTGAAAAGCCGAATTTAGAATCTATCTGACCTGTAGAAATATATTCGTGGGTATGTCCAGATACTCCCGGCGTAATGCGAAGCAGCGCCTTAATCTTCTTGCCGCTCTCATGAGCTAGCTCTTGAATAATGGCAATCTCATGATCATTGTCTATAACAAAACAGCCAATATTATTGTCAATAGCCAGCTTAATCTCATCAGGAGTTTTGTTGTTACCGTGAAAATAAATTTTTTCTGCAGGAAAACCGGCTTTTATAGCAGTGTACAATTCTCCACCAGACACCACATCAATACCCATTCCTTCTTCGCCTATAATCTTGTAAATGGCCAGATTGCTCATGGCTTTACTTGCGTACAATGCTTGCGTATCAGTATATTTATCCGTAAAATGCTCTTTTATCCTTTTGCACCTTTTTCGTATTTCGCTTTCACTTATAACATAAAGGGGCGTGCCATATTCCTTAGCCAGCTCAACAGCATCGCAGCCGTCAAAAACCAGATGCCCTTTTTCATTTTTTTCAATACATCCTTTTGAATCCATAGGAATCCCTCTTCTCATAGTACTGCACCCGTTTCAACATATTGGGTAGCGTATTTATTATAATTACATTAGCTCCTGCCTATACCTTCTGGTCTCTCTATTTTGGGTGAATCAGGGTGCTGCAGCCAGCAAGCTGCATTGTGTCCCATTCCGCATTCAGTCATTTCAGGCTGCATCATATAGCATACTTTCATTGCATACTTGCACCTGGCTGCAAAACCGCAGCCTTTTGGCGGCGAAAACAAATCAGGAGGTGTGCCTGTTATAGGTATAAGCTCCTCTTTGCTGCCCGAATCAAGCCTCGGTACTGACTTTAAAAGTCCCCAGGTATACGGGTGCTTGGGGTTATAGAATATGTCATCTATATTTCCTGCTTCCACAACCTTTCCTGCATACATGACTATTACCCTCTCGGCAATGTCGGCAACAACGCCTAAGTCATGTGTTATCAAGATTATGGAGGTATCTATCTTTTTCTTAAGCTCTTTCATCAAATCCAGTATCTGCGCTTGGATGGTAACATCAAGTGCAGTAGTAGGCTCGTCAGCTATCAATAGCTTTGGATTGCATGCTAGAGCTATTGCAATCATCGCTCTCTGCCGCATACCTCCGCTGAACTCATGGGGGTATTGATTTATCCTGCTCTCTGGGTTTGGTATGCCAACCAGCTTAAGCATTTCAACAGCTTTTTCCAATGCCTGTTTCTTCGATACTTTCTGATGCTGCATAACACCCTCAGCAATTTGTCTTCCCACCAGCATAGTCGGCGATAAAGAAGTCATAGGATCCTGGAATATCATCCCTATTTCCGAGCCCCTTATTGCTTCCATCTGCCTTCTAGTATAATTAGTTATGTCCTTCCCATTAAATATAATATTCCCTTTTTTGAACCTTCCTGGCGGCATAGGTATAAGCTTCATTACCGATTTTGCAGTTACGCTTTTGCCGCAGCCGGATTCTCCTACTATTGCAATTGCCTCAGCCTTGTACAAATCAAAGGTAACACCGCGTACCGCTTGGACTTCTCCTGCATATGTGTCAAAGGATACGTGCAAATCCTTGACTTCCAAAATCTTATTATTTTCCATTCTCTGCACCCCCCTACTTTCTAAGCCTTGGATCCAAAGCGTCTCTCAAACCATCCCCAAGAAGGTTAAGAGAAAGCATGGTCAAACTGATAAAAACAGCAGGTATAAAAAGTTCAAAGGGATATATTTCAAATACCTGAGCTCCTGTATTTGCCAGCTGCCCCCAGCTTGCAAGCGGCGGCCTTACACCTATGCCTATAAAGCTTAAAAATGCTTCATAAAATATCGCATTAGGTACTGCCATAGTCAAGGTAACTATTATAACTCCAAGTGTGTTTGGAATAAGATGTCTAAAAACCAATCTTTTAGAGCTTGCACCCAAGGTCTTGGCAGCAAGCACAAATTCCTGCTCTTTAAGTTGAAGCACCTGCCCTCTCACCAGTCTTGCCATTCTCAGCCAGCCGGTGATTGCAAAAGCTATGATTATGGGCATAATACCTGAGCCAACGACTACCATGATAAGTATTATGAATATTAGTTCTGGAATTGAAATCATTATGTCTACAAATCTCATGATAATCATATCAGCTTTGCCGCCCAAATAACCGGATACCCCGCCTACAATTATACCGACTAAGGATTCTATACCCGCTGCCGCAAGGCCTATGAACAGGGATACCCTTGCGCCCATCCAGACTCTTGCCCATAAGTCTCTTCCCAAGGAATCAGTGCCAAACCAGTGTACTTTGTCAGGTGACTGGTTCAAAAGCTCCAGGTTGGTTGAATTATATGTGAACTTCACCATATATGGTCCGATTACTGCCATTAAAGTGAAAACTGTCAATATTACAATCCCTGCCATTGCTATTTTGTTTTTCTTAAGTCTTCTCCATGCATCCTGCCAGTAAGTCATGCTTGGTCTGTTAATTGTCTCACTGTATTCCTCGTTGATACCCATATGGGTGAATAATTCCTTATTTATCTCAATCACTGCCATCCCTCCCCTATCTTGTAGCCCTTATTCTAGGGTCAACAAACCCATATATTATATCAACAATAAAGTTTAGTATTATGACAAAAGCTCCATAGAAAATCGTCAGCCCCAATACAAGCGTATAGTCCAGGCTCTGAATGCCGTTTACGTAGTGCTTCCCCAGACCCGGTATTGCAAAGATTTGTTCAATAACAAAGGTACCAGTGATTAGAGCTGCAGCAATAGGTCCCAGTACAGTAATAACCGGCAGTATTGCATTTCTTATCTGATGCTTCCAAACAATCTTATATACCGGAAGCCCCTTTGCTTCTGCAGTTAATATATAATCCTGTCCTGTAACCTCCAGCATGCTTGCCCTCATCAGCCGTGCAATCAACGCCAGCGTACTAAGTGCCAATGCAAAGGAAGGAAGTATTGTGTATTCGAATCCCTTCCATTGAGCAACAGGAAGCCAATTGAGCTTTATTGCAAAAACATACTGCAGCAATCCTCCAATAATAAAGCTTGGTACCGATACACCAATAACCGCAACAATCATACTCCCGTAATCCCAAGCCTTGTTATGGTTTAGCGCAGAAATAATACCAAGTAGAATACCTATTGGAATAGCAATCATTAATGCTCTTATACCCAGCTCTGCAGAATTTGGAAATGCATTAATTATAACCTGATTAACAGTCCTGTTCTTGAACTTCAGGGAGTAGCCCATATCGCCCTGCAGCAGATTCTTTATGTACTTGGCATATTGCACATATATTGGTTTATCCAGCCCATAGTATTTCATCATACTTTCCTTGATCTGTGGGGTGGTCTTTTCTGATGTGAAGGGATCGCCAGGTAAAACTCTGATTAGGAAGAATACAATTGTCGTCAATACCCAAATAGTAATAAGTGAAATAATGAACCTCTTTAAAATATACCTCAGCAAAAACAACACCTCCCGAAATAATAAATGTCCATCCCTTGTAATTTAGCATTACTTCCCAGGAAGCACCGAAGCTGAGGTCTTACCGGGCAGTATAATAAAAAAAGCAAAAAGGACAAGCCTTTCTGCCGAATTTCATTTACGAAAAATAAATGACGCAGCATACTGACAATTTCAAATCATCATAACAGAAATATCCCTGTCATGTGTGTTCCAAATTTCAGTACATTGATAGTTATAATGGTATTGAAAACTTATATATAAATATACGCCAACTTTTTAAGAAATCCTTCAAGAGCAGCAAATTTTTTTCTGATCAATTCAAAAAATATATTCTTCGAAAATATAGGCTTATTATATTTATATACGAATTTCTTTAGTTTAGAAAAGCAAAAAGCAGGTTTCCCTGCTTTTTGCTTTATTTTCCTTTATAACGAGTAGGAAAGTATAAATTTCATTAGTGTTCCACTTTCCGTAAACGAGTTTCAAGAAAGGCTTCCTTAACCGTTAAAATGCTTCAATATAAGCCTTTCTTATTTGTTTATAATCTTTTTTGTATCTCTTGCAATCATAAGCTCCTCATTTGTCGGTACAAGAAGTACTTTTACCTTTGAACCGGCTTTTGACAAGTCTACTTCCTTGCCTCTTACTTTATTCTTCGCTTCATCAAGTTCTATTCCAAGAAAACTCATATCCTTGCATACTGCACTTCTTATAAAGTCTGAATTTTCACCCAGGCCAGCTGTAAATATGATTGCATCTGCACCATTCATTATTGCAGCATATGCACCTATATACTTCTTGACCTTATGAACGTATACATCAAGAGCCAGCTTCGCCTTTTCGTTGCCATTATCCGCAGCTTCTTCCACATCTCTGAAATCGCTGCTTACACCGGATATGCCCAATACACCGGACTTCTTATTTAGCATATCATCAACCTTTGCAACGCTCATGTTTTCTTTTTCTGACAGATATTTTATTATTGCAGGGTCAATATCTCCTGACCTTGTTCCCATTGCAAGACCTTCAAGAGGTGTAAAACCCATGCTGGTCTCTACAGATTTGCCATACTTTACTGCTGCAATGCTAGCACCATTGCCCAGATGGCAGGTTATAAGCTTCAGCTGCTCTAGAGGTTTGCCAAGCATTTCTGCTGCTTTTTCCGAAACATATTTGTGGGATGTTCCGTGGAAGCCATATCTTCTAATTTTATACTTTTCATAGAATTCATAAGGTATAGCATATATGTATGCTTCCTTTGGCATAGTCTGATGGAAGGCTGTATCAAATACTCCCACCATAGGAACATTAGGCATTATATGCCTGCATGCTTCGATACCTATGATATTCGGTGGATTGTGCAATGGAGCTATTTCTATACACTCTTTCAGTGCACCCATTACATCTTCATCCAACATTACTGAATAAGCGAACTTCTCTCCTGCATGAACTACTCTATGTCCTACTGCAGCTACCTCTCCCATATCCTTTATAACACCATAGTTCTTATCTGTTAAAGCATCTACAAGTGTCTGCAGAGCCTCTTTGTGTGTTGGCATAGGTCTTTCTATTGTTATTTTGTCAGAATCCTTAGGTTGGTGCTTTAGAACCGAACCCTCAATTCCTATCCTTTCTGCCAGACCCTTTGCAATAACTTCTTCGTTTTTCATATCAATCAATTGATACTTCAACGATGAGCTGCCGCAATTAATAACCAGAATTTTCATTTAATATGTACCTCCCCGAAAAATAATATGTCCAGTAACCTTTTCTATATAAATAACATTTTTCCTGCTTTTTTTTGCAAAATAATTAACAAAGTATAGTATTCCCTCGAATGAAATCTTAATTATACATATGACTGTGCAAAATATGGTAAAATAGGATGTGAGGTTTCGGGGTTCCGAGGTTTCGGGATTCCGAGGTTGCGAGGTGTTAATGATGAAAACTGTAGGAATAATCTCTGAATACAATCCCTTCCATAATGGTCACAAATACCACCTTCAGGCTGCAAAGGAAGCCTGCGGTGCAGACTATGCCGTCTGCATCATGAGCGGCAGCTTTGTACAAAGGGGAGAGCCTGCCATATTTGACAAATGGTCAAGAGCGCGGATGGCTGTTATGAATGGAGCAGACCTTGTTATTGAGCTGCCCGTGGTGTATGCCTGTCAGCCTGCAGAAATATTTGCTTTAGGCGCAGTAAAGATATTGAACTCCATGGGAGTTATTGATTATATCTGCTTTGGCAGTGAGCTGGGGGATACTGATGCACTCCATGAGTTGGCAAAGCTGCTCCACAATGAACCGGACGCTTTTAAAAAGCTTCTCAAAGCTCAGCTGGATCAAGGTCTCTCATATCCTAAAGCAATATCAAATGCCCTGTCTTCTTATATGGGAGCCGAAGAACAATCAAATACCGATGATATATTGAGAAATCCCAATAATGTATTGGGGATAGAGTATATCAAAGCTCTGATGGCTTTGAGAAGCCGAATAGAACCTGTCGCTGTAAAACGCATTGCAAGCGAACATAATGATACAGGCATTACTGGTAATATTGCAAGTGCTACAGCAGTCAGAAATGAAATAAAAGAGAAGGGCATCTCAGAAAAGGTCAGACTGTCAGTGCCCCAAAATTCAATAGATATAATTGAAGCCAATATTACGTCAAACAGACACCCACTGTACCTGAATGACTTTTCCGATCTATTGCTTTACAGACTCAGGATGATTGAAGAAGCAGAGCTAAGGAAATACCTTAATGTCAGAGAGGGCATTGAATATAGGCTGAAGAAGTATGCACAGACCAGCTCCAACTGTGAAGAATTAATCGAAGCAGTCAGCACAAAGCGTTATACCAGAACATATATACAGCGGCTTCTCTGTCATCTGCTCCTTGATATGCAAAAGAATGACATAGCACTCTTTAAAGATCTGAATTGTCCTTCTTACATAAGAGTGCTTGCTTTTAATGAAAATGGAACTCGTCTAATAAAAGAGATGAAAGACCTATCCACCTATCCGGTTATTACGAAGGTGGCGGATTTCAAATGCCAAGATGAACGGATCACAAGAATGTTCGCTTATGATATATTATCTACTAACATTTACAATCTTGCATATAGAACCCCCGCTTATAAAAAGGGCTCGGAGGATTATCTCACTTCTCCGTATTATTATAAGGGGTAAAGGCCGCCTACCATTCATAATCCCATACTCCACTAAATATAAATATATAGACCATAATATTAATATTTAGAGGTATGTCATGAACAGGAATAATATCTCCACCTTTGTATATTCCATTATTTTCTGCCTTATTGTAGTCTGCATAATCGCATATCCCAGCGAGGCTTTCTCTGCCGCATCTGACGGCCTTAAGCTATGGTTCAATGTAGTCTGCCCTGCTCTTCTCCCGTTCTTTATCTGCGTTGAAATACTAATCGGCTTGGGGATAGTGAGCTTTTTCGGTTCCGCCTTCAAGCCGCTCATGCGACCTGTATTCAAGGTTCCCGGTGAAGGCTCCTTCGGTTTTTTTATGAGCATGTCCTCCGGATATCCTGTTGGTGCCAAGATTACCGCCAAGCTTCGTCAGGAAATGCTTTGTACACCTATTGAGGGGCAAAGGCTTTTGAGTCTATGCAGCACCTCAGGTCCACTTTTCATAATCGGTGCTGTTGCTGCCGGCATTATGAACAACCCCGCCCTTGGCTTCTTTCTTGCAGTTTCGCACTACTTATCAGCAGTAACAATAGGATTTCTAATGAGATATTATGGAAAAGACAAGGCAAACAATAGAAATGACCGTATATCTAATCCGATAGCAGATATGCTGAATTACAGACAGAAGGATGGACGTACTATTGGGGTGCTTATGGGAGACGCAGTAAAAAACGGAGTAAATCTTATACTTATGATTGGCGGGTTTATCATTTTCTTCTCTGTAATAACAAGCATGTTGAAAATATCAGGCTTTTTAAGCTTCTTTTCTATTATGCTGTCAAAGGCAATCCCTTTCGATACTGTTACCCCTGATATTATATCCAGCTTCCTTATAGGCTTCATGGAGGTCACAAATGGGGCCAAGGCATGCTCGGCACTACAAGTACCACTGATATATAAAACTATCATGGTAAGCTTTATGATAGGTTTTGGAGGGCTCTCTGTCAATGCTCAGGTAATGAGCATAGTTGCTGAAACAGATTTAAAATTCGGTATCTATTTTATTTTTAAAATAGTACAGGGTATTATAGCTGCGCTTTACTCATTTATTCTCTTTGCATGGTTTTCTAATCTTCAGGTTTTCAATCTGTATGAGACAGCTAATGCCGGTATGTGGGATACTGTCACAAATTCTAGCTGGATTAATGTTTTTATTGAATCTTCCATTAACATGCTGTTTATATTTGCCTTTATGCTGGTGGTTTTCATTATCAAAAACAAAAAAAGGCTTTTACATCAAAGCCTCTCCAGGTAAATCAATTCGTTCGATATTCCAGCTTAACTCTTGTGGTTCTTAAGCTCGTCTCTATTGCTTCTTATAGTTTCTATAACGCCTGCTGCATGCTTTTCAAGCTCTGCCAGCAGCTCATCTGCATAAGCTTTGGAGCCAAGCCTTATTTTTTTAGCATCAATTTGAGCAGCTATTATTAATTCCTTAGCTTGTTCACTTGCCTTTTTCATTATATCGCTTTCGTCAATGAGCTCCTGAATCTTCCTGTCTGCTTCTCTCCTAAGGATTTCCGCCTCTTTCTCAGCTTCTGCAAGAACCTTTTGGCGTTCGTCCTTAATTTTTAACATCTTTTCTTCGCTTTCCCGTCTTAGGGCTTCTGCCTCTTTCTTTGCTTCAATAAGGATCTTCTGTCTTTCTTCCTTAATCCACTGTGCCTGCTTTATCTCGTCAGGCAGCTTAATTCTTATATCCCTGATAATTTCAAGCAATTCTTCCCTATTTATCATAGTCTTACTTGACAAAGGCAGGTTCGGCGCCTTTTCCAAAATATCCTCAAGTGCGTCAAGTAGCAACATAACCTCCATAATACCAACCTCCCATATATTTCGCGAAAAACATTTTACATTAATAATTCAAGTTTCGCGTAAATGTTTCCTTGATTTTCATTGAATTCGCACTATACCCGATGTAATTCCCTAAGTGCGTTCAATATAGGTTAAATCTTTTTGTATATTTCTTCTTCTATCATTTCTGGTACCAAGCCTCTTATGCAGCCCCCAAGCCGTGCCACTTCCTTTACCAGGCTGGAGCTTAAATATGAGTATTTGCTGCTTGTCATCATAAATACTGTTTCTATCTCCGGATTCAGTTTTTTATTCATAAGAGCCATCTGAAGTTCGTATTCAAAATCCGAAACAGCTCTTAAGCCCTTTACAATTGCATTGGCATTCTTGCTCTTGGCATATTCTATCAACAGTCCTGAAAAACTGTCAATTTCAAGATTTTCAATGGAGCTGCAGGTTTTTTTTATTATTTCCACTCTTTCTTCCACCGAAAAAAGTGGTTTTTTATTTGGATTATTCGACACTGCAACTATAACCTTGTCAAAAAGCTTCGCTGATCTTTGGATTATATCAATATGCCCATTGGTAGCAGGATCAAAGCTTCCAGGGCAAATTGCAATTTTCAAGCTTACTCCTCCTTCTGCTGCGTTTGCATATTAATTGCATAGAACGATAGTGTTGTATTCCCATATTTCTTACTGCAGTACATATTTAGCTTGCCCAGGCTTGATGGCATCTCATCCCTTGAATCATGCTCTACAATAATCGAACCAGCTTGCGCAAGTATATTATGCTTATCTATCTCCTCTAAAGCATTCTGCGCCAATCCGACGCTATACGGAGGATCAATGAATATTATGTCAAACTTCTTATTGTGCATGTAAAGCTTGCTTATTCCTGTGGAATAGTCCGTATTGAAGACTTCCACGTTATCATTTATATTTAAGTGCTCCAGGTTTCCCTTCAGCACCTTTATGCTTTTTATGTCAGTATCTATAAAGACCACATGCCCTGCTCCGCGGCTCAACGCTTCTATACCTATGCCCCCGGTGCCTCCGAACAAATCCAGAAAAACACTGTCAATTACAGTATCCCCAAGTATATTAAACAAGGATCCTTTGACTTTATCCGAGGTAGGTCTTATATCCATTCCCTCTATGCGGTCAAGTCGTCTTCCTCTAAACTCTCCTGCAATAACTCGCAAAGGACTAACCTCCTTTTTTCCAATTACATTTTAACATAAATACTATTATTATACAAAAATATATTTATATTTTATCGAATTTTGGAGTTTTTAGCAATGTCTCCGCTCCAATATCCAATCTAGTATCAAAACAGCTAGGCTGGATATCTGCCTAATACAATATTAGAATTTTAGTGTGATTTGTGTGAATAAAAAAAATCATATTGAACACCATATATCTTAGGGATGTTAGTTAATTGTGGGTTTGAGACTTTGTCTCACATTCAACTATATTTCCCCATAGAGCTCTTCCTTCAATTTCTCCTCTCCCGATACTGGTGTCAATCGCTTTAGCATTAGGCTAATATGTGTATTGTCACCAGTATTTTTTATTAGTTTTAAAAAAAGGGCGTTGACCTTGTCGGCCAACGCCTTTTATTGCCTTATCTTCTTCCTGACATGCTTCTTTCTGCTGTTTCAATCATTCTTCTTACCATTTCTCCGCCAACCTTGCCGCACTCCCAGGATGTTTTATCTCCATTATAGCCAGTAAGATCTGTTCCTAATTCAGTTGCAATCTGATCCCTGAAAGTCCTTAAAGCAGCTTTTGCCTCTGGTACCAGATTCCTGTTTGATGAACCTGATGTAGTATTTCTTTGCATATGTAGCACCTCCTGTTTGTTTTTGCTTAGTATAAACCACATTGGTCCAATCAATTTAAGTCCTGTATGCATGATGCAATAAAAGGATTTTATGTGATTTATGTACTATTAATTTACTCTATTTGTGATTTTTTAAACTCTGTAATTTATGTTAACGAAGGAAAAAATGTAACACAAATCCTAACATATGCAAAGGCTGTTTTCAAATACCTCGCACCTTGAACCCCGTACCAATTAATCTAATTCAAGGTTATCTCATCCAATATTTTCTGGAACCTGTTGTCCAGTATGGCTTTCATCCTCTTGTATTCATCATCTGAAAGCTTATCCTTTTCATATATGTATTCTACCGCATTTCTAGAAAGCTTAAGAAGTTCAACATCACGGAATATATCAGCCAGCTTAAAGCCAGGCAGTCCATGCTGTCTTTGCCCTAATATTTCACCGCTTCCCCTAAACTCAAGGTCTTTTTCAGCTACCTCAAACCCATTTTCAGTTTTCGTCATGTACTTAAGTCGTTCCCGTGCTGCCTCACTTTTGGTATCAGATATTAGTATGCAGTAAGACTGGTGCCCGCCTCTGCCTACCCTGCCCCTCAACTGATGCAGCTGCGCCATGCCGAATCGGTCGGCATCCTCTATCACCATTATGGTTGCATTGGGGATATTCACTCCTACTTCTATTACTGTAGTAGAAACAAGTATTTGTGTCTCCTTTTCCCTGAAGCTTCCCATTACCTCATTCTTTTCATCAGCCTTCATTTTTCCATGAAGCAGACCCACTCTATAATTCTTAAAAAACTTTTCTTTTATCTCCTCGCTGTATTCCACAGCTGAGTTTAGCTCCAGCTTCTCAGATTCCTCTACAAGGGGGCATACGAAATATGCTTGCCTTCCAGAATCAAGCTCCTTTTTGACAAAATTCATAAGCCTTTCCTTCTTGGCAGAATCTATGAAAAATGTGTCCACCTTTTTTCTTCCCGGAGGCATTTCATCAATAATCGATACATCAAGGTCTCCATATACAATAAGCGATAGTGTCCTTGGTATTGGAGTCGCCGTCATTACCAGCATATCAGGGTTGTCTCCCTTTGTGGAAAGCACCGCCCTTTGCCTTACTCCGAACCTGTGCTGTTCATCGGTTATGACAAGCCCAAGCTTTTTGAAACTCACACTATTTTGTATGAGCGCATGAGTACCTACCACTATGTCTATATCTCCCAACTGCAAAGCAGTCAACACGCTTTCTTTTTCCTTTGCATTCATGCTTCCCTTAAGAAGTCCGATGGTTATGCCAGTATCCTTGAAAAGCTGGGCAAGAGTCAGCATGTGCTGCTCAGCAAGGATTTCAGTAGGTACCATCATTATACCCTGATATCCGCTCCTTACACATTTGAAGAGCGCAAGAGCGGCAACTGCTGTCTTTCCTGACCCTACATCACCCTGTACCAGCCTGTTCATGACATTTGAACTTTCCATATCCTTGCTCACTTCTTCAAATACCCTCAGCTGCGCTGAAGTAAGCTTGAAAGGCAGCTTTGAAATAAACTGCTGTATTTCATCTGTTTTATCAAAGCTTATTCCTGTCTTCCCCTCGTTGCTAATCTTTTTTATATGTATCAGGCCGGACTGCAGCATAAAGAACTCTTCAAAAATAAGTCTTCTTCGTGCCATCTCCAGCTTATCTAGAGTTTCGGGGAAATGGATGTTATTAATACAGAAGTTTATTTCAGCCATCCCATACTTTTTCCGGAGCTCCTCGGGAAATACATCTGTAAGCTTTTCATTTATTTGCTGCAATGAAGAATATAATGCTTTCCTGATGTCCTTCTGAGACAGGCCTTCTGTAAGTGAATAGTATGGAGCTATCCTCATCAGATTTACACTGCCCCCGACCGTCACCCTCTCATATTCCGGTGTTTCCATGACCAAGTCCTTGCCTATACGTTTGACTTTACCGTGAAGCAGGACTTCGTCGCCCTCTTTAAAGGTATTTTTGACGTACCTGTTGTTAAACCACACCACATTCAACTTTCCTGTGTCATCAAATACCGAAAGCTTTGTAATTATAATCCCGCTCTTTGCCCTGCCTTCCTGAGCCTTCCCTGAAGTTTTCACTCTGACTGTATAGCTTTCCTCAGGCTGCAAATCCTTAATATTTGTCGTCTGGCTCTTATCCTTATATCCTCTTGGGTAGTATTCAAGCAAATCCTCTATAGTGTTTAGGCCAAGCTTATTGAAAAGCTTGGCCTTTACTGGTCCTATTCCCTTTATATTTTTTATGGAAACGTCCAAATAACTCATTTGTAAACCTCGAAATTTTATTCTACTGAGAGTATATAGTAGTACAGCGGCTGCCCGCCGAAGTGCAGCTCTATTTCGCAGTCCTTATAATACTCACCGATTTCTTCTGCCAGTTTCTGCGCTTCCTCTTCAGCCACATCATTGCCATAATATATCGATATCAATGATGAATCTTCATCAATCATTTCTTTTAGTATTTTTTTACTTACTTCCAGAGTGTCTTTGCCTACGCCTTTTATTTTTCCTTCGACCATGCCAAGTATATTGCCTTCTTCTATGTTTATGCCATCATAGTTGGAATTCCTTACTGCGTAGGTTACAAGTCCAGACCGAACACTTGATATGGCTTTTTCAATCTTCTTGGTGTTTTCCTCAATACTCTTGTCATAGTCAAGTGCCATAAGTGCAGATATTCCCTGTGGAATGGTCTTTGTAGGAGCAACCACAACGTTTTTCTCTGCCAGGGACTTGGCTTGGTTGGCAGCAAGTATGATATTGCTATTGTTAGGGAATATGTATACCGTCTCTGCATTTACTTTATTCACACTGTTCAATATATCCTCAGTACTTGGGTTCATGGTTTGTCCACCCTCTATTATCTCACTTGCTCCCAAGTCCTTGAATATGTCTGAAATCCCATCTCCCATTGCAACGGTTACTGCCCCATACTTTTCCTTAGTTTCAGGAGCTTCCTTGATTACTTCTCTTGAGGCTTTATATTCCTCTTCTTTAAACAGCAGCTCTCTGTGCTGCTCCCTCATATTATCAATCTTTATCTTTGAAAGCTCACCGTAGACTAGTGCCAGCTCCAACACCTTACCTGGGTTGTTGGTATGTATGTGCACCTTTAAGAGATTTTCATCCCCTGCTACTACCAATGAATCTCCAAGAGGTGCAACCTCGTCTCTATACGCTTCCAGATTGACATCTTTGCCTTTTATAAAGAACTCAGTGCAATATCCAAAATTTATTTCCTCTGCTTTAAATACCGGCCTTATTGCTTCGTAATCCTTCTGTTCTATTTCAGCAATCTGCTTCAATTCAAGCAGTTCGCCTGTTTTCAATGCATGATACATGCCTTCAAAAATATATATAAGTCCTTTTCCTCCTGCATCAACTACCCCTGCATTCTTTAGTACAGGAAGCAACTCAGGAGTTTTGTCCAGTACTTGGTTTGCCTTGCTTATGATTTCAGCCAAAAATAATTCTGTATCCTTGAAATTGTCGGAAATCTTCACAGCATGCTCCGCAGTCTCTCGAATAACTGTGAGTATAGTACCCTCAGTGGGTTTCATTATTGCTTTGTAGGCAGTGTTGGAGCCTTCCATAAGTGCGTTTGCCAGAGCTTTTGAATCTACACTGCTTTGATTTTTTAAAGCCTTTGCAAAGCCTCTCCAAATCTGTGAAAGTATGACTCCGGAATTTCCCCTCGCGCCCATCAACGATCCGTTGGAAACAGCATCAGCTATCGTGTGGACTTCATTGTCCTTAGCTGTTTTAACTTCCCTTACAGCAGACTGCATTGTAAGAGACATATTCGTACCTGTATCACCATCAGGTACAGGAAATACATTTAAGGCATTTACAGGTCCTTTATTATTTTCCAGATTGTTTGCACCGGATATTATCATATTCTTAAGTTGCATACCATCAATATTTTGTGTTGACAAGATCTGAACCTCCCTATTCAAATTCGAGCCGACGAATTTGCGCGCCGATTTTGGTCACGCCTGCGTGACAATTACCTTTACAAAATCGTGTGCATCCGCGGTCGGTTTATCATATTAAGCAGAGTATTCTGCGCGATATGATAACCTATACTCTGACGCCCTGTACATTGATATTGACTTTCTTTACCTTAAGACCAGTCAGATTTTCCACAGTATATTTTACCTTACTGATTATGTTATCTGCAACAGTTGATATTTTCGTACCAAATTCCACAACTATATATAAATCTATGCTTATTTCTTCACCTTCTGCAGCAACTTTCACGCCCTTAGCAAGGTTGTCTCTTTTCAGAAGCTCAACCAAACCGTCTTTTGCATTCTTACTGGCCATTCCGACCAATCCGTAGCATTCAGTAGTTGCAAGTCCCGAAATGCTAGCCAAAACATCTTCCGATATATTGATCTCACCATACTGAGTTCTGTATTTGGCAGACATGCGATCTCCTCCCGCTTTTTATTTATAACGCACAGGAAAGTATAGATTTCATTAATTTACCACTTTCCGTAAGTGCATTTTATAAAAGGCTCCCTTAATTTATTATTTGAAGCCTTTTATATATTTTATATTATATGTTTATATAGTTCAACAAATAATATAATAAACATTAGATATCCATACGTTTTGCGAAAAAAAACATGTGCTTTTCATTAAGATTTCACAGTATAATCAATGTATATACATTGATGCTTTCAATATAGTAAATAATACTATAAATTAGGTAGTAAAGTAAAGTACTAAAGGACTTGTCCGAATATGATTCATACTTTGAATTTAAAATATAAAATGGTTTTCACAAAATGTATGGTTGCCATTTATATAACATTATGTTAAAATATTATTGTTTTTATGAAATTAAAAATACTATAAAAATGCTTGAAAATAAATGACAGAACGAATTATACTAAGGTTAAATTTGTCATGTGTAATTTGAGGCTCATTTCCGAAGGAGGTGTATTTCATGGCAAGGCATTGCGAAGTTTGCGAAAAAGGTATGATTACTGGAAACAAGGTAAGTCACTCTAACAGACATACTCGTAGAATCTGGCTGCCGAACATCAGGACTGTGAGAGCTATTGTAAACGGCACTCCACAGAAATTGCATGTATGCACTAGGTGCTTAAGATCAGGTAAAGTACAGAGAGCGGTGTAATTAAAGGCGCGGAAACGCGCTTTTTATCTTTTTTGTATTACCATCTAATGAGAAACGCTCCAATGCATATTAGGCATATTGCCGAAAACATCACCCATCCAATTGTTGGGACCATAACAGCAAAGAGTATTCCCAAGCCTATGCAGAAAGCTAAAAATCCAATCAGTCTTTTCTTTCTCAAAAAACTCATAAAGCAACCTCCCCCCTATATGCTATATAAAGAAACAGTTGTACAGCAGGTATCCAATCATTGCGATAGCTGCCACAACTACAAAATACCATAGGAACATAGGTATGAACCTGGAAATCAGGAAAACAGAAAGAATGATACATAAGCAGCCAGCATATCTCTTATAAGTATATCTCATCATTAATCCCCCTAGCTTTGCTTTCGCAAAACATACATTAATCAGCCCAAAAACGAATAAAACCCTACACTATATAATACTAATGTAGAGTCATAATTGACACAGAAATATATATATTTTTGCTTATATGTCATCCTGAACAAAGTGAAGGATCTTCGACCCTTGTGGAATACTTGAGAGCTCTTGATGGGTCATCCTCACAGGTATAAGATTCTTCGTAAACTCAGAATGACTCAGGCGTAGCGCTGACGCTATTTTCTTATCATTCACGGAAAGATAACTGGTAACTAATCTAATCTTCAGACTTGATGACTAATAAATACCCCTTCTTTATGCTTACCTCCACTGTATTGTCTTCGAAGTAGTTGCTCACTCCATATGGATCACCCAGCTCCATTTCCGCATCCTTCAACTCATAATGGGCTCCTCTTGTGCATATACCCTCTACTTTTTCAGTAAAAGGTATAAGAGAGAAAAAGTCTCCTTTTTTGCCCTCTAAGGAAATCGAATCCCTTATCATGTTTATATGGTTTTTATTATCCATCATGCTGATTGGGATGTTTCTTTCGATGCCAAGCTTTAAGAGGGAAATATTCGCTATCATATGGTCAATCCTACTCCCGGTCGCTCCCAAAAGAACTATTTCTGTTGAGAAAGTAAGAGCAAATTCTACACATAAATGGGTATCTGTCTTATCCTTGTCCTGTGGGAACTGTATAACCTCTACTCCCTTTTTTTTATAATATTCAATATACTGGGCTGCGGAGGAATCCATATCTCCCATTATTACGTCAGGAGTAAGCTTCATATTTATTGCATGCCTTGTACCGCCATCTGCGCAGATAATACGATCCGCAGACTGCACAATATCATGACAGAAGTTGTAATCGTATATTTCACCACTGCTTATGATAACAGTCTTCATGTTTATCTACTGCCTGCTTCCTTCATCATTTTTATCGCTGCAGGTATATCCTTGGAATTGAAAACTGCTGACCCCGCGACTATTACATTCGCTCCGCTCTCCACAACCCTGCCAACATTGTCCTGACCTACTCCTCCATCAACCTGCAAATCAACCTTAAGTCCTTTGCTATCTATGAGATTTCTTACTCTTGAAATCTTCTCGTAAGAAGAATTTATGAATTTTTGCCCTCCAAAGCCGGGATTTACGCTCATAATTAAAACCATATCCAAATCGTCAAGCACGTACTCCAAAGCATTGATAGGTGTGGCTGGATTAAATGCAACTCCTGCTTTTTTACCCTCACCCTTTATCATTTGTATCAGTCTATGAAGATGATTGGTTGCTTCTGCATGCACCGTTATGATATCAGCACCACTGGCTGCAAAATCCTTGATATAAAGCTCAGGGTTCTCTATCATCAAATGTACATCAAATATAAGGCGGCTCTTAGTCCTTAGGCTTTTAACCACAGCCGGGCCAATAGTAATATTCGGAACAAAATGCCCGTCCATAACATCCACATGAAGCCAATCAGCCCCTGCTTCCTCAACTATCCCAACATCTCTCTCCAGGTTCGCAAAGTCTGCTGCCAGAATGGATGGTGCTAGCTTAATCATTTAATACCTCCTGATCTTCTTCAATTCATTTAATAGCGATATATAGAAATCATATCTAATTTTATTTATTCTGCCTTCCTCTACTGCATCCTTTACCCCGCATCGAGGCTCTTTATCATGTACGCAGTTAAGAAAATAGCAATTCTTGAAATCCTCAAATTCGGGGAAGCAGCCTTCCAGCTTAGAAAGCTCCAATTCACCTATTTCGAAAGAAGTGAAGCCCGGAGTATCTGCTACCATACCTCCCTTTTCAAGCTTAATAAGCTCCGCATGTCTGGTGGTATGTGTGCCCCTGTCAATCTTCTTGCTCAAATCACCGGTCTTAAGCGCCAGCCCTGGTTGTATACTGTTTAAGAGTGATGACTTACCAGCTCCGGATGGGCCTGCAAAAACCGAAATCTTATCCTTAAGCATTTCTTCCAGCTGCTCTATTCCTGTACCTGTTTTAACACTTGTTGTGATTACCTTATATGGAACGCTTTCCAGCATTTTTACTACTTCCAGATAGTTCTTTTCTTCATCCATGTCAATTTTATTAATGCATACCACAAGATTCAGCTTCTTATATTCTGAGTATACGAGAAACTTCTGCATAAGCGTCATGTTGATATCCGGCTTTTTAGCTGCAAATACAATAATCACCTGATCAATATTGGCAACTGTAGGTCTTATTAGCTGATTTTTCCTCTCAGAAATACCAAGTATATAGCCTTGAAGACTGTTAGGGTCACCCTCAATCTCAACATGGTCTCCTATTAGTGGTGTTATTTTCTCATTTCTGAATCTACCTCTGGCACGGCACTCATATATTCCATCGACTGTATCTACATAGTAGAAGCCTCCGATGCCTTTTATTATAACACCCTTCTGCATGTTTTCCCTACTTTCAATCGTATTCTTTAGAAGCTGTGAGCCTTACTTTTATACAGGCTGTCATTAATATAAATCTCAAAAGTGACTTCACCCTCTCCACTTATCGGAATCTCCAGCTGTTTTTCGGAGGATTTGTGAATACTCTCATATATTCTGCTGCTTATTTCGTTCTGCACCTTATAAACAGTAACCTTCATGCTTTCAAGATTCTGCGGCAGAGGAAATATAAGCTTTGTATTAGTTCCGCTCGTCTCCTGCTTTAGGCTGTTCACTACAAAATCCACAACACTTTTTCTAGTAACATCGCTGCCGGGCTTTATACTCTGTTCCAATACCGCGTCTGCAGGATATTCACTGCTGCTTCCAGGAGTAATATTTCCTAAAATAAGATCTTTAACAATAAGATCAGTCTTAACCTCTTCAATTCCTAGTCCAACGTAAGTTGGCATTACAAATTTCTCAGGTCCTATGCTTATTGCATATTCTATTGTTGTGCCCTCTTCCACGCTGATGCCTGCTGCTATACTCTGTCTTATAACAAACCCGTTGGGGTATTCGTCGTATTCCTGTTCAAATTTGCCTTCTGCAAGACCTTCCCCTTCCAGTATCATTTTAACTTTATCATAGCTTTCGCCTACTAAATTGGGTACGACAACCTTTCTGGGACCTTTACTCACAACGACCCTTACAGGGTTGGTTATTTTGTTCTTTTCGTTGGGTTTAGGATTCTGACTGATTATTTTGCCTTCAGCGATCTCCTTGTTGAATACCCGCTCAGTTACTTCAAGTATAAGGGTTGAAGCTCCAAGCTTCTCCTTTGCTTCATTCTCATTTATGCCAATAAGATCAGGCACTTCCACTTCCTTTACGGCAAAGAGACTATTTACAAACAGTACTCCTCCGCCTACCAGCAAGGCTAGCAGCAGTCCACCGACAATAGCCGCTATTAGAAATCCTATATTTCTCTTTTTCTTTTTGACAGGGTTTTCACTGCCTCCCTGGATTGTGGGTATTGCATCTACAGAATAATCATCAATAACCAGCTTTCCCTCTTTAACTTCTGCCCTGCTGCTTGCTTCTTCCTGTGTCTCAGATGCAACATCCATGTCTATAATCTTTATAGGTTCAAGCACCCTGGTATTCTCATCAGTAAACTTGTTTTTCTTCACAAAATCCCCATTGGGCATAACCAGAGATTGTCTCAGATCATTAATAATTTCTGAAGCACTATTGTACCTCCTGGAAACTTCTTTTTCCATACACTTTAATATTATAGCCTCTATGGCTCTTGGTATTCTTGAGTTGATTTTCGAAGGAGGCAAAGGCTCCTCCTGTATATGCTTCAATGCGACAGCAATAGGAGAATCACCTTCAAAGGGCAATCTCCCGGTAAGCATTTCATACATTACAACTCCAAGGGAATATATATCTGACTTTTCATCGGTATAGCCGCCCCTTGCCTGTTCAGGTGCAAAATAGTGCACAGAGCCGATTACATTGCCGGTATTTGTTATTGTACTTGAAGACACAGCTCTGGCAATACCAAAATCCGTCACTTTTACCGAGTTATCTTCTCTTATTAATATATTGTGAGATTTTATATCCCTATGCACTATATGATTTTTATGAGCATGGTCCAATGCATAGCATATCTGAATTGCAATATTTGTAGCATATTCAACGCCTAGAGTTCCCTTGCTCTTGATAAGCTCTTTAAGGGTCTGCCCTTTGATGTACTCCATGACTATATAGTAGTTGCTGTTTTCAGTTCCTACATCATATATTCCTACTATGTTCGGATGAGAAAGACTGGCTGCTGATTGAGCCTCTCTTCTGAATTTCTTAACGAACTCCTCATCCTCTGTAAACTCTGACCTCAGTACTTTTATCGCCACAAATCTATTCAACAGCCTGCATTTGGCCTTATATACCAATGCCATTCCGCCGCCACCGATTTTTTCCATTACTTCATATCTATCTCCCAATACTCTACCTACCATAATAGTCACCTCCTTTACACATCTGGATAACCACTGCTGTAATATTGTCAAAACCGCCGCTTTCCTTAGCTTTGCTGACTAGAAGCTCGCAGGCTTCATTCAAATCAGAGGCGTTCGCTATTGCATTAACCATTTCCTCTTCATGCACCGCATTTGACAACCCATCAGTACAAATTAAAATAAAATCCCCATCCTGCATGTCGCACTGGCTTATATCAGGCTCCAGGGTGTATTCCGTTCCCAGTGCCCTTGTAATGACATTCTTCTGTGGGTGATTGTTCGCTTCCTCAGGCTTTATAGTGCCCGCTTTAATAAGCTCCGCAACTAGTGAATGGTCCTCCGTAAGCCTTGATATAACCTTCTCTCTAATAAGATACACCCTGCTGTCTCCTACATGTCCAATATAGAGTCTGCGGTCTTTCGCAAGCACCATTGACAGTGTAGTACCCATACCCAGGCAGTTGCTTCTAACTATTGAAGTCTTGTAGACCTTATCATTGGCATGCAATATTGCATTCCTTATCAAGTCTTGGATTTCTCTATCGCCAAGCTTAAGCGTTTCAATACTATTTTTTATAAAAGCGGCTATTTCCTGCACCGCCATGGAACTGGCAACTTCTCCGGCATTATGGCCGCCCATGCCATCAGCAACAATATGCAAATATGAATTTTCGATACCTTGAAGCTTCTCACACAAAAAGCTGTCCTCATTTATCTTTCTAACCAGACCTATGTCTGTCTTGCCGACTGACCTCATCAAATCACCTCTAAATATATACTTCAAAAGCATATCATTCTGCAAAATATTTCGACATAATATGAAAAAACCCTCTAAGAAATTTTATATTTGTTTCGCGTTTCGGGTTTCGCGTTACGCGATTTAAGAAAATTCTTCGAAGCATGTACGGGCGAACAGTGTTCGCCCCTACCTTATTCATATCTCATATCTAATGCTCCCGCACATACTTCTGTCTGAGCTGACCGCAGGCTGCATCTATTTCGCTGCCAAGCTCACGTCTTATGGTCGTCTCAACTCCGAAGCCCTCTAGAGCATTCTTAAAGGCATTTATCTTTTCTTTAGACGCTTTTACAAACTCTTTTCCTTCCACCTTGTTTACAGGAATAAGATTGACATGGCAAAGCATTCCTTTTAGCAGTGTCCCCAAATCATGAGCATCTTTAGAACTGTCATTGACGTCTTTTATCAAGGCATATTCGAAAGTCACTCTCTTATTTGTTACTTTGATATAATATCTGCAGGCTTCCATGAGCTTTTCAATGTTATATTTATTGTTCACAGGCATTATTTTACTTCTTTTTTCTTCATCGGCTGCATGCAGTGATATTGCAAGAGTGCATTGCAGGTTTTGATCCGCAAAATCGAGTATTTTGGGGACTATGCCCGAGGTTGACAGTGTAATGTGCCTCTGTCCTACATTCAGTCCTTTGCTGTGGTTTATCATCTTAATAAACTTCATAACCTGTTCATAGTTGTCAAAAGGCTCTCCAGTACCCATTAGCACGATATTTCCAATCCTCTCGCCTATATCCCTGGAAACAGCCATTACCTCCTCCAGCATTTCTCCGCTGCTCATTGACCTTACCAGGCCTCCTACAGTCGAAGCGCAGAACTCACAGGACATCCTGCAGCCAATCTGTGTGGATATGCATATGGTTTTACCGTAGCTGTACTCCATAAGCACACACTCCACTGCATTTCCATCCTCCAAGCAAAGCAGGTACTTTCTTGTATTATCTATCTTAGAGTGCTGCATTGCCTCTATCCGTGCCCTTCCTATATAAAAATCCCTTTCAAGAAGCTCAATAATACTCTTGGATAGATTGGTCATATCACCAAAGGAGGCAGTATCCTTGTAAACCCACTCAAAAATCTGTCCTGCCCTGAACTTTGGCAATTTGTTATCTTCAACATAGCTCTCAAGCTCATCATAACTCAAGTCCTTGATATTTCTTTTGTTCTCCATATAATCACTACCTCTTTCTCATTTTGGCAATAAAGAATCCATCAGTGCCGTGGGTATTTGGAAAAAGCTCCAGATAACCCGTATACGCGCTTTCACATACTAAGTTTTCCGGTATTTGTCCTATTATACTTTCCAGCTGAAATTGTTGGCTGCGAGACAAGAATTCTTTCACAACCTCTAAGTTTTCAGTCTTATTTATGGTACAAGTGCTGTAGATGAGTATTCCTTCAGGCTTTACATATTTTGAAGCCATTTCTAGCATTTCCCTCTGCAGCTTAGCTAATTCCCTGAAATCATCCTGCTTCTTTTTCCACCTAAGGTCCGGCTTCCTTCTCATTACTCCCAGACCGCTGCAAGGTGCATCCAAAAGCACTCTGTCAAATTTCTCCAAAGATTCCTCATCCAGCAGCATTGCATTATAAAGCTCCGTCCTCACAATGCCAATACCAAGCCTGCTGCAGCTTTCCTCTATCAGCTTGAGTTTATGAGGATGAACATCTCTTGCCACTATTTCCCCCTGATTCCCCATAAGCTCAGCAATATGAGTTGTCTTGCCTCCAGGCGCGCTGCACATGTCTAGTATCCTTTCACCGGCTTTAGGATCAATAATATGAGCTACTAGCATCGAGCTTTCATCCTGAACCTGATAATAGCCTTTCTTGAAGGAATCCTTGCCTTCAATAGAAGAGGTTCCTCTGATGTGTATCGCTTCAGAATTATAGCTGCCTTCTTGACAGTCAATATTCTCTTCAGAAAGCATCGTCAAAAGCTCTTGTTTGTTTATCTTAAGCCTGTTGCAGCGTATCGTGAAGGGGGGTATTTCATTATTGGACTTTAAGAGGTCCTCAGTGAAATTCACACCAAAATCCTTCACCCATTTTTTAACCATCCACTCAGGGTGGGAGTAAAACACTGACAGGTATTTTATACTTTCCTTTTCCCTATCGGGATACTCCAGCTTCTCCTTATTCCTGCTTATATTCCTCAAAACGCCATTTACAAACTTTACAGTGCCCTCATTCCCACGTTTTCTGGCAAGCTCAGCACTTTCATTGCACACTGCGGAGTCCGGCACTCTATCAAGGAACAGCAGCTGATATATTCCACATCTAATAATATCCTCAATCCATGGCTCAATCTTATTCTTCTTCACAAACTGCGATTTCACCCAGTCTATTCGCGTAAGGTTTCTCAATGTCCCATTTACTATCTCAGTCACCAGAGCTTTGTCAAGCTTCAGAAGACCACTCTTATCCAATTCCTGCTTTATAGCAATATTTGAATAAGCCCCCTCCCTGAGGACCTTATAAACAACTGAAACAGCCGCATCTCTCGCTATGTCAATTTTTTTCATACGTCACGCTCCGATTCATAAAAAGCTACAGATAGTAATATACCTACCTGTAGCTTTAAATATTATAGTTCTAATCTCTTCTGCCTCTTAAAACAAAAAGCCTTATAAGCTGCATGATAGCTGCGAAGGTTGCTGCAACATAAGTAAGGGCTGCAGCTCTTAGAACTTCTCTTGCCGGTCCAATTTCATTGGATGGAACCAGTCCATTGCCTTCCAAAAGAGCGATTGCCCTACTGCTGGCATTGAATTCTACTGGAAGTGTTATAACCTGAAAAGCCACAGCAGCAGAAAAGAGCAGTATTCCAATGTTTATAAGGTCTATCCAGTTGAAAATGAATCCCCCGATTATGAAAAGCCAAGAAGCCTGAGAACCAATGGAAGCTACTGGTGCTATAGCATTTCTGACAATCAGCGGTGCATATCCCTCCAGATGCTGTATAGCATGGCCGCACTCATGGGCTGCTACCCCGACAGAAGCAAGGGAATTGCTGTTATACACATCCTGTGACAATCTTAATACCCTTTTCCTGGGATCATAGTGATCAGACAGTCTTCCTCCCACAAGCTCTACCGGTACATCCTGAAGTCCATTGGCATCCAAAAGCCTTCTGGCTACATCAAATCCGGTATGTCCGTAGCTATTTCTTACCTTAAGGTATTTGTTGAAGGTGGATTTTACCTTTGACTGCGCATATGCAGCAAATATCATTGCAGGTATTAATAATATAAAAGTAGAATCGTAAAACATTTGTATTTCCTCCTAAATAACTTTATTGTAGTATTGTGCCCGTCTCTATATCATGCCCTCGCAGATATGCTTCAACGCTCATACGCTTTTCGTTCTCAAACTGTAATTCTGTTATTTTAAGGCTTCCTATACCACAATTCACGACTATGCAGCCACTTTCCAAATTAACTATACTGCCCCATTTGTCATGTTTCTCACCGCAATCAAAAGCTTCTGCGCCAATAATCTTAAATACTTTACCGCCATATTGGGAAAAGGCAGCCGGCCATGGATAAGTCCCCCGTATCAGATTTTTGATAGTTTTCGCATCCTTGGACCAATCAATCCTTCCAAGAGCTTTAGTCATTATCGGCGCATAAGTAGCTTCCTCGTTATTCTGGGGAATTCTCGAAATCCTTCCTTCTGACAGAATTGTCATTGTATCTGACAAAACCGCAGCTCCAAGCTCCATAAGTCTGTCATGCAGCTCGCCTGCAGTCTCATTTTCACCTATAGCAGTCTCTTTCTTTATAATCATATCCCCAGTGTCCAGCCCCTTATCCATGTACATGGTAGTAACTCCCGTAACTGTCTCTCCGTTTATAATGCACCAGTTTATAGGTGCTGCCCCCCTGTACTTTGGCAGCAGTGAGGCATGAACATTGATACAGCCAAGGGGAGGTATATCTAAAATCTCCTGAGATAATATCTGCCCAAAAGCAACTACTATAATAATATCAGGCTTTAAATTCCTGAGTATTTCTGTGAATTCCTTGGTCTTTATCTTCTCTGGCTGATACACAGGTATTCCGACTTCCTCAGCCAGCACCTTCACCGGAGGAGGTGCAAGCTTGTTGCCCCTTCCCTTTGCTCGGTCAGGCTGAGTTACAACAGCCACAATATCATGCTTCTGTGCAAGCAATATGCTAAGGCACGGAACTGCAAAATCAGGAGTCCCCATAAATACAATTCTCATCTGCTGTCCTCCCTTTTTTTCCTTTACTCTTCCTTTTGGATAGTCTTAGTAATCGCTTTATCTGTAAAAAGCATACCATTAAGATGGTCAATTTCGTGACAGAAGGCGATAGCCAAAAGCTCAGTGCCTGTCATCTCAAAGGTTTCACCTTTCCGGTTCATTGCTCTGACAATTACCTTGGCAGGCCTTTTCACTTCTCCCCTGATTCCAGGAATACTGAGACAGCCTTCTTCTTCAATCTGTTCTCCGCTTTCATATACAATGACCGGATTTATTAGCTCAATAAGCCCTTCCCGAATATCTATTACAACAACCCGCCTCAATACACCGACCTGAGGAGCGGCAAGTCCAACGCCCTCAGCCTTGTACATTGTGTCTTTCATATCATCAAGAAGTGTCAATATCCTGTCATCAATAACCTCTACCTTTCTTGACACTTTCCTTAAAACTTCATCCCCATCTTTTCTTATCGTTCTAACAGCCATAATTTCCTCCTGTAAATTATCAGGTTCGGGGTTCGAGGTTCGGGGTTCGGGGAGTAGCCTTATGCCATTTCTTCGAAGCGTTACTCAATTCCTCGCACCTTGTACCACGCACCACGCACCAGTTTTATTCTACTATAACATATTTTGAGGATTCAAATCCATACTTATGCTCGCATTGGTCTGTCCTTCACCGCAGTTTTCTGATAAATCCTCAAGTATCGCTCTAATTGTGTCTTCACTCTTGCTCTTAATTACTATTTGCCATCTATATCGGTTTTTTATACGTGATATTGTTGCCGCTGTCGGCCCCAGCTTTTCCACATCGTCCTGATGCTTTATCCTCTCATCCAAGAACCGGCTAATTTCATTGGCATATTTAATTACCTCATTCTCTACCGTTCCGCTTATTAAGATATTGGCTATGGTTGAAAAGGGCGGGTATAGCATCTCCCTCCTCAGCATTATCTCCTGTTCATAAAAGCCTTTGTAGTCATGGTACCTGGCATATTCTATGCTATAATGCTCAGGACTGTAAGTCTGAACAATTACGCGGCCTTTCTTGCTCGCCCTTCCTGAGCGTCCTGCCACCTGCGCAATCATCTGGAAGGTGCGCTCGCCAGACCTGAAGTCCGGCAGGTTGAGGCTGGTATCAGCTGTAATAACACCTACCAGCGTAACGTCAGGAAAATCAAGCCCCTTTGATATCATCTGTGTTCCAAGAAGCACATTAGCTTCCCGTCTCCTGTATTTATCCAGAATCTCTTGATGTGAGTTCTTTCTTGAGGTAGTATCAGCATCCATTCTCAGTACATCCTTGACAGAGAACTTTTTCTTGAACTCCTTTTCCAGCTTCTGGGTACCCACACCGAAGTATTTTATCTTATCACTATTGCACTTGGGACATACAGTTGGATTATCCCTCTCATATCCGCAGTAATGACATACTAACTTTTCACTTTTCATATGATATGTAAGCGAGATGCTGCACCGTGGGCATTTCATCACTATACCGCACTGCCTGCAGGACACAAAAGTGGAGTGACCCCTCCTGTTGAGGAACAAAATAATCTGATCTCCACTTTTCAGGTTATCTAGAATCGCCTCAGTCAAACTGCTGCTGAATATTGTCTTGTTGCCAGACTTAAGCTCTTCCCTCATATCTACTACCTCTACCTCAGGCATGGGACTTCCATTCACCCTTTCAGGCAGCTCCACCAGGCCAAGCTCTCCCACCTTAGCCCTGTAATAAGTCTCAATAGAGGGAGTCGCAGAACCCATAAGCACTCGTGCACCTTCCAGCTGGCACCTTTTCTCTGCTACTTCCCGGGTCAGGTACTTGGGCTTTATTTCTGATTTATATGTATTTTCATGCTCTTCATCAATGATTATAACTCCCAATGCTTTAAAGGGCGCAAATACCGCTGAACGAGCTCCTATAGCCACTTTTACAATACCGGCTTTTATCTTTCTCCACTCGTCGTATTTTTCACCCTCCGAGAGGCTGCTGTGCATTACAGCTATATTATCTCCAAAGCGATTCTTAAATCTTGAGACCATTTGCGGCGTCAAAGATATTTCAGGCACCAGCATTATTGAGTCCTTACCCTGTTCCATGCATTCTTCGATAAGCTCCAAATATATTTCAGTCTTTCCACTGCCTGTTACGCCGTGAAGCACCACATCCTTACCTTGGGAAAAGAGACTCCTGATGTTGGTCATCACATCCAGTTGAGCCGCTGAAAGCTCATGCCTTTTCTCGCTGTAAACCTTTGAATTGACCTTCCTGTACTCTTCCCTTTCCTCTATCCTGATACAGCCCTTCTTCTCCATGGCTTTAACTGCTGAATCACAGTCTCCGCAAGTCTCCTTAAGCTTAGACATGGATATACCCGGATTATTCCCAAGCAGCTCAAATATCTCCTTCTGCTTGCTTGCATTCTTCTTTATATCAAAACTTACACCCTCTGTGAGATACAGAAGCTTTTCGGTTTTCTTTCCTATCTTATTTCCTACTTGCTGCAGCTTCCGTACTATCCCTGCCTCTAGAAGCTTTTTCATATAATAGTCTATTTTAAGGCCGCTGAAATATTCCTTTATATCCTCCAGCTTGGCACTACCATCGTTTAATTCAAGAAACTCAAGTATCTCAATAATACTGTTGGAATTCAGTCTGGCAATCTTGTCATTTATATCATCGCTGTCTGCAAGCTCTATAGTATAGCTGCTTTTTGTCCTTACAGGCGAAGGCACAATCGCGTGAATAGCGTCAATGTAATAGCTCATATACTTATTCTTCATCCATTTCGCCAGTTCTACAAGCTGTGGAGACATCACAGGTTCATCATCCAAAGCCCTGACCAAAGGCTTTATCCTGGAAATATTAAAGTCTATACTGTCCTTGATGGCCAGTACATACCCCTCCAGCTGCTTATTCCCCATGCCAAAGGGCACAATGACCCTACTGCCGACCATAACCTTATCTTCCATCTCTTTCGGAATCAGGTAGCTGTAGGTTCTGTCCGTCTCTTTACATTTATTCGCTACAATGACCTCTGCAAATAATTTTTTATCCAATGTTTTTCCCCCAATGGCATAGTATAAAAGCGTACAGTTACGTACGCTTTATATCTCTTATTCTATCAAGAATTATATCCGCAACCTCATGTTTTTTCTTGAGCGGAATACTCTCTATATTTCCGTCCCTGTCAATAAGCGTTACTACATTGGTATCAGCAGCAAATCCTGCCCCTGTTTCATTCAAGTCGTTGGCTACAATGAAATCCAGATTTTTCTTTCTGACCTTGGAAGCCGCATTCTCAATAAGCTTCTCTGTCTCCATGGCAAAACCCACAATTATCTTGTCACCTTTGATTTTCCCCAATTCATAAAGTATGTCAGGGTTTTTTGTAAGTTTTAATTCAAGCTCATCATCTGACTTCTTAAGCTTCTGACTGTATGCAGCCTCTGGGGCATAATCAGCAACAGCAGCAGCCTTGACTGCAATATCGCATTCAGGGAAAAGCTCCATTACCTTGCTGTGCATTTCCTTTGCGGATACTACATCAAATCTTGTCACACCACAGGGTGTCTCAAGATTGGTCGGTCCTGAGACCAGATAAACCTTGGCGCCTCTCTTTGAAGCCCTCTCGGCAATTGCATAGCCCATTTTTCCTGTGGAGTGATTTGATATGAACCTTACAGGATCTATAGCCTCGCGTGTTGGACCAGCTGTTACTAATATGCTTTTGCCAGCCAAATCCTGCTTTAAGCTTAATGCATCTATAATAGCCCTTTCAATTACAGCAGGGTCAGCCATTTTACCTTTTCCAACATCACCGCAGGCCAGGCGTCCTTCTTCAGGTTCAACAAAACCATATCCCAGTTCCTTCAGAAGCTTAATATTCCTTTGAACCACGGGATTGTCATACATGTTGGTGTTCATAGCGGGAGCGAGTATTATCTGTGCTTTAGTTGCAATAGCAGTAATCGACAGCATATCATCTGCAATCCCGCATGCCAGTTTGCCAATGATGTTGGCAGTCGCAGGGGCAATCACAAATACATCAGCCAGCTTTGCCAGAGATATATGCTCTATCTCCCAATACTTTGGCGCTTCAAACATGTCTATAGACACCTGATTCAATGAAAGTGACTGGAAGGTAAGCGGTGTGACAAATTTGGAAGCTGAGTCCGTCATTATAACGTGTACCTCGGCGTCCAGCTTCTTGAGCCTGCTTACTAGCTCGCAAGCCTTATATGAAGCTATGCCTCCTGATACCCCCAGGACTATCTTCTTTCCTTTAAGCATTTTACTCACCTATATTCCAGTACACTAATCTTGTCTTTCCGGATTGTTTCTTTCATAGATAATCTTACTGTCGTTGATTTCATTTATTGCTATTGTAACCGGCTTATTTGAATCAACTTTTGTAAGCCTTGGCTGTCCATCTACCAGTTGTCTTGCTCGCTTTGCGACAGCAACCACAAGAGTGTACTTGCTGTCCACCTTTTCTAATAATGATGATAAAGTAGGATATATCATTTTACCCCTCCCTGAAATTATCAAAATCAGTCTTACACCTTTTTATTCTACATTTTTCTGCTGTGAGTATGCAGTCAAGTTTTGCTGCTGCATCCTTTAAGTCATCATTCACTACCACATAATCGTAATTATAGGCATATTTTACTTCATCAAATGCATTTTTCATCCTTTTGCAAATGTCCTGTTCAGTTTCTGTGCCACGACCTTCAATCCTCTTTCTCAGTTCTTCAAAGGAAGGAGGCATAATGAAAACAAATACAGCTTCTTCAAAGACATGCCTTACTTTCATTCCACCCTGAACATCTATCTCAAGTATTACACTTTTTCCTTCTTCAAGCTTATCCATGACATATTTCTTAGGAGTTCCATAATAGTTGTCATGAACCTTGGCATATTCGATAAACTCCCCATCCTCAGCCATTCTGCTAAACTCAGCTTTATCCTTGAAAAAGTAGTTGACCCCTTCAATTTCACCTTCCCGAGGCTTTCTGGTCGTAGCCGAAACAGAAAGCTCCAGTTTTGCATTGCTGATGCGAAGAAGTTCCCTGCAGATAGTGCCCTTGCCTGCACCTGAAGGTCCTGATATAACAATAAGCAGACCCTTGCTCTTCATATTCCCCTCCGCCTTGATTATTCCTCTGTAACGACCTCATCTGTTTCTTCTGCTTCACGGTCTATCAGCCTATGTGCCACCGTTTCAGGCTGTACAGCAGAAAGAATTATATGATCACTGTCTGTTATTATTACAGCTCTCGTCCTTCTGCCATATGTAGCATCAATAAGCATGCCCCTGTCTCTTGCTTCCTGTATTATTCTCTTTATTGGAGCTGACTCAGGGCTGACTATTGCAACCAGTCTATTGGCTGATACGATATTACCAAATCCGATGTTTATTAGTTTTATTCCCATGTTAAACCTCCAGTTATTCTATATTTTGCACTTGTTCCCTTATCTTTTCGATTTCTGTTTTGATGTTTATTACGTTATTTAATATTCCTAAATCCGTAATTTTCGAGCCTATTGTATTTACTTCCCTGTTCATTTCCTGAATGATAAAGTCCAGCTTCTTTCCAACAGATCCTTTGAAATTCAATGCTTTTCGCAGTTCTTCCATATGGCTCTCAAGCCTTACTATTTCTTCGTCAATGCCTGATTTATCAGCAAAAACTGCCACTTCTGTCAGAAGCCTGTTTTCATCAATTGGTATATCCTTTGTAAGTTCTTTTATTCTATCATATAGCTTGTTCTTGTATTCATCAACTATACTGTATGATTTTTCCTTGATGTTGGCTACAAAGCCTTTTACATACACAAGCTTTTCAAGAAGATCGTTCTTAAGTCTTTCTCCTTCGCGCTGCCTCATTTCTACCAGTGCATTGAAGGCCATTTCCAAAGCTGGCTTTAGTATAAGCCACAGCTCATCCATATCCATCTCAACAGTCTCAAGAGCCATAATGTCAGGAAATCTTGTAAGCAGGGACAAACTTATGTCATCCCTGATCCCGAACATCTCCTTGAGAGTGTTAAGAGAATCAACATATGCCTTTGCCAGGTCCGTGTCCAGCTTCACCTGTGAATTCTGTCCGAAGGTGTTATAGTTTATGTATACATCAACCTTACCCCTGCTTATCTTTTCGGTAACATACTCCCTTACCTTCTCTTCAAGTACTGACATAGCCCTTGGCATTCTGACAGATACGTCACTGTACCTATGATTGACAGACCTCACATCTACGGAAAATGTACTCGCACCCTGGCTAAATTCTCCTCTTCCAAAGCCCGTCATGCTCTTTATCAAATCTATCATCCTTCCGTCTTCTGTTAATTTTTTTACAGTTTATATACTCCCTCAAAAACCTCCACAGCCGGCCCCTCCATAAAAACGTCACCCTTATCCGGCCAGCTGATATTCAAGTCTCCGCCGCGCAGATGCACAAGCACACTGTTATGCAGCAGTCCGTTTATTACTCCGGCTACTACGCTTGCACATGCCCCGGTTCCGCAGGCGTAAGTGTAGCCTGCCCCTCTTTCCCAGGTTCTAAGAGTAATCTCCCTATCGTTTATTATCCTGACAAAGTTCACATTTGTTTTTTTAGGAAAAAATTCACTGCTTTCTATTGCTTTTCCATTCATTATAACAGCTTCATCCTCTAATTCATCAGTAAATACCACGGTATGCGGCACTCCCATAAGAAGGCTTGTTATTTTATATTCCCTTCTCCCTATGTTCACCTCATGTCCCACTATAGGGTCCTTTTCTATTGTACAGGGTATTCTCCCATTCTCAAAAATAGGCCTTCCCATATTTACCTTAATAGCATCAACGGTTCGGTCCTTTGTTATTATACCTGCTGTAAGTATTCCCGAGTCTGTTTCCACAATCATCTGATCCTTTTTTATACCTAGCTTTTCGTATGCAAATTTGGCGAAGCATCTTAAGCCATTTCCGCACATTCCTGCCCTACTGCCATCAGAGTTGTAAATAATCATTCTTATGTCAGCACAGCTGCTGTTTTCTGCCAATATCAAGCCATCAGCACCTATTCCGAAGAATCTCTGACACATTTTCTCGGCTAATTCAGCAGTTGCTTTTATGGAATTACTTCTGTTATCTACTAATACAAAGTCATTACCAAGACCATGATATTTATAAAAGTTTACCATAATACCTCCTGCATCATTATGCCTTCCCTGATTTATACTGTATTATATCATATAATTTCATAATTAAACATATATTACTCGCATTTTTTTAATTTACTTGATATATCTCTCATTTGCTATACTATGCATGGATTATCGGCTCCTTCTATTTACTGCAGTCATGATATTTGTGTGAATATAGTAAAAAAGCTTATTGAGTGCTATAATATATAAAGGTTTTCACACAAAGGAGGTGCATGAAATGCCTTTTGACGGTTCAGTAGTTAACTCTATTGTCCATGAATTAAATGACAGGCTGGTAAATGGGAAGATTGATAAAGTGTATCAGCCGGAAAAAGATGAGCTGTTGATATCTGTACGGAGCTATAAAGACACTCAGAAGCTGTTATTAAGCGCCAGCTCTACCTATCCCAAGGTGCACCTTACAGAGGAGAACAAATCCAATCCAACCGTAGCCCCTTCCTTCTGTATGCTTCTTAGAAAGCATCTCATAGGGGGTCGGATAATCGCTGTCAGGCAGCCGGAGTTTGAAAGAATAATAGAAATAGATATAGATTCTTTTGATGAGTTGGGTTACAGCACACACAAAACACTTATCGCAGAAATAATGGGCAGGCACAGCAATATCATTTTCATCGACAAGCCCACAAAAAGGATTATAGACAGCATTAAAAGAGTCAGCTTTGAGATAAGCAGTGTAAGAGAGGTTCTTCCGGGCAGGGAATACGAGTATCCCCCTTCAGGTGAAAAAATGAGCCCTCTAGATGTCCAAAAATCAGGCTTTCTGGAGGGAATTAAAAAAGTTCCGGTCAGCATAAAAGCAGAAAAATACCTAATAAACGCATATAATGGTATAAGCCCTGCAATAGCAAGGGATATATGCTTGATAGCAGGGATTGACTCTGATATTGACTTGAAACAGTGCGATAATGATCTTTTAAATAGACTCTACGCAGCTTTTGCGGAATTTCAGCAAGCTGTTCTTAACGCTTCCTTCAGACCCAATATAGTATACAAGGAAGGCAAGGCTGCTGATTTTTCATGCTTTGAGCTCTATATACACAAGGGCTATGACAGGCAGGGGTTCGCAAGCATTAGTGAGACAGTTGAAAGATTCTATCACGAAAAAGATCTAAAGGACAGAATGAAGCAGAAGTCCGGCGATATTCATAAAATCATAACCAACAGGCTGGATCGCTGCCATAAGAAGCTAGAGATACTGAGTGGGGAGCTTCAGGAGGCTGCTGATTCAGAAAAGTATAAAATATATGGTGACCTTATAATGTCCAATATATATGATCTGCAAAAGGGCCAGGAAAAAGCACGGCTCCAGAACTACTACTCTCCTGAGAGTGAATATATAGAGATCCCAATGGATGTCCAGCTTACACCTTCAGCTAACGCTCAGAGATACTACAAACACTATAACAAATCAAAAAATGCAATTAATAATATAAATGTTCAGATAGAAGAAAACAAACAGGAGATAATGTACTTGGAGACCCAGCTTGATAACCTGGACAAATGCACTGAGGAGCTGGAAATCGAAGAAATCAGAAATGAGCTGGCTGAGCAAGGCTATGTAAAAGCAAAGAAAGCGGGAAAGAACAAAAAGGTCAAAGCCTCCAGTCCTATGCGCTTCATATCCTCAACAGGCTTCGAGATATATGTGGGAAAGAACAATGTCCAAAACGACTACCTCACCCTTAAATTCGCAGTTAACCAGGATGTATGGCTTCATACAAAGGATATACCAGGCTCACATGTAATAATAAAAACCGAGGGTAAAGATGTGGATGATGCTACCCTTGAGGAAGCTGCCAACCTTGCCGCTTTTTACAGCAAGGGCAAGATGTCCTCTAAAGTGCCGGTAGACTACACACGAAGAAAGAATGTAAAAAAGCCGAGTGGTGCAAAACCCGGCATGGTGATTTATGAAAATAACTTCACTATATATATTACTCCTGATGAAGATAAGATTAACAATATGAAAAAGTAAAGCTGTTGGCTTAGGCCAACAGCTTCTTCTATATGAACATTTTTCTATACTTAATAGCACTGCGGAGTAAAACTATGGAGCTTGCAAGCATTACTACGCTTAGTCCAATACAAGCTATTGCCAAGTTCTGGGTAAACTCTATAGAGAAACCATAAGATTGCGCAAGCTGAGCTACAAAGGTGTCGAAGGTGCCTGTAGTCAGAGTTAAAACTGCATTCCTTATCCACACAACTGCAACCAGTATAGCCATAGGAACTACTGCCATTCCCATGTAAAGACCGTTCAATACTCTTTTCTTCATACCCTTCAATCCCATGTAAATTGGAATAGCAAATAAAATGGGCATTACGAAGGAAAAATACTGAGGTGCCAATACAAAAAATAACATACAGGTCAGCAGGAATGACTTCAATATAGTATTCAGTGGTTGTAAGTTGCCCTTAAAATCATAAGTAGCTGCTCCGCAATATCTCAGGTAGTACTCTACCTTTTTTTCTTGCTTAATATTGGATTCCTTCATAAGCTCTCTGCCTTTGTTCTTAAGGCTTTCATAAATCTCATCCATAGCTTCGGGAATCTCAAGTGTATTATATTCATTTATAATTGCTGTAATACTTTTTTCAAACTTTTCTTTCTTTCTACCGGAATATGTTTTATTTGTTTTTTTGCTTAATTCCTCTAGAACTGCAATCAAGTCCTTTTCCATGTGTTACCTCCAAAAAAACCCCCACCTTTGGAGTGGGGGTTATTTTTAATTCTTGCTATGTTTTAGTAATGCGCTGAGGGAAACTGCAATTGTTGCAATTATAATGCCCCAAGCCAAAACCATAAAAACCAATGCTCCACCTGACATATAAATTCCCTCCTTACTTTCTTATAGATACTTGACCGCTTTCTAATTCTACTGCGTATTTGTCCTTAATAGTCTTGTATGCCTGAACAAATCCGAATATCAATACCACAACCATTACAAGTCTTGCTCCCTGAACCCAAGGAATAAGAACTGGAGTTGCGGCAACGAAGTCTGGTACTAATTTAAAGTAACCAGCTTGGAAATTCTTTACTGTTGACCCAAAAAGAAGTATTATGATTGATACTGGTGTCAAGAACTGTATGAAACCTTTGTAGAACCAATCAGGAAGCTTCCAATAGCTGCCATTATTGATTTCTCCCAATGCATTCTTGCCATTCAACCATCCAACAACTATAGCCTCAAGTCCTCCAAGTACAACAAGTAGGTAAGTACCTACCCAGTTATCTAATTCTGAGAAGTATGCGAGGTCTGCAGTCTTTGTAAGGATTGGTTCCAAGGCTACTGGAAGACCAACTACTATATAGAGGAAGAATACAAGTAAAGAAGCTTTCTTCTTTGCCATTCCAAAGCTTTCTTCCAACAATGATACTATGTAGTTATACATAGCAACTGCAGAAGTTATACCGGCAAATGCAAGAAGTAAGAACCAGAAAGCGCCCATCAACTGTCCGCCTCCCATTGCTCTGAAGATGTTCGGCAGTGATATGAAGGATAAACCTATACTTGCCTGTAACCCTGCTTCTCCAAGGTATGTATAAGCTATCGGGATAGCTATTGTGCCGCCCATGATAACTTCGGCAGCTTCATTAAGACCTATTGTAGCAATACTTGATACTACTATATCATCGTCCGGCTTCAAGTATGAAGCGTAGTTACAAATGATGCCCATACCAAGTGACAGTGTGAAGAATATCTGTCCTGCTGCTGCAAGTGCTGAGTTCCAGTTCAAGTCAGCCCATCTTGGAGACCAGATAAAGTCAAGTCCTTTGATAGGAGACCAGTCTGGATTAACTGGTGTACCAAGTGTCAAGGTTCTTACTATAAGTATAGCACCAAATACATAAATTAGCGGCATCATGAACTTTGCAATAACCTCGATACCCTTTTGGATACCACCTGCTACTCCAAAATACAATATTCCAAGAGCCACTATCCAGAATGTGAATACCAATACTGGCGACTGAATATAGTTAACAAAGAATTCACCTGTGCTAACTGCTGGATCCATGTAGCCACCTGACAGTGACATAAATGCATAACCAAGTGTCCACCCAATTATATGGTTGTAATAACTGTTAACCAGCACTGTAACACCAAGTGCTATAGCACCCGCAAAGCCACCTAGTATTGCAGCTGTTTTTGGCTTTATGCCTTCTCTAGCCTGTAGGTATACCATCGGACCTAAGCTTCCATGACCATACTTGCCGCCGTACCTTCCAAGACTCCACTCAACAAACATCAAAGGAATACCCATAAGAATAAGTGCACCGAAATATGGAATCATGAATGAACCGCCACCGTTTTTAGCCGCTGTGTATGGATACCTCCAGAAGTTTCCAAGACCAACAGCATTACCGGCCATAGCTAAGATAAGACCAAGTTTACTTCCCCAGTTCTCTCTTTTTTCTGACATTAATTATACCTCCTTTTTGTTGTATTTATTATATAATACATAGATTTTTCATATAATTCAATAATCATTGTAAAATATTTAATTAAATATTAGCAAAATTTCGAACTTTTCATACTGGTTAATCCTCATATCCATTGATATTTCAGGGTGTGTAGGGTTTTATTGTTAAAATTATATTTTAAAATTTTTTTAAAATTTTATGAACAATAATTCACAAATTGATAAATTTTACGTTTTATTTTAAATTTCTGCTTCCAGGTTTTACCGCAACTGATCCGGATTTACACATCGGACATTCTTCTGGGTCGAAGGTATCTATATCTATTTTCACTGCACTCTTAAAGGGCACATCAAAAAGAGCTTTACCTCCACTTCTGTCGACTACACTTGCTACACCTACCACTTCTCCTCCTACTGCACGAACTACATTAATTACTTCCTTCACCGAACCTCCGGTTGTGATTACATCCTCTACCACCAGCACTCTTGCACCAGGATTTATTTCAAAACCTCTTCTCAAGGTCATAGCTCCATTTTCCCTCTCAGCAAAAAGTGCCCTTACTTCAAGCTGCCTTGCCACTTCATATGCCAGTATTATGCCCCCCACTGCAGGACCGATTACTATATCAATATCATACTCTTCATATTTTTCTGCCAAATCCTTGGATATTTCTGCACTCATGTCAGGATGCTGGAATATCTTTGCACACTGCATGTATTTATTGCTGTGCTTTCCGGAAGTGAGCAGGAAATGTCCTGACTGCAGTACACCTGATTTTTCAAGTATTTCATTCATCTTTTTTTTGTTAAGCATTTATTATCTCCTCCATTAACTTAAATTATATTCCCTTTTAACTCATGTATGCTGTTAAATTTATTTTTAACAAGATATTGTTCAAGCCCATCGCATATTTCAAGCGGTGCATAGGGGTTCACAAAGTTTGCAGTCCCTATGGATATGGCATCAGCGCCTGCTAGAATGAATTCTACGGCATCCTGCCAGCTGCTTATACCTCCCATTCCAATTATAGGTATTTTGACAGCTTGGGATACCTGCCATACCATTCTGACAGCCACCGGCTTCACCGCAGGTCCGGAAAGTCCGCCTACAACATTTGCCAGCACAGGCTTTCTGGTATTTATATCTATTGCCATGCCCAGCAATGTATTAATTAGTGATACCGCGTCAGCTCCGCCCTCCTGGGCAGCCGCTGCGATTTCCTTTATGTCGGTGACATTGGGGGACAGCTTTACTATTAGCGGAACCTTGCTGCATTCCTTTACCTTTCTGGTAATATTATACACAGAATCGCACTTGGTTCCAAAGGCAGCCCCACCTTCCTTCACATTGGGACAGGAGATATTCAGCTCTATTCCATCTACACGGTTTCCCAGGCGTTCGGTCATTCTGCAGTATTCTGCCACAGTGTTTCCAGCTATATTTGCAATAACTGCCACATCATACTGACGCAGGAAGGGAAGCTCCTTGTCAAGGAAGTATTCCACCCCGGGATTCTGTAGGCCTACGCTATTAAGCATGCCTGCTGGAGTTTCTGCTATCCTTGGGGGTTTATTCCCCTCTCGAGGTTCTAGGGTAAGCCCCTTTACAACAATTCCTCCAAGCTTGCTGAGATCATAAAACTTTGCATACTCCCTGCCAAAGCCAAAGGTTCCTGATGCTGTGATCACTGGATTCTTTAATTTGATGCCTGCAATATCCACTCGCATATCAGTCATTAAAATCCACCTCCGATGCATCAAATACAGGCCCGTCAGTACATACCTTCTTATAGTGCCATGAATCCCCTTCTTTTATTTTACATGCACAGACGAGGCACGCTCCAATTCCACAGCCCATCCTTTCCTCTATGGATACAAAGCACTGTACAGATTTACTCTCACAGAGCTCCTTCACCTTTTTCATCATTGCCTTTGGTCCACAGGTATAAACTACTTCGTATTTATCTATAGCCTTAAGAATATCTGTTACGTAACCCTTGCTTCCCATACTTCCATCCTCAGTTGCGATATGAAGCTCCTTGCATGCTGATTTGTATTCGGCTAGCTTAAATGTACTGCATTTGAACCCTAAATAAGCATCACAATCATCAAGGCTGTAAGCCAGTTCCAATAAAGGAGCCACCCCCATTCCACCTCCAACAACGGCGCACTTTTTACCAGTGAAAACAGGGAAGCCATTACCGAAAGGCCCCATTATATCAATTTCTGCGCTTGGTTTAAAGGCTGCCATTTCTTTTGTACCTCTTCCAAGGATTTGATATACCAAGGATATATAGCCCTTGTCTTTGATTACCCTGCTTATACTTACAGGCCTTCTTAAAAGTGGGTCCATACCCCTATTTGTCTTTATATGCAGGAATTGCCCCGGCTTAGCCTCCTGCGCTATTTCCGGGCACTCAACCACTATTTCAAATATATTCTGACACAGCTCTACGTTCTCTACTACTTTGCATATGTGCTGCACAGTCTTTTCAACTCCTACCATGCTATTTTCCCGGCTTTCACAAGCTCTTTATTTATATCATTCCTCATGGCAATTGCAGCCTCTCTGGCCGCCAATCCGAATTCTCTTTCACTGAATCTTCCCTTATACGCTTCGTTCTTATAGGCTGCTATAATCCCTCTTGAGGAATTTACGATGGCTCCAAGTCCATCCTCATTAAAACAAACCGCCACGTCCTCTGCAGTACCCCCCTGTGCTCCATAGCCGGGCACCAGAAAGTATACCTTCTTCATTATTTCCCTAAGCCTCATGCCATCACTTTTGAAGGTCGCTCCAACGACAGCCCCAATTGAGCTGTAGCCGTATTTTCCTATAAGGCTTTCCCCAAGCCTTACTACCAGATCTGCCACATGCTCATAAATCTTCTTACCTTCTGCTTCTAGGTCCTGTATATCTGCAGAAGACTTATTGGAGGTTTTAACAAGTACATAGATACCCTTTCCGTTTTTCTCACAATCCTTTACAAAGGGCATAATTGAGTCTGTACCCAAGTAAGGGTTTATAGTTATGCAATCGGTTTCCACCGACCACTCATTATTGCCCAGATAAAAATCCGAATAGGCTTCAGCGGTGGAGCCTATATCGCCTCTTTTTACATCTCCCACCACCAGCAAACCTTTTGTTTTTGCATATTCACAGGTTTTCATATAACATTCGAATCCAGCCGTGCCATACTGCTCATAAAACGCTATTTGCGGTTTTACTGCGGGTACTATGTCGTAGACACTATCTATTATCTCTTTGTTGAACCTGAAAAATGCTTCAGCAGCCACCAAGTCGCTTCTACCAGCTGACACCCCGGCATTAACCTCGTTTAAAATATGCTTTGGAACATAGTCAAGCCTTGGGTCCAGACCCACAACTGTGTGATTTTGACATTTTATGACCTTTTCAATCAGTTTATCTGTGAACAAGCAAATCCCTCCTATAATACATTTTCGTAAGCAATATTGCCTCCGACTATTGTGTACATAACATCTCCTGAATATTTCCTTCCGTGGAAGGGCGTGTTTTTCCCCTTGGATAAAAAGCTCTCCCTATCAATTGTGATTCTCCTTGCTATATCAACTATTACCAAGTCTGCAGCCATACCGTCTCTTATTTTTCCAGTCTCCAGCCTTAAGATATTTGCAGGGTTGCTGCTCATCTTGCCAGCCAGCTCCTTTAATGATAAAATTCCTGCTTCTACAAGCTCGGTATAACAAACCGAAAAAGCAGTCTCTATCCCTGATATCCCAAACGCCGAGCTGTAAAAGTCCTCTCCCTTTTCATCCTTATGATGTGGAGCATGATCAGTTGCAATTGCATCGATAGTGCCATCCTTCAAAGCCTCTTTCAGCGCCTTAATATCCCTTGACCTCCTAAGTGGCGGATTCACCTTGGAATCAGTGAAACCCGGCATTATGATATCTTCATCAAGTCCTATATGATGCGGTGTCACCTCGCAGGTAACCTTGACACCCCTATCCTTTGCTTCCCTTATTATTTTCACTGACCCTTCAGTACTTATATGGGCTATATGTATCCGGGAACCGGTCTCGCCCGCAAGCATTATGTCCCTCATAACATTCAGCTCCTCGGACAAAGGGTGTATGCCCTTGATACCCAGCTGCTCAGACTTCCTGCCGAAGTTTACAGCTCCACCCTCTGCAAGACTCAGCTCCTCGCAGTGGTCAATTAAAAGCCAGCCATTTGCATTAGCGGCAATAAGTGCTTCCCTCATAAATGCTGCCGTCATCACCGGCTTGCCATCATCAGAAAATGCAGCTGCTCCCATTTCTTTCAGCCTTTTCATATCTGTATGCTCTGTACTTTTCTGTCCCTTTGATATTGCTGCAATCGGATGCACATTCACAACCGCATCCTTTTTTATAATATCCAGCAGTCTGGAAAGGGAAGCTTCATCATCTATTACAGGTTTGGTATTAGGCATGCAGCAGACTGTAGTGTACCCTCCTCTTGCAGCGGCCCTTGTGCCTGAGTATACTGTCTCCTTATACTCAAAGCCCGGTTCTCTCAAATGAGTATGCATGTCTACGAAACCCGGCAGCACAGAATATCCACTTGCATCTATTACCTTATCTGCTTCCAGGTCTATAAGCGCCTCTATCCTTTTGATGATTCCATCTTCAATATAAATATCGTTGCTCCCTTGATAGTCATAGGCAGGATCTACTATACTGCAGTTCTTTATAAGCAATCTCATATAATCATCTCCTCTTCTGCAAGAAAAAAGAGTAGCAATAGAAAACTACTCATATTCTCCTAGCAATACTACATCCTTATCATCCGACTCCATTACATTTACAATAACTATTTCACTTCTTGATGTGGGAACATTCTTCCCAACATAGTCTGCTCTTATAGGCAGCTCTCTGTGCCCTCTGTCAACAAGCACTGCCAGCTGTATGCTCAAGGGTCTTCCGATATCCACAATGGCATCCATTGCAGCCCTCACTGTCCTTCCTGTATACAGCACATCATCGACAAGTATTACCTTTTTTCCGGTAATATTAAAGCTGATATCCGTGGTGCTGCCCCCAGGGGCATCCTGCAAATCCTTGATATCATCCCTATAACTGGTGATATCAAGTGAACCGACAGACAGTTCATTGCCCTCAATACCTTTTATTTTCTCACAGAGTCTTTTGGCAAGGGTGATTCCTCTTGTCTTGATTCCAAGCAGAACCAAGTCTTCAACGCCCTTGTTTCTTTCTATTATTTCATGAGCTATTCTTGTAAGTGCCCTATCCAATGCTTTTTCATCCATTATTTCGGTTTTAACCTTCATTTTTACGTCCTCCATGGTTAATCTTAAAAACAAAAAAAATCTGCTGTGAGGCAGATTAAAGGCGTTTTGCTATGAGCCCTTCCATGCCTCACTGGACAAGTTTAAAGGTTCGTTTTAATAGATTTTATCATAGCACTAATAATTTGTCTATAGGCTTTTACTCCTTAAAGTCCTCAGGATTTTCTCAAAGTAGTCAGGAAGAGGAGCTTCAAATTCAACATACTCATTTCTTGCAGGATGTATAAATCCAAGCAGCTTTGCATGCAGCAGCTGACCTTTTGTGTCAAACCTCTGCTTCTTGAAACCATATACAGTGTCTCCTACAACGGGATGCCCCAAATATGCCATATGTACTCTTATCTGATGTGTTCTGCCTGTCTCCAGGCTCGCTTCTATCAAGGTATGGTTTTCAAACCTCTCCAGCACCTTAAAGTGTGTAATAGCTTTTTTACCGTTTATGCTGACCACTGCCATCTGCTTTCTATCCTTTGTGTTCCTGCCAATAAGTGTTTCCACTCTTCCACTATCATTTTTCAATCTTCCTTCAAGGAGGGCAATGTACTTTCTGGTGATGCTATGCTCCTTTAGCTGATCTGATAATGAAAGATGCGCCACATTGGTCTTTGCTATCACAATTATACCTGAAGTATCCTTATCAATTCTATGTACGATACCAGGCCGCATTACCCCGTTTATTCCGGTAAGACTGTTACAGTCTGACAAACTTCCGCAGTGTTTTAGAAGTGCATTTACCACTGTGCCTGAGTAATTCCCATGGGCGGGATGCACCACCATGCCCTGAGGTTTGTTTATAATTATTATGTCATTATCTTCATGCACTATGTCCAGCGCAATATTCTCAGGCTCTACCTCCAAGTTCACAGGGTCTGGAATGACAGCCTCCACTTGGTCTCCATTACGAAGTTTAAAGTTGGATTTTGCACTCTTTCCGTTGACCTTGCAGTGCCCTTCATCTATGAGCTTCTGCATGTATGTCCGGGAATAGCCTTCTATTTTTTCTGAAAGGAAGGAATCCAGCCTTTTCCCTGCTTCCTCCAACTCAATATTAAATTTACTAACCTCCACAAATATCACCTCTTGTACGGGCGATTCATGAATCGCCCCTACCTTTCTCGTGCCACGTCCCCAGGCCAAAAATCCCCGCACCTCGAACCTCGTACCCCGTATCTATATATTTATACTCTTGTCAAAAACAAGAATCAGACTGAGAAGTATAGCCCCTACCACTATTGCCGAATCCGCAAGGTTAAAAACCGGAGGGAATATGGTAAATGAAAAATAGTCTACAACATAACCAAGTCTTATTCTATCAATAAGATTACCTATTGCGCCTCCAAGAATTAAGGACATGCATATTGTCATAGGGACACTTTTATTATGAAACTTGTAAATAACAAATGCGATCACTACTGATATAATGCATTGGGTAATTATGAAAAACACGGTTTTATTTTTGAACATCCCAAAGGCTATCCCATAGTTTTCTACATAAATAAAGTGAAAGAAGCCATTTATTACCGTAATCGGTCCATTTGCCAACGCTTTCACCAGCACATTCTTTATAATCTGGTCCAGAGCAATAACAGCAGCTGCAATGAAAATAGGATACAATGCCATTCCCCCTTAAATACAATTAAATTCTGCATTTAAGATTATATCATAAATATGAATACTATTCCAATTGCTTCTTATACTGCGTATTGCTTATTTGCTCCACCTCTTCAACATATCCCTCGGCCTCATCCTCCTCACCATATTCATTATCCGACATTCTCACGTTGTATTCGTTTACTTCCTCCCAAGCATCTTCACCATCATATTCTACTTTATCCTCAACGGAGTTGTCTGTGAAAGACCTTCCAAAGGGTGGGAAAAGTACTTGTTCCTCTATAGGTCTGCCCTTCTCCTCATCGTCTATCTTCTGTTCCATATCATTTTCACAATGAATGCACAAACGAGTGTATGGCCTTACCTCCAGCCTATCCTTGTTGATTTCGCTATGGCATACCTCGCATATACCGAAAGTGCCATCTTCTATCTTGTTTAGAGCTACTTGAACCTCGCTTAAAAGGAATTTTTCCCTCGTCCTGAAGGATAAGTTTTTCTCAGCTTCATAGGTTTCAGTTCCCAAGTCTCCGGGGTGGTTATCATAAGATGAAAGCTCACTGGTCAAATCCCTTATAGAAATTCCATAGCCCATCCCATCATCCTTTATAAAATCCTCCCTTTCTTCCTTCTCTATCTTAAGAAGCTCTTCATAATGCTTTAAGTCCTTCTCATCCATATCTATGGCCTCCTCTATATTCTCTTCATAAATGATCCTGTACTATCTTTACTACCTCTGCTATAAATCCCCCAATGAAAGGGAGATTTAAGAGCACTGCCTGCCTCATGAGGTAGAGCACAACTGCTCCAAGAACTGTAAAACCAATTGCTGTTCCAAACCCCCTAGCCAAGCCTCCGATGAAATTATTCAGGAGAAGAGTTTTGGGCTTAGTCATGATATTGACATAATCTCCTATTTTGGCCTTTTCCAGTAGAAGTGCGATTTTCTCTACCCTACTTTCCAGTTCCTTAACTTCAGTATTATCAATACCCATATATCCCTCCTGAAGTAATATGTTTCGCGAAAAACATTTCAAAAAAACAAGTCATGAAATATTCCATAATTGAAATACTTCATGACTTTATATTATCTATATTTGTTTATAAATATTCATTTCTTACGAATGTCTAAGAAGCACTCCTTGGTCTCTCTAAGTTTCCCAGATATTTCCTTGAACTCTGAAAGCCCTAAAGATTGTTCCCCATCTGAAAGTGCATTTTCCGGACACGGATGCACTTCGATCATAACTCCATCAGCTCCGGCAGCCATAGATGCCAAGGACATGGGGAGTATCAAATCCCTTCTCCCAGTAGCATGACTTGGATCAACTATAACCGGAAGCTTGCATAAGCTCTTCAAAATAGGCACCGCAGCAATATCAAGAGTATTTCTTGTATAATCCTCAAAGGTCCTTATACCCCTTTCACAAAGCACGATATTGTCATTTCCTTCCGAGGCTATGTATTCCGCCGCCATAAGGAAATCTTCTATAGTCGCTGCCATTCCTCTTTTCAGAAGCACAGGCTTGTCGGATTTGCCCACTTCCTTTAAAAGTGCGAAGTTCTGCATATTTCTTGAGCCTATTTGAAACATATCTATATAGCTATATAAAAGTTCTATATCCCTTGGATCCATAAGTTCTGATACAACAGGCAGACCTGTTCTAGCAGAAGCCTGCTTTAGGTACCCAAGGCCTTCCTCCTTTAGCCCCTGAAAGGCATAGGGCGAGGTCCTCGGTTTGAAAGCTCCGCCTCTCAGAATCACCGCACCGTTTTCCTTAATCCAGCTGGAGGTCTCTATAAGCATTTCCAAGTTTTCAACAGAGCAAGGGCCTGCAATAATAGCAAAATCCCCATCTCCAATGGAAACATCCTTCACTTTTACCACTTTTCTATCGTTATTCTCTCTGGCAATATACCTGAGCTCCATCTTGTTGTCCTCCTACCCATGACAAAACTCTTTCACAGCTTTGCGAAAGAGCCCTCAAATACCTTTATATATCCTTCAAGGTTGCATTAAGCGCTTCAAGCTCAGACTGCAAAAGTGTCTTGAACCTTGTCTTAAAAACCTGAACTTCCTTCTTCAATTCTTCATAGTCCCTATTAATCTTTATAACACTGCTGTTAGCGTCTTCTACAATCCTTCGGGCCTGCTCTTCTGCTTCTTTAATAATCATATCTGACTTTTTTCTTGAATTTGCTACTATATCCTCAGCAGTTGTCTGTGCAATCAAAAGAGTGTTCTGCAAGGATTTTTCCATACTATTATAGCTTTCAATACGTTCATTATCAATGGATATCCTGTCCTTAAGCTCACCGTTTTCTCTGTATATCCTCTCATAATCCGCTATAACCTTATCCAGAAATTCATCAACTTCGTCTTCCTTATATCCTTTGAAGCCTTTTTTGAATTCCTTGTTGCGTATATCCATTGGGGTTATCATATTCTCTCGACCTCCATCACAGGTATTTCTTAATCACGACTCTGATTCTATCCTTCTTAGTGGTGCCAGATACTTCTTCAAGCACAATCCGGCCTTTTCCCCTTAGCGATATTACATCCCCCTGCTTCATTTCCTTAGAAGAACTTGATGCATCCTCCCAGTTAACCTTTACCTTGCCGCTTTTCACTATTTCCACAGCTTTTGCCCTGGAAACGCCGTAGCCGGTGGTTATCAGGCTATCCAGCCTAAGAGATGCAACAGTAGATGTTATAAGCTTTACCTCTTCTTCTTTTTTCTGTGCCTCGTTTGTTTCCGTCACACTTACAGCTGTATTGCCTACTTTGTTTAGGTTATACAGCAGGTATCTGGAAATATCAGCCATACAAGCTACATATGCCCTGTCTTCATCTAAAATAATATCTCCAACCTTTTCCCTTTTTATTCCGCATCCTAAAATGCTTCCCAAAAAGTCCCTGTGAGCTAACCTTTTGCTGCTTTTACTCCAGGTTATGGATAGTATCACAACTGGAATGTCCTCTTCTTCTATCTGGTAATTCTCATCATAAATTACACAGACAGCCCTTTCACTGTCTTCAATACCGCCAAAAAAGCCGAAGCTTATGCCCTTCTGCATTCCCAGTATGTCTTCAGCTATTTTCTGTTGTCTGGGGTCCAGAAAATCCGTATGCCTGGAGCTATACCCTGCTGTGCAAGTCTTTGCATATTCCAGAAGCTCGTTTACCAGTACCCGGTCCTCATATTCCTTATACCTGTCCAATATCAGCCTATTATCCCTCACAAAGCTACCTCTTACAAGAATGTGTATATGAGTGTAAGGAGCAGAGGCTTCACTATATAGTAAAGAAATAATAACGATATAATCGGTGAAAAGTCAATATTGCCTGAACTTAATCCCAGCTTGCTGGTAAGTTTTCTGAATGGTTCAAGCACAGGATCAGTCAATTGGTATACCAATACTATAAGCTTATTGTTAGGATTATAATTGAACCATGATAAAAATACTCTTATTAGTATCATCAAATTAAGAAATTCAAAAAAGTATGATACTGTTGTCGCCAAAACAATTTTCATCTAACCACTCTCATTCTTTAAAATTACTTAAGCCAGCTAAAAATACCTTCCAGGTCAAAATCCTCATCACCCATTGAATTCTTTATATTCCCCAGCACATCTACATTAGATGGGGCAGCCAGCACTATGCCGTTTGAAACCTTTTGTATAGTACCATCCAGCGCATATACAGCACCGCTTATAAAGTCTACCATTCTTTTGGCAACTTCCTTATCCATGTCCTCGAAATTGATAATTATCGGCTTTTTGCTCTTAAGGTCATCACAGATGGATTGAACCTCGTCATAGGAGGTGGGTTCCACCAGCACTACCTTCATTGGTGAAGTCGCGGAATGTATGTTCACTACATTACTCTTCTTATGTATACTTGTAGTAACTGCTTCTATCTGAGGCTTAGTAATTGATTCTACCTCTTCATGCTCATCTTCAGCGGCTTCTCCTATTCCCATGAAATAAAGTACTTTGTTTAAAATATTGGACGCCATCAATATACCCCCTTACTTATTATTATAATTCCTTGCTCCGAAAATTCCTGTCCCAATCCTTACCATATTGGAGCCCTCTTCAATTGCCAGCTTATAGTCGTTAGTCATTCCCATGGATAAATATTTCATCTCCACATTGGGAGTATCGACTTTTGCCAACATATCAAACTTTTCTTTAAGCTGTCTGAATACCGGCCTGACAAACTCTGTATCTTCATAGTGAGGGGCAATGGTCATAAGCCCCTTTACTCTGATGCCTCCAAGCTGCGACAGCTGCTTTATAAAGCTGTCAATTTCACCATACTCAATACCGAACTTTGTTTCTTCTTCTGCCACATTAACCTGTACAAGTACATCTTTTACAAGTCCGGCCTTTTCTGCTCTCCTGCTAATTCCTTCTGCAAGGCTGATGCTGTCAAGAGAATGAATAAGTGCTACCTTGTCTATTATATATTTTACCTTATTGGTTTGTAAATGCCCTATAAGGTGCCAATTTACATTTTTATCAATATTATCAAACTTAGCTATTACCTCTTGCACTTTATTCTCGCCAATATTTTGTATTCCACACCCTATGGCATAATTGATCCTATCTGTGTCTATAGTCTTGGTCACGGCTACTATTGTTACACTGTCAGGGTCTTTGCCTGTTCTTATGCAAATATCCCTAATATCCCGGGATATGCTGCTTATATTGTCTCTAATTTCCTGCAAAGTAAAACCCCTCCTATATTTTATCGGTTAAAACCTGATTCTCCTTAACCCTTTTGGTAGTAGTAATTACTTCATCAAATATCCTCAAAGGCTCATAGCTCGCTTTATAGCTCGATTCTTCCTTACTGAGATTTTTCACAAGGCACCGGTCTTCACCTTCAGTCATAACTGCAACAGGCACAAATTTGACCATCCCGCTTCTCAGTACATATACTCCCTTGATATTTTCCTTTACCACTATAGCCTTGGAAGGGACCGTGAAGCCTTCATTATAATCCTTTATAATATCCATGTCAGCGATTCTTTTCTTGTAAAAATCATTGACATGCTCACTTATCTTTATTATCAACAAGCAGGTGTCACCCTCCGGCGGTGATATTTCATACACCTCGCCACTTACCTCAACATTTACGAATTCAGCGAACCTGAGTTTGATTCTTTTGCCTGCCTTCAAGTCCTTTGCTATATCTGTGCCTATCATGCTGCAGGTGTACCATTCAAAATTGTCTACTACCTTGACTCCTACAACAGTACCTTTACCTGTATTACTTTTTTTGCTGTTTAGCGAATTTACTATTTCCCTGATATTGCTTAGTTTGAAGTCCTTGATATTTGCCGGACTCAATATCTGCTCATAGCCATCCAGACTGTAGCTTACAACGCCGGCTGCCTGGGCATAGATAACATCGGTATTGTTCTTGTATATACCTTCTAAAGTGGCCTTTTCCTTTTGAAGCTGCTCAACGTTCTTTCCAAAGAAGCTTCCATTCCCATAAATCAAGGATTTTTTATACAGGTTTGCAGTCAAATCATTTTTCACAGTATCAAGCTTTTCAAAATCACCAGATTTGGCTAAATTCTTAAGTTCAGCAACTTTTTCATTTATCTGGCTCTCAATTTTCTCCTTGTCTTCGGAGAAAAAGTTGTTGTTGATATCCGATTGCTTTATTTCATTTAACCTGTCATCCAATTGTTTTATCTTAATTGCAATATTCTCATCTGCCTGATTATTTTTAATTATCTCCAATATCTTCTTACCTAAGGAAACTTTTTCGCCTTCATTGACCTTATAGCTTATGTCTACACCAGCAGGAAGCGTTGTAGTAGTCTCATTCCTGACGAATAATGCCTTAGTATGTATTGAATTCTCTATAGAGTCATATTTTACTATATCAGTCTCAATATTGAAAAACATAAATCTAATTAAATATGATAAGCAAATAATAAAAAACAATACAGGAAATATATAAACTGATGACATTTTACTTTTTTTTGCTCTCATTATATTCGAGACTCCTTGTCTGGTAAACAAAACCGATTAAAGCTATTTATATTAACATAATTAGTTATATATTTCTCCACTAGTTCATATAATCCTGCAAAAAATAAACAATTTATTAAAATAGTGCTAGCTACCTATTGAAATAGTTCTTAAGGATGTATATATATTGAAAATTCTGGGATACTCATATATGCAACAAAATATGGTATTGAAATCCGAGTGCTTTTATGATATATTTTATAGGTATCAGAAATGATATCATATGTCTGGGTGTGGCGCAGCTTGGTAGCGCGCTTGAATGGGGTTCAAGAGGGCGCAGGTTCAATTCCTGTCACCCAGACCATCTAAGTAATATATAGCTCAACAACCTTAACGGTTTGTTGGGCTTTTGTTTTATCCTATGAAACTCATTTTTTGTCTTTGAAAACATAAAAAACCGTGTATAATCAACAGATATACACGGTTTTTGTTTGGTTATCCCCTTTGTCTGCAAAATGAATCATATGTGGGAACCGGAAAGTTCTTCTTAAAATCTAAATATATTATTATGCAGTATGAATGCAGCAAATACTATGGATACCATCGAAAGGAGCTTTATGAGTATATTTATGGACGGTCCCGAAGTATCCTTGAAAGGGTCTCCTACAGTGTCTCCGACAACTGCGGCTTTATGACAGTCGGAGCCCTTTCCGCCGTAATTGCCCGCTTCAATATGCTTTTTGGCGTTATCCCAGGCGCCACCTGAATTTGCCATCATGACTGCAAGTATGAAGCCTGTGACCGTTGCACCTGCCAGCATGCCGGCAACCCCGTTTACGCCTAGCAATAATCCTACAGTTATGGGTGCTATGATTGCTATCAGTGCAGGGGCTATCATTTCCCGTTGTGCTGCTCTTGTACAAATATCCACACAAGCTGCATAGTCGGCTTGAGCAGTTCCCTCCATCAATCCCGTGATTTCCTTAAACTGCCTTCTTACCTCTATAACAATCTTCTGTGCTGTTCTACCCACAGCATCCATTGTCAGAGATGCGAAGAGGAAGGGCAGCATGCCGCCTACAAACAGACCAACCAACACAGGCGGATTGATGATTGATAAGTTAAACACAAAATCAATGTTTTCTTTCTTAGCAATCAGTTCAATCTCATCTTTATATGCCGCAATCAGAGCCAAAGCCGTCAATGCAGCAGATCCTATGGCAAAGCCTTTTCCTGTTGCTGCAGTCGTATTTCCAAGTGCATCCAAAGCATCGGTACGATTTCTTACTTCCGGGTCCTGGTGGGACATTTCGGCTATCCCTCCGGCATTGTCTGCTACAGGTCCATAAGCGTCAGTAGCCAACGTTATACCCAGTGTACTCAGCATACCCACCGCAGATATCCCTACACCATAAAGCCCAAGATTGAAGCTTTGAGCTCCTCCGGCCAGGAAATAGCTTACCATAACGGAAATTCCTACAATGACTACAGGAACTATAGTAGAAAACATTCCCAGAGAAATACCGCCTATAATAACGGTGGCTGGCCCTGTCAAAGAAGTTGAAGCTAGCCTCTGTGTCGGTTTATACGTGTCTGAAGTGAAGTATTCGGTAAAGAATCCTATCAGGATCCCAGCAACCAAACCGCTGATAATTGCCCAGTAAATGCCGACATATTCTATACCCAATACTGCCTTTACAAGGAAATAAGCGGCTATGGCTATGATAGCACTACTTACATAAACACCTCTTCTTAATGCTCCCAAAAGTACTTTCTGCTCTGCTTTCTCCCCCGAACGTACAAAGTATGTGCCGATTATCGAGGCAATAACTCCAATGGCTGCCATAATCATGGGTATCGTCACGCCTTTAACACCCAATCCTGCTGCTACTGCAAGGGCACTGGTAGACACGATCGATCCAACATAGGATTCGTAGAGGTCTGCACCCATACCTGCAACGTCTCCGACATTGTCGCCTACGTTATCTGCAATAACAGCCGGATTCCTCGGATCATCTTCCGGGATCCCCGCTTCCACTTTGCCCACAAGGTCTGCACCTACGTCAGCAGCCTTCGTGAATATCCCGCCGCCTACACGTGCAAATAGAGCCATCGAACTGGCACCCATTCCGAAGGTGAGCATGGCGCTGGTTATATTTTGTATTTTCAAAGCCATATCCCCTAAATCCCTATAGAACCAGTTAAGAAAATAAAACCAGAAGCTTAAATCTAAAAGACCAAGTCCAACTACCACTAAGCCCATAACAGAACCGCTTGAAAAGGCAACCCTTAACCCGCTGTTCAGACTTGTCTTTGCAGCATTAGCCGTTCTGGCATTCGCATTTGTAGCAATTTTCATACCGATGAAACCGGATAACCCTGAAAAGAAACCTCCTGTCAGAAATGCGAAGGGAACAAATATCGTAAGGTAACCAAAAGCTACTAAAACTGCCAGAATGACAAACATAATACCAAAGAAGATTGCAACACCCGCATACTGTCTTTTCAGGTAGGCATTGGCTCCGATACGGATTGCAGACGCAATACTCTTCATCTGCTCGCTGCCCTCACTGTACTTCATAACAGTGAAAGCCAGGTACCCCGCAAAGCTCAATGCGATAATCGACCCGATAGGCGCTAATAGTAACAAATCCATAGAGACCCCTCCTTGCTTTATATTTTGAGTCTGGAGCTTTCTCCCTTAAATTGGATAATTATCAAAAATCTTACTCCAGTTTATATTATATACTTCCCAAATGCAATATGCAATCTGGAATTGTGTCTTAATATCAGGTGTAATTTATTGTAAAAGCCTGTAATCACAGTGATTACAGGCTTACTTGTTTTTGTTTATGCAATTTGGTCTACAATATATTAATTCAATAATTTAATTAAAGAATCATAAGACAATCCGACTTGATAGATAATTTGTTTATCAAAATCGGGAATTTCGAGATATTTAAATAATTTTTCAGATTGTTCGCTTTTTATCAGCGGACTAACTGAATATGGGTTTTTATCATCGAATATATGTTTTTTAAGGTCAAAATTGTTTTGTCTCATCATAACATCATATAAATTCAGTCCTATTGCAGATTGAATGTTTGAATTACATATAACCCCCTTGGTATCTGAATAGTCAACTTCATCTACACCAAATTCCTCTGCTAATTTTTGCATATCAGAAATTGAACCGGCGAAACCTTTGCTTTTTCCTATTCTCTCTTTAAGCTCAAGTGCTTTATTATACATAATCTTATTCATTACTACTGCTGCAATATATTGTTTTATTTCCTCAGCTACCTGAGTTATTACTTCAATACTACTATTGATTTCTTCGATAGAAGCATTCTGTTCTTCTGCCGCTGCTGCTATTGATTGAGTGGTATTTGCAGTTTCGCTTGCCATTGTCTGGTTCTTTTGTGTATTGTTCAATACTGTCTGGCTGTTTAGAACTGTATGCTCCAAAAGCGCCTGTATCTCTTGAGTCTGTCTGGCGGTTTGCTCAAAGGTTTCTATTATTTTCTCGATCAGCTCCCCCGCGGATTTAGAAACATTAACCCCTTCAGTTACATAATTTGTAACCTGATAAAAGGATTTTGATGAGGAATCTATGTCACTTTGAATTTCTCGAATTATTTCACCAACTTTTGAAGCTGCACTATTGGACTGTTCTGCCAATTTACGGACTTCATCCGCCACTACCGCAAAGCCTTTGCCGTGTTCACCAGCCCGGGCCGCTTCAATAGCCGCATTTAAGGCAAGCAGGTTTGTCTGGCTGGCAATATTTGTGATAGCAGAGACTATTTCATCTATCTGCTGTGATTTTTCAGAAAGTGTATTAATCTTTAAGGTCGTCTGTTCTGTAGTCATTTGAATTTGCTCCATGGTCTCAACTACTTTTTTAACTTCACTTCCTGCATTAATAGAAATTTTGGTTGCGTTCTGTGCTTCCTGGTTGGCACTATTGGCAAATCCAGACGCGCTGGAAATCATTTCTGCAATACTGTTCGAATTCTCAGTTACCTGGTTTACAATGTCTAGTTGTTTATTATTTTGCTCGACTATGTCTTGTGTGTTAGTGGCAATGTCTTCTGCCGCCTTTCCACTTTCTATAGACCCATTTCTGATATTCTCTAATGCATAATTCAAATTCAAAGCATTCTCTAGAATCCGCTTTAAAGAATTCTTCAGTTCATGATCTTCCAAAATAATATTTGCATTTTTTTGCTGAACTTTATTTTTTAGTCTGTTTTGCTTAAGTAAATTATCTTTTGAGAAAATGAAAAAACCCAGCCACAAAAGTATGGCACTAACTATTGCAAATAATAAGAGCGCTTTATTATCCTTTAGACCGGAAAGAACAGCAGCTATGTAAGATAATGTCAAAGAAGTTACGATGATTAAATTCTTTTTCATTTGTAAATCCCCCATATCTCTTTTTCTAATTTTAATTTTTATAATTTAGACCTTATGTTAAGAAGTCCAAAACTATCATCCTTTACCTATGCTCACATTGGGATTTGTGTACCTGCCCTTCTTTTCTGTACCCTTTCCATATTGAATGGCTTTAACCGGGCAATAGTGAATGCATGCCAGGCATTGTGTGCACCGTTCTCCCCATTGCGGCTTTCCTTGAACCTTGATATTCTTGCAGTTGCATACTCTTTCACAGATACCACAGCCTGTGCATCTTTCATCCGCATAGAACTTCTTTTCTATTGCATTCTTATTGAACAGTGGGTTTACAACTGAAGTCAGCAAACCTGGCATGAAGCCCTTTTTAACATCAAAGACTCCCCGTTTTCTTTCATTTACCACCTTGTTTATATTTTTCAAGGTTTCTTCTGCTGCTGCAAGCTTTTTCCCTTCCACTTCTTTTGAATCCACATCTCCCATAATAATATAATTATTAGGCATTACTATTGAAAATCCGCTGTCTAAATTCATATTGTTCTTCTTCAATGCTGCATCAAGAACTTCCATGGTTTTTCCTATATTATCCCCGCAGGTTGCTACAGAGAAAGTATAGTTATTGCGATAATTATCAAACTTAAGCCTCTCAATAAGCTGAAATACTATTTTAGGAGGTGCCCATGCATACACAGGATATACAAAGCCAATCCTTTCATCTTCCTTCAAGGTATATTCATAACACTCATCTTTGCTGTTCAAAACAGCAGCAATAGATACCAGCTCTTCGCCATTGTATTCTGCAATGCTTTTAGCAGCCTGTAATGAGTTTCCTGTTCCAGTAAAGTAGAATATCATAATGAATCCCCTCTCACTCGCATTTAAAACCCGTTCAATATCAAGGATACTTCCTTATAAATATAATTATATCAGAATTATGGTATTTAGGAAGATTAAAACACCTAAACCTTTTACCCGGTATATATTCTCTGATATAATCGATTTGACATGTACAAAGTTGAAAATTGTAAAGGAGTTTATAAAATGAGATATTTTAAAAGTACTTTATTATGCATCTGTTTTGCTGCAATTACTCTTATACGCATTAATGTTTACGCCGCTGATGAAAGTAAAATAAGCACTCCGGCAATTGTCTTTGAAAATGGCTCCACATATTCAATCAACTTGATTGATAAAATCCGAGAAAATGAAAGCATTATAGTTTATACCAGAAATTATGGAGAGTTCACTGAACCGTTTGCAGAAAGCACTCATGAGTATATTGTTGTAAACAATATAGTTGCTGAGGAAAATACCAATGGTGCCAAGGGTACATATATTCCTTCGAATGGCTATGTTGTATCGTATACCGGAACTAATGGAGAATTCCTTAAAAACCTTGATATTGGCAAGGGGTTCACACTTTTAAACATAGAAATCCCGACTTTACCTGAGATGTATTTTGAGTTGGATGGCGTTATCGTTCCTATAGATAAAATTAATTCCGGTCGAGATTCCAATAAGATAACATTATATAATCCTTCTTTTGGGGCTTCAACAAAAACGAATGCCTGGGGGATGGAATTGACTGTTGTAAGCAATACAATAGGTAAGATTATTGATATAAGGAATGAGAAAGGTATAACACTTGATAATAACTCTCCGATACCGTCAGATGGAGTAGTTATATCCATACATTCAGGAAGTCCATATTATAAACAATTGCATGAGAAAGCAAAAGTAACTGATAAAGTAGTTGTAACTACGGACAATATGCTATATAACGCAAGTAAGAACAAATATGCTGCCTGCAATCCACAAACAATAGCGGATAACCCCGCAGCTTGGAATATAGCAGAGGGTAAGCCCTATGATGGTTTTAGAGGTCCCAATCAGCTGATAATCTATGACAGCAGTTACGGCAGTCATACTGGCACGAATCCTTACGGTTATGAGGTTGTGGTAAGCAACGAAGGGCAGATAATAAGTACGGGCGGCAATGATTCAGAAATCCCAAAGGGCGGGTATGTACTTTCGGGACATGGAGATAAGCTGAATTGGCTTCAGAAATATGCACTTCTGGGTGCAACAGTCGTATTCAATAATGACAAAAAGGAAGTAACGATGATTTTCACTCCTGATTCGTATATGAATATGGCTCTATATAATATAAATTCAGCACAGGCCAGCCTGGAGCTTGCTAAGAAGCAATACTTGGATATTTCATATGATAACGTGCAGAGCATGATAAATCTGACTGAATCTAAACTGAAGAAAATTCAAGCACAGCTTGCCCAAGGACAATATGACGGCTTGATAAAGGCGGTCAGGGATATGCAGAAAGACGCAGATACTGCATATTATATGACCTTTGAATCTGTAAAGGTAGAAAACAGGGCAGTATGGCTAAGACCCAGAGATACCAGTATTGTTCAAATACAAAAGCGCCTTGATATGTTGAAGGCTCTAAATATAAACACCATATACCTTGAAACCTACTGGAACGGATATGCTATATATCCGACAAACAATGAGATTATGCAGCATAACCCTATGTTTAATGGGTTAGATGTGCTTGGCGTATACTTAAAAGAGGCACATGCAAGAGGTATTGAATTGCATGCATGGGTTGAGAACTTCTTGGTGGATCAGTCTATAGCTGCGAAAAAACCTGAATGGATGGCAATGAGCAGAAAAGGTGATAATTATTACCTTGAAAACGGTGTAACCAAATACTACTTTATGAATCCGGCTCTGCCTGAAGTCCGTGACTTTTTATCCGGCTTATATAAGGGGCTTATCAGTAATTATAACCTTGATGGCATTCAGTTTGATTACATGCGATATTCCCATTCGGGTGATTACTCAAACGATTTTGGCTATGATACCTATACCAGACAACTTTTTACTGATTATACCGGTACCGATCCTATAGTTTTAAAGCCCAGTGATGCACTATGGCAGAATTGGTGCGGTTTCAGAGCATATATAGTCAGTTCCTATGCATATAGATTATTTTCAGAAGTAAAATCGATAAAACCTAACCTCACTATATCTTCAGATGTATGGCCCGACTACGATAAGACGATAGTTGACATTTACCAAGATCCTAGAGCGTGGATACAGAAAGATTACATCAATAATTTAATACCAATGTCCTACTACCTTTATGAAGCCCCTGTGGTTGATGATATTAACAATTCACGGGCTTTTGCAAGAGGTCATTCACAGCTTACGTCCGGAATTGCTGCATTCAATAAAGTTGATACCAAGGTGTTTTTAAGGCAGATTGCTGCAATAAGAGCTGCAAATACAAGCGGGATTGCAATTTTTGAGTTTGAGTCATTATTCAGCGGAGGTTATGAAGGTCCATTAAAGCTAGGAGCCTTCAGCAGTCCCTCAATAGTCACAAACGGAGACCCTGAGCAATCAATAAAAATGGTGCTTAATGAGTTAGTGCGAAAAATTGATGATATATATATCAAATATGGTGGTATGGACACTCCCGCGGCTGAAAAATACAAAAAACTTCTAAGTGCTATCAAGGTCAGCTTTAAAGATGATACTGATACAACAAAAGCAGCATATTATCTCAAACATAGCATCGAAGATTTACTAGTAGCTATTGATTCTGATCCAAGTCTAAATAACGAAGTCGTAAAACGTATCGGTTCCGACTTAAATATTGCTATAAATATAATTGATGCATATATCTCAGACACCAGATTTATGACTAGCCATGAAGTCAGAGAATTCCAGGTTGAGATACCGGTTAAAGTCCTCAAAAACAATGAAATGGCACCACTGAAGTTGAAAGCTGTATTTAATGATAATGCGAGCATGTACCTTGACAAAGCACAATACTCAATAAAGACTGACAATCCAGCTTCTGTTGAGATAACTGGTGATATACTCAAGCTGAAGGATGTTAAGGAAAGAACAACAATTACAATTGACATTCTGGATAACTTCAAATTCAATACCACCAAGGATATAAATAAAAAAATGGAGCTTGTAATAAACCAAGATGGCAAGACTATAGCGGATTTTGCCTATGGTATTTTAAAAGCATCTGAAGTAGGCTATACAACTGCCAGGCTTGACTGGGGAAGTGCAGTAATTGATTCGGATATAGCCGGATATGCTGTCTATCGCAACGATATGGAAATTGCAAGAACCTCTTCTGACATGTTCAATGACAGAGACTTGCAATCAGGTGAGAATTATGTCTACTATGTACATGGATTTGATGCAGCAGGCAATATAGTATATAAGAGCGACCAAGTGACAATCAATACAAAAGTACCCAGCTTACTTGCCTCACATTAGGCAGATGTTAAAAGCCAGTAATCCAAACGGATTACTGGCTTATTTTTATTTACTTTCAACTACTCAAATAAATTAATCATCTTAAGCTTTGATTCTATATTTTTAACCTGAAGATTATTTGTGCTATATTGCTTGCAGCATTATTCCATAGTCCCTCTGAACGTCATTTTTCATAAAGCCAAATAATTAATTTATTAAGCTTCTACAAAACTTTGATAACATAATATGTCCACTCTACATATATAGTAACTGAGAAATAAAACGTTTCAATTTATGTATAGCAATACTGAAAAAAGGGGGTGAGATTTTGGAACATGTATATGATTCTCGTAGAAGGCTCCGTGGTTATGTTGATAATAACACTATTTACGACACAAACTATAATATCATGGGTTATACAGATGGGTATATGCTTTATGACGGATACGGATCACCTTTAGCTTATGTAGGCGACGGATACGTCCGTACAATGGACGGTACACCCTTAGGGTATTACAGGGGCAGCAGATTATACGACATGACTGGCAACTACTTGGGATATGGAAATTTCGGATTTTTTGGATTGCTCGGTGCTTCCTTCCTATTCTTACTATTAGGAGGCTTGTTCTTAAGCCCATTTTGGTGGTGGTAATCCAGTGTGGTTCCATCAGTAAAAAAATGAACCTGACGAAACTCGCCAGGTTCATTTTCATTCCTTATAAGTAATCATCATCACCCTGCATTTCCCTGCAACTATTGATTCTTCCAATTTATCCGAAAAGGAAACCAACTTCTCCAATGCCTCTGCACCATCGCTGTTTCTGTGCAACACTTCTATTTCACGCTTTGGAGCTATCGTTTCCATGATAACAAGATACATTCTCACCTTGACTCCTCCTTTAGATACCCAGCAGCTCTTCAACTCTTGCATCGCGTTTAAACCCTCTTATCATCAGCAGCCTGTCATATATCAATACTGCCTTTTCCTTCTGTCCTGCCTTTATATAAGCGTTTATAACCTGCATTAATATTGTTTTATCAATGTGGGCTTTTGACAATGCAAATATTATATCAAAACTTCTGTCAAAATGCTCCACTGCTTTTTGATACTCACCTGATTCGGAGTATATAATACCCATGGAACCCAATATCTCTACCTTCAGGTCATTATCCCTATCCTGACCTTCAAGTGCCTGATTAAGGCAGCGGATTGCTCCTTCATCATCTCCTTTTTTATGTTTAGCAACTCCAAGGATTCTCAAAACATGCCGTCTATCAATATCTGATAGTGTTTTTGAATCAAGGTAATCTTCCAAATATAGAACCGCCTTATCATTGTCCTTATCTATGAGCTTTAGCCCCTTGTTGAACTTTCTCTCTGAGATTGACGATGGCATGAACCAGGAGAGTATCACTGCTGCAGACAAGTCTAATGCAAGTACCAATGTTTCTAAATAGTCAGGGAGAGACTCAAATACATCCATTTGCTTCAATATAAATATTGCAATCACTAGAATCCATAATATAATTTTTACAAAAAGCTCAATAAGTCTATATCTATTCACAATTTCACCCTTCATAAAAAGTACTCCTTAATTTATATTTCTTATTTATCGTTGCTCATTACTTCATGTATTATTATGTACAAAAATAAATAAATATGTTATAATTTGGCAAAGGAGGTATGCATATGAATGTATCCATGGATATGTCAGGCCTTCAAAGTGTAAGACAAGCTCTGGGTATAGCAAACATGCGAACAGCGCTGAAACAGGATGCAGAGAGTGTGGCTTACATTATGAAAAGCTTGCAGGAAACAAGTGCAAAAACTTTAGAGATGTCTGTCACTCCACATATAGGCGGAAATATAGATCTTAAAGGATAACTTTTGAAAGTAAAAAACTACCGGATAGTCGGTAGTTTTTTATTATTAACTCTATTTTGCAAAAAAAATAAAAAACTGTAGAAAGTAATCTCTACAGCATAGATATCAATATGGCACCCGATTAAGGATTTGAACCTCAACAAACTGATCCAGAATCAGTTGTGCTACCATTACACAAATCGGGTGTATATGTTCGGCTCATCACCGACAGAATATATATTATCATGTATCACTAGTTTTAGCAATCCACTTTTCTTTTATTATTGTTATTTACATGAGAGAAACTGATATTTGCTCAATTTCTCTCATGTAAGCTACGAATATGTATAGACTTTAAATCATCTCCAGGTACTTTCCGGCAGAATAACCTGCCGCTTCCAGAACTTCATTATGCCTTCTCGAACATATCCTTTCCAACTCCGCATAAAGGACATACCCAATCCTCTGGTATCTCTTCAAAAGGAGTGCCGGGAGCAACTCCGCTGTCTGGATCTCCTGCCTCTGGGTCATAAACATAACCGCATGCTGTACAAATCCATTTTTCCATAATTTTGCCTCCTTATCAGGTTAATTTGGAAGTAGTTGCATTTTCCAAAAAACCTATTTGTTTTTTTTGAGATTAAGCATATTATACTATTATGCTTAGCTTTTTACCATATACTACATATATTTTTACCAAATTAGTTACATATTAAACTCAAAATAAAAATCTCCGATTTCTCGGAGATTTTTTGATCTAAAACGCTTTCAATACTTTAGCAAGTCTTTTCATTCCTTCTACTATCTTATCATCTGGCATATTCGAATAGTTCAATCTACAGTGATTTGCATTACCGCCATTTGGATAGAAGGGTTCACCAGGTACAAATGCTACTTTCTGCTCCAAAGCTTTCTTGAGCAGCTCTGCAGCATCAATTTCCTTCGGGAATGTAGCCCATGCAAAAAGTCCTCCGCTCGGGGTAGTGTATGTTGTACCCTTTGGGAATTCTGCCCTCATGACCTCAAGCATTAAGTCTCTTCTAGTTTTGTATACTTTTTTAATTTTTTCTATATGCGCTTCGATATCATACATTTCAAGAAACTTGTCAACTTCCCTCTGAGCAATGGTGCTACACTGCAAGTCGGCACCCTGCTTGACCAGGTTATATTTATGAAGTATTTCCGGCTCAGCTATGACCCATCCAAGTCTCAAGCCCGGCGCGAAAATCTTTGAGAAAGTTCCCAGATGAATTACAAGATTCTTTGGATCGAAGCACTTTAGCGATGGCATTATCTCGCCTTCAAATCTGAGCTCACCGTATGGATTATCTTCTATAACAGGTATCTCATACTTGGTAGCAAGCTCCATTAGACGTTTTCTTCTTTCAAGGCTTAAAGTCCTGCCTGTAGGGTTCTGGAAATCAGGAATAGTGTATATGAATTTTACATTGTTGTTCGCTGCCAAAGCTTTCTCCAAATCTTCTATTATCATCCCGTCTTCGTCCATTGGTATTTCAACGAATTTAGGCTGATAAGCTTTGAAAGCACTCAATGCGCCCAAATAGCTCGGGCTTTCACATATTACCACGTCACCCTCATTAATGAATATTTTGCCAGAGAACTCAAGACCCTGCTGTGAACCGCTTGTCATAAGTATATCTTCAGCTTCTACATTTATTCCAAGCTTTACTGCCCTTTTAGCTATCTTTGCCCTGAGCGGCAGATAACCATCTGTTGAGCTATATTGCATTGCAGCCTTTCCGTCTTCCCGCAATACTCTGCAGCATACCTGTTCCATTTCCTCGATAGGAAAAAGCTCAGGCGCCGGAAGTCCTCCTGCAAATGATATTATGTCTGGCTCTTCAGTAAGCTTTAGTAGTTCACGAATAGCGGATCCCTTGATGTTGTCCATTCTACTAGCAAATTTAATTCCCATTTAGATTAAACACCCCCATAAATTTTAAGCCCGCCATCTTTTGTTTTCCATCCTCCAATTTTATTTTACATTAAATAAAATTTATTTTCTATAAATTCTACAAAATTTTTTTAATACTGCAAAAAATATCACTAATAAAAAATCCAGAAAAGATATGAAAAATATCATACTTTCCTGGATCCTTGCACTAATCTATTACTACCAGCTTATTCTCCCTGAAGGATTCAGTGGCCTTATATGCTATTTCTGTGGATTTTGTCCCGTCATATACTGTAACCTCAGGTCTCCGATTCTCTAAAATGCAATTTATGAATTCCTGCTTTTCCAACAGATAGGCCTGTTCAAATCTTTCCGGAAAACCTGAGACGCATTCCTGAACTGCTCCATGCTCGTTGAATATGGTAACCAGATTCTTTTGAGGGGTAGCACCTACTCTAAGGGTACCTTTCGTACCAACGATTTCCGTTTCCACATGGTAGCCGTGAGGAGCAGTCCTCCCGGAGTAGAACATAGCCATGGTATCGTTCTTGAATTGCATTAGGGCACAGGCATTATCGCTATCTCCGAACTGACCGAATTCCTTGTGGACATAACAACCGCCAACAGCATATACGCTCCTTGCTTCTGAGTCTAAAAACCACCTTGCAAGATCAATGTCATGTATCATCATATCGAGGAACATTCCTCCGCTTGTTGCTGCGAATTTAATAGCTCCGACTACTGCTTTCTCCGGATCCGCGCTTGTGGCTCTGAGCAAAAATGGTTTTCCAATTGCACCCTCGTTTAACTTCTGCTTTGCGTAAGCATAGGATGGATCATACCTTCTCATAAAGCCCAGCATGAATACCTTGTCAGGATGCTTCTCCACCGCCCGCTCTGCAAGCTTGCATTCTTCAACTGTAACACCAAGGGGTTTTTCGCTAAACACATGCAATCCTGCTTCAAGAGCTGCTTCAATCTGTGCACAGTGCACCGGAGACGGCGATACTATAGCAACTGCATCCAGTTCAGCATTCCTAATCATTTCATAATAATCAGTGTAGCCATATTTTATATTCCAGCTGCTTTGTACATAATCAATTTCTTCCTTCTTAATGCTGCAGACTGCAATGAGTTCTGCGTTTGGTATCTTGAAAGCCAGATCCTCGGCATGCTTCAATCCCAATCGTCCCAAGCCTACGATGCCCATTCTTATCTTTTTCATCTGATCAGCCTCCTTAATGAAAGGATTGGACCTCTACCATTTATGCTCTTCTCTTGTTGTGCTTCTTACTATTAACTCAGGTTCTAATATGATTATTTTCGATTCCTTGTTTTCACTGTCATTGATCTCCTTTAACAGCAATTCTACAGCGCACTTGCCTATCTGACACTTTGGCTGAGCAATTGTTGTCAGCTGTATCTGCGGAAGCTTAGCATAATCTATATCATCGTATCCTACTATTCCAAGATCGCCGGGCACAATCAGCCCGTTTTCTTCAGCACTTTGCATTACTCCGAGCGCTATCACGTCATTGCCCGAAAAAACTGCATCCGGAATATTACCGGACTTAATGAGCTTATTCATGATCTCATAACCGCTTTTGGTCTTAAAGCTTCCATTTACAATAAGTGTTTCATCTATTTCATACTTATATCTGCTGAGTGCTTGCTTATAGCCTTCTATTCTTTTAGAATTCGTGTATGAATCAGGTTTCCCTCCTATGAAGGCAATCCTTTTGTAGCCTGATTCTATGAGATGCTTGGTTGCCAGAAATCCTCCCCGTTCATCATCTACCTCAATGCAGCTGAAGCTGTCATTCTGTGAGGTTCTATCGAGAAGTACCAAGGGGACGGTGATGTTCCCAAAATTATTCTCCGCAGAGTCAGATGCAGGTTTTAGTATTATGCCGTCTACTCTCTTCTCCTGCAGTAATTTCAAGTAAGACTGCTCCTTTTCCACATCCCAGTTTGTATTGCATAAAAAAGTATTGTATCCATGCTCACTGGCTACATCCTCTACACTTCTTACAATTTCCGGAAAGAAAGGATTAGTTATATCAGGAATGACAAGTGCAATGGTATGTGTATACTTCATAACCAAACCCCTTGCTATTGCATTGGGCTGATAGCCCATCTTTCTTGCCTCTTCCAGCACTATTTCTCTTGTCTCAGCATTCACCCCAGCTCTATCATTCAACGCTCTTGAAACTGTAGCATATGAAATACCAATTTTTTTTGCTATATCCTTAATTGTTACTTGCATAGTTTTTCTCCGTTCTAAGACTTTTTCTACTAAATTATAGCAAATATATACTTAATTTACAAACTTTTAGCCCTGTCATATGCCTTCTCCATCGCCTCAATCAAAGGAAGCTTTTTCCCAGATAGGAATCTTACCATTGCTCCACCGGCAGTACAGACATAGCTTATTTTTTCAAGATTTATAAACCTCGACGCTGCGCTGACTGTGTCCCCTCCGCCTATTACTGAGTAACCCTTTGAATCAGCTATGGCATTCCAGATTTCTCTTGTGCCGTTTTCAAACAATTTGTTCTCATACACTCCGGCAGGGCCATTTACAAAAATTGTGCCAGCCTCAGCAATTACTCTTTTATACCTCTCTATTGTCCCTGAACCAATATCCATATACAGCTCTTCCTGTGGCAGTTCAAACACAGATAGCTCATGCCTTTCACCGTCCAATTCATAAGCCAGGTCTACAGGGACTTCTATCTTGCCGGGGTAATCCCTCAAATACTCCCTTGCAGGCTCAACATATAGAAGCAATTCCCTATCCTTTAGAAATCCCATCTTCCTGCTGCCCAGCGCTTTTCCCATTGCCAGAAGCATAATTTCTCCGGTTATGCCGCAGGATAGTATCTTATCTGTAGTGCCGTTTTCCAAAACCTGCTTCATCATACCGAAAGCATCAGATATTTTAGCCCCTCCAAGTACAAATATTGATGGCTTCGCCGGCGTTTTCATCACCCTGGTTAGTGCACTGTATTCCTCAATCAGCTGCCTGCCCCCTGCTGTGGGAAGAAGCTCCTGAAAAGCTACCATTGATGGAGCATTCCTGTGGGCTGCAGCAAAGGCATCATTTACGTAATAGTCCGCGAGGGGTGCTAGATTGCGCACGAGATAAGTTTCCAGCATTTCCTCAGGCTTAAGCTTTACAACATTTTCAAAGGTAGAAATCTCCTCGGAAAGATACCTGAGGTTTCCGAGAAGGATAGCCTCCCCCTCTTTAAGATTCTTAACAGCCTCCTGAGCTGCCGGACCCGCGACATCATCTATGTATTTCACTTGTACGCCCAAATATGCTGAAAGCTTTTCTGCATGTTCGTTCATAGGTACAAGATTCTGATAATCCAAGGTATCTCCTTGGTGGGCAATTATAGCCAGCTTTGCACCTTTTTGCAGTATATCCCTTATAGTAGGTATACTTGCTTTTATTCTATTCTCGTTGACTATCCTTTTTGTTGAAGGATCAATGGGTGAATTGACATCCACCCTCAGAAGCACTGTCCTTCCCTTATAGTCAAATTCATCAATGGTTCTTATTTTCCCATATTTTATTTCCATTTTCCTAACCCCAAATATTTATTGGTTTCTGCTACAGCTTCCAGTCTTTCTGTCTGCATTTCAAGCGCAGCCCTTATACCGTCTATTGTCTCAGGGATTGTTACGGCTTCCTGCGGGATATTGATTGCATACATGATATCATTCCCGGATTCTACTATGGACTCTTCCCACATTGCTATTTCATACATGTCCCCCCTTGGATTTCCAAGGTCTCTTGCATATCTGAACAACGAAGCGTTCCCGAGGAATCCGTCAGCAATCCTCACTACTCTTATCCTGTCATGGGTCTTAAAGGCTTCAAGAGCCATTTCCTTGGTGATTTTCTTCTTGCCGGTTGCCAATACTGTTATAATGTGTCCATGGGTTACAGGTGTGTGTACAAGTATTCCGGTTGCATCCACATGGGGCATTATTGTCATAAGATCCAATGCTTGATGGCTTGGAGCCTTATCAATCTGAAGAGCGTTAGTGAGCCCCCTATGGTAGTCACCCGGATCTGCTACACGCCTGATTATTGTAATTGCTACTTTATCTATACCATATAGTCTGTCAAGACAATCCACCGACCTAATCAGCCCTGTGGTATTGCAGGATGTAAGCTTTAAAAACTGTGCGCCGAGTCCTTTCTCATAATTGGCATATCCATGGAAGAATACGTCAGCTACACTGTTCTTTTCACCGCCTTGGAAGATTGCCTTCTTGTTGTACCTGGCATAAAGCTCCTTATTCATTGCACCGACTCCGGCGCTGGTGGCATCAAGCATTATATCCACTTCCTGCACCAGTTCCTCCAAAGTTCCCGAAACCGGTATGTTAAGCTCATCAAATTGACTCTTGTTATCCTGTACCGCCAGGTACAAGTTGTAGGGCATTCCTTTTTCCTTTAATGCACGGACAGCAAGTGTAGGTGCGACATCAGCGACACCTACAAGCTTCATATCTCCTTGACTTGCCACCCCGTCGGCAAGCCTCTGCCCGATTACGCCGTATCCGGCTACTCCAACCTTTATCATATTCATACCTCCATAAAATACTTTTTTCTTCTCCCAGCTGTCAGAGCTTTTTAGACAATTGCAGGAAGTGTTGAGCCTCCATATGGCATTACTATGACTTTTGCCTTGCTTCCAAGGGCTGAGAAAGCCTCAGATAAAAAAGCCTAATGAAATTCTCACTTGTAAGCCCCCTTAGATTCTTGCCATCCCGATTTCCCTGGCAGCTTTCGCAACCGCCTCTGCTACTGCCTTGCCAACTCTTGGATCAAAAGGCAGCGGGAGTATATAATCCTGTGTCAGTTCTTCATTACTTACAAGAGATGCCAGTGCCTTGGCTGCAGCAATCTTCATATGGTCATTTATATCCTTGGCTCTTACATCAAGTGCACCCCTGAAAATTCCCGGGAAAGCAAGCACATTATTAATCTGGTTTGGAAAATCTGAACGTCCGGTACCTATAACCTTGGCCCCTGCTTGCTTCGCCAAATCCGGCATAATCTCAGGTAAAGGATTTGCCATGGCAAATATGATAGGGTCCTTAGCCATGGACGCAACCATGTCCTGGGTTAATACTCCGGCGGCCGATACTCCTATAAATACATCAGCACCGGTCAAGACATCCCTTAGTGTTCCCTTTTTCTTCTCAAGGTTGGATATCCTCGCCATAAGCTCCTTCTCAGCGTTAAGATTTTCTCTGCCTTCATATATTGCTCCCTTTGTGTCACACAGTGTTACCTTTTTAAGACCCATGCTCATAAGAAGCTTGGTAACAGCTATGCCTGCGGCACCCGAGCCATTTACCACCACTTCTATTTTACTAATATCCTTACCAACGACCTTTAGAGCATTAAGCATTGCAGCAAGTACTACAACTGCTGTCCCATGCTGGTCATCGTGGAAAATTGGAATGTCGCATTCCGCCTTAAGTCTTCTTTCAATTTCAAAGCATCTGGGCGCAGATATATCTTCGAGGTTTACCCCTCCGAAGCTTCCCGCAAGAAGCTTTACTGTATTGACAATTTCATCAGTGTCCTTCGACCTAATGCAAAGGGGAAACGCATCCACATCTCCAAAGGTCTTGAAGAGTACACATTTACCCTCCATAACCGGCATACCCGCTTCTGCTCCAATGTCCCCAAGTCCAAGAACCGCAGTACCATCTGTAACAACAGCTACAAGATTCCATCTCCTTGTAAGCTCGTAGGAGAGATTTACATCCTTTTGTATCTCCAGACATGCCTCAGCAACACCGGGAGTATATGCAAGGGACAGATCCTGCTTATTATTGACAGGAACTCTGCTTGCAACCTCTATTTTCCCCTTCCATTCCTGATGAAGCTTCAAGGACTCTTTCTTAATATCCATACACTTTCCTCCAATTGGATTCTGTCAAATATCCTTTGTTTTTGAATATTAAATCTAAAGACCCGTTTTTTCTCTTATATAATTTCTTGCTTTCACTGCATATTCAAAAGGATTGGCTTTTGCCGGGTCCTGCTCAGCCTCTACCACCATCCAGCCACTGTAATTGTTATCCTGCAGCAGCTTGAACAACGGTACGAAATCTATCATCCCATCCCCCGGAACCGTGAAAACTCCTTCTCTGACTCCCTGAAGGAAGCTCATCTTTTCCCTTTTAACCTTATCCAGTACATCCTCTCTTATATCCTTCAAATGTACATGTTTAACTCTGTTAATATACTTCTTTAGCACTTTCTCTGGATTCTCCCCCGAGAAGGCGAGATGTCCCGAGTCAAAGAGCAGGTGCACGAGGTTAGGATCTGTTGTGGACATCAGACGATCAATTTCTTCAAGAGTCTGCACACCCGTACCCATATGGTGATGATACGCAACTATCATCCCTTTTTCCGCAGCTAAACGTCCAAATACTTCTAGTCCTCCTGCAAGACGTTTCCATTCTTCATCAGTAAATGCAGGCTTATTGTCGAAAACGGGCAAATCAGTCTTCCCCTGAATGCTGTGTCCCTGCTCCGCAACTCCTATGACTCCTGCGCCCATCTCATACAGAAAGTCCCTATGCTTAATGAATTCAGCTACAGTTTCATCCTGGGGCTTTGTTGTAAGAAAAGCACTGAACCACGCATTGCAAATACGTATTCCTCTTAGTTCCAAAGCCTTTTTTAGAACTTTAGTATCTCTTGGATATTTATTGCCTATCTCACTGCCTGTAAAGCCAGAAAGAGCCATTTCACTAATACACTGCTCAAAGGTATTCTCTCCCCCCAACTCCGGTATATCGTCATTAGTCCATGCTATTGGGGCAATACCCAGCATAACCTTATTTTTATCAAGCATATCAATTCCCCCATATACTTTAATATTTTCTTGCTATCTCTATTTGCTTTTCCATTTCTTCATACGCGGCTTTAACTTTTTCGCTGGTTGATACCTCAGCTACACCAACGCGCCACCAGGATTCGTAACCCCCTGACATTGTTCCGGGCAGAACTTTTATATCTATAAGGGTTGAAACTGCAGATTTTTTTACTTCTTCCAATGCATACCGCAGCTCATTTATGTTTGTTGCCGTATATGTTTTGGCTCCGTAGCTCCTTGCGTTGGCAGCAAAGTCCACAGGTACAATATCCCCTGTCAACCGCCCTGTCTCCTTATCGCGATAGCGGAACTCATTTCCAAATTGGTCAGTTCCCTGTGAGATCTGAAGATTCTTAATGCATTGGAATCCATAGTTGTCAAATAACAGCACATTTATCTTGCGACCTTCCTGTATACTGGTGAAAAGCTCAGAGTGCAGCATCAGGTAACTGCCATCACCAACCATTGAATACACTTCCCTATCAGGCTCAGCCAGCTTTACACCCAAGGATCCTGCTACTTCGTAACCCATACAGGAAAATCCGTATTCCATATTATAGGTCTTAGGCTTGGTTGAACGCCACAAGCGCTGAAGGCATCCCGGAAGGCTTCCTGAAGATCCCACTACAATCGCATCCTCATCCAAGAGCTTGTTCAGTTCTCCAAGAACACGGGTCTGTGAAAGTCCAACCTCCAGCTCAACAGAATAAAGCCTGTCAACTTCCTTATCCCATTCATCTTTTACTTCAGCTATCTTTTCGTTCTCATAACCAGTCTTGTATTCTATTGCCTCCAATGCCTCTCTAATGGCTTTCAAGGCTTCCTTGGCATCCGCTACCACGGTCAAAGCATCCAGCTTCATTGCATCAAAGCTGCTTACGTTTATTGCCATAAACTCAACATTCGGATTCTTAAAAGCCGATTTTGATGCAGTCGTAAAATCCGAGAACCTGGTTCCTATACCAATTACTAAATCTGCATCCTTTGCCATTATATTTGCAGCAAGACCCCCTGTAACGCCTATTCCTCCCAGGTTGAGCCTGTGGTTCCAAGATATCAAGCCCTTACCTGCCTGAGTTTCTCCAAAAGGTATGTTGAAAGCTTCTGCAAATCTCTCGAGCTCTTCATGAGCCTCTGAATACGCTACTCCACCGCCGCATATAATAATCGGCCTTCTCTTTTTTCTTATCAAATCAACAGCTCGTTTTAGCTCTCCAATTGTTATAAGTCTTCTTTCAATGTGATGCACTCTCTTATTAAAGAATTCTACCGGGTAATCATAAGCCTCCGCTTCCACATCTTGAGGCATGCAAAGGGTAACAGCACCTGTTTCGGCAGGATCTGTAAGCACTCTCATAGCATTGATAGCAGCAGTCATTAACTGCTCAGGCCTTTCAATTCTATCCCAGTATTTGCTGACTGCTCTAAATGCATCATTTGCGGTTATAGTATGGCTTGTTGGCTGCTCCACCTGCTGAAGCACGGGATCCGGCTGCCTGCAGGCAAAAGTATCACCGGGAAGCAGCAGTACCGGTATTCTGTTGACGGTGGCTGTGGCAGCTGCTGTCACCATATTTAGTGCGCCAGGACCAATGGATGATGTGCAGGCGAATATCTCTTTCCTGTTCTTCTGCTTTGCATATGCTGTTGCAACATGCACCATGCCCTGCTCATTATGGCCCTGATAATACACCAGCTCATGGCCTCCCTGTTCCAAAGCCTGACCAAGCCCCGTAACACAGCCATGACCGAATATCCCGAAAACACCTTTTACAAATTTATTTTCTTTCCCGTCTACCTCCACATATTGATTGTCGAGGAACTTCAATAAAGCTTGCGCCATGGTCAATCTAATCGTTTTCATCTTTTTCCCCTCTTTACTCATAAAATGCTTCAGATTAGCAGTACCCTACTTATCCGGCCAAATCCTTGCATCCGGCTTAGTCACCCATAAATGCTCCTCTAAAAATACCGGTTCAATGTATGGGTTGCGGTCCAAATGCCTTATTACCCAAAGATAGTACATGGCATATCCCGGAGCTGTTGCCTGGGGGTGAGTCATGCCTTCCCCGATTTTTACCGTGTCATTATTTTGTACCTTGAGTACTTCTTCTCCCACCTCGGCATATCCGAAACCATTCTCCGGATAGAATTTATAGTAATATATCTCCGGCTGCGGATGGTGATGAGGCGGGTAACTTGACCATCTTCCCGGATGGTCTATCACTTCTCCGAGTACAAGGTTTGAATAATCCGCATTGCTGTAATCAAAAATAGTCCTTACTGTCCTGGTGGAGGTTTCCTTCATTGTCCCCTTGCCCCGTTCCTCACTTCTACAATCTGAAGACATATAGAATTTAGCAGCAAAAGCTCTTTCATTATCAGTCTTTTGTACTGCAAGCTCAGAATCCTCACCCAATCCGGTGATTTTAACCACTATCCCTGCAGGTACATGAAGGCACCATGGACTTTCATCAAAGCAGGATTTTCTTAAAGCTCTCTCTTTATTCCCCTGCCATTCAAATACTACCTCTCCTCTAATAAGCAAGTATGCTCTTTCTTTTTCTTCGAAATCAGTTTCAATCTGGCCCTTTGCAAGCCGAAGGATTCCGAAATCCATAAGCACATCACTGTGTTTGCCCTTCATCTCAGTAATGCTGTTATAGCCGAAGTCAAAGTGCTTATCCTGTCTGATTCTCATCTATACATTACTCCCTTACAGTGCATTTATTACTCTATTTCAAAATACCTGCCAACTGCCTCTTCAGTCTTCTCCTTGCCGACCTTAATGGTTCGTTCTATGTCCCAATCCCAATATTCCGGTCGGAATAGCTCCACCGAGACCATTTCACTATAGCCTATGGACTTTAGAGTTTTAAGAATAGAGTTTAGGTCTATAGCGCCTTCCCCCGGCCACAGTCTATTGTTGTCTCTCAGCGCTCCTACGGGTAAATCCTCAGAGTCATCTATATGGAATATGAATATTTTTTTGGAGTCTACCTTTTCCAAGTCCTCAATTCTTGAGTTCATCGCATGGAAGTGGAAGCAGTCCAATACCAATCCGACATCTTCCCTGTCTACGGCTTTTACTATCTCATAGGTCTGACTTAATGTATTTACAGAACAGCTTGGATAGCCAACAAATTCATAAGCAAGTTTTACACTGTACTTTGAAGCAATGTCGGCAAGCTCCTTAAGAGACCTTACAGATTCGTCCTTTATCTGAGTCTTAGTGTATTGCCCTACATCAAAGGTTGGCACTACAACAATCTTCTTGCATTTTATCTTTTCTCCCACCTGGCAGAGAAATACCAAGTCTTCCTTTATCTGCCTATAGCCCGCTTCATCCCTGAAGGTTATGAACTCGAGAGCATTGAACGCATAGGGCTTTATTCTGCTCTTTTCAAAGAATGCGGCCAGCTCTTCTATGCTATGTGTCTTCAGGTAATCCCTTAATTTATCCAGCCTGATTTCTATCAGTTCATAGCCATGCTTTTCGCACAGCTCCAAATCCTTCTCTAACGTAGAGTTTTTCATAGTTGTAGCTTGATTAAAGCATACCTTCATATTCCAATCCTCCTAACACTTATTACACTTGTTCCTTAAGCCGTTATCTCGCTGGTTTTAACAGGTCTGCCTTCAGCAAGGGATTTCTTTGCTGCAAGGCCTATGATTACCGGCTTCAAGCCATCTATAGCCGTAACAGGAGTATCTTTGTCATTTAATATAGCACTAAAGAAATCTCTCATTTCAGCTATAAAGGACTCCTTGTATCTTTCCAGGAAGAAATACAGTGGCTTATCTCCTTGCACTCCTTCTTCAGTACTCAGAATTGTATTGGTAGGGGTATCATTGGATGCCGCCGCGCTTCCTTTCGAGCCGAACACTTCCACTCTTTGGTCATAGCCGTAAGCAGCTTTTCTGCTGTTATCAATTACTCCTATGGCACCATTCTCGAACTTTAAAACAACTACTGCTGTATCAACATCTCCCGCTTTTCCGATAGCCGGATCTACCAGCGCTGCTGCCTGAACATAAACCTCTTCGACCTCGCTGCCTGAAAGATATCTTGCCATATCAAAATCATGTATAGTCATATCAAGGAATATCCCACCTGATACCTTTACGTACTCAATTGGTGGAGGAGCAGGGTCTCTTGATGTGATTCTGATTATATGGGGCTCTCCTACTTTACCTTCCAGCACAAGATCCCTGACCTTCTTGAAGTTATGATCGAATCTCCTGTTGAAGCCTACCTGAAATTTTACACCTGCTTTTTCTACAGCTTCAATTGCCCTTTTTATTTTGTCTATGCTTAAATCTACCGGCTTTTCACAGAATATGTGCTTCCCAGCCTCAGCTGCTTCAATGGAAATTTGAGCATGAGTATTGGTAGAGGAACATATAAGTACAGCGCTGATTTCTGGATCACTTAAAATTTCATGATAGTCCTTTACCACATTTTTTATTCCCAGTCCATAAGCCCAATCTTTGATTTGGTCTGCAAAAATATCCGCTATTGATTTTATCTCTACTTCCGGAATAAAGTATGAAATGTTTTCGGCATGAAGTTTTCCTATTCTTCCTGCACCGATGATACCAATCTTAATCTTCTTGCTCATAAAAACTCTCCTTTTAATCATTTAAATTTTATAATTCAATGTAAACGTTTACATAATTTGGTAATAAGGTGCCCTTTCGAATTGATATCTCAATCCTACTAGAGCTTTATTTTGATCTGTTCTTTCTTTCATCAAGCAATACAGCTCCTACTATAATCGCTCCCTTTACTATCTGCTGCCAATATGCAGACACATTCAAAAGGTCAAGTCCGTTATTCAGGACACCGATTATAAGAGCACCAATGATCGTACCGGGAATGGTCCCGATACCTCCTGATAAACTGGTTCCCCCTATTACCGCAGATGCAATAGCATCAAGCTCAAAACCCTGTCCCGCACCCGGCTGTCCCGAGCTGATTCTTGAGGTCAGAATTATACCGGCAACTGCAGACAACAGTCCTGCATATGAGTATATAAGCATTTTATATTTATCGACATTGACACCGGATACAACTGCTGAGTTTTCATTTCCGCCTATTGCATATACATAGCTCCCAAACTTTGTATTATTCAAAAGTATATGAGATATTACCGCTACTAAAAATAATATTATTATTGGCACCGGTATCCCCAGGATGTGGCCTCCGCCAATGAACTCGAACTCCTTGGTAAAATCCCCAATGGGCTTGCCGTCGCTCAATAGCAGTGCAACTCCTCTGGCAGCAGTCATCATACCCAGGGTTGCAATAAATGGGGGTATTTTCCCCTTTGCTACAATTGTTCCGCTCACAAGACCGGTACCTGCACCAACAGCCAAGCCTATCAGTAATGGTACAATGAGCGGATATGTATTTGGATGGGCGAATTTAGCTGTCATAACCGAGACCAGCGCTATTACCGAGCCAGATGCCAGGTCTATCCCGGTAGTGATAATAACCATTGTGACACCCATAGCCACAATAGCAATAATGGACATCTGCCTTACAATATTTAATAGGTTTCTAACCTTAAAAAAGGAAGGCGACAATACTGACATTAAGATTAACATCCCGATGAAGATAAGAAAAATACCATACTTTCGGATAAAATCACTTATAAATGCCTTTGTTCCTTCATTGCCCTTCACTAGACTTTGTTTTTTAGCCGGAACTATGTTTTTATCATCCATTTAAATTTCCTCCCGATATACATTGATTTTCGATTTCATATCAGCCCACCAGACCGGTTGCATATTCGAGAATCTTTTCCTGGGTGGCTTCCTCTCTATTCAATATCCCAACCTGATTACCTTCGTGCATGACAAGTATCCTATCGCTCATCCCCAAGATTTCAGGAAGTTCTGAAGAAATCATTATTATTGCTTTTCCCTGAGCCGCCAGGTTTGACATCAGCTTATGAATCTCTGACTTGGCCCCTACATCAATTCCTCTGGTCGGCTCATCCAGAATCAATATGTCGGGATGGGTCAACAGCCACCTTGAAATGAGAACCTTCTGCTGATTTCCTCCACTCAAAAACTTAATTTTTTGATCCATGCTCGGTGTCTTTATATCCAATCGGCCTTTTTCGCTATCACATACTGTATTGATTTCTTTCTTCTTTAGCAAAATGCCCTTCAAATATTCATCAATGCTTGAAACTATTATATTGCTTCTAACAGGCAATACGAGGAATAAGCCGTTTTTCTTTCTATCCTCAGTAAGCAGCGCCATCTTATGGCTGATTGCATCTCTGGGCGATTTAATCTTTACTGCTTTGCCATTTATGTGGACTTCTCCCGAGGTTGCTCTTCTAACTCCGAAGAGGCATTCCATCACCTCTGTCCTGCCTGCACCCATAAGCCCTGCAATTCCTAAAATCTCGCCCTTGTGAAGTTCAAAGCTGATATCTCTGAACTCGCCTTCTCTGGTAAGCTTTTTAACAGATAAAACCACTTCATTTATTTCAGTCTCCTGTTTATCAAATATATTCTTAAGCTCCCTGCCCACCATCATTTCTATAAGCTTATCCTTCGTCATATTCCTGGATGCTTCTGTTCCTATATATTTGCCGTCTCTAAAAACAGAAATATCATCTGCAATCCTAAACACTTCATCCATTTTGTGAGTTATATAGATTACCGAAACACCCTTTTCCTTTAGAGTTTTGATTATTTTAAACAGATGCTCTACTTCCTTTTCAGTGATAGCGGAAGTAGGTTCGTCCATTATTATCAAATCCGAGTTATATGAAATCGCTTTTGCTATTTCCACCATCTGCATATTGGCAATACTTAGCTTGCACATTTTAGCCTTGGGATTTATCTTTATATCCAGCTTCTGCAGCAATTCAAGGGTATCCTTGCACATCTGGCGTTTCTTTACCAGACCGGTTTTCCCGTAGCTGGGCTCCCTGCCTAAAAAAATATTTTCTGCCACTGTCATATAAGGTACAGAGGTTAATTCCTGATGTATCATTGAAATGCCTCTGGTTAAAGCATCATGGGTATTCTGAAGCTCAATGATGTTTCCCTTGAACTTGATGCTGCCATTGTCAGGATGGTAGATACCTATAAGAATTTTCATAAGGGTTGACTTGCCCGCGCCGTTTTCGCCCATCAATGCATGTACAGAACCTTTTTCCACCTTGAACTGCACATCATCTAAAGCTTGAACCCCCGGGAACGCTTTTGATATATTCGCCATTTCCAAAATATATTCTTTTTCCATAGCCTCTACCTCATTTTTTGTAAAGGATACCAGCCTTAGGCCGGTATCCTTCATAGTTTTAATTATCGAACTCTATTTATCTTTATTTCCACTTAGCAATAAACTTGTCAACTTCTTCTGGTTTAACAAGCTCAAAAGGAATCCAAACGATAGGTTCAACCTTTTCACCCTTTGCTGCTGCAATAGCTGTCTTTATTGCACCTTCACCCTGGCCTGATGCATCCTGGAATACTGTTACATTAAGCTTGCCGGCCTTCATGTATTCAAGAGCGTCAGGAGTAGCGTCAATTCCACCAACAAGAATTGTTCCAAGCTTGCCGGCGGCTTCTATTGCCTTTAATGCTCCTATAGCCATTTCGTCGTTATTGGAAGCAACTGCATCAATCTTCAGGTCAGACTGAAGCCAGTTTTCCATTATAGTCATACCCTTGTCTCTCTGCCACATACCTATCTGTTCTGCTACTATCTTGATATCGGGGTATTTCTTTATAACTTCTTTGAAGCCTTCTGTCCTCTTTACTGCTGCTTCATTTCCAGGGTCACCAACGAGTATAGCAACATTCCCCTTGCCACCCATTTTCTCTGCCAGGTATTCCATTTCTATGATACCCGCCTTGATTGATTCGGAACCGACATAGGAAGTAGCTTCCGACTGGTTCTTGAACAATCTGTTGACGCTTATGAGAGGAATTCCTGCTTCCTTTGCGGCTTTGGTCATTGGCTCTGTTGCGTCTGTATTAACAGGATTAACTACTATTGCTTTGCAACCTTGAGCTATGAAAGTTTCTACCTGCCCAAGCTGCTTGTTGACATCAGCTTTGCCGTCAACATATATTACTTCTACGTCTATAACATTCTTTGAATATGCCTGCATTGCGTCCAGCATGTAGGATAGCCACTTGTCATTGAAGTCAGACATTGTTACACCTATTATTATTTTTTCTGCTGGTTTGGGTGCTTCTGCTGGTGCTGAAGCTGCGGGAGCTGCCGGAGCACATCCGGAAAACAGGGACACGCACATTACCAATACTAATGTCGTTGCCAATAGTTTTTTCATTAACTTTCCCCCTTTTTTTATGTATTCTATTTATATAAGCCCATACCCCACTGCATGCAGAGGTGGAATATGAGTTCATACCATATAAAATTTCCTTGTCCCTGGCAACTCCTGTTAGTCATTGTATTGGTAGTAATGTTCATTTAATAGCGTAGCAAAATAAGACATGTCACATATATGCATGAAGTTTCATTTTACCTATCTTCTTTTTTAGTTCAAACTACTCTGTCAATTGGATTTTTCTCTTTTGTGATTTGTAAAGATGTTGAAAACCTTGGGCATGGATCACCGCCTACTACATATCAATAGAAGATTGTGCTGCTGAATAGAAATGTTCAGATACTGAATAATTATTATTGCAAACGTTTACTATGTTCTTTAAATTTATTGTACTTTAATGGCTTAACAATGTCAATATTCAAAATATTATAATCTTTGATAACTTATTATCAATAATTTTATATCTATAATTGGGTATTTTACCAACTTTAGTATATTATTTATGCTAAATCATATAGCACATACTTAATATTCTCTGCATTTCGTAAACGTTTGTGAATAAATTGTCTAAAGTTTACATATTTATCTGACCCATTGATTCCATAGCCTTGTCTATTGTAATTACTGGTTAAGAAATGCACGGTTTGTATCATAATAGTCATGCGCGCAGCGATGTAAACAAAATCTGAACAAAAAAGTAAAAAGTCCGGTTGCACCGGACTTTTTACTTTTTATTGGTTTTACCACTTATTTTTCATTATATGAGTTGCTATTTCTGCTTTTGATATGTTTTTCAATATCTCGCACTGCTCCTTGCCTTTCTTGAAGGTTGCAACGCAGCCCGGATCCAGGTTCAGCTCAATGCCTTCATCACATACCTTGATGACTTTGTCCATAAGATGGCAGAAAATCATATGTAAGTCATTGGTTCTTCCTGACTTTGCAATCAAAGCGGCCTGTTCTTCTGTAAGCTCTACAAACTTTTCCTTTGGAGAACCGCATTTCGGACATTTTTCCGGAGCTTCATCTCCAAAATGTATATACCCGCACACACTACATTTCCACATAATCTTTTCCCCTTTCAATTTTGTATATATTTTATTATATATATTTCTATATAAAACTAAATATTCCTCTATTCCATAATTATTTTTTTTTAGTAATTATTTTCCTCTCCACTATTTAACACAAATTTAGCAGTATTAATAATGCTATTTTGCAAAAAATAGAATCGTCAGCAATTAATATACTGACGTTGGTTCGCGGTTCGCGGTTCGCGGTTCGTGGTTTCAGAATTGCTTCGAAGCCCTTCTTTAATCCTCGCACCTCGCACCTCACACCTCGTACCATTATTTTAAGGAGGTGTATTTATGCATAACAATATAACTAGCAACAATCTTACAAACAATAAAATGCATGCTCACAATCACAGCATAAAATGTAATGTAGACACTTGCTACTATAATGATAGTCATTTCTGCAGCGCCAATGTAATAGAGGTAAATCCACTGGGTGATGGTGTTGCTCACTCAACAGAAGGAACAGGCTGCACAACTTTTGTAGAGTCCAATAGCTAAAAAAAGTCCGCAGGGCTTCCTGCGGATTTTCCTTAAGCATTAGCTTTTTGCTTTTCCATCATATCCTTGACCTTCATGAGCCTTACTCTGCTGCCTCTCTCATTCTCGTCAAGCTTCATGGTAATGTATTTTACTGTTTCAATGAGCTGTGGAATCATTATATATTCCAGGGCATTAACTCTACGTCTTGTCTTCTCTATCTCATCAGCCATAAGCTGACAGGTCTTCTCCACCTGAGCCAACTCAATCAGCTTGTCAAAGACCTCTTGCAGTGAATGTATTGCGCCATCCAGCTCTCCTGAGGTTGTTGCAAAGCCGTAGGGATATATGCTGGAAGCTTCCTTGTTATCCTCCCTCACAAGATTGAACACAGGAGAGTTTACACTCATTATATTCTTTACGCTCATCTCAAGGTTTATCTTCTGAGTAGGATACATTATAGCTTCTTCCAACACTTCGGAAGACATTACCGCTCTGGCAATAAGAAAGTTTTTGAAAGCAACTGTAAGTTCCTTTTCTACAGCTTCTCTCAGTTCCATGTTTTTCTTTACATAATCTATGAACTTTTTCATTAGCTCATCCTGCTTATCTTTCAGAAGCTTGTGACCTCTTTGAGCAGTTTTTAGTCTGCCCTTAAGGCCGGTCAGCTCCATACGCGTAGGATTTACATTAAGTTTAGCCATATGCTATGCATCCCCTTTGGGCAGGTATTTATCAATATACTCATCTTTGATTCTCTTAAGTTCTGCTCTCGGAAGTATGGAAAGAAGCTCCCAGCCAAGTGTAAGTGTTTGTTCTATGCTCCTATCCTCATTATCTCCCTGTGATACATATCTTTTCTCAAACTCGTCTGCAAACTTAGCAAAAAGTTTGTCTGTATCACTAAGGGCACCTTCACCGAGTATTACCGCAAGTTCTTTCGCTTCCTTACCTCTTGCATAGGATGCGAAAAGCTGGTTCATCGTATCAGCATGATCTTCTCTTGTCTTATTTTTGCCTATACCTTTGTCCTTAAGACGCGACAATGATGGAAGCACGTCTATAGGCGGCATGATACCTTTTCTGTAAAGCTCTCTGCTGAGTATGATCTGACCTTCTGTTATATAGCCTGTAAGGTCAGGTATTGGATGAGTCTTGTCATCTTCAGGCATTGAAAGTATCGGAATCTGTGTTATTGATCCTTTTTTGTCCCTAATTCTTCCTGCTCTTTCGTATATAGTAGCCAAGTCGGTATACAAATATCCGGGATAACCCCTTCTTCCGGGAACTTCCTTTCGTGCAGCCGATACTTCACGAAGAGCATCACAGTAATTTGTTATATCTGTCATTATTACGAGCACTTGCATATCCTTCTCATATGCCAGATACTCTGCAGCTGTGAGTGCCATACGAGGTGTGGCTATACGCTCAATAGCAGGGTCGTTTGCGAGATTCATAAATAGAACTGCTCTGTCTATAGCACCTGTTCTTTTGAAGTCAGCTATGAAGTAATCTGCATCTTCAAAGGTTATACCTATAGCAGCAAATACAACAGCGAATTTGCTTTCTGTACCAAGTACCTTAGCCTGCCTCGCTATCTGTGCAGCAAGTCTTGCGTGGGGCAGACCGGAGCCTGAGAAAATAGGCAGCTTCTGTCCCCTGACAAGTGTGTTAAGTCCGTCAATTGCAGATATACCAGTCTGTATGAATTCAGAAGGATAGTCTCTGGCAGCCGGGTTTATAGGATTACCACTTATATCATTCCTTGATTCAGGTATGATTTTAGGTCCTCCATCCTTTGGTCTTCCCAAACCATCAAATACTCTTCCCAACATATCAGTGGAAACCGGCAGTTCCAGACTATGTCCAGTGAATCGAACCTTACTCTCATTGATGTTCAATCCTGTTGAGCCTTCAAAGAGCTGTACCAGCGCTTTGTCTCCGGAAACCTCAAGAACTTTTCCGCGGCGCTGCTCACCGTTTTTCATTTCTATCTCAACCAGTTCATCGAACTTTACACCCTCCACTTGGTCAACCAGCATAAGTGGACCTGCAACTTCTCTAATGGTTTTGTATTCCTTCAGCATATCTTATATTCCTCCATTCGAAAGGGTGGAAGCCACCTGTTTTCTAATGTCCGCTTCCAGAGCATCAAATTCGCTAAGATTGTTCTCCAATATCAGCTTAGCCTTAGCTATTTTCTCCCTAACCGGCAGATTGGAAAGTTCTTTGAAGAGCGCACCTTCACTCAATGCTCTTTGTCCTTCATGGAAGAACAGCAGGATTGCTTTCATCATTCTAAACTGCTTCTGGATTGAAGTATAAGTATCAATTTCATGGAAGGCATTTTGATGCAGATAGTCTTCTCTTATTGTTTTTGTTACTTCCAGTGTAAATCTGTCCTTTAATGAAAGGGCATCAAAGCCAACCAGTCTAACGATTTCATTTAATTCTGCTTCTTCCTGAAGCAATTTCAAGGCTTCTGTCCTCAGGGCATGCCATTCAGGTGATACTTGCTCAGTAAACCAATCACCCAATCTGTCCAGGTATAAAGAATAGCTTTGAAGCCAGTTTATTGCAGGGAAATGTCTTCTATAAGCCAGAGATGCATCCAAGCCCCAGAAAACCTTTACTATTCTCAAAGTTGCCTGTGTTACAGGCTCTGAGAGGTCTCCACCTGGAGGGGATACCGCACCAACTGCAGTAAGAGCACCTTCTCTATTTTCAGTTCCTGAGCATACAACCTTGCCGGCTCTTTCATAGAATTCAGCAGCTCTTGAACCAAGATATGCAGGATAGCCTTCTTCACCAGGCATTTCCTCAAGACGTCCGGACATTTCACGGAGCGCTTCCGCCCAGCGCGAGGTTGAGTCTGCCATAAGCGCTACGGAATAACCCATGTCTCTAAAGTATTCACCTATTGTAATACCGGTATATATGCTTGCTTCACGGGCTGCAACCGGCATATCTGATGTGTTTGCAATAAGCACTGTACGTTTCATCAATGGCTCTCCGGTCTTCGGATCCTTAAGTTCTGGGAACTCCATAAGAACGTCAGTCATTTCGTTTCCACGCTCACCGCAGCCAATATATACAACTATCTCAGCATCAGCCCATTTCGCAAGCTGGTGCTGTACAACTGTCTTACCGCTTCCAAAAGGCCCAGGGATACAAGCTGTACCACCTTTTGCCACCGGGAAGAAGGTATCTATGATTCTCTGGCCTGTAATCATAGGGTTTGAAGGAGAAAGCTTTTCTTTATAAGGTCTTCCCTTTCTAACCGGCCATTTCTGAAGCATCTGTACTTCCTTTATTCCATCTTTTGCTTTTACCTTTGCTATTGTCTCTAAAATAGTAAATTCGCCTGAGTTAATTTCTTCTATAGTTCCTTCTACACCAAACGGAACCATTATCTTGTGAAGTACTATAGAAGTCTCCTGTACAGTACCTATGATATCCCCTGACTTTACAATATCGCCTTTTTTAACAGTAGCATCAAAATGCCACTTTTTTGTTTTATTAAGCTTTTCTACTTGTACACCTCTGGCTATATGGTCACCTGAAGCACTCCTTACAACGTCAAGAGGTCTCTGGATGCCGTCAAAAATTGATTCGATAAGTCCTGGCCCCAGCTCAACGCTTAGGGGCTCGCCAGTAGAAACAACCGGTTCTCCCGGTCCCAAGCCTGAAGTTTCTTCATAAACCTGTATTGAAGCCTTATCTCCTCTTATTTCTATAATTTCGCCTATAAGCTTTTTATCACTAACACGAACAACGTCATACATTTTTGCATCCTGCATACCTTCTGCTATGACAAGAGGCCCTGATACTTTTATAATTCTACCCTCGTTCAAGTTATCAACCTTCTTTCCCGAATAATATATCCGAACCGATGGCTTTCTCTACTGACTTTTTAACACCATTTATACCTAATCCCAGGGTTCCCCTGTTGTTAGGTATCATTATTATTGCCGGAGTCAAGGAATCCTTGTATTCGTTGATTACTTCATCCAAATCCTTGGCAAGCTGCTCTGTCACGAAAAGCACAGCATAGTTCTCTTTTGCAAGCTTGTGAATCAATCTGTTGGCTTCTCTAATATCAGTGGTCGGAAATACTGATATTCCTAAAGCCTTGAATCCAAGTATGGAGTCCTTATCTCCAATAACTCCAATTTTATACATATACATCACGTAGCCTTTCTCTTATCAATTCATTCGGAATCTCATTAATTTTCCCGACCATTATCATTCTGATTATCTTCGCTTCATTTTCCTTTGCCATCAGATAACCAACCAAAGGTTCGATTCCAAATGCAACATACTTGCCCTTTTTGGCGAGTTCAAATAAAAAATTGTCAGAAAGCTTTTCGAATTTCGTCAAGGATTTTGTCTTTATATAGTTGGATATACCTTCCCCAACTATTTTACCGTAATCCTTGAAGGCTAATCTGTCGCTCAAGGTTTCCATGGACTCGTCAAAGATATCATTGAAGAATGCATAGTCCAGCCTTCCATTTATAAGTATTGCCTTTTTAAGGAAGTCCCTCCCGTAACCCATTGCTTTTACTCGTATCAGGGATTTAATATTTATCAAATCTATCTGTGTTGAGATATAATCCATCAAGAAGCTGCTCTTGTTATCCTTAGCAGTCTTATACATAAGATTGTATAAGCACTTATCCAGAGTCACATCAATAAGCTGCGGATCAGGATTCACTGTAAATTCCCCAACTACTTGCTCCACACATTCTCTAATAATAGGATCCAAGTCGCTGAAGTCCTTTTCCTTGACCATCTTTTTAAGACGCTGGCTGGGTATGGTACCTATATCGCTCAAAAGTCCGTCATTCTCTTCGTCCAAGTAGCTGCTCTTAAGCAGTGTCTTCAAATTTTGAATGTCATATCTAAACGAGAATAGGTTTGTGAGTTCAGGAACAGGAGATATTTCCCTCAGAAGCTCATAAGTTTTTGATAGTTCCTTGGAAAGTACAGTTTCATAGTCTTCAATGTCCTTCATTTCAGAAATTGAACTTCCATATTCTGTTTCATTGAGGATTTTTATAATTTCATCTGCATTCCTGGCTTCAATCATTCTTTCGATTTTCGCCTTATCCAGAAGTTTTGTTTCCAATGCTCGTATTCTGGTCACAGAATATAGGTATTTATTTTCACTCATTGAGCTTATCCTCCTTTCTTCCAGTAAAAGAATTTCTTGGTTTTGCATTAAGCACGGAAGAAAATCTCAGCTACCTTCGGTTCAATTTCATCTCTGTAGAGCCTTATGACTGCTTCAAAGGAATTGTTTACTTCAACTCCCTGACCCATTAAAATGAAGCCTCCGGATATATTCCTGGTTTCATCCGATATTTTGAGCTTACCCTTCTTGCCAACTGCTTCAAGGGCTTTGTTTGCTTTGCTTATAAAATCAGCAGAAAGCTTACTCTTTCCACCTTCAGACATTAGGATTTCTTCTTCTCCGCTTTCCACTGAGGCCATGAGCATATCAAAAATTACTTTCTCATATTTGCTGCTATCAAGGCTGTTCATACGTTCGAGTGCTCTATCAAATACTTCTTCAATCGATTGCTGTTTTGCAGAAAGAATATCCTTACGCATCTCAAGCTCAACGATTGAATTAATTATTCTTCTTTTCTCACTAATATCATGAGTGGACTTTTGCGAAATCTCCTTCGCTCTAAGAGCGGCTTTCTGGTTCGCCTTTTCTTCTATGTCTTTGGCTTGGAGTCGCGCTTTTTCCAATATTTCATTTGTTTTAACTTCTGCATCCTGCAAGATCTTTTCTTTTATTTTCTCTACTCCTGCCATTTAAGCCACTCCCTTATAATTTGATGCCGTTAAGCATAAGGAATGATGCAAGCAATGAAAGAACTGCATAAGTCTCAACCATAGCAGGATAAATCATAGCTTTACCAAACTCTTCAGGTCTTTTAGCAAGTATTCCGCAGCTGGAAGCTGAGGCTTTCCCCTGATATATTGCTGAAACAAGTCCAACCAATCCAACCGGCACGCCAGCTAGAAAGAGCATGAGTCCCTGTTCTATGTTTACTGGAACTATTGTTGCGAAAACCCCTATCTTGGACCATATAAGAAATCCAATAAGAAGACCATATATACCCTGTGTACCAGGAAGTGCCTGTAAAAGAAGTGTCTTACCGAATTTGCTTGGATCTTCAGTTACAACTCCAGATGCTGCCATACCTGCGATACCTACACCTATTGCAGATCCGCAGCCTGCAAGACCTGCTGCTATTGCTGAACCAAGAAATGCAAGATATAAACCAGAGTTACCCATCAATTCCACCATATTATTCATTTTTTTATTGCCTCCCTTTGTAATAAATATAATATTATACTAGTTTTGAATGTACTTTGTTTTAATTCTTAGGGGATTAAATGCCTTTCCTTCACCTGAATAGAACTTTCCGAAGAATTCAACATACTGAAGACGGCTTGTATGCACATATGCCCCCAGAATGCCAAGTGCTGTATTGAAGGTATGGGCTGCTATTAAAAAAGCAACCATTATTAGTTTTCCGACTAGACTACCACCCATCATAAGGCCCATAGCATTGAAAACCTGCGCTATAACGCCGGTTGCCAAACATAATGCAAATAATCGTGAATATGAAAGAACATCGCCTAAAAATCCACTAACGTTGTATAACGCTAATAGTCCAGATGTCAACCTTTTGAAAATGTTCTTTTCAGACCTTGCATTAAAAATCACAGTACCGGCGGCACCTATGATAGCCATATACTTGCCTGCTGCAGCAAGAGGCGGCAGCGCAAGGAACATAAGTCCTGTCAATAGCATAAGCCAGAGCACTTGATCGTAGAATGCATCCAGATATTTACCTTCTCTGATGTTCATATACGCTGCGAGGAAGAAACCAGTGTAAAGATGAATTACACCCAAGGCCAAACAGAATATCAACATCTTGAGAGGTTCATCCAAAGGATTGAACCACCATGGCTTTATCTTAATCAGATCCCCGAACCAGCCTCCGAAGATTCCTCCCCAGAAAAATGTGGATATGCCTCCAAGAAACATTACCCCCATCATCTTTTTCATACCGCCCTCCGGCTTGTATTTGTAAAGTATAAATGCCGTGGCGGCAGCAATGATTATCCCATACGCTGCATCAGTTACCATAATTCCGAAGAACAATATAAAGAATGGGGTCATAAAAATATTGGGGTCTATGCCCCTCGGATTCGGCAAACTGTACATCTCTGTTATCAACTCAAAGGGCTGAACAAGCTTCGGATTATTCAGAAGCACCGGTATGTCATCCTCATCATTCGGATCCTCAAACTGAATGGTATACTTATCAGTTATACCATCTAAGAGCCGGATCATATCATCAGAATACTTTTCAGGTATCCATCCGCGAAGCATGAAGGTTTTATCAGTTTTACCAAAATCCTTCACGACGCTGCTCTTATCCTTTTCTATTGAGAACAAATCAAAAATAATTTCAAGGAAGTCTATTTCTGATACCATTCCCTCTGCCTGTTTTGCCAGTTCTATCTTCTTTTTCTCAATCTCTTCTATCTCTCCAGTCAGCCTTTTTATGTTTTCCTTAGGAGTTCCTGAGAACTCGCTGAAGGTCACTTTAGTCCAGCCGGACTGTTTGAGAAGCTGTAGCATTCTCTCTTCACATATATGATGATAAACAACCATCATGTATGTATTTTCCTTTTCGCTGCTTACTTTTTCAAGATATGCTTCGAGGTTTTCATTTTGAATTGAAGTACTGAACTCTTCCACATATTTTGTAGGCATAAAGCCTATTATTGTACTTGTATTCTGTGTACTGCCAATGTCCTCGACGTTCATTTCCATTGGTATCCACGGGTTGAGCTGAGCTATGGTATTGTTGAGCTTTGTTTCAACACTCTTAAACTCTGTGAATTTACTGTCTATACCCCTGCAGTTTTCGTATATTTCATGCAGTTTTTCTTCATTTCCGAGGTACTTATTGCGCTGTATCTCATCTACTTGAACCTTCGATGCAAACATAGACTTTTTTGTCTTATTGAATTTTCCTAAAAAATCAAGTGAATATTTTACTTGTGAAAGCTTTGTCTCCAGCTTGCTCACTGCTTCAGTGTCACTGTCTAGCTGTAACCCCTCAAATCCTTGTTCAGCAATTTGTTCTTCAAGGTTTACTACCTGTAGGTTACCGAATTTCTGAAGGCTCTTAACTATGGCATTCCTTTCAGACTGGAGAGCTATCATGGTGACTTTCTTCATTTTAACTATTGCCATTCATTTTCACAATCCTCTCCATCACCAGATTCACTGCGTCCTCCATTTTTTCTGCAGCTTTGCGCTTCAATTCCTGACACTTTTCGTTATTCTGCATTTTCCTGCTGTCAGCTTCCTGATAAGCCTCCTTCTCTGCTGCCTCAAGCTGCTGCCTGCCCTTAAGAAGCTCCTGATCTTCAGCTGCTTTAATAACTCTGGCAGCCTCATCTTCTGCGCGTAGTAAAAGGTCCTTGGCTTTCTGGTGTGCTGACTTTAGCTTTTCTTCTGCAGCACGCTCTGTTTCTTTGATTTCTTTAATGATTTCTGTCGTCAAATGCCTCACCACCTCTTTCAAAACTTATATTAACACTACAGAATTAATAATTATAAATGCGAAAAATTCCTCTCAAGTTTAATTCGTTAAAAATGGTTAAATTCCTTCAATAAAATTTTAATACATATTAGAATATTTATAAAATTGAAAATGCGTCAAATATTATAAAATTATCAGTTTAACGCCCTCTTATTCACGCTATCTTCAATTATTGTTAAAAAAGTCACAATGTAAAGCTACTGGACACTGCCCACATTTTGGTTTTTTGGCATCGCATATGGCTCGACCGTGATATACCAAGCAGTTGCTGAATGCTGTCCAGTCATTTTCTGGTAGTAACTCCATAAGATCATACTCAATCTTCTCAGGATCTTCCTTATCCGTCAAACCTATCCTGTTCGACAATCTTTTACAGTGAGTATCAACAATTATTCCAGGAATGCCAAATATATTGCTTAATACCACATTAGCTGTCTTTCGGCCTACTCCCGGCAGACTCAGCAGATCCTCCATATTGTTCGGTACTTTCCCGCCGAAGTCCTTAATGAGTTTCTTGCAGCAGCCAATAATATTCTTTGTCTTATTTCTGTAAAAGCCTGTGGATTTTATATCCTGCTCCAGCTCTTCAGGATTGGCATCCGCATAATCATTCACTGATGTATATTTCTTAAAAAGGTCTTTTGTCACAATGTTTACTCTTGCATCTGTGCATTGAGCCGCAAGTATCGTAGAAATCACCAGCTGAAGAGGCTCCTTATAGTCTAAAGAGCAGGTTGCTTCAGGATAGATATTATACAATATTGCTGAAATTTCCTTAGCTCTGCTTCTCAGTTCATCTATGCTTCTCATATTTTACCCCCTCCAAAAATCTCTCCATCTCTGCTATATCCATGGTATTTATGACATCCTGCTTTTCCAGCCAGCCCTTTCTTGCGATGCCCACGCCATAAGATATATTGCTTAATCCTTGAATACTGTGCGCATCGGTGTTAATAGATATCTTTACACCCTTTTCCTTGGCATATTTCAAATTCCTCCAGTCCAAGTCCAGCCTGTGAGGATCTGCGTTAATCTCAACCACCTTGCCATATTCTGCTGCAGCATCTATCACCGCATTGATATCCAATTCATATTCTTCCCTGGCTAGAAGTATTCTACCCGTGGGGTGGGCTAGCATTATAGTATACCTGTTCTTCAAAGCATTTACAAGTCTTTCTGTCATTCTATCTTTTTCCATTTTAAAATTTGAGTGCACCGCTGCAATGACAAAATCAAAAAGCTTCAATACCTCATCATCATAATCAAGAGAACCATCAGGCAGTATGTCCGACTCAATCCCTTTAAAAACCCTGAAATTCTTATGTCTCTGATTTATTGCATCAATTTCTTCCACCTGCCGCTTTACCTCATCGATATTCAGACCTCTTGCATAATAAGCAGCTCTGCTGTGATCAGTTATACCTATATATTGAAATCCCAGCCTTATTGCCTCCTCAACCATTTCTTCAATGCTGCCGGAGCCGTCGCTGTAAACGGTATGCATATGAAAAGTGCCCTTAATATCTTTCCTTGTCAAAAGCTCAGGCAATTCCTCTTTTTCTGCGGCTTCAATCTCACCAGTGTTCTCTCTTAGTTCCGGTGGTATATATCGTAATCCCAATACCCTGTATATTTCTTCTTCACTATTGCAGGGTAAAAGCTCTTCACCTCTGAAAAGTCCATACTCATTCACCTTTATTCCCATTGCCTTTGCTCTATGCCTAATAGCCGTGTTGTGCTCCTTGCTTCCTGTGAAATGGTTAAGTGCGTATGGAAATTCTTTGATGTCTACTACCCTCAAATCCATATTGATGCCACTCTTGAGCCTGACTGTAGACTTTGTTTCACCCTTTGAAACAACTTCCTCAACCTGGGGTAGTGAGGTGTAATAATCCATCAGCTTTGCAGGCTGGGTAGTACTGGCAACTATGTCTATGTCCTTGACTACTTCTTTCCTCCTTCGCAGGCTTCCTCCAAGGTCACATTCCTTTGTAATAGGATTGGCCAGCAGCGTTTCCTTTACCGCCATTGCTTCCTGATATACATCTCCAAAGAGATGTTGACCTTTATAGGTCTTCACATGCATAATGCCTTTTAATATATTTTCCTGGGTCTTTTTACCGAAGCCTGCAAGCGATAGGAGCCGATTCTCTATGCATGCGTATTCAAGCTCTCCGATAGATTTTACATCCAGTTTCTCATAGAGCACCTTCACCTTTTTGGGTCCCACTCCAGGTATCGTAAGCATTTCTAATAATCCTACAGGAATAGACTTCTTAAGCTCTTCGTAATATTCCAGCCGTCCTGTTGTCACAAGCTCAGTGAGCTTTTCGGTTATGGCCTTACCTACACCCTTTATGTCATCCAGCTTTCCTTCATTTATATAACTCTTCAGGTCCCCGTCCAAAAGCTCTATTGACCTGGCAGCATTGACATACGCTTTAATCTTGAATGGATTTTCCCCTTTTAGATCCAGTAGCAGTGCGATTTCCTCTAAAATCTGTACTATATCTCTTTTATCCATATATTTCTCCCGGAATCAATCTTCCCGCCGTTTTAATCATATAGCTTTATTCTACCAAATATATTACAACTAATACCATCTCTAATTGTGACTTTAAAAACATAATAATATGCACAAGTATATCAATATTGATATAATATTCCTATAGAGATCGCGGAAAAATCTTAAAGGAATTATTTTACTTTCCGCGATGTACACTAATGAAACAAAAGTGAGAAATACGATTTCGCATTTTGTATAGGTTATGACAAAACTTAATCAAAAAGACTTTTAGGAGGCCCCTCATGCAAAAAAAGATATTGCTAAGTGCAGTTAACGCCAAATATATACACTCCAACCTTGCTATAAGATATTTGAAAAAATACTGTGAAGCTCAAATAGAAGGAATTAACATAGCTGAGTTCAGTATAAATGACAACATAAACAACATCCTAAAGCAGCTGTATAACTCCGGTGCTGATATATACGGCTTCTCCTGCTATATATGGAACATCAGCCTGATGCGCAGTATTTGCAGCAGTCTGAAAAAAGCCAAGCCTGATGCTGTAATCATATTGGGAGGTCCCGAGGTCTCTTATGATTCCGCAAGCATCCTTAGGGATAATCCATTTATAGATTATGTAGTTGTAGGAGAAGGTGAAGAAACACTGCTTGACTTGCTTGGCTGCATCACAGATGGTAAGTGTAATATCTCCAGCATACCCGGAATAGCTTACAGAGAAGGAGCAAATGTTGTCATCAACCAGAAAAGACCTCTTATTGCTTGCTTAGATGCAATCCCCTTTCCTTATGACAGCTTTGATGAATTTGAGAATAAGATTGTCTACTATGAGACCAGCAGGGGTTGCCCCTTTAACTGCCAGTACTGCCTTTCCTCCACAATACACGGGGTAAGGTATCTTTCAATAGATAGAATCAGACAAGATATAAAAGGCTTTATAAACGCAGGGGTAAGACAGGTTAAGCTGGTTGACAGGACCTTTAACTGTGATATTGACCGTTCCATAGAAATTATGCAATATATAATGGAGCTAAAGTCCACAACCAACTTTCATTTTGAAATAGCTGCCGACCTTATTAATGAGCGCTTCCTGCAAACAGTTGAAAAAGCCCCTGAGGGTATGTTCCAATTTGAAATAGGAGTTCAATCCACCAACCCAATGACTCTATCCGAAATAGACAGAACAATGAATTTTGGCAAGGTGGGACAAAATGTACGCAAGCTCTTAGCCTTTAAGAATGCTCATATCCACCTGGACCTTATTGCCGGACTTCCATATGAGGATATTAAAAGCTTTGAGAAATCCTTCAATGATGTGTATGACTTTAAGCCCGATATGCTCCAGCTTGGTTTTTTGAAGCTATTGAAGGGTTCTGGCATAAGAGAAAGCTGCGTCGAATACGGTATGGAGCATCACGACTTTCCTCCCTATGAGGTAATAAGTACTAAATGGTTGTCTTACAAAGAGCTTCTTGTGTTAAAGGATATCGAGAATGTACTTGAGCAATATTACAACAGCGGGAGATTCAAGCACACACTGGATTTCTTACTTATGTCGCTTGCAGTCACTCCCTTTGACTTTTATCACAGACTGTCAGACTATTGGAACTCCAAAGGGCACTTCAATTCATCAAAGGGTGTAAGTGAGCTCTATACGATTTTGAAACATTTTGTCGCTGATCAATACGCGGGAAGGCTCGATTCCGCGGGATGCAGCCTGCTGAATGAGTACCTCAAGCTGGATTGGCTGCTATACAGCAGGAGCGGCAGCATGCCTGAGTCAATTGACAGATATAACCATGCATTACTAAAAGATAGGCTGCAGGAATATTTGAATGACAGCGTCATTAATATGGAAGGCTTTGAGGAATACAAGAATATGCCCATGCGTGAATTATTGAAGCATATAGGATATGAGGTATTCGCTTGGAATATTTTTGGCATTACCCCCTCTCCAGATGAGACCGCGATGTTCTATAAATTAAACCAGAAAACAAACAGAAAGAATCCTTTTTTCATCATCCTTCCCCTTAAGGAAATTATTCATAAGGGATAATAGATTCCTAGAGTCAACTTTGCATCTTTCCACGCATACAATGTAATAGTCACTATTTAAAGGGGGCAAGTGCATTGTATAATAATATCCATGGCAGTAACAGCAATTACGGAGATTATGATAGAAAGCTTATAGATTTACTCAGGGAAGCGATGCTAGATGAGCGGAAGGATCACAGGAAATACAGAAAAATGATGGAAATGACTGATAATAAAGAAATAATAGCGCAAATAAATTATGCTTACGAGGATGAAGCCAAGCATTATGATATGTTCCAAGAAATTTACGAAGAGCTTGCCGGTACCGACATTCAGGTTCAGCTTCCTGAGCAGGAGCATCTGGGCAGATTTATAGATGCTATAAAGTCAAGCATCAATGGAGAACTTGAAGCAGTTGAGCTGTATAGGGAAATTAGGGCAATGCTCCGAGGGAAAAAATATAGGGATATGTTGTATGAAATAATTACTGACGAGCAGGAGCATGCGACAAGGTTTGTATATCTATATGCAATGTTAAGATAAAAGGGTCCGGAATCACCGGGCCCTTATTTAATGCCTTATGCCCTGGTAATATCCCCGTCAGTTTTTTCTCCTCCATAATATGCATCACCTGTTATATTTACGTAGCCTACTATTTTATTGTCATATATCAATCGGCTCTTGTCCTCGTCAAAGCTGTCCCTGTTATTCTTGTAATCTGATGCGTATTGGGGCAGCACCAAAGTGTAGTCTATGGCGCATGCGCTTGGGTGAGCCTTTTTATCCACTATTTCATATTCATTGTTATCGTTGAATAGCTTATCAACCTTTACCTTCTGTCCTACCTCCAACTGTTCTATATTTTTTTCGGCATCATTGCTGATATTCACATCCGACATCCAATCATCTCCTATCTTTCGTCTAATGTTTTTATATTTAACCAAATACCAATATTTATTCAAAAAACCTCGCACCCCGCAACCTGAACTTATTCATTTATTCTGTTGTAGAAGTTCAACAGACACCCTGCCGTTGTTTGCTGTGCCAAGGGAAAGGTCTTGTTGGCGATTCTGAAAAATTTGTCTTCAGGATTTTTTATTAATGAGTATTTCTTGTGTGCTGTAATTGCTATCTTTGAATTTGATTCGATATAGTCATTGGGGTTGTCATAGTAGATTCCCCCCTTTGAAACTGAATAATGGAGAAAATCATCATGAACCTTGTGAATCCATTGTTCATACTTCCTATGGCTTTTTAAGAGCTTAACGTTCCCATGCTGCGGAATTGTTGAATCCTGAATCAAATGCACAGCTGCACCAAGATAGAACATTGCTTTATCCTTATCTCCACAATCCCAATGTACAAGCGCACATCCGTAATACTTCTGAAACCTTTGCTTTGACGACTTGCAGCCATATAATCCCCTGTGAGTGTATGGATTGTAGAAATGCTCCCTGCTCTTAAAGTCCTGATCTACCCACACAGCCCCGTCATTCAGGCAACCCTTGTTCAAGGTATATAACTCATATGCCTCTTGAAATCCATCATTCTTAAGTATTTCAATAGCTTGCTCATTAATAAAGACATGAACCTCGCACAAGGTCTTTTTGAATACCTTTTTTAACGGATTGACAGCCCATAATATCGTCTTGAATGTTTTCCCATAGGCTCTTTCAATAACGTCCATTCTTTCATCTCCTGACTTAATTTTGCTATAGCATGCTCGCTCATAATCATATGAAACTCTTTTTTTATAGCTTTTGCATATTTTGCCCCCTTTATTATGCTGTTTATATTGTTCGTCTTTACAATTTTTTTTCAAAAAGCTATAATTATATAGAATATTATTTCATTTATGTCTAATTTCATAATGATAGTATATTAACAGGAGGTATGTTATGAAAGACCCTAGAGTATCTATGCTCGCAAAAAATCTTATAAGTTACTCCCTTGAGCTTAAGGCTGGGGAAAACTTGCTAATTGAACTCTTTGATGACGGTGAAGACCTGGTAGCAGAGCTGGTTAAACAAGCCTATAAAGTAGGGGCTAAACCCTTTATCTCTGTCAAGGCGAGAAGGCTGCTTCGTGAGCTCTTATCCGGAACAGATGCTGAACATATGGCACAGGTTGCAAAGTATGAAGCAATGCGCATGAAGGAAATGGATGCCTATATATCTATCAGAGGCTTTAAGAATGCCCTTGAGTATTCAGACATCCCAAGTGGAAAGATGAGCATTTATAGAGCGCAGTGGGTGAAGCCGGTGCACTTTGACATAAGAATACCAAAAACTAAATGGTGCTTGATGAACTATCCGACAGGAGCCATGTCACAAGCAGCGAATATGAGCACAGAACAGTTCGAGGACTTCTATTTCGATGTATGCACTCTTGATTATTCCAAGATGTCCAAGGCTATGGACCCGCTGGCTGAGCTGATGAGCAAGACTGATAAGGTAAGGATAACCGGAGTTGGCACTGAACTGACCTTCTCCATAAAAGGCCTTTCTCCAATAAAGTGCGACGGCAGACTGAACATCCCGGATGGGGAAGTGTTCTCAGCACCCGTCAAAGACTCGGTAAACGGATACATAACCTACAATACCCCCTCCGAATATGAGGGTAAGCTATACGAAAATGTACGCCTTGAATTCAAGGATGGAAAAATAATAAAAGCAACCTCTAATGATACAGAAGCAATAAATCAGATATTTGATACTGATGAAGGAGCAAGATATGTAGGAGAGTTCGCTATTGGTGTGAATCCTTACATAGTAAAACCTATGCGGGACATACTATTTGATGAAAAAATCATGGGAAGCTTCCACTTTACACCCGGCGCCTCTTATGACAATTGCTTCAATGGCAACAAATCCACAATCCACTGGGATCTCGTATGCATACAAACACCAGAATACGGCGGAGGCGAAATCTGGTTTGATGATGTACTCATCAGAAAAGACGGCAGATTCGTACAAAAAGAGTTGGAAGTATTGAATCCTGAGAATCTAAAATAATTCATCCAACATATTTTTTTCATATTTTCGTTGTGTTATAATTTCACTGATTAGTTGTACGTTTAAGTTAAATAAAATCATCTAAAGAGGAGGTTACATAAATGAAGGATCCAAGAATTACGCAAATGGCTAAGAACCTTTTAGGTTATTCTGTAAAGCTAAAGCCCGGAGAAAACGTTCTTATTGAATTTTACGACTCTGGTGAAGAACTCGTTGCCGAGCTTATAAAAGAAACTTATCGAATAGGTGGAAGGCCATTTCTATCAGTTAAGAACAGAGAGCTGATAAGGGAATTGATATTGGGCACAGATGCAGAGCATATGTCTCAAACTGCTCGCTATGAAGCAGAAAGAATGAAGGATATGCAGGCATACATAGGCATAAGGGGAGCCCTTAACTCTTCTGACTGGTCTGATATTCCAAGTGATAAAATGGGTTTATATCAGTCCAAATGGTCCAAGACTGTTCACTCAGAAATCAGGGTGCCGAAGACAAAATGGTGCGTAATGAGATATCCCAACAACTCAATGGCACAGATGGCCAATATGAGCACTGAACAGTTTGAGGATTTCTATTTCAATGTATGCAATCTGGATTACGCAAAGATGTCAAAAGCTATGGACCCGCTTGCTGCGCTTATGAGCAAAACCGACAAAGTAAGAATTAAAGGTGTCGGAACTGATTTAAGCTTCTCCATCAAAGGTCTTCCTGCTATAAAATGCGACGGAGAAGCCAATATTCCGGATGGAGAAGTATATTCTGCTCCGGTAAAAGACTCAGTCAACGGATATATAACATATAATACACCGGCAGAATACCAGGGCTACACTTACGAAGGCATAAAATTGGAATTCAAGGATGGGAAAATCGTAAATGCCACATCAAACGATACCGTGAGAATAAACCAAGTATTCGACACAGATGCAGGCGCTAGATATGTAGGTGAGTTCGCCATTGGTGTAAATCCATACATTATTAAGCCAATGAAAGACACTCTTTTTGACGAGAAAATTATGGGAAGCTTCCACTTCACTCCCGGCAGCTCCTACGACCAGTGCTATAACGGCAACAAATCAGCAATCCACTGGGATCTCGTATGCATACAAACACCAGAATACGGTGGCGGCGAAATCTGGTTTGATGATGTACTCATCAGAAAAGACGGCAGATTCGTCCTTAAAGAACTGGATGTATTGAATCCTGAAAAACTGAAATAGTGAAAGAGGAAGCCTAAAATGGCTTCCTTTAATTTGCACTTTATTAAAGATGTTCTTATGCAACGGGGGAACGGGTACCACTGAACACACGGATGTTCCACGGATTCCTACGGAATAACACGGTTAATTTTTATAATATATTGCGACGTTAGAGAATTTTGATACTTACGTCATTATCGATTATTACTAATGTTTCAGAATATTTTCCCCGCTGTGTATTCAGTGGGTTTCAGTGTTTTTCCGAAGGAAATCCGTGGTACCCGTTCCCCATTTAATACTTCGCATTATTCTGCAATTGTGTACTAAATTATATGCTATTAAGCAGGTTTACCATTTCTATTGCGGTCAGTGCAGCATCAAAGCCCTTGTTTCCGGATTTTGTACCTGCCCTTTCTATAGCCTGCTCAATGTTTTCCGTTGTAAGTACTCCAAATATTATCGGAATGCCCGTAGCTAGCATTACGTTTGCTATCCCCTTGGTTACTTCACTGGAAACATATTCAAAGTGAGGTGTAGAACCTCTGATTACAGCACCAAGGCATATAACAGCATCATATCTGCCTGTCTTTGCCAGCTTCTGTGCCGCCAATGGTATCTCGAATGCTCCGGGAACCCAGCTTATTTCTATGTTTTCCTCATCACAGCCATGCCTTTTCAGCCCATCAATGCATCCCCCCAGCAGCTTGTTGCCAATAAACTCATTGAATCTGCCAATTACAATAGCGAATTTCCTATTACCCGCAATTAAATTTCCTTCATATACTTTCATTTAATTACCTCCTATATAATGAATTTGAAATTATACATTATGGAGCATATGCCCCATTCTTTCCTTCTTAGTGTGCAAGTACCTCTCATTCTTTATATTTGCACCTACCTCTATGGGTACGCGCTCAATTACCTCAAGGCCATATCCAGACAATCCCTTAAGCTTCTTCGGGTTATTTGTAATCAGCCTTAGCTTCTTAATTCCAATATCCTTAAGTATTTGTGCCCCTATACCGTAGTCCCTCAAATCTGCCGGAAAACCCAGCATTACATTTGCATCTACCGTATCAACTCCAGTATCCTGAAGCTCATATGCCCTGATTTTATTAACCAATCCTATACCTCTGCCTTCCTGCCTCATGTAAAGCAGTACCCCTCGGCCTTCCTGCTCTATCATTCTTGCAGCTTCTGCAAATTGTTCACCGCAATCGCACCTTAAAGAGCCGAAGGCATCCCCTGTGAGACACTCCGAATGAACCCTGACCAATACAGGCTCATCTGTAGTTACATCTCCCTTAACAAGTGCTACATGGTGCTCGCCACTTATTGTGCTCTCATAAGCCATTACTCTGAATTCTCCGTATTTAGTCGGCATAAAGGCGTCTGCAGCTTTATAAACCAGCTTTTCTTCATTGCTTCTGTACTTTATCAGGTCGGCTATCGTAATTATCATCAACTGATGCTTTTTTGAGTATTCAATAAGATCCGGGAGCCTCGCCATTGTACCGTCATCCTTCATAATCTCACAGATAACCCCTGCAGGGTAAAGCCCTGCCATTCTTGCAAGATCCACTGCGGCTTCCGTGTGTCCTGCTCTTTTAAGGACTCCGCCTTTTCTTGCCTTTAAAGGGAATATGTGCCCAGGCTTAGTCAGGTCCTCCGGACTTGTACCGGAATCCACCAATGCCTTTATTGTATCTGCTCTCTCAAAGGCTGATATACCGGTAGAACAGCTTCTGCAATCAACAGATACAGTAAAAGCAGTTTCCTTCGCATCGGTATTATTGATGGTCATAGGTTCTATCTTTAGCTCCTTAAGCCGTTCCTCAGCCATAGGAACACATATCAGTCCCCTTCCATGCATAGCCATGAAATTTACAGCTTCTGGGGTAGCTTTGGAGGCTGCCATCAAGAGATCCCCCTCATTCTCCCTGTCTTCGTCATCAACAACGATTATCATATTTCCTTTTTTCAAATCTTCTAAAGCTTCTTCAATTCTATTAAACATACCTATCCCTCCTAAAAACCATTTTCCATCAAGTACTCCAAAGTAACACCACCCCTAGAGCTCTTGTTCTCTCGACTAATTAACTTTTCAATGTATTTTCCAATAATGTCACATTCAAGATTCACTTTATATCCGACCTTCCGATCAGGCAATGTAGTATAATCCCTGGTGTGCGGGATAACTGCTATTTTGAAGACCCTATCATCCACGTACTGTACTGTGAGGCTTATGCCGTCAACCGCAATTGAGCCCTTGTGTATTATATACTTTAGTATTTCATCACTCGCTTCAATTGTGATCCAAACTGCATTATCCTCCTTTTTCATTTCATATATCGTACCTGTTCCATCAATATGCCCCGATACTATGTGTCCTCCAAATCGCCTCATTGGTGAAAGAGCCCTTTCCAAATTGACAGCGTCTCCAGGCTTAAGATATTTAAGATTTGTTGCCCTTATTGTCTCAGGCATAACATCAGCATCAAAGCAATTTCCCTTTATTGCAGTGACTGTAAGGCAGACTCCATTAACACTAATGCTGTCTCCTATCAAGGTCCCTTCAAAAATATCGCTGCATTCCACAGCAAGACTCACTGATTTTTCTCCCTTTCTTATCCCCCTTATACTCCCTATTTCCTCCACAATTCCAGTAAACGTGTCAAATCACTCCTCCCAAGGTACATTTACATATCCCTCAATTAATACATCATGACCAAACGTAGTAACGTTTTGATGTTTAAGCCTATAGCCATCACTTATAGAGTCAACTCCAGCTCCCATGACAGGCGTAGGTGCAGCTTTGCCTCCTATAATTACTGGTGCAATAAAGAACGCCACCTTGTCAATGAGCCCTTCCTCTATGAATGCTGAAGCCACTGTGCCTCCGCCCTCCACCATTAAGCTGTCTATTCCCCTTTTGTACAGCTCCTCCATGAGCTGCCTTATATCTACTTTCCCATCCTTTTTATCAGTGATAATTACCTCTATGCCCCTACCCTTCAAATACTTCAGCTTTTCTTCTGTCATGTCTCCTGTCGCAGCTATAATAGTCCTTTTATTTTCATCTGTTTCAAGCACTTTTGCATCAGCTGGTATTCTGCCCTTTGAATCAACTATTATCCTTACAGGATTCCTTGTTTTAATTCCTTCAAGTCTTGTGGTCAGCTCAGGATCATCTTTTATTGCAGTGTTCACTCCTACAAGTATGGACGAATACTTATTCCTCAAATTATGGACATACTCCCTTGATTGTTCACCGCTTATCCATTTGGAATCTCCGGACTTTGTCGCTGTCTTTCCATCCAGGGTCATTGCTGATTTCAGAAGTACAAAAGGTGTCTTCTTAGTTATAAACTTAATAAAAATATCATTGAGTTTTAATGCCTCAAGCCTATTGATCCCCACATCAACCTGTATGCCGCTGTCCTTCAAAAGCTTTATCCCCCGCCCTGCCACTAAAGGATTGGGGTCCTCCATTGCTACAACAACACGTTTGAACCTTCTTTTAACCAGCTCTGCAGCACAAGGAGGCGTCCTTCCGAAATGTGAACAAGGCTCCAAGTTCACATATATAGTCGAATTCTCTACATCCTCACTTGAATTCCTAATGGCATTAATCTCTGCATGAGCCTCCCCGGCTCTCTCATGCCAGCCTTCTCCTATGACTCTCCCCTCTTTTACGATGACTGCGCCGACAAGTGGATTGGGACTTGTGCTGCCGCTGCCTCTCGCAGCTAGTTCCAGTACTTTCTTCATGTAAAAGGAATCATCCAATACCATCACTCCCTCCGCATCTATTATTGGCTAGTATTCCATAATTGTGTCTGAAAAAAACTAAGCCCTGAAGTAAAATCACTTCAGGGCTTGATAGTTAAACACATATGCCTACAAAAAAACCTGGCATAAGCCAGGGTAGTGTTTAAAATACACCTTCTTCCATCCAGACTATACTGTCGGCTTCGGAATCTAACCGAATCTGCTAATGAAGCATAAGCTCCATTGGCTCGCGGGCTTTACCGCCGGTAGGGAATTACACCCCTCCCTGAAGATTTACAATTTATTTAATTCTTTATTATTATAACTGTAGTTAATATCTTTGTAAAGAAGCAAAGCATAATAATTCTAATTGCTGTTTTTTATTACATTGATTTCTGCTTTAAGATGCATCATGTCCTTCTCTAAAAGCTTTTCACACAAATCTTTGAAAATTCCATCTATGTCAGTGAAGGATTTTTCTGTCTCTGCCACCAGCTTGCTTACTTCCTCCGAGGATTCCTCAAAGTTTGATAACCTAAGGTACTTCTTAACTATTTCACCGAAGGCATTGAGATAATAATAGAAAAACTTCCTTACATGAGTAAGGCTCTCAGGATTTGTCCTGACCTCTCCAATTATCTTTTCCCCTGTGCAGCAGATAGCTTCTGTTCTCGCTCTTATTTCAGCATCTTTTATCTTGTCAATATCTTTTCTTATCTCAAAGAGCTGCTCGAAGGCATCTTTTATAAGCTTCTCTACAGACTCATTATCCTTAGACTCTTCTTTGTCTTCTTCTACCTTCTGCTCCGCAGCCCTTTTCTTGAAGCTTCCTGAAATGCCGGATATAACTCCCGCCACCATCATGAGTCCAAAGCCCGCTGCAAATATTGCACCGGCGTAGAGCAGCTTGCCCATTGCTAAAGCCACTATCGCGGGTATTATTGTAAGTATGAACAATACAACGTAGAAATCCTTATTATGTCCCTCATTGGAATGCTTTCCCTTCTCTGCTGCCGAAGCTGCCCCTTGCGCATTGTTGTTTTCGGGCTTTTTAAACTCTCTTACATTATCAGCCGCTTTATTAACTTTAGTGTCTTCTGCTTTTTTCGTAAAAGCAGCCTCTTGCTTTATATCGTTTACGGTATAGCGCACATTTTGCTTCTCAGCCGCAGTCTTTTGCGGGGCATTTTTTACATTGTCTGCACTTTTAGAGCTTGACCCTATACCCGAAAGCACTCCAAACAAAACCTGAAATACTACCTCAACAATTTTGAATGCTAAAGTAATAGAAAAAGATATTATGCCAAATATTAGCCCTACCAAGGAACCGGCACCTCTATGGCAACCGCTGCCGTGATTTCTTCTCATATCATCAAATTCCCCATTCTCGTGTTCCCATCTCCTGCGCCCCATTATAATCCGCTCCCGTCAAAGATTTTACTTTACATATCTATATACTGCAGTTGTCCCCCATTTGTTTCAAAAATTTTAAAAAAACTTTTATGTATTAATCCTATTCTTATCCGCAAAATAATAAATAGTATACTTTTATGAAAGGAGCTGTTGCATTGAAGGATTCAAAAGAAAAAAAGACATATACTACAAGCAGTACCGGGCATATTGACGAAGGAAGAAATGAAACTACCAGGATTACTTATACCGATTCAATTTCAGTACCGGCATCAGAGAACACCCTGGAGAAAAACAAAAAAGAAGGAAGAAAGTGATAGGTGCATGCACCCATCACTTTCTTTTATCCGTTATAGCTTTCTTTCAAGTCCAGATAAAAATTAGCCTTTGCTGCTCTGTAGTAAGGGATTGCATATATCATGCCCAATCCTAAGGTCACAACGCCTAATATGAACCACCCCAGGAAGCCCAGCCACATTTCCAGAAATCTCATCTTGTGGCCATTCATCATTTCCTTGCTTCTTGTTATTGCTTCCAAAGCTCCTATCCCAGGATTGTCATTTACAATAAAGTAAGCCATAGAATATTTTATCGCCGCAATAATGCCTGGAACTATCAAAAGCAGTGTCCATAATACTGTGAAAACCATAATGAAAAAATTTAAAACAAAGTTAGTCTTAAACAAACTAAAACCCGAGAACAACTCCGAGAACTCAGCATGTTCGTGTCTTGCGAGCTTCAGGAAAAAAGCCGCAACACCAAAGTAAATCGGTCCTCCAATTATAAAACTGACAAGTGACATGAGCCCGTTAAAAGGATTACCTCCATTTGGAACTCTTACTAAGTTTCCATTCTCCATAATAAACTTAAATGAAGCACTTGCACCATTATTTGATATAAAAGCTTCTACCAGAAGCCATGCCACCACACATACCGCTATAGCTATAAGCCATTTGCCATCAAGGTTTTCCTTTGCCGTAGTTTTCAGCTCTATGGAATCCCTATATCTTTTAATACCGTCTGTCATCGTATACACCCCTTAGATTAAAAATTAATTAGTTTATTTATCCATATCTAGATACTACCAAATATACAAAAATGTTTCAAACTATTCGAAAAAAAATTAGGCGTTTCGGTCTGGATAAGCCGGAACGCCTGGTACTGCTTCAATTCTCTATATAATTATGCATATCAGACTGCCCTTGGTATCATTAACAACCTTCTGCAATGTAATCTGAAGCTTATTCTGGATATCGTCCGGCATCTTATACAGCTTGCTCTGCAGCTCCTCCTTGACCATATCGTACAAGGATTTGCCAAACATGTTTGATTCCCATATCTTCTGCGGGTTGTTCTCAAATTCTTCCATGAAGTATCTGATGAACTCTTCGCTTTGCTTTTCCGTCCCAACTATAGGAGCTATTTCTGTCTCGATATCTGTTTTTATAATATGCAGGGATGGAGCACTTGCTCTCAGTCTGACACCGAATTTGCTGCCCTGCTTCACAATCACAGGTTCTTCGAGCTTTATTTCATCCACAGACGGAGCTACCATGCCATAACCGAACTCTTTTACATCTGCTAATGCAGCTTTTACTTTATCATACTCACGCTTAGACTGAGCCAGTTCTTTCACAAGGGCTATAAGCTGATAGTCCCCTTCGAGACTATATCCGGATACTTCGCCCAGGATTCTAAAGAACAGACCATCTTCCAAGTTTACAGTTATGTTTACTACACCCTCGCCCAGTCTCATATCGGATATTTCTATTGCCTTGATATTTTCTGCACCGTCAAATCTCTTTAATGCATCATCAACATCCCTTATTTTATTAACTTCACTGAGATTGCTTCTGATATTGCCAACTATGCCCTTCTTAAGCCAGTGCTCCAGATCCAATGTATCCATCCAGCGAGGTATATGGAAATTTATCTCTCTTGCCGGGAATTCAAAGAGCACCTTCTCAAGGATAGCATCTAAGTCACCCATTTCCATTTTTAAAGCATCAACTATTATTACAGGAGTATTGTATTTGGTCTCCAAGGCCTCCCTGAGTTCAACGGTTTCCTGCGCCTTGGACTTTGCAGAATTAAGTACTATTATGAAGGGTTTTTCCAGCTCTTTTAGCTCCTTTATAACCCTTTCTTCAGCTTCTATATAACTCCTTCTCGGAAGGTCTGTAATGGAGCCATCAGTGGTCACAACAAGACCTATTGTGGAGTGGTCTGATATAACCTTTCTGGTTCCAATCTCGGCAGCCTCTTCAAAGGGTATGCGGTTCTCAAACCATGGAGTGTTGACCATTCTTGGACTGCTGTCTTCCAGATGTCCTAGAGCACCTTCCACCAAGTATCCGACACAATCAACAAGCCTTACCTTGAATTTTGCATTCTCCCTTAAAGACAGTTCAATAGGTTCATTGGGTATGAATTTGGGCTCTGTTGTCATTATAGTCTTCCCATTTGCGCTCTGAGGAAGCTCGTCACGAGTCCTTTCCCTCTTGAAGTCATTGTCCATGTTGGGAAGTACGAGCAGATCCATGAATCTCTTGATGAAGGTGGATTTGCCGGTTCTGACTGGCCCCACAACTCCTATGTAAATGCTGCCTTCAGTTCTCTCTGCTATATCGCGATAAACATCGTATCCTTCCACACTCTTCCCTCCTTAATATGTTGAAATAATTGCATAGACACTTTCTCTAAATATATATGTGCATGTGTAATTTTTATTACAAAAAAAATGAAGCACCTCAGGTGCTTCACCAATCAACTACACTAAATTCCGCAATGTCTTCCATCTCATGGGTCTTGGATCTCATGGTCAGATTCATTACTGAATCCCTTATATTCGCTTTATTGAAAAGCAGATTGTATATTTCCTGGGTAATGGGCATCTCCACCTTCTGCCTTTGAGCCAACTGGTATGCGGATTTAGTAGTTCTTATCCCCTCTACAACCATCCTTGTGCCCTCTAGCACCTCTTCTACTGATTTGCCCTGGCCTATGGCTATCCCTGCCCTTCTGTTCCTGCTGTGCATGCTTGTACAGGTTACAATCAGGTCCCCTATCCCGGACAAGCCTGCGAATGTGGTACTTCTGGCTCCTAAAGACTCACCAAGTCTAGCTATCTCAACAATGCCTCTGGTCATCACTGCAGCTTTCGTATTGTCACCCAGTGCAAGACCATCAATAATCCCTGCGCCTAAAGCGATTATGTTTTTGAGTGCTCCCCCAAGCTCAACCCCTACTATGTCAGGGTTGGTATATACTCTGAACAAGGGAGTCATAAACAAATCCTGCACGTATTCAGCCACTGCCCTTTTCTGCGAAGTAGCAACTACCGCAGTGGGTATATCGTTTGCCACTTCTTCTGCATGACTTGGTCCCGAAACCACAGCTACCTCATTTTCCGGCATGAATTCCTTTATAATCTCAGACATCCTAAGTAAAGTATCGTTCTCAATTCCCTTAGTCAAGCTGACTATCACCTGTTCTTTAGATGCGAAGTTTTTCATCTGACCGCAAATATCCCTCATAGCATGGGAAGGAGCTGCAATTATTGCTGCTTCACTATCCCTGCAGCAGAATTCCATATCAGAGGATGCTATGATATTACCCGGCAGAACTGTGCCGGGCAGGTACTCAGGATTCTCTCTCGTATTCTTAATCTTGTCAACAAGTCCATTATCTCTTACCCAAAGCTTTACATTCAAGCCCTTCTTTGCCAGGAGCACTGCTATGGCTGTACCCCAGCTGCCAGCTCCGACAATAGAAATCAGGTTGTCCATTATATTCCCTCCTGCTCTGTCTTCGTCTTACGTCCAAGCTTTGATTCTTTTAAATAAGCATTGTGCCCCCCACTTTTCTATTCCCTCTTTCTCAACAAGAATCTTATAGGCGTTCCTTCAAAGCTGAAAGCCTTTCTAATCTGGTTTTCAAGATATCTTTGATATGAGAAATGTATTAGAGACGGTTCATTGACAAAAAGCGCAAAGGTTGGCGGCTTCACAGATACCTGTGTGCCATAGTATACCTTAAGCCTTCTGCCTCCCGAAATAGCAGGCTGATTCATAAGTATGGCCTCATTAATTACGTCATTTAATACGCCTGTAGAAATCCTCATAGCATGCTGATTTGAAACATGGTTGATAAGCTCCAGTACTTTATTTACCCTCTGCCCTGTCAGCGCAGATATAAAAATCATCGGAGCATAATCCATGAATGAAAGCTCGTTCTTTATATCCGCTTTAAACCTATCAATAGTCCTGTCATCCTTTTCCACTACATCCCATTTATTGACAACTATAACCACTGCCTTACCCTGATCATGCACATAACCGGCAATCTTGCTGTCCTGCTCGCTGACGCCTTCCTTTGCATCTATCAGCATGAGGCATACGTCTGCTCTTTCAATAGCAGTAAGAGACCTTACTACACTGTATCTTTCAATGTTCTCAAATACCTTGCCTCTTTTTCTCATTCCTGCGGTGTCTATAAATACATATTTGCTATCCCCTACAGTGAAGGGAGTATCAATCGCATCTCTTGTAGTGCCGGGAACATCGCTTACTATTACCCTTTCCTCACCAAGTATCTTATTGACCAGTGAAGACTTTCCTACATTAGGCTTGCCCACTACGGCAACTTTAATTGTATATTCATCGTATGTCTCTTCACCCTCAGGAGGAAAGTTCTTTACTATTTCATCCAGCAAATCACCAAGACCTAAGGCCTGGCCTGAGGAAATGCCCATAGGCTCTCCCAGACCAAGATTGTAAAATTCGTAAATATTATCCTTAAACTTTGGTGCATCAATTTTATTAACAGCTAAAATGATATTCTTCTTCGTCCTTCTCAGCAGATTGGCTACCTCTTTGTCAGAAGTGGTTATCCCTTCCTGTCCGTCTACAAGGAAAACAATAACCTCCGCAGTTTCTATGGCTATTTCTGCCTGCAGCTTCATCTGCCTCATCATTGTATCTTCACTGTATGGTTCTATTCCGCCTGTATCAATGAGGGTGAATTTATTATCCAGCCACTCAACCTCTGTATAAATCCTGTCTCTTGTCACTCCCGGATGGTCCTCTACTATGGAAATCCTCTTTCCTGCCATTCTGTTAAAAAGAGTAGATTTTCCGACATTAGGACGTCCTACTATTGCAACTACTGGCTTTGGCAAATTGCCCCACCTCCTAGATGGGCGAACAATGTTCGCCCCTACATTATGTTATACTAATAATTTAAAGGGATATTATTTTCTTAACAAGATCGCTTCCGTCTTCTTTGCATATTGTTACCTTTACACCAAGCTCTTTCTCCAGTTGGTCAATGCTGACATTATCAAGAAAGATTGTCTCATCTCTTTTAAGCATGCACTCTGGTATAAATATATCACTTCCAATAGCTTTACCCTTTAGATGTTCCATTATGTCTTTTCCTGTCAACAGTCCGGCTACTTTCACACCCGGACCGAAGAAATCGTTTACTATTGGAAATATGCTTATCTTGAGGTCTTCAACGCTGCTTTCAATTTTTGAAGCCGCTATGGCCAAGTTAGGTGCAGCATACTCTCCTGTAATTAATGATACTTTTCTTTGTTTTTTATTATAGCTCCCCAGGTTTTTGAGGGATTCCTCAACCTCTTCATTGAAAAGTGTTATCAGCCCTACGCCGTTTTCCAGCTGACTGAAGCCTTCATATTCATCATACTTAGGCAACCCCTTCCCCGAAATCAGAAAGAACTCGTCAGACAGAAATACAAATCTGGTGGTCAGCTCGGTCAGAAACTTTCCCTGAAGTTCTCTTACCTGCTCAATTACTGCTGCAGCGGAGACCTCATCATATTCCTTGAGCTCGTAAAGACCATGTCTATGTTTGGTTATCCCTGCAGGAACAACTGCAACACAGCTCAACTCAGGGTACAGGGCAGACAAATCCTTGAGTGTCTCAGAAAGATGATTGCCATCATTCACTCCAGGACACAGGACTATCTGTGCTTTGACTTCAATCTCACCTTTCTTAAGCTTTTCGAGATAGTCCATCAGCTTTCCTGCATTTTTATTGTTCAGCATCATTTTCCTGAGCTCTGGGTTTGTTGTATGCACTGATACATTTATCGGGCTTATTCGGTATTTGATTATCCTGTCTATTTCCCTTTCACTGAGGTTAGTCAACGTCACAAAGTTACCCTGCAAAAAGGACAGCCTTGTATCATCATCCTTAAAATACAAGGTTTCTCTCATTCCAGAAGGCAGCTGGTCTATAAAGCAGAAAATGCACTTATTATGACATGCCTTTGGCTTATCAATGATTCCTTCGAAGACAATGCCTATATCCTCGTCATATTCCTTTTCAACCTCATATATCCATATCTCACCATTACCATGCTCTACTTCTACTTCAAGAAACTCATCAGTTGTCAGATACTTATACTCAAGTATATCCTTAATGCCTGCACCGTTTATTGTTATCAATTTGTCTCCCTTTTTGATGCCAAGCCCATCTGCTATACTTGAAGGACGCACTTCAATTATATCTACGCCCGTATTCACCAATTTCATTTCCTCCTTAAATATAAAACGGTTTTCTTCATTACTTAGGTATGATTCCTGATGCTCGTCAACTTTTACATAATATTATATCATACCAGTTTTATATTATACTACAGTATTTCGACATGAGCCATAGCAACAGCAGTAAATGAAAAAAAAGGATGTTAGCCGCAACACCCTTTTAATCGTTCAAATCCACATGTTCACTTGTCACAGAATAGATGATGCGTTCACAGATATTAGTCACATGATCGCCTATTCGTTCAAGATATCTGCTAATTAACAGGAAATTAGTCGCTTGGTGGCTGGTCTTGGGATCCTCCATCATAATAAACAGCAGCTCCCTGAAAATCTGCTTGTACAGAGCATCAACCTCATCATCCCATTTTGCTACTTCACGTGCTTTTTCCGTGTCTAAATGTACATAAGCATCTATGCTTCCTTTTACCATCTTTACGGCAATTTCAGCCATTCTTGGTATGTCGATAAGTTCTTTTATATATTTCTCATCTGCAAGCTTTATCGTTATTTTTGCAATATCCACTGCATAGTCCGCTATTCTCTCCAGGTCAGTAATTATCTTAAGCGCTGTGGCGATAATCCTCAGATCCTTAGCTAGTGGAGATTGAAGTGCAATAAGTTTAAGGCACTTGTCCTCCACTACAAACTCCATATCATCTATTAGATCATCATTCTTTATAACCTTCTGCGCCAGCTCAACGTCCTGAGTTTTAAGTGCCTTTACAGAGTCACCAAGTAACTCTTCAACCATGCTGCTCATTTTTAAAAGCGATACTTGCAGATCTTGCAGTTCCTGATCAAAATAATTCCGTGTCATCCTAGCACCTCCATTTTGCTTCAATATACTTTATCCAAATCTTCCTGTTATATAATCCTCTGTTCTTTTATCCCTTGGTTTATAGAACACATTCTCTGTCAAATCATATTCTACTATTTCGCCATTTAGGAAAAAGGCAGTATAGTCGGAAATACGTCCTGCCTGCTGCATGTTGTGTGTTACGATTACTACAGTATAATCCTTCTTAAGATGCTCCATCAAGTCTTCAATCTTAAGAGTGGAACCTGGATCAAGAGCTGAGGTCGGCTCATCCATCAAAAGCACCTCTGGTTCTACAGCAAGTACCCTGGCAATACATAATCTTTGCTGCTGCCCACCGGATAATCCCAAGGCCGACTTCTTAAGCCTGTCTTTTACTTCATCCCATATTGCTGCACTTTTGAGGCTTTTCTCAACCAACTCATCCAGCTTTCTCTTATCTCTGACTCCGTGAACCCTTGGTCCATAGGCTATGTTGTCATAAACCGACATTGGAAAAGGATTAGGCTTCTGGAATACCATCCCTACCCTTTTTCTTAATTCTATCACATCATATTTATGAATGTCAGCACCATCCAACGTTATTTTCCCGTCAATCCTCACTCCGTCGATAAGATCGTTCATCCTGTTAAGTGTTCTCAAAAATGTTGACTTGCCGCAGCCTGAAGGTCCGATAAAAGCTGTAACTGCGTTCTTAGCTATATTAATGTCAACATTCTTAAGAGCCTGGAAGTCTGTATAAAATAAATTAAGCTTGCTAACCTCAATCTTGTTTTCAATCATTTTTTTCTCCCCCTGCTATGCTTTCATAAAATGCTTTATCAACCTGTTGGCTGAAAAGTTTATAATAAGCACTGTAATTATAAGAACTGTTGCCGTTGCATACATATTGCTCTTTGATAATCCCTCTGAGGCAAGTATATATAGGTGCACTGCCATTGTCCTGCCAGGTCTCCAAATTGAATTGGGCAGTCCCAATGAGCTTCCTGCCGTATATATAACTGCCGCTGTCTCGCCTACCACTCTGCCTATGCCGAGTATGACCCCTGTGAGTATCCCTGGGATTGCAGCAGGCAGCACCACCTTGAATATTGTCTGCCATTTGGTGGCTCCCAATGCAAGGCTGCCTTCCCTAAATGACCTGGGGACCATTTTTATTGCTTCTTCTGAAGTTCTTATTATGGTAGGCAATATCATAAGCGTAAGTGTAAGACCTCCTGATACAATTGAATACCTGAATTTTAAAAATACAACAAAGAAAACGTATCCGAAAAGTCCAAAAATAATGGATGGTATTCCTGCCAGGGACTCAGTTCCAAATCGTATCAGCCTTATAACAGGGCTTTCCTTGGCATACTCTGTTAGGAAAATTGCAGCACATATACCTATCGGTGCAGCAATTATCAGAGAAAACAGCGCAAGATAGATAGTCGTTATTATTATAGAAAATATACCGCCCTCTTTGCCCATTTCTGCAGGTTCCTGAGTCAGGAACTGCAGGCTCAAATGACTGATTCCGTTTACAAGCACGGTTCCCACGATTGCCACCATCACTAACACAGTTATGATTGCAGCTGCCCAAAGAAATGCAAATGCCAGCTTCTCATTCTTTTTGATTTTATTTACGCTGCTCGAAGTTATATTAGAATCTGTCATTTTATTCACCTACCTTTTTATTTAAATCGCGGAAATGTATATGGACTTTTTTAAGTTTCCGCGATGTTCGCTGCGGAAACAAAATGCAAAATATTATTTTGCATTTTGTCTGGGTATCAGGTTTGCAGCTATGTTAAGCAGCATTATAAAAGCGAAAAGTACAACCCCGGTAGCAAATAAAGCCTTCTGATGCTGTCCACTGGCATAGCCCATTTCAATACCTATATTGCCTGTGAGAGTTCTGACTGATGATAATATGCTTTCAGGCACAAGTGGACTATTACCTACTATCATTATCACCGCCATTGTTTCCCCTATAGCCCTGCCCATTCCTAGTATTACTCCCGCGATTATTCCTGACCGTGCTGCAGGCACAATAACATTCCTTATTGACTGCCAGTGGGACGATCCTAAAGACAGCGATGCTTCCTTATAATCCCTTGGTACTGACCTTATAGCACTTTCAGATACACTGATTATTGTCGGTAGAATCATAATTGCTAATATTATACTTCCTGCCAGCACACTAAAACCTTGGTTGTTGAACATCTTTCTTATTAAGGGGACAATTACTGTCAAGCCGTATAATCCAAATACAACTGAAGGTATTCCTGCCAAGAGCTCTATTCCTGGCTTTATGACTGCTGCTATTCTGGGCTTTGCCAGCTCTGCAAGAAACACTGCGCAGCCTATTCCTATAGGTACCCCCAACACCAGTGCCCCGGCTGTAACAAGCAGTGATCCGATAATCATTGGATATATCCCATAAATTCCTTGTGTCGGTGCCCATTTTTGACCTGTAATAAACTTCAGAATACCGACCTTCTGAATCACGGGGTAGCCCTCATTGATTATGAAGTATGTAATCAATATAACTCCAAGTACAGCTATTAATGCACTTATAAAAAGTATAAATTGTATCACCCGCTCATAGCCCTTCATATTCACTCCCCCTTTTTGTACGCATTTGATTATATGATGTGCATTTATGTAGTTTTTAAAAATGTTTTATATACCTTCATATTGATTGTAATACAATACCTCAAACGAGTTATTAATTGACTGTTAATTGAATGTTAAGTAAATGTTAAGTTGAAATTTACATAAATTATAAGCTTCTGACTGTTGGGTTCAGCCAGAAGCTCAGCTAGGGGTAATTATTTTGGTTTTGTATTATCTATTTTACAGCTTTGAGGTAGCCGTGCTTAGCAACAACGTCCTGTCCATCAGGGCTGAGTATGAAATCCATGAAGCTCTTTGACAGACCTGTTGGTTCTGCATTCGTAAGCATCAGGAATGGTCTTGATATCTTATATTCTCCAGCATAGATATTTTCTTCTGTACATGTTTTTCCGTCTACACTTATCAATTTTACATCCGTTTTGTCTTTTGCTGAACCGAAAGAAGCATAACCGATAGCATTAGGATCACCTACTACTGTTGTCATTACTGCTCCTGTTGAACCCTGGGTTATGGCTGATGCAACTGTCTTGTCCACCTTCTTGTCACCCTCTGTTACTTCAATCTTCGTAAGCTCTATGAATGCGCCCCTTGTTCCTGAGCCTTCTTCTCTTGTTACAACTGTTATTTTCCCCTCTTTGCCTCCAACATCTTTCCAGTCAGTGATTTCGCCATTATAAATCTTCTTTATCTGTTCCATTGTGAGATTGGTAATTCCGTTTGCCGGATTTACTATTACTGCTATACCATCAACTGCTATTTTGAATTCCTTGAGTGACTTTTCTTCAGTTTTAAGATCTCTTGAAGACATTCCGATATCTGCTACTCCGTCAATAGCTGATTTTATTCCAACACCTGAACCACCACCCTGTACATCTATTGTAGCATTAGGGTTTTTTGCCTTAAATGCCTTTGCAAGCTCATCAGCAAGTGGCTGTACTGAGGTAGAACCGTTTACTGTTATATTTCCATTTACACCTTCACCTGCCGGCTGGTTTGTGTCTGTTGGTTTTGCGCACCCAGTCAAAACACCTATGAGTAATATTGCTGCACAAACTAGTACTAATGCCTTTTTAATGTTCATTTAATAATTCCTCCCTAAACTTCATTTTATTATTTTTTTCTTTTCACAATTTAAATATACAATAGCATTGTTAACGGCAAATAAAGGGAAGGTTAAAGAACCATGAACTGAATGTTAATTGCATGTTAAGTGCATAAAAAAAGAGCCGCATTGATTTGCGGTTCTTTATGCCTACTTTGTCGGTAGTATTATTCTAAACTCTGTACCTTTTCCTACTTCACTTTCAACCTCTATCTTTCCATTGAAGAGTATTACTATATGTTTCACTATTGCCAGTCCAAGGCCGGTGCCTCCCACCGTTCTGGATCTTGCTTTATCCACCCTGTAAAACCTTTCGAAAAGCCTTGGTATGTGCTGCTTGGGTATGCCAATTCCATTGTCCTTAACTTTAATCAATATCTCACCCTGGCTAGCTTTATCTCCCAGGTTATATGCCTCTACAAGGACCTTCCCGTTCGCTGGAGTGTATTTGATGGCATTATCCACTAGATTTATCAGCATCTGTTTAAGCTGATCGGGATCACCAGTAAGATTATCTAGCCCTTCCTGAACATCAAGAGTAATCTCGATGTTTTTCTTTTCACTCTGGCTTTTCAGCATAGATAATACTTGTTTTATCGTCTTCTCAACTTTAATTTCTTCCTTAACTGTCTTTACCTTTCTTTGCTCCAGTTCCGACAAGGATAATATATCGTTAATAAGCCTGTAGAGCCTGTCTGCTTCATCCTCAATAATATTAAGGAATCTGACTGTATCCAGTTTATCTTCTATATCTCCCATTTTCAGTGTTTCTGCAAAGCCTTTTATAGATGTCAACGGGGTCTTAAGCTCATGGGAAACATTCGCAACGAACTCTGTTCGCATCCGTTCCAGCTTCCGGAGCTCGGTAATATCCTGAAGCGTAATGATGATTCCCTCAATATCACTTTTATCTGTCTGTTTAATTGGATTAGTATAAAACTTCAATACCTTTTCAACCGGGTCATCTATTGTAATCTCGGTATCAAAGAATTTTTTATCCTGCAGTATTGTTTTTAAATAGTTGTCTAGGGAATTGTTCCTTATAACCTGAAGAAGGTGCTTGCCAACCATATCTCTTCCAGTTATGTTAAGAAGCCTTTCCGCTGCATTATTTATGAAGAGCACCCTCTCTGCACTGTCTATTGCAATTATTCCATTAACCACACTGGACATAATGGCTTCCAGCTTTGTGTTCTTATCCTGCAGGCTCATAATGGTGTCATTCAGCTTGGATGCCATGTCGTTTATGGAATCGGCCAATATTCCTATTTCATCCCGTCCGGTTATATTTATCCGCTTACCGAAATCCCCTTTTGCTATTCTTGAAGCAGTAAATGTAATCTCTTTAATTGGCTTCGTTATATTCACAGCCATTTTATAACCAAGCAGAGAAGCTATCAAAATACCTGCAATTACTGCAATAAAAACATTTACATACAGCTTATTAAGCAAAACATTTATTTGATACAAAGGCTTTGCCAGCCTCACAGCACCGATAATACTGCCATCCTTATAAATTGGCTGGGCTATGTACATTAAATCCACTTCAAGGGTACTGCTATACCTCTTAGACTTTCCAAGTTCTCCACTCAAAGCGGCTATAAACTCAGGCCTTCCTGCATGGTTTTCCATGGTAGAGTGATCCTTTTCTGTATCTATGATTACATTGCCCCGAACATCTATTATAGTGATTCTGGTATTGGTAGTCTGTTTTATCTTGTTAATGTAGTCTCCTGTATCGTTGCTGTCAATCAACCTTTCACCCACAAGCTCCCTAACTAGGCCGGACTCAATAATAAGGCTCTCCTCAATGCTGTTGACAAGATTTCTTTCTACTATTCTTGCAGAAAATATTCCGCAGATAATTACTCCCAAAAGGAGTACTATTACGACATTAAAGAAAATCTTGCGCTGCATTATCTTTCACCTTCACTTTTGAACCTATAGCCCACGCCTCGTATTGTTTCTATCATCTGATTGCTGCCTTCCTCATCATTGATCTTCTGCCTTATATGCCTGATATGCACATCTACAGTCCTGGTTTCACCTACATAGTCATATCCCCATATTTTATCCAACAGGAAGTCTCTTGTCAGTACTTTTCCTTTGTTTTCTATCAGCATCTTCAGAAGCTCAAACTCTTTAAGGGTCAGTACCAGCTTTTCACCGTTCTTAAGCACTTCATATTTCTCACTGTCGATTTCAATATCCCGTACTTTGAGTATCGTGCTGCTTTCCTTCCCATCCGCTTCTTCATTCCTGTCATCGCTGATTCTCCTCATCGCCGCTCTGATCCTTGCAATTAATTCCTTTATACTGAAGGGTTTTGTTATATAGTCATCAGCTCCAAGCTCTAAGCCCAATATTTTATCCAGCTCCTCACTTTTTGCAGTAAGCATAAATATGGGAACCTTTTTTGTTCTTTTATCCATCCTGAGCCTCTTGCATACCTCCAAGCCATCCATTCCGGGAAGCATAAGGTCAAGCAGTATAAGGTCAGGCACATTGGCAATAGCCTCCTCCAGCCCGTCTATGCCATTATCGGAAACTACTACCTTGTATCCATTCTTCTCAAGGTTATACTTTATAAGCTCTTGAATGTTGGTCTCATCCTCAATTACAAGTATCCTCTGATTTATCAAGCATATTCCTCCCTCTTACTTTTGTCCAATGTATGATACAATATTGCGCCGCTTATCGCCTTTTTCACCTTAGTTCCATTATTGCTGAAAGACTCCCCGTCCTGCCCTTATCTCTTCTGTACGAGAAAAACAAATCCTCATTACACTTTGTACAATATCCGCTGATTGTTATATTTTCTTCGGGAACTCCCGCTTCTATAAGCATTTGCTTATTAATCTCCCATAAATCTATCTTGAACTTGTCATATCCAAAAGGCTTTATAAACTCGGCCCAGTTAGCAGATGCATTCCTGAACTCCTGTGCTACCTCAGGTCCAACCTCAAAGCAGTCCATCTCTATGGAAGGTCCTATCCCTACCAGGCAGTCTTTTGGCATAGTCCCGTACACCTCAGCCATTTGCTTTATTGTCTTTGCCCCTATTTTAAGCACTGTTCCCTTCCAGCCGGAGTGAGTAACTGCTATTGCCTTCTGCTTTGTATCAAGGAAGAAAAGCGGCACACAGTCAGCGTAGAAGGTTATCAGCGGTATCCCCGGAATATTGGTCATAAGTCCGTCTGTATTCTCAATATCGCTGGAAACAGTGATTCCTTTACCAATATCTTCTTCTGTGACAACCCTTATATTATCCTCATGAGTTTGTTTTGAGTGCACCAGCCTGGTATAGTCTATGTCTATCGCGCTGCACAACAGCTCAAGATTCCTGCGCACATTCTCTTCAGAATCTTCCTTTACTAGTGAGGTATTCAACGAATTGTATATTCCTTGACTTACACCGCCTACCCTGGTAGTAAAGCAGTGCTTCACCATCCCGGTCCTCTCAAAGGCTGGTATAGAAAGATAGACTAATTCCTCTTTATTTACTACTTCAAATGCTTCTTTTATTTCAACCACCTCTAGTTCAAAAATATACTTTAATGTTAATATTATTCCAGACTTTTATCAATAGGGAAAAAGACTTAAAGGCAATGAGCGATAGGCGATGGGCAATAGGTTTGGGTATTCCTGTGGGGTCTGAGAATCGTAGGGGCGGGTTTCCATGCCCGCCAGTCGTAGGGGCGAACAGTGTCCGCCCGTGTGTGATACGGTGAAAAGAAAAAAGCCCTTCCTGGGCTTTTGAGCTATTTTACTCTGCTTTCAAGTTCTCTGATTCTCTTTTCAAGTTCTCTGATTTCATCTTCAAGAGGATCTGGAATATCAGTGTGGTTCAGATCTATATAAGTGTCATCAAGTCCAACTCCTCTGACTACATGAGCCGGAACCCCCACAGCTGTGCTGTTTGGAGGTATGCATCTCACCACAACGGCTCCGGCTCCTATCTTGGCATTATGTCCTATTGTGATGGGTCCGAGGATTTTAGCCCCTGAACCAATAGTAACATTATGCTCTATGGTAGGATGCCTCTTACCCTTGTCCTTTCCTGTCCCGCCCAGTGTAACGCCCTGATACAGGGTTACATCGTTTCCTACCTCTGAAGTTTCACCTATAACTATTCCTGATCCATGATCAATAAAAAGCCTTCTTCCTATGGCAGCACCGGGATGTATCTCAATTCCGGTAAAAAATCTGCTCATCTGTGAAAGCAGCCTTGCCAGAAGGAACACCTTCTTTCTGTACAAGCAGTTGGCAACCCTGTGGCAAATAACTGCATGCAAGCCGGGATAGCATAATATGACCTCCAAATAACTTTTAGCCGCCGGATCTCTTTCAAATATTGTTTTTATGTCTTCCTTTAGCTGTTTCAGCATGATAACCACCCTTTTTATTCAAAATCTCTATACATATCTGTGCTTAGGTATCTTTCACCAGTATCATGGGCGAAGGTAAGCACGGTTTTTCCTTTGCCCAGCTCTTTAGCTTTCTGTAACGCCGCATAGACAGAAGCTCCTGTGGATATACCTGCCAGTATACCCTCCAGCTTTGCAAGCTGCAATGCTGTCTTTATGGCATTTTCATTTGATACCTTGACTATTCTATCTAGTATCTCCATATTCAAAACCTTGGGTACAAAACCTGCACCTATACCCTGAATCTTGTGGGGACCAGACTTTCCACCTGACAGTACCGGCGAATCCTCAGGCTCTACAGCAATTACTTCGATACCTTTATATGCTTGTTTCAATATATTCCCAACGCCAGTAATTGTTCCGCCTGTCCCTACTCCGCATACTACTGCATCCAGGCTGTCTCCCATTTGCTCAATTATCTCTTTTGCTGTCGTCTTCTCATGTGCCTGTGGATTTGCATAATTATCGAACTGCATTGGCAGGAAGTAGTCAGGATTTGCTTCTGCAAGCTCCTTAGCTTTATCAACAGCGCCCTTCATTCCCAGCTGTCCCGTTGTAAGTATTATCTCCGCTCCAAAAACCTTCATTAGCTTTCTTCTCTCAATGCTCATAGTCTCAGGCATTACAAGAATTACCTTGTATCCCTTTGCTGCCGCTACCATTGCGAGTCCTATCCCTGTATTTCCGCTTGTAGGTTCTATTATTACCGAGTCCTTCCCAAGGAGTCCCTCTTCTTCTGCCTTCTCAATCATATATAAAGCTATCCTGTCCTTTACGCTGCCTCCCGGGTTGAAATACTCAAGCTTTACATATATATCCGCCATTTCTTCATTTGTAAGTCTGTTTAGTTTTACTACCGGCGTTCCACCGATAAGTTCCATAATGCTTCCTGCCTTTTTCATTGTCATACCTCCATCTTTTAATTGGTGACATTCGCGATTTAAAATAAAAAACCCCTTTACACATACTCACATATGTATAAAGAGGCATATACTGCGATTCCACTCTTTCAATACTATAAAGGATACTATCATATCCCTGCACTATAACGGGTGCTCCCGTCGTACCCTACTACAGTCTCACATGAGACTGGTTCAGTCAAAAGCTCCTGGATGCACTTTCGGCACATATCTCTGGCACTGTTTCAGCTGTCGGAATAATCCAACCCAGTGCCTCTCTGTAGAAATATTAGTATACCTACACTTTCCAATCAAAGCCTTTATCTTAATTCCTACTACTTTACTATGCTATAATCATAAATTATATTATTATTCGTGTCAAGTTATTTTTTTCAATTATTCAACCATCAATACATTGTCAGGATCATAGGGCATTATGCGGTAATCCAAACTGTCTGCTTCCAACCCCTCCATAAAAGAAATCAGCTCCCTAAGCCCTTTAGGATAAACATTCATTGTTTCATGCCTCAGACTGTATATTATCTCGTATGCCTTGCGGCTCTGAAATTCCTCCAACAGATCAAGCTTACCAGCCAGTTCGTATATTTCATGCAGCAGGTCAATATTTCTCCTATCTATGGCATAATCGGCAAAAAAGCTGAAAGCTAAAGCCGCGATACTCTTTTCATCCTCATCGATGCTTCTTCTCATAACATCCATTGTAATATCTATGTTATCCATAATATACGCACAACCACTTCTTTTTGCTACCTCTCTTAAGCCTTCAAGTGCCTCATCTATCATGTCCATTCCCCTCCCTTTAAATTTTGCAAGTCATAGAGCAACCTTGCAAATTTATGTATCCTGAACTGCCCCATGAAATAAATTTAGAATATTTTTTACTGTTTTACATCAAACTCAATCTCATGCTTTAGTATTTCCTCTATCCTTTTCTGTATCTTATCCAAATCCAAATCAGCTTCTTTTCTTATACTCTTCCGGAGCATTGGCCCAATCTGTTGTAAACTATCGTATATATCCTGCAGCAGCTCATAGGCTGCGGTTGCCTCCATTATTTCCCGAGGCACTTCCGAAATGTTCGCTATTATGGAATTCTCCGTCCTGGAGGCTATGATAGGATTCTCAAACTGATCGACATAGACCTTCGTCCTTCTTCCCGGACCTCTGTCATCCTCAATAGGTTCCAATGCGACAATCTTATCAGAGCGCACATACTTCCCATATCCAAGGGGAACTATGGAATTTTCCCTTACAATCATAATGTCACCCTCTTTTTTAGCTTATAGATATATTTTTTCTAAAAAGGCAATTACTATTCTCTATATCTCGAATTATATAAATATCCCAGTTCAGTTTCATGAAATATCTTTTTAAATGTTTTTAATCAAAAGAAACACAATCCGTGATTTACACACATTCATTTTTCCAGCAAAGAAACACAGCTATTTGATTTCAGCTGTGTTTCCTATAGTTATATTTACGATTACTGAAGCTTGTTATTGGATTCTACTCTACCGTCCCCAGCTTTGTTGTATTCATCTGCCAAATGTGTCATTCCCCTGAATAAAGAGTCATCCTCCAATACGCTGTAGAGGTGATAGCCCAGATCTTCCCTATCTTTCAGTATTTCTTCCAAGGTCTCCACTGTACCATAGTCTTTAAGAACATGAGCTCGATCTATTTGCGTCCTCAGCATCTGCTGAATCACAAGCTCGTGTTCCAGGTCATTTCTTAGAAAATCCCTCATGCTATAACGCCCTTCAACCTCATGCTTAATATATGAAAGCTCGTGTTGAGTAATCGGATGTGCAGTCGGTACACCACCCAATCTTGTTACTCTTTCACCAACTTCATCTATATGCTTTTTTGTAACTTCTATGTGTTCATTTAAGAGCTCATGCAAGCTCAAAAACGATTCAGTACCTTCACTTAGCCAATGATGCTTGTTGTACTGGTGCAAAGCTATAGTAAGCGCACACTGGTGATCATCAAGCATAAGTGCCATTTCATTGCGCACTTCATATGGCAAATTTATTCCTGCTCCCTCTTTCTTTACTGTCCTGGGCTCCTGGCGGAGAATCATATTATGATTTGTTACATGTCCGGGCATCTTGGGATTGAATCCTGACTTATCCAGGTTAAAAGTACCTTTGAAATTGTTAGCATTATTCGTTGCTGCCCTGAGGTCTTCTGGTGTAGTGTATACAGCGCCTGTTTTATCCATTGCTAAAACACTCCTTTTCATACTTTTACAAGATTTAACAAGCATATTATGTCCATTAACAGCAATCATTTATGTATGTTTTGAATTGAAATTACTGGCCCATGGCCGATTTATAATTATACTCTTATCTTCTTATCTCACTTCCACCTACCCCGTAGGCAAAGAACCGTCCTCGCTTGAAAGGTTTCAAGGTCGGTATTGGCATTCCTTCACTAAACACAATAAAGTTGACTCCATTGATACCGCTTAGCTTATCATAAATAGCATCATCCAAGGAAAAAACTATTTTATAATCATTGCCGCTTTCCTTATTCGCTCTGTTAGCCAGAAAGCTGTTAAGTTCACTTGTAATATATTGTGTAAGCAAAGCTTTTCTATCCTTTGATTCAAGACCAATATCCCCGGCCCTAACCCATATCCCGTTATGAATGTCATAAATCTGGTCGGACAAGGTAAACATGTAGCTCTTTCCCCTGTATTGTATTACATATTCCTTTTCCCCTGCCGAATCATAGGAATACCAATTATCATCAGCATCAGCTATCATAAGCCTGTCATAGCAGATTACAGCTTTCATAGGTATGAATCTCTTTAACTCTTTCTGCTTATCGGTATCGTTTATACTGAGGTTCCTAAAAAATAATCGGTAAAACCATTTAACAGCTTCTTCTTTATCAACAGCCACATTTCCACTGTCCTCCAATCCAACTCCATAACCCGTTCCCTGATTCAGAAGCATATCTCTGGAGTTGTAGGCCCTGTAACTTGCAGCCGCATTAGCTCCGGCATCCAGAGCTCTCTTGTACCGCTCGGACATAATGTCTATATTGTCTGCTCCCTTTCCTATAAAAAATAAGCTCCAGGCACAAAACAGGAAAATAAGACTCCAGAAAAATGATTTCATAATACCACTTCCGTATTATTAAATTATTGTATATACACCGATGCTTTGGCGAAATACCTGATATCCGTCTCAACCCCCGACTTGGTGCCAAAAGGTGTAACCTCATACAACCGTCCTAAGGGGTGCTCATTCTTACTTTCAACATATATATTTATAATATCGTAACCTTCATACCGCAATTTTTTGTTCACAACCGCCATACCGTCTATAATCTCTGGAATATCACTTGCACCAGTAAATTTTTCAGCAGTCACATTGATTTCAAATTCGCCGTACTTATAAAGCTTATTTTCCATCTCATCATAGACAGAGTTATATAAGACGCCTTTCTTAGCAGCTACCTGGGTGTACTGATATACAATATTCTCAACTGCCTGCTGTCTTATTTTAAAGTCTCTGTCCAGGACAGCATGAAATGAATACCACATGAAGACTGGTATTACTAAAAGAGATGCCCAGAATTTTTCCATATATTAATTCTCCTTAATTTTGATAAGTATCACCACTAAGAGCCTCTACCTCAGTAACTTTGATCCTTATTAATTGCTAATCGGGAACATAGCTAAAATTTATGCTTGTGAGATTTCCCGCTTCATCTCTTTTGGGTGTTTTAAGAAACATACATGTCACATCTTTAAGCTGATCTTCTATATTATTAGTATCCTCTTTATATGTTTTTTCATCATCTTCAGTTTTTACTGTAATGCTTACTTCATTACCAGCCTTGCTGCAATATGTTTCAACTGTATATTTTACGCTACTAGCACTAACCAAAGAAGGTGATGTATCCTCTCCCATCTCTGACTTAACTGCAGAGAGCGTCTGATTTGCAGTCTCAGCCATCGCTGCTTGTGAATCCTTTTGAGGAATATATACTTGATTTACATACATGAGTCCTGCTGCTGCAACTACCACGAATATAAGTATTGCCGCCCAGAATTTCTCCATAATTCATACTCCCTTTCATTATCTATTTTATAAAATTCATAGGGTTAGAAAGCGCCGACAGACTATATGAAAAATATACCATTGCCATAAACATTATCAGTACTACCGGTACCATGGCGATTACCTGCTTTGACTTCCTCCTTTTTATACTCTTGATTTCGAGCCATTTTAGCTGGTTCAGAGCCATTTCATCAATGTTGTCCACCATATTTAGGAGTCCCGTGCTCATAGAAAGCCGCATAGCCTCCAACAGTTCATAAAGCTCCTGATTTTCCACTCTTTGCAGCAAACTGTCAAAGGACGCCTCCCCCTTGCCGCTTTTTATACTGTTCAATGCTTCGTTTATAATCGGTCTATAGATATCTGATATTGCCAAAATATTAGAGAGCACGTTTTTTATATTGAAGGGAGGCATTCTCCCAAATATAGAAAAAACATAAATGTAGTTCAATATCTCCCAATCCCTTTTATCTTCAATAAGCATCAACTTTATATTGCCAATAATATTCGGCATGAAATATAGTATTATAGCTGCCAATATGGCTGTAAAATATCTAGTGTAGTCCGTTTCTATTGTCCGTATCCTTATAAGCTTTTTGTACATCCTCTTAGCTGTAACACCAGCATCCACTTCAAGGTCAGTCCACTTATTGCCTATCTGAGCCTCCAGGTACTCAATGTACATCTGAGAATTATTTTTATTGGCAAGCTCTTTAAGTGTGACTTTCTCCCTGGGGAGGCAGCTATTAATATAGCTGAATATCTCATTTTCAAGCTTCAAGCCCTCCGCATCTGCCTTAACTGCTATATCTATCAAGGTCTTTTCTATGTTTAAATCGTTTATTATTCCATCATGAAGCATAAAGATATTTGTGGTTTGTATGCTTATAAAGAATGCGAGACCTATTATAAATAACGCTGCCTTGACTAAATAAAAACCTTCAACAGAAATCCTCAATCCCGAATCAACTATAAGCTCTTCGGTATTTCTGTACCTCTTGCTCTTATATCTTGGCATAAGGGGCAGCAGCCTGCTAATGCTCTTTAAATAGCTCGACCTCGCATAATCCGCCCTATATAACCTCTTTATCTTCTGATATCTGCAATATTGATGAGCAAACACAATAATTGCTATTATCAACAGAGCAAGTCCAAAAGCTTGAATTAATACGAAGTATAGCATTTACTCACCTCCTATTCCTAAACACAGTATCGCTTACTTCCCTGTCAGTTTTGCAGCTTTCTCATCCAATAGATAAATAGTGCTCCGAGGTCGCTTATTAGCAGCATTATCGCAATCAGGCTTTCCGCTTGAATACTGCCGTAAATATCACCAATATTAATGTCAATAAGCAGACTGGTATTATACCATTTGGTAATTGGAATAACCATGAGTGGAGCAAAGAAGACAAATATCTGCATTCCTAATAATTCAGCATCATTATATCCCTGTTCAATATTAAGAAAGTTGACTATATTGGTCAGCCTCTTCAGGTTGCTGGAAATCACGTCACTGTTCAGTGCCTTATCGCTGCTGTCTGAAACCGTCCCCCCATTTTCCTTGGCAAACAAAATAAGCTGGCATAGCATCTTCAGCCAGATAGTGGGCATTCGATGCTCCAGCTCTTCCATATGTCTTTCATAATCAACCTTAAGCAGGGCTTCTCTGATTCTTAAGACATATATTCTATTGCTTTTGGGGCATCGGGAAATAGTATCCTCCAGTGCAGGCATTATATTTCCTTTGTAATGATTATAGTAATGTGTGAGCTTCTTCAATGTATTAGGAAAGTCTTTCTTAATCCTTTTTTCATATAACTCAAAATATGACTGCTCGCACAGATAAACGAATATCAATGTGGAGAGAACACACAGCACTTTATGATACCAAAGACCGTTGAAGGTGTTATATGCAAATATAAAATATAATACTCCCAGCGCTGTTAGTGCAGAAAGCAGCACAAAACTTGTCCCATAATTCTGCATCGGTGTCTTTTGATTTATAAGAGTCAGCCGTCTATTCAACTTTGAAAGCAAGCTGTTGGAAAAGCTTTGTCTGTTAAAACTGCTAGAATTTGTTCTGCTGTGTATATTCCAAATAATATGGGTCACCCCCTTGCATATTCAGGTATATCCTTGCCTGTATCCTGCTCTATCAAGCTTATAAGACCCTTCACATACTTCCATGATTCAGTGCCTTTTCTTGCCTTTCCTACCATTCTCTCAGAGGGATAATTGATAAACCTCGCCTCCCCATCCGACCTTTGCATTATTGTATTCAATCTGAACATATTATATGGATTACGTTGTATCTGCTGGATATAATACAGCTTCTGCAACAGTTCATTATCTGCTTCCATACTATAATCAGAGTCACTTGAAGACGCTACTAATGGCACAATTTCGACTACTTTAGTTATCATTATCCGGCCATCAATTATCTCATGTTGAAAAATCATATTAATGTAGTGAATTATATCCATAACAGCACTTTGCTCTGAAAAATAACGACCTGTTCCAATTAGCATATTTTTTAGACGAGGCACTGTAGTCTCCGGATTGGTTATATGCGTTGTGAACCATGCTGCAACTGAAACAGACTGCACTAACTGGATAAACGCAAATAGTGCTTTCCCATCCCTGACCTCTCCGATATTAGCCACATCTACTGACATTCGGAGCAGTGTTTTTACCACATCCAGAAGGTCCTTGTCGTTTATGGCCTGACCCTCGACAATTCTCTTTAAGGGATACTTCTCCATGACATGCTGCTCAAAATAATCTTCAACAGTACCAATATGAAGGGAATCATCCAGCAATTCATACATCACATTCATGGTCGTAGTCTTGCCTGTACCAAGCCCTCCTTGAAGACATATGCTTTCTCCTGATTTAACTAAAGCAATAATGAGCTTCCTAAGCTTGTCCATAGTTATCAAATCTTTAAAATCTGTATTCCTTTGATTGAAGACCCTTATACATAGGTTTCGTGCTGAAAAATAAGGCTTCTGGGTGACCGTGATCCTTGCCCCATCCCCTCTGTGGCATAGTATTTCCGGGTGACTTACATCCAACTGGGGACAATGCTTTTCAAAGCTTATAGCCCTATCCTGTATTATCCTTGCTTCACTTTCGCTTATATGAAGAAAGCTAAGCCATATCTTGTTTCCACACCAGCAGTATATATATTTGCCATTATTGGAAAAACCCACTTCATTAATATCTGAATATGCCAACATATCTATGTGTTTGAGACCGAAAATTTCCTCATATAACCTCTGTGTGATAATTTCTATCTTGTCTGTGAAAGTAAGTATATAGTTCTCACAGTTGTATATATACTCAATATCATCTCCGCTATATTCATATCTATTGCTTTCATATTCCTCAGACTCTCTTGTTTTGCTGCAGCATTGGTATTTGGCAATCAGGCTTTTAAAGGCTCCATCTCTGCCATTGCTTTCTATTATTCTATTCTTGTATAGTATAATTTCGAATTTTTCTCTTGCTGTAAGATTAATTGGATCCTTGAAAGGCATAATGTAATCTATAAGGCCGCTTGTCTCTTCAATGCTGATTCCATCTGATATGCATACATCCTCCAGCTCACCGCTCTGGCTCTCCATATAAATATCAAATCCAGTAAGAATACTATTCTTTATATGAGACTTAATAATATCTCTGGCCTCTGGCAGCCCTGATGTTGACTTTTCTTTGTATTCTCTGAGCAGAGCTACTATTTTCCTCTCCTGTTCGTCAACCGGATCAGAATTAATGAAGTTATTGATATATTTTTCAATATGCAGATGTAACGAGTCAATAATTAGCTGGTTCTTTAAATCCAACACTTCACCTCCAGTTAGAATAGGCTGCTTCGAAGAAGTCTTTTGAAAATGCCCCCATTTTTTATGCTATTAATAGTATTTCTTTCCATATTTAGTGAATCAATCAAGAAACCGCAAATATCAACTAATTGCTTCACATACCCATTTTTCTCCCGCTTTATCTCCTTCATAAGAAAAGAGTAAAAATCATTATCTGCACAGCAAGAGTTTAAAACATCACCATCATAGTTCAATCCGAAGGTTTTAGATAATAAATATTTACTCTCGAACTTTCCAATTGCCCTGCTTGTCTCCCAGCCATCATATAGCTTATTTACTACACTGACTGTCTTTTCATTTGTGAAATAATCAAGAACCTCTCTCATCCCAGGATATTGATACAGTTCATCCATTATTATTTCATTAGGAGTAAAAACTGCAATGATGCTATCAGCGCGATCCAGATAAAGCCTATTTTCCTCTCTGACTCCTGTATCCATATCAGTAATTACAATATCAAAACCCTCCAGGCATCTGTCTAGGAAGAGTCTGTCAAAATCGTTATTCTCTCTGGTAATCTCCTTGTTAAACCTTGAGCCCGCTATCATGTATAAGCCTGCATTCACCTGTGTGGCATAGGTTTGAATATGCTCTGTCCTTATCCCTGTATTGAATATTTTCAAGTTATCCATTGAGTATTTTATCTCTATATCCTTCTCCACATATTTTTCCATGTGGCTGGTAGAATTGCTCTTGTTTACAATCAGCACCTTCTTACCTGAAAGATGCTGCATTCCAAAGCCCAGCGCGCAGGCTAATGTGGAGCATCCCTCACCATGCAGCACAGGAGACCAGATGCATATAAGCTTCCCTTTGGAACCTCGCATATAATTCACTCCTTCATTTTACTCTTATCATATAATGGGATATATGTAACCCCACTTGCTACCTGTGAGTCATCAATATACTGTACTACCATGAGTATTCCTTCCGTTGCAGCTTCTTTGAGGAATTCCTGTTCCATCTGATTCATATAAAAAGATAATAGATTAGCATTCCGCGAAACCACGACAGCCTTTGAAATTACTACACAATCCTCTTCACCTTTTACAAAGAGTTTGACATCTATGGCACTGCCCTCTGCAACTGCGGCAGGTATAGCCCCTTCTGCGAAGTTATGCTCAATTAGCCTATCGCCCTCCTCGTAGGATGCGCTTTCAGCCATTAAGTCCAAAGCATTCAAGAATTCTTTCTCTGATAGTTCTCGTTTAAGTCTCATATTATTAAGCTTTGAAAGGCTTGTAATTGCTCCCTTTGAAGCCAATTCCGCAGGTACCTCCACCAGCTCTGCTTTACTTACATCCATTACCTCACCTTGCCTCATGCTGAGTTTTGCACGAGCAATTACAATGGTTCTGCTTTGGGATGTATTGCTTTTTCCGCTTGACGAATTTGCGGCTTCTGCCGACATTATATTCCTATAGAAAAAATAACCAGCAGAAATGATAAAAACTAAGCATAGTAAGCATATTGTTATAAATGCGCCTCTCTTTATTGCATAAGCTTTTATTCTCTTGTTATAAGCCAATGAATCCCACCCTCTTACCTTCCAAAAATACCAATTGAAAATCCGTTCTTGCTTTGTCTCGTGCAGAGTTTTTCCAATAAAACATCCATATCTCTTGTAAATTCTTTGTACTCTTCTCCTGCTGCCTTGTATGGCACAATGCCTGTATGCATCACTTCCCAGCCAAGATAACCGCAGCTGCTTATAAAAGCTATATCTTTAAAGGGTATGCCGGAGCTTTTAAGCTCATTGTATATAAACTTGTGACTGGAAGATTTCACATTTGTGTTGTTAATGACCGCAAGTGTCTTTTCTGGTACAAAATCATCCTTTAGCTCTTCCAGCATGTTCATGTTCATATGGTAGTGCATTATATCGCAGTCAAAAATCAGCAAATCATATATAGAGCTTTTTACCGCTAGTCTTGTCAAAGCTGATAAACCTGTCCTTGTGTCAATAATCGTGATATCTGATTTAGTACGGATGCCATATAGAAGTTTAAGGAAATCATCGCCGCTGATTTCCTTTTCATCACCAAGCTTTCCGGTGATAATACTCAGGTTTTTTCTTTTACAGCAGTTATCCAGTATATCCTTATGCATATTGTTTTGCAGGGTGAAATCAAGCAGATCATAATAAATGTCATCAATATCGAAAAACAGATTTGCAGAATAACCCCTGTCAATATTAATAAGGCTGGTGGCATACCCTCGTTTAGAGAGGCAATAGCCCAAATTCCATGCTGTATGGGATTTACCCGTGGCTTGATTTGATACTATAGAAATGACTAGCTTCTCAACAGGAGCTCTCTTATAGTTGCCTGCCTTCAAAAAAGTCTTGAAGCCAGAATTGAAGAGTAAGCTGCCGCTTAAGAAGGAACTGCTTTCTTTGGCATTCTGATTCTTATAACTAAAATACTGCTCATTGTCAAAACTGCTCTGAAGGTAACCGAAGGCCATTTCCTTGCCGGCAGGTCTGAATATAAGTCTTTCAAGGTCTCTGGAGGTTATTTCATCTCCCACGTAGAAATCATAAACTCCATGGCCAATCAAAAACCTTATAAAGTTGTCGCAAATACTGTCATATTCCCCATATATAAATACTACCCTCTGCGTTTTAAATTCACCTGATGTCAGTAGTTCTATCAAATGTTCCATTTCTTCACTGCCAGTGAGTTCTTTTGATAGTAGTACCAAGTCATATTGGAATGAGCCTGCAGTATCTATCAGCGACTTTTTATCCTTTACTATATCAACTGCTGTTATTCCAGGCAAATAGTTTAGATATTCTTCAATATCCTCATAATTAATCGCAGATAGCAATCTCATATATATCCCCCGCTTATGATTATTAATCGAAGCTTATATTACATATCATCCTATTTATGTTTTTTTATTACATATTTACCATCTTTTATAGTCCGGTGATGTAAATTATACAAATTATGTTATTTTCTGTCAACGAATATTCGATAAACATACATATTTATCACTTGATTTGCAAATTAGTATTAATTTTGATAATATATGTGTCGAAAATACTATTGTAAGAAAACAATTACTACAAATTCAGGTGAATGATATGAGAAGAAAAAGAAGAAATGATTCCAGTGAAAAAATGTTTGAACAGATTGGCTTCGGTGACATAAAGCTCAATATTGGAGATAAGCTTTATAAGGACGGCAAGCTTTATGCTGAGGTCACAGGAGAAAGCGAAGAGCTGTATTTCCTTCAAAAGTCAGGAAGCAGCTGTGATTTGGCCAACCCCTACTTCAAGAATACAGTCATAGAGAGCATATTATTCGGAAGGCTGCTTCTTGAGCAGATGAATTTTCAATAAAAAGCAAAAAACCCAAATCACCAGAATGCGATTTGGGTTTTATTTTTCTTAACTTAATTATACCTGCCAGGCTCCAAACTCTGCGCTGATTAATATAATGGCTATAGCGTTTAAATAATTAGGAGGTCATGCTAATGTCAGAGTTAAGAAAAGATATAGTCTTCTGGCTAGGTATAATGAGAGATCATGCGATGTTTCAGACCAATGCCTTCACAGTAAAAGAAATGAGTTGTGTGCAAACATCAATGTATTACAAGAACTATTTCCAAAATGCAATAAAAAAGTTTGAGAATTGTAAAAACCTTGAGGAAGAAATGCTCTCGGATCTCTTATCTGCATTGGAATCCTTCATAGAGTATAAGAAGGGAATCTTACGGAGTTTGCTGATGTGCAATATTCAGATGAACTTTCCACCCACCCTTATAAATCATCAAATTAATGAGGCGATGGAATTCAGACATTTGTTTATGATGCCTGAAGAAAGCATTGTTGATACTCCTGCTGAGTTGGCAAGCCAAATAAAAATATGGCTGGCAGACGCTTCAGGTCATGCTGCCGGATTAATGTCATTCCTTGACCCTGCAGAAGCCTTAATAACTACTGAGGTTCAAATGTTCAAGGAAAAATTTGATAAGCTTCTGATAAAAGCCTCAGAGCTTGAAATGATGCTTAACAGGGTGGGTTTGTATGATGGAGCCTTGATGCTGCTGGCTGAAGAGACTATAGAATGGCTGGAGAATTTCACTGCATTTCTTGGAAAATTCAAAGAGCTTCGCACTAAGTGTAAGGTATTGGGTAACGGTACACTGTCACCCCTTATTCCTGACCACTTTATGAGAGAGCATATGTACTTCGTTTCAAAAATCAAAGCATATATGGCAAGTATAAAAAAACGGGATTAGTTATTTCAACTAATCCCGTTTGATTCATTCTTAATTATATATTATTAGTTCTTTACCATTAAGCTTGTTCACATCCACATTTACCTTTTCACTTTCCGGTATTGCTACAGTGTCTGGATTTCCATCGCTTATATATCGCTTTTCCGGTTTCTTTTCGAAGTGTTGGAGCCAATCATAAATTCCCGTGCCCTCTGTTTTCATTTCACTGCCTCTCACTCTTGGGAGCCTTAACGGGTCAAATTTAACGTTCACCGGTGACAGAGCAGGATTGCTTCCCACCTTGAGTATCGCCCTATGGTTGTATTTGACACCCTCAAACTCTCCTTGAGCCGCATACTTATAGTTGTCTCCCTTGGGCCCTATTCCCAAAGGAAGTGCAAGAGCATACACATCATATTCCGGCAGATATTCCTGAGTGAGCTTCACGTTTTTTGCCAATACCTTCTGTACGTCTTCACCGCTAAGCTTTCCAAGGTTCTCATGTGTATAGGAATGGTTTCCTATATCATAGCCGTTCTGTATAAGAAATTCATACTTTTCCTTAATAAGCTCCTTCTGTCTGAAAGGAATCGGATAATATATGAAAAAGCTGCCGCCGCTGCCAAAATCCGGATGCTCTTTTTTGAACTGCTCAATGATTCCTACTGCACAGTTAGGATCTATCTTTTTCTCTCCATTTTCCTCAATTATACTAAAATTATTCTGGTGACCGTCATCAAAGGTCATAACAAATGGTGTGTACCCTGCTTCAACCTTAATATTGTTCTCAACATAGTCTTTAAGGCTCACGAGCCTATATCCCTTGCCATACAGCGTCTTCAGGTCTTTCCTGAAGTTATCCGGTGTTCTCACCCATTCAGCTTCTTTATCACTAATGCCATGATACATAAGTATCATAACCTGACCGTTTTCATTGGCTTTAATTTTTCCCAAATCAACTTCATCTACTTTGCTTTCATTATTATTCTGACTTGGGGTGTTATTTTGAGGCTCTTTAACCGGTTCCACAGGTGTTGGCGTTGGTTGGTTCTGCTCCGGTTTTTTGGGATCCTCTCCCACCTTCTGAGTTGTGCATCCAACAAAATTAAGTGCTATAACAAGTGCGACAAAAAGTACAAATACCTGCTTCAGTTGTTTCATGTCCTGCTCCTTTCGATTTGTTATATCTAGATTATACCAGAAATTCTTATCCCTTTCGACAATATCCAATTCAAAGAAAAAAGTAAATTATTCATTTCATGCCATTATTCAACTCAAATTCCTGGATTTCAAATTTTATTTCAGGGCAAAATAATATTGTACTTCGAATTTTATTGGAGGTGAATATATGTCTAACAGGCGCAGCCACTTTACAAACATCCAAGGACATATGGTAGAATTCTCACGCGAACTGATATTGCCGCAAGAGAGACACTTCCACAGAGAAGCTACATCACAGAAACAGCAGCAGCAGGGCATCCACAGAAATGGTACCAACAAGGGAAGAAAGATTCCAATCAAAAGGAAAATGACATAATAATGATAAGAGTTGAGGGCAAGTGTTATTTCTACTTGCCCTTTAAAATTTCATTTTTTCATTTATCAACCATATGAATATTTTATTTCCTGAATCTATAATTATATGCATCTGGTTATAATATTATTCATAAAAACATAATGTTCTAACATATTTTATTCACAAAAAGGTTAAATTAATAATGCAGCAGGGAAATAAGACTTAAAATATCAGTATATAGAGCTTTAAAAAAACAAATTTAAATTATAATATGCTATATATAAGGAGGGTTTTTTAATGGCTGCAGGAAGTGGAAGGTTTAATAAAGGATTAAAGGTACCAACAGCTCACAAGGCTCTTGATAATATGAAGTATGAAATAGCTTCAGAATTAAATTTGCCAGTACACCAAGGCTCCGAAGACTACTGGGGAAATCTATCGTCAAAGGATTGCGGAAGGGTCGGAGGAAGCATGGTGAAGAAGTTAATCACTCTGGCAGAACAACAGCTTGAAAACAAATCATAACTTAAGATAAAAAAACAAAAATCAGACTGAAATATGCCTGATTTTTGTTTTTGCTTAATTATTTATTTCGCACTTAATCCTTAATAATGAAATTCAAATAAGTGCGAAATATTACAGTTAAAACCCGTAAGGTACTAAGTGTCCTTTCTGATAATAACACATACACAAATCAAGTATGTGTTTTCTAAAATAAAAAACTTAGTTCGTTACATGCAAAATCAACTGTGCTATAATTAGGATACTGTGGCAAAGAAAGACCAGTATAAAATGTTTTTCGCAAAACATATTGGAGATGAATTTATGATTCTTGATAGCGGAGTTCTTGCTGATAAAAAACTAATGATATTATATCTCTTAAGCAAAATGGACATCCCACTTACCAAAACGCAGATTACCAGTGCAATATTGGAAAACAACCTTATAGACTTCTTCACTTTCCAGCAGTGTATCTCCGATCTGGAAGAGGCCGGCATGATAAAGCTGGTTTTGCATCAGAAAAAGCAATGCTTTGCCACTACCGAAATTGGTAAGAATGCTGTTGAGGTTTTCTGGCAAAGGATTCCTAAAAACACCACCGGAATAATAGATAATTATATTGCTAAGAACAAAGACAGTCTGAAGAAAGAATCCCAAGTAATTGCAGAGTATAGCAAAATGAGTGACAAAGAATACATAGTAAGCCTGAAGGTAATTGAAAAGGAGCTTGTACTAATGGATCTCAAGCTTAGCGTAGTATCTGCGAAACAGGCCAAGCAGGTTTGTGAAAAGTGGAAAAACTCCTCAGAAAAGATTTACAGCCAGCTTATAAGCTCGCTCATAAATTAAACCAAAAGAAGCGCCGCAAAGTGCTTCTCTTATTTACTCCAAAATCTTACTAAAACACGCGTAACTCGTAACTCGTAACTCGTAACACGAAACGCGAAACGCGAAACCACACCCTTTAGGAATACCCTATCCCATTGCCCATTGCCCATTGCCTATTGCCCATTGCCTATTGCTTATTGCCCATTGCCTATCTCCTAAAAACACTTTGATAATTGCTGATTTATTGCTATAATTATAAATAGCATAGAGTTTATAAAAGGCTGCCTTGGTCGTTACAATACTTTAAAGAAGGCCTTTATATAATATATGGTAGGAGGTAATAATCATGAAAATCGGTCTGGTTGGTCTGCCATCGGTTGGCAAGACGACGTTTTTCAATTTACTTACCCACGCCCATGCGGAGATATCAAACTTTTCTTCGGGAAAGCTAGCTTCAAACATAGGCTCTGCAAAGGTTCCTGATTATAGAATTGATTTTCTCTCCAAGCTTTACAAGCCTAAAAAGATAACATATGCCTTGATAGATTTTATTGACGTACCGGGCCTGGTCAGCGGAGCCAGCACTGGAAAAGGAGTAGGAAACCAATTCCTTGAAGATATCAGGAAGGTTGATACTCTTGTACATATTATCAGAGCTTTTGAGAACGCTGACGTGCAGCATGTGGATGGTTCAATAGACCCTATGCGCGACATCGAGACAGTCAACCTCGAGCTGCTTTTCGCCGACCTTGGTATAATAGACAATAGGATATCAAGAATAGAAGGCAGTAAAAAGGTAACTAAGGAGAATCTCGCAGAGCTTGCAGTAATTAAAAAGTGCAAAAAAGGCCTTGAGGATGGGCTGCTGATACACCAGATAAGCCTGACCGATGAAGAGAGAGAGCTTCTGAAAACCTTCAGCTTCCTTTCGGAAAAACCGATGATACTTGTTATTAACGTAGATGAGAATTCCCTTAAGTCAGACAGCTATCCGCTAAAGGAAGAAGTTAAAAAGTATGCAGCTGAAAGGAATGTACCGGTTATAGAGGTATGCGCCAAAGCAGAGATGGAAATCAGCGAGCTTGAAGAGGAAGACAGGCTGATGTTCATGGAGGAGCTTGGCATCAAAAGATCCGGCATAGACATTCTTGCAAGCACCACTTATGACTTTCAGGGTTTGATTTCCTTCCTTACCGCAGGTGAGGATGAGGTAAGAGCCTGGACTATCAGGAAGGGTATAGATGCAAGAAAAGCCGCAGGTAAAATCCACTCTGATATAGAGAGAGGCTTTATTAGAGCCGAGGTAGTGAAATTCAAGGATATTGAAGAGCTAGGCCACATGGCAAAGGCCAAGGAAAAAGGCCTGTACCGTCTGGAAGGCAAAGAGTATATCGTTCAAGACGGAGATATAATAAACTTCAGATTCAATGTATAAAAAAAGCGCGATATCGCGCTTTTCTTTTATTGTACGGGCGAACAGTGTTCGCCCCTACCTTTCTTATACCCCGAAACCAATTGCCTATAGCCTATTGCCCATTGCCTCGTGCCAAATATTCATATGCACTGCCTGCAAGATATAACGACCCGCAGACACATATCATGCTGTCCTTGTCATACAGCTCCTTTGCCTTCTCAATGGCTTTTATTATGTTTGGCTCCGGGCTTACACTGTTGCAATAAGGCTTCACAGCTTCTGCCATTGCGCTGGCCGAAAGCGCTCTTTCGCTCACCGGTTCTGTAGCTATTGTATAATAGGCCATTGGCATAAGTTTTCTGATTGCATAGCCGTAATCCTTATCCTTCAGCATACCTATTACAAATATTATTTTTCTGCTGCTGAAGTACTTTGAAAGTGCACTCTGCAAAGAATTTATACCGTCTTCATTGTGAGCCCCGTCTATTAGTATCAAAGGCTCAGTGCTCACTATGCTCAGTCGGCAGGGCCATTTGACACTCTCAATGCCCTTTCTCACGGCTTCAGCCTCTACTGAATGCCCCATCTTGTTAAGCTCTGCTATAGCAGTGAGAGCAACCGCTGCATTGTTTAGCTGATGGTCTCCGATAAGTGGCAGTTTAATGTCATGTATATCATAACCCCTGTATTTAAAATCAATTATCTGCCCAGCCATGCTGAACTCCTTAAGTATCACTGAATTCTTGCCAGCCTTTATCAAGGTCGCCTTTTTCTCTCGGCTCACCTCTTCCATAAGGTTGGCGGCATCAGCAAATAACTGCGGATACATTATCACAGTTGAGCCTTCTTTAATAATACCCGCCTTCTCATAGGCTATCTTTTCTATTGAATCTCCCAGTATATCCATGTGATCATAGCTTATGGAGGTTATCACCGCCAGAGTCGGATCTATCACATTCGTGGCATCGTACCTTCCCCCCAGTCCTACTTCAATTACTGCAAAATCAACCTTTTTATTCTCGAAGTAAAGGAATGCCATTGCGGTATACATTTCGAACTGTGTTGGCTCCTCAAGTCCCTTTTCCTTCATGAGCTTCACCATAGCCATGACTTCCAGGGCATACTTGACAAAATCCTCTTCCGTTATCTCTATGCCGTCTATTGTCATCCTCTCAGTATTCTTGTAAAGATGAGGTGATATATACATTCCGGTGCTATATCCTGCACTGCTCAATACATTTGCTATCATCGCGGTGGTTGAGCCCTTGCCGTTGGTGCCTGCAACATGTATCAGCCTTAATCTTTTATGGGGATTCCCCAGGAAAGCCAGAAGCTTCGCCGTTCTCTCAAGTCCAGGCCTGCATCCGAATCTCATGGAGGTTTCAATTAAATTTACTACTTCATTATAGTTCATGCCTAATACCTCGCCCCATTACTTTTTAAGCGAATTCATCCTTTCAAGTACCTTTACCAACATATCTTCGTATTTCTTCTCCTTGGCCTTCTCTTCTTCTATTACACTCTGAGGCGCCTTTGCTACAAAGCCTTGGTTTCCAAGCTTCCCTTTGACTCTCTGAATTTCCTTCTCCAGATTATCCTTTTCCTTGTTCAGTCTTTCAAGCTCTTTTTCAAAGTCTACCAAATCCTCAAGAGGCAAGTATATCTCAGCGCCATTTATAAGCACCGATACTGCACCCTCTGGTATGCCTATCTTTTCTGAAAGAACTACAACCTCCGAGGCAGATGCAAGTCTTTCAAAGTACATCCTGCCGTCCTCCATAGCTGCTTTAACGTCTTTTTTACCAGTTACTATCATTACCTTGGCTTTTCTTGATGGAACAACATTCATTTCGGCTCTTATGTTTCTTATACCCTTTATAGCCTCCATAACCATTTCCATCTTCTTCTCTTCCTCTGGTTTATATGACTTCTCATCATAAGCCGGCCACTTCGAAATCATTATTGACTCATATTCAGAGGGCAGATGCTGGTATATTTCCTCAGTGATAAATGGCATGAACGGGTGCAGCAGCTGCATTGTTCCCTCTAATACATCGCAGAGGGTAACTTGTGCAATAACCTTGGTTTCCTCGTCCTCACCATAAAGCCTTGGCTTTACAAGCTCAATGTACCAGTCACAGAACTCTGACCACATGAAATCGTATAGCTTCTGTGCCGCAATACCCAGCTCGAACTTCTCCATGTTTTCGGTAACTTCTTTTACAACAGTGTTGAATCTGCTTATTACCCATTTGTCTGCAGTAGTCAAGCTTGCTGCATATTTTGTCCTATCTGCCTTCTGTACTTTTTCAAAATCCAAGTTCATCAGAACAAACCTTGAAGCGTTCCAAATCTTATTTGCAAAATTGCTGTAAGCTTCTACCTTCTCCCAGAAAAATCTCATATCGTTTCCCGGAGAGTTCCCTGATATAAGGTTGAATCTCAAAGCATCAGCGCCGTATTTATCAATTACATCAAGAGGATCTATTCCGTTGCCAAGGGATTTGCTCATTTTTCTACCCTCGGAGTCTCTTATTATTCCGTGTATGAACACATATTTGAAGGGCTCCTGCTGCATGTTCTCCATTGCTGAGAAAATCATTCTCGCTACCCAGAAGAATATGATGTCATAACCAGTAACCAAAACGCTTGTAGGATAGAAGTACTCCAAATCCTCAGTCTTGTCAGGCCATCCCAGTGTTGAGAAAGGCCACAGTGCAGAACTGAACCATGTATCCAAAGTGTCCTCATCCTGCTTCAGGCTTCCGCCGCATTTTCCACAGGTGCTCGGCGTTGTCTTTGATACTATTATCTCTCCGCAGTCCTGGCAGTAATATGCGGGTATCCTATGACCCCACCACAGCTGTCTTGAGATGCACCAGTCCTGAATGTTCTCCATCCAGTTATAATAAGTCTTTGAAAATCTATCCGGTACGAACTTTACCCTGCCATCCCTTACTACCTCTAATGCAGGTTCTGCAAGGGGCTTCATCTTTACAAACCACTGCTTGGAAAGTATAGGCTCTATTGTGGTATTGCATCTCTGGCAGTGTCCTACATTATGCTCATGCTCTTTTGTCTTGACCAGTAGTCCTTGATCTTCCAAATCCTTGATTATCTGCTTTCTTGCTTCGTATCTGTCAAGTCCCTTGTACTTGCCGCCAAGACCGTTTATTGTGCCATCATCATTCATAATCCTTGGCATTGGCAAATTGTGTCTCATACCTACTTCAAAGTCGTTAGGGTCATGTGCTGGTGTTATCTTAACTGCTCCTGTCCCAAACTCCTTATCAACATAATTATCTGCTATTATGGGTATTTCCTTGTCCATCAATGGCAGTATCACCATCTTGCCAACCAAGTGCTTGTATCTGTCATCATCAGGGTTAACCGCTATTGCAGTATCGCCTAACATTGTCTCTGGTCTGGTGGTTGCAATCTCAATAAACTCATCACTGCCCTTTATAGGGTACTTGATATGCCAGAAATGGCCATTTTCTGTATCGTATATGGTTTCAATATCAGATATTGAGGTCTTGCAATTAGGACACCAGTTAATTATTCTCTCACCCTTGTAAATGAGACCTTTTTCATACAGCCTTATGAAAACCTCCGTAACTGCCTTAGAACAGCCTTCATCCAATGTGAATCTTTCTCTGGTCCAATCACAGGAACTTCCGAGCTTTTTGAGCTGGTTCAGTATTCTTCCGCCATACTCTTCTTTCCATTCCCAAGCCTTCTCCAGGAATTTTTCCCTTCCAAGGCCATACTTAGTCTTGCCTTCCTTCGCAAGAGACTCAACTATCTTAGCCTCTGTAGCTATACTTGCGTGATCTGTGCCTGGAAGCCAAAGTGTGGCATAGCCCTGCATCCTTCTCCATCTTATCAGTATGTCCTGTATTGTATTGTCCAGAGCATGGCCCATATGAAGCTGCCCGGTTATATTCGGCGGCGGTATCACTATAGTATAAGGTTCCTTGTTTTTATCCGCTACTGGTGTAAAGTAGCCCTTTTCCATCCAATTCTGATACAATGTCTCTTCTACTTGTTTCGGATCATAGGTTTTTGCGATATTCTTAGATTCATCCATTAATGTCTCCTCCTTTAGTTAATAGTTTGCTCAAAAAATAGAAATCCTTCGCCCATGTTAAGGGCGAAGGTATATTTCGCGGTACCACCTTATTTCCGGCAAACACCGGCTCTTTGAACTGTAACGGGCAGACCCGCCTGTTGCTACTCTATTCGCAGCAGGAGCTCAGAAGCTACCTTCGATAGCACCATACCTGGAAAACCTTGCAGCCTGTGAGTTTTCCTCTCTAAAAGGCGGTGACTGTCTACTCCTCTTCCTCATTGCTTTTATTTAAATATATTTAAATAGTATTAAAGTTGTGCAGATTTGTCAATATTATTTTTTTATCAGGTCCATCTTATGCTGGCGTTTTATAGTTATGTAATTTTGCACATAAACCACCAATGCCACAATCGTCAATAGAACAAACCCGTCAAGAAATATTTGGCTGTATGCTAAATCAAAGGCTACGGCCAGAATGGCAATATAAAATGCGATAGTGGAAATCTTCCCGAACCGGTTGGCAGGAACAACTATATCATGATTATTGAATAGCACAATTGCCCCCAGTATCAGCAGAGTTTCTTTAATTGCCACAACTATAATTATCCAGAAGGGTATTTGATTCTTCAGTGTTATGCTTATTAGAACTGCAAGAAGCATCAGCTTATCAGCAAGTGGATCAAGCACTATTCCCAATCTTGTGACCAGATTATACTTTCGCGCGATAAAGCCGTCAAGAATATCAGTCAGGCCTGCCGCTACAAATATTACAATGGCTATTCTAACCCCATATTCCATTGGAGAAAAAAAGTAATAAACAAAACCCGGAATCAATAAAAACCTGATAATAGTCAACGCATTTGGAATATTCATAGCTCACCTCTCTATAATACATCTACCTGCAAGCTGGTGTCTTTCATCAATGACTGCTTCTCGAATTGATATTCCCATTGGTTGTAATTGATTTCTGTTATGCTCAGTTAACGAGTTTCATAAAAGGCTTCCCTTTATTTATTCCCAACAACAAACATAAATATTTACCTTTACATCGTTCAATACGCTGGCATCATATTAATATATTACCATTTGTGGAATTATAATTCCACATAAAATGCTTTTGTACTATCACTGCAAAATCATAAAAACTTTAATGGACTGTCTCAAATCATTTATCACCACATAATATGAAAATAATAGAATGCAAATAAAAGCTAGGGGGGTATTTGGTGAGAAAATATACAAAACTCATATCTCTTATACTTGTTTCCTTAATTGTTCTATCCTCTGTTGCACTGTTGTCTACAGGATGCAGCAAGCAGGAGCTTACTACCGTCAAGCTGAATGAGGTTGTGCGCTCGATTTTCTACGCTCCACAATATGTTGCAATCAACAAAGGCTTTTTTGAAGAGCAAGGCTTGAAAATAGAGCTCACTACAGGCCAGGGTGCAGATAAGACAATGACCGCTTTGCTTTCTGGCCAGTGTGATATCGGCTTTGCAGGTCCAGAAGCCAGCATCTATGTTTATAATGAGGGTAAGGAAGATTATGCAGTAGTATTTGCACAGCTTACCCAGCGAGATGGTTCTTTCCTGGTCGCAAGAAACAATGAGTCTGAATTCAAATGGGAAAACACTAAGGGAAAAGTGATTATCGGCGGAAGGCCGGGGGGAGTACCAGAAATGTCACTTGAATACGCATTAAAAAAGCATGGGATAATTCCAGGCAAAGATGTAGAAATAGTAACCAATTTGCAGTTCACAGCTACAGCAGGTGCATTCAAGAGCGGGACAGGAGACTATGTTGCTTTATTTGAGCCCACAGCCTCAATGCTTGAGAAAGAAAACGCAGGCAAAATTGTATCCTCCATTGGAGAAGAAACCGGCTTGATTTCTTACACAGCATATTTCACTTCAAAAAGCGTTATCGATAAAAATCCAGAAATGATTCAAAAGTTCACAAATGCTACCTATAAAGGCCAGCTTTGGGTCAAAAACCACACAGCAGCGGAAATAGCCAAGGAAATTAAGTCCTTCTTCCCTGATACCGAAGATGATATCCTAGTCACTGTCATTAACAGGTATAAAGAAATTGATGCTTTCTGCGACAACCCCATCACTACTCCCGAATCCTTCGAATTGCTGCAGGATGTAATGCAATCAGCAGGTCAGCTGGATAAAAAAGTAGAGTATGACAAAGTCGTGACTCAGGAATTTGCTAAGAAGGCAATGGAAACAGTGAAGTAAAAAATACAAGACCGGAGTTTCATTACTCCGGTCTTGTATTTTCCAGCCACTTTTCAATACTCAAGCAAGCTTCTTCCATGTTGTCAGTGTTGACTGTCAGCTCATATTCAAATTCCTTCTGTTCATTCTCGTACATAGGGTCATAATACCTAACCATAAGGTCTCTTGCTACTTCACTGTAATTATCTTCTTCTATACTTTTTGTATATTCTTCGATTCTCTTGGCTGAAATGTGTCTTCCCAGCTTCTCCAGTGAGTTCCTGATATCTGCCTTGCAATCCGCATGTTGGGTATATTCCTCAACAACCCTATGCATACGTTTGTCGAGGCTCCCCTCTGCAAGTATGTGCTTTCCGGCCTTCATACTCTCCATAATATAATGTGGAACCACAATATTTCCTATTCTGCTGCTTTCCCCTTCAACAAATACTACATCGGATTTTCTATCTTTTAATCTGTCATATACCAGTGATTCAAATTGTTTCTGGCTTACACGGCTTCCTAGTCCAACATCTCCAAGTAGCGATCCCCTATGGTTCGCATACCTTTCCAAGTCCAACACGTCATGGCCATTACCTTCCAGCATTTTCAACAACTCTGTCTTTCCTGTTCCTGTATACCCATGAACGACTATATAATTCACTCCGCTGTTCAGCTTCGGAAGCATGGCATTAACTACAGAACGGTAACCTTTATATCCTCCTCTGAGCTTTACAGCTCCGACGCCAAGAGAGCTTAGAAGCGAACATACCGAGCTGCTTCTCAAGCCTCCACGCTCACAAAACAATACTACCTTGTCATGGTCTTTTTTGAGTTTTGATATTTCTTCGTAAAGCACCGGAAGCTTTTTCGAAGCAAAATCAACTCCTATTTTTTTAGCCTTTTCTACACTTTCATGATTGTATACAGTACCGATAAGCTTCCTTTCTTCATTGTCAAACAGTGGCAGGCTCACAGCACCGGGTATTGTGAAATCCGAATACTCTTCCGGACTCCTAAGATCAATTAGTATATAATCTCCATCAAGTTGTTCGTAATCAATAGTGTTGAACATTTCTATTCCTCCAAAATGTGTAAAGCCTATACATATGTAAGCCTGTTCAAGGCGAATTTATGCTTTCCTATGAATTATAGAATACTTTAAGTTATTTTGCCACAATTAATCCTTTATATTGACATTGATACAAAAAGATTATATAATATACCTATACGGGGTATATGTAAAGGAGTGATTGTATGAAAAAGGCATGTTTGAATGATAAGAACTGTGACAAGTCACCCTTCTGCGGAGCTAAGAGAGTTTGTCCCACAGGAGCAATCAAATTTGAAAAGGAAGGGCTCTTCTCCGGGAAAATCGTTATTGATCATGAAAAATGCATAGGCTGCTCAAAATGCGTGGCTTACTGCCCACATAGCGCGATTTCTATGAAGTAAAAAAAGAATCTTTACAGATTCTTTTTTTCATATACTTTTTTACCGCTTATATAAGTTGCCAATACTTCGGTGCTTAAAATTTCTTCAGCTGCTACTTCAGTTATATCTACTGACAGTACTGCAAAATCAGCCAGATATCCTTTCTTCAGCTTTCCCAACTCCTTCTCCCTGCAATTCACATAAGCAGGATTCACCGTATAGCACTGTAATGCCTGGTCTGGAGTTACAGACTCAGACTCATTCATCTGCTTGCAGCAGGCAGCATGAATTCCCAGTATCGGCTCAAACCCAATATATCTCGTTCCATCGGTTTTTTCAGGAAATACCTCTCCCCCATATGGCCAATCGCTGTTAAGAACGACATTTATCCCCTGATCTATAAAGCTCTTGATTCTATAAACCCTTGGGAGCCTTTCTTTCCCCAACCTGGACTGCGTCAAATCCACTTCATAAAGGAATACCGGCTGAAAGGAAGCTGTAATGGAATTCTGCTTAAACCGTTCTATATCCTCATCTTTGATAATCTGTATATGCTCAATTCTGCATCTCAATCCTCTTTTATTTGCACCCTTGAGCTTATCAAAGGCATCCAGTATTATACTTACTGCTCTGTCTCCAATTGCATGAATGTTTATAGGAATGCCTTTAGCTGCATTGCTGTCAATTATAGCTTCCAGCTCATCCTCTTCAATAAGCTGAAGCCCTATATTCCCCGGGTCATCGGTATACTCTTCCCACAACAGTCCGGTTCTGGAACCAAAGCTGCCATCCATAAAATACTTAGGGGGTCCTATTTTCAGCCTTTCATTCTGATTGCTTTTATTCATTTCAAACTCCTCAACCAAATCCTCATCCGCTCCATTTGGTGAGGCAGTAATCCTTAACTTAAGTTTTCCTTCCGCCCCCAGCTTTCTATATAGCTCCAGATATCTTCCGTATTGAATTGAAATATCATTTACCGAAGTAATCCCATTCTTAAAGAATAAATCCTGAGCGCTAAGTATTACTTTCTCTATGTAATTATCAGGAAACAAGCACTCTATGCTTGCAAGAATATCAGTCGCGGTGTTTTCAAAGAACATGCCGCTGGGCTTTCCATCTCCTCCCTGAGGTGCTTCCGCGGAGGACTCCAGGCCTTGAAGGCCCAAATGTTCTATAGCTGCAGTGTTTACGCACAGTGAATGGCCATCCATTCTCACCAGTACCATAGGATGGCTATTGCAAAGCTCATCCAGAACTAACCTATCTGGAAACTTACCCCCGAAAAGCTTTTTTTCATCCCAGCCATGCCCTATAACCCAGTCTCCGGGAGCAATTTTTTTACAATAAGCATATACTCTATCCTTCAGCTGCTTATAATTGCCACAATCCTTGAGGTTCAACTCCATAAGACTTCTCATTCCTGTAGCAATATGGAGATGTGATTCCCAGAAACCGGGTATAACGACACTTCCATTGAGATCTACTTGCTTTGCACCTTCATATTCAGGTTTGATAATACCCGTTCCTACCTCCACTATTCTCCCGGAATCAACTGCCATATAATCCCCATTGGACATTTCGCCATCCATTGTGATTATTCTGCAATTCCTATATATCTCCATATAGCACCTCGCATTATTATCTTCTATCCTTTTCCCACCGTCGTAAGAATTATAGCATAAAATTATGGCAAAGAGTGAGTGAAATGCTACGGGATTATTATCTGTTTGGGATCCTCAACGAAACTGGAATCTTTTCTGTCAATTCCCAGCTGCCCGTATTCATTGAATCCCCATGCCATGAGCTTTCCACCCGTTGTCAAAGCCAGAGTATAGCTTTCACCGCATGCAAGCTGCTTTATGTCAGCCAGGTAATCTACCTGCATGGGCTGTTTAATAATATTGCCTAAGCTCGGACCCAGTTGCCCGTTCATATTGTCACCCCACGCCCAAAGCATCCCATTTTTATCTAATGCGAAGCTGTGGTTGCCAGCAGCCGTCACCACTGCTATATCTCCCAGTCCCTCTATTGTTCTTGGGCTCATGAATTTTGCTGGAAGGTCGTTTCCTAACTGTCCATATTCATTGCTGCCCCATGACTTAACCAAACCGTCGCTGTCCAGTGACAGCACATGACCTTCACCTATGCTTACACTGTCAATATAGCTGCATCCACTTACAACTCTGGGCTTTCCCCTCACATTGTCCTCCTTGTTTGGTGAAAACCCAAGCTGACCGCTGAAATTATTTCCCCAACCCCATACAGAGCCTCCTCTTTTTACCGCCATTGCACATTCATCCCCAGCCTCTATTTCTGCTATTGCCGAGAGTTCTTCCACTCTCAAAGGTTTTGATGTATCCATTTTCTTTTTTGCCCGCTTAGGCTCATAGGAGCTGTTTCCCCAAACCCATACAGTTCCATTGCCCGCCAATGCCATCGAAAAGCCGTTTCCGGCGGATACCGACACTGACTTTTTCAATTCCGCTATATGTACAGGCAGCAGCCTGTCTTCATATGTACTATCTCCAAGCTCACCGCTGCTGTTGCTTCCCCATGCCCATACAGTGCCGTCCTCCTTTAGTGCAAGGGTATGAGAATGACCAGTAGATATATATTTTACTCCTTCCATTCCTTTCACCTTCACCGGATGCATGCTGCTTTCCCTGGTTCCATTTCCCAGCTGCCCATAGCCATTGTCTCCCCACATCCAAACAGTTCCATCCTGCATCAATGCAGCTGCAAAAGCAGAGGATGCTGATACCATTTTCACATCCTTCAGCCCTGGCACTTCCAAAGGAGTCCTTTGAATATATTCTCCTCCATCCCCAAGCTGCCCATGGCTGTTATCCCCCCAAGTCCATACCGTTCCATCCTGCTTGAGTGCTGCTATATGGGAATTCCCTGCAGCAATATCCCTCACAGCTTCAATTCCCGTTATTCTACCAAGCTGCATATCTTTCTGATTCCACTTCCAAAGGAATCCTGACTTATCAAGAGCAATCATTTCATTAGCCCCGTAGGCTGCCAGTTTTTCAATCCCATAGACCCCTTCGAGCTTATTTGTGAATTGTCCGTTTATAGTCCAATACCATAAGCTGCCGTCCTTTGACACTGCATAGGTGAGTTTGCTGGATTCATATATAAGCATTATTTCTTCCAGGTTTTCTATTCCCTCCGGTTTATGCAAATACCCTCGCAAGAACCAAGCCCTAGAATTATTGTCTATTACAAAAGCATTATATCTTGATGCCGCTATGCTTGTAATACCTTTTGCATGATTTACCTTTCTGGGTGGATGCTTCTGCGTCTCTGACGCCTTGTATCTGTAATCACCCCATAAAAATACAGTGCCATCGTTCTTAATTGCCATTGCATAGTTAATACCGGCAGAGACAGCTTGAATCTCAGTCAGCTCCTTGATCCTGGCTGGCTTTTTTATGCGGCTGCCGATCTTTTCCGGGTTTAATATTCCAAGCTCGTTATTGCCTGCTCCCCATACTGTGCCATCTTTTTTAACAGCAAGCAGATATCCGTTTCCCATAGAGATGGACCCAATATCTTCAAGTCCTTCAAGCCTTACCGGAGAAAAAACATATTTGTCCCTGGCTTCTCCCAGCATGCCGGAGCTGTTATCCCCCCAGCCCCACACTGTTCCATCGCTTTTTAGCACAACTGTGCTGTCCATGAAGGCTTCAACTTGGATTACTTCAATATTTGCAGTTCCAACCTTTGAAGTACCCTCTCCCCTCGTGAAGACAAGCGTACTGCTGCATATAATCAATAGAAAAAGCAAAATGGCTATAGCCTTTATTCTTGGAGTCCTTTCCACTAAAATCACTCCCCAATAGGTGATTTTGAAATTATCATATTTATATTTACTCAAGAATATTGATAGTGAGAACAGCCATGTTCATTTTTAGCATCATTTTACTCAAGTAAATCGCACGAAGAAGATTATATCGAATAGATGCGATTTATAACATCAATGAAAATGTTTCGTACTATTGAACTATTATTTAATGGAATTAGTGCGAAACATATAGTACTTATTTATTTTTTAATCACTTATACCTCAACTTATGAATATTATGGAGTTATAAGAACTTACTGGGGGTGTGGCAGTGGACAAGGTAGTAGAGCTAAAAAACGTGACTATGAGCTACCATACACTTGACGGTGAAACCCAGGCCATTAAAAACTTATCACTAGACGTAAGAAGGGGAGAGTTCGTGAGCATTGTAGGCCCAAGCGGCTGCGGCAAGTCAACCTTGCTTTCGCTTATTTCAGGGCTTCTAAAACCTTCCTCAGGTAAGATTTTTATAGATAATGAGCCTGTAACCGGAACATCAAGCAATGTCGGCTATATGCCGCAAAGAGACCACCTATTCGAGTGGCGTACAATACTAAAAAACACAACCTTGGGGCTTGAAATCCAAAATAAGCTGAATAAGGATACTTTGAAAAACGCAGAAAGGCTTCTTGAGGAATATGGGCTGGGTGAATTCAAGTATTACTATCCAAAGCAGCTTTCGGGAGGTATGCGTCAGAGGGCTGCCCTGATACGAACATTAGCGGCCAGTCCGGAAATACTACTTCTGGATGAACCATTTTCCGCTCTTGACTATCAGACGAGGCTAGCTATTTCAGAAGAAATATGGGTAATAATAAAAAAAGAAAAAAAGACGGCAATTCTCGTTACTCATGATATTGCAGAAGCGGTTTCAATGTCGGACAGGGTGATTGTACTTACCCAAAGGCCCGGTGAAGTAAAGTCCGAGCATGATATAGCTCTGACAACCTGTGAATGTAAGACTCCAATAACCTGCAGAGAAGCTCCTGAATTCAGGCTGTATTTTAATAAGATATGGAAGGAGCTGGATGTTCATGTCTGAAGGATATGCCTCATCGGCTTTCCAACACTCAAAAGAGCATGTGGAATTCATAAGAAAAGAGAAGGCAGCAAAAAGTGCTGTGTTTCTATCCAGAGTGGTTATATTGGTCGCTTTATTTGCATTGTGGGAAATTGCAGCCAGGCTGAAATGGATAGACCCCTTCATCATGAGCCAGCCTACCAGAGTTATAAAGACTATGGTTAATCTCTCAAAGGACGGCTCCTTGTTCCTTCATACAGGGGTTACAATATATGAAACTATTATTGGCTTTCTGTCAGGCACAATTCTGGGTACTCTGATAGCCATTGTCCTTTGGTGGTCAGACTTTACTGCAAAAGTCCTGGATCCTTATCTTGTAGTGCTTAATGCTCTGCCCAAGACAGCTTTAGGACCAATAATACTCGTTTGGGTTGGCGGAACCACAGGTTCAATAATAGTTATGGCTCTACTTCTGTCCATCGTTGTTACCATACTTAACGTTTATCAGGCGTTTAAGAGCTGTGACGAGGATAAAATCAAGCTGCTAAAAACCTTCGGTGCAACAAAGCTTCAAATACTTAGAAAGGTTGTACTTCCATCCAGCATTCCCGAGATGATATCCACTCTCAAAATAAATGTGGGGCTATCTCTGGTGGGCGTTATTGTGGGTGAGTTTCTCGTATCAAAGGCAGGCTTAGGCTATCTGATAATATATGGAGGTCAGGTCTTCAAGATGGACCTTGTAATGACCAGCATCATAATATTAGCTGTGGCCGCAGCGCTGATGTATTTATCGGTGACATGGGTGGAAAAAAAGTTTATGAAAATGCGATAAAAAAGCGGCATTCGCCGCTTTTTATCCTTTTATAACCCTCAATAACTCCTCTGTGTCATGCGCTACATAATCCGCCGAGGCATCATCCCCCTGGAAGCCTTGTGCTACACTCCATTTTACGAGTACTGCCTTGACTCCAGCCCCGTGGGCGCAGTGTATATCGAATACACTGTCTCCTACCATTATTGCATCACTCGGATGTGCATTCAGCAGCTCCAGGGCTTTTATAACCGGAGCAGGATTGGGCTTATGCAGCTCTGTATCCTCAAGTGCTATGAAAGCATCGAAATATTTCTTAATATCAAAAAGATCAAGTCCCATTAAGGCTGCCTTTCTCCTCTTGGAGGTTACCAGAGCTAAAGTGAAGCCCTGCTTTGAAAGCTCCTTCAGTAGTTCCTGAACCCCTTCAAATATTGTCACTGTATCGTCATGTCGCGATTCATTGTAATCAATATATGTCTGATACATCTCATCGCCCTTCTCTTCTGAGTATCTTTTCAACGTGACTATAAGAGGCTCTCCAAAGTACTTGAGTATATCCTGTTCGCTTACATCCAGCCCCAGACAGGTCTTATATGTATATTTGAATGAATCAATAATTAGCCTGTTGGTATTAATAAGTGTTCCGTCAAGATCGAATAGTACATATTTATATGCCATAAAATGCTCCTTTTTTATAAAAATTGTTCTTCTGAAATATTCTATCATATATTTACGTCTATATAAATCATGTATAAGGTTTTACATCCACTTAATAGTGAATTTTACCCTATAGTAATGTATAATATAGTAATACTGGTAATTGCGGAATATTAATTAGAAGTTGGTGATACAATGTTTGAAGTGCTTTCTTGGAGCTATAGATTCATATATATTTTCATTGCTGCAGGCTTTTCAGTTTCCTGCTACCTTGCATACTACAAGAACAAGCGTATATGCCAATACCTAGCTCCATTTTTGAATGTCATTCTTATTGCATTAAATTTTTCTTTGATTTCATATTATTATGAGCCGCTGGATTACAAAGCCTTATACATAGGCGGTGGTCTGGCAGTTTCCTATATAGTCTCCAGACTGCTGCTTGGAAAGCTTTTGAAGCCTGATAATCACTTGATAATCGACATGGTCTTCAACCTGCTTTCCATTGGCCTCAGCATTCTGTATCGGCTGAGCCCCGACTACGGCACTAAACAGGCATATTTTATACCTGTCGGGATAATTGCGTTCTTTGCAGTCATTATACTTATGAAAAGATTTGAAATACATTATAAGCATCATTTGCTGCTTGGCGGTTTAATCCTTGCGCTTCTCATGGTTACCCAAATATGGGGTACTGAGATTAACGGCTCAAAGAACTGGATAGAGCTCCCCTTCGCAAATGTACAGCCCTCAGAATTCATAAAGCTGATATTTGTTTTCTTCATGGCTTGTCTGCTGAATGAAGAATTAAATCTCAGGAGGTTTGTAATAATAGCTGCATCAATGCTCATAATTGTAGTATTTTTCGTCATGCAGCGGGATATGGGCTCTGCTTTTATATTCTTTACAGTATTTCTTATGATGCTTTTCACTAAAGATATAAAGGGTTACTATACTGCAGCTTCAGCTGGCGCGGCAATTGGCGGAGCCTTCATAAGCTATTTTGCTTTTTCCTACATCAAGTTCCGTGTTCTTGCCTGGGTTAACCCCTGGAAATATGTATCGGGCAAATCCTATCAGATAACGCAATCATTGTTTGCAGTTGCCACTGGTGGACTTATTGGTACAGGTATATTCCTTGGTGATCCTAAGTTCATACCCGCTGTTCATACAGATTTCATATTTTCTGCAATCTGTGAGGAAACCGGTGTGCTTGGCGGTATATTCTTACTGACCATTTACTCCCTGCTGAGTGTAATTGGCATGGATATTAGCTCAAAATGCAGCAGCCCCATATATTCCACGGCAGCATTGGGTCTTACTTCACTTAGTGTGATTCAGACACTTATAATTGTCTGTGGTGTTTTGAATATCATTCCCATAACTGGAGTAACCCTTCCCTTTATCAGCTACGGCGGCAGCTCACTGCTTTCACAGTTTCTGAACATTGGATTGCTGTATTATATTGGGTCGAGGAAACAGGAAGTAGGGGCGAACAGTGTTCGCCCAGTACGAGGTAATTCTTATGAATAACAGAGTTAAAATAATTAAATATATTTACTTATCATTATTTGCTTTGATATGCTTGTATCTGCTTTATTTCAATCTGTTTGAATCCAGAGTGATATCATCAAATTCATATAACAGAAGGCTCCGGGAATCAAGCGAAAACATAATCAGAGGCAGCATACAGGACAAGAATGGAGAAGTGCTTGTAAAGAGTACAAAGTACAAATCTGGAGTAAAACGCAAATATATATACCCAAGGTCCTTTTCGCATGTAATAGGATATTCCAGCAAGAACCTCGGCTCTTCCGGACTTGAGGCCCTATACAACAAGGAGCTTATGAGTTCCAGTGACACTATTGAAGCCTTGCGGAGTAAAATAAATGATTACTATATCAGCGGCAATAACATAAAACTAACGCTGGACCGTTCACTTCAGGTATATGCTTCCGAGCAATTGCGAGGCAAACGGGGAGCTATAGTGGTGCTGCGGCCTGATACGGGTGAAGTGCTCGCAATGGTCAGCAAATCAGATTTTGATCCTTCAAATATTCAAAACGACTGGGAAAGCCTTATAAAGGATAAAAAAAGCCCACTCTTGAATAGAGCTGCAGAAGGTTTATATGCTCCCGGTTCAATATTCAAGCTTGTAGTCACTTCCGCCATACTGAAAAACAATCTGCAGGATAGAGAAATAGAGTGCACCGGTGAAGTTAATATTGGCGGTTATATAATAAAAGATAATGACAATGAAGTCCACGGAAAAATAAAACTAAAAGATGCTCTGAAGCACTCCTGTAACTCCTACTTCATAAAGCAGGGACTCCAACTTGGATATAGCAATATGAACAATGAAGCAACAAGATTCAAGCTAAATAAGAGTATACCGACAGATATTAAAATCTCAGAAAGTGTTTTCCCAAACAAGAATGACAATAAGAATGTTGCACAGCAATCCATCGGGCAGGGTGAAGTTCTCATGACCCCGATGCATGCCTCATTGATGGCCGCTGCTATAGCAAACAAAGGTATTATGATGCAGCCTTATGTTGTGAGCAGCATAACAGATAGCGAAGGGAAAACATTAAAGTATTACAATCCTAAGCAGTTAGGCCAGGTAATGGACGAAAAAACTGCAGTGATAATAAAAGATCTTATGGTAGAGGTTGTGAAATCTGGAACCGGAACAAAGGCAAAAGTCAGCAAGGTCTTGGTAGCAGGTAAAACCGGCACCGCCGAGGTCAGTGGAGATCAGAGGTCCCATGCGTGGTTTGTAGGTTTTGCCCCTGCAGACCAACCAAGGGTTGCAATTGCAGTAATGATAGAAAATGGCGGTGGTGGCGGCAGTACAGCAGCACCAATAGCCTCAAAAGTACTAAAGAAAGCACTTAGTATAAAATAAAAGGCTTCAAAGATTGTACGGGCGAACAGTGTTCGCCCCTACTCCTCGAAACCTCATAATCCTTCTATATTCCCATAATTATTTCTGCAATTTTAAAGTAAGACAGCAATGAAAGCGCATCCACCATAGTAGATATCAATGGACTTGCCATTATTGCAGGATCAAGATTAATTGCCTTTGCAAACAGCGGAAGTATTCCTCCTATCACTTTGGCAAGCATAATTGTTATAATAAGCGTTACACTGACAACCACGGATACCAATAGAGAATTGCCTCCCAGGAAGTATACCCTTACGAAGTTAACAAGTGCCAGTGATGTCCCTACCATAAGGCTTATTCGAAGCTCTCTCCATATTACCTTAAACACGTCATTTATTTCCACTTCTCCAAGGGCAATACCTCTTATTACAAGTGTCGAAGATTGAGTTCCCGCATTACCGCCTGTGCCCATAAGCATAGGTATGAATACCGCAAGCCCAACCGCTTTCTCCAGACTGCCTTGAAAGCTTTCGATAATACTTCCTGTGATAGTTGCAGAAAGCATCAGGAAAAGCAGCCAGAAAATTCTTTGCTTTGCCAGTGAGAATATATCTGCTTTTAGGTATTCCTCTTCGCTAGGCGCCAAACCATGCATGATCTGAATATCCTCTGACGCCTCTTCCTCAATTACATCCACGATATCATCTATAGTTATAATTCCGACTAACCTGTCTTCTTGATCCACAACGGGTATGGACAAAAGGTCATACTTTTTAAATAAGTTTGCTACTTCTTCCTGGTCATCAATGGTCATTACTGATATAGGGTCTGTCTCCATAATATCTTCTACAGTCTTATTTACAGCAGATGTCACTAAATCCTTCAGGGAGACTATACCCTCCAGCTTCCTGTTGCCGTCCGTCACATAGCAAGTATATATTGTTTCTTTATCTATAGCTGTTCGCCTAATGTGAAGGAGTGCTTCATCTATTGAAAACTCCTTTTTAAGGTCCACCAGCTCTATTGTCATCAGACTACCTGCTGAATTGTCAGGGTAGTTCAAAAACTGGTTAATCAGCTTTCGCTCTGTTTCTGGAGAATACTGCAATATCTTCTTTACAACGCTTGAGGGCATTTCCTCAAGATAGTCGATTTTATCGTCAAAGTACAGCTCCTCCAAAATCTCCTTTAACTCATTCTCCTTTATCATAAGGGAGAAGTTTGTCTGCTGTTTTACAGAGAGATGTGAGAACACTTCAACTGCAGCGTCCTTGTGCAGCATTCTGAATACAAGAAGGCTGTTCTTAGTATCCAACTCTTCCAGGAGTTCTGCAATATCGGCTGGCTGGATATCCTCCAGCTCCTTTTTTATTGCAGAGTAATCCTTCACTTCAATATAACCCTTAATAAGGTTTTCCATAATCTTTCCTCCCAACTATGGGGAAAGCAGCTGTCTTCCTGTGAAATAAACAGACTTTCCCCAATATTTTATCCATATTCTACTGTAATAATTACTGGGCCCTGAGTCCATTTAAATCACCTCTATTTCAATAAATTTAATCTTGGAAAACAAAAAAACCTTTCACTTGAGTGAAAGGGAAATAAACAGTAACGTAATTACTATTTTCATCTTCACTCGCAGAGCTTTGGCACTATACAGCTTTGGACCACATACATCCAGCTACATTAAGTAGAACCTTACTTCGGTAATACCTGTTGACCCATTGGCATCTCTCGATGTTTCCGGGTAGCAGCGTGTATCCATATAGGAGCCTCACCTAACGAAGATTAACTTGTCGTCTATTATTATAGTCCAATATTTTTTTCTTTTCAATACTTATAATATGAAAAATGACAAAAATAGTTCGTATTATATTAAATTTTGTATATTAGAGGATTTATCGCTGTATATTTGTCCATATTTCGGTCTACTTCATATTTGCTCGTATTCTTAGCTTTTTATTGAACGCTTCATAAGAACACAGGTATCCTTTCATTCAATACTATCTCGTTCTCCTCCACCCTGCAATTATAAGCAAGCACTTCTACCCCATCGTCGTGAGCAGCCGTTAAAGCCTCTGCGAATTGTGGATCCATAGGTGTGTTGGGTGCAAACTGTTTTACATTCTCCATTTGAATAAGAAATACTATCACAGCTCTATAGCCTTCCCTGTGTGCATCAGCCAATTCCTTCAAATGCCGGGCGCCTCTTTCTGTTGGAGCATCCGGAAACATTGCATTACCATCAACCTCCAGTGTGACTCCTTTTACTTCTATATAACAGGAATCCTCCTTTCCGCTTTGCTCTGTCTTTTTCAAAAACAAATCAAATCTGCTGCTTTGGTAAAATACTTCTCTTTTAACATATCCATAATCCCCAATCTCTTTTGTGAAGCCCGCTTTTACAGCTTCCTCCACTATCCGGTTCGGAGCTTGAGAATCCATAGATATCAGCATGTCACCCTTATATACCATTATCAATTCGTATGGGGTCTTTCTTGTCTTGCTCTCCCTTATTTCCAGAAGAACTCTGGCTCCCATAACAAGCAGCTCTCTGCAGCGTCCTGTATTGGGTATATGTACCAGCTCTTCCCTTCCATCTATCTCTACTACTCCTTCAAATCGGTTCAATCGCTTTATAAAACTGCCTTTTATAATCTTATTGGTGATTTTCATTTTATTCTCCTTGTAAGTTTGCCATTATTATGGTTAAAATATCATTATACATATTTACTTTGTATGAATTATATCATACTTTATGTATGTATTGATATTGGTATGGTTGCGCGTTTCGTGTTTCGCGTTTCGCGGCTATGGCAAAGTCTTCGAAGCCATACTTTCACACTCGTAACTCGAAACTCGTAACCCGTAACTTTTTTAGGAGGTAAAAACATGGACAAATATAACATAATGGTACTTATGCAAAAAGATAAGGAAACAGGCTTCTTTACTCAAACTGTGGATTCTTACAAAATAGGAGTGGGTATTGAGCTCATAGAAAATGCCTATCTATCCGAAGAGGATGAGGAATATTTCATATACCTTACCTTAACTACTGCCGATATCGAAGAGTACCAGTACTATGGCATATATGACTTATACAACGAGGAAATTTTCGACAGCTTAGGTGTTGAATTATTGGACGGTTCCGGTGAGTATAACCCTAGATGGATTGTTAAAATGAAATACCTGGAAGAACGAAGTGAAATGGAAAGGCTTATTAACGAACTGGTTGATATACATAAAGCTGAACTTGAAAGAATACTTCCTTTAGTGGAAGCTGACAAGCAAAAGTATATGGAAGAAGTAGAAACGGAAGAGTAGCATTTAACTCTTCCGTTTCTTTATACACAATATTATATTGTTCCGATATTCTGCTTTGCTGCTTTTTTCTTCTGATACACAAACAATAAACCTAGAATAACTAAACCAATGACATCTGTCATTGCACCGGGATCTACAAGCATCAGACCGCCTATAAGGAATGCCACTCTTTCAAGCTTATTTGCATGTGTAATGAAGTAACCCTCCATTGCTGCACCAATACCAACCATTCCCAAGATAGAGGTTATTATTATCTGTACTACCTGAAGGGGTGTAGTATTTATAAGCAGCAGAGCTGGATTAAATACAAATACATATGGTATTATGAATGCCGCAATTGCTAGTTTGCTTGCTTGTATACCTGTTTTCAGCGGGTCGCTCTTTGCTATTGCAGAGCCTGCGAAGGCTGCAAGTGCTACTGGTGGTGTAATATCCGCTATAATTCCAAAGTAGAAAGTGAACATGTGTGCTGCGAGCACAGGTACCCCAAGCATTACTATGGCAGGGGCAGCTATTGTTGAAGTTATTATATAGTTAGCTGTTGTAGGTGCTCCCATACCAAGAATCAAGGATGAAATCATTGTAAATATTAGTGTAAGTATAAGGTTTCCACCAGAAAGGCCTATAAGTCCATTTCCGAGCTTCAAACCCAAACCAGTCAGAGTTATAGTACCTACTATAATTCCCGCACATGCACAAGCTACTGAAACTCCAAGGGCATTCCTTGCTCCGGTTTCGAGCGCTTCAAGGAAGTCCTTGAATGAAAGTCTTGTGTCTTTTCTTATAAAGCTGGCTAATATAGCAAGACCCAAGCCGTACAAAGCTGCCTTGATTGGAGTTGATCCTTCAACAAGGAAGTATATTATACCTATAAGTGGAAGGAATAGATATCCCCTCTCCTTCATTACCTTAGAGAGCTTTGGCAGTTCATCCTTGCTAAGGCCCTTCATTCCTAGCTTCTTTGCCTCAAAATGCACCATAATCCATATACCTGTAAAATAAAGCAGCGCCGGAATTGCTGCAGCTTTAGCGATATCCATGTATGGCATACCAATAAATTCTGCCATCAAGAATGCCGCAGCACCCATTACAGGAGGCATTATCTGTCCTCCAGTAGAAGCAGCAGCCTCAACTGCAGCTGCAAACTCAGGCTTGTATCCCAGGCTCTTCATAAGCGGTATTGTGAAACTTCCAGAGCCTACAGTATTAGCAACTGAGCTTCCCGATATAGTGCCTTCAAGAGCACTTGTCAGGACAGCAACCTTGGCAGGCCCCCCTGCTGCATGGCCTGCAACAGAGTTTGCCAGATCTATGAAGAATCTTCCTATCCCCGTCTTCTCCAGAAAAGCTCCAAACAATATGAAAAGGAAAATGAAGGTTGCTGCTACGCCTAAGGGTACACCAAGTACCCCCTCTGTTGTATAATACATATGGCTTATAATTCGCTCAATGGAATAACCCCTATGGTTTAGGAATCCCGGCATATAAGGGCCAACCTTTGCATATAAAAGAAAAACTGAAGCTATTATTGCAATTGGAAGTCCAACAACTCTTCTAGCACCTTCAAGTACTAAGAGTATTGCGATTCCTCCTATGAAAAGATCGAGGGTTACATAATCCCCAGCCCTGTAAATCAATGATTCATAATTAAGAGTTATATACAAGGCACATGCTCCACCTAGCACTGCAAGAGCAATGTCAATCCAATGGAAGCTGTCCCTCCTCATTTTGCTGCTTGAAGGATAAAGAAGATATACCAGTACAAATACAAATGTTAAATGTATTGATCTCTGCAGCTGCGCAGGCAGAATTCCCATTAAGCCCGTATAAATTTGGAATAAAGAAAAAAGTATTGCAATTGAAGAGACTAATCTCATCTGAAAGCCGCTAAGTCTTCTGAACGCTGACTCTTTATCATATTTTGCCATTATTTCATTAATATCTATTTCTTGAACTTGTTCTTTTAGAATTTTATCTTCATTCATAAACGCACCTCCTCTGATTAAATCTCAGTGTTTTAATATCCACCTCGATTGGATCTTATTTTTTGCTCCAATAAGACCTTATTAGTGTAATAAGTGATACTTTTTTAACTTCAAATGTTACCGGTGTTTGAGGTTTCACAAATTGCGAAAAAAATATCTCGCTATCATTGGTATTCAAGCTATGATTGGCATTGATTCCAGCAAATATTGTGAATTTCGGGAACACTTTATTAATATTGTCTATTTGTACCATGCCATTTATAATGCTTGGCTTACTACTCCCGTACTCCCCTGCTTCTGGCATTCCCGCCCCATAAGAATAGAAGGTCGCTTTTTGCAATACAAGCTTACCCTCTGATATTCTATAATATTCATTAACGGGTGTCCTGTTTACAGAGTGGGTGAAGCTGGTATGAAACTCTCTATACTTTTCCACCCTATCCTGAAAAACTAAAGAACCGGATTTTTCATTTGTTATTGTAAACCGTTCAAATAGCGGCATGCTACCCGCTGCTGCCAATACAATAATCAAAAATAAGCTAATAATCCTATTTCTCATTTAAAGAAGCCGGACCGGAAATATCCAGCCCGGCTATCCTCCTTATGGTTTCAAGTCAGTTATTTTATAGCGCCCTTTTCTTTGTAATATTTCTCTGCTCCTGGATGGAAAGGAACTGATATACCTGTTACTGCTGATTCAAGGCTTAATGCCTTTCCTTTTGCATGTGCCGATGCTAATTCTGCTTGATTATCAAATAAAGCCTTTGTAAGCTCATATACAACTTTTTCTGATACTTCTGAGCCAACTACTAATGTAGCATTAACCGCAACAGTCTTTACATCCGCATCCTGCCCTTTATATGTTCCAGCAGGTATTACGTATTCTGTATAGAAAGGATATTTTTCAATAAGCTTCTTTATTGTATCGTCTGAAATCGATACGAATTTAAGTTCGCTTGTTGCCGTGATATCTTGTATAGCAGCATTAGGTATTCCAGATGTGAACAGGAAGCCGTCAATATGCTTGTCTTTGTATGAATCTGAAGACTCTGCAAAGGAAAGATAATTTGCTGTAAAATCGTTGTATGTCATACCTAAAGTTTCAAATATCTGTCTTGCATTTGCTTCAACACCGCTGCCCGGGGCACCAACTGAGAATTTTTTCGACTTGATATCAGTAAGTGCGTTTATTCCGCTGTCTACAGATGCAACTATCTGTATTACTTCTGGATAGAGAGTAGCAATAGCCCTTACATTTTCGACCTTGCCATCCTTGAAATTTTCCAAGCCCTTATAAGCATAATCTGTAGTGTCATTCTGAACTATAGCAAGTTCTGCTTCCTTCTTGCCTATAAGCTTAAGGTTCTCAACAGAAGCGCCTGTTGCCTGTGCTGTCACATTCATATTGGCTACCTTTGTATTGAATATCTGCGCTATAGCGCCGCCAAATGGATAATAAGTGCCGGATGTACCTCCAGTTGCCAATATAAGATTAGTCTTTTGCGGAGCACAGCCTGTCAAAGCTACTGAACATATGAATACTACAACTAGTGCCAGTACTATGTATTTTTTCATGGAATCCCCTCCTACTATTTATTATATTAATTTTATAATCATACTAACAAATAATAACAGGAAAATACACAAATATACAAAAATAGAATTGAAAATTTAGATAATTGATGCCGCGCAATATCAATCATGCATTCTGTTCCAGCATTACCAACAGTCTTTTTAGAAATGATTTAATATTTATTTTGCCGCTATACTTTGCCTTTCCTCTTATGTAGTCCATTTCAGCCTTCACATCCGCATAATCAAACAATGATGAGCTGTATAGAATGAACTTGTCATTACTGAAATCTTCTATCCCCATGGCTGCAATATTCTTCATAGCTTTGCCAACTGTTCTCCTCATTCTCATCTCAATTGCTTTGAAGTCACTTGCAGAACCTCTGCCTTCGGTCGAATATTTACTCTGCAGCAGCTTCAAAAGCTCGCTGAGCTGTGTCTCTTCCAGTGCTTCCTCCAGCTCAGCATCTTCAGATAATATGGTGCAGATTTTCATTATGTCTCTGCTCCCCAGGTCGCCCAATATGCCAAGGTCTGCCATTATCTGATTCAACGCCCTTTTTGCAGTATCCGCCTTTTTATCACAGTTCTCGCCACTGCTTATTCCCAGATTCATAACTGTAGACTCAATAGCTTTAAAGGTCTTTTTCAATGCAACGTATTCCTTGACTTTTTTTATTACATTCACTACCTCAATAACATTTATAGGCTTGCTGATAAAAAACTCAATTCCATACTCATAGGCCTTTGCTATCATGTCCTTGTCACTGACCTGTGAGATCATAATAAAAATGCTTCTTGCATTCAAGGATTTGACCTTTTTTATTATAGATATGCCATCCTGAAGTGGCAGCAATAGGTCTATCATCACAATATCCGGTTTGTGCCTGAGAATAATCTCCTCACCCAAAAGTCCATTATCAGCTTCAGCGCACACAACTCCAAGGTTGTACTGCTCTATTATGCTTGTAAGTACACGCCTGACCGTTATATCATCATCAATAACTATAAAGCTAGACATCCCTATCTTCCTCCTCACAAATTACTGAATCTGCCGGATACTCCAATCTGAAATCAGTAATACCACTCGTGCCATTATTTAAACTGACTTTTCCCCTTAAATGCTCTGAAAGCATCTTAATGTGTGTCAGCCCAAGGCCTGTTGAAACTTGTCCTGTCTCTGGGTTGAACTTTGTGGTATATCCCGGCTCAAAAATCAATTCCCGTTCCGTGTTCTTTATGCCCTTCCCATTGTCCTCAATACAGAAAACTGCCATATTATCACGCAGATAGCATCTGACCTTCACATAAGAATCGCTCCTAAAGCATGCTTCAATTGAGTTTTGAATCATATTATTAAGTATGGACATTATAATGAAATACTCACTTGTTCTAAAATCCTTTTCAAGGTCTAAAACAAGCTTTACATCCTTGTTTATCACTTCCAAGTATCTATTAAATATATCGCCTATAGTCTCAAATATTTCACTCATTCTCATTGTTTTGGAAACGTCACTTGCGGGCATGAGCTTTTCCATGCTTATCACAATTCTATTGTAATCCTTTTTTATTTCATGTATATCAATAGATAAATTCAGACAGTCTACTGTTATCTTGTTCAGTTCACCCTCGCCCATGGGGCTGTTTTCCTTAATTGTATTATAGATAGAATAGCTCTTGGCCATTGCACCCTCAATATCCTGCATTGACTTTTTAAGAAAGAAAATTTCAGATTTTAACTTTGCGGTTAGCAGCAATAGTTCCTTATACCTCCTCTGGTGTTCCTCCTTAGTTATAAACAAACTATAATATTTAATTATCCAGAACAGTGCCAATACAAGGCAGCTCCTGATTACTGCAGCCAACATGATCATGGAAAAAATAACATCAAAGGACTTAGTATTGAACTGATTTCTAATTATCAGCTCAAATAAATTCGAGACTATATCTGCAGTTGTTAACGCAACAATGAAATATATGGGCTTTTCGAACAGCTTCCTAAAACCTGCTCCCTCAATTATAATGCCATAGGAAATATAATACATAAGAGCAGGTATATGCTTATAAGCTGCTGCCTCAAAGCTCACTGCATTAGCAAACACATCTATGCCGACCCTTACAACTAAAACCGAAATTCCAGTTGCTATTGATGTGGCAACAATTGGCAGCGAGTGGAAATACAATAGCAGAAAAGTGAAAATTACAACCCCTACAGTGATTCTGAAATCTGTACCAAAAGGGTAGAAATTTACCTGTCCCATAAAAGCGGTAAATAAGCCGACCATCAACATTTCATTATATCTAATCTTCAAAGAAACAACCTCATTATCCTTTTTTTGTTGCATTTAGATAATTTTAGCTCCAAAATGCATGATTTTATAGTAATTATATCATAATATGGTATAGAGAATAAAATACGAATATTATTGTATGAAGTTGTAAATTCTGCCCAAATTGGATTTTTGTCTTTCTTTTTTGGACAAATTGTTATATAATTGTTACAGATGTGTTACATCTATATTATTTAGCACGAATATAGGAGGTAGATACGTTGAAAAGTAAAATTAGAAGCTTCTCACTAACATTAATATTAGTATCTTCCATATTATTCATGCTGACAACTGCAGTATATGCCGATATCGGCGACACTACTCTCAAGAAAGGCATGAAGCACCCTGACGTTGCGGCACTTCAGGAAAAGCTGAATATTCTAGGCTATTTCGATGAAGAAGAGTTTATAGATTCCTTTGGGGACAAAACAGAAGCGGCTCTTAAAGCCTTCCAGAAGGATGTCGGACTTAATCCGGATGCTATTGCAGGCAAAGAAACCTTTAGACTTCTCACTGTAAGAATCAAGCAGACCGAAATTATCCCTGAGAACTTTGAACCTATCAAAGAGGGAGACAGTGGGGATAAGGTAGTTGAATTAAAGAAAAAATTGAAGAATCTTGATATATATAAAGCTGAAATCAACTCCACTTATGACAAGGCTGCAGTAGCTGCCGTATTAGATTTTCAAAAGGCGAATGCACTTCCTCAGACTGGCATTGTAGATAGTGCCACACTTATTAAGCTTAATACTGTTGCTGATAAAAAGATAGCTGATAGAGCAAGCGCAAGCCGCAGACTGGTAAATGCTAAAGCAGTTGCTTATGCCAAGAATTATCTGGGCGTCCCTTACAAATGGGGTGCATCTTCTGGAAAAGCTTTTGATTGCTCCGGTTATGTAGTATATATAATGAAAAGATTCAATGTTAATCTGGAGCGAACTGCATCAAGCCAGTTTAATAGTGGAACGAAGGTTGACAGAGACGACCTTCAAGCAGGGGATTTAGTATTCTTTACTACCTACAAAAAAGGCCCCAGCCATGTGGGAATGTACATAGGTGACAATAAGTTCATACATGCAAGCTCCGGAGTTGACCGTGTAACTATTAACGATTTGAATATGAGTTACTATAAGAAAAGATACTTGGGAGCCAGAAGATATAATTTAACAGACAGTAAATAAGGATAGCAAATGCTATCCTTTTATTATGCCCATATTTTCAATAACAGCAGCCATATTACCGCTGCCCAGATCATTATAATTACTATTCCCGAAATCCAATTGTCAGGCCTCTTCCCCTCGTATTTTTCCTCAGCCTCCTTTCTGCACTCCTCTAGAACTTCACCAGGAATGAGCTTTACCATAAGTCCTATGCCCAAAGGCAGCAATACTAAATCATCAATATATCCCAATACAGGTATAAAATCCGGTATAAAATCAATAGGGCTAAGCGCATAGCCGATAATTACAGCCGCAAGGAGCTTTACATGCCATGGCGTTTCAGGTCTTCTGCAAGCGATATATATAGCCATTATATCCCTTTCTAACACTTTAGCCTTTGCTTTAAGTTCATCTATATACTTCAACTTTTAATCTCCCTCCAAAAAGTATTCATATCACTAATATGCAACTACTATTATAGTACAAAGAGCTAATATAAATAAGTAACAATTATTAGCTTTGAATATGGAGTTACCGAGTTTCCTGCAGAGACCGTAGAATATGAAGAGCTTGTGAGACTTGCTGACGCACGAATGTATAAAGAAAAGAAAAAGAACAAAAAACCTATCCAGTGATGGATAGGTTTTTATTTTTAAATATTTACTTCATCAGAAGCTCAATTTGAGTGTCACAACTTGGGCATACCCCAATAAAACTGTCATTCACATTGAAAAGTTCAAAAGCTTCGTTGCATTTGCTGCATTTTACCACACACTTTTTCATATACAGAAGAGTCCCAATGTACTTAACTTTGCTTCCTTTATACTTGTCAACAACCCTATCATATGCCTTACTTTCATTCTTGTCATACATAAGTTCGTTGCGAAGTGTTACAAACTTGATATTTTCTCCCTGAAGTGATTTCCTTTTTGACTCCATTTCCTTTATCTCTTCAGCTATCTCAAAAATCCTGTCCTGATTATAATTTATTTTCTGGCTAAGCTCGGTCAATATGTCAATGTTCTTGTGGTAATTAAAATACAAGCGGTACGCTTCCATATAATTTTCCTGATAGTTGAAATCATTGTGACAGAATCTGCACTGTTCAGCCTCAGGTATATCGAATTTCTCAACATAGGTGTTGCCTAAGCTGTCGCAGTATGGGCATACAATAATATATATTCTGTCAACAAAGTTTTCCTTCTCTAATTCGGAAAATAACCTGTCATGCTCTTCATTTGTAAGGTCCAACTGCTCTATGGATTTATCATACAGTACATCGTTCTCTTCATAAGTGACTAAGAGCTCCATGAACTTGTCGGCTTTAGCCTGTGGAAGCACCTTTTGCTGTTTGAGATACTCTATAAGATTCATTTTTCTTCCCCCCCTAGCTTTTATGCATTAAAGCATACATTAATTTGTCCATTCGATGAAGCGCAGCTTCATTGCTGACAGGCAATACCTTGCCTGGAAGGGACATATGGTTCAGAGATTTGCGGATTATGCAAACCCAGAGTGTATTTACTAATTCTGTATTCTATAAATAATTAAAATATCCTTTAAGTAAAGCCTATGTTAATAAAAAAATTTAATGCATGCATGAAAAAAAGGAGATATCCGGAATACAGCTATCTCCTCCTTGCCTTTATAATATTTTTCTAACATCATACAAGGAACTAAGCACAAGCCAGTTCTGTGGGAAGTAACGGCCAATGGTCCAGTAGCTTGCCCCGCCTAAATTGTACTGATTCAGCAGTCTCATTTTTGCTTCTATGCTGCGTGCATCGTCAAACCATACAACATGTTGCTTGCCATTATTATCAAAATAGTTGAAGAATGGTGCTTGGGATCTCATATCGTACTGAATTATTGCCCCTTCCCTCCTTGCCAGTTCCACAGCTGCAACATTTGAAATAGTTGCTGCCCTGCTCCCTGGCACATAAGGTATTACCCAATCGTAGCCGTAATTCGGTATGCCCATAAAAATCTTCTGCCTCGGAATAGCTGTCACCGCATAGTTAAGGACTTTTCTCACTTCTGTAATTGGTGCTACCGCCAAAGGCGGTCCAAAGGTATAACCCCATTCATACGTCATAAGAATCACATGGTCTGTAAGCGCCCCATGCACGGGATAATCATGAGCTTCATAAAGCAATCCCTTCTGCTCTGCTGAGGTTTTGGGTGCTACTGCCGTAGTAAGTGAATACCCAAGAGGATCCAAACGACTCTTGAGTTTTCTTAGGAAATTGTTATAGTCTTCTCTGTTTTCAGGATAAATATATTCAAAGTCCACATCCAAACCCGAATAATTTTTTGTTCTCATATTGTTTATTACATTAGTAATTAATGTATTCTGAACCTGTTCATTAGTCAGTATTGTCCTTGCCAGGTCGCTGTCAAACCCGCCGCCCGCCCGAAGATTTGTAATAACCATTAGCGGGGCAACCCTTGCTGCTCTTGCTGCCGTAATAATAGGCACATCATTAAGTGTCCCTATGCTCCCGTCGGGCCTGACCTCATAACTGAAAATACTTACATAAGTAAGGTAGGGCAGTGTTTTTCTCAATACATCCATATTAATGTTCGGGAATGTATATCCATTCACTTCAATAGTACCCAGCTTCTCTATGCCGGATGGTATTGTCAGTACCATTCCAATACTGATTGCCGCTGGATTGGTGATTCTATTCGCCGCCTGTATAGCAGCCACTGTCGTCCCATACTGTCTCGCTATTGAATACAGCGACTCTCCTGCCTTGACAGTATGTTGCCTTGTCCCCACCATGACAACAATGGTTTGGCCTATTACCAGGCTTTTGGTGATGTCTATCTCATTGTCCGAAGCAATTTTCGCCACTGGTACCCCATATCGCCTTGAAATTGAGTATAAGCTGTCTCCCGCTTTCACAACATGAATAACCAAATGCCATACACCTCTCAACCATATAATATAAAACACATATTCGAACATAGTATTCGTTATAGTATATGTTCCATTATATGGAATTGTTACTGTGAGGCATATTATTTTTCGTTCACTTTTAAAGTCTTAAAAAGCAGCGGAGCTGCTATAGTAATCCAGAGCAGCAGTATAAGGTATCTAAAAAAATCAGAAATTAGAATCTCAGGCAAAGCACTCTTCAAAGCCAGTCTTAAAGCATAGGCTACAGCTAAACCAAAAGATACCTTGAATATCTGCTGAAGAAAGCTCGCTTTCTCCTCGAATTTAATAAAGCGCGGTTCTATTAGATAGCCTATGAGCAGTCCGGTTAGAGCTCCGACTACTTTGTAATAATTGGCATCTTTAAATTCAAGCAATCCTATTAGTGCTAATGCAACTGCGATTATTAGTATGCTTTTATTCTTTTGCTTCCTTGATATCTCATAGACAGAGCTCCAGACAATTACCCAAACCACACCAATTATCATGCCCCCTGCCACATCCAAAGGAGTATGTACTCCAAGATAGAGTCTTGATATACCTACAAGTACTATTATCAATATCCCTATCATGTACAGCCAAGCACGCCTGAACTGCAGCATGAAAAAAAACCAGAGTGTTGTAGTATTCTGTGTGTGTCCGCTTGGGAAAGAATACCCTTCCGCCGTTTGAACTCTAAGTGACCTGATACCAGGTTCTCCTATAGGCCTTGGAATCTTCAAAAGATCCTTAACCCCACAATTGACAGTAGCACTTGTCAGTGTTAGAAAACCAAGCTTATAGCCCAGCTCTTTATCTATGCACCAATAGATTACTGCTGTGATAAACATAAAGAAAATGTCTTCCCCCATCATAGTAATCAATTGAAAAACAATGTCCAAGAAAGGATTTGAAAAAGACTGAATCAGCTTAATTAGCTCCATATCCCACTCCCCCGCCCTAAATAAAATCAAAATAATTGTTTCTAATGTATATGAAGATTCTACAATACTTCTCCTGCCACATCAACCGGTACCTTATATTTGGTACTTATTTTCATTTAATTACACTAGCAATAAAGAAATCCGGCTTATACCGGATTTTACATAGCTTTGTTTATTTGATTAACTACCCTCCTGTTGCACCTCTCCCGTACAAAAAACGCAGAGCTTCCTGCGAACCTTGCAACAGCTACCACATAAAGTGATATGTATATATTTGAATGCCTAAGCATAAAATCTCCAAACAGCGGTGCTACTGAAAGGGTTACGCTGGTCATAGTTGCATGAACCGCTACATACATGAGCCTGTTCTTATCCGGGGCTGCTTCAAGCAGCGAACTTAAAATAGTAGTTGTAGTACCCGATGTAAAAAAGCCCATTATTATACCTGCTACCGTCAGCACATACAGATTGGGTGACCACGCATACATTATCGGAGTTGCAGCCATTCCTGTAGTAGCCAGGGCGATTGCATAACAGTTGCCCTTCTTTGTGATAAGCCTTTCCCAGTATCCATAGCTCATGAACATTGCAATACCCGAGGATACATTTGATATAGTTATCCACGCCTCTGAAGCCCCCAGATACTTAATCTGATAAATACTGAAAAGCGGCCATCCCATCTGCCAGCCAAAATGAAACAGCATAGAACAGGATAGGAATAACACAAATCCTTTATTCTTGAAAATCTCTTGCAGTGAGCTCTTAACATCAATCTTTTCTGTTTCTACCGTATTGTTTTCCTTGATTTTCATCAGAGCTGCTATTTCATAAATTCCTAACAGGAAGGCAGCCACAAAGAATACCTGGTATATTACAATCGCTTTGGAATCAGTACTTCCCAGTCGTTCTATTACTTGTCCCAGAATCAGTAATGAAATGAAGCTCACAAGAGCAGAATATTTATTCTTTGATGCTATTGCAAAAGCTCTGTCCTTCTCCTTAAAAGCTTCTGCGGCAAAATTCTGCAATGCTGTAGTAGAAACAGACTCAGGAAAATTCATAAAACCTGCTAGCAGTACAAATGCCAAAGGCTTATATTGATCAGGAATAAAGGGTACAAACGCAAAGCTTAAAATAAAAAGTCTGCTCAAGAAAAAGAATATACCGGTGACCTTCTTCTTGCTAACAGCTCTGCTCATGAATACTATGCCAGGTATGATAGCAAATACCGCAACCATTCCCGGAAGAGCATTAAATAACGATACATGAAACTCTGATCCATTTAATCTGAATATGAATTTTTGTGCAAAGGGTTTATACATATTAGTTACTATAGTGAACAATACCCCATTTAATACATAATATTTAATATTGTTCGCCAACAGTTTATCTCCTGCAACCCTGCCTTTGATGCTCTGATGACGTTCCTTCAAACTACTTACCCCCTAACTGCAAAAAAATCTGCGTATCCGCTACAACTTGCTGCTCATCATTTCCAGATATGCAGTAAGCTTTATCTTATCATCTGCCTTCATTTCTTTGGTAACCTCTTCGAGATATGTACAACGCCTTGCTATGACTTCGCCGATAAGTTTAAATCCCTTATCCTCCACTTTAATCTTAATCGACCGTCTATCCTTGTTATCCCTTATCCTGGTTACCAGACAATTCTTCTCCATCCTGTCCACTAGATATGTAATAGTACTTGGAGCCAGGAAAAGCTTGCTGCTAAGGTCTCCAATTGTAAGTTCGCCTTCATCCTCAAGGACCTGAAGCGCATCAAACTGCGGCGGAGTTATATTAAAGTCCTGAAGTATTTCCCTGCCTTTTTTCTTTATGTTGAAACATATAGTGCGGAGTAGAATTTCCATTTTCTCAATATTTATTTCACTTGTTCGGTCCATTACTATTTCGCCCCTCACATCTTTCTACTCTCTTATATTTCGTGCCTCTAAGTATTATATGACTTTTTGTGGCAATAGGCAATAGGTACGAGGTGCGAGGTGCGAGGTGCGGGGAGTATGTTTTTGGGCTCGAGGCACGTGGCTCGTGGTTAAGCATGCCTTTGAAGAAAAGTCATTTGTATAATAGAAGCTCCAGTATCTCTACCGAAGCTTCTATTACATTAATATCGTGCTTATATAAGTCCTTCGAAGCCCTTCTATAATCCTCGAACCTCGAACCACGTACCCCGCACCTATATCATATTCTTATCTACATATACAGTTAGTTTCCCAAGACAGTTGACATAGTTGCCGAACTCGTTGTCATACCACCCAAATATCTTTGCGTGTGTGACAGGCAAATTGATGTCCTGTGTAGTATCTATGCCATACTCCCTTAAGGTCTCTGCATAAAGCGGCAAAAATCCCGTTCTTGTATGTGTTTCATGCCCCTCGATAATAGCTGCTGCCTGGCATCCTATCAAATCAGAGGATACATTCTGCTCTTCGCTGAATATAAGAAGGTCTTTCTGGGCGCCTGCTGCTGCCTTCCTATAAATACTATTAATAAACTCTCTGTTTATCTTCGGATCTCCGGTTTCGTTCAAGTCGGTCTGAAAGGTTATGTTTAACGAAATAAGTGATACCGTACTTGTAGGCACCCTTACCGAGTCAGCCATAAACCCTACCTTCTTGATTTCGGGGAGTATCTCTTCCAAAGCAATGGCAGCGCCTGTTGTTGTAGGAATAATATTGTTGAATACTGACCTGTTTCGCCTAAGATCCTTGGTGCCTGCTTCAGGAGCCGCATCCAGTATGTTTTGATTGTTTGTAGCAGAATGCACTGTAGACATTGATGCAGTTATTATCTTCGAAGTCTCTTCTGTCTCCAAAAGGGGCTTGATCATATGCGCCAACCCTGTTGTAGTACAGCTTGCCGCTGACAAAATGTGATGCTTTGCCGGGTCATAGCTCGCATGGTTTACACCGTATACAAACAATGCACTGTCATCAGGCATCTTTTGTGAGGAATCCTTTATCTTAAAAGGAGCACTTGCAATTACTTTCTCAGCCCCTGCCTCCAAATGGCCTCTGATGCTTCCCCTTGGGTTATCAGCAGGCTGTGCCGGGTCTAAAAATACGCCGGTGCAATCTACAACCAATCTTACTCCTTCTTTTGCCCAATCTATATTCCTTGGATTTCGTTCCTTTTTTAGTATCTTAACAGTAATACCATTCATTTCAAGAATACATTCAGCTTCATCCAATACCTTAACATCACAGGAGTTACCTGTGTATCCATACAGAAACCGATCAAGAGAACCGTAGGTGGAATCTGTAGTAAGATAACGAATAATGTCTTCAACCTTCCGGCCTACTTCACGTCCGGCATTTATTACTATTCCGTCAAAATGCCTTAAATTAAGATGATTCCATAGTGTAAGCTTACCTATTCTGCCTACTCCGTTTATACCAAGCAATCTTTTGCTTTTTAAAGGTACATTCATATAACCACTCCTTACTAGGTGAATTTGAAATTAAAACATCCATTTTTCAAAATACCGTTAATCAATTATCACATTAATTCTATCATATAGCACATTGCTTTTCAAAACCCAATTTATGCATATCATTCCCTTATTACCGCTTATTGTGCTATATCATTGAATTAATACTGTATGGTATAAATATCAATTGGGATAAAGCATTAACTTTGTATATCAGCGAACACTTATAAGTCTTTGGGTAACAGAATAGAGCTTGATACGTAGGAAAATCCGTAAGGTTTACGTGATGTAAACCTAGCACATACCATGATGTGGGCTACGCCCACTACTAGATGTAACCTTTTGCTTATGCAAAAGCTTTGGACGTTGGGTTTATGTGCGTTAGGATTTTACAAGTATCGAGCTCTAATTCTGTCCAAAGCTTATACTGTGTGAGTCGATATACAAAGTTAATGCAGTTATTTTGCATAGATATTATTCATATTGAATTTCGTATGCACCTGCATATACATTTCCAAGATTGCCGTCCACGGATATCTTATCACCAGAGCTGAAGCTTACTCCATTAATAGTACACCTTTTTTCTGCTTCATTGACCAGCAATCCCTTGCAGTTCACTACACATACTTTTCCCAGGCTTGCCGCAGTAACTGCAGCATGGGAGGTAGCTCCCCCCTTGCCGGTAACAAGCCCATCACAGTTGAATATCATCGGTATATCGTCAGGAACTGTGTCCGGCCTTACCAATATACGTTTTTCATCAGGATTCTTCCTAATGGACTCCATCAAATCATCCATGTCAAAGGACAGAACCCCGGTCATCGCACCCCCGCCAATTCCAATTCCACGTCCCACCAGCTTCATTTCATCCGGGGCCGGTACAAATGTGGCAATGGTCTTTTGCTTTTTGAGCTTCTGGTTCCTTGTCTGAAGGATGTATAAATCATCAGGATTGTCGGACTCGAATGTGAATTCAATCTCCTGGTGCACAAAACCATATCTTTCAATGAGCCGTGTGGACAAATCCAGCAAAGCCTTGTAAATGTTGGGGAAAGCTGACTGGAGTGATAAGCTGCAGTCGCTGTAAAACTCCCTGCGCTGGCTTTCAGAGATAGGCAGAGTATGCACAAGCCCCGACACTATATCCTCGCCCTGACTGCACAGTGTAAAATCACCGTATAGGTTTATGCCCGACTTATCGTTCAATGGGTTATGGGTAAATAATACTCCAGTTCCAGAGCCGGAAGATAAATTCCCCAGAGCCATTTTTTGAACTATGACCGCTGTGCCCCATTCATCTGCAATCTGCAGATGCTCTCTATAATATATCGCCCTTCGGGAGGACCATGACTCAATTACGTTGTGTATAGCCTGCTTTAGCTGCTTAAATGGATCTTTTTCAATTATGACTCCATAATCCCCCAGCACCTTCTTGTAAGAATAAGCTATATTCCTCATCTGCTCAGGAGTGAACTGTATTTTCTGCTCCACTCCGTACCTTTCCTTATGCTGAAGTATCACACTGTCAAATATATCTCTATCGATTCCATAAGCCATGCCCCAGCTCTGAATAAAACGCCTGTAGCAATCCCAGGCAGTCCATGCGTGATCAGTCTTCTGGCTGAAAATCTCAGCTATTTCATCATTCATTCCCACATTCAGGAAGGTCCGCATAGCACCGGGCATCGAGATGGCTGTACCTGATCGGACCGAAAACAGCAGCGGATTCTTGGGATTTCCGAACTGCTGCCTGGTAACCTTCTCCACCTCCCAAATATGATTGAGTATAAACTGGTCCATCTCCTGCTCCATAAACGGATGCTCCAAAACAGTGTTCTTATGCCTGAATACTTCCGTTGTGAGTACAAAGCCCGGAGGTATAGGGAAATCATATGAAATCATCTTCTTTAAAAAGTATGCCTTTGCTCCAAGAAACACGGGATTATCCATCTCAACCGTTTCCTTGTAAAGAGGGCTAATAGTCAAATCAGGGTCATATGTCATCATATTATTTATAATATCTCCGGAGTAGCTGTCTATCATATTTCTTAAGGTGCTGATTATGTTGGTTATGAAATTATCCAGGTCCTGTACTAAGAAAGCAGAAAACAGGACTTCTCTTAAGAATTTCTCAGATTCCATGTGATAAAGCTGCTTATTCTCCGGCTCTGATAATGACCCTTTAAAAGTGAGCACCTGAGGTATAACCTCTTTTAGCGGCCGTTCATAAACATCCAGAAAGTATTCGCTTATTATCTGCTTGATATTTTGCGCCATAAACTGGAATATATTTATATATTGATCCAGTGAGAAGCTTGGGGAAGTAAGGCTGTACTTGAACATTTCGAAGTTGGAATTAAACCCCTGATTGTATATGCCATCCAGTTCAAGTCCTTCCTTGAAAAGCTCCAATACGTCGTAAACATGTCTGAAGGTCTTCGCCGTTATATACTCCAAGTTAACAGACTGCAGCAGTTCTACCATCATTTTTGATGCAGCCTTTTCAAGTCTGAACATCAACCCCAGCGCTTCAAACTTTGGTTCAATATACTGCCCATACATCGAAGGTATTCCTATCGCTATATGACGTTTATAATATATGTTCTCCAAGGCTTCGCTTGTATCAGGGTCTACGATTATCTTTTTCAGATGCTGCATCAGCTTATAGACATGACCAAGGGCTGCACCTATTTCATTTCTCTCCAGATTCTCCTGCAGCCCTTCTATATCCTTGTTGCTGAAAAATCTATAGCTCTTTAGCATTGATATTATATCTTCTGATTCCAATGTATATTTTTCCAGCAGCAGCGAGTGAAGCTCCAGTATATAGCCGACTCTCTTTTTATCCCGGCTGTTGCTTGAAGAAATAGCAGAAATAGTTTGTTCAAGCTCATCTACATCTATTAGCAGCAGATGCATTGGGGTGGTTTCCTTCCTTAAGCAAAGCTCCGCGAGGATATCATGGACATGTATATACCATTCGCTCTTGATATCCAACTGTTCAATCACATCTTCCGGTACAACCTTCTTCAGTGGCTCAATATTCCCGTCATACCAGTACTGCACTATCTTCCTGGTTAGCTCTATATGCGTATTATTGCTCTCAGTATGTATCTGCTTCCTCAAAAAATGAATGAGCCTGTCTTTTCTTCTGGATAGCTCATCTACGGCTGTAGTTACTTCCCTCAGCTTGCCTTCTGCGCCTATTTCCCTGAAATATACGGGAAATATTCTGGCAAGCTGCTTCATTTGCTTATATACAGGGGCTATGTCTGAGTTCAGAAGCTTTGTGACATCTCTCTGGAAAAGGTCTGTATCAGATATGAATATCCCACCCAGCTTCAAATTTACTATAAGCGCAGACAAAAGCTCCCTCATGGCATCCGGCGAATACTCTACCAGCTCAAGCCAAACCCTTATGTTCTTGACATGATTGGTATCCACCTGTATTTGCCAATCATTGTTAACTGAAAGCTCACCGGGATATATAAAGCCGAATCTTATAAGCCCATTTACAAAATAAGAAATAACCTCATGGTCTCCTGTATCTATGACCTCTCTGCCCAAGGTTTGAATGCAGTCCAATACCGTCCCCGCATGCTGTTCCTTCAGCTCTTCAAAAAGTGCAATTATATTGGCAAGAAAAGTCATCGTATCATTTTCATCCAGCTCCTTCAGTACATTTCGGAGCAGCCTGTTCATATCATAAAGCAAGTGGTTGTTAAGCTGTGTCATCCCAGGCAAATGAAGCAGATAGAATATGTAGTATATCTTCTCAAGAGAAGTATCAAACTGTTCGCTGAATCTGCGGAAGTAATTGGAAATGTCATTGAAAAAGAGCAGCTCGCACAGCTCCTTCCATTGAGTTGCGTCTGCAAGCTGTGCTCTAAGTCCATCAAAGAATGGTTTTCCTATAAGAATAATTTTGTCATTGTATTCTGAATGAAATAGTGAGCTTTTTTCTTGGAACCATTTTTCTACATTTGAAGTGCTTTCCCAATAATCAATGCACTTCCCAAGCAATACCCCCGTCATATCCACTATAGTCTGGTTGTATTCCGGCAGCTCAGCTATTTTGTTCAGATAAGTTTTGAAGTATCCTGAGTTGCGTATATATAGAAGCTCATGCTTCTCCATGTCAGCTTTGATTATATCTATGCATTGGTGAATAATGCTTTTGGGAAAATCCCTTAGCTTTGCAAGTCTGTCCATGAATTTTATTAGTGTTGTTATAAGAAGCTCTCTCTGACTCTCTTTAAGGTTCGCTTCAAAAAGCTTCTTAAATATGTTAACAAGTACAGTAAGTGCCTTTTCAGACTCTTCAAGAGAATTATAGAACCACAGGTCAGTCAGGCTTATATTATGCAGGTTCTCAATCACATACTGATAGTTGATATAGTGGTGGTTAAGCTCTTTTATGAATTCCTGTGTGCGCTTATATATTCCCCAGTAGGACTTGGAAAGCTCACCAAACCACTGGTGTTCCAGAGGTATGTCAATCTCCTTGTCGCGGGTCTGCGCAAGATTAACCTCCAGAGCTTTAGATGAAAAACTTTTCTCCATTTGGACATCCTCCAAGATATTATATAGTAATTAAAGAACCATGATATTCTAATATTATATCATGGTTCTTTAATTAGTAACAAATTCATCGATGCAATAATCCTAAAGCTGGCAGAAGGTTTCTCCAACACAAACTGCGGCTTATAATAATATCAAAGAAAGTATAAACACAGTTAGTATGGTCACTACCCCTTGAAATAGTGTTGCTACCGTTTGAGTCTTGTATGCTGTCTTGACATCCATACCTCCGAACTGCGATACTACCCAGAAGTAACTGTCATTGGCATGAGAAACAGTCATTGAACCTGCACCTATGGCCATTACTACCAATACTTTTCCTATATCAGTAGCCAATCCCATTGATGGCAGCAGTGGAAATACTATGGCTGATGTTGTAACAAGCGATACTGTAGATGACCCCTGCGCAGTCTTTAAAGCTGCAGCAATAATAAAGGGAAGGAAGATTCCGACATTTAAAGTTTGCAAGCTTTCGCCGATATAAGCTCCTATGGGAGTTGCTTTAATAACTCCGCCCAGTGAGCCGCCTGCCCCAGTAATAATCAGTATTATAGCAGCGCTTTTCAGTCCTTCGCTTATCCATCCATTTAAAGTCTCTTCATTAAGCTTGGGTAGCAATAAAAATGCAAATGCAACACCAAGCAGCAAAGCGTTTACCGGTGTACCAAGAAACACGAGGAAATTCTTAAATGCACCCTCACCAAAAGGATTACCCGGGAATTTAGCAATTGAACCCAGTGCCATAAATACTATAGGCATTACAATGGGCGAGAAAGCCTTCCAAGCAGAGGGAAGCTTGCCATACCTTGCAATTTCCTCCTCATAGGTTCTGCTGTCTTTTTCTGCATCTTCAGTGGACTTATATTTTGAAGCAACCTTATTTGCAAAGATATTACCCACAATCACTGACGGAATTGCTACAATCATACCTACAACAATTACCAGCAGGAGATTGTCAAGCTTCAGGTTAGCTGCAGCTGCTATAGGTCCTGGTGTAGGTGGTACAAGGGTGTGTGTGGCATACAATCCTGTCGCAAGTGCTATTGACATTGCTACCAATGATGTTTTTGTTTTCTTCGCCAAGGTCTTGTTTAGTGATGAAAGGATTACGAAGCCGGAGTCGCAGAAAACCGGGATTGAAACGATGTAGCCTATTATGCTCATTGCAATTGTAGGACGCTTATCTCCTACCAGCTTCAGTATAACCTCTGCCATTTTTATCGCAGCACCGGACTTTTCCAGAATTGTACCAATGATAGTACCTGCGACAATGACAATTCCGATGCTTGTTAGAGTATCACCAAAACCCTTTGAAACCAAACCGCCGATTTCTGCAGCTTTTAAACCGGATGCAAAAGCAACGCCATAGGCTGCCAGCAGAAGTACCAGGAAAGCATTGATCTTTAGCTTGGAAGTGCCCAATACTATAAATATTATTGCAGCAAGAAGAATTACTACTAATATTGGACCTTGTGCCATTTCAATTCCCCCTTTAAATTATAATTAATCTGAACCTTGCATTAATTTCAAGGTTTCAAATAAGCTTTGACTATCCTCATAACGCTTTCGGAAGTCTTCTCCAAAAGTTCTGCACATTCTGACATAGCCTCTGTAAGCGTCATAGGCCTGTTAATAATCGAGAAAATACCACTAAAGCCCAAATCGTACAGTGCTTCTGCATTTTGCCCTACGCTTCCGACTATAGCTAATACGGGTATATTATATTTTCTTGCAACCTGAGCCACTCCATAGGGTGTCTTGCCATATTGTGTCTGGTAGTCCATCATTCCCTCACCGGTTATCACTATGTCTGCATCTTTTATTTTTTCTTCAAGACCCGTGGCCTCTATTACAATATCGATACCTCTCTTAAGCTCTGCACCCAGAAATGCCAGCAGTCCTCCTCCCAGTCCCCCTGCCGCCCCGGCTCCCGGGTAGTCTTTAATTGAGATTCCTATAGTCCTCTCAACAACTTCCGCGTAATGTTCAAGATTCTTATCCAATATTTTCACCATTTCCGGATCAGCACCCTTTTGAGGACCAAACACGTTAGAAGCTCCCCTAGGGCCAATTAGCGGGTTATCCACATCACAAGCAGCAACTATCTTGCAGCTTTTAAGTCTTTCATCCATGCTGCTCAAATCTATGACTTCAATTTTATCAAGGCATCCTCCACCGTAGCCTATATCATTTCCATCGTTGTCAAGAAGCTTAGCGCCTAAGGCTTTAATCATACCGGCCCCGCCATCATTAGTAGCACTGCCGCCTATCCCGACTATTATTTTTTTACAGCCCTTGTCTAAGGCATGCTTTATAAGCTCCCCAGTACCATAAGTCGTAGTTTTCATAGGATTTCTTTCATCCCCGCGAAGCAAGGGAAGCCCTGATGCCGCTGCCATCTCTATAACAGCTGTTATTCCGTCACCTAATATTCCATAGAAAGCATCTACCTCTTTTAAAAGAGGGCCTTTAACCTTGGTGTTCACTATTACCCCCTTTGTACTGTCTACCAGGGACTGAACAGTGCCTTCACCGCCATCAGCCATTGGAATACTCAAGATATCAGCAGATTCAAATACTTTTCTTATGCCTTTTTCTATATTGACCGAAACCGCACTGGCAGACAAGCTGCCTTTGAAGGAATCAGGTGCAATTACAATCTTCATATCTACATCATCCTTTCTTCTATAACTATATTATAAATAAATTCCCATATAATTACTATATGCAGACAATACAACGCATCATGCATAATACCCTCTATCCCATATCAGATTTTTGCTTCTCTATTCCGGATTGTTTTTTTGCTTCTTGACTGTTGATACTTGAAGCAGTCCAAGGTACCAAATCTTTCATTAAGGAACCTCCCAGATTGCATTATCCAGTATTTCTGCATGGACAGGGAAGGTTATTCATATAACTTATTTTGCCCCTGAAAATACCGGTGTATTTGGCATATAAGCAACCGGACCTTTTTTCAAATCCTCCCTGATTCTTTGTATGCCTCTTTCTATTGCATCATCAGATATCAGGTGGAACACCGAATATCCCTTCGTTTCTGCCACCTTTATCAGATAGTCCCCCGCATCAAGCCGTTCTTCACACTTAAGCTTTTCAAGCTTCGTATTCTTGAACCCACATTCTTTCATGGCTTCAAGAATCCGATCAGTTGACTGGTATCTTTCAAGCTCCACTTTTATTGTCTCCGGGAAGTATTTGCATGTCAGACGCTCATCTCTTATTTTTTCGTGCGTGTCAGTAAATACAAAAACCATTCCTTCCTTATTCAGTACTCGGTATATATTTCTGAACATCGTTGCAATATCCCCAATATGATGTATCACATCCACCATATACACTGCATCAAAGCTTTCATCCTTTATACCCTCTAAGGTTACTGCATCCCCCTGAATAAAGTGTATCCTTTCACTCTTCTTTTCCGCTTTGCCAAGCATTCCCCTTGATTGATCCAGACCATGCACCTCAGCTTCTGTTGCAGCAGCCATAAGTACAGTATTATTCCCCGAACCACAGCCTATTTCCAAAACCTTTGACTCATGACCTAATAGCTTGTTTTCTAGTATATATGCTATAACTTCAGGATCACCCGACCTCACAGAATCATATAATTCCGATATCTTGTCATAATTGATTTTGCTCATATCATTGCCCCTCCATTAATTCTTACATCTGTCCAAATTATATTCCATCAATATTTCCACGTCAAGGTTGCTATGGAATATTTTATGCTATAAACATTTAATGAACATGCTCATTAAGAAAACAGCGGCTGGTCTTCCGTTTTACTACACAATGCTCCTATTTTTCCTTAGCAATTATATGTAAAAAGGCTGTTGACAAACTTTATTTGTCAGCAGCCTGAGAAATTCTATAATATAGAATTTCGTTATTCTAATTGGTATTGTTGGAGTCCATGTACAAGGTCTCCGCAAGGTTGCTTTCCATACCGAACAAGAGGCTCAAAACCAATTAGTCCTGTAACTGGGTCTGATGTATATCCATTAAACATATTTTATCATCATTATTTCAGAGTCCATCAATTCCCAAAATACTCTTTCAGCCTTCTCACCCTCCCTATTCCTTATATGATCAAACATCCTCTTATGAAGCTTGAACTCATTCATTGCGCTTCCTATGCCCAGGGGATTGTTCCACATAATATCGAGAATGACATACAAGTTGTCCAACATATCTATAAGTATTCTGTTCTTGCTGGAATAGTATATTGCCTTATGGAAAGACTTATCTTCTTCAGGGTCGCTCTCCCCCCTAGAGCTCTTTTCAGACATAATCTTCAGCACCCTTTCTATCTCAGCGATTTCATCATTTGTAGCCCTTTCAGCAGATAGCTTTACGGCAAGTCCTTCCATGCCTTTTCTCATCTCTAGCATTTCAAGCAGTGACCTTTTTTTATCCTCCATGCTTATATCAGCTTGAATCTTATAATTCTCGGTTTTCTTCATATAAATGCCTTTGCCGTTTTTTATTTCAACAGCATTGACAGCCTGGAGTATTTTAAGGGCTTCTCTTAGAGATGTCCTGCTTACCCCAAGCATTTCACAGAATTCTAGCTGATTGGGAAGCTTATCCCCGGGTTTGTAGTTGTTCTTCTGAATATAAAGCTTTATTTCCTCAACAATAGAATCACACAAGGTCATCCTTTTAATCATCTGCAGCCCTCTCTAATAATCTTGTAATAGTCGAATCTGGCTTTCACTTCAATTGTCATCCTTTAACCGAACTTATGCTTATTATCACATAACCCCTATATTATGATTATTATATAATATAATCAATGCAACAGCAAATAAGTCAAGGGCTATGTTAAACGCATCAAATAGTTTTCATGGAGTAAAAGCATTTAACGATACAAATGAAAGTGATATTGCGATATTCTGAAAGAAACAATGTAGTATGATTATCGCGAAACATATTACATCTGTATATTATTCTCAGTACTTATATATCAATCCTTCAGACCAGTGAGAGTTATTCCCTGTACGAAGTATTTCTGACAAACAAAGAAAAGCACTATTATCGGCAGAATCACAACTGTGGAAGCTGCCATCAGGTAATTCCACTGTGCTGCATAATTTCCCTTAAACTGTGCAAGACCTATGGCAAGGGTGTATTTATTCGAATCGCCTAAATATATCAGCGGTCCAAGGAAATCATTCCATGTACCCATAAATGTAAAAATAGCTACAACTGCCAATGCGGGTTTCATCAAAGGCAGCAATATCAAAAAGAAAATCTGGAAATAATTCGCGCCGTCAATCAGTGCTGCTTCATCAAGTTCTTTGGGTATGGTCATAAAAAACTGCCTTAACAGGAAAATATTAAAGGCTCCTCCTCCAAACCAGGCGGGAACTATAAGCGGGACAGGGGTATTTGTGAAACCCAGCCAATGCCACAGTATGAAGTTGGGAATCAGTGTAACAGCATAAGGAAGCATCATAGTACTTAACAATAGATAAAACATCAGCTTTTTACCCGGCCAATTGAATCTTGCAAAGCTGTATGCAGAAAGAGCGCTGGTTAGCAGTGTGCCCCCCATTACGAACACCACAATAAACATTGTATTTTTTAGATAGATAAGAAACGGTGCTGCTTTCAAGGCATTCTTATAGTTTGACCACACAAATGGCTTTGGGATCCATTCCGGAGGAAAGGTAAAAATCTGCCTTGGCTCCATCAGTGAGCTCCTGATAAGCCAGATAAAAGGCACTGCCATAATCATGCTTCCAATAATAAGCAATATATATGAAATAGTTTTCGTAATGGATTTTGTTTTTGAAATAGTTTGATTGTGCATTTTATAACTCACTATTTGCTTCCCCCCTCATAATAAATCCATTTATTTGAAGTCTTGAACACAATAATGGTAAGAATAAGAATAATAATAAATAGTATCCAAGCAAGTGCACTTGCATATCCGAATTCAGAATGAGTAAACGCTGTCCTGTAGAGATAAAACACATAAAAAAGGCTGGAATTGTTCGGTCCTCCGTCAGTCATTACATAAGCCTTGCTAAACACCTGCATATTATCGATTATAAGCATTACCATGTTGAAAAATATAGTGGGACTCATCATCGGTATGGTTACTATTCTGAACTTATCCCACCAATTCCCGCCGTCTATATCCACAGCCTCATACAGATATTCCGGTATGCCCTGAAGTCCTGCAAGAAATATTATCATGGTATTTCCCATACCCCACAGGTTCATCATTATGAGAGAGGGTATGACCTGGTTTTCATCATATATCCACATAAGCTTATGCAGTCCCACAGCTTGAAGAGCATTGTTAAGCAATCCGAAATCAGGATTAAAAAGCCACATCCAGAGGACAGAGCTTGCGATAACAGGAGCTATAGAAGGCATATAGAAAACCGTTCGGAAAAACGGCATAAATCTTACTTTCTGATTCAATAATATCGCTACCAGAAAGGAAAAAATCAATATAAGCGGGACACTGCCCAAGGCGAAGTAAAGTGTTGCCCAAATTGACTTTGGAAAAAGCGGATCATTTGTAAACATATGTATGTAGTTGTCAATGCCTATAAAGTTAGGTGTTCCGCCTATCTTCCAGTCAGTAAGGCTTATTAATAGGCTTGCAATCATAGGTCCTGCAGTCCATAGAAAAAAACCCAGAATTGCAGGAAGAGCAAAAATTATGCCCCATCTTGCTTCTTTTTTGTTGTAGTATGCCGTATTTTTGGACATCTAGCATTCCTCCATATTTTGAGCTCTCCTTCAGCAGTATACTGCTGAAGGAGAACGACCTTTAAGAGTTATTTTTCGTCATATCTTCCTTGTATCATAGGGGTAAGCTGCTCCTGAAGCTTTTGACAGGCACTTTGCGCAGATTCCTTACCCATCCAGACAGAATCAAGTGCTGCTGACATGGTTTCGGTAATCTTACCCCAGTTCTTCAGGTAGTATACTGGAGGCTGTTCTGATGAATTTAAAAATGCATCTACAACAGCAGTTTTATATTCCTGGGGATGTGCATCATTTTTCACCCACTTGTCCAAAAGCTCTTGCTTCTCATAATACTGCTTCTCCATCGGCATCCAAAGACCGTTTGCAAACAATTCCGTTGCTGTTTCAACCGAGTTGTGATACTTGTAGAAATCCCATGCCTCTTCAGGATGCTTGGTAGATGCAAATATTACCGTAGGTGCTCCAAAACCGATAGTAACAGGCTTATTGATCTTTGGAAGTACACCTATCCCAAAAGGCACCTTGGATGCGTTGAAATCAAGGATTGACCATTGACCAGCTACAGCCATAGCTACCTGACCTGTCTGAAGGGCAGTAACTGTACCGGGCATGCTTTTTCTCTGAGCAGGGTTCGGTGCCACATGGTATTTGTTCATAAGATCTGCTACCCTTTGCACAGCTTCATAGAACTCCGGCTTGTCAACCATAGGAGTTTTGCCGTCTTCACTTGCAACACTGCCGCCATTACTAAGAACAAAGGGATAGAAGTATGTCCAATATGTACTGACGGTACATCCGTACTGTATTATATTTTCAGGATCAAAGCCGGGATCATCAGGATGCTTGCCATTCTTGTCCACTGTAAGTTTTTTTGCTACTTCAACAAATTTGTCCCAGGTCCAGGCTTTACCGACTTCAGCAGGAGGAAGCTCTATGCCTTCCTTTTCAAAAGTTTCCTTGTTGTAGAAAAGCATTATAGATTCCATTGCTGTATTCATACCAATAAGCTTGCTGCCGATATAATATTTGCCTTGGTCAAATCTGTCTTCAGGCTTTATGCTTGTGTCCTTTTCAAAATAAGGATTCAGGTCGAGAATTTTTCCCTGCTGGGCGTAATCAAAGGTCTGCTGCTCATTGCAGTATGCTATGTCCGGGGCTGTATCGCTGGCTACCAGTGTGGACATTTTTGTATCATAATTATCATCAGGAACGTGAATTGCCTCAATAATAACATTGGGGTGTGTGTCCATATATTTTTTTACCATATTTGCAATTACATCCTTCTCAATGGTAGATCCGAAATACATGAACTTCAAAGTCACCTTTTCCTTTTCTGCCTCTGCGGGTTTTGAAGTTTCACTGCTACCGCAGCCAGCTGTAATAGTGGTGAGCATAACTAATGTGAGTATTAATGAGATAGTCCTTTTGAGTTTTTTACTCATCGATATTCCCCCTTTTTTTATTGTAAGCCTTTGAGCTTGTATTCAAAGACTTTACATACTGTTTATCTTGCAATATATGGAAACTGCGTAATTCTGAGCCGTGCACTTCCATAAGGTACAAGCTCAATGTTTTCTTCAGCTTCTGATGAAAATACCGGACTAAACGGAGGCTCTCCGGCAGAATTGTACTCTAGAGTCCATTCTGGTATCTTTTTTGCCTTACAGATCAGCTTAACAGGAGCATTGGTCAGCTCAAAAGGCTGATATTCCATATCATACTTTACAACCTCAAAAGAGCCTTCCACGTCCTTGAAGTCAATATCAAGCCCATAATTCCAGTCAGTAGTCGGAAGTACTTCATAGTCTGAAAGCCATTTCCTCCTTTCAATCACATTCCACTGTTCTCCCAGGCCAAGAGAGTATATGAGCGGACCTCTTTCTACTGAGATGGAATTCCGGTAGTACTTTTTAATGCTGATTTTCATTGGAAGCTTGATTTCTATAATATCTCTGTCATTCCAAATCCTATCTACGCAGAAAAAGCTCTTTGCTTCAATACTGAGTTCTTCTCCGTTTATTCTTGCTTCCGGCATGCTGCACCACTCAGGTATCCTGAAGCGGATATCAAGCTTTTGCGGACTGTCTGCAGATATCTTTATCGTTACATTTTCCTCAAATGGATAATTTGTGTCTACGCTTAAGATAATCATCTCTCCGGATTCTGTTTTATAAGAGACCTCGCAGGGTGCATAAGAAATGCATACAAGTCCCCCGTCAACATCCTTCAGCCAAAGATTTTGGCAGAATTTAGGCCAACCCTGATGCATATTTGCGGTGCAGCAGCCAAAGTTAGGCTCCAGTCCGAAAATATTTGAATCTTCCTCATTGTTGTACCATTTCCGCTCAGCAACATTGCATATCACCTGATTGGCCTGTTGGACATACTGGTGACTGCGAAGGTCCGGACTTAACGTAGCTGGCAGTGCATTGAAGGCCAGCCCCTCAAGAATATCTCCATAAGAGCCGTCACCAGTAATGCAGATAATGTTCTCTAGACTGAACATATATTCAACAACCGCACACAACTCTGTGCCCTGAGATGGGCTAAGGCCGCTCAAATGCTCATCACCGGTAAACATACCATTAGCAGTTCCATGATATTTCATTACTTGATAAATACTTTCTCTTGCACTATCAAAATACTTCTTATCTCCCGTAAGTACATAGTCCATTAAGGGAGCTTTTATACCCATGGCAACATTAACAACATGGCTTGTATGAAAAGTCTTAAAAAGTTTTTCGGCTTCAGCCTTGGACAATTCAGTAGGATTCAATATATCATCCCATGCATATTTCATGAAATACTGAAAATCCAGATAATTGCTGGTAGACTCCCTATAAGGAAACTCTTTGAAAAAGTTGTTCCATTCAAAGGCCTGACTTCGAACCTTACCAGCACACTCGAGTAAAAAACGGTCACCAGTCAGGTTATAGAGCCAGTATATTTCCAATAGGTTTTCGGCTCCTCTCATTTTTCCCCACATCATCAAAGGGTCATTCTCCAGATTTTTTAGCTGGTAGTTGAAAAACTTCCTTAAAAAGGTAATCACTCTTTCATCTTCTGTTACTTCATAATATTGGATAAGTGCCTTTATCATTATCATTCTCGGCCACCAATCTCTATTCCCTTTGGGTCCGAAGAAACCATCCTCATTCTGACTATGAAGTGCCCATTCCACCCACTTCATGCTCTTTTCCATAAGACTCGGATCTCCTGTAAGATAAGCCAGTGGAATTAATCCATCACAATAATAAGGTCCCCTCTCCCAGCTCTCTGCCGAGCCACCCAGCCAGCCGTTGTTTTTCCCTACATCCTCCCACTCTTCTTCAATATGTCCTGTGAATCCGTCTGCTTGAAGCTCAAGCTGATGGAGCAGCCAGCCTTTTGGCTTGACGGATGTAAGTGGTAGTTTCGCAAATTTATTCTTAGACAATGGAGGTCTGTTAATATTCAGATTTTCATTCATTTTTTACCAATCCTCTTTCATAAAATTGTCACATGCGTTTTAACTGACGGTATAAAATCTGTTATATATTTCGCGATATTAATGTACTACTGTATACCTGTATGATAGCTCAACTAATATAGTTCTATATGTTTTTATAAAATCCTTCTAACTTTAGCAAAAATAATATTATTTTGAAAATATTAATACAGAACTTTGCGAAACCTTACAATTGCATTACTTCATGCTCTAGCGGTTTTAACACAACGCAGTCTAAGCAAGTTCACTTTCCCCTCCAAAAATAAAAATTCGGGGGCATCGAGCCCTTTTACTTATGGCAGATTCCGTATTCGGAATGTCAAAAAATAAATACGCATACTTCTAACCTACCCTCCTTATACCCTCCTTTTCATATCTCCTCATTAACAAATCTCAATAATTTTCATAGACATTTAATAATTTCAGATTTAAAATAGTATTTAGTATTTTTCATAATTAAAATAAAAATGTAAATACTCATTTTACATTTATGAAGAAGGTGCGACATTAATGGGGGACTATGAAAATTCCAGAAGTGTATGCAGAGCAGTGTCCTTTACCGATGTGAAAATCCACTCGCTGTTCTGGGACCGAATTTTGAAGACACATCATGAAGTAACTATTCGTACGGTTATCAATCGCTGTTTTGAATCAAAGCGAGTAGAGAACTTCATTAAGGCAGAAAAGTACCTGCAAATAGGCCTGGAAAAGCCTTTACCAAAAGAGTTGGAATTCGAAGGTCGCTTTTATGATGATTCAGATGTATACAAGGCAATTGAAGGAGCATCCTATAGCTTGCTGCAGTATGCCGACATTGAATTGGAAGAAAAGCTTGATGAAATAATTGACTCAGTTTCTTCTGCTCAATGGGCAGACGGATACCTAATGACCTTTTATACCATAGATCCTCAAAATAAAAGCCGACGCTGGACTGACATGGACCGACATGAAATGTATAACGGTGGACATTTGATTGAAGCAGCAATCGCATATTATCGTGCAACAGGCAAAAACAAACTGCTTAATGTGGCTATTAGAATGGTTGAGCACTGGATTAGCATTTTCGGGTCGGATAAAAATCACTGGGTTGAAGGGCATCAAGAGCCGGAGCTGGCATTAGTGAAGCTATATGAACTCACAGGTGATAGAAGGTATCTGAATTTTTCACTCTGGCTGCTTTCAGAAAGGGGTTCCGGACATTATATAAGTTCCACACGTCCTTATATTGACGATAAAAAAGAACTGTTTTATAAAAGTGAATACGCACAGGATCATCTCCCAGTCGAAAAACAATCCTTTGTATGCGGACATGCTGTACGAGCAATGTATATGTATTCAGGAATGGCCGACGTCGCAAAGTATTTCAATAAAAAGGATTATATCGCTGCTCTAGAGAAAATCTGGGAGAATACTGTGCATCGCAACATGTATATAACCGGAGGAATCGGATCAAGCTCGGAAAATGAGGGCTTTTCAGATGATTTTGATTTACCCAATGCTTCAGCTTATGCAGAGACCTGTGCGGCAATCGGCATGGTTTTTTTCAATCATCGTATGAATCTTCTCCATAAAGATGCCAAATACGCCCACATAATCGAAAAGGAATTGTATAACGGTATCTTGGCAGGAGTGTCTTTGAGCGGAGACAGATTTTTCTATGCCAACCCTTTGGAGGTAACCGGTCAAGCCTTCCTGGAGGGTGAACATAAAAGACGTCAGGAATGGTACAAAACCTCCTGCTGTCCCACCAATATCGCCCGATTCATACCCTGCATTTCAGAATATATATATGCAGAAGATCACGGGCAGTTATATATAAACCAATATATCAGTTCAACAGGAAATATCAGAATCAACGACATTAATGTCAACATAACTCAGAAAACTGATTATCCATGGAATGGCAAAATAGAAATAAATTTCTCCGCCGAAGAAAATGTCAGTCCGACTTTATGCTTCAGAGTACCTGATTGGTGCGAAGAGTACTCATATAAGTATAGCGGCAAAACTGGTCCATCAATTCATATGCAAAAGGGTTATGTCTGCATGGATGTAATATTAGAAAAAAACAGCACACTAAGTATCGACTTTGTTATGACAGTCAGAAAGACACATATGGATCCTCGTGTTATAGAAGATTCTGGCAAGACAGCACTCCAGAGAGGACCGGTAATATATGCTTTTGAGAAAGCAGATAACCCTCTTGGAATTGATGATATTTATATAACACGATTCACTCGATTTGATACAATCTGGGATTCTCAAATGCTTGGAGGAATCATGAAACTGAAGGTCAGTACAGATGGAAAACAATGGCTGGCTATTCCTTATTATACCTGGGATAATCGCGAACCAGGTGCCATGAGGGTATTTGTTGATGAGGAAATAGATAATTCCCGATCCGCTATTATATACAACAAATAATGTTATAAAAATCACCATGTCAACTAGTACATGGTGATTTTTATAACATTATTTTTAAGCTTCTTTTACCTTCTTTACTTCTTCAACCATCATCGGTATTACCTTATGAAGGTCACCTACTATGCCATAATCAGCCACATCAAATATCGGAGCATCCGGATTCTTGTTTACTGCTATTATACAATCACTGCCCTGCATTCCTGCCAGGTGCTGTATAGCTCCCGATATTCCACAGGCAACATATATTTTTGGCCTTACAGTCTTTCCAGTCTGTCCTACCTGGTGGTCTTGGGATATCCAACCGCTGTCAACTGCAGCACGGGATGAGCCAACTACCCCGCCCAGCTCCTTTGCAAGCTCTTCCACGAGCTTGAAACCGTCAGGTCCGCCAAGTCCTCTTCCCCCTGATACTATAATATCGGCATCTATAAGATTAACTGCCTGCTTTGCAGATTTGACCACTTCTTTTACTATTGTTCTTATATCCTTCTTTTCAAGCTTTACTTCAACCTTCTCCACTATGCCCTTCCTATTGCTGTCAGGTACCATCTTCTTCATAACTCCGGGTCTTACGGTGGACATCTGAGGTCTGTGCTTAGGCGTTATGATTGTCGCCATTATGTTTCCGCCAAAGGCAGGTCTTGTCTGAAGCAGGATCTTCTGCTCATCATCAATCTCAAGCTTTGTGCAGTCAGCTGTAAGCCCTGTGTCAAGCCTGGCAGCAATCCTTGGGCCTAAGTCTCTTCCTATGTTGGTTGCTCCTATCAGTATTATCTCAGGCTTCTTGCTGTTTACAAGTTCAGTTATAACCTTTGTATAGCCATCGGTAGTGTAAAGCTTAAGCTCAGGATGATCTGCAAGTATTACCCTGTCTGCTCCGTGGTGAATCAGCTCGTCCGTCAGGCCGGCTACATTGCTTCCAAGAAGAAGTGCCGATAATTCGACTCCCAATTTGTCAGCAAGCTTTCTTCCTTCACCTAAGAGTTCAAAGGCTGTGCCCATCAGTTTGCCGTTCCTTTGCTCAGCAAATACCCAGACCCCCTTGTATGCAGACAAATCCTTTACCGGCTTCTCTACTTTTTCAACTTCTATAGCCTTAAATTTGCAAGAGGTTTCACAGGCTCCGCAGCCTGTACAATTATCATTTAAAACAGCCTTGCCGTCCTTTATCTCAATAGCATTGAAGGGACAGGACTTCATACAAAGCTTGCAGCCTAAACATTTATCCGATAATATCTTAACACTCATTTTTTGCCCTCCAATCTTATATTATATATTTTTCTTTGAGTCTGCCGAAAAGGTCACATACTGTATCCTTATCACAACCAGGCAGCATTGTCCCCTTACCCTTAGGCTCAGGTGTAAAAGTCTTCCTGACATTTGTAGGGGAACCATTCAGACCTATAATCTCAGGGTCTATCTCAATATCTTTTGCAGTCCAATTTTCAACTGTCTTTTCCCTGTACGCTTCAAATATACCTTTGACGCTTGCATACCTTGGTGTGTTAAGCTCTTTTATTGTGGTAAGCACGCAGGGCATTTTGACCTCAATTACCTCATAGCCGTCTTCCAGTGCTCTCTGCACAGTTACTTTATCCCCGGTTACTTCAATTTTCTGAACGTATGTGACCTGAGGCAGGTCAAGCTTTTCCGCTACCTGCGGTCCAACCTGAGCTGTATCTCCGTCTATTGCCTGTCTCCCGCAGAATATCATATCAAAGCTGCCTATCTTCTTTATTGCAGCTGTAAGAGTATTTGAGGTAGCCCATGTGTCAGCGCCTGCAAATGCCCTGTCTGATACGAGTATCGCCCTGTCCGCCCCCATCGCAAGAGCTTCCCTAAGCGCCACATCTGCCTGAGGTGGGCCCATTGTAAGCAGCGTTATCTCTACATCCTTATATCTGTCTTTAAGCTCAAGAGCCCCTTCCAATGCATTCATGTCATCGTGGTTTATTATGCTTGGAACTCCATCCCTTATAAGCGTTCCAGTTTTAGGATCCAGCTTAACTTCATTTGTATCCGGAACCTGCTTTATGCAAACAATTATTTTCATATTTACAACCTCCTATGGTTACTTCAGTACCTTCGCAGCAATGACCATCTTCTGTACCTGTGAAGTACCTTCGTATATTTCAGTTATTTTTGCATCCCTCATCATTCGCTCTACCGGATAATCTCTTGTATATCCATAACCGCCAAAAATCTGCACTGCTTTTGTAGTAACGTCCATTGCAGTCTCTGCGGCAAACAGCTTCGCCATTGCAGCCTCTGTGGAGAAGGTCAGCTTTTTGTCCTTCTTATCAGCAGCATTATATACAAGGAATCTGGCAGCTTCTACTCTTGTTGCCATATCCGCTATCATCCACTGCAAGCCCTGGAAGGATGAAAGCGGCATGCCGAATTGCTTTCTTTCCTTCATATACTTAACAGCTTCATCTAAAGCACCTTCAGCAATTCCTAACGCCTGCGCCGCAATACCTATTCTTCCGCCATCAAGTGTCTGCATCGCTATCCCGAAGCCCTTGTTTTCTTGTCCCAGAAGGTTTTCTTTAGGAACTATACAGTTTTCAAATATAAGCTCTGTCGTGCTTGAACCTCTGATGCCAAGCTTTTCTTCCTTTTTGCCTATACTGAAGCCTATAAAATCCTTTTCTACTATAAAAGCACTAATGCCTTTGTTTCCTTTTGATTTGTCAGTCATTGCGAATACTATATATATATCCGCTTCTCCTCCGTTAGTTATGAATACCTTTGAACCGTTCAATATATAGTTGTCTCCGTCCAATACAGCAACTGTCTGCTGGGCTGAAGAGTCAGTACCGGCATTAGGCTCTGTAAGACCAAACGCACCAACCTTTTCACCCTTGGCAAGGGGTACAAGGTATTTCATTTTCTGCTCTTCTGTTCCATACTGATATATTGGTTGAGCTCCAAGTGAAGTATGCGCTGAGAGTATTACACCGGTTGTTCCGCATACCTTTGACAGCTCTTCAACCGCAATTGCGTAGGTCAGATTATCTCCACCAGCACCGCCATACTTTTTAGGGAATGGAATTCCCATCATATCAAAGCGTGCCATCTTTTCCACTGTCTCTCGCGGGAATCTTTCAGTTGCATCGATTTCTGCCGCCAGCGGCTTCACGACCTTTTCACTGAACTCCTTTAAAAGCTTCCTAACCATTTCCTGTTCTTTAGTCAGGCTAAAGTTCATAAATGCTTCCTCCTTCATTTCGGGACATGCAATTTCCCTTTTATAAAAACTTTTTATCAGCTATAAATAGTATTCTGAAGCAATAGCTTTCATTGTTAAATATTTAGCAATTATCGTGCCAGCTTTTACAGCAACGTCTATTATATTTCTTTGTCAAAATATTATCATGAATTTCAACGCCTCAAAGCATCCTTGCGCCTATACAATAAAACCTGCAAAACGACAAAAAATGCAAGAGTGCCGGATAACCGGCACCGATTGATATATATTTAACATTTAATGTAATTGTGTTCAGTCTACTTAATTTTTGCTAAGCTATCAAGCTGGCATTAGTAAAGCATTTTCAAGCTTTTTGACATGTGCAAAACTTTGGGCACTAATTTTAGGCAGTCTTTTAAATTAATATTAAACAACTTGCAGCAGCTGTTTTTCTTTTAGTTCTTTAACCAACAGGTTTAAAAACAACCCGACATCCGTAACTATTCCGGCAGCCTGACTGCTGCCTCTGTCGCTCAGCTTGGTCACAACCGCAGGATTTATATCTACACATACCATTTCTACACTTGCAGGAAGCATATTTCCGGAAGCTATGCCATGCAGCATGCTGCCTAGTACTATTACTATGTCCGAGTTTATAAGATGCTTTGAATAAGCTTCCTGTGCCTTTATCATGTCTGTTATGGTATCCGGCAGCGGTCCGTCATCCCTTAGGCTGCCTGCCAAAACAAACGGAATGCTGTGCTTAACACATTCATACATGATGCCCGAGTTTATTTCCCCTGCATCTACTGCTCCTTTTATGCTTCCATACCTGTTCACCTGATTAATAGCCCTCATATGATTGCGGTAACCCTGCTGCACTGATCTGCCGGATTTCGCACATACTCCAAGGGAAGTTCCGTAAAGACTCTTTTCAATATCATGTACTGCAACAGCATTACCCGCAAGTATGCTCGAGACATACCCCTCCCGAATAAGCTCCCTAAGATATGCATCTCCTCCTGTATGTACCACAACAGGGCCTAATACAAGTATGACCTTCTTATTGTTATTGATAATGCTTTCTGCAAGCTCGCTAATAATCAGCTCGTTTCTTCTCTCCGACGAAACACAATTGTTCATGAAACCAAAACTCTCCTTATCTCCGCCGTCCACCTGATCCAACACCCTAACTCCTGCATCTCCGCAGACCAGCCAATCTCCTTTTTTTATGTCACGCAGCTTCTTGCAGCATGCTCCACTCCCATTCACAACTATTATTGCATCCATCCTCTGGTTTTGAACCGTTATCCAGCTTCCACCACTGAATATCATTGTAGTATGATTGGTTGTTGAGTAAAAATCATCGGGTACATATTTATCCATAATCGCTTCTTTAAGTATTACCGAAGCTGTGTAATCATCATTATTCTTCATATAAAATACCTCCAATATAAAAATATAAATCAGCAAAATAAAAAACCTCCATCCCTAATAAAAGGGACGAAGGCTATTCGCGGTACCACCCAATTTGAATATACATAAAAAACCCTCTCTAGAAAAGAGTTCAAATATATAATCCTCTTGAACGCCCATAACGCAGGTCTGCGGCAAGACTTTTCATCTGCAGCTTTAAGGGCGGGTTCAAGAAAAATAATCTCAGAAAACCTTTCAGCCGGTGAGTTTTCCTCTCTTTTAGAATCTTCTTCTCTACTGATCCTCTTCATCGCCGTAAAATGTAAATTTGTTTAATTCTACACTGACGGGAGAGTTATGTCAAGCATCATTTTTCCTAATTTTCAAATTTTCAAATCCTTGCTATAATATAGTATTAGTAAATAGTAATTTAGTACATACTTGTAGAATAATGCGAAGTAGTAAATGGGGAACGGGTACCACGGATTTCCTTCGGAAAAACACTGAAACCCACTGAATACACGGTGAAAAATTCTCTGAAGTATTAGTAATAATCGATAATGAAGTAAGTATCAAAATTCTCTAGCATTGCAATATATAATATTAAATAACCGTGTTATTCCGTAGGAATCCGTGGAACATCCGTGTGTTCAGTGGTTCCCGTTTCTTCGGTTTCTTCGTCGCATCATTTATTTATTGTGATTTTATATGGAAAGCTGGAACATAAAATGAGAAACCAAATAATAATTAGAAAGCTTGCAATATCTTTACTACTTCCTTTAGGCATGGTACTTATTTATATTTCTGCAAAAAGGCCAGACCTGGTTGAGAGACTCTACTCAGAAGAAGTGTATCCGCCTTTAGGCCGTATGCTCAGTAAAGTTACGGGCATACTTCCTTTTTCTGCTGCTGAGCTTATTTTCATACTTGTTCCTGCTGCTTTTATTGTTTATACCATAATTGTTCTGATAAAGTTTTTTTCTGGGCGAGCCAACAGCTTCATGCTGCTGATTGAATATGCAGTAAATATTCTACTTATAATCAGCATTGGGTTTTTCAGCTTTGTAGGCATATGGGGACTCAATTATTACCGAATGCCCTTTGCAAGTATTGCAGGTCTTGAGGTCAGACCAGCTTCTGTCAAAGAGTTGGAGAGTTTGTGCCAGTCTCTTATTGAAAGGGCAAATGCACTTAGAATCTCAGTTAGCACAGATTCAGTCGGCAACATGGATATACCTGGCAGCAGCCGTGATATTTTAAATAATTGCTATAAAGGTTATGAAGTGTTAGCCCCTAAATATCCGGCATTAGCAGGCAGCTACGGGAATCCGAAGCCAATTCTGCTTTCGGAATTGATGAATTATACCGGTATATGTGGCATATATTTTCCTTTTACCGGAGAAGCAAATGTGAATGTCTCAATACCCGATTCATCACTCCCCTCTTCGGCATCTCATGAGATGGCTCATCAGAGAGGCTTTTCCAGGGAGGATGAAGCCAACTATATTTCCTATCTGGCATGTACCGCCCACCCAGATGTGAACTTCAAATATTCCGGAATACTGCTGGCATTGGCAAACTCTATGAACGCTCTTCATCAAAGCGATCCGGATTTATATTTAGAAATATCTAAGAATTACAGCAAAGAAGTCCTCCGAGACCTAAAAGCACTTAATGAGTTTTGGGATAAGTACGAAGGGCCGGTGGAACGTACCTCAAACAGAATTAATAATACCTACCTTAAAGCCAATAATCAGAAGGATGGTGTCAAAAGCTACGGTAGGATGGTTGACCTGCTTATTGCAGAGCACAGGCAAACACATAAAGCCCACAGCTATTAAGCAGTGGGCTTTATACATATTTTGTTATTGCAATTTAGTAGCATACTCAAGTATTTTTTCCTTTTGATTAGTGTCCAAATGAGTCAAATCCGCATCAGATTTCAATCCAAGCTCACTTTCCACATAGTCTATGATTCTCTTCAGGTTCTGGGTGTTTATGCCTCCATACATATCCAGCAGAGCTTCCTTGAAGGTTTGAAAATCCTTATCATTGAATCTCGATGTCTCAAATAATACGTCCTCCAGCTGGTGCATATTCATATCATTCAATTCAATTCCCATTGCTTTCACCTATCCTTACATAGTCTTTGACTTAAGGCTCAAGACACAGCCAGAACTTCGAAGCACTTGTTCAAACCTCGAACCCCGCACCTCGAACCTCGTACCCACACTTATTCTTGCCTGTTTATCAAAAACTATGTGATGCATCAGCTTTCTTTAGCTTAAGCAGCATTCTGTCTGCTAGCTCTTGAACCGCTCAATATCTTCATGTTTGAAAAGGAATATATAAGCAATCCTATCCAAATAAAGCCGAAACTCAATAAGTGGGTGCTGGTGAATTTCTCCCCATAGACGAATACTCCAAGAAAGAGGCTGATAGTCGGAGATATATATTGAAGAAACCCCATCGTTGAAAGCTTCACCCTTGCAGAACCCATAGCATACCAAAGCAGCGGAGTGGCAGTAGCAACCCCTGAAAAGAGCAATATTGCAAGGGTAGACAAGGAAACTGAATACAGTGCACTTTGTCCGCTGAAAAGCTTATAAAGTATATAGCCCAATGCCAGTGGCATCAGCGCTGTTGTCTCAAGCGCCATTCCTACCAAAGCCTCCGCTTTGAGAAGCTTCTTGAATAAGCCATATAGTGCAAAGGATGATGCAAGTAAGAGTGCAATCCAAGGAACTCTGCCATATTGTGTGGCTATAATAGTGACTCCCACAGCCGCAAAGCCTATAGATATATACTGAAAAACATTGAGCTTTTCTTTCAGCACTGACATTCCAAGCAGCACTACCATAAGGGGGTTTATATAGTAGCCCATACTCGACTCAAGAATATTGCCTGAGTTTACAGCCCATATATATGTACCCCAGTTAATCGTTATAAAGAATGCACATAAAAGTACGTTTCTTACGTTTTTCCTGTCCTTTAAGGTTTCCTTCAGTACTCCCATTCCATTTCTATATAGGAGTATTCCTCCTACAAATAGGAAGGACCAGAATATTCTATGAGCCAAAATCTCATCTGCTGGTATTTCCTTCAGAAGCTTCCAGTACAGCGGAAGAAGTCCCCATGCGACAAAACCAATTGCTCCGTAAAATACACCAACTAAACCGTTTCTATCCTGTGCTTCGGTTTTCTTTTCCATTAATTTCTCCTTTATGAGGCTTATATATTCTTCATTTCCTTAAGTGCTTCCAATAGGAACTCCCATACCCTTTCAGTGGATTGTATGCTTAAATGCTCATTAGGAGTATGCACATCATACATGTTCGGTCCTAAGGATATTGCATCCAGTCCATTGATTTTATTCATGAAAACCCCGCACTCCAACCCTGCATGTATTGCAATTATCTCAGGCTCAGTCTGGTATTTTTCCTTATACACCTTGATAAACAAAGGTCTGAGCTTTGATTCGGGGTTGTACTCCCATTCAGGATATTCAGATTCCACCTTTACGCTGCCTCCCATAGAAGCCGCCAAAACTTCAACCTGACTAAAAGTATTTCTCTTCAGACTTTTTACAGAGCTTCGTATCTCATTTACCAACCAAATCTCATTATCTTTTGTAGTCACAACGCCAAGGTTGGTGGAGCTCTCTACAAGCCCTGGTATTTCCATACTCATACTTTGAATGCCGTTGGGCAAAAGTACAATGGAGGATATAACCCTCTCTGCCATTTCTTTTGAAAAGACCTTCTCCACCTTATCATCAGCGTTTTCAAATCTTACATAAGAATCCGGGTCTGCCGCCCTCATTTCACCCCTGAATACAGACTCCAGTCCTTTTATTGCTGTTTCCAGCTTTAACTGGTTATCAGCCTTGGTGAGCAGCAGCACCTCTGCTTCCCTTGGTATCGCGTTGGATTTGAGACCTCCGTTGATTTCTGCTATATGTATTTCGCATTCCTTATTAATACTGTTTAGAAGCCTTCCCATTAGTTTGTTGGCATTTCCTCTGCCTTTGTCTATCTCCATTCCTGAGTGCCCGCCCTTGAGTCCTCCGATACTTAATCTATATACAGTCAGATTTTGAGGGGCTTTTTCCCACTTTATCGGAATAATCAGCTTTGCTTTCAAACCTCCTGCACTGCTGACCAATAGCCTTCCCTCTTCCTCAGAGTCCAAATTTATAAGCAGCTTGCCTTTGAGCTTTCCTGCATCTAAGGCTGGTGCTCCACTCATTGTATTTTCCTCATCGGAAGTGAACAGAACTTCAAGACTTGGATGTGGTATATCCTTTGACGCTAAGAGTACCAATGCGTAAGCTAGAGCAATTCCATTGTCGGCTCCCAGCGTAGTGCCTTGAGCATATATCATATCCTCAACAACCTTAAACTTTATCGGATCCCTATCAAAGTCATGAACTGTGCCTTTGTTCTTTTCACAAACCATATCCATATGTCCTTGGAGTATAACAGTAGGAGCATTTTCATACCCATGTGACGCAGGCTTTTTAATTATTATGTTTAAAGCATCGTCCTGAATAACCTCCAGACTATGTTTTCTGGCAAACTCGACCATATAGTCGCTTATTTGCTTTTCATTACCTGAACATCTCGGAATCGCAGATATTTCTTCAAAATATCTAAAAATCTCAGTGTACTTTGAATTCTTAAGTTTATCCATGTTAACACCCTCTCCTATTAACAAATTCCAATTATATATAGTATCTATTTCCATATTACCTACAAATATTATTATAGAGTTATATTCATATAAAATCAATAAAGCCCTTATGTTCACTACAAAACTGTAGTGATATCACTACGGCTTTAAAATTACCTTTATGCAATTATCCTTCTTCTCATCGAATATCTCATATGCGTGCTCCCCCTGATCCAAGGAAAGCTTGTGGGTTATTATATCAGTTGCATCAAAGCTTCCGTCCTGTATCAGCTTAAGTATCCGCTCCACATAAGTATGTGCGGGACATTGCCCCATCTTCAAGGTTATATTCCTTGCGAAAAAATCTCCCAATGGAAATGCATTGTACCTGGCCCCATACACACCTACAAGAGAAACAGTGCCACCTTTCCGCACAGCCTGAGTTGCTATTTCGATGGCTGATTTGGAGCCACCCTGCAGCTTCAAGGCAGATTCCACCATCTCAACTACTGTCATCTTGCCGTCCATTCCTACGCAGTCAATTACGACATCCGCTCCACCATGGGTTATTTCCTTTACATATTCTCCTGTATTGTCATAATCGTTAAAATTCAATGCTTCAACTTTATTGTATTTCCTCGCATGCTCAAGCCTGTAATCTATATAATCAACAGCAATAACTCTTTCTGCGCCCATATACGCAGCCCATTTCTGCGTCAGCAGTCCCACAGGCCCACAGCCAAGCACTGCTACCGTGTCTCCTTTTTTGACTCCGCCTGTCTCTGCTCCCCAGTATGATGTAGGCAATATATCCGTAAGAAAAATCACCTGCTCATCTGTCAATTCTTCCGGCACCTTAAACGGGCCTACATTGGCGTAAGGCACTCTGAGATATTCCGCCTGACCTCCATCATAGCCCCCATAGGTCTTGCTGTAGCCGAATATGCCGCCTACCTCGCCGTTTGCATTGGAGTTGTCGCACTGGCTCCAGAGGTCATGCTCACAGAACCAGCAGTGCCCGCAGGAAATTGGGAAAGGCACTATTACTCTATCACCTTTCTTTACTCGGGTGACTTCCTTTCCTACTTCTTCCACAATGCCCATAGTCTCATGGCCCAATATGGACCCCTTGGGCATATTTGGAACCATTCCGTGAATCAAATGCAGATCAGAGCCGCATATAGCTGTGGATGTGACCTTTACTATTATATCATCATCCTTCATTATCTCCGGATCTCCAACTTTTTTTACCTTAACATCCTTTACTCCTTGATACGTTATAGCTCTCATATTGTACCTCCTGAATATTCAGTCTCACGCAAAAGGCGAACACTGTTCGCCCCTACTACAGAACGCATGCAATGCGTTCCCTACACCCCGAACCTCGCACCTCGAACCAGTCTATATATCCCTCCCCAAAAGTATATAACCCTTGCCTTCAATTATGTCTTCAGCATCCTTGATTCCAGTTCGCTCCATTATTGCAGCGATTCTTTCGTTGTCAATCGGATTTTTGAATACTGCTTCTTCACCATATTTACCCAGCGCTTCTGACGCACTTTCGATATTAAGTATCGACCTGGGCCCCCCTGCACAGCCTCCCTTGCAGCCCATACCTTCAACAAAATTTGCCTCCAGAGTATTTGTCTTTAGTTTATCTAGTACTTCCTTGCACGCTTTTACTCCGTCTGCTTGAACCGCACGAAAATCAACATTTTCTCCTACAAGCCGCTTGACTACCATTTCAACTGACCTGCTCACTCCGCCTGTTCTCCCGTAGATTCTTCCTCCAAGTGAAGACTGCTCCTTATGGTCGTCAAGCATATTGTTGAGATTAATATCCAGAGCCTTAAAGATCTCCTCCATCTCCCTGAAGGTAAGTACAAAGTCCACTGCACCTTCAAGGTCCTTATCCTTAGCCTCGTTTTTTTTAGCAATACAAGGACCCAAGAATACTACAACAGTATCCTCACCAAGCTCCTTCAGCACTCTGCCGGTAGCAATCATCGGTGATACAGCCGGAGAAAAATGCTCAAGCAGCTCCGGATACCCCTTTTGTACCATATTCATCCATATAGGACAGCAGCAGCTGGTTATCAGATAATCTTCCTTTTCATGCACCAGCCTCTCAAATTCATATGCCTCCCTAAGTGTTAACAGATCCGCCAGCAGCGCAACCTCTATCATATCCCTGAAGCCCATATACTTAAGCGCACTCCTTATCTGCCCGGCTTTAATATCTTGTCCAAACTGGCCAATAAAAGCAGGAGCCACAATGGCATACACATGCCGCTTTTTCTCCTTCAGATGCCTAATGATAGGGACGAATTCAATCTTATCAGCAATAGCATCCAAAGGACAGTTCGGAATGCAGGAACCACAGGTAAGGCATTTGTCATTGTCAATCTTTATGCCTCGCTTTCCGCTGTAGTCCGTTGCCCCATGTCCGCAGCTTCCGCTGCACGGCTTTTCTTCATTTTCTTTTCTGCATATATCACATATCTCATCCAAAACAGAAACTAATGGTCTTTCAACTCTTCTTAGATTAAATGCAGCATCAATGTCCGCGGACATTTCCATATTCATTCCCTTAGGATCCAGGCCAAGAGAGATATCTATCTGTTTTTTCAATATAACTTCTTCCGACTCTTTGTATCTTCCACTTTTTATAAGTCTCGCTGCAAGCTCGTTGATTTCCTTGGCAGATCCGCCATTCCACAGTACTCTTACTATCTCCCTGAATAATTCCATCCTTCTTTTTTGGTAAAAATCTCTTCCCTTTTTTTCCATAAATTCTAAGCCTCCACTCTTCCGTATATACCTCCGCCTCCCGCATCTATTCCTATTCTGCCTTCTCTTGCGAGAATTATGTTTTCTGCTATATCATCCTTCACTACTTTTTTCAATTCCTCCAGAGTAGCCTGGTGTAAAATATTCATTTCATTCCCGAAGTGATTAATAAGCTTGTCAATGGTCTTGGGGCCTACCTTTGGCAGGAACTCCAGCGGGACTTGATAATGGTACTGTGCCCTTTTTGAAGCTTCGGGCATATTTCTATCCTTTATCACTTCTATTCTGTCCCTTACCCCTACAACAAGGTCATGCTTCTCTGATACAGGACACTTAAGAACCGGAGGCTCACCGGAAATTATAGAGTCACAGACAATGCAGAAGCTTCTATGATACTTGCCTAGCTTAGGGTTCAAACCATAATTGGCCTTTACTCTCCTTCCGCCGATCTCTTTCAGCGCTTTCACCAGTTCATAAAAGCTGGGCTCCTCCATTTCAAAGATGTTATATTCTCTGCCCATTTTAATAAGAGAATGTGCATCAGAATTGCTGATAAAAGTCTTACCGTCAAGTTCGCTAAGCAAGCTTGCCATCGCTGCATCAGCGCTCAGCCCGAGCTCAACTGCAGTTATCCTGTCAAAGGCGGCTTCATTGAATATTTCATGCAGTGAGCTGCAGCAATTTCCGTAAAAGCTTTTATGGGGTGAGAACACATGGGCAGGTATATATACCCCTCCAAGGCTGTCTACTATATCAAAAAGCTCCTGACCTCTTAGATGGCTCATAGAACTGAAGTGCCTCATATTCTTCACATGCTTTGACAATTCATCAGAGAAAGCTTTTAAAAGCTTCAATTTTGGAAAGAAGCACAAGGAGTGAGCGCTGCATCCAGCGATTTCATGGGTTTCTATTTCGGCGCCAAGGATTAGGGTCTGTCCTCCCTTATAGTCCATTCCACCACCCTCTTTTTCTTTTATCTCCCCCTTATCCAGCAATTCCTCAATATCTTCTATAATGTACGGACATGCACAATCCACTACACCTATCACATCAATTCCCTTCCTGTGATAGGATTCAAATGCTATGTTTTCAAAAGTGAGGTTTGCTGCAGTTGCCTTTTTTACTTCCTCGCCTTTAGAAGACCGCCCTACATGAACATGTAAATCCACATAATATTCCTTCATTACAATCCTGCCTTCATTTACAGGTGCCTCTTTACAGAAAGTATTCCTAATCCTGTAGAGGCACAACATTATGGATGTGCATTTATAACACTTGAATAGCTGTAAATTTGTTGTGTTATAAAGCACTTGATTAATATATCTCAGTATTCCAAGAATTCGGGAAAAAATCCAAAAAAGAAACAACCTGAGACTTTCGTCCCAGGTTGCATTAAATGAGTATTATTCCTTACATTTGCTGCACGAACCGTTTACCGTAATATTCACGTCTCTAACATTCACATTCATCTTATTTTCCACTGAATCAACCGTTGTGGCAAATTCATGCGCTGCTTCAACATCATAATAATCATAGAAGCTCCCGCACTTGTCACACTTGAAATGCACATAGACACACTTGCTCTCAGGCCTTTTCAATTCAAAGAATCTTTCTTTCCCAACACTTATTTCCTTGACGATTTCATATTCCCTCAGCATTTCCAGTGTTCTGTATACCGTTGCTATCCCAATGCCCTTGCACCTAAGAAGCTTAAAAATTTCATCGGGCTTGTAGTGCCTTGGTTCTACAATAAATAAGCTCAATATTTCTTCTCTCTGCTGGGTGTGAGCTATACCGTGCTCCTCCAGCATTCTCTTGATACATGCAATGTCCTCACACAATCCGCTCACCCTATTTCCTAAAATATCAACTTTGTTCAATATTTAACAATTATATTTTACCTTTTTGTTAAAGAAATATCAAGTACTTTGTAATTTGCGGTTTTTATTCAGTATAAGCATCCACTATCTTTGCTACATAATCATCTTTGCCTTCCTTAACAACCATAACCAAATCAGGATTGTCTTCAGTTTCTGAAAAAGCCCTGTAGTATTTCAGCCTTGTTTCGTCATAGTCCTCATCAGTCCTAGAGGTTATCTGATACTGACCGTCCGGATTATATTCCTCCAGTACCCCTATAACTCTGTCTGTCACCATATCAGTAGGGCACTCTATACCAATTATCCGGCTTACAATATTGCTGTCCTTTGTCATTGTTATTACTTCCTTTCTATGCTAAGTATTTAAAAAGTAGGAATACTGTCAAGATTGTCCCCCTGTATGTCATTAGGGCTGCTTCTTAAATATTCTCTTCCGTTTTTTGCATGTGCTGCATTTACGCCTGAAATCAGCCCATCCTTGGCCATTGTTAATGCTTCGTTAATTGAATATACATTTCCATTTTGAAGCATTACATCTGTTATATCCCCGTCTGGGTTCTTCTTGACCTTTATAATTCTGGCCTTTTCTTGCATATCAATACCTCCTTGAAAATTAGAAATACTTATACCTCTTAATTATCTGCAATAGAAAAAAATATATTAGTATGTATTGTAACAAATTTCATGCATGTACATAGTATGTTATTGAGGAAAGGGTAACCAACCTGTATTTCTGAAAGGAGGTGGAATTATGGCAAACGTTAATCCTGGCGTAGCAGCAGCTGGCTGCCTACCCGGACCAGCAGTATCACCTTTAGCAGGTCTTTGCCACAACAACGGCTTCCTGCTTCTGCTCCTGTTGTTCATACTTCTTGCAGCAGGTCCGTCTTGGGGTATAGACAATAACTTCTTCTTCATCATCATACTTGCGATTATCGCATTTGGTGGTTTTGGAAGAACTTTCGGCTTCGCTGGCCCACCAGTATATTAAAAGTCCTTCAGACCACTTTAAGCCCACCTGTCTCCCTGGTGGGCTTTAAACGTTTTTGACTCAACAGTGGAATATTTCATGAAGGTTGTTGGCAATAATAGCTCCTGAAAGCCTCTATATAATGAGGTTATAAAGGACAATCAATATGGGAAATAAACGCATAACCTTAAAACGCGATACTATTGCATTCCTGCTTATTATAGCTGCCCTGATTATAATAAGGCTCTACCACATAGATATAGCCCCTTTAGAGGTAGAGGAAAGCTGGAGACAGGCTGATACTGAATCAATTGCAAGAAACTTTGTTCAATACAAGTTCAATATACTATATCCCAACTTCAATTATGATGGACCTTTTCCCAATGTCCCCGCCCTGGAATTTCAGATTACAACCTTTGCAATCGCAATATTATACAAGCTTTTCGGCTTCAGCTTCCTATGGGCACGCCTGGTTCCTATATGCTTCTTTATGATATCTGCCATCCTGCTCTACTTCTTTGCAAAAAAACACCTTGGCCAGACAGGAGCAATATTCAGCCTTATCGTATATGGCACACTCCCTATAAATGTATATTACTCAAGGGCTATAATGCCGGAAGCTGCAGGGCTGATGTTTTTCATTGGCAGCCTCTACTGTTTTGACTGCTGGATAACATCAAAGAGGCTTGAAGTGCTGTTCCTAAGCTCAATTTTTACTGCCTTGGCTATTATGACTAAGCCTATGACAGTTTTTATCACAATACCGATGTTTTACATGCTAGTCAGGCAATATAAGTGGGGGTGGCTGTTAAAAAAAGAGCTGTGGCTCTTTGCTTTTCTGGCGCTAGGACTCGCATTTACCTACTATTCTGTCAGTATACCCATTGCTGACTATAAATTCTCCCAAGGTCTCGCACAGAATGTGCTCTTTAAGAAGCTTCCCACAGCAATTACTGATTTGGAGGCTTATTCCTTCATAGGCAAAAAGCTCATAATTCTTCTTACTCCTGCAGGCATTGCTCTTGCGTTTTTAGGGCTGTTAAGCTTCAATCGGCAGCAATCAGTCATACTCGTATGGTTTGCTGCTATGTCACTGGAACTGGTTTTAGTAGTTACTTCGATTCGCATCAATTATTACTTTATCTTCTTCTCAGTTCCTTGCAGCATTCTTATAGGTCAGGGACTGGCTTATCTGTATGGCAAGCTGCAAACCAAAGCCTTCTCCATTATCCTGCTAATGCTTTTTTTACTCAACAGCTATGCATTTGCAAAACCTATGTATTCTGTAAATACGACCATGCAAACCCAAGTAAGAATAGTTCAGGAGTATACCGGCAAGGAGGATTTGCTAATAATAGGTTCATTGGACCCCTGTCTTTTGAGTCTCTCTGACAGAAGAGGCTGGAGATTCAATGTCGGGATATATTCAAATATACCTAAGGATGACCTTGAGGAATTGAACTATTATATTAAAAACGGAGCGAAATATTTCGTCCCCATCCAGGGAAGGATATATAAGGATGAAAATGGCGAAATACAGGAATACTTGGATATGAACTATGAAAGGATAGAAGCTGAAAAGGGCTATACAATATATAAACTGCATTAATATCCAACAGAAGGGGATTTTAAAATGAAAGTGTTAATAGCATTGCCCGCATACAATGAAGAACCCGGAATCGCCTCAGTGCTGGGAGATATAATTAAGCTCCGAGAGCTTAGCAAGTACAGCATGGAAGTCTTGGTTGTAAATGACGGCAGTACTGATGAGACTGCAAATATTGTACATAACCTGTCCTTAGGCAGGGATTTCATAACTCTGATAAACCATGATATCAATAGGGGGCTGGGAGAAGCTGTCAAGACCATACTTCATTATGCAGTGGATATTCTAGGTGATGATGATATACTTGTAACCCTCGATGCAGATAATACCCATACTCCAATGCTAATAGAAGACATGACAGATACATTAATCTTAAACCAGCTTGATCTTGTGGTTGCCTCCCGCTTTATCGATGGCAGCATGGAAATCGGGCTAAGCAATATGCGCAAGCTATACAGCAGGGGGGCTATGTATTATTTCAAATTGTTCTTCCCAATAGAAAACCTCAATGATTACTCCTCCGGCTACCGCGCTTATAGAATGAAAACCTTGCGGGAAGCCTACAACAAATGGAATGGCCTCGTTACCACAAGCGGCTTCGAGTGTATGGCTGAAATAGCCGCCAAATTCAGCAGGATGAATATTCGTGCCGGTGAAGTCCCTCTGGTGCTAAGATATGACTATAAGAAAGGGAAAAGCAAGATGAATGTAGCCAATACTGTAAGAGGCTATTTTTCTCTGCTCAATAAGGTAAGATAGTTCAATGATTTATATAATAGCTCTTATCTCCATAGTTCTGGGCTCTGTAGGACAATTCCTCCTAAAGCTTGGCTCTGCTGATGTAAAATTAGACAGAGGGCTTGTGACTGCCGCTCTGTCCTTCATACTTAATCTCAATATTGTAATAAGTCTATTCTGCTTCTTCTCAAGCATGATAATTTGGGTATTGGTGCTTAAAAGACTGGAGCTTAGCATTGCCTATCCAATGGTCAGCCTGGGCTATATCATCACAATGACTCTTGCATTTCTATTCCTAAACGAACCGCTGCGGTTGACGAAGCTTTTGGGCACTGCACTTATAATATTTGGAGTGATAGTGATAAACATCAGGTAGTTGGCTATAATATGTGAAGAAGTAATATTCAGGAGGTCATAGCATGTCGGATGCGTTAATGGAATTAAAAGGGATAAACGGACAATTGGAGCTTTATGAAGATAAAATAGTAATGAAGCGAAAAGGTGCATTATCCAAGCTAACCCAAGGTTTTTTCAAGGGTGATAAAAGTATATATCTTAGCCAGATATCAGAAATACAAGTAAAACCCGGAACTTGGGCAACTAATGGATATATACAGTTTACATTATCTGGTGGCAACGAAAATACTAAAGGTATCTTTGATGCTACAAAAGATGAAAACGCTGTGATCTTTTCAAAGAAAGACAATGATTTGGTAAGTAGAATTAAAGACAAAATTGAAGAATTGAAGACGTCATTAAATAAAACTGGTACAGTAATAAATTCCCTAAGTCCCGCTGATGAAATTAAAAAATACAAGGAATTACTAGATGACGGCATCATTACAGAAGAGGAGTTCAATAAAAAGAAGAAAGATTTGCTTGGTCTTTAATTGCTTTTTGATATTGTATATAAAACTGTTCTTTATGCTTTAAAAGCACCTGTTCTACTGATCCAATAGTTCAGGTGCTTAAATAATCCTGTACCCATTGCCCATTGCCTATTGCCCATCCCCTATTGCCAATACTTTTCTATACAGCTCCATATACTCCAATGCTGACTTGTTCCATGAGAAGTCCTGCTTCATTCCGTTCTTTATAATGACTTCCCAGGTAAACTTCTGCCCATAGAAGCTTATTGCACGTTTTATTGAGTCCAGCATTTCATGAGCATTGTAGTTTGCAAAGGTAAATCCTGTCCCTTCTTCAGTAAACTCATTGTATGACATGATTGTATCATTAAGTCCACCAGTTTCCCTTACTATCGGAACTGTTCCGTATCTCAGACTGAAAAGCTGGCTTAAACCGCAGGGTTCATAAAGCGAGGGCATCAGAAACATGTCAGAGCCAGCATAAATTCTCTGAGCCAATACTCCATCATATTTCAAATTGGCAGATACCTTGTCGGGATATTTAGAAGCCGCCGCGCTGAACATCTCTTCATACTTTTTATCTCCTGTTCCCAGCACCACCAGCTGTATATCCAACTGCAGCAGTTCGTCGAATACACAGGCTATCAGATCTAATCCCTTCTGGTCTACAAGCCTGGATACAATGCTAATTATGGGTATATCTTCTCTTTCAGGAAGCCCAAGGCTTTGCTGCAGCATCCTCTTATTCTCATACTTGCCCTTAATATCCCCGGCATTGAAGTTCTGATAAATTCTTTTATCTGTCTCTGGGTCATTCTCCTGGTAATCTATCCCGTTCACTATTCCATAAAGACTGTCAGCACGCTTGTTTATTATTCCATTCAGGTTCTCGCCAAAGAAGTCATTCTTTATTTCTTCCGCATAGGTTTTACTGACTGTTGTAATAATGTCCGAATACACTATGGCTGCCTTCATGTAGTTTACACAGTCTTTAAACTCCAGTCCCTCAGCATTAAAATATTCCCAACCCAGTCCAAGTATATCCCCAAGGGTCTCCTTTGAGAAAATGCCCTGATATTTAAGGTTGTGAATTGTATAGACAGTCCGGATCTCCTTATAAAACTCCTCAAGTTTAAACTGAGCCTTCAAGAAAGCACCTACAACTCCTGTCTGCCAATCATTGCAGTGTATAATATCAGGTTTAAAATCAATCATTGGAAGCACCTTAAGCAGCGCCTTGCTAAAAAAGGCAAACTGTTCTGCTTCATCAAAATGGCCATACAGTGTATCTCTATTAAAATAGTATTCATTGTCTATGAAATATACTACTACACCTTCATGCTCCAGTTTCAACACTGCACAATACTGATGCCTCCAGGCAAGATCGACATACACATAGCCTATGTACTCCATCCTTTCTATGAAGCATTGCGGAATGGATTTGTACTTCGGCATTATAAGTCTTACATCAGCGCCAAGCTTAACAAGCTCCCGGGGTAAAGTGCCGGCAACGTCTGCCAATCCGCCTGTCTTTGCAAAAGGCACTGCTTCCGAAGCTGCAAAAAGTACCTTTATTTCACTCATAATTATCCTCCCTTACAACAGGCGAACACTGTTCGCCCCTACTACCCGTAACCTCGTACGGGCGATTCATGAATCGCCCCTACTCCCCGCACCTCGAACCTCGCACCCGTCTAATTCCTATATACTTCTTCCATCATATGAAAACCGTCCTTAATTATCGTAGAATCCATATTCCCCTTATCTACGGCTATTGGTTCAAGCTCATAATATGGAATGTCATACTTGCCATCGTAGATAGTCTTCTCTATTTTGAGATTTTCTCCCTTAGCAAGCAATACAGCCAGTCTGGCTGTTTCACCCGCCAACTTCTCTATTGGCTTATACACAGTCATAAGCTGAGTTCCTTCTACTATCCTCTGGCATGCTGACAGATCCGCGTCCTGTCCGACCACAAAAACCTTGCCGGCCATACGGTGCTCCGAGAGAGCTTCAATAGCACCCTCAGCCAGGCTGTCGTTTCCAGCTATGATGCCGTCAACTCGCTTCCCATCCTGTATCACCTTTACTGTCTCTTCGAAAGCATATTCCTTCATCCAGTTGTCAGCCCATTCCTCCGCAATAATATCAATACTTTCATCCTTGACTTTATCTCCTAATACTTTATCATAGCCCTGCTTTATTATCTTAGTGTTATAATCCCGTTTTGCTCCGTTTACTATAAGCAAATTACCTTCGTGAATCTTATCCACTACATATTTTGCCATTAGCTCCCCGACTCTTTCGTTGTCAAAGGATATATACAGGTCTGCATTGGATTTCAATACCAGCCTGTCATATGATATAACCTTTACTCCCTGCCTTTTCGCCAGTTCAACCGCACTCAAGGCCTTCTCCAGGTCATTGGGAACTATAATAAGCACATCAATGTTTTGCTCCAGGAGGTATTTCACCTGCTTCAGCTGATCCTGGTCATCGTTGTTTGCATTCTGCACAATTATATCCGCTCCCATTTCTTTTACCTTCGCAATGAGAATATCCCTGTCCTTCAGCCACCGCTCCTCCTTAAGAGTACCCAGGGAAAAGCCAATTACCAGTTTTTCGTCCTTCTGTTCAATAGTATTTTGGCTAAAGTAGCTCTCAATATCTATTATATCCAATCTTTTCATTACAAAGTAAAAGAGCAGTACAAGTACGAAGATAAGCAAAACCAGTATTCCTTTCCGAAGTTTATCTTTCCGCTGCAAAGTTCATCACCTCATCAGATTGTTGATTATCCCTGTATTCGGTAGGTGTCATGCCAGTCACTCTCTTGAATATCTTACAATAATAGTTGGGGTCACTGTAGCCTATCTTGTAGCAGATTTCCTTAATGCTGTCATCGGTATCCCTTAGAAGCTCCCTGGATTTAGCTACCCTCAGCTCAGTCAGGTACTCTACAAAGCTCTTCCCTGTAGAATCCTTGAAAAACTTGCTGAAATAATGGTAGCTCAAGTTGGTTTCCTTAGCTGCATCATCCATACTGATGTCTTTATTAAAGTTCTCAATGATATATTTCTTCACCTTCGCGCTGAGGCTGTTTATTTCCATCTCCCTGGCTTCCCTCATGTCAGTTATTATCCGCTCGAGACGTCCTTTGCAAGTAACCTTCAGCTCACGCAAGTCTTGTGTTTTGAGTACGCTGTTCAAAAAGTCCTGCTCTCTTAAGCTGTCAATTTCCACATAATATGGCACTGACCTTTTTATAAGGAAAAACAACTCTATTATTCGTGACTTTATCCTGTCCATATCATCCTTATAATTCATAGTCAGCCATAGGAATATGCGTTCAAAAGCATCCATGGCACCTTCTGCATCAGCTGATAGCAGCTTACGGATCAATTCCTTTTCCTGGCTCTCGGGATACATGTCCACAATACTGCCCTTTGTCATTATATCCTCAAAATGCATTACATTATCTTCTTTCTTCAAGGATGCTGACATGTTGGCCTCATTGCATGATTTGGAAAAATTACCGAGGTCATAGCCCCTTCCAATACCTATGCTATATTTGATGTGAACATTCCTATTTATCTTTTCTACCAGTTTCGAGGCAATTTCAATGGACATATTTCTTATCTCATAGGCGTCGACTCTTTCATCTATCGGTATATAAGCCACGACTTTGTCCAGAAGGGGTGGACCTATAAGGCATTGGCACAGATTCTTCAGTTCAAGGCTGAATATATTATAAAACCTCTGCTTATCCAGGCTGATTTCCATAACCTCCTGAGATTCTTGGTTTTCCATATCATCCACAATTGCCATCATAACATAGCCATTACCAATTCCCATCCCGAATACTTCTTCATAAAAGGCAGCATCCTTTACAGCATTCCCATCAAACAATTGTGAGTATATGAATTGACCTTCCAAGTGCGGTATTACCTTATTCATTTTTTCCTTCAGCAATATCTCCCTTTGAACAGCCTCTCTTTTTGAAGCAATTGCAGTGCAAATGCCTTCAAGTGTTTCTACCACCTTGCTCCTGTTTATAGGTTTGAGCAGGTAATCATGAACTCCAAGATTGATTGCTTCTTTTGCATAATTGAAATACTCATATGCAGTAATAATGACAAATACAGTATCACGGTTTATTGCCCTTATCTGCTTTATCGCCTCTATACCATCTATACCAGGCATGTGAATATCCATAAATACAATTTCCGGTTTGAGCTCCATGGCTTTTTCTATTGCTTCACGACCTGATTTGGCTGTGCCTACCACTTCCACATTATCTACAAATCGCTCAACCATATATTTCAATGAGTCAATAACAAGGTACTCATCATCCGCAATCAACAGTTTCATCATCCTGCACCACTTCCTCTTCATAAGGTATTTTCAAGGTAACCCTGGTTCCATGTCCTTGTGTGCTTTCTATTTCAATAACATCCTTAATATCTGTTATATTATAATAAAGCTGCAGCCTCTCAGTAACATTTGATATTCCTATCCCTGTAACATGTTTTTTCTGCTGGTTTTCAACGTTTCTATGCGAGAGCAGTGCCGCTACCTGTTCCTCAGTCATCCCCTCGCCATTGTCCTCAACCTCTATCAATATACTTCCACCCCAGAGCCTTACAGAAAGTAGTATTTCTCCATCCCTCTCCAGGTTCTGAAGTCCATGTATAAAAGCATTTTCTATAATCGGCTGTATTATAGTGCAGGGTATTTTTACATTCTGCACCCGCTCATCTACATCAGTATGAAATTCTATCCTGCTTCCGAACCTTGTCTTCAGTATGAACATATAATTCTTGGCATATTTGATTTCATCAGCCAATGTCGCAGGCTCATCAAGCTTCCTGAGATTGTATCTGAAAAGCTCTGAAATATTCTCAACAAACTCAGAGGTTCTGTCTGCGCCCTCCATCATGGAAAGCTGTGATGCCGCATTCAAGGTATTGAAAAGAAAATGCGGGTTTATCTGAGACTGCAAGGATTTTAGCTCCGCATCCTTTAAAAGGCTCTTCATCCTCAGGTTTTGCATCTCCTGCTCTTTCAGGAGCTTTTCCACCTCTGCCTGACTCTTAAGCTCATCAATATAGCTTTTTATACTAATTATCATTTTGTTAAATGCAGTGGCAAGTATATTTATTTCATCGTCAGTTTTTATTTTCGACAGGTTTACGTCAAAATCACCTGCTGATACCCTTTCGGCCGAGTGGGAAAGCTGAATTATCGGTTTAGTCAGTCTATATGTAGATACAACAGCGAGAGACAGGCTTATAAATACCGAGCCTATTATTATGAATAAGTTCACATAGCTCAGGTAATTCATATTTTTAGTAATTGCTGTGTATTTTTCAGAACCCTTTTGGAGCTTGTCCCCCAAAAGCATGTTTATATAAAACTTAATATTCTCGCTTATTTGGTTTGATCTGGTGAAATGTGAGATATATTCGCTGCTTATCCTGCCTCTCTTAGCTTTGACGGCATTATCCGCCTCAATAAGCAGGTTATCAATCATAAAGCCTATATCCTTCAGCATGAGATAATCATTGTCATACAGTGCTTCTCTCGGTATATTCAATGACTTCTCCTGAAGGTTGTTGTAAATATTGTAATAGCTAAGAAGATTCTCTGAGGATTTGGTTGTCAGATACTTTTCAAGCTCTGTCATTAAGAGGTTTACGTTGCTGTTCAAGCTGTTCAGATACACATAGTCCGTAATAACCGTGTTCATCTTTATCAGTATGACCTTAGCGTTATAATAGGAAAATAGACTTGTAACGCCAAGCAGCATAGTCATAATTAGATAATATATGATTAGTTTTTTTCTAATACCTGTAAATGTGAACATTTCTTTATTCATGCCATCACCAGCTATTCTTCCATTGTAGCGGATTTTTTCTCGTATTCATCAATGTTTTCCTTTGTGATAACCTTGACTCCGGTATCTATAAAGGTGGAAACATTGTTCTTTTCCTTTATGTCTATCAATGCCTTGAGGCTTTCAAAACCCATCTTGTACGGATCACTCATAACTGTTCCGTAAATGATGTCTTTGCTTATATATCTTAGAATATCCTCTGTATCTCCGTAGCCTACAATTGCTATGCTGCCAACCTTGTTCCGATCCACTATAAGCTGGGCTGAACCTATTGTATCTACTGAATTCGTTGCGAATATCGCATTTATGTTGTCTTCACTGCTGACTATGGTCTGTGTGATTTCCTCAGCACTCAGTATTCCCATTCTGGAGGTATAGTTCTTAACAACCTTGATATCCGGGTAATTCTTTAAGGTACTTAAGAAGCCGTTCATTTTGAGGTTCTGGCTGGTCGAATCAAGCTCCTGGTCATTGCTTACAATAACAGCAATATTGGCTTTGCCCCCGGTGGCTTTTACCATTAGCTCTGCTGCTGCCTTTCCCTGCTGAAAGCTGCTGGTGCCGACGAAGGAATTCCTGTCGCTGTTTTTGTCATCATTCTCAATAGTCACTACAGGTATGCCATTATTTTTTGCTTTATTTATCAGCTCCGTAAAATCAGTCCCGCTGGACACATGGGTTATTATTCCGTCCACCTCCGACGTCACAGCTATGTCAAGGAACCTGAGCTCTTCCTGGTGGCTGTTGAATCTGGGAGCATTAAATTCAACCACAACCTTATTTTCTTTTGCAGCGTCCTCAAGGCCATGCCTGACTTCCTTCCAAAAGGGGTCCACTGAATTCTGAGCTATAAAATAAAAATGAAACCTTGGCTTGGATATGAAGACATTGGCTTCCTCTCTCTGAATCCAGAAAAGAAAAGCGCTGGTCATACATATTAGAACCATCAGTATAAGAATTGCATGTCTATTTATATGATAAATCAATTTTTTTATTGCTTTCATAGTTATGATATATTCCCCCTGAGCTCTAATGCATTCTTTCTCTTCTTTTGATATATTTCTGTAGTTAATAATTCTACAGAACAAACTATTCTCCTTCTTCTTAGCTGCTAGATTGTATTATCCTCTACAACTTTGCAATCCTAACATCTTCGCTCATTGAATATCATATGCTGTATATCTGGTTAAACCGGCTTTTCTTGCAGCTTCAATTGCCTTCCTATACTCCTCCCTGGTGATCCTCCTGTTAAGCTCCGGAATTCCATATGCTTTGTGTTCTGGATAGTACTGGGCCATAATATTCACATATACATCCTTTGAGAGCTCCTTTGCAATGAACTCCATTATCTCTCCCGTACCCGCGAGATTCTGAGGAAGCACAAGATGTCTTATAATAAGGCCTTTATACGCAATATTTTCCTCATCCGTCTTAAGGTTCCCAACCTGCCTGTACATCTCCTTCACTGCAGCACTTGAAATCTTAAAATATTCTTTCACCCCTATATACCGCATGGCAAGCTCATCATTAGAGAACTTGATGTCCGGCATATAGATATCAACAATGCCTTCTATAAGCATGAGAGTGTCAGTAAGGTCATATCCACCTGAATTATATACGATAGGTATTTTCAGCCCTGCCCGGGATGCAGTATAAATGGCTTCAACTACCTGAGGTACTATATGGCTGGGAGAGACCAAATTGATATTATGGCATCCTCTTTGCTGAAGTGATAGCATGATTTCTGCAAGATCCTGCACTGACACCTCTTTCCCCTCTCCGCAGTAGCTTATCTCATAGTTCTGACAGAAAGCACACCTCAGATTGCAGTTAGAAAAGAATATTGTTCCTGACCCATTAGCTCCTACCAACTCCTCTTCTTCTCCAAAATGCGGCTGAGCGCCCGACACTACTACGTTCTTTAGAGTTTTGCAGTATCCTTTTTCGCCCTTCATCCTGTTTACCTTGCATTGATGAGGACACAGCACACAGTCTTCAAGCATTTTATTTAATACCTCAACCCGACCTAATAGTTCGCCACTTTCAAGCAGTGTCAAATAACCAGCTTTATGCATCTTCCGCTCCTCTTTCCTATTTTTATTAAGCATCTATAAGCCTCAAATCCTACATGTAAAACTATTGCTCCTTATTAGAAAGCTCAGACCATAGAACCAAGAATAGTCATAATAATTAGCAATTTAGTGGTTAAAATATTTATATCTGAGCCTTTTTTATTATTTTTCTAAAGTAAAATCCTTTTATGCAAGGGAAGTGTGAATAGCAGTGGAGTTATCGCCAAGACTTTATCACCGTCTCATAAGGCCAACCTGGTTTTTGAACAGATATATTTATAATATTCTTAAAGACAATTTTAATTTTGAGAATAAGAAAGTCATTGATTTTGGATGTGGAGTAGGTTCAAGCGCAGCATTATTCATGCCCTCGTCATATCTTGGTCTGGATTGTGATATCAGGAGGGTGGTGTATGCAAGAAAAATCAACCCGGAATATAACTTTGGCGTATTGGCGGAAAACAAACTGCCGATTCCCGACTCATCGGTGGATTATATCCTAGTTGTTTCTGTACTGCATCATATTTCTTCCATGGATGTGAACAGCTATTTGAATGAGTTTAGAAGGGTATTGACCTGCACCGGAAAAATATTGGTCATAGAGCCTTGTCTATTTAAGGGGAATTGTTTTAGCAACTTCTATATGTCTCGGTTTGATAAAGGGAAATATTTAAGAAGCGAAGATGAATATTTAGAAATGTTCGACCGATTTGACTATGAGACGCGGATCATGAAGCGTTTCAGTCAGTTACTCCTTTATAAAAAACTGTTTTTCGTCGCTGCCTTGAGCTAATCGATTATCAAAAATGTAAAATACAAGCTTTTCCAAAAACTTGGTAACAATTATAGACCATGCATTTTTTCTTTGAAGCAGTGGTGAGTGGCAATACTCACCCCTACTTCAGAACCTCCGGGTTAATACAAGCTTCAGGCATACCTCCTGTAAGCACACTGACGATGTTACGTGCTGCTATAAGTCCCATATTAGTCCTTGTTTCTATGGTAGCAGAAGCGATATGCGGTACTATAACAGCATTGTCCAGCTCTTTGAGTCCCGGCTCTATATCCGGCTCGTTCTCAAAGACATCCAGTCCTGCACCCCATATCTCACCATTCTTTAAGGCATATATCAGAGCCTTTTCATCAACAACAGGCCCACGGGAGGTATTAATGAACACTGCTGTATTCTTCATAAGCTTGAATTCCGTTTCACCTATATAGTGCCTCGTAGTTGGCGTCAAGGGTACATGAACGGATATAAAATCCGCTTCTCTTAGAAGTGTCTCTTTGTCAACGAACCTCGCACCAAGCTGCTTTTCCATCTCGGCATTCGGTTTTGTACTGGTATATAAAATCTCCATATCGAAGCCCTTTGCCTTACTGGCAAAATTGAAGCCTATGCGGCCTGCTCCAATTACTCCAAGCTTCTTGCCAGTAATATCCCTGCCCAACAGCAGCATTGGCCCCCATCCCTTGAATTTTCCTGCTCTGGCAAATCTGTCTGACTCAGCAATCCTTCTGGATACCGCGAACAAAAGCGCCCAAGCCAGGTCTGCCGTTGCATCATTGAGCACATCTGGAGTATTGGTAACTATTATGCCTCTCTTTGAAGCCTCAGCAACATCAATATTATTGTATCCTACTGCATAGTTGGCAAATATCCTGCATTGTGAACCTGCGGCATCAAAAACCTCTGAATCTATTACATCTGTAAGCAAGCAAAGTACAGCGTCCATACCTCTTACTCCAGCCAGCAATTCTTCCCTTTCAAGTACTCTGTCGTGAGGATTTACTGTCACATCAAATTGTTCTCTCAAGCTATCAATTGCAGCTTCTGGAATCTGCCTTGTAACATACACTTTTTTTCTCATCATCTTTCTTCCTCCACATTTGTCATTCTACTTATATAATTATCGTTTCATCTGTTTAGTTTATTATATCAAAACGTATAATTGAACGCACTTATAAAACAAAAAACCCATGAAGCTTTAACCCTCATAGGTTTTAAATATTGAGTATTTAGCTGTTACATAGAAGCTCCACATAAGCTTTCATATAATCAGGCAGATCCTGGGGCTTACGGCTCGAAACTATGTTGCTGTCCACCACCACAGGCTCATCTACCCATATCCCTCCTGCATTTGTCATATCATCCTTTATTCCCGGGGTGCTCGTTACCCTTTTACCCTTGAGAATATTTGCAGAGATAAGTACCCAACCCGCATGACAGATTTGCCCAATAGGTTTTCCCGCTTCATTCATTCTCTTAACAAGCTCAAGCACTTCGGGGAATCTTCTCAATTTATCCGGTGCCCATCCACCCGGTACAAGAAGTCCATCATATTCATCACAACGTATGTCCGAGAAACAGAAATCTGAAACAGCAGGAACCCCATATTTCCCAATATATTTGGTATTTGCCTTTTCCCCGACTATATGAACAGTGACACCTTCCTCTCTAAGCCTCAGAATCGGATACCACAGCTCCAAATCCTCAAATTGATCGTCTATGAGACAGATTACCCTGCAGTTTTTGTTCATTAACCCACACCTCCATCAATACCTTTGCTTACATATTACACCTTCTATTATTTATCATCCATAAACTTTCTTAAGAAGGCTGCGGGATTCTTCTGCAGCAGCCAGTACGTTATCAATGCTATCGCCGATAGATGCCTGTACGGCAGCAATTATTGTCCCTTCCAGAATCGGAGCATCAGCAATTCTTATCCTTTTCCTAATACTGTCCTCCAAAAGCTCTATAGCTAAGGTACTGCTTAATACTGCGCTGCCAAGATCAACCATTACAACGACTCCATCGCCGGTATCAACTTTTTTTATAGCTTCCATAATTCTGATTGCATCTGTCCCAATACTTCCGTCCTCCAAACCGCCTACTGCAGCGATTGCTTCTTTTTCACCCGCCATTTGATCCGCCAATTCCTTAATTCCCTCAGCTGCTTTTGCACTATGGGACACAATTACTATACCAACCATCTCTCATGCCTCCCGGATAGAGGATTTGCAATAATCCTTCAATACCTTGAGCAATATAAGGGAGGATGTTGCCCCGGGATCCTGATGCCCTATACTTCTTTCCCCCAAATACGAGGCCCTTCCTTTAGTAGCCTTTATCGTCTTTGTGTATTCAACTCCCTCTTCTGCCGCCTTACATGCCGACTCAAGACAGTCCGTAAGACTTTTATCCTCCTTTATTCCCCGAGAAAAGGCTTCGAGCGCAGGTTCAAGTGCATCCAGCATTGTCTTTTCACCCTTTACAGCCTTGCCTCTATCCTTTATACCCTGTATTGCTGCAGAGAGCATTTCCATAGCTTTTTCTCTGGTTATAAACCCAGCCCCTTGTGCTGCACTTGAAGCTCTTAAAAACGCAGTACCATATAGAGGGCCTGAAGCTCCCCCAACTGTTGATATGAGGGTCATTCCTACTTTTTTAAGAACCGCCGAGATGTCTTCTTCCCCCGAATCCAAAAGCTTAGCTCTCACTGCATCAAAACCTCTTGACATATTTATGCCATGATCTGCATCTCCTATAGCCGCATCAAGGTTTGTAAGCATCTCTTTATTTTCATTTATGGCATCAGATATAGTATAAATTGCTTCATATATTTGGGAGTGCATTTTACTCCCCTCCCTATATCTGAACAAAGGCTGGCGTATCAGCAGGAGCAAGCAGCAATTCCTTTAACTCCCCATCCAGCTTCAAGACAGTTATGGAGAATCCGGCCATTTCAAGTGAAGTCATATTGTTTCCTACATATGTGTGCACAATCTTTATGCCCTTTTCGTTCAGCACTTCAGCTACTCTTCTGTTCACAATATAGAGCTCCATTAAAGGCGTACCACCCAAACCGTTTATCATAACTGCCACTTCATTATCGGCATCTAAAGGCATATCTTCCAATATCTTCGCAAGCAAATGATCTGCAATCTCGTTGGCAGTTCTTATTTCTTCCCTGTGGGTACCTGGCTCCCCATGAATTCCCATGCCAATCTCCACTTCATTTTCTTCCAAAGTAAAGCTGGATTTTCCGGCAGCTGGGACAATACACGGAGAAAGAGCCATTCCCATTGATCGCACGTTTGCAATTACTTTCTCTGCTGTCCGCTTTACTTCATTAAGCTCTGCTCCGGTTTCAGCCTTTGCACCCGCTACTTTATGGACAAAGATTGTGCCTGCTATTCCTCTTCTTCCCGATGTCCAAGTACTGTTTTCAACTGCAACGTCATCGTTTACAACAACACTGTCTACTTTTATGCCTTCAGCCTCGGCCATCTCTGCAGCCATTTCAAAGTTCAATATATCGCCTGTGTAATTCTTTATTACCAGCAATACACCCTTTCCACCATCTACAGCCTTTATTGCCTCAAAAACCTGGTCAGGAGTAGGTGAGGTAAATACAGCTCCAGCTACAGCTCCATCAAGCATACCTTTACCGACGAATCCCCCATGGGTAGGCTCATGCCCGCTTCCGCCGCCGCTCACCAGTGCAACCTTTGGGTTAGGAGCACTTGCTCTTACTAATACGTTTGTTCCTTCCAAACGTCTTATATAGGCAGGATGTGCAGCTACTACCCCCTTAAGCATTTCATCAACAACATTTTCAGGATTATTAATTATCTTTTTCATTGTGATAACCCCCTTTTTTATTTGTACTAAACTTGTACAGTAAATTGTACTACGCTTAGTTCGAAATAAGACTAAAATTCCAAAGATAAAAAAGAAAAAACTGCCCTAAGGCAGTTCAATCCCCCGCAGTCATTATACCCAAGGCCCCTTCTTCATCGATAATATCCTGAATCTTATCTACCTGAGATACTATCGCTCTGTTTATACTATGCTGAACAGTTGGGCTTTCCATATCCTTCACTGCAGGATAGTCAATTGTCACCATATCGTCTTGAGTAGTAATCCTTCTCGTGGATATACGCACCGGATTTTGTATAACGCTCATACCTCACCGCTTCTTTCTTTTCTCTATAGAAAATAAAGTCTATAACATCATATTCAACAACTTCCCTGGTTGTTCCGTCTGTTCTTGTGGCACTTGCCAAAAGCACGGCATATTATGTAGAGAGAAAATTTGCTTGTATTTACGAAAGGGGTGTACTGCATGCCTGACCTGATTATTTTTAATTGTATTGCTGCAAACAACATGAATAAAAATGCTGCTATATTCGTTGGGGATAATTCTGCCTCCGGCTGGGATTCCAATAACAAGATCGAGAATGTCATAAACCAGACTGTTGGCGCAGCAAACGTTTTTACAGCCATACTGACAATGTTGAACGATAATGACATCATTGATACTCCGATTGTTGATAGTGATGTAGAATCAGCTCCAGCAGTTCAAGCATAGGATGTGATTTGTATGCCTCAGAACAATATGGTCACTTTTAATAACATACTGGTAAATTCAGTGTATACAAACTCAGGGATTTTTGTCGGTACAAATTCCCAAGTTAATTGGAATTCCAACAATAATAACAAGTCAGGCTTCGGCTCCGTTCTGGGAGCCAGAAATGTAGTAAGCCATGCAGTCAATATATTCATGGACAACGACTTGATAGACACCCCAATTTTTAATGGGGCAGCACTGCCCCCCAGCACGAAGGGGAAGGATAATATAACAATCTATGGGTGCCATAGAATAAAAAAAGAACATGCCGATTAAATTGTTTTGGCACAGATTTATGACTTTACTCATAAGATAATATAGAATGGCTGGATTCCATTCATATATAAAGCTTGGAGTGGTCTGAATGCTTGTAGAAAAGCCACGTATCGATATCACTTTAAATAACATCTGCATAAACTCAATAGTGTCCAACTCCGGGGTATTTGCAGGGCGTAATATTCAATACCTGTGGCGTTCAAACAGAACCACTCAATCCGGCTTTGGTACTGTCACAGGGGAAAACAATACCTTGGAAAGCCCCTTTAATGTAGTAACCGATCCTGACAGCAGCAGCGAACTGATAAAATACCTGGAAGAACTGTTAAGTGCAAGAATTGGAAAGCGGGGAATATAAATGGTCAGAATAGAATTTGGGGACTTAATAATCGAGCAGCTTTCAGACTCCTCAGGGGTGTTTTCCGGTGACAATTTTCAGGCGAAGTGGCGTTCATGGATGAAAGTTGACGAGGGCTTCGGTACTTTAGAAGGAGATTTCAATAATTCTTTAAATAATCAAAGTGCAGTAATAAGAACGTGCATGGAAGACAAGTAACAACCGCTGCTATTATGAGAGGCGGAGTGAATTCTGATGGGAAAACGTGATGAAAGTAATTCTGATAATCTCCTGCTGCGGGAAATCTACAAGAAGCTAATGTCTATCGAAGGAGAAGTGGAAAAGCTTAAAAGCAGACCTGAATACCATATTAAAGTAGAAAAGTTGGATGTGCAGCAGCTGGAAAACCTCATTTTCCGCCTTGACACACTGGATATAAAGGATTTAAGCGGTACTCTAAATATAGGCAATAATTTCGATACAAAAAAAACTTCTTGCAACGTGGTTGAAAAAAACAGCAAAAAAGGCAAGGGCAAAAAAAACAGTAAAGACAAGGAGGAGTCCTAATGGATAACCTATCTCCGGTATTTTTCATAGGTAATATCCGTATCGGCACAGTTGAGGGAGCTTCCTGCATTAATCTGGGCAATAACCTGCCTGTGGGTTTTCAGAGCTTTAAGAAGCAGAATCAGGGCTTTGGTTCTATATGCGGTGATAATAATGATATTGCTGAGTTGTGCTCAGTGCTTAAAGATACAAACGTGGTAGACATGCTGAATCAATCGGGCAATGATGAGGTTCCAGACTGGGTGAAGAGACTGGCCTCTGAAAAATTCAGCCTTGGTGATAAAGAATCATCCAGGCAGTCCAAATCCGAACACAAATTTAAATAAAAAATATCAAAATATAAATATAACTTATAGGAAGTGATTTTGTTGAGTAATCCCGGACAATACTATGATCCCACACAGATGAGCGCCAAGCTTAAAAATATGTTTTTGAAAGGCGATACATCAGAGCTTCCCAGCTTCATTCAGGAGGTATTGATGCAGTCCATCGCCAATCCATTGACTCAGGCTCTGTTGGCTCCTTTGGCCCAATCCTTGGCGGCACCCCTTTCTCAGTACTTCAGCAGTCCAATGTCTCAGAATGTAAAAAGTGAGTCTGTGATATATGCGGAGCCTACACCAACAAACACAAACAGCTTGAATCCACAGCTTTTTGAGATACATGGCTTTGTGGTCATTAGAACTCCAATACCTGAAGGTGTAGACGAGAATGATATTAAAGTATTAATCGCACCCAGCCATGTAACTATAAAAGGTGATCCTTCTGGCAACGACCACATTATCCCTCTTCCACAGGGTACAAAAAAAGAAGGTGCTACTGCAGCCTTCAAGAATAGAATATTGGAGGTTCAAATTCCAAGGGAAATAGAAGCTCTAACTTTCGATGAGGTTACTGTACAATATCTGTAGACAGAGACGCTATTCACTAAAATTAATTGATATTTCTTTTTCATCTCCAACTGTAAGCCTTGGTATGTGGATTTCCACAAGGCCGCCTTTGAATTGTGCCTCTATAGGACCATCGGGAACAATATCATCAGGCAATAGAATTTCTCGTTTGAAGCTCCCACGAAACCTCTCCCTTTGAAGAATTTCCTCCTCTGTTACCGTGTATGTCGTAGGAATTTCACCACTGATAAAGAGCTTCATCCCTTTAATTCTTATTGTCAATTTATCCGCCGACATAAGCCCCGGTGTCTCAACCACTACAACCACCTGTTCATCTGTCTTATATATGTCAATAGGTGGTCCCTGCTTTGGAATCATTTTGTTTATCTCGTACCAAAAGTCTTCCCCCAATATCTGCTGTGCCTTTTCAGGCATACCCTTCCATTCAAATATCTTTCCTTTTCCATCCGGCATTACCAAACACCTCCAAGTTATAGCTGCCTGTCAGCTAGACTGCACTTATCACCCCGCAGCCCAGCCTTTTTCCCGCGTTGCCTGCAGGCTGAGATCTGTAATCGTCAGGGCTTTCGTGGATTATTACTGCTTTCCCGATTATATCGGCAACCCTGAACTTATTGGTAAAGAAGCACATCCTTGCTATGCCATTGTTTGAAAACAATACCGGGAAATCTCCTGCATGGTTGCCATGAGGCTGATTTGTTGGATTCCAATGTTCTCCTGCCGCTTTGAAAGGTTCCTTAGGATCCCCGACTTCACAGCTTCCGCTGCCATGAATATGAAAGCCGTGAGGGCCTATCGGCTGTTTGACCTCTTTGCCCGGCTGATATTTGGGAAGTCCCTTTACATTTACACATATCCAGACTCCACCAGGTACGTTTCTGAACATAACCATCCCTTCCAACTGTGGTGCAAGAGGACCGCCTTTTATTCTTGCAACAGCCGTCTGCGCCTTGTCCTGTCTATATTCCCTATAATACATATTACCCACCCCTAATAACAATATATATTCATATTATTCAAACAGCCGGAAAATGTGCTATTTTGCTTGTTCTCCTTGATTATTGCTGTTTTAAGTATTACAATTGTTTATAAGAATTTTTGTTTGAATTTTTTAATGGGGTGAAATGATTGAGACATACTTCAAAATGGGTACAATACATAGGTTTTATCTCAGTAGGCATCATTGCAAATATCATAGGTCCTCTCCTTCCTGCAATACGCACTGATATCAACATCAACTACAGTCAGGGAGGATTATTACTTTCAGGACAGTTTGTAGGAATGCTCATTACGGCACTTATTGGCGGATACTTTATGGACAAATCAGGAAAGAGGCCTTTTATGCTTGCCGGCAGTGCAATGATAATTGTCGGACTTGCGGGCTCCATGACTGCTAAAAGCTTTATGTTCTTATATGCATTAAATCTTATAACAGGCTTTGGATATGGTATATATGAAGTAGGAATAAATGCTCTATGTGCGGATTCATCTGAGGAAAACAAAGGCAGCGATATGAATTTCTTACATTTCTTTTACGGAGTCGGTGCTATAGCTGCTCCCCTACTCGCATTTGCAAGTACTGAATACTTGGGCAATTGGAAATATTGCTTTGGATTTGCACTGATTGCTCCTGTTATTGTAAGTATCTTACTAATAAGAAATAGAATTGAAGAGCATAAGCTTATCCATGAAAAAGTCAAGAAAGCTGGAAATAAAAACTCCAACCCATACAAAAGCCTTTTTCTGTGGACTGCTGGACTTACCGCATTTTTCTATGTAGGTGTGGAAGTGTCTACAGGCGGTTGGATTTCAGTTTATTGGAATACAATGATTCCTGACAGTGCTATACCAGCATCCTTGACTGCTACTATATTCTGGCTTTGCCTTACAGTAGGGAGACTGTTCTCTGGTAAAATCGCGGATCGCATAGGCCTTTCAAAATACATGCTTGCAGCAGGTTTCGGAACGCTGCTGCTATCGGCTTTATGGAGTGTTCTGCCTGCAGGGAACTGGACTCTGGTTATAGTCGGCGTATTGGGACTTATGCTGTCAGGTCAGTATCCAACTGCTATGGCAATTGCAACTGCTCATTTCCCGGGAAAATCGGGTGTGACTGCTGCATTTATTTCAGTATTCGCAGGCCTAAGTGGTTTCTTCATTCCGGCTCTAATCGGGCGAGCAGCTGATACCTTCAGCATTGCCGTGCTCTCATACGCAATGCTGGTACTATCCTTGCTGCTTGTGATATTCGCTTATACTTTAAAAAAAGGTTCTATGCAGTCTTAGCATAGGACCTTTTTTTATATCAGCCAGTTGCATAATAACACCCCGCCAATTCCTCCGAATACCACAAATATGACATTCAGTCTATAATAGGCAAATATAATAGAAACCAAACCTCCCACAGCTGCTGTAAGCCTGTCTCCTGTAGAATCCAGTATCCCGGGAAAAATCAATGCCCCAAGCGCTGCGTAGGGTATATATTTCAGAAATACTTCAAGCTTTGCCGGAAGCTTGATGCCGTTCAGGAACAGCATTGGGATTAACCTTGGTATATATGTCACCAGCGCCATTAAAATCACTATAACAAACAATCTAGTCATTGGTCACCTCTCCCTTCCCATCCAGGAATGAACCAAGCAAAGCAGCAGTTACAGTTGAGATTATAATCGCCCAGCTTGGGGAGACAAAGCTTAATACAGGTACGAAATAAAATGCGGAATTCACAGCCATAGCTGCCAAAGCAACTATAAGTATGGGACTTGCAGTCCTCATACTGGGAACCACTAACCCGATAAACATAGCATATAGCGCAATTCCCATTCCGTTTATTATGTATTCAGGTATCCATGAGGACATAAGCAGCCCTGTAAGGGTCCCTATATTCCAGAAACAGAAAGCCATAAGATTTAATCCAAGCATGAATTGAGGACTTATTTCCCCTTTTTCTTCTATAGAAGCCACAGCAAAGGTTTCATCTGTAATCCCAAAGGCCAGGTAGGGCATAAGCTTCTTTGAAGTACCCTTTTCCAGGTTTTGCGCAATAAATGAAGTCATGAGAAAATGCCTCAAGTTCAATATAAATGTAGCCAGTACGATTTCAATTGGCAGCGCTCCAAGGCTCATAAGCTTGATGCCGACAAACTGGCTTGCTCCAGCAAACACAATCAAAGACATCAACATCGCTACAATACTTGGTATTCCCAAGGTTTTTGCCAACACTCCGAAGGCTATGGCTATTGGCAGATATCCTACCGCAATAGGAACCCCCGCTTTTATTCCTCTTTTAAAACTTGTCCCAGCTTCCATGATATTACCTCTTTCCTGCATAATCTCCTACAGGCCTTTCAAAAAATATTAAAGCCCTCATCCCTTTGACTTCACGTCTCAAGGATGAGAGCTTAGCCTTACGTAAATTACTATATATTATATTTACATAAAGCATTTTTGTCAACTATGTGCCCTGTAATAGAATTCGTTTCTGGCAGCAGGGCACAACATCGATGACCGGATTAAAAGCTCCCTATTAAAGCACAGGAATGCATTTAACCTTGGAATTCAAATTTTTTGATTACATTTATGAATAAAATAGATATATAAATCACCTCCCGCAGAAATTATATTTTACGGGAGATTTATTTTTTTGTAGATAGTACCTCACATATTTTCATTTTCTTATGTGAAAAATAGAAGGGATTATAAATACGTATAAACAAAGGAGGCGAAACAAATGGAAATAAATAAACATTTTCATCTTGCAGAAGTCAAGGAAGATAAAAAAACAATACAATTGCTAACTGAGTTTGAAAACAAGCTTGGAGAACAGATAGGCGGGGATGTAGTTCTGATTGCCTATAAGCGTAATGATGAAGAGAATAGCTAGTACAAATTTTGCAGCCATAAGAGGAGTGTTGAATAAATGAAAGCAAACGAACATTCTCATCCTTCTGATATTGAGAGAGATAAAAGAATAGAAAAAAGGCTCTCTGAATTTAAGAACAAGTTTGGAGAGGAGTTTGGCGAAGATGTAGTTTTGATAGCCTACAAGCGGGATAAACCAGAAGGCAGCTGGCATTAAGAAAGCGCTCTATAAAGTGCACCCCAAAGGTTAGACACATCTAATATTTGGGGTGCACTTCACTAAGGAGCTCTTTTTTAATTTTATATCTCATTATTCTTCAGAAATTTCCGACTCCAATGCTTCATCATCATAGAAGTCCAGATAGGAATACTGCTTTCCGCCTTTATGCCAGCCCAATATAGCTTCCATGTTGACGTTCTGCGTAGCTCTGAGAATATTAGTATCCACGTTTTCTATCTTTTCCTTCAATTCCTTTATCAAAGCTTTTATTTCATGGCGTTTGTTGGCTATCTTCCCTGCAGAAACCATGCAGGCACAGTTCAAAGGCCATATGCCGCTGTTCTGTGTGAACCTTTCAATATAAAGCTCATCAACAAAGTAAAGCGGTCTAATAAGCTCCAGACCCTTGAAGTTTGCGGATTTCAACTTTGGCAGCATCGTCTTGAAGCTTCCGGTATATAGTATATTCAACATCGTAGTCTCAATTGCATCATTGAAATGATGTCCCAGGGCAAGCTTGTTGCAGCCCAGCTCCGTCGCCTTTGAGTAAAGTGCACCTCTGCGCATTTTAGCACACATATAGCAAGGGTAGTCCTTTGCGATTTTGTCTACAATCTCGAATATTCCTGATTCAAACAAATGAATAGGTATATCAAGATATTTGCAGTTTTCTATCAGAAGCCCCTTAATATTCTCATGATAGCCCGGGTCCATAGCTATGAACTCCAGCTCAAAGGGGACGTTTCCATGCTTCTGCAGCTCTTGAAAGAGCTTGGCCATAAGCATGCTGTCCTTTCCTCCCGAAACACCCACTGCTACCTTATCCCCTTCTTCAATAAGGTTAAACTCCCTTATTGCTTTTAAAAACTTTGACCATATGTGCTTTCTATATGTCTTTATAATACTTCTTTCTATTTCAGGAAGCGGCTTCCTTTCACTGAAAGGCACCAGTATTTCACAGCCTTCTCCGGCTATATCGCTCATTATTTAAACATCACCCTTCGTACTGCTTTTTGATTATCAATACTTTAATATTATCCCATATCATAATATATCCTACAATCCTTAGTAAAACAATACTTCACCTTATTTATCCCCTTCATTGGTCATTATAAGAAGTATTTGATATAATTTAATTAATTATAATGCTGTGAGGTGTTTTGATAGGTGGGGATGAAATCAATATTATTGATGGCTATGTAGGCAGAGGGTATGCCTTAAGCCGTCAAGAGGAGCTTGATTTCATTCATTCTCTGGCTAAATCGGAGGGAGTAATCCTTGATCCTGTTTATACCGGAAAGGCTATGTACGGACTAACAGATGAGATAAAGAAGGGAAGGTTTAAGGATTATAAAAATATCCTCTTCATTCATACCGGAGGACTTTTCGGACTCTTTCCAGAGATAAATTTGTTTGAATTCTAGAAACAACCTCTCCCCTGCAACGGGAAGAGGTTGTTTTATAATCATATAATCTATACTTTTATATCGATATACTTTCCATAATGATTTCCGAAGAATTTTCTCATATTATTCAAAAAATAATCGTCATTCTTATTATCTGTTTTTGTAGTCGTAGTGGTCTTTCCTCCAGATGTATATGCCCTTCCGCATTCCGGGCACACATCCATAAAAATCTGGACAGACTGCGATGTAACCGCTCGCCCTTCAACCTGTGCTTTTGCACCTTCCCTTGAAACATGTTCCTGCTCATGAGCCATTACCGCTGCACCTGAGCTTTCTGGAGAAACATGGGTAGGAGCTTTAAAGGATACCCCTGGATCGTCAGACCCGTCAACATACTTACGGTTCTGGCAGGTTGAGCACTCTACCGCACCCATCTTCTTCATCAATATCGCTTCCTGGCTGTTTCCGACAGCAGACGTTTGCTCATTAGCATTATTTGCACCTGGCGCTTGCTGTTGTGCTGAAGCGTCAGGTACCCCTGGATTGTTTTTCGAATATTGACTTATAAAGTTATACCCACCTGAACCTACTTGAAGGGACATATAAATCTCCCCTTTTTAATAAATAATATATATATTATACCACATATTTCTATTGATTAAAATATTATCCAGTCTAATCCCCATGTCGTATCTTATCATCGTCCGAGTCCAAATCAATCGTAAAGTTGCTCATACTGTATCCTGCCAGCCATCTGCAGCAAATCCTGCCTTTGACCCTATCCCGGTATCCTGCCTTAAGCTTGCCCAGAAGCTCAGTGGCTGACTGTCCCAGCTCAACATGTACAGTATAATTGAAGTCTATGGTCACTATTCCGTTTTCATCCGGTTCACTTACTATTGGATGCTTTTCAGCAAAATCCTTTGTACCCTTCCAATTCAAAATCTGGCGAAGGCAGCTGCCCTTCCCCAGCATTTCCTGAAGAAAAGCCTTGTTCTCCATCTTTATATAACCACCGACTATATAAAACTCCAGCTCTAACATAAATACGCACTCCCAAATCCAATCAACATTGTTATTTTTTTAACATTCTTGATTATATTATATTTCATACATTTGCAAAAGTAAATAATATATGCAAAAAAACAACCGGTATTTCCGGTTGTATAACTCAGATTCAGCATTTTCTAATACATCTTATGAGGATTGTACATGCTGTGACCCTATAGAAAAAGGCTTTACCTGATCTCAAGTGATCAGATAAAGCCCGGTTCACATTCTATTACTTTTTCCCTTCGATATAGCTGTAAATAAAATCTATATCAGGTGCAAAGGAATCCCTCTTAAAATTCTTAACATAACTCTTGACTGCATAATCCTTATACCTGAAATACAAAGGTCCTATCGGCATTTCATCCATGAGAAGCTGCTCAGCCCAATGCAGCAATACAGATCTTTTTGCCTTGTCCGGCTCAGCCTTTGCTGCACTGATATACGAATCATACTGTGCGTTGCTGTACGCTGCATCGTTGACCCAACCATCTGTTACAAACAAATCCAAAAACGTCATAGCGTCTGGATAATCTGCACCCCAACCCGCTAACGAAATCTGATAATCTTGTTTACTTTGTCTTTCTATCCTTTCAACTGCTGTAACCGCCTGAATTTCTACATTCACTCCGAGATTCTTCTTCCACATTTCTATGAATGCTTTCCCATACGACTGCGCAGATTCGGTGTCATTAACCAACAGCGTAAGTTTTGGTAATTCTTTCAGTCCAAGTTCCGCCATGCCTTGATTCAGAAGCTGTTTTGCTGTTACAACATCATTATCCGTGAAATAAACCGGCTTCTTTTCTCCAAATGTCTTTCCATCAGCGTCGAGCACAATACCCGGTGTTACAAATGCAAGCGCGGGCTTCCAAGGCATTTCTGCCACATTATTGATGAACTCTTGCCTATTTATGGCATATGTCAAAGCTTTTCTAATATTCTTATTCTTCAAAACCGCATTTGTGCAGTTAAAATCAAAATACCAAACACTAGCGTCACTATATGATCCTAACTCATCCTTGGAGAAAGTCGACTTATCGGTGTAATACAAATGATTAATCATGTCAAGAGCACCGGTTTTATACATCGAAACCTCAGTTTCCTCATCATCGGTTAAAATACCAGTAACCTTCTCAAGCTTAATGTTTACTGCATCCCAGTATGTGGGGTTTTTCACAAAGACCATTTCGCTTTCCAGTTCCCATTTCTCCAATTTAAAAGGCCCATTTGTTACAAGGTACGCTGCCTCTGTATTGTAGTTCTCTCCATACTTTTCAAACACGTCCTGCCTTACAGGGGCAAAAACAGGGAATGATACCAAATAATCAAAGTATGTAACCGGTTGCTCCAATGTGACCTTTATGGTCTTATTATCAACTAGCTTGATACCGACATCTTCCATTTTGGCATCACCGATACTGTATTCTTCAGCATTTACTATGTCATACAAAAAGTATCCATAATCTTTTGGATCTTCCGGGTCTATAGCCCTAAACCAGCCATACACAAAATCCTGTGCTGTAATTACTTTGCCATCCATCCACTTTGCGTTCCGCAAATGAAATGTCCACTCTTTACCGTTAGGGCTCACTTCCCATTTTTCTGCTATGCCAGGCTTTATCTTTCCGTTCCCTGCGTGTCTGGTAAGACCCTCCATTATCCAATTATAAACTTGGATATCCCCTGTGTAATAAGCTGCCTGGAAATCAAGAGTCTCCGGAACATCATACAGACTGATGTTAAGCTCCTGCTTATCTTTTAGAGGCGTATTCACAACACTGTTTGTTGAGGTGTCTGCGAAAACCATCATCATAGATGACAGTATAAGTATAACCGACAAAGCTATTGACAAAATTCTTTTATTTTCCATTAATATCATCCCCTCTCATATTCTTACATCAATATGTATAATTGTAACCAAATAAATTATTATTGTCAAATTATGTCTAACTATAGGTAATAACGCCTAAAGCATGATTATGCCTTCCATGACTGGTCTTGGCGCTGCTCAAGCACCCTTATTTCCCGGCTTCTTTCATAGTGTCTCAGCCAGAGCATAAAAAGCCCCGATGCAAATGTAAGTGAAAAGCATAGAATCCACAATTCGAATAATCCAAATGCGGTTATATATTTGCCGAAAAAGAATGGGCCTAATGCATTTCCTGTACCCATTATCATCGTAATAAGTGCATTGAACCTTCCCCTGTGAGTTATCGGAGAATGGTTGGCAATATACACCCCTGCGTTTGTGGCTTCCAATACCTCCCCCACCGTAAAAATAAATGCAGACAGCAGGAATAACGGCAATGTGCCTATGAATCCAATCATACCAAAGCCTACAGCATAGAAGAAGCCTGCAAGAGCCATGTTTATCAGCGGCTTCAGCCTTAAAGTAAGCTTTGTCGCAGGTACTGTAAAGGATATGACCACAAGACCAGTGAAAGACATTATAATGCCAAAATACCTCGGTCCCAAGCTGCTCCCAAAGCTTTTTGCAAGCTGAAGAGGTATTGCAAACCCTATGCATGAATAAACCAACTGATTGATTAGCCGACCCACACTGAAAAGCATAAGTACAGGCCTTTTCTTAAAGGCATCCCATGCGCTTCCTTCCTCAGCGGCCTCGTCATCCCCTTCAGCTTCCTCCTGCTCCATATCCTCTGCATTCGGCATTGTCTCTTTAATGAAAAGCAATATTAACACTAAAGATATCAATATGGCAAAAGCGTTTCCGTAAAAAATCCAGTTTGTATGGTTCCTATATAAAAAACCAGCTATCATAGGACCTATGGAAAAGCCTATATTTGTACCCATGTAAAGCAGTGAGAACGCTTGTCTTCTGTTGTCCTTGTTCGTAAGATCGGTTAACATAGCCGAACTCACCGGCTGTGCCGCCCCAGCAAACATTCCTGACAATATGAGAAATACAGGAATTAGTATTGAGCTGCCTAAAAAAGGACATGGAAAAAAGCATAAAGCCGACAGTCCCAAAAATCCCAGAAGCAGCTTCTTCCTCCCTATATGGTCAGTGAGCTTGCCCCCCGTTATGGAGCCTACCATTTGAAAAACCGCACTTAGCAAAAAAAACTCGCCGGCAGCTTCTGCGCTGAAACCCAATCTTTCAGTCAGAAAGAATGTAAGAAACGGATAGACAAAGTTGCCCATCGCATTTATTATTCTTACGATGAAAAGCACATATATCGACCTTGGAAGTCCTGAATATATGTGCAACCTCTTATTTAACCCCACGATACAACCCCCTAAGAAATAAAAAACAAATAAAGTCCTAAACTATATTCATATTTATACACCTAATAGAACCATTTAACCACTAAATTAAAAAAACTTCAATATTCACAAGCATTCAGTTATGATATACTACAGTAAAAGGCAATAATGTACAATATAAGCTAAAGATTATACATAATTGGGAGGTTTTTATGAACATCAATGGACTAAGGGAATTAAAAATAGGTGATCTGACGGCTAGACTGCCTATTATACAGGGGGGCATGGGAGTTGGAATATCACTGTCCGGTCTTGCAGCAGCGGTAGCAAACGAAGGCGGTGTTGGCGTAATAGCAGCAGCTGGAATCGGTATGTTAGACTACGATTTCTCCACTAAATTTCTGGAAGCAAATCTTGAAAGGTTGAAAAGTGAAATAAGAAAAGCACGAGAGAAAACCAAAGGCATCATCGGTGTTAATATAATGGTTGCTTTGACTAACTATGCAGAGTTTGTAAAGGCCTCTATTGAAGAAGGCATAGATATAATTTTTTCTGGTGCAGGTCTTCCTCTCAATCTTCCGCAGTATCTGGAGGGAAAGTATGAAACCAAGCTGGTTCCTATTGTATCTTCAGCACGCGCAGCCAGTGTTATCTGCAAAAAATGGCTGGATAAGTACAACTATCTTCCAGACGCTATAGTTGTGGAAGGTCCTAAGGCCGGTGGACACTTGGGCTTCAAAGAAGATCAAATATACAATCCCGAATACTCACTGGAAAAAATTATTCCCGAAGTTATAAACGAAGTAAAACCCTATGAGGACAAAGTCGGCAGACCGATTCCTGTAATAGCCGGCGGCGGCATATATTCCGGTGAGGATATTTATAAGTTTATGAAGCTTGGTGCTTCCGGAGTTCAAATGGCAACACGTTTTGTTACAACAGAAGAGTGCGATGCCTCTATAGATTTCAAGAACACTTACATCAACTCCAAAAAAGGAGATGTGACTATTATAAAGAGTCCTGTAGGCATGCCGGGTAGGGCTATCAGAAATGAGTTCACCGATGATATCTCCATGGGTGCGAAAAAACCATTCAAATGCCCATACCATTGCATAGTCACATGTGATTATAAGAATAGCCCCTATTGCATAGCTATGGCATTGACAAATGCACAAAAAGGCGACCTTGAAAATGGCTTTGCCTTTGCAGGAGAAAATGCTTACAGATCGGATAAAATCGTTTCTGTGAAAGAGCTTATGAACACACTTCAAAAAGAATATGCTGATGCTGCAGATAATGAAAAGTCGCTTTAAGGCGACTTTTTTTATTAATGTATGAAACCGCTCAATTTTCCTACATGGCTGCGGTCTTCCTCCAACAAACCCTTTATCAGCTTCATGCTTTCCGCATCCAAGTCCCCCTTCACTACCTCCTCAGCCATCTGAATTCCTCTGTATTCTCCATTTCCAGCATCCTTTAGAATAAACTTCGTATCATCACTGTTTCTTTTCACTAAATTCTTCATGTCAGCCATTGTTCCCATCAAGCCAGCACCTTTTACTGGGGTACCTCCGAGACTGCGTATCCTATCGGACACCTTAGAAGCGTGCTGCTTATGATCCCTTTGAATTTTCTGCAGCTCCAGCCTCATAGCAGGATCTTTAATTCTATGTATGAAGCTATCATATGCTTTTATTGCCATATACTCACCTTTTAAATATGCATTCAATTCATTTATGACTTTCTTATCCATCTCCTACGCTCCTCTATCATTACTTTAAATTAGATTTCCCTGCCCATAAGTATTTATCCGAATAGATAACATTCAACAATATTCAGCAGAATTAATAAGGGAATAATCTTTACATCAGAATATTGTTATGTTAAAATTATCTCATAAACTGAATATAATCTTCAGGGCAGGGTGAAATTCCCGATCGGCGGTAACGCAGTCATTGAACTGTTAGCCCGCGAGCGAAAGCAGACCCGGTTAGATTCCGGGGCCGACAGTAAAGTCTGGATAGAAGAAGATGCATTTTTTGAGCAAGTTGACATTCCCTGAGATTATTCTTCAGGGAATTTTTATATTTTCGGAGGGTTTTATAATGAATAATAACACAAACAAACTGGTTAGAATCGCTATGCTTTCAGCACTTTCTATTGTGCTGGTAATGCTGGTCAAGTTCCCCATCATTCCATCAGCACCATTCCTGGAGTATGAGCCAGGAGATGTACCGATGCTGATAGCAGCCTTTATGTATGGTCCCTTGGCAGGTCTCGCTATGACTGTTATTGTATCAACCATACAAGCCTTTACTGTAAGTGCTGCAGCAGGCTGGGTTGGATTGGTGATGCACGTGATAGCTACTGGCACCTTTGTTGTCGTATCCGGTGCCATCTACAGAAGATTCCACACAATCAAGGGAGCCTTTGCAGCTTTGGCAGCAGGTTCAATTTGCATGACACTTGTAATGATACCCTGCAACCTGTTTTTCACAGTAAAATTTTACGGGGTTCCATATGATGCAGTAGTAGCAATGCTTCCGACTGCAATCCTGCCATTTAACCTGATTAAATCCTTGGCTAACTCAATAATAGTAATATTGGTTTACAAGCCATTGAGCAGATTCTTCAAAGGTGCAGACAGAGCACAAAAGAACGCAGCTTAGCACTCAAATGCAAAAGAGGCTGGTGGGTTCCCCCATTAGTCTCTTATTTTTTTACATATTTTAGAAAAATCCTGTGCATATATAATAATTGAGTGACTAAAAAATCAAGGGATTAACGATAGTTATTATCGTAAAGTCTTCCAATAACTAATTAAACGGCGTGACTGGCACTAATTCTCAGCAAAATTAACAATGAATATTATTATCTGCTTTTAACCCAATATTTGCGCGTTTTTACAGATTGACAATCATATAACAATTTTGTATTATAATAGATGAATAAATGAAAATATGGGGGAATTATCTATGAAATCACAAAAACTAATTACATTGGCTCTTGCTGTTGTTCTTGTTCTGAGCCTTGCAGCATGCAGCCCAAGCGCACCTGCAGCAGTTGAACCAACTCCTGCACCAACCGTAGAACCTACAGCAGCACCTACTCCTGCAGCAGAACCTGCTCCTGCAGCAAACGGCCTTAAGGATGGATCATACAATGCTGCACAAGACAAATATGATGATTACGGCTGGAAGGGACAGATAACAATTGAAGTAAAGGATGGCAAAATCGGCACTGTTGATTTTGACTATGTAAACAAAGAAAATAAGTTGAAATCAGAGGATCAGGGCTACATAAAAGCAATGGAAGATAAGACAAAGGTAAACCTCGCAAAGGCTATGGTAGAGCTTGAAAGCTCACTCCTTAGCAAACAGGATGCAGCAGCTGTAGATACAGTAACTAGTGCCACAGCTACAAGCAATGACTTCAAAACCTTAGCAGCTAAAGCACTTGAGAGTGCAAAATAGAACATTATAAATCCGAAAATAAGCGGGGTACTGAGAAATTCTCAGTACCCCGCTTTTGCCTATCTTACACATATCGCTCCATTATAATTTTACTGACTCTCTTAGCCATAGCCATTATAGTAAGTATAGGCGGATTTCCCAAAGACTCGGGGAACAGCGTTGCATCGGCAATATACAGATTTTCAGGAAGCTTAGGATTGTGAAAGGTTTCCGCTTCCTGTCCTGTGAGCGGCAGCATACCACCGGGATGTCCGGCATTTATCGTTCCAAGGAAAATATTGTCCTTTCTTATACCATACCTGCCAAGTATCTCCCTGCAGATCTCTACTCCCTCCTGCAGTCTTTCTTTATCAATATCTGTAAGTGTTTTTTTGATATTTTTATTATCAATGCTTCCGATACTTGAATCTGCCAGCTTAATCATTAGTGTCAGCGTATCCGAAGCAGGATATCGCCAGCTTTTATTAAAGAAAAAGCTTAGATAATCAAAATACGGGGATAAGATATAATGCTCCCTCTGCACGGCAAAGGGCATGGAAAGCTCTTTATTCTGAAGGCTTCCCTTCTGCTCGGCAGCTACGCAGAGGACCGGATCAACAAACAGTCTGCTTTCACATTCAATACCAGAATTCTGAAGGATTACAGGGGTTGAAAAGCCGCCTGCCGCAAGTATGACAATATCAGCCGGATAGAAGTCCTTCTGCACCTGTACTCCCTTGACGAAACCCTTCTCTGCAACAACCTTTGTAACCTTGCAGCCTGTAACAAGTTTCGCTCCCGAATCCTGTGCAGCCGTAAGCATTCGGCGGCTGTCCCATTTCACACCGTACTGACAGCCAAGGACGCATCTTCCGCAGCTGGTGCAGGTACTATAATCTCCAAGTTTCGGTATAGGTTGGGGGTTCAGTTCCATTTCCCTGCATATCTCAAACAATCTCTTTGTGGTATCCCGCCATTTGTTTTGATGATTCTTTGTAATGGGAATCTCCTTATAAAGCTCCTCGAATTCATCGTCCAAATCAATTCCAAGCGCCTTTAGCCCTTTGTCCATACGAAGCGCATTTCCCGCAGAAAGCGTAGTAGTTCCACCCAAACCGCTCCCTCTGACCATAACCATCCTATCTTCGGTTTTATGCACTCTCATTGATGGAAACAGCAGCTGTATTTCCCTTTCATCAAAAAACAGTCCTGTTTTTTTCAGCTTTTCCAGGACAGACAAATTAGAGGAAAAAGGCTTGAACTCTCTGCCTGCCTCCAGGACGGTCACTTGAAATTTCCCCTGCAGCTTCTTGGCGGCGGCTGCTCCGCCTGCACCACTGCCAACCACTATCACTCTTTTCATTTCAAAGCCCTCCCGCTTAAATATCCTTTACAGCAGCTGCCGCCTTCAGTGATTCTTTCATAAAAACACAGCCTGCCTCCTGAAAGTCCTGCTGCCAGTCCTTCATCCAGTGAAGAAATAAGGTTGCAAACTCCTTCGGAATAATATTTACTGAAATAGCACTGTTTGATTATAATTTCACCCTGCCTATCACATTGAAAATCTATTCCGATGAGCTTATAAATAACCTTAAGTGCCGTAATAGCTTCTTCCCAGGTTGCTATATGAAGGCTTTTTCTCAGGTTCTGTCCAAAAATATAAGAATTTTGATACAACCGGTTTTTTACTTCTTCAATTGGACCTCTGCTCTGCAAATAGCTCTCAGCCTGCTCCTTTGTAAATAAAGCATACTTTAACAAGCACTCCTCAAAAGAAAGCCCCGTGATCTCCGACGGCTCACTTTGGAAGGCATAACCCGTCAAGCAGAACAGTTCATTCAGCTTTTTCCTCTTAATAAATCCCGGTATGTAGAGCTGCATTATTTTCAGGAGCATAATCATACTCCTGCTTTCTTCATCTTCATGAGGTATAATGCTGCAATACCTATAAAACCGTCAACAATAAAGTTGGCGAAATATATCAAGTAATGCTGGTGAATTACGAATAGATAAATAGAAATAATTGAAGATGCCAGTTTGGCTTGAGCCAATAAAAACGGATAAATATTATTCTCAGGATAGCGGTACATCAGGCATGCAATCAAAGTCACAAGGTACATATATGCAGAAGCCAGCGTCAAATAAAAGCCGGTGCCTTGTACTGGTGATTGGGGCAATCCGAAATAACTCGAAATACTGTTAAAAAAAATCAGGGCTGAATCTGGAAAAAATAGAAAGATCACGCCCACAACGGCAAATATCGCTGCTGCTGTAAGACTGAACAGTTTATACAATCTCATACTTACACCTCCATACTTTCATCGCTTATATAACATTCGTGAAAACTCGGACAGCGGGCTAAACTGGACTTCCTTCATCATTTCCATGGTATCTTCTTTACTGATGGGAGACTGTCCCTTATAATATTTTTTCAGCAATTCATAGTTTTTGTTAATAAAACAGCAGCTTTCCGACGGAAAATGCTCTTTCATCTCTGAAAAAACGGCTTGCACCGACTTATCCCGTACATTTCCAAAGGTCATGGGCGTAAATACACAGGGGCTGACCTCTCCAAATGCATCTATATAGACCATTTTATTGCCTGCATTACAGCCGAAGTGCTCTCCTCCCTCAAAATGTCCAAGATAATTTACCGTAATTTTTCCCTCTTTATTGTATTTATCCTGCAAGCGTACAAGGCTCAGCCTTTCCTCTTCGGTAATGACTGAAGCCTCGTTCCAGAAGGCCTCTACCGTTGGCTTGGTTTCACTCAGCCAGGCTTCATGGATATCAAGGCTTATCAGGAAATTTAGAAATTCCTGTACCTGATTTCCCTGGAGCATCTTCCTGGATATGACTGCTGATACACTTACATGAACTCCTACGTTTTTAAATATTTCTATCGCTCTGAGCGCTGTCCGGAAGGCCCCTTTTGATCCCCTGATCCGGTCATGTTCTTCTTCTTCCCAATGGTCCAGGCTGATTGATACATACAAAAGACCTGCTTCCTTAAGCTCCGCTGCCAGTTGCTCCGTAAGATTGGTACCTGTGGTAAACAGCTTTATTGCGCAATCATCCCCGACACTTTTTACAATCTCAACAATATCTTTGTTCAAAAGTGGCTCCCCACCGGTGAAGCCCAGCCAGAAAACGCCCATTTTCTTCAGCTCCTGTATGAGCTGCTTGATTTCAGCCGTATTTAGAAGCTCCCCGCTTCTATTCTTATTGTAACAATATCGGCAATTCTGGGGGCAGACATTGGTCAAGCAAATTTGAGCGTGGGAGGGTCCCGACCTCTTTGCCAGCAGCTGCTCATTTATGAAGCGGGTAAAGGCTTTGCTGTTCACCGAAGGCAGATGCGAATGAATTATGAGCTGCCCGCCTACATTCAACAAATTGAACTTCCCCATATACTTAGTCAGGAACCAATTGATTGAAGGCTTTACCCTTATGATCTGAATATTTGACAATAGTGTTTTAACCAAGATAATTTTATTTTTAAATCCAGCCATGTTTCTAAACCTCACAAATTAAATATTTAACATTATACTCCAATTATACGAAATTAATTTTTCAATGTCTGAAATTTTTAATGTCAGCTTCATATTCTTTAAACCCTTATAAAAATTATTAAATAAATTGAAAACCTTAAGGCAAATTATTGGACGCTCTTACATGGATAAAACAAAAACCCCCAAGTGGGGGCGATGAAACACGAAAACCGATGATATGCTTTTCTATCCTATTTTGATAAAATATTTTTAGCGTACTTGTCAATCTTATCTTTCGAAAGCCTTGAATAATCTTGTGTTATTCCTTTTACAATCCGTATCACATGCTTTTCGATAAAGCTTATCTTATCAATATGCAATTCGCCACCAAATGTTTCCATTATAACAGCATGGCTAAATAGCTCTTCAGGAAAAGAAGCTTTTAATTCTTTTTCTATTATAACAGAGTCTTGCTCTCCAGCACAGATAAATAATCCAAGTCTCTTTGTCTTTAATTCTTCTGCATGCTTAAGCATATATTTGTGCATTTGTTTTTGGATTTTACCTACGTATATAGAACCACCCAGAATCACAGTGTCATACTCTTTAAGTTCCGGCACCTTATCTTTCATAATATTAATCGATGAAACATTTTCACCCAGCTTTGATTTTAATAATGTTACAGCCTTTTGAGTACAGCCATATTTTGTTGCATATATAATAAGTATTTTCATAAAAAAACCACCTTTTCATATTCTTTATACATTTCATTTATTCTATCATATACTGTTTTTCCCAATTATTCAATATACTTTGTCTATAGTCTTCTTTATTTTTAGACAATTGTTAAGTGTTTCCATAAACTTTTTTATCCATTAATCATTCAGATCCCTAATTCAGATTATGCAATTACGCCATCTCTGACATTGATAATTCGGTCACTGTATTCTGCAGCCTCAACAGAGTGGGTCACCATAATAATAGTTTTATTGCTATCTTGATTGATTTCGCGTAACAGCTCTATAATTTCAGCGCCGGTTTTGCTGTCCAAGTTACCTGTTGGTTCATCAGCAAAGAGAATTTCGGGGGTGTTGATCAATGCTCTGGCGATTGCTACTCTTTGCTGCTGGCCACCGGACAATTCCCATGGAGTGTGTTTCCTTCTGTCGGTCAGTCCAACGATGTCCAATATTTCATTGAGCTGATGTTTATAATCCTTCATACTCTTCCCGTCCAGAAGTACAGGCAAGAGAATGTTTTCTTCCACATTCAGGTTTGGAATCAAATTATAAAATTGAAATACGAATCCAATGTTTCTTCTTCGCATGACGCTTTTTTGACTGTCATCAAACTTTGAAATATCCTTGCCGTTCATAAGCACACTTCCTCTTGAAGGATTATCCAGCCCTCCTAGAATATAAAGGAGCGTGCTTTTCCCTGAGCCTGATGGCCCCATAATGGAAACAAATTCTCCCACTGTGACTTGCAGGGATACATCTTTCAATACTCTAGACACGACATCTCCCATCTTGTATTCTTTAATGATGTTTCTTCCCTCTATGGCATAATGCCCATTTAAGCGATTCATGTGCTTTCCTCCCGATTACTTATTCAAATTTAATTTCCTCGACAATTTTCATCTGTGAGCCTTTTAGAATGGGTACGATTGAGCCGATCAATGTGATAACAATTCCCATAGCACCCGCCATGATAAATACGGACGCTTCAAGCTCCGGCTCCATTGAGATTCTCGGACCCGCAACAAGAAATATAGTTTTGATTTCCAAATATGCTACTGCGATTCCAAATATCGCTCCGATTAAGCCGGATGAAAAACCCTCTATCAGCGTTATCTTTATATTTTGCTTGTTACTGAGTCCGACCGATTTATACATTGCAATGGAATGACGCTTTTGAATGTAGTTAATGAGTAGGTTATTGATAATTCCTATAGCGGCAAGCAGCAGGATAAAATAGGTGAGCTTTCTCAGTGGTTCCAGAAACGCACCGACAACACCAAGTGCATCGGCATTAAATTCTTTTACCGTCCGGCTCCAATTTGTCTTATTGCCGAATAAATCCCGAATTTGAATCATAGCCGCATCAGGATCGACAGCTTGAAAAGCTAAAAAGCCGTAATCTGTAGCTCTAAAGTCATTCACCCCACATGCGGATGGGATAATCGCCGCCGCACTGCTTGCTCTTGATTTGTAACTGCCAATGACATGGTATTCGTACTCTGCGCCGCTGAAAGAAAGGCTTACTGTGTCACCAACTTTTATACCTTGCCGACGTATGGAATCGCTGCTTAATAAAATGTTCCTTGCGTTGCTAAAAGACGTTTCTATATCATTTCTGATGTTTTCACTGTCATATTTTATGGCAAGCATAGAATTATACAGACTTAAATCTTCTACTGCTTCCACTCGTCCTAAAGACTGCCCATCCGCAAGAATATTGCCATTCAAAACATAGACAGGCAATACCGCCTTCATGCCTTCTATATTTTTTACCTCCCGGACAAACACTTTATCCATATTCGCATCGGCAAACCCATCTAAATCCGCACCTTTAAAAACATCACCTATATAGGTGTTTACAAAGCTGCCGACCACACTTATTGCAATTATTGCCGATATGCTGATGAACAACAGTGTAATATTCTGATTGATATTTTTATTCCATTTCATATTGCGAGCCGCCAATCGCCCCTCATTGCCCAAAACAATCCCATATACCCGTTCAAGCAAAGATGAAAGACCTGTCATGATATAGGGAATTACAACAATCGTTGCAATAATCAAGCCTAACAATGAAAATCCTCCTGCAAGTATCAACATCTGCCCACCGGCAATACGGGGCAGTATAATGGACAGAGCAAGGAGGATCATGCCAAAACCAGATTTTGCCGAATTTGATATATTTTCTTCTTCTGCCATTCCCAAGACAACATCCTTTACGGGAAGTTTGCTTGCACGTTTTACAGGAATATAGGCACTGAGCAGCGATACGACAATCGCCGCAACACAGGACAGGAAAATGTTCAAAGGGGATACAACCATTGGTATCTCAACACCCTGCCACGAGGATTCTCCCAATCCCCCAAGCATAAGCTTCAAGACTGCAAAACCGAGCGGTATCCCAAGCAGTCCCCCAAATATTCCATATAGAAGGCTTTCTATCATTAGTATTTTGGTAACTGCCTTTTCGGTGGCTCCTATGCTTCGGAAGGTTCCTATCACCGGCAGCCTTTCTATCGTAATAACTTTGTAGCTGCTGTAAATAATAAAAACACTCATGGTCAATGCAAAAAAGCTAATGAGGAAAAAGGGCATTGATTTTTCCCTTGCGTCTGCTTCAACCTGCTTTTCATTAACAACTTTTTTAACTCGGTAGCTTTCAGACGGCAGAGAATCAGATAGTTCTGATTCTAAAGTATCTGTATCTACTCCAACGCTTGGCTCTATTAATATTTCGCTATACCCGTTCTGAGTGTTCAATATCTTTTCCAGAGTAGCTTTGGGAATCAATGCGTTAAATCCCCGTGTCTGACGCAAAAACACCGTATCGTAAGCAGCAATGGCAGCTACATGAAATTCGAAGGAGCTTCCTCCGATTCGCAGCTTTACATTGTCTCCTGCTTGAGTGCCGTATTTAAATGTAAATTTTTCTGGCAGAACAACCTGGTAGCCTGTAAAATCATGCAGCTCACCACCATCCATTAGTCGTGGCTTGTTGATTTGGCTCAACTTGTTCAAATCTGCGGCTATAATATCGAAGTTTTCAAAATATCCATCCTCATTGTAAAGTCCTGGTGTCTGCAAAATGCCAACTTTATATTTAATTGAAGCAAGCTTGGGTATGGCTTCTTCTGAAATCCTGCCCATTTCACCATTCGCATCCGGCAAAGCCGAAACAGATATGGCAGCCGTTCCAGCGATTCCTTTTGCCATTTTTTTCTGTGCACTTGAATATGAATCGCCAATGGCAAGGGAAACAAAAAGCAACGTTGTGGCAAGGACGACCGACAACAACATGACAGCTGTTCGCGTTTTCCTTTCTTTCAAATTGTTTAATAAGTATTTCAGAATGATTTTCAAATAAGCACCTGCTTTCCTTGTCATTTTTCAACCCTTTTTTGCATACAAAAAGGTTGATGGCTTATATCTAAACGATAAGCCATCAACCTTATTCTATCTTTCAGTAAACCTTAATTTAATCTTAAGTTTGAATGAGGAAACTCCACAAAAAAGCTTGTGCCGATTCCCAGCTTGCTTTCTACAAAAATACTGCCGCCGTGAAGTTCAATGATTTGCTTGGCAATCGCCATGCCAAGCCCTGACCCTTCCGGCTTTTCTCCCGTATTTGTTCCCCGATAATATCGTGTAAATAAATTTCTAAGTTCTTCTTCGCTCATGCCCCTGCCGTTGTCCTGAATGCGGATTTGTATCTTATCTTCTGCTTTTATAGAAATGGCAATTTTAGTTTCTTTACTATTATGAACAAGTGCGTTATAAATCAGATTGTTCAATGCCCGTTTTAAAAGCATAGAATCAAAGATTAAAGTAATATCCTCATTTCCGCTGTAAAAGCTAATATTTCTGGATTCATACTCAGGATGATTCAGAATATCTATCACAATTTCCTTAGTAAATCTTACAATGCTATTTTCTCTTTTATTCAGTGGTATCATTTCATTTTCAAGCTGATAGGTTAATTTCAAATCATCAATGAGTTCTTCTGCATAAGCTGTGTTTTTTAGTATCATTTTTCCATATTTTTTTATTTGATCTAACGTAATTTCATAATTAGGATCGGTGATAAGCTCAGCATAGCCTTTTATGGGTGATATGGGCGTTTTCAAGTCGTGAGTGATATTGGCAATCCATTCTTCGCGTGCCTTCTCATTTCTTTCACGCACTTCATCACTTGCCTTAATTTCAGCATCCAGAGCATTTAAACTGTCGTACACATCACGAAATGCCCCTTTGCTTTCGATTGGACTATATGACCTCGACGCAATTTCCCCAACTGCACTTATCATTCGTGACATCCGTTTTGTTATCCAAAGCCCGTAAACCACACCGGAAATAATGACCAATAGAAACATTATTCCCATTAGCCCAATGAAAATGGACTTGCCTCCGGTAAATTTGTCTGCATTCAAGTATGCGGTAACTTTTGAAATCCGCACAGGAAAGCCAATGATATATGTCCAGTCCGTACCCCCATGTTGTATACCTCCAATAAAAACCGTTGAATTTCCATTACCACCTGTTTGATACAAATATAACAGTTCGGATGGCGTATAGTGGTTCAAAGCCTTCTGTGGTGTTCTGTAGCTGAGCACTTCTACACCATCTTCATCGATGACTTGAAGCCATAAATTATTCTTTTTCAGTTCTTCCAGTCCAGACTGCTTCACTTGCGGTTTGTTTCCAGCAAAAACAATCTGTTCGGAGAAGTCTTGGGTAAAAACTTTCGGCCAGTTGCTTAAGTCTGACTGTCCATCCGGCTTCTGTATGGTAAATACATAAAAGAGCATGCCTATACCTGCCGCAATCATACCAATCAGCAGAATGAAAAAAATAAGGTATATATGAAAAACTGATTTGTAGCCTGATCTTTTCATCTAATCATCTCTCTCTACAAGCTTGTACCCAAGCCCTTTTACAGTTAAAAGTATTTGAGGCTTTGATGGATCATCTTCTATTTTTTCTCTCAAATGTCTGATATGGACCATAATCGTATTGTCACAGATAGCACCGTATTCTCCCCAAACCTGTTCATACAGCCGTTCTTTACTGATTATTTTATTAGCGTTTTCTGCCAGAAACATAAGTAGTCCAAACTCTCTTGCCGTCAATTCTATCTCGATTCCGTTTTTATATACCTGGTAGCCATCGGAATCAATAAATACATTTCCTATTTGGAACGTTTTTGATTCCAAGTTTTTCTTAGCAGCTTGACTGTACTGCTGTCTTCGAATTTGCGCTTTAATGCGGAACACAATTTCCCTTGGACTAAAAGGTTTTGTCACATAATCATCCCCACCGCTATTCAGTCCAAGGATTTTATCAATATCATCATTTTTCGAGGATAGAAAGAGAATCGGACAATACGAAAATTCACGAATCCGTTTGCATACCTCAATTCCATCGATATCGGGGAGCATGATATCCAATATAATTGCTTCGGGGTTATGGTTCCTACACAAATCAATTGCATCCATACCATTGTACGCCTTGATAATATTATGAAAACCATCTATTCTCAGCACTTCTTCAATCAAATCTGTAATGTCTTTTTCGTCGTCTACAAGCATTATTTTTTTGTTTGAAACATCTGCCCAGTCTTTTTTTTCTTTTGGTACTGAGCTTCTATTATCCTCAAACAATGATCTCACCTCCATTGTTAATTTTACCTTACATCATTTATAAACAGCATGCTGTACGGAAATATAATAACGCACACCAATCCTTCAAAATTGAATTTAACTATATTATATATGGAGAAACAAATAAACGGAATGGAATAATTCATAAAAATGGAAAAACCTGCGGCTGTAGCCCCAATATTCGAGAAGAGTTAAGTAAAGTTGAGATTCCCGAGACTAAATATTATCTTAAAGGTGATGCTGATCAGGGCTTAAACAGGATGGAGGGAAAATTGACAGCACAAAGCTAGGTAACTTAAGCTTGACGGTTATGATGCATCTAAGAATGTCAGTGGCGGTGATAATAAGTACTCCGAATTCTCATTGTAAAATTTATCAAGTTGCCCATAATATGGATTGACAAGTTATTAACATTGGCATAAAATTAATAATGAATATCAAATTCATTATTTAGGAGGGATTTTATGAAAAAACTGATTGCGACTCTTGTGGCTACAACCTTAGTTTTGTCTACCTTAGGCGTGACTGCATTGGCTGAAGACCCAACAACAAGAGGACAAGGTATTTATCCTGATGTTGTATCTACTGCTTCGGTAAATCTTACAGCTGAACAAGAATTACAGAACTCCTTGGGAGAAAAAGGAACTTGGATTACTACACTTGGTAGCAATGTTACTGTTTCAAATGATCTTGTATGGTCAGGTGACATTAGAAAAGAGGGTGGTACAGCACCAGGTAGAAAACTTGGTTTATACTATCACTCAGCACCAAATATTGGTGGCGAACAGTTGTTTACATTAAAAGTTCCTGTTTTGATTGTTAACGCTGAAAACGCAAATCTTGCTTATGGAACACTTGATGGCAACGTAAGGGTTCAAGCTAAGGGCTTTAATCTCACTAACTGTACTATCACAGGTCAATTGGGCTTTGCTACACAAGAACTATATGATTCTGCAAAGTTCAATGACGTTACGATCAAAGGCGATGTTTGGGTAGCTGGAAATAAGCTTCCAAGTAATCTAAAACCTCAAACCATTACAAACTACGCTAAGTACAGTGAATCTGCTACAAGCGGTGACATGATGAAAGCTGCTGTTACTTTCAAAGATGGCAAAGCTCATAATGTTTTGATAGATGTTATGGGTCCTGCTTACTTCATGAAACCAGGTATTTTATCTTCAGGCGGACAAGGAAACTGGGGCAAAGTATCTTATTCAAAAGCAGGTCAATATGTTATGGTACAACCTTCTGCTGAGAGACCAGCAGATACGATTTTATCTTGGGATAAACAAATATCAGCTGTGATTGCTGCATACATAAAATCTGGTTTTGATATAAGCCAATTCCCAACTTCTCAAAGAGATGCAAATCACCCATCTGTTCTTGACTTCAATAAGATGCTTGATGGTAAGTATAAGGCTTATACAGTAAGTGAAACAAATGGAGCAATTGATACAACAAAACTTAAAGGTGCACAAAGATCAGAAGCTGCAAAAGTTGACGCCATCACAAGTTGTTCCGTTGATGTAGGCAAATATCTGAAATTGGCTGATAGCATTATTAAAGCTGGAACTAAATAATTTATTTTAGTAATTAAAAGTCTTGATACTCACAAGCTGAGTGTCAAGACTTTTTTTAGGTAGATTTGAAATGATATGACTATATTGACTTACCGAAATACCTCTTCAAAAGCCCTTCAAATGCTGATCCATGTCTTGCTTCATCCTTGCACATTTCATGTACAGTATCATGAATTGCGTCATAGTTCAGTTCTTTTGCTCTTGTTGCCAAGTGCTTTTTGCCGGTACATGCACCGAACTCTGCTTCTGCTCTGAGTTCAAGATTTTTCTTTGTATCCGGGAATACGACTTCCCCGATAAGCTCAGCGAATCTGGCTGCATGATCTGCTTCTTCAAAAGCATATCTCTTAAACGCTTCAGCAATCTCCGGATAACCTTCTCTATCAGCCTGACGGCTCATTGCCAGGTACATTCCTACTTCAGTGCACTCTCCCATAAAATTAGCCTTAAGTCCCTCATAAACCTCAGGATCTACATCCTTTGCCACACCTATTCTATGTTCATCAGCCCACTGACGTGCACCTTCTTCTTTTACTGTGAACTTTTCTTTTGCTGCCTTACACTGAGGACAGTTCTCCGGTGCCTCCATTCCCTCGTGAACATACCCACATATCGAACATACAAACTTTTTCATTTTACTATCTCCTTTATATTTAATTATTATCTATAAATAATTATTATCTCTATTAATAATTTACCATATCGACTTAATTTTATCAAGAGGGTTTTTAAAATATATTTTAAATGATAAACTATAATGTAGAGGAAAACGGGCGATTCGTGAATCGCCCCTACGCAAAGGAGAAATAAATGGGAAAAATATTGGTATTGGCTGAGAAACCGTCTGTTGGACGGGACTTGGCAAAGGTTTTGAACTGCAATCAAGGTGGAAATGGCTGTCTGATGGGTCCAAAATACATAGTGACTTGGGCTCTTGGCCACTTGGTAACTCTGGCTGACCCTGAAGCCTATAACAATAAATATAAAACATGGAACCTTGAAGACCTGCCGATGCTGCCTGATAAAATGGAGCTGGCTGTAATTAAGGAAACCTCAAAGCAATACGGAATTGTCCGCGGCCTTTTGAAGCAGCCTGACATCGATGAGCTAGTAATTGCAACTGATGCAGGGCGTGAAGGTGAATTGGTAGCCCGTTGGATTATGGAAAAGGCAGGCTTCAGAAAGCCGGTAAAACGATTATGGATATCCTCTCAGACTGACAAGGCGATTAAGGATGGTTTTAACCAGCTCAAGCCCGGCAAAGAATATGAAAATCTGTATAGAGCAGCCCAGTGCAGAGCCGAAGCTGATTGGCTGATTGGTCTTAATGTGACCCGTGCTCTTACGTGCAAGTACAATGCGCAACTGTCAGCAGGCAGAGTTCAGACCCCTACCTTGGCACTGATTGTACAAAGAGAAAATGAGATAAAAAGCTTTATACCCAAGGATTATTGGACTATTGAAGCTAAAGTCAATGGGTTCTCATTGCTTTGGAGAGACAAATCCAGCAGCAATACACAGTTGTTTGATAGGGAAAAGGCGGAAGCGATTGTTTCAAAGCTTAAAGGACAGACAGGCGAAATAACGGACATAAAGAAGGAAGCAAAAAGTGAACTCCACCCGTTAGCTTATGACCTGACGGAATTGCAGAGGGACGCCAACAAGCGATACGGCTATTCTGCCAAACAGACGCTGTCCATTATGCAGGCTTTGTACGAGCGTCACAAGATATTGACTTATCCCAGGACCGACTCCCGCCACATTACAACGGATATCGTTCCGACACTGCCGGACAGGCTAAAAAGTATAGCGGTAGGACCCTATGCCCCAATGGCACAAAACCTGCTTCGAAGCAGAATAAATACCACAAGCCGCTTGGTAGATAACAGCAAGGTCAGCGACCATCATGCGATTATTCCCACTGAGCAGCCTGTAAAGCTCTCTGGTTTGAGTACCGAAGAGCGCAATATATTTGACTTGGTTGTCAAGCGCTTTCTTGCAGTCCTGAGCCCTGCCTACATGTATGAGCAGACCACGGTAAAGGTTGAAGCTTCCGGTGAACAGCTCTTTGCTAGGGGTAAAGTGACCAAAGCCATGGGTTGGAAGGCTGTGTATGATGACAGAGGCAATTCAGAGGGTGATAGTTCTGAGGAAGATAGAGAACAGTCCCTTCCCCCTATGCAGAAGGGTGATAAACTTAAGTTCGCATCTGTTAACTCTAATAATAGAAAAACAAAGCCTCCGGCACGTTATACAGAGGCAACTCTGCTAACTGCAATGGAGCATCCGGGTAAATTTATCGAGGATGAAGCTCTTAAAGAAGCGCTTGATAGAACCAGCGGCTTAGGCACTCCCGCTACCAGAGCAGATATCATTGAAAAATTGTTCAACACCTTTTATGTGGAAAGAAGAGGCAAGGATATTTTCCCCACGGCAAAAGGAATACAGATTATAGATCTTGCTCCCTCGGAGCTTAGGTCAGCTGAGCTCACTGCCAAATGGGAGCAGCAGCTATATGATATAAGTAAGGGAAAGGCTAATGCCAGTGCTTTCATGACTCATATCAGAACTCATGCCTCCAAGCTGGTCTCCTCAGTTGTAGCCAGCACCGAAGCATATAAGCACGACAATATTACCCGTTCACGTTGTCCTGAGTGCGGAAAGTTCTTATTGGAGGTCAACGGAAAAAAGGGCAAAATGCTGGTCTGTGCAGATAGGGATTGCGGCTACCGCAAAGGTGTGGCTCAGCAATCAAACGCCCGATGCCCTGAGTGTAAAAAAAGAATGGAGCTTAAAGGCGAAGGAGAAGGCAGACTCTTCACTTGCAGCTGCGGCTTCCGCGAGAAGCTTTCCAGCTTCAACAAGCGCATGGAGGAAAGAACTGAGAGCAGCGACAAACGAACGGTTCAAAGTTACATGCAGCAGCAGAAAAAAGAAGAGCCTGTAAACAACGCCATGGCTGATGCCTTGGCAAAGTGGAAAGCATCACAGGAAAAATAGGAAACGGGTAACACCGAACACACGGATTTCTCACGGAAGACCACGGCAATAATATATTTCCCAGCCGTGTATTCAGTGGATTTCAGTGTTTTCAGTGTTACCCGTTCCTTTTCTATTTTATACCTATGATTTTAAACCATTTTCAGCCAAGTACTCTTCAAATTGCATCTGAATTGTATCATAAATCTTTCTTTCTTTAAACATATGCCCATCTTCAGGAATGCTGAGGTTTGCCTTCTTGTCTTCCGTCATGAAGCCTTCTGTGTGCAGTACCTGTGAACCCTCAACATTATCTCTGCTGCAAGGAGTATATATATCAATACCCTTCACAGCTGCAGCATATAATCCGCCGTAAGGTCTTACCTCGTTGGCTATCTTTTCATCTGCCTTCTTAACCGTTTCAATAACCACGCCCATCTGTGCACCCAGCTTTGAAAGTATATCAAAGGTATTCCTGACCGTCAATGGTTTAACAGCTGCTGCTAGTCTCTGAATTTTCCTGTCTGACCTTGTAAAGGTTCCCTCTGATTCAGCTGCACTGCTTACAGGTATAACAACGTTTGCAAGCTTTGCAGTCTTTGTCATGAAAAGATCTAAGCAAACTGTAAATTCCAGCTTGGCAATAAGCTTCCTGGTCTTTTCATCAGCACCTGCCAAATCTTCACCTATTATAACAGCACCTTTGATTTCTCCTTTTTCGATGCCTGAAAGAAGCTGGTTTGCCGGAGTTGTAAAGCCCATATCGATTATTCCCTGGGTATTAGCCTTCGAACGGACAATAATAATACCTCTGTGCGGCTTTCCAACCTTTTCCGTTATAACAGCTGCATCAGCAATGAGCTTAATGCCAGCTTCGGAAACTGTATCCTCATCAACTACGATTATGGCTTTCTTGGCTTCACCGTACATTTTTGCAACTTTTGCAGCATCCGTATTGTCGGCAGCCTTTTTAACAAACTCAGCTAATGCGTCAAAGCCGTTGGCTATCTTCTCAATCTTATCCTTGTCTGCAAACTTCTGATCCATCAATGACTTAATGAAGCTTTTCAGGAATTCCATGTTGTTCTCTATCTTCAGAGCAACATTCGCATGTTCAGCCAATCTAGTGTCTGAATTGCTGATTGATACTAACTTAGCCTTCTTCGCTGCTGCATCCTTCATATTTATTCCTAACACAGGATGGTTTTCCGCAACATTGCCTATAGAAATAATCAGGTCTGTGTTATATAGCTCGTCATAGCTGTTGGTGGAAGCATTGCAGCCAAGAACTGCCTTTATTCCGGATGCTTCTTTTACTGACATGGTTCCGATTATTTCAGTATCTAGCTTATCGGCAATTTTTTTCGCAACATACGCCTCTTCATTAGTAAATTTAGGAGATATAAACATTGCAATGCTGTTCTTGCCATATTGTCCTCTAATAAGCTGCAGCTTCTTGGCAGCAAGAGCTATTGCATCATCAAATTCTGCTTCAACAGTATTGTCACCTCTTCTTATTATCGGTTTCAGCAATCTCTTCTCATCATTAATATGGTAGATGCCGAAACGGCCTTTTGCACATAATGTCTCTTCGCCTTTTGCCTTATTAGGTCGTGATTTAAATACCAGGCTGCCCTTTGACTGATGAATTATATTACATCCAACTCCACAGTAGCTGCAAATGGAAGCTGAGTCCTCAAGTTCTACGGGAACCTGCTTTTTAATAGCTTCTTTTTCCATGCATGCACCTGTCGGGCAGACATCTACGCAATGTCCGCAGGATATACAGGCACTTTCCTCAAGCGGCAAGCCGAATTCAGGAATAACCACTGAATCAAAGCCTCTGTCCAGAAGTCCAAGAGCAGTTACTCCGGTTACTTCTTCACATGCCCTGAAGCACAGACCACAGAGTATGCACTTTTCCGCATTCCTCTTAATGAATGGATGTGTATCTGCTTCTTCTTCCCTGTGGATCTCACCCTTTAATGCCTTAGTGTCAATGTCATGCTGTCCTATATATTTAACAAGCTTGCATTCAAAATAGTCATGGCAGCCGCATTCCAAGCACCTGGAAGCTTCCTTTACAGCAGCTTCTTCATCAAAGGTCTCTGAAATTGCTCCGAAACTCATTCTTCTTGTCTGTGCCGGTATTACCTTAAGGTGTTCTCTGTCTTTCTTTTCTCTGTCTGCAAAATCTTCAGCGGTTAAATCTTCCTGCTCAATGTAGCACGGATTTGCAACTGATCTTATTTCTCCATTTAAGTAGCTGTCGATTACATGAGCCGCATTCTTACCCTGAGCAATAGCTTCTATAGCTATCTTTGGCCCGGTTACAGCTTCGCCGCCGGCGAAAATTCCCGGCATACTGGTCGCAAAGGTATTAGCATTAGCTGAAATCGTACCCTTCTTCGTAATATCCAACTCTTTTACATTTTCTGCATTTACTCTCTGACCTATTGCAGAAACTATAAGATCTGCAGAAATTGTAACTTCGTCTCCGGGAATAGGTTCCGGGCTTCTTCTTCCTGACTTGTCAGGAGCACCCAGCTTCATTCTCTGGCATCTTACAGCCTTTGCCCTTCCATTCCCTTCAATAACTTCTATAGGAGCAACAAGATAAGTGAATTCTACGCCTTCTTCTTCTGCTTCATCTATTTCTATTTCCTCTGCAGGCATTTCATCCCTGGTTCTTCTGTATAGAACCTGAACATGCTCTGCACCCAATCTCACTGCTGTTCTGGCTACGTCCATGGCTGTGTTTCCGCCGCCTATGACTATAACGTGCTGCCCCAGATATATCGGCTCTGCAAGGGTAGCTTTTCTCAAGAATTCAATACCACCCATTACACCTTCCATATCTTCGCCTTTGCAGCCCATATTCATGCTTGCCCAGGCACCTATTGCAACAAATACAGCATCATAAGTCTTCTTGAGGTATGTTATTGTAATATCTTCACCGAGTTTTACGTTGCACTTAAGGTCTACTCCCATTTTTGTAAGAGTATCTATTTCTGCATCCAAAAGCTCTTTCGGGAGACGATACTGAGGAATTCCGTATCTCAGCATTCCACCGGGATATGGCTTATCCTCATATAATACTACCTTGTGACCTTTTGCTGCCAGGAAGTATGCACATGAAACTCCGGCAGGTCCCGCTCCTACAACAGCAACTGTTTTCCCTGTAGGCTCCTCCATATCCGGTACATAGGTTCCTTGCTTAATATCAATATCACCAATGAATCTCTTAATATCTGCAATTGCTATAGGCTCATCTACATTTGCCCTTCTGCATGCAGTTTCACAAGGATGCGGGCAAACTCTTCCTATGCTTGCAGGCATCGGAATAACAGCTTTAACTAATTTGATAGCTTCATCATACTGTCCATTTGCAACTAGTCCTACATATCCCTGACAATCCGTATTCCCCGGACAAGCAGTTGCGCAAGGAGGACGACAATCTCCCTTGTGATCCGATGATAGTAAAGTAAGCGCTGTCTTTCTTGCAGCAATGGTTCTTGGAGTATCTGTCTTTATTATCATTCCATCCATTGCAGGAGTTGAACAGGCTCTTACCAGCTTTGGATTTCCTTCCACTTCTACTACGCACATGCCGCAAGCGCCGTAAGGCTTGAGATTTTCATCATAGCAAAGATTCGGGATATCAATTCCGTTATCTAATGCAATTTTTAATATTGTACTGCCTTCATTGGCAGCTAATTCCCTATTATTAATATTTACTCTGACCAGTGCCATTTTCTCACTTCCTTTACTATTCAACATTTATTGCACCAAACTTGCAAGTGATAGCGCAGTTTCCGCATTTTGTACATTTTTCCGGATCAATGCTATGAGGTTTCTTTATTTCACCGGAAATAGCTGCTGTTGGGCATTTTCTTGCACATGCTGTACAACCGGTGCACTTATCCTCGAGGATACTATACGTGATAAGGCTCTTGCACTGCTTGGCAGGGCACTTCTTATCCTTAATATGAGCTATATATTCATCCTTAAAATATCTCAGGGTTGTAAGCACCGGATTCGGAGCTGTCTGTCCAAGCCCGCACAAGGAACCGTCTTTAATGCTGGTGCAAAGCTGCTCCAGTTCATCGATGTCTTCCATCCTGCCTTCTCCATGAGTAATTCTCTCAAGGATTTCAAGCATTCTCTTTGTACCAATCCTGCAATATATACATTTCCCACAGGATTCCTTACAGGTAAAATCAAGGAAGAATCTTGCCATGTCAACCATACATGTAGTTTCATCCATAACAACCATACCGCCGGAGCCCATTATTGCCCCTGTTTTGGTAATAGACTCATAATCAACAGGAGTATCAATCAGCGACTTTGGTATACACCCGCCTGAAGGTCCTCCCATCTGGACAGCTTTGAAATCCTTGTCCTTCTTGATTCCGCCGCCGATTCCATATATTACATCCTTTAAAGGCATTCCCATTGGAACTTCAACCAAACCGCCGTTCTTAACCTTTCCGGCAAGAGCAAAAACCTTGGTTCCATTACTCTTTTCTGTTCCGTAAGCAGCGAAGGCTGCTCCGCTGTTTCTCATTATCCATGGCACATTTGCATAAGTTTCAACATTGTTTATGTTTGTAGGCTTTCCGAAATAACCCGACTGAGCTGGGAATGGCGGCTTAAGCCTTGGCATTCCTCTTTCTCCCTCGAGGGATGCAATAAGAGCAGTCTCTTCGCCACATACAAAGGCTCCTGCACCCTTCTTAATCTTGATATTGAAGTTAAAGCCTGAACCCAATATATTTTCGCCCAGGTAATTGGCAGCGTGAGCCTGAACTATTGCTCCCTCAAGCCTTTCTATAGCCAGAGGATATTCTGCTCTGCAATAAATATATCCATAGTTCGCGCCTATGGCATATCCTGCGATAATCATTCCTTCAAGAAGTCCATGGGGGTCTCCCTCAAGTACGCTTCTGTCCATGAATGCACCGGGGTCTCCCTCGTCAGCATTACAAACTACATACTTTTCATTTCCCTTTGCCTTCCTTGCAGCATCCCATTTGAACCAGGTTGGAAAACCGGCTCCGCCTCTTCCCCTTAAACCTGATTTTTTAATCTCTTCAATTACTTCCTCAGGCGTCATTTCATTAACACACTTATTAAGTGCTTTATATCCATCGTTTGCTAAATAGTCCTCAATTTTTTCAGGATTTATAACACCACAGTTCTGAAGAACAACTCTAACCTGTTTATCTAACTGCTGGAATGGTTTTTTACTGGTTGATGCAATATACCTCTCTATTGGAGTGCCGTTTATAATATGTTGTTCTACAATCTCTTTTGCCATCGCCGGTGTAACATTTACGTAGGTTGATACTTCACCTTCATCATCAATTACATCCAGCAAAGGCTCATAGAAGCACATTCCAATACATCCTGTTGATGATATTTCAATATCGAATCCCTTTTCTTTCAAACAATTCAGCAAAGCTTCCTTGATTTTTCTTCCGCCAGCTGCAATGCCGCAACTGCCGAGACCTATCCTTATCTTCAATTGGAGGCACCTCCTTTTTCTTTTTCGTAAATACCTCTAATCACTTCTCTTACGCTATTAGGAGTAAGATTACCGTATGCTTCTCCATTGATCATCATAACCGGTGCTAAGCTGCAGCAGCCGAGACAAGCAACATCCTCCAAGGTAAACATCCCGTCAGAGCTTGTCCCCCCTGGTACTATTCCCAGCTCGTCACATATGGCTTCGCTTATTTTATCAGAGCCGTTTACATGGCAGGCAGTTCCTTGGCATTGAAGTATTATATACTTGCCTGTAGGATCCAATCTGAACTGAGAGTAGAAGGTTGCAATACCGTATATCTTTGCTTTCTTGTTCCCTGTTCTTTCAGCTATGACTTTCAATGCTTCCAGTGGCAGATATCCGTAAATACCTTGCGTATCCTGAAGTATGCTTATCAAGCTAGCACTTTGACCCTTGTATTTCTCAAAAACAGGATCAAGCAGCATCAGATCAACCTCATTATTGTCAAAATTTGATTCCAGTTTCTTTTCGCAAGAACATTCCATAAGCAGATCCCCTCCTATAAAGATAATATATTTAACTATATTTTAATTTATTAAAAATCCTCATTAATATATTCTATCACTTTACTTACACAGGGTAAATTCCAATTCATGCATGAAAATTTAAAAGGCTATGATAATTTTGTATCAAAGCCTTGCAAAAGCATTCAGTTTTGTGAAACACCTAAAGCTGCAATCTCAGGATTTCGTTTCCTCTCATTATACGAGAAAAACAGAACAGCTAAAATTATTAGAAAGCTTCCTGCCGCCAATGAATAGTTAAGTCTTTCTCCAAACACAAATATGCCCAGAACAACGCCGGTGACTGGTTCAAAAGTGCTCAATATCGCTGTATCCGACGGACCGATTATATTTACAGCTCTTGAATACGCAAGAATTGCAAAAACAGTGCATATTAATGCAAGCCCCAATACAGAGAATATACCGATCGGCTGTATATCAAGCTTCAAGCTTCTGGTTGCCGCACCATATATAAAAGTTGAAGTAGCTGAGAACAATGAGACGTAAAAGGTGAGCAGAAGACCATCAATTGACTTGATATCCTCTCTCCCAAGCTCTATTGTATATAAGGAATAGAATCCGCCTGAAGCAAGTGCCAAAGCCACGCCTGTCATGCTGACTGCATTTTCCTTTGAACCTGCAAGTATGTAAACTCCCAAAATAGACATTATAAGTGAAAGGATTTTTATCTTCCCGATTTTTTCTTTGAAAATGAAAAGCGACATTACTGTTACTATGGCGGGATATATGTAATGCAGTGTAGTAGCTAGACCTATAGACATGTAGTTATAGGATAAAAAAAGTGTCACACAGGTTGCTGCATACCCTACGATGCTCAGATATGCTATCCTGCCAAAAAGCTTTCTGCTTAATATGAATTTGGTTTTTCGTACATAAAGTATTCCGAACAAAATCAAAGCAGCTGCAAAAAACCTTAAAAACACTGCAGTAATAGCATTTGTACCTCCTCTATATGCAATGACGGCAAATACAGGTACAAAACCGAATGCAACAGCTGAAGAAACAGCATAAATCATTCCATGTATTTTTTTCATATATTTTCTTCCTTTGTATGAGTATCAAATACAGTTATAGCATAAATTCCTATACTATATTAATTATACTCAACAAAAGCGGGTATACCAAATCCCCATATACAAGCTTATGTAAGAGAGCAGCAGATTAGCGCCATAATGCTCTATATTTCGACACTAATTATGCAACTTCAATTTTTCCTTCCTCAATCAGCTTCACAAAAACCTCCACCAGCTGAGGGTCAAACTGTGTACCGCTGTATAGCTTCAGTTCATATATAGCTTGCTCCACGCTTAGCGCTTTCCTATATGGTCGGTCTGTGGTCATAGCATCAAAAGCGTCTACAATGCACAGACATCTTGATTCTATCGGGATGTTTTCACCCGCAATTCCTCTTGGATATCCCTTTCCGTCATATCTTTCATGGTGGCTCATTATTGCAGGGATAACCTTAATAAGTCCTGGAACATGCTTTATTATCGAAATTGAAATGTCCACATGTCTCTTCATAATGTCGAATTCCTCTTTAGTCAGCTTATCAGCCTTTGTCAGTATGCTTTCCGGTATGCCAACCTTTCCTATATCATGAAGCAGCCCTGCGTTTTTCACTATATCTATTCTTCCTTCGCCGAAGCCTGCAGCTTTAGCCAAAGCCACTGCATAGCTTGATACATTTTCAGAATGTCCATAAGTATAATGGTCCTTTGCATCTATTGTGGCTGCCAGCGCATATATAGCCGAGAAATAAGAGGATCTGATGCTGTTTTGCATTTTCTCGGTTTCAAGATTGTGTCCGCGTCCATAATTAAGCTCATCTTTTTTCGAGTACAGCACGCTTTGGTTCCTTCCACTCCGTTTTGCTGTATACATAGCTCCATCAGCACACTCCAGCAATTCCTCTGCAGCTTTGCCATCCTTGGGATAGTTAGCCACACCTACACTGATTGTCAGAAGCTCATTGCTGCCAGAGTCCGAGAAGAGATTTGTTTCCACTGCCTTGCGGATAGCATCTATAGCCTTCAGGGATTCATAACCTTCTATATTCGGAAATATTACTGCAAATTCTTCTCCGCCATAACGTGCAATTATATCCTCCTGCCTGGTGGCCTCCCTTATTACCTCTGCTAACCTGGCAAGCGCCTTGTCTCCCGCTGAGTGTCCGTATAAATCGTTATAAAGCTTGAATAAATCCACATCTATCATAGCAACCGAGAAAACCTTGTAGATTTTATCATGTATGAGCTGCCCAAGAACCTCATGAAAATATCTATGATTGTAAAGCTTGGTCAACCCATCTGTTATAGCCTGTTGTTTTGCTTCCTCATACATTTTGGCATTTTCAATTACCACTGCCGCATTGTTGACCAAGGTATAAAGCAAGTCAATCTCCTCTTGTGAGTACGACTCTCCGCCTTTCCTTTCGGACAGGATCAGGTATCCGATAAGCTGTTCTCTGAGCCACATTGGTACGATAAGCTGGGTCTTAAGCTCATAAAGCTGCTTTTTCTCCATACTCCAGAGACCGGCAAAGCATGGGGAGCTTTCAATATCGTCAATAGTAAGGAACGGCTTCCCCTGAGTAAACCACTGCACTATTGGATGATTCCTGGTATACTTTATATCCTGCGTCCATACATCCTGCACCGAGGAGCGGAATAACCTATAGTCATCCTTACTCTGCCTCAGCACCAAGGATACTATCCGAGGCTGCATACCCTGTCCCACTGCATAAATAAGCGAGTCTGTCAGTTCATCAAGATTCAGCACATTGTTTATTATTCTGCTGAAATCCTTGAGTATAGACTGATGACTCAGCTTTTCTCTGTAAAATATTCTATCAATCCAATGCTGCAGCACATTCTTTATGGGCTGGAAGATCATAGCCAGCAGCACTGCTATCGACAAAGTAATTGTCATAGTGGTATAACCCATAAGGCTTGTTATAACCTGCTGGACTCCGAAAATTGCAATTATATAAACCCCCGATAAAATCAAAGTATATACCGAGTATGCTATACCCTTTTTTACTATGAGCTTTATTTCCAGGAATCTGTATCTGTATATGGAATATGCAATAAAAAGGGCGTTAATTGTATTTGAAGCGATATCCAGAGGGTACTTTCCAAGGCTGGGCAGAAGATTGAGCAGCCCCCCTATTATTACAAGGGTCAATCCGCACATAATATATTTGACTCTTGCAAAGGGTATTTTGTTGGATCTTACCTTTTGAATGATGTTTATAAACGCCAGCAGCAGATAGCAAAGACTCCAAACGGCCATTACAGAAGCTAATGGTCCCAAAGTGTAATAAAATACATTGTTCTGTGCGTATGCATCTTTCATTATGAGTCCTGCAAAATTGCATATAAGCAGCAAAAATGCAGACGCATAGCCAAAATAGAGCTTTCCCTTCTGATTGTTGGTTTCTGTAAGTACTAGGGTAAAATGGTAGAAAACTACAGGCATGCTTATTAAGCCTGTACATAATATACGGTTCCAAAATAGTGCACCTGGCGGGAAATTGGTCCTCATTATAAAAGAACCAAAGCTCCAGATAATCATTGAAACAATGTAGAAAGTGTAGTACCTGGCAATTTTACTTTTTCTTGACCCCAACAGAATCATTAAAAGGACAGTATAAAATAAAAACGACACTAATGGTATAAGAATCAAGTATGAAAGAGCTTGCACAGTATCACCTCATATTAACCGCATTTAATCAAAGTATCTATGTTTTGTCTCGAAGGGTTCATTTTTAACAGCTGGTTGTTGCTTACCAGCCTATAATTTACAAAAGCTCCTGCAGGAAGTAATGTTACTCTTAGAGGATCTCTTCCCAGCATAGTCTCTATGTCCTTATAATCCGAATCCAGTCTCTGCAGATTCTGGTTTACTAAATGTTTCAGCACTGCAGCATCAGCCCCGCCATCATGTACTTCCATATATATATGCAGTACCGGTTCTTTATCCTCATACTGCTTGCAGGCGACCCAATCATGTACTGTAAATTCCGTTCCCTCAAGGGCCTTCTCAATAGTAGCCTTTGTGATCCTTGTAAACCCTGCCAAATCTATTATGTTTGATATCCTGTCTACAAATCTTATCTGAGGAAGGTTTATTTTGTTTGCTTCATTGCTGAGCGAAAGGCACTCGATAACATCACCGACCCTGTATCGCACAAAGGCTCCACCCCTGAACTTCGTTATTACCAACTCATATCTCTCATTGGGCTTTATTTCATTTATAAGTATTGTCTTGGGAATATAGCTTTTGTCCTGGATACTCCTTATTGAATCCTTCTCAGGAATGAACTCGAGGAAATTAACATCAGGGAAGAAGGTGAGTCCGCTGTCTCCCCAAGTTTCTGTGGCCACAGTGGCTATTTCAGTTCCGCCATAAATCTCTATAGGACGTTTTCCCCAATAGTATTCAATCTTCTCTTTAAAAGCGTGAGTATCAGTGCCGGCACAGAGTATGCCCTTTATATCCCATAAATCCTTTGGCAGTATCGTTTGTCTCATGAATTTCTTTTTAAAATAGGCTTTGAGCAGCTTGTATGCCATTTTTATATTTGTAGGTCTTGCCGACAGCTTGCCACTCTTTGTGGTGCCTTTTGCAAAGTCTTCCCCTATCTTAACAAGTACACTGGATAGTCCGAAAAATAGATCTACTCCCTTTGCAAGTGCAAGTTCAAAACCTACCTTGTTTCTTTCTTCAAAGCTCAGGTGCTCAGCATCCTCTATAGGAGGCAGGTATTCAAAGTCTATTTCATTCCTTACCCCGTAAGGTGCCAAGCCAGTCAGATATGGGAGCGGTGCCATTCCGTACAGGAATTTGTCATTCTCCCTTAAAGTAAAATCCCCTCGTTTCTTGCTTGTTGCAAGAATCAGGCTTGCAATAAAAGCCCTTGTATGCTCCTCAATCATGCTTTCGGTATAAGGAGCCAGCTTTATTTCGTTGGTTCCGCCCTTCCAGGTGGTCTTTATCCAATACATTGGCTTTGCAGGCAATACTTCCTCATTTTTATTCAACAGCATGTCGGCATAATCCTCATAGGTGGTCATGGGCACTCTTTGCCTGAACTCCTCAACTGTTGCGGGTTTTGCGCCCTTCCCCATCATTTTCTGCCCCAGCTTGCAGTGCGAGAGCAGCTCTATCTGCTCCATCAAAAGCCTCTCCTGAATATGCATGAACTCATCAAGATTCAGATCCAGGAAGCCGCAGTACTTATCCCAGATTTTCCCGTACTCTTCTTGCCTCAACATTTCTTCTAAATTTGTCATGTCCAATCCTCCATTCAATCTGTGATTCAGTATACCGCTCCGCTTTTTGCCTCAGTTTATTAAAATATAGTGGATATGCATCTCCTTATGCTCTTCTTGTTGGGAATCAGCATCGGAGTTGACTCTGTATAACCTTTGTAGCTTGCAAACATCCTTGGAAAGAAAAACTTGTCCTCAATATAAACATGAATAATATCAATAGCTGTCCAAATTATACCCGCCGGTATTATCAGTACGGCTCCTGTTGCAAGAAAATAGAAGGAAAACATCAAACCGAACCACAACACCCCCGGATGTCGGCATAATGCATAAGTCCCTGTATCCACCAGCTCACTGCTGTACTTCGCCTCCCCATATGTCTTTTTAAAGGGCAGCTCCAGAAAGAGTGAATAAACCAATAAGAATGCCGCTGCAGCCCATAATATCCATGCGGCTATTCGTATTGCTGCCGGGATAGCTATTTTTTCCGATACTATTGTCGCCATTATTGCTGAATATGCAATAAGGACAACCCCTGATAAGCCTAGCGCCTTTCTTTTGAGGCCATCGGTTTTCAAGGTATAAATATCAAACAAGAGAATGAATAAAAAGCCTACCGCTCCAAGAATTATATACTTCATGCTGCACCTGCTTTTCGACTAATTATATCCGGTTGGAATTAAACTTTGTAGAAAAATAGATTCTACAATACTCTTTCAAATCCTTTCCATTAATGTCAACAATCGTACAACTAATTAGCACAAATTATTCCATTTATTGACAATAATAGTGCTGGTTTTCATTGCGTTCAATTTGCATTTTTTGAATGTTTGTTTGTTACCAGCAACTTGCCAAATGCTTATTCAGCATATTCAAATTCACTTTTGTCGAATTAAGTCATACGTTTTTGATAAAAAAATAGAGACGCAGAGCTTACTCCATATCCCTATTGTTTTATATCTATGCTTTTGAATACCTGCCAGAACTTGTGCGTTTTCTCAATTGGTATTGGCTCTCCAATATCTATATCCCCATCCTGCAGCACCGCATTTGGGTTTGCGCCCAATATCCTTTCAGCAGCCTGGCTGCCGCATAGCTCCAGAAGCATATGCTTTACCCCCAGCATTATAGGCCTGCGTACTCCTGTTGAATGAGCATCAGTTGCAATAAAGTGAGCAAGGTTATGCTTAAGCAGCTGCTTCGCAGCATTCTGTGATTTTTCACCCGAATGTCCCATAAGACTGGTAGAGTTAAGCTGTACTAAACAGCCATCCTTGACCAGCTTATATATGATTTCGGGCTTCTCACATATCACCCTGTTCCGCTCCGGATGTGCAATAATTGGGACATACCCTTTCAGCTGTATTTCATAAATTACTTCAGCTGTAAACCTTGGCACCTCCAGCATGGGCAGCTCAAGGAGCATATACCTGGAATTGTTTAGAGTAAGGCATTCACCACTTACCAGCTTGTCCACCAGATTATAGTCTATGAAAGCTTCATTGCCAGGGTATATCTCCATTTTTATATAATTCTTTCTTAGCTCGTTATTTAAGACCGTTATTCTCTCTTTTATATCATGACCGCAATTTTCACCTATTATATAATGCGGAGTAGAAATTATCTTTCTTATACCTTCTTTAAAGGATAACTTGCACAGCTGCAGCGAAGCTTCCAGGTCAAAGGGCCCGTCATCGACCCCATACAGCACATGACAATGGATATCAATCATAATTTACCACTTTCCCCCTATCCCCTATATGCCTGACTTTTTTCTTGTTCTGCTTAGGTTCTTCCTCATCAGCATAATAATAATTGTAATAATCGTTTGCCTTGGCTTCTATCTTGTTAAGCACTACCCCAAGTATATTAGCCTTCACATTACTCAATAAGGCTTTTGCCCTCTGAGCTGCTTCAATCTCTACACTCCCCGACTCCAATACCAATATCACTCCGTCCATAAATGACGAAAGCTGTGCAGCATCAGTAACCACACCTACAGGTGGAGTATCAAATATAATATAGTCAAACTCTTCATATATCTCCCACATAAAATTCCTCATTTTCTCTGAGCCCACTAATTCCGATGGGTTGGGAGGCAATGGTCCGCTGGTTATAAAGTACAGATTGGGTATCTGAGCTACATTCTGCATATTTTTCCTGAAGTCAAGCTTCTGCGCCAGAATATTCGTCAAACCCACTCTGTTGGATAGCCCAAACTTCTTGTGGATTGTAGGTTTTCTCAGATCACAGTCAATTATCAGCACCTTGCTGTCTGCATGTGCCAGTGTTATGCCAAAATTGGCTGCCACCGTACTTTTTCCTTCTCCAGGACCGGCACTGGTAACCACGATGGTCTTTATTTTCTTGTCTATACTGGAAAACATTATATTCGTCCTGAGCATCCTATAGGCTTCTGCTACATGTGATTTAGGATCATTATATGTAATAAGGCTTGTATTAATCATATCGCTCACCCCTAATTCATATTTGCAGCATCCGGAATAACCCCTATTATCGGAAGCTCCAAATATTTTTCTACATCTTGCGGCGTCTTTATCGTATGGTCAAGATACTCCATCAGGAAGGTCAATCCCACACCACCCATAAGCGCCACCATAAAAGCAATGGCAATGTTCATGGTAGGTCTTGGTTTTATTGGGCTATCCGGTATTTTTGCCGTATCTACAACTTGTACATTTTCTACACGCATTATCTGAACTACTTGGCTCTTGAAAACTTCAGCCAGTTTATTGGCAATATTTGCTGCCATCTCCGGGCTGTTGTCAACTACCTTTACCCTTATCAGTTCTGTATCTCCAACAGGAGTTACAGTAATTTTTGCTTGTAACTGTTCTGCTGTAATGTTGAGCTTCATTGCATCAATTACCTTTTCAGATACAGTTCTACTCTTTGCAATCTCCCCATAGGTCTTTACCAGCTTCTGATAAAGCAGCACATCATTATACTGCAGCTGTGGATTTGAGCTATAATCGTTAGGCTTGCCCAGTATCAGGCTTGTAGTTGCCTCGTATTGCTTATCAAGTACGAAGTAGCTTAGTACACCCGCGGTGATAACTGATACAAGCACTATGATACCAATAAGCAACAGCCTTTTCCTGATAATATCGAATATCTCCCTCAAATCAATAGTTTCCAAGTCCATGTTTCTCCCCCTCATATGTATGATTTATGTTTTTTCAGGTAGTTTCGCTGTTATTTGTGATATTGTACTACTAAGTATTAAAGCTGCTATGACTCCAATACTGTCTATTAAAATATCCATGACAGTTCCATCCCTGCCGCTTACGTGCAATTGATTGTACTCATCCAAAGCTGCACCCATCATAGAGAATATAATCGTCAGCATTAAAGCCTTACCCCTGCTTAGTCTGGTTTGACACAGGAATGTATATATCAATAATGCCAGCACAAAGTAAGTCAGCACATGTCCCAGCTTTCTTATAACATACATTAGAACCTTATCGTCGTTGACAATGCTATAATCAAAAGGCATTCTGCCATTGCTTATGAATATTTTGACCAGTTTTGCCACCTGTGCTCCTCTGTCCTTTGATTCAACCCCTACCTCACCGGACAACCCTGCGATTACAAATATCCATGCTATCAAAAGTATAAACATTACTATTTTCTTAAACATACTTACTGTCTGCTCCCCTAATTAGAATACATACAATAAGTATATTCCCCTATTTACTTTGAATATTCACCGCAACCCACTTCGCAGTAACTTTATTGACAAACTTCTTCCCATAATCAAATACCATATGCACTTCTTCGATATTGAGGAAGCTAATAATTAATAAATACACCAGCCCTCCAATGCCGATTACCAAAAAAAGATTTACAGCTTGGCTGATTGTAGTACTTGTGCTATTTATTGATGCAACGAGCTTATAAGACGTATCAACAACAATTCCCATTATTGTTGAAGCCAATAATGTCTTAATAAATGTGCTCAACAGTTCTTTGACACCGAAGTCGCCAATTTTCTTATAAAGACTATGTATCATTAGTATGGTACCTAGAATGGCAGATAATGAAGTAGCTAGTGCCAATCCCCCAATACCCATAAACCTCACAAGGAATAGGAGCAACAAAATATTTGCTATTACTGTAAAAACACCATTAACCATAGGAGTCTTCGTATCCTGAACTGCATAAAACGCTCTATTCAGAAAGTCCCTCATACCAAACCCAATGAGTCCGAAGGACAGAAAAAGCAAAGCTATGCTAGTCATTTGAGTTGCATTCTGATCGAAAGCACCTCGCTCAAATAAGAGCCTTATTATGGGATACCTCAGTACGACAAACCCAGCAACGGCTGGCAATATAATCAAAGTAATTACATTCAGTGCCTTTAATACTACCTTCTTTAAAGTCAGTATGTCATTACTCGCTGACAGCTTGGACATAGTGGGATAAGCAACTGTAGCTATCGCAACTATAAATATTCCAGATACAAAACCTATCAACCTATTTCCATAATTCAGAGCCGATATACTGCCTATAGCAAGTCCCGATGCCATCATTCTGTCAACAACAGTATTTATCTGCTGAACACCAGTGCTTATAATAACCGGGACGATAAGAGTTGATATCTTACTGACTCCATCATCGCTAAGGTCAAATATGGGCTCATACTTGTAGCCCTCTTTAAACAGAGGAGGCAATTGTATAAGTACCTGAGTCAGTCCAGCAACTACTGTAGCGATTGTTAAGCCTTCTATACCGTATATATCTGTAAAAAATAGAGCAGTAGAAATTATTATTATATTAAAAGGCAAGCCGACTGCAGCCGGTGCTGCAAATCTGTTGAAGGATTGAAGTACTCCTGTAAGTACATTGGATAGTCCTATAAATGTAATCAAAGGAAACATCAGTCTCGTCAGCTGAACAGTCAAATCATACCTTTCCCCTGTAAACTTTGGCGCAATAATCTTTACAAGTGCTGGAGCAAAAATAATACCTAGAACTGTGATAGCAATGCTTAAGAAAAATACTATATTCAAGATATTGCTTGTAAAACTAAAGGCATTTCCCTTTGATTTACTAACTACCTTTTCTGAAAGCACAGGTATAAATGTAGTAGCCAAAGCACCTGCGACAACAGCAAACACAGATGTAGGTATAGTAATAGACATCAGATATGCATCTGTATTAATTGATGCTCCATACTTTGCAGCAATAACCATTTCTCTTACAAATCCAAGTACTTTGCTGAATATAGAAATAGCCATTATTATAAACGCAGCTTGTGCAATTTTCTTTCCTTTTGTCATATAATCCATCCTTAAAGTTATTTTCCCATCTATTCTTTATCAGCTGCTACCTCGCTAAGCTGGGGCTTGCTTACTTCCTTATCAATAACACCTCTTAAAAACTCAAGAAACTCTTCTCTTAGGTCTTGCCTTCTCAGCGCATACTCTACGGTAGCTTCCAAGAAGCCTAGCTTATCTCCTACATCATATCTTCTGCCCTCGAAACTAAATGCGTACATAGCTTCCCGATGAGCCAACTCTTTAAGAGCGTCAGTCAGCTGGACCTCTCCACCCTTCCACGGCTGCGTATGTTCAAGAATATCAAATATGCCGGATTAATAATATATCTACCAAGAATAGCTATACTATATTAACTCTCACTTTTTTATTACTATACTTTATGCCTCTAAGAAATCTAACAGCTAATCCTAAAAATATCCAAAACTGAAACCTAGTCAAATAAGATCCACTTACAAACATTGGAACAATCCCTACAATAAGCCAGATTAAAATCTTATTCAACCCTTCAATGTCCTTCGAAAACATCAATTTAGTTATAATAGTAGTAAGTACTATGATAATCATCGATCCCACTACAACACCAAATCCAGAGATAATTTCTAATATAATATTGTGTGAATATGTACCAGTGTACAATCTGTCCCCTGCTATCCCAATTCCTGTAATTGGATGTAGTTTGATTTGATATAGTATCTCTTCATAAATGGCTTCTCTCCCACTAAGATACACTTCTTCTTGCATAAATAGGCTTATACTTCTACTACTTATTCCATAATCATCCATGATATTGATTAACACTATAAATATCTGTTCTAAATACAAAATACCCAGTATCGCAAGTATAGATATTGATAAAGTAAATAAAAGATTTTTAATAGTTATTTTTTTAAAATTGATTATTTGATTAATTATTATATATATTCCTATGCTCATTATTGGCCCCCTGGATCCAATAGCAAGAATTATAAATATTGAAAGGATAGCTAAGAATAGATATTTAATTGAAACTGTTCCAAAAAATTTATTTAAATATATAACAGCGGGAAGCAACATATAATATCCAAGCGACATATTATATGTTCCAATTGTTATATTTCTTGTAAGTACCAAGAGTCCAATAATCATTCCAACAATAAATACTAAAAAACTCACTTTTTCTACAACATCATTCAATATTTCTAAACTTTTAACGCTTGAGCTATAAATGAAACTCGGCAGACATACAAAAAAGAACTGGAACAATATATCATTTAAAAATATTGCATTTTGTCTAAAGTATAGATAGTTCAAAGAAAAGATAACTATAGAAACACTGTAAGCTAGTATGAATAATTTACTTCTTCTTCTCAATACAACATTTAGCGAATAGAGATAAATTAATCCTACTACTACTTTTGATGATAATTGAACTAATACTCCCGTACTAGTATCTATTGCATTAAAATAATAGAGGATAAAACTCTGTACAATTAATACTACAAAAGGAGACATTATAGAAATACTTATTTTTATATCTTCTTCAGGTTTATAATATACATTCTTAACAATAGTTATCATCTTATCCCCCATATCTATTCTAGCAAATTGATGAATTGAATTTATGTTATTTAGCAAGGTTTCACTGATAGATGGCCCTGAGTTCTGCAGGAAGGCAATCATCCCTTTGAACTCTATCTTGTACTGAACGATATAGAACATAGAAAAACCAAAATCAGAACACCTAAGACTAATGGTTTCATTGAGCACTTCAGAATGAAATAAACAATCTGGTTAAATCATTACAATAGAGAAAGGCCGTATCAGGGCTATAAGAATAATGGTAAGCGCCCAATCGATACTATTAATTCCTACTCGGAGACTGTAAGACAAGAAGCTTAGTATTACACTTTATGTTAATATTTCTTATTATTCATTCTGTTAAATCACTATATAACTCTAACAATTTCTGTTCTTCAATATTCCAATTAAACCTTTCTTTCACAGCTCTTCTACCTTCTTGTCCCATTTTCTTTGCTATTTTCGGATTTCTTAATAAATATATTATATTATCTGATATCTCATTTACGTTTTTAGGGTCTACTACTATTCCAAATTCATATTGTTTTAATACTTCCCTTACATAGGGATAATCAGAAATTATAACAGGTAATCCCATAGCCATGTACTCATATACTTTCGTTGCAAGGTTATCTGCTTTACAATATTGTCCAACATCTAAAATGGTACAAATTCCCATGTTACTTTTTTTGTATATTTCTAATACTTTATCTCTTCCGACATAACCTTTATAATCAACACATATGAATTCCTTCAAATTCTTTACATCATTATGATATTCTTCAGGAGATAAGTTGCCTCCTAATATTAAATTAACGTTTGCTTTATATGCTGCTAATATTAAATGCGTTATACCCCTGTTATATGTTAAACTCCCAACATGGCATATTGTTCTATCTTTTTTTGATTCTTCTTTATCATATTCATTATATAATTCATCCAAAACAGGTACATTGTTTATAAAAACTGTTCTCTTTGCTCGATTTTCAAAAGGATTAACATGATTAATTGTACAAGGAAATATTACTAAATCAATCTTCTTAATAGAATGAGTTTCATATTTAAAATAAATATAAGATAACAATTTTCTAAAGATTTGAGGAATATAATATTTTTCTTTGATTTGCAATGTATAATTTTCATGAGAATCAAATATTACTTTTTTCCCTTTTCTATTTAATTTATTACCTACTGGTAACAGTTCAGGGTCATGAAAGTGATATACTTCCGCATCTAGTTCGATAGCTTTTTTATAAAAGTATTTATTAGAATACATCATTCTGTCAATCCTGTTTTGGGGTCTATAATTCGTTGAGACTATCTTAACATTATTTAAAATTTCATCAGGCTGGTCATCATTCACTAATAAAGTTACATCATATCCATTATTAGCCAAAGAAGTGCATTCTTTTTTAAATATCCTAACATCATATCTATTGTGAGCACTTGTCATATGGCATATTCTAATCACACCTCTACCCCCAATAAATCAAATTAATTCTATGTTTTTTACCCTTATTTAGACTTCAATACTTCAATAATAATTTTTGATATCTTTTTTATATCTTCTTCACTCATATATGGATTCATAGGAAGTGATAGTACAGTCTCACATAATATATTAGTTACTTTATAATTATAGTCGCTAAAATCTAAATCTGAAAAAGCTTCTTGCTTATGCATTGGTTTTACATAATAAATCATACTTGGGATGCCTTGCTCTTTTAATTTAGCTTGGAGCATATCTCTTTCTTCTTTATTCTTAAGTTTTATTGTATATTGAGCAAAGCTCGATATATATCCTTCAGGAATAACTGGTATTTCAACAACATCGCCAAGTTTCCCATTATACCACTTATATACTTTGTTTACATCATCTAGTTCATGTTCAATAAATGCAGTCAGCTTAACACTCAAGATTGCTGCCTGAATTGTATCAAGTCTGGAATTTACACCAACTCTTACGTTGTCATATTTGTTATCGCCTTTACCATGTACCTTGTATGAGTTAAGCAACTCTGCTAGTTTATCATTATTAGTAAAAATTGCTCCCCCATCTCCGTAGCAACCTAATGGCTTAGCTGGAAAAAATGAAGTGGTTGCTGCGTCACCAAAACTGCAAGCCATTTTACAATTAATGCTTCCTCCAAATCCCTGAGCAGCATCTTCCAATACTAGGAGATTATACTTCTTAGCGATTCTATTAACTTCATAATGGTCCGCTGGAAGTCCAAATAAATCAACCGGGATTATGACTTTGGGTGTTAGTTTCCCTTCTTCTAAAACTTTTTGGATTGTTTTCTCCAACTTACATGTATCAATATTAAAGGTTTGCCTATCCACATCCACAAAAATGGGTGTTGCTCCTCTGAATGAAACGATCTCACCTGTTGAAAAGAATGTAAAATCAGGAACAAACACTACGTCTCCTTCTTTGATGTCCCATGCCATCATTACCAGTGTCATAGCTTCCGTTCCATTGGCACAGGAAATACAATGCTTCACCCCAACGTATTCAGCAAGCTGTTCTTCCAAAACTCTTACTTCTTTTCCACCGATAAAGTTTGTATTCACTATTACTTCTTGAATTGCAGCATCTATTTCATTTTTATATTTTCGATATTGCGATTTTAAATCTCTGAATTCCATAAAATTCTCCTCCCATGATAAGTTCAATAATATTCTAGGCAAGTGTTTACCTGATAGTTTTTATAAAATTAATAAACTTTTCGTGATCTATAGCAAAATTCCCACTTACTGTAGAATTTGATGCAATACTCTTTGTTACTACAGCACCTAATGAAATTTTACAATTATCTCCAATCGTTATGCCATTAGTAATTGTTGCGTTTACCCCTAACCAGCAATCATTACCAATTACAACTCTTCCTGCCAATTTTACGCCTGCTGTTATGAATGTCCTTTTCCCAATAACATCATCGTGAGCAATATGTACAAAATTATCTAATTTTACATACTCATTTAAGACGGTGTCTCCTCCTAATACGCCTCTGTCAACACAACAGTTATGTTGGATTTCAACATTGTCTTTAATAATAGCTCTACCTGCAGTCTTAACCGAAGTAACTATTTCACCATTATTCATAAATTGAAATCCATTTGATCCAATTTGACTTCCTGAACGAATAATAGCATTATTCCCAATAACTGTTCCAGGATGAATAACAACATTGGCCTCAATAATAGAATTTTCTCCAATACTAATACTATGATCTCCGATAACTGCATTATCTGAGATGACCGCAGAGTTAGCAATATTATTTTCAAATCTATCCCAATAAAAGTCCATATCTGCTAATTTATTATGAAGCTTATAAAATGTTGCTTTGGGTGAACTGGATAATATCACACCCATATCTTTTGGAAGATCCATTGAATCATAAGTTTCTTTAGATATTATTACCGATTTAATATTCTCATTTTCAACTATAGATCTTTGAAATTTTACATCAGCCAAAAAAGATAACACTTTTTCATCTTTATATTCTGATGTTGCCATACCTAATGCGTCAAATTCGCCATCTACTATAATCTCAATATCAGATATTATATCTTTTATACCAGCCAATTTCATGACTTTACCTCCTCTTTCTTTACCGGCATTACAGATGCAATTCCTTTAAAGACAACTTTCTTATCCTGATTTACACAGATTGTGCTAAGTCTAACTATGTTTTTTCTGGAAATATTTCAATAACTTCAACACTAGCTTTTATTGTATCTCCAAATTTCACTGGGGCGGTTAATGATAACCCTTGCCCTAAATATATTGTCCCATGACCTGGTAACTGCACTCCTAAAACCGCGGATATTAAACTTGCAGTAAGCATCCCATGAGCTATTTGTTCTTTAAAATTGTGTTTTTAGCTTCAACATCATTTAAGTGAACGGGATTAATATACCCTGTTATACCTGCAAACAAATATACATCTGACTCTGAAATTGTTTTTCGAAACGAAGCTTTATCTCCTATGGAAATTTCATTAATAGATTTTCCCGTTATCATTTTTAATTATCCACCTTCAAATTATCTTCCGAACCTATCTTTAAAATCTAATGTACTGCACTTCTCCATTGGTAACTTCACACATTTGCCTTCAGCTGCCGACTTATATATTGCAAGAACCAACTCAAGTGCACGCCTTCCATCTTCAGCTGTTACATAAGGTTCTCTATCATTTTCTATTGCATCAATTACGTCAGCATAAAGGGGTATATGTCCAAAACCATATACGTTAGGTGGATTTTCGTGATACTTAATTTTAACTTCATTAGGATCATCTAATAGATCTGAAAACTCCCACTCCTCAATTAAGTTAACTGATTGACCCCCTGCTTTTACTGTACCTTTTTCCCCGAAGATATAAAGTGTCTCCTCAAGGTTCTTAGGATATATGTCTGTCGTTCCTTCTATAATTCCATAACTTCCATTTGAAAATTTAACCAGTGCAATTCCTAAATCTTCTGCCTCAATATAATGGTGGTTAAGATTATCTGTCATTCCTATCACTTCTGAAATTTCATTACCCATCATCCATCTTAAAAGATCAATATTATGAATACATTGATTCATCAAAGCTCCGCCGTCTTGCTCCCATGTGCCTCTCCACTTAGCTCTATCATAGTATTCATATCCTCGATTCCATCTTACATGTGCAGTTCCATAGAAAAGCTTCCCGAACCTTTTTTTATCAATGGCTTCTCTTATCTTTTGAATAGACTTATTAAATCTGTTTTGATGGCAAGCACTTACTTTAACACCTTTTACTTTTGCTCTTTCAATTATCTTATCTGCTTCTTCTAAGGAAAGGGATATTGGCTTTTCAATAATCAAATTACATCCAGCATCAATACAGTTCAATGCAATTTGCCCATGCTTACCGCTTTCCGTGCAAATAGCAATTAAATTAGGTTTTTCGGTATATATTAATTCTCTGTAGTCTGTATATTCTTTTAGTTTCTTTGGAAGATTGAATTTAAGGATTTTATCCTCCATATTTTCTGAAACGATATCGCATAAAGCTACAATTTCTAAATTATTTTCAAGCGCTGCTGCTATATGATTTGGTGAAATTCTTCCGCATCCTATCAAAGCATATTTTAAACTCACAACACTACCCCCTATAATAATTCAATATTTCCCCTATCATAAATATCTTTCATAGCATTTTTTGTATCAAAGATTATCTTTGCATGCTTTTGAACAAATCCATAATCCATATTGGTGTGAGCTGTTGTTATTATTACAAGATCAGTACTTTCTATAAGCTCATCTGTTAATTTCGGTTCGCTCTTTCTCACTTCTCCATGTCTACGATATTCTGATGCATAAGGATCAAAATAAACAACCTCTGCCCCTCCTTTTTCCAGTTCTTCGATTACTCTAATAGCTGGACTTTCCCTATAATCATCTATGTCCTGTTTGTAAGCTATACCAAGCACTAAAATTCTAGATCCATTCATAGCTTTTTTATACCTGTTCAAAATTTTACTGGATCTTTCAGTACAGTATTCCGGCATTCGGTCATTGACCATCATTGAAGATTCAATCATTGAAGTATGAAATCCATATTCACGAGCTTTCCAGGAAAGATAATATGGGTCAAGGGGAATGCAATGTCCTCCAAGTCCAGGGCCCGGATAGAATGCTTGAAATCCATAAGGCTTTGATTTCGCAGCTTCAATAACTTCCCAAATATCAATTCCCATCTTATTGCAAAGAATAGCCAATTCATTAACTAAGCCAATATTCACATTTCTATATGTATTCTCAAGAATCTTTTCCATCTCAGCAACAGCCGGTGAAGATACCGTATGTACATCTCCTTCTAAAACTGCACGGTACATTGCTGCAATAACCTCTGTAGCATCTTGTCCAATAGCACCTACTACTTTGGGTGTGTTCTTGGTTTTATAAATTAAATTGCCTGGATCAACTCGCTCCGGAGAAAATCCTAAATAGAAATCTTCACCACACTTTAATCCCGAACCACATTCTAATATGGGTTTAATGAGTTCCTCTGTAGTACCTGGGTATGTAGTAGATTCTAATACAACTATTGTTTCCTTTTTCAGATATTTCGCTATTTCTTCAGAAGACGATTTTACATAACTAATATCTGGCTGTTGATGGTCATCTAATGGTGTAGGTACACAAATCGCTATAAAATCAACATCTTTTATAAAGCTGAAATCAGATGTAGCAGACAATATTCCTTTTTCAACCAGTTGGGAAAGATCACTATCCACAACATCACCTATATAATTTCTTCCTTGATTAACCATTTCAACTTTCTGAGGTTGTATGTCGAATCCCATAGTTTTAAAACCAGCTTTAGCTTTTTCTACCGCTAAAGGGAGACCAACATAACCAAGGCCAACTACAGCAACAGTGATTTTTTTATTTATGATTTTGTCTAACAATTTTTGTTTCATTAACTCATGCTACCCCTCTCTGCACTGCATTTATGATTATATTTTCTAACTGATCTGTTAGTTTAGCAAAATCAAATTCTTTTGCTGCATTTAATGCACTGGTACAGTATTTGCCATATTCATCAGAAGACATATTGTAAAACTTCAATACACCTTCGGCTAACGTTTCAGCACTCCCACCTTCAACTGTTATACCACATTGGAATTTCTCGAGATTATCATATCCACATTTTATATTAGAAATTGTCGGTTTACCGGAAGCCATATAATCAAACATTTTATTTAAGCTCAATCCATATTTATACAGTCCAATTTGCTCGCCGGTAAAAATATTAAGGCTACTTTTACTCAAAATATTCGGTATACTTTTCTTATCTACTTTTCCTTTAAAAACAACATTTCTGAGGCTATTATCAATGCAATAACTTTCTAATTCTTCATTCATGTATCCCGTACCAAAAATAATGAATTTTATATTTTTATAACCTCTATCCTGAATAATCTTGGCTGTCTCAACAATATAGTTTACATAGTTTGCTTTTCCTAACGACCCAGTATATAAAACCTTAAAAAAGTTATCATCATCTAAATCTAGATCTTTATATACATTCTTTATTTTCTGATTATTGTATATATCTAAATCTATTCCATTATTTATATAGTATATATGGTTTAAATCTATTTTTTTTTTCCCATAATACTTTTCAGCAACGTAATCTTTACCACCTTCCATAGTAAAGATTATGCTATCAGCATTTTTATAAATCCAATGTTCTAGCTGATATAATGCCTTAGCCATTATACTATTATGTTTTAGTAAACCAAATTCAATTAATGTTAATGGCCATAAATCTGCAATTTCAACAATACATCTACAATTATATTTTTTTGCTATCTTTATACCTGCGAAACAAGCTAATGGATGGACTGAAGTTGCAATTATTACATCAGGACTACTAATTTTTCTTGTAACTGTAAACAAGCCTAAGGTATATTGAAGCATATTAATTATACGTGATTTACCATTACCAACATAATTACTTGTCCTTAAGTATACATAATTTATATTATCGATTATTTCTTTACTGAATTTTTCATTACCCTTTATTAAATTTAAGTTTGAATTATGTACTGTACTTGCAGCAAAAACAGTAACATTATGCCCTTTCTTTATCAAATATTTTGCGAAATTATAAGGCCTTGCCAAAGGAAAAAACCATGGTGGAATCGCATAATGATTGAAAAACCAAATATTCATTTATAAAGTACTCCTTAATATATACTTTTTATTTTATTGTTATAGATATTTTCATCTATTTTACCTATTCGTAATAGGTAATCGCCAAAATCTTCGCCAGTATCCATACCTTCAGCACTAATGCCATCTCTTCTAAACACTTTAGCAACTGTCATAAAAATTATTTTCCAATCATTTAAAAAAGTTATGTGAGTAATGTATTCTAAATCTAATTCCAGCTTCTCTTCCCATGTAATACCATTACGGCCATTAACCTGTGCCCATCCAGTAAGTCCAGGCAAACTACTATGTCTTTGCCTTTGCTCTGAAGTCATAAACAACATATCTCTTACAAGCTGAGGTCTTGGTCCAACAATTGACATATCTCCTGTTAGAATGTTATACAGTTCTGGAAGCTCATCTAACGATGATGACCTTAAGAGCTTTCCGAACTTGGTGAGCCTAATTTCATCAGGCAGCAACTCCCCGATTCCGTCTCTGTCGTCTGTCATTGTCCTAAATTTGTAAAGAGTAAATATCCTCTCATTAAGTCCGGGGCGTTTCTGTTCGAATATAACAGGTGAGCCTAGCATTACCGTAACTAGTATCGCTATGATAATAAGCACAGGTGACAAAGTAACAATTGCACAGAGTGATAAAATAACATCCATTGGCCTCTTGATATATCTTCTGTACACACCACCTCTAGGAATCTGCTGTACAGGCGGTATATAGGGCTTTAAATCCGGTCTAACCTCAGTCTGCATCTTCTATCACCACAATCCTCTAACTATTCCAATAACTCTGTCAATATCCTCGTTGGACATCTTCGTATCAGACGGTAAACATACACCGCGGTTGAAAACATCGTCTGCTACTGATATACCATCATCATAGTGATTATAAAAAGGGTACTTCATGTAAACCGGTTGTAAATGCATAGGCTTCCATATTGGTCTGCTCTCAATATCATCCTTTTCAAGTGCAATCATTATATCTAGTGGTGTTACCTTACTTGATGGAAGAATAGTCATGGTTGAAAGCCAGTAGTTTGGCTCTCCATAATCACAAACCGGTGCCATTTCAATTTCTTCTATATCTTTAAATGCTTCTTTATACCTAGTGTAAATAGCTTTTTTTTGTGCAATTCTCTCCTCAATTACAGTCAGCTGCCCTCTACCTATCCCTGCACAAATATTGCTCATTCGATAATTAAACCCGAGCTCAGAATGTTGATAATATCTTGCATTATCTCTCGCTTGAGTTGCCCAAAACCGCATCTTGTTTATTGCCACTTCATCGTCTGATACAACCATGCCCCCACCTGAAGTAGTTATTATCTTATTTCCATTAAATGAGTAAATTCCGAATCGGCCAAAAGTTCCACTCTTCTTGCCTTTATATGTAGCACCTAGAGACTCTGCAGCATCCTCGATGATTGGAACATTATGCATATCGCAAATAGCTTTGATACTATCCATATCCGCTGATTGTCCATAAAGATTGACAACAATAACAACTTTAGGCTTATGTTCACTGAATGCTTTTTCAAGTGCAACCGGAGACATATTTAAACTTCCAGGTTCACTATCTATGAAAACCGGTATTGCATCTTGGTATATAATAGGATTGCAGCTTGCCGCAAAGGTTAGGCTTGAACAAAATACCACATCCCCCTTACCTACCCCAAGTGCTATTAGTGCAAGGTGTATGCCTGCAGTACCAGAGCTCAATGCCACAGCGGAATTGGAACCGACATATTCAGCAATTTCTTTTTCGAAACTATTTACATGAGGACCTAGTGGTGCAACCCAATTTGTATCAAAAGCATCTGTTACAAATTCCCTCTCTTTACCACAAAGATGAGGTGATGCCAAATACATGTGTTTACTCATGATTGTCAACTCCGTTCTTTATTTCCAAATATCGATTTGACTTCTTTATCTTCCAAGAAGCAACATCCAAATTATGTAATAACTTGATGTATTAACAAGTATAATATGTTTTCTTCGCAGTTCACTCTTTTCCTGCTTTTTACATGGTATATTCTTACAACAAAACCATTGCAATTTCGACGTTTGCGGCTCTTTATACCTATGAAGTTCTTTAATGTTACTTATAGTACTGTCAAATGGCGGTGGTTTTTGTACATTCCTGATGTACGATTGTTGAATTACTTTTAAATTAACAAGGAGCCTCTTTCTAGATGCCCCTTTTCAGTGTAATTACCTATATTACGAGTCTGGTTTTATCCGGGTCACGCGCACAGGCATAAGATTCTTCGCATACTCAGAATGACACCGCGAGGGTTGACTTCATTAGTTCCCATTTTTACTCTCATCTATTACACTCCGAAGATTTGAAGCATCATTTATCCCTTTTCGGGCTACATCTGCTTTTATAGTTTTGCAGAGTATTTTTAGATCCAGCCAAAGTGAAACATTTTCTGCATAATAGATGTTGTTTTGCAGTTGCTGGTTATACCCTCAATACCTGGCCAGGTCTGAAGCCTTCTTATTTCGTCCAACGCATAGCATCTGCTATTGTCCAGTAAATCAGGCCTTGGGCCAATAAAACTCATATTTCCTAACAGAACATTAAATATCTGCGGTAGTTCATCTATGCCTGATTTTCTTATAAACCTTCCAATCTTTGTAAGCTGCGGATCGTCTGCATCTACCTTTGTAGAGCGAAGTATATAAGTTTTAAAAGTCCTGCCATATTTTCCTACTCTTTTCTCTATATAGAAGGCTGGTCCACCATCCTCCAGCTTGATCAACAAAGCATATACAGCAACTATTAAAGTAATAGGCAGGATTAAGTATAAAGCAAACATAAAATCTAATACTCTTTTTATATAATGTCTGTACATTTATACTTAACCTCCAATGATTCCGATACTGTTTGTTCCTGGGCAATTACCTTGCAATAGCTACTTCGGTATAGTCATGCTTATAGGTTGGTACAACCTTTTTCATGCATTCTCTTAGCTCCTCCGGACTGTTAAGGCTATTTTCCAGGGCTTTTACGCACAGTAGTATTTCATTGTGCGATAAATCGAGAGGATTGCCTACAAATATATCCGGATGTTTTGTAGTCTTGATGCCCTCTTCAGCCAGAAGCAGCTCCTCATAAAGCTTCTCCCCGGGTCTTAGCCCTGTGTATTCTATTTTTATATCTCTGTCCGGTTCAAAGCCCGAAAGTCGTATCAGGTCTCTTGCCAGATCTGAGATTTTTACTGATTCACCCATGTCAAGAATGAAAATTTCTCCCCCTTGTGCCATTGAGCCTGCTTGTATGACCAGTTGTGCTGCTTCAGGTATGGTCATAAAATATCTGGTGATATTGGGGTGTGTGACAGTCACCGGTCCCCCCTGTTCAATCTGCTTCTTGAAAAGAGGTATAACACTGCCATTGCTTCCTAACACATTCCCAAACCTTACGGCAACGAATTCAGTATTGCTTATCTTGTCCATTGACTGTACAATCATTTCAGCCACTCTCTTGGTAGCACCCATTATGTTTGTTGGATTTACAGCCTTATCTGTGGATATGAGCACGAATCTCTTTGCTCCATACTCATGGGCGCACTTGGCTGTGTTTAATGTTCCTATTACATTATTTTTAATAGCTTCTGCAGGATTAATCTCCATTAGTGGTACATGCTTATGTGCAGCAGCATGAAAAACCACCCCCGGTCGATAGCTTCCGAAGACTTCGGCCAACCGCTTATTATCCCTTACAGAACCTATGATCACTTCAAAATCAAGCTTTCCCTTATATATATGTATCAGTTCGTTAGATAAATCATAAGCATTGTTCTCGTAAATATCGAATATCAGCAGCTTCTTAGGGTTATATTTTGCTATCTGCCTGCAAAGCTCTGAACCAATGGATCCTCCACCCCCGGTAACCATTACCACCTCATTTTGGAGATACCCTGATATTTCTTCATTGTTCAAATGAATTTCATCCCGTCCCAGAAGGTCTTCTATTCTGACATCCCTTATATGCTTTATATTTACTTTTTCATCAATAAGCTCATATATTCCAGGCAGCGTTTTCAGCTTGCATTTGGTTTCTTTACATTTTGACAGTATTGCAGCTACATCTGCCTTGCCGACGGAGGGCATGGCCACTATGATTTCATCAATACTATATTTTTCAGCAAGCTTTTTTATTCTTTCTGTATTCCCCCTCACCGGTACTCCATTGATACTTGACCTATGCTTCTTCATATCATCATCAACTGCTATTACGGGCAAATATTCTAATTCATGGTGGTTCTGCAGCTCCTTTATTACCATTGAACCTGCATCGCCTGCGCCAACAATCATTACACGCTTTCTATCAGCATTATTGAACTTTGCTGCTCTTAGTATCGTTTTTAGTATCCTGTAGCTTAATCTGCTTCCTCCGACAAGAAGAAAAATCAATAGCCACGAGATTATATAAACTGATCTTGGAAATCTCATAATGTGAGACAATCCATATATGGACGAAGCGCCGCTTGCAACTGCAGTCGCCGTGAAAATCTTCAAAAGCTCATTAACGCTTGTGTATCTCAATAGTCCTTTATATAATCCAAACAAATAGTAGATAGCAATATTAATGAAAATAATATAAATACATGAATGTATGTATGCTTGGATGTATTGCTCCGGGATTACCCCTTCGAACCTAAAAAACAAACCAAAAAATACTGCAATGCCTACTAAGAGGCAATCAGTAAAAAGCAAAACTAGCTTTCTGTTATATGGTCTCAACGCCATCCACCCCTCAATTTATATGTATCGATGATATTCAATTATTGCTGCTCCTGCTTTGTATATCGCACGTACGCATCCTTGATCTTGTTTATATCATCCTCTGAAAGTCTCGAGTACAATATTTCTTTTGCCCGCCTTTTCTCTTCTGATGTTATTCCATTTGACAGCATACCCTTTAGTTCAGATATGTCGCTCTTGGTTAACTTGCTCAAGAGCAGCTTGGTCAAAGAAGCCTTTTCGGATATAGACACTTTATTCTTTGTCTCCTTTGCACTCTCCATTATCTGCTGATTCTCTTCATTTTTTTGTATCTGAGAAATACTGTGGTCCGCAGGCTTAGATGGTTCTGCACCGCCAGCAGGTTTATTGTTTACCTCTTCTGCCTTCTCGCTCCCAGCAGCAGCTGGTGCTGCTTTTTCCGTGTCTGCGCTTTGAAATGCTCTTTCAATCTCTGCACTATCCTTAATGATGCTCTCTACTATGGCTCTTTCTCCCAAGCCATATAAGAGTGAAAGAGCTAATCCAGCCGATATTAACAATAATGCAGCAATTAACAACATTATTTTCTTCATGAATGCACCACCCAAATGGAATGTTTAAAAAATAGAGGTGCTTGCGCACCTCTATTTATGTTACTTATTATAGATTCGGTACACTATCGTAGCAGCTTGTGCTCTTGTTGTCTTTTCAACCGGACCAAGCTCAGCTCCAGCACCTATTAAGATGCCCTCTTTCAGCATTGTTGCAACACTGTCTCTAGCATAGGATGCCACCTTTGACTTGTCGGAGAATTTATCAAGGTCTGCAGCTGTTCCTTTATTCTTTATCTTCTTTACAGCACTTAGAGCTCTTTCAGTAAGCACCATCAAATCCTGCCTTGTGATATATTCATCAGGTTTGAACATGTTGTTGCCTACGCCGTTTGTTATTCCTAACTTCCTGGCAATTGCAATCTCCTTGAAATTAATGTCTGTAGCCTTTATATCACTAAAGTTTTCAGTAATTACAGCATTAACTCCCAATGCTCTAACGAGAATAGCCATGTAATCCCCTCTTGTAATGCTTTCATCAGGTGCAAAGGTCTTGTCGGTAGTGCCTCTTGCAATACCCTTTGAAGCCATTACTTCGATTTCCTTCTTCGCCCAGTGGGTTTTGGTAACATCAGTAAATGTCTTTTGGTTGAATACAAGTATATACTTGCTGAAGTGAGTTGTTGTAAAGCTCACCAAACCAGTTGCAGGATCGTATTTGCCATTTGGAACTTCTATAAGATTGCCTGCGTTATCCATATACCATACAACCAGGAACTCGGAATCCAATGCCTCTGCCCCAGTTGGCGTGTACTTGAAGGATACTGTTGCTGGTTTATCCGGATTGCTGTATTCCTTTACTACCCCATTAACTGTGAAGCTCAGCTCAATTATCGGTTTGTCTCCGACCTTCTGCTGCAATTCGGGAGATAATGTGCTCTTATCGACTTTTGCAATGTTCAAGCTTACATTCTTGTTCTTCACTGTGTCATCGCCGGCAAATATATTACTAGGCAATGTGATATTACCTGCATCTGTCTTTATTGTGATCTCTTCAGACGCTGTTGACTTGCTTAGTGCATTACCTGGAATGCTCATTGTATATGATTTTGCGCCATCAACCTTTGGAACATCTATGACTATATCTTTAGTCCCATCAGTTTGAGGCTTACTCAATGTCAGCAGCTGGTTTATAACATTTTCACTTACTGCTGATGCTGCATTTCCTGTTGTGCTGTTTAATGTTGCAGCAATTTTAATTGATGAGGATCCGTCTGAGTTAGCCTGTGGTGTGGGCGCTGAAGGTGTTGCTGTTCCTCCGCTTGTTCCTCCAGATGGTCCATTGTCATCATCGTCATCCGGTGCGTTATATCTGTCTATCAAGTTATATTTAGCTAAATTGGCTATAAAGTACGGTCTTTCGCTGTCATATTGGCTTCCATTTAGCTTTCCAATCAATTCAGTCATCCTTGTCTTATAAGTACCTATGTTAGGAATAAGTGGAGCTATATCATCAATATCTTCGATAAACTTTTGACTGACATTAACATCACCATCTTCATCCTCATATAAGACATTGGATAATCCATTCAGTACTTTTGCCTTTTGAATGAAGTTTATGAGCAGCAGATAATCATAAGTGTAAGTCTCAATATTCGTTTTTATTGTTATAAAATTCGGATATGTACTTGGGTACTCAGTCGTAATTATCAAGCCGTTTCTAAACTCTAATAAAGTAATACTGGCTATACTTTGATGACCTTGCTGAAAGGTATAAAAATCCTCTAGGCAGCTTTCTAATGTAGCCGGATCGACACTTGGACTGGCTGCATTATTATATTCATCCAGTATGCTTATGATATCATCCAAATTATCGTCTATGTTTTCATCTATTGCATATGTCTCTGCACTTAGGTCAACCCCCATAAGCACCAATACTGCTTCCCTGTCAGCCTTGGTTGCGGCACTATCATCCTTCAATAGTGGAGAAAGAACCTGTATCAAGTTATACTTAGAATCACTGATCCCTGCGCTGGCCGGTATAGCACCTGCATATGACAATATAGTGCACGTCAGGAAGACCACTAAAGTAACCTTTACAATTGCTTGCAGTTTTTTCTTCTCAAGAATCATTTATTTACCTACCTCCTAAAGTTATTTATAGTTGCTGCTTGCTATTTAATTCACAAGCGAAAACTTGAAGAGCCCTGAGCATACGTTTTTCGCTGCAATTCCAGATACCGCCCCCCCAAAAACACCTAATAATCTCTCAAAAACTTTATTTTAAGTTTAGCACTACCTTCCATATTTATCACTTATTTTCAGTCGACCTAAAACTACAGCAAGTACTGCGTTGCAACATTTTTAGAGGACAAGCGAGTGTAAAAAACCATTCTCGTAATGCATTTTACAAAATCGATTAAATTACACACAAAATAAAATATTTTCCAGCTAAAAATCGTTAAATTCTGCAAAATAGTAATGCAATAAAAAAACAGACCGCTTGGACATATATCCATACGGTCTGTTAATTAATTGCATTCTCTTCAATAATTTGCCGAAACATGCTTAAATAAAAAGCAATGATACTCCCAGAGAGAGACCAAAGCTATAAAAAAGCTATGCATATAAAGTAGCTTTGATCTTTTTAGTATCCAAGCTTTCTAGATATCTCCAGTGTATACCTATGGAGTATTTCAGCTATTTCTGCTCTAAGTTTATCGGTCATTCTTGTAGCAGGCCCTGAAACGCTTAAACCTGCTATAGGTTTATTATGGTGATCAAATATAGGCGCTGCCACACATACAAGACCGACCTCCCGCTCCTCAAAATCCTCCGCATACCCATTCTGGCGTACTTTTTTCAGTTGCTGTAAAAAAACATCTCTATCGGTAATAGTCTTATCCGTAAATTTAACAAACCTGGTATTGTTAATAATATCATTAATTTCTTCATCTTCAAGATAGGCCAAAATGGCTTTACCAACAGCTGTACAATAAATATGTATCTTTTCACCATCTTTTGTACATATCCTCATAGAGTGTGGACTTTCTACCTTTTTTAAATATAATATTGTGTCTCCGTCACGTACTACGAGATTCGCCGTCTCATGACAGCTATCCACTAGTTCATCTAGGTATGGAGAAGCGATGCTACGAAGATCCACGTTTACTTTGGTTCCAAGCCGGAATATTTCATTACCTAGCTTATACTTTCCCGTCTGTTTATCTTGCTCCAAAAAATTAAAATCCTTTAGAGTGCAGATAAGCCCAAAGGTTGTGCTTTTATGAAGCTCCATCATTTTGCTGATTTCTGAAACACCTAACTCTTTATATTGGTTAAAGCACTCCAGTATTTGGATTGCCCTAGCTACAGACTGTATTTGGCCTTTTTTATCTTCATTCATTTTAATCTCCATTTTGATATCAAGATAGACATACAATAATATTATAACGTTATCAACCCAGGCAAGCAATAAAGAATGTCCCTTTTAGGTCAAAAATTTATGTCATCCCCATTAGTTGAGAGTTAAGAACCATAGCAGGACATTCTCTATTACATTAATCCTATATAATAATTATTTCCCTAAAAGATTTAAAAATTCTTCTTCTTCTTTGTCCTTCATCTTGTAGGTATGTTCTCCATCAATTGGGAACTTTTCTTCTCTTACTTCTGCAGCGTAATCTTTAAATGCGTTTACGAGTATTTCTCCTACGTTTGCATACTTCTTTACAAACTTGGGTGTGAAATTGTCATAGTAGCCTACCATATCTGCGTATATTAAAAGCTGTCCGTGGGTATATGGGCCTGCGCCTATTCCAAGTATAGGAATGCCTGCTCTTTCTGTTATAGCTTTTCCAACTGGTGCAGGTACGCCCTCTACAAGTATACTGAATGCCCCGGATTCCTCAAGTAATTTTGCCTGTTTAACTAATTTAACCGCTGCCTCAGCACTGCGGCCTTGAGCCTTATATCCGCCTAATTGCCCTGCAAACTGCGGTGTGAGTCCTATATGTCCCATTACCAGTATACCTGCATCATTAATAGCCTTTAGCCTGCTTGCTATGAATGGGCCGCCGCCTTCTAACTTAACTGCATCACAAAGAGCTTCCTTTATAAATCTACCTGCGTTCTCAACTGCCTGCTCATCTGAAACCTGGTATGACATATATGGCATGTCTCCAACAATGAACGTGTTCGGAGCACCCCTTCGGACTGCCTTACAATGACTTATCATATCTTCCATAGTAACAGGAAATGTAGTATCATACCCAAGGGTTACCATACCAAGGGAGTCACCTACAAGTATCATATCGATTTCTGCTTTTTCCTCCATCTTTGCTGTAAGGTAGTCATAAGCTGTAAGGTATACTATCTTATCCCCTTTTGCTACCATTTCGTTAAAATCAAATATAGTCTTTTTCATAAATACACCTCTCCAATACTTTTTTTTGAAACCCTTTAATGTGCGAAAAATTGCTTTCGGGCAATCTTGCCGCATTCATAAAAACCATACATCAACACAATCTATTTTTCAAGATGCCAACTTTTGCGATTTATTGCCATTTGCATCCTATGCTCAGCTAAGGACCTGGCTGCCTCAACGGTAGTAATATGCTCCTCATTGGCTATTTCAAATACTTTCTTAATATTGGCTGTTATATTATTCTTAACTTGACCATATGCACGCTCTCGATTATATCCCATAAACTGATGGGAATTATTAATACAACCACCAACACTTAAAATATAATCTACAGCATATGCTATTCCTTTATCCTGTAGCATTTTACAATGTTTCAATTCGTCTGCCAGCTGATTGTTTGCAGAACCGGCAATAAGTTTGCATTTTAATCTAGGTATTGTATTGTCATTCAATATGCCGCCTAATGCACAAGGTGAGAAAATATCAACATCTAAATCATAAATTTTATCCGGGTCTACTACATCTACATTTAAATCTTCTGTGACTCTTTTCAAATTATCCTTGTCGACATCACATACTATGACATTAGCCCCCTCCTCTTTGAGGTACTTTGCAAGAACATAGCCAATATGCCCTACACCTTGAATCGAAATTGTTTTTCCTTTAAGAGAAGATTCCCCGAAAATTGATTGAGCAGCTGTTTTCATTCCATAACATAAACCATAAGCTGTCGCAGCCGAAGTACTCCCACCGCCTCCATAAACTTCTGGCAGTGCAACGTTATATTTTGTCTCTTGATGGACAATGACCATATCGTCTTCATCTGTCCCAACATCTACCCCTGTTATATAGCGACCTCCCAATCCTTCAATCACTCGTCCAAAAGCTCTCAGTAAATCTTCGGTTTTGTCAGTCTTAGGATTGCCTATGATAACAGCCTTACCTCCGCCAAAATTAATTCCTCCTGCTGCATTTTTATAGGTCATTGCTTTTGCCAAACGCAAAACGTCATTTAGAGCATCATCTTCTGTTGCATATGGCATCATTCTTGTTCCACCAAAGGCTGGACCTAGTGACGTATTGTGTATACCGACAATGCACTTTAAACCTGAATATTTGTCGTATGCATATACAATTTGCTCAAATTCATCCTTTTCCATGACCTCAAATATTACTTTTCCCACTTAAATCCCCTCCATATTTTTTATTATATTTAATTGCACTACATCTTTCCATTACTCATAAGCTTTGCTTGCGCTAATCGCCTCAAAATAAATACCGAAATCGGGGATAGAATTGCACCTGCTCCCAGAATTAAAAATGGTATCCCCCAATTAGTAGCTAAAGTTGCATCTTTAATCCCCAAGTTCATTTTATCTAAAACCTTACCAAAAACAAAAGGGGATAGTATAGTCATAAAATACCCACATGCTGACTGTACTCCTAGTGCCGTAGCTCGAATTTCCCCAGCAACCATTTCAGTCATACCTGCTTTGTATATTGCTGAGTCCGCAACAACCCAAAATCCAATCCACAGCCCCACTATTACAACAATCGCCAGTGACCTGCCGTATAAATAGCCGAAGAAGAACTCCATGATAAGGCTGCTAAATGCACACACAATAATTGTCTTCGTTCGCCCAATTTTATCAGCTACGATACCTGCAAGCCAGACCGACGGTACACCAAGTAAGATAATAAAAGCCGCTATCTGACCTCCAATTGCTACGGCTTGTCTTTCGCCATAACCTGCTGCTAAAGAGCATGCAACCATAAAAGGTCCTATCCATCCCCAGAATGCATAGAGTTCCCACATATGGCCCATATAACCTGTGGTTATTAATATTGGCCCTGCATACTCTCTTTTCTGTGTGGATTTTCTAATTTCTCCACCACCTTTTACCCTTGGTACAGTTTTCACATTTTCAATTGCATCCGCAGGTTTTTCTTTTACAAGGAAAAAAATAATAAAGGCTGCTATAAATGCAGGTAACGATGTCCAAAGCATACCATATCGCCAATTATAAGCCGCTGCTATAGGAGCTGCAACGAAATAACCGCCTGCATAAGCCAGGGTTAGTGCTCCTGTATATGCCCCTAGTACCTTACCCCTTTCGTTAGGTGGAAACCAGTTAGAAAGGAGTGCCATCCCAGGAACATATATTGCACCTGCTGAAAGGCCTGTAATCAACCTTAGTATTAGTATACTTGTAAAATCCTTAGCCAAGAATATAAACAGTGTGGAAAATATTGCTGTACACAACGTAGCCCAAGCAACCACCTTTTTTTTACCTACGTGATCAGCCAGCCAGCCCGTTACTAAAACAATTATTACATATCCTGCTTGAAACGAAGATAAAATAATACCTGTTTGGTTCACAGAAAGACTAAATTCTGCAGCTATGTACTTTGAAACTGCTGAAAAGTTATACCATGGCAGATAACCTAGAACCATTGCTATTAGCATAAATAAAAAAACTTTATTCTTTTCACTTAAACGGTTTTTCATTTTCTACTCTTTCCATAATTATATTAAATTTATATATTCCATTACCGCCCTGAGTTCTCGTCTCCTATTCTCTGAAATGGGCTCCATCACTACCTTGCAGGTTTCACTTTCGATTACACCCATCCATTTCAAGGCCAATTTGTAACATTGCGGGTATTGCAGTACGTTAGCAAAAGCTATTGAATTTAATGGTGCTACCTTATCATAGAAAATCTTTCTAGCTTGCTCTAATTTTCCTTCCTGAACAAAGTTAAACATATCGGTTTGTTCTCTTGGAAGAACGCAGCTAGCAGCAGAAGTCATTCCCTTTGCACCCTCTAGCAGCATAAGATAATTCAGCTGATCATGTCCTGACCATGCTGCAAGCTTACCCCCTGTTGCCTTTTCGTACATGGAAATCTTCTCAGGATAGGGTATAAAAAGTTTTGCGCATGCCATATTGGGAATCGTATCTGCCATTCTTTTTAATAGATCAAGAGGTATTTCTATCCCAGCTCCTCCGTCATATACCATGATAGGTAAATCTACAGAATCACTAATGTATTTTACATGTCTATAGATTCCCTCAGACCTATGTGGATGATAATAAGGTGGGCAGGTAAATATGTAATCTGCTCCCACACTCTCTGCATGTTTTGCAAGATTGGCACCAATATCACTTGACGAATCATTTACTCCCACTCCTACAGGAACCCTGCCTTTGGTTTGATCAACTACAATCTCGACAAACTTTTTTCTTTCGGCCTCTGTAAGTGCAAAAACCTCACCGGTGCTGCCAAGAGCTAGAATTCCATGTACATCATTTTTTATAACAAACTCCACTAGATTTCTGGTAGAGGCTTCATCAATATCGCCTTTTTCGTTAAGAGGTGTAACTGTTAAAACATGATTTCCAAATAGTTTAGCTTTCTTTTCTTCTAACGTTAATGACATTTAATTCACTCCTTTAATATAATAATGCATTAAATAATAGTTGCCTTTACATGTCCAATGTCTGGCAATGGCCACGGTCCTATCATAGTGATATTCTTTATTTATTCAATATCTAATATTGTTTGAAAACACGCTTCTTAGAAGCCAATCTTAATGGCAATAAACAGAACAATAAAGGCGATAAGGAATAATATACTCAAATAAGGTATGATGAATTTATACCACCTTTGAATTGGAACTTTCCCGTAATTTAAGAAAATTAGCAAAGTACCGTAGCTGAACCAGAACATGTTGGTAATACCATCACCGAACTGATAAGCCAAGACAGAGGTTTGGGAAGTAAGTCCCAGACTTAGAGCAATTGGCACCATAATAGGACTGAGCAGCGTGCCATTCGCACTTCCGGATGGAATAATACCGTTGATAAAACTTACGATAATTACAATGCTGATGGCAGCTATCAAAGGTGATGTTCCTTTTAACAACTCTGTAGCATTATAAATTATAGTGGCGTTTATATTGCCGGCGTTGAGCACCCAGTAGACTCCACGAGCAACACCGACGATGAGAGCACCGCTGATGGAGCCTTTTGCTCCAGCAATGAAAGCATCAGAAATGGTACCGGCTTTCATTTTGCCAATAATACCAGCAACGATACCGGATAATATAAATATGGCAGAAACGTCATCAATAGCCCATTTAACTCCATTAATACCGTATTTCATACCGATAACAGTAAAGACCATAGCACCAAAGATAGACAGAAGTACCAAGCTCTGTGCTCCAGTTATCTTGGTAGGTTCATTGTTAGTTGTCTCTAAACGGATGTCAGAAACATCGATGTCAGCTACTAGACTATTAGATGGATTTTTACGAGTTTTGTTGGCATAGATAACAATATATAAAACGCTGACAGCTGTGATAACTGCCCATACAATCGTACGGAAACCAAGACCAACAAACAGGTCTCCTCCAGGCAGTAAACCCATTTTTATAAGGATACCATTGCAGACACCTACGGTATACAGATTAGTAGGACCTGCAATAAAACCACCCATTGACCCAACAATAACGACGGCAACAGCGGTTATGGCATCATAACCTAGCGCCAGTACCACAGCTATAACCAGTGGTACAAAAGGAATCAATACTTCAACCCAACCAAGGAAACCTCCGATTGCAGAGAAAACAGTTACCAAAACTATAAGGAGCATTGTGTGGGATGTTTTTCCAAACTTATGCACCATAGTGGAGATACCAGAGTCGATAGCACCTGTTTTTTTGTAGATTTCCAGAGCGCCGCCGACAGTTAATATTAGGATAAAGATATTTGCAGAGTCTTTTAGACCATAAGGTATTGCCCTAAAAATATTAAAAAGGTTGTTAAAATTAAATTTATTTCTAGGTAGTGCTTTATATACCCCATCAGTCAAAGTACCGGGTGTAACAAGAAATGTTAAAAGGCCACAGATAACTATTACACAAAAGATTAATATATAGGGGTTAATGTCTATTGGCTTTCTCTCTTTTTGCATTTTCTGTTTTTCCATCTTCTCCACCTCCAAATCTATTTGCTTGAATTAGCAAGGACCGTGGCCATTGCCAGATAACCCACAGTACCCTCTTCCATCATGGTGATATCGATATTATCCTCAGTGGTGTGACAAAGTTTAATTTCCGCTGGAGAATAACCAATACATTTTATGCCTTTGGCAGCATAATGTCCGGTATCGGTTGCAAATGCCCAAATTTTGGTCCTAATGGAATGACCCACCGCCTCCTCTACGGTCTTTTTGCATAATTGTACATAAGGCTCGTCCATATTTACGCTAAAGGGAAACTCACCTTGATAACCTTCACCCTGAAAACCAGTATAGGTAGTCAGTGGAAAGTACAGAGCCTTCAAATTGACGGCAATGCCATCAAACTTGCAACGATTTATGACTTCCTGGATTTTAGCTAACGCAATCTCCTCAGTGTCTCCGGCAGACTGGCGATAGTCAATATATACAACCACTTCATTCGGAATGATATTGGTACCCTTTTCCGAAGAAGTAATATTGGTTACAGACATTGTGGAGGATCCGAAAAGTTTATCCTTCGCCATTTCTACGGTTTTCAGTTCTATGAGGAATTTACCTAAAAAATCAAAGGGATTATTACCCACATGTGGTATGGAAGCATGGCAGGATTTCCCGGTAATAGTAATAACAGCGCAGAATCTACCTCGGCATCCTATGCCCAAATCGTTTTCTGTGGCCTCGCCAACGATAGCATAATCGGTGAGCTTGTAGTTATCACGAGTCTGCATCATTGCACCAAACCCAGCGATCTCCTCGCTTACAACACCAGCAACAATAATGTCTCCTTTTGGTAATAAGCCAGCATTTTTTAAAATTATTGGGGTGTACATCTGTATTGCAAATGTTCCTTTGGTATCAGAAGCACCTCTTCCCCAAATTTTGCCCTCTGCAATAGCGCCACTGTATGGAGGGTATTTCCACTTTGATGTATCGCCTTCATCAACAACATCCAAATGACAATTCAGCATAACAGAGCTACCATCACCAGTACCTTTGACTGAACCAAATATGCTACCATAAGCGTCTACTACTACTTCGTCATAGCCTAGAGCTTTCATTTTGTCTACAGTATATTGGGCAAACTCACCTTCGTGTGTAGATTGAGAGTTAATCCGAATCATTTCTGAAGCAGTTTTGACAATTTCATCCTTGTACCGCTGCGCCAACATGATAAATTTCTGGTTCATAATGCTTCTCCTTCCCAGAACGGAAAATCTGAGCATGAAATATTTAACTTCCTACAATTTTTTGTCTTATCTTTTTGAACCAAGATACGCTTCTCTAACCTTTGGGTTATTTGCAATATCCTGTGCAGAACCATTCATTGTTAAAACACCTTGTTCTAGAACATATGCACTGTCAGCAATTTTCAGTGCTTTATATGCATTTTGTTCCACCAATAGAATAGTTTTACCCATTTCTTTGATATTTTTTATTATGTCAAAGATGGTATTGACCAGAAGTGGCGCAAGCCCCAGGGATGGTTCGTCTAACATAATAAGCTCGGGATTACTCATTAAACCTCGTCCCATTGCAAGCATTTGTTGCTCGCCACCCGACAATGTGCCTGCCGATTGATTTTCCCTTTCTTTCAGTCGAGGAAATATATCAAAAATATTTTCCAAATCAGCAGCTATTTTCTTTGTATCTTTTCTTAAATAAGCACCCAACATAAGATTGTCCTTTACACTCAGATTTGCAAATATCAATCTTCCTTCAGGTACCTGGCACAATCCTTTTCTTACTATTTTATGGGGAGCCATTCCCAACTTCTCATCTTTAAAAAATATTTCTCCCTCTTTTGGTCTTAAAAGCCCGGATATTGTATTCAAAAGAGTAGACTTTCCAGCCCCATTCGATCCAATAATTGCAACTATTTCTCCTGCATTCACTTCAACATTGATGCCTCGGAGAGCATGAATGCCACCATAGTAGACATGCAAATTATTTACTTTTAACATTGTGTCACTCACCTCCCAAATAGGCTTCTTGAACTTTGGGGTCATTTTGTATAACATCACAGGGTCCATCTGCCAGCTTACAGCCAAAATTCAAAACAGTTATGTTCTCGCATATACGCATAACCAAGTCCATATGGTGATCAATCAATAGCACTGATAAATCAAACTTTTCTCTAACCTGTTTTATTAATTCCGTTAACCTGTCAGTTTCATCAGGATTCATACCGGCAGCAGGTTCATCCAAAAGCAAAAGCTTTGGATTTAAAGCAAGTGCACGCGCAATTTCCAGCCTTCTTTGCAAACCGTAAGGAAGATTATTTGCGACGATATCTCTTCTGTCGTCAAGTTCTAAAATCTCTAGCAAATTTTGAGCCTGCTCTGCTAATATAGCTTCCTCTCTGCCAAAGCGCGTCTTCATTTTCAGAGAACTTGGAAGTGAGCCAAACAATATAGCTTCGCCGATTGAATATTCCGCATTATAATGGCAAGCCGTTAATATGTTTTCGTAAACAGTCAGTTTTTTGAACAATCTTATATTTTGAAAGGTTCTTGTAATACCGGAATCTGCAACTTTATAAGGCTGAAGATTTGCTATATCCTTTCCTTCAAACACGATTTGGCCTGAAGTCACTTTATATACGCCTGTTATCAGGTTAAATATTGTCGTCTTCCCAGCACCGTTGGGACCTATCAGCCCTGATATACTGCCTTTCTCAATCTTAAAACTCACATCGTTTACTGCAGTAAGACCTCCAAAGGTCTTAGTCAAATTTTTTATTTCCAGTAAAGCCATAACTACTCGCCTCCTTTGTCTAAAGGCTTGCTCATAGAAATGCGTTTACTACTTATTTTGTTGAATAGAACTTTTAAACCTTTCAAACTAAGTTCCTTACCACCCATAAGTCCTTGCGGCCTTGAAATCATAATGAAAACAACTGCTACTCCATATACTACCAATCTCCATCTTGCAAAATCTCTCAGCAGTTCCGGCAAAGATACAAGAACCAGGGCACCGAGGACGCTGCCGGAGATACTGCCAAGCCCTCCGAAAATAACCATGATGATCAGTTCCGTTGAGCGAGTAAGGGTGAATATTTTAGGCTGGAGAAAGGTGAGATAAGAGCCAAGCAGGCCTCCACCGACACCAGCATAAAAAGCACTTATTAGCAGTGAAATCATCTTATATTTAAATACATTAATCCCGATAACTTGGGATGCCAACTCTTCTTCTCTGATGGCAACCATATTTCTTCCATGTCTTGAATGGATAATATTAACCAGTATAATAATACCAATAATATCCATACTCACAACAAGAAATAGACTATTATTCAGGCTTGGAACTCCTGGCCATCCTCTTGCCCCGCCAAAATACGCAGTATTATCCAGAATAAGTCTGATGGCTTCACCAAATCCAAGGGTGGCAATACAAAAATAATCCCCTTTTAAATTCAAAGTAAATTTACCAATTATGAGGCTAAAGAGTGCTGCCACTAGTCCCCCCATTAATAAAGAAGGTAAAATTGGCATATGCAATTTGATCATCATAAATGCTGATGTATAACCCCCGATTGCCATAAACCCTGCATGTCCAAAAGAAAAAAGTCCTGTAAAGCCTGTTAGAAGGGAAAGACCAAGAACTGGGAGTACATATATTCCAGCAAGAGCCAATATTCCTTTTATATAATACCAACTAAAATCCATCTACTACCCCCCTTTAAGCCTTATCTTCTGTAATCTTACCCATAAGTCCCATAGGTCTTACAACAAGAATAAAGATTAGCAGCACAAATGCAATTAGATCACGATATTGAGAAGATAAGTAACCTGAAGTCAAAGTTTCAATTATCGCCAGCAGCACTGAACCTAACACTGCGCCCTGAATACTGCCCAAACCGCCAAAAACCGCTGCTATAAAAGATTTTATTGTAATGTTCCCAATCTGAGGATATACTGTATATTTCATACCAAATAATACACCTGCAAAACCTGCCAATATCCCACCGACGACAAATACAATTAAGATAATAACGTCAGTATTAATGCCCATCAGCGAACTGGCCTTTGCATTATATGCAGTTGCCTGAATAGCCTTACCAACCTTTGTAAAATCTATCATGTAGACAAGTATCCCCAGACAAATTGCTGAAATTATGAACATCATCAAGTCAATTCTTCCTATAGAGAGTAACCCTAATTGGATTGGTTTTGATGAAAGTATTTCCGGATATGTCCTAAATGAAGGACCAATAGTCGCTATTACGATGTTTTCCAAGAAAATTGATATGCCCATTGCTGAAATTATAAAATATAGAAATGGTGCATTCCTATTTCTTAAAGGCTTATAAGCTACCCTTTCTATAAGAACAGCTAATAACCCTGCGCATATACCGGAAACGATAAAAGCGACAGGAAATGAAAATTTAAATAAAGTTATAAAGAAAAAACCGAAATATGCTCCAAACATAATAACGCCGCCATGAGCAAAATTGGAAAAATTCATTATGCTGTATACAAGTGAATATCCAACAGCCATGAGGGCATAGACACCACCAATGGATAATCCGTTAATCAACTGCTGTAAGAAATTATACATAAACATTTCTCCTATATAAAGATTACTTATGTTGAGTGAATTGCAACCCTTGTATTACAAGGGTTGCAATGTTAAATTGAAAGCAACAGCAGGTCCACTAAGATTTATTGTGGAGTATACTTCTGTTGGAATACAAACTTTCCTCCAGTTATCTTAATGATGGCTGCTTCTTTTCCTTCAGGGTTATGTGTATCTTTCCCAATCTTTATATTGCCTGTAATACCGCTTATATTTGTAGTTTCTAGTGCGTCTTTAATTTTCACTCCATCAAAGCTATTAGCTCTCTTTACAGCATCCTCCAGCATAGCACTTGCATCTGTTGCCAGGAATCCGGTTATTTCAGGAGCCTTTCCAAACTTTGCTTTATATTCGTCGACGAAACTTTTAACTGAAGGATCTTCCATATCCAGATGGTTAACAAAGTATGAGTTTTCTATTGCATCACCGCCCATTGTAAGCAACTGCTCTGACGGCCATGTATCACTGCCTAAAAATGTTGCTGTTATTCCTAATTCTCTTGCTTGTCTTGCACTTAAAGAAACTTCTTTAAATAAGTATGGCATAAATATAACATCCGGTTGTGTTGCCTTTATCTTTGTCAACTGTGCTCTAAAATCAACTTCCCCTGTTTTCCAAGCTTCTTTTGCAACTATTTCTCCGCCTTTTGCTTTATAAGTTTCTTCGAAGAATTGAGTGAGTCCTGTTGAATAGTCGTCGCCTATATCGTACAGTATCGCTGCCTTTTTAGATTTTAAAACATCAACTGCAAAACCAGCTGCAACTGAACCTTGATATGGATCGATAAAGCATGCTCTGAAGTTAAATGGCTTAATCTTTCCATCTAAAACAGTTACTTTTGGATTCGTTGCTATTTCTGAAATATCCGGAATCTTCATTTCCTCTAAAACACTGGAAATCGGAATAGCTTGTCCACTACCATTAGGTCCAATAATACCAATTACTTTATCTTGACCTGTCAATCTTTTTACAACATTTACAGCTTCAGTAGAGTCGCCTTTTGTATCGTATGAAACGATTTGTACTTGCTTGCCTAAAAGACCACCGTTTTTATTTACTTTTTCGAAATACATATTTACAGCATTTAAGCTGCTTTCGCCGTAAACACTTGAATCACCAGTTAGAGGCCCCATAAAGCCGACTTTGACGACTTCTGAAGCTGGTGATGATGACGTTGCCGATGATGCAGGATTTGAACAACCTGAGAAAAGAACTGTCATAAGCATGAATACACCCAGTGCTAGACATAAATTTTTCTTTTTCATTATTAGCCATCCTCCTATTTATTAGTATTATTTGAGATGCATCCGGTAAACTTATTCCTCCTTTCTAAAAGTTTTCTATTAATAGCTATTACCCAAATTACTTGAATAATGCTTCAAGACTATCTATTGCATGATAAGTTAATTAATACTATTTTTTATAATCGGATATCAAATTTGCCGGATTTATTATGTATATTGTCTTAGATATATCATCTATAATTCTTATATTGTCCTACATTATAGTACGCAGTAGTGTCATACCGTATGCCTATTATATTATCATAATATTCACAATAAGCAAACAGACTTTTGAAATTTATTTAATTTATCTCCATTACTGGAGGTTTCTGTTTATTGTTATAACGATATACCTTACAAGGTTAAATGGCAGATTTACCATAGTAGCATCAATAATCTTAATAGCTGGTAGCGCTTTGTTTATCTTTGTTTACCGAACATTTCAATGGCGCGCTCAACTTGGTTATACCATATAGTGTATTTCTTTATGATACACTAATCTAATTTAAGACAACAAAAATAGAACCTCGTCTCTCCGAGATTCTATTTGCTTAGCGAAAATGATTTTTTCAGGTTCTATGCTCTGTCCCTATTATGGGTTCCTGCTTTATCACGATCTCTGAAAAGCAAACTGACAGACCAAATACCAGCAACGCCCACTAGGGTATAAACAAGCCTGCTGAGTAATGCATCCTGCCCTCCAAAGAGAGCTGCTACCAGGTCAAACTGAAAGAGCCCGACCAATAACCAGTTCAACGCACCGACAATCACTAAAATAAGTGCTAATCTATCCATATTCCTAGATCTCCTTTCTTCTGCAATATTTAATATGCAGAACATACAAATTTATCAACCACTATATATTATATTCATTATTAAAATTGCTATACTAGTGCTTATTAACGTCACAGCTTTCTAGTCAATCAATATGTTAAAATCTTACGTTGGTGTGCATTATCTCATATGTTATAATGTTATGTAAACCATTTTAGATATGGAGGTTCGTTATGGATAAGAAATACATTCAGCTCCTAAAGGGCTGTATTGCATTAATCATTACAGTAGCCTGCTTGTATGTAGGACAAGCAATTTGGCATGACTACGCCGTTGACCAGCCTTTAGACAAAGTATTGCATGGCATTGAAGGGGTGGAAAAGGTTACTTGGGATGACAGTAATAATATAAATGACACAATTAATATATATGTCACCCTCAATAATACGGCCAATCTTCAAAAAACATATGGAGATATCGACAGTAAAATTGAAAAGACATTAAAAAATAAAAAATTTAACTTGGAGATAAAGGATAACCGTTCTCCAGAGCTGGAAGAGTCATATTATGATATTCACTACTATATTCAGAAAGCTATTGTAGACGGAGATTTTCCGCTGCTTGAAGAAAAAGTTCAGGAGAAGGCTGGCGCCACAGGAGCTGCGGCAAAGGTTTATGTTGATGAGAAATACATATATCTTCAGCTGACCAAGAATGACAGCTCTTTGTATACTGTGGTCTCCCGGCATTCTGACAGGTTAGGAGGGAATTTCTAATGAAAAACAAGGAGATTATCGCAGGAGCAGCAGCAGGAATACTGATATTTCTTACGCTTAAAGGCATAAATATACTCCCTCTGCTATTCTTCGCAGGGCTTATAGGTGCAGCTTACTATCTCAATTCCAGCAAGCAGCAGAGTAAACGTACTGACTTCACTTCTGTAGAGCGAAATGTCTCTTCAATTTCCTTTGATGATATTGGAGGCCAGGAGGTTGCCAAGAATGAGCTTTGCGAGGCTCTTGAATTCATGAAAAGTGATGAGCAGATAAAGCACTTGGGGATACGTCCGTTAAAAGGAATATTGCTCAGTGGGCCTCCAGGCACAGGAAAGACTTTGCTGGCAAAAGCGGCTGCACAGTTCACCAACTCAGTGTTCTTATCTGCCAGCGGCTCAGAATTTGTAGAAATGTATGTGGGCGTTGGAGCTCAGAGGGTACGTAAGCTTTTTGATCAAGCAAGGCAGGCAGCGAAAAAACTCAAAAAACCTAGTGCTGTCATTTTCATCGATGAAATAGAGGTGCTCGGAGGAGCAAGAGGATCAAATAACGGACATCAGGAGCATGATCAGACCTTGAACGAGCTTCTGGTGCAAATGGATGGCGTATCCTCAAATGAGGATATCAAGATCCTCATAATCGGAGCCACCAACCGTGTTGATATGCTGGATTCAGCCTTGCTCCGCCCCGGTAGGTTTGACCGTCTGGTTAAGGTTGATTTGCCTGATAAGAAAGGTAGATTGCACATCCTTAAGCTGCATGCGAAAAACAAGCCCCTTGCAGAAGATGTTTCCATTGATGCTCTGGCGAAGGACACCTTCGGTTTTTCCGGGGCGCAGCTGGAAAGCGTTACAAATGAGGCGGCCATTCTCGCAATGCGTGAAGACTCTGATAAGATTACCCCTCTACATTTCCGAAGCGCGATTGAAAAGGTAATGATGGGGGAAAAGCTGGACAGACTTCCCAGCAAGGAAGAAAAGCACAGAATAGCAGTACATGAATCAGGTCATGCGATTATTGGTGAGCTTAAGCTTCCCGCCTCTGTCGCCAGCGTCAATGTAGCATCCAGAAGCAATGCTCTTGGCTACGTACGTCAGACACAGGAAAATGATATGTATCTATATACCTATGATCATCTTAAATCAAGAATCGCAGTTGCTTTGGCAGGTACTCTCTCCGAGGAGGTAATATTTGAAAACAGGAGCACTGGCGGCTCTAGCGATTTTAAGCATGCTTCCGATATGGCAAAGCAAATCATTTACAGCGGAATGTCGGAGTTGGGGATCATATCAGTAGAAGATATACCAAAGGATCAACTTCATTCTGCTATCACTGCAATACTGAGAGAAGCAGAAAATGAGACTCGTGAGCTGCTGCTGCAGCATAAGAGAGAATTGAAACGAGTCACTGAATTATTGCTGGATAAAGAGACAATATCAGGTGACGAACTGAGGTTAGTATTGAAAAACTGTAAAAATTCAGAATGCGCATAAATTGGTTTGTAATAAATTCCCACAAAAAATTATTTAATAATATATTGACATAATCACTTCTAACCTGTATTATAAACCTAATCCAATTGAATATTGTTCTATCAAGAGTGGTGGAGGGACTGGCCCTATGAAGCCCGGCAACCTGCGTAAGCGAGGTGCCAAATCCAGCAGCTAAAGCTGCAAGATAGGAAATGCGTATTATATGCCTCTTCTGTTTTTCAGAAGAGGCTTTTTAATTAAACAAAACTGAATAGCAATTTACTCTTATCGAGAGTGGTGGAGGGACTGGCCCTATGATACCCGGCAACCTGCGTAAGCGAGGTGCTAAATCCAGCAGCTAAAGCTGAAAGATAAGAGAGGTCTGTTAAGTCCTCTTTTATCATGAAAGAGGGCTTTCATTTTGTATTATTTGGAGGTATATGATGATAGAGATTAACGCATTAAGCAAGGTTTTCAAAGACAAGAGCTGTAATGTCCATGCTTTGAAGGACATCAGCATAAAAATTGAAAGAGGTGATATATTCGGGATTATCGGTTTATCAGGCGCCGGCAAATCGACGCTTGTGAGATGCATAAACAGACTTGAGGAGCCTACCTCAGGGAAAATATACATAGATAAAACAGATGTAACAGCCATGGATAAGTCTGAGCTCACAGCCCTGCGCCGCAGGATAGGGATGATATTCCAGCATTTCAACCTGCTAAGCAGAAGAACCTGCAGCAGAAACATTGCCTTTCCCTTGGAAATAGCCGGTCAGGACAAGAGATATATCCAGAAAAGAGTTGAGGAACTGCTTGAGCTGGTTGACTTGCAGGATAAGAGTCATGCCTTTCCAAGCCAGCTTAGCGGTGGGCAGAAGCAGAGAATAGCAATAGCCAGAGCATTAGCGACAAAGCCCGATATACTGCTCTGTGATGAAGCAACCTCCGCTCTTGATCCCACTACTACCAAGTCCATACTGAGATTGCTGAAAACCATAAATGAATCCTTAGGCATTACAATCGTGATAATCACTCATCAAATGGAGGTAATCAAGGAAGTATGCAACAAGGTTGCCGTAATATCTGATGGCAGACTGGTTGAGCAGGGCAATACCTATGATATATTCTCCAACCCTGCTGATCATGTGACCAAAAACTTCGTTAAGGACATAAGTACAGAAATTGATGAGAGCTTATACGTCATTGATAAAGGCAGTAAGCTGGTCAAGGTAACCTTTCCCAATGACAGTGCAGGAAAGCCGATTATTTCTGATACCATAAGGAAATTTGCAGTAGAAGTGAATATAATGTCTGGGCACATAAGTAATATCCAGGGAAAGTCTTATGGGCAGCTCATTATAGCCATTAAAGGCGAAGGCGCCGTGCTAGCGGGTGCAATATCACACTTGTCTTCACAAAATCTCATAGTCGAGGTGATTAACTAATGAACATATTAGAATCAGTAACCAAGCTTATAGCCTTAGTCCCTGGACCCTTAGGAGAAACAATTTATATGGTACTCCTCTCAACTCTTCTATCGGTAGTCTTTGGTCTTCCTCTTGGTGTAATTGTGGCAATCAGTGAGCGGGGAAACCTGTGGGAGCGCCCAATACTCAACAAGGCTTTAAATATATTGATTAATATCACAAGATCCTTGCCTTTTATAATACTTATGATAGCAGTATTCCCACTCTGTAAGCTCATTGTGGGTAAGAGAATCGGCACTACGGCAGCAATAGTACCCCTCACCATATCAGCGATTCCATTTTTCGCAAGGTTGGTGGAAAGCTCCATAAATGAGCTTAACCATGGTATTATTGAAGCTGCCCTTTCCATGGGGGCCAATACCCGCCAGATAATACTCAAGGTGCTGATACCCGAGTCGCTGCCTTCTATTGTATCTGGTATAACTCTTACTGTTATTAGTCTCATAGGCTATTCGGCAATGGCCGGAGCCATCGGCGGCGGCGGTCTTGGGGACTTGGCACTCAGGTTTGGTTACCAGGGTTTTCAGGAAGACATCATGATAGGAACTGTAATCGTACTTGTAATTATCGTCCAGTCCGTGCAGGGTGCTGGAAATGCATTGTATAGGAAACTGCAAAAGTAAGATAAATTGTTGCAACATTTATATATTTATCCGGGTTGTCTTGGCCAGTCATTCCGGGAAAACAAATTCTAAAATTTAAAGGAGAGAATAATATGAGAAAAATAATAAGTCTAATAATCACAATATCACTGGTACTTTCATTCACTGCAGGATGCAGTCAGCAAGCAGCATCAACAGGCGGTACAACCCAAGGACAAGCTGAGCCAGCGCAGATAGTATTGAAAATCGGCGCAACGCCGGTCCCTCATGCTGAAATACTGGATTTTGTAAAACCGCTTCTGGAAAAAGAAAATATCAAGCTTGAGATTGTAGTGTTCCAGGACTATGTACAGCCTAATACCGCACTTGCAGATAAGGAATTGGATGCGAACTTTTTTCAGCATAAGCCCTACCTGGATAATTTCATAAAAGAAAGAAACCTTGACCTGGTCCCTTTAGGTAATGTACATATAGAGCCTCTGGGACTTTACTCAAAAAGCATTAAGAACCTTTCGGAATTGAAAGAAGGCAGCACCATAGCCATACCCAATGATGCAACAAATGCCGCAAGAGCACTGCTGCTGCTTCAGGCAAACGGCCTTATCAAGTTGATTGATGGAGTTGGAATAGAAGCAACCGAGAAAGATATCGCAGAAAATCCAAAGGATATAAAGATACAACCGGCTGAAGCGGCACAGCTTCCAAGAATACTTGAAGATGTGGAGGCAGCGGTGATTAACACCAATTATGCACTGCCGGCTAACCTCAATCCTGCAAAGGATGCACTGTTGATTGAAGGAAAGGATTCTCCCTATGCGAATTTAGTTGCAGTAAGAAAGGGTGATGAAACACGGCCTGAAATTCAGAAGCTCATTGAGATCCTGCAAAGTGATGAAGTGAAAAAGTTTATACAGGACAAATATGATGGAGCCATTGTACCTGCATTCTAAAAAATGACATAAAAAAAACACCTTCCGGCATCTGTTTCTTATCTATTGATAATTTGCTTCATGTTGCTGAAGGTGTTTTTCTCTTCTGTAATACTTACCCATTCAGGCTTTCTATTGCTGAATACTGTTATGAATCTGAAGCCCGCTTCCCTTGCCAGCTCTTCCGCTTCCGCCAGACCCTTGCCCACATCCTCTGCGAAGTGTGAATCAGAGCCCGTGGTCAGTATCTCGCCTCCCAGTTCTTTATAGAGCCTCAGCACATCCAAGCCCGGCATTGTTTCTTTCGGGGTCTGTCTCAGTCCTGAAGTGTTTATTTCTATGCCCTTCCCACGAAGTATCGCAAGCTGCAGTACTTCCTTCAGAAGCTCATACTGGCACGCCAAGGTTATGTTCTTCTTGTACACGGCCGCACTGTACCTTTTAATCAAGTCCAGATGGCCGATGCATTCAAAATCACCCCAATTAACAAGCTGCTTTAGCTGCTCCAGGTATTTGCTGCATATTTCCTCTTCACTTATTTTGGAATAGTCAACTTCTGAAACATCCATACCCTCTGGAAGCTTATGTGCAGATGCAATGACATAATCATAGGGGAAATCTGCAAGAATCGCACTTGAAACCTTTGGGAACAAATGGGGCTGACCCAGTTCTACGCCTAGTTTAACTTTCAGCTTGCCCTTAAATGCCTGCTTGGCTTTTGTGATATCTGCCCAGTATCCCTTCTGATCATAATATAGGCACTTCACATCTCCAATGTATGGTTCGAAGTGATCTGTTACGGCTATTTCCCTTATTCCTTTGTTAACCGCGCTCTGGCAAAGTTCCATTATAGTATTGTGTCCATCGGTTGAATAGGTGGAGTGTACATGATAATCTATTAAATATTTCATTCTCTCACCTCCTTTCTTATATTATATTATCACTTATCGGCTTATGAAAGGTTATGGATATATGAAAATTATGTTAAATATTGATTACAAAGAAATATGACAAAAGGCCGTATAGATTTACCTATACGGCCTTAATATTTCGAGAGTATTATTTCTTTCTATTATTATCAGCTGCTCTAATTTTCCTTTGAGTTGACGCTATCTGCAACTATCAAGCAAATGTTATGCAGATGATCAGCAATTCTCTCCAAATGGTTGATTGCATCAAGGAATATGATGCCTGACTGTACATTGCAGGTGCCTGCCTCCAACCTCTGAATATGCTTTTCCTTGAGTTCATCGGACAGGTTATCTATTGTGTCTTCCCTTGATGCAGCCAGCAATGCTATTTCCCCATTGTCTTCAGTGTACGCTGTGAGACACTCATTCATCATTAAGGAAATTTCATTGTATAGAATGTCAAGCTCACACAGTCCCATCTCACTGAATTGGAGCCTCAACTCCATCTTGCGCTGTGCCAGTTCAATTATATCCTCACAATGATCTCCGACTCTTTCAAAGTTATTGATACTGTTAATAAGTGCCGGTATTCTTGCTGATTGATCACTATCAAGGTCTTTCCTAGATATCTCCACCAGGTACTGGGTAATCTCAGCCTGCATTTTGTTTATTTTTTCCTCATTTTCAAGTACTGTACTTATCTTATTCCTGTCATCATCCATCAAACTGATAACAGCGTCCTCCAGCATACTCTTAGCAATCGCTCCTGCATTAAGCACTTCTTGAGTGGCGGCTTTCAAAGCAGCTACCGGAGTTTCAATAAGAAGGCGATCCAAATGCTCACCCTCATACTCTTCATTTTTTCTCTCAGGGATGATCTTTTCTAGGAACTGCACATAGTATTTCGTTATTGGAAGGAATACCAGGGCACTGATTACATTGAAAACAGTATGTGTATTTGCTACCAGAAACGCCTTTGGCTCATGAAGCACATTATAAGTGACCCATTCAATTATACCTGTAAACGGTTTCAGAACAATAATCGCCATCACAACACCAATTACATTATAAAGAGTATGTGCCCATGCAGTCCTTCTGGCAGCAGTATTTGCTTTCAAACTTGCCAGCTGAGCTGTGACACATGTTCCTATATTATCACCAAGCGTTAAGCCTATAGCAGCCTGAAAGCTGATCAAGTCTGCACTAAAGAGTGATATGGTCAAAGCAACTGTAGCAGAACTGCTGTGTATAAGCATCGTTGCGATCATACCAACAAATAATCCTAAGAATGGACTCTGTCCGTATTGCAGGAACAACTGTCTTGCTGTCTCACTGTCCTTTATATAAGGCAGACTGGCGTTCAAAGTCTTCAATCCAAGGAACATAAGACCGAAGCCCATTAGTGCCTGACCAATATTCTTTGTGCTATCTTTCTTAGAAAAGGCCATTATGAAGAAGCCTATTGCCACAACCGGGAGCGCTATGTAAGTCAGCTTCAATGACATAAGCTGTGCAGTTATAGTCGTTCCTATGTTTGTTCCATATATAATCCCCACTGCCTGGGTCAGATTCATCAAACCTGCATTCACAAAACCGACAGTCATTACTGTAATAGCTGTACTGCTTTGCACCAGCATTGTAATAAACGTACCTACAAAAAATGCTACATATATGTTCTTTGTCAGCACAGAGAGAATTTTCTTCATCACTTTCCCTGAGGCCTTTTCCAGTCCGCCGCCCATGAAATCAACACCATACATGAGTAAGGCTGTCCCACCAAAAAGGTTGAAAATTATCTGGATTGTGACATTATCCTGTATTAAATGGTTCAAATCCGGCATAAGAATCCTCCCTGACATATAATATTATATTTGTACAAGACCTTTTATATTATATAACAACAAGACTTTCTACACAATAGCTTACAAGGCAATTAGAGAGAATTAATAGAAATTTAACAAATTGTTCACAAGAAAAAAAACAAGACTACATCTATAAAAGTGCAGTCTTGCTCTGATAGTTAGTTATTTATTGCACATGGAAGAATAATCATAAATGTAGTTCCTTCACCAAATTTACTAGCGACCTTGAGTGACCCACCATGCTCATTGATTATATATTTGAAAACGCTTACCCCCAGACCTGTCCCTTTTGGTTTAGTCGTATAGAATGGAGTCCCGATGCTTTCAAGCTGCTCCTCAGTCATTCCGATTCCATTGTCTCTGATGATAATGCGCATCACCTTGCTTTTTCTATCATGCTCAGTGCTGATATCCAATTTGGGATCAATTGCACCATTCATAGCATCAATAGCATTGTCAACCATTCCAAGTACAGCATTCTTTATCTGCTGACTGCTCGTTAGAACAGGCTGCTCTGTGTCGGAATAGTAAAATCTGGTCTTTATTCCATGCTTGTAGGCATTGCTTGATATCAGCATCTCAAGGGAGTTCAGCAGATTGTTTATACTTGTTTCTATATAATCTCCCGAAGCCGGCTTAGAAAACTGCAGGAAATCCGATACTATTTCCCCTATATCATCCACAGCACTCTCCATTACTAAAGTATACTCTGATACTTTTTCCGGTTTGGCTCTGCTGCGCATCAATTGACATAAGCCTTTAATTGATGCAAGGGGGTTTTTTATTTCATGAACTAGTCCAGCAGCCATTTGTCCTATTACTGCCATCTTTTCGCCATGTATTATCTTCTCCTGTTCTCCCTCAAACTCGGTAATGTCTCTGCCTATAATTATCCATCCTATTTTCTCATTATCAACATCATAGATTGATGAGCTATCGAGACTTATCTTTTTTATTTCTCCATTCATTGCCCTTATATTCCATTTTTCACCGTGCATCATATTCTCATTCTTAATGTTTATATGAGCGCTGTCCTTAAGATTGGACTGTAAAAGACGGGACAGCTCCATAATGTCTAACCCTATTATTTCATTGGTTCTCATATTAGTGATTTCCACAAACTTTTTATTGCACATAGCTACTTTTCTATTTGTATCAAGAATGCAAATCAGATTATCCATTGAATCAAGGACAGTCTGTGTCTGGAGCTGCATATTTTCAATTGCTTGTGCTTTTTTTGCATCTCTCACAGCAAACGCCATACCCATGGACTGTTTCATGGCAATAAAAATCAATTTCCCTCCCGGTTCATTTGAAAATGACGTCTTCCCATAAAAGGTTATGCTTCCATCCTGAAGCTTCGGCAGCTTCTCCAATAGCTCAAGCTTGCTTAAGCCGTAAAGCTCTATGGACCCCAAAAACTTTTCAATTGTTATTCCATACAGATTTCTCATTTCATATCTGAATAGATTATCGCACAATTTGCTGGTGTAAGTAATAACTCCCTCCAAATCGAAGGTTATTATTCCAATAGGCGAATTATCTAGCAGCTTTTCATAAAAATCCTTAACTTTTCTTACCTGCATATAGGGGTATTCAACTGTTGTTTTATATACGCCATAATAAATGAAACCATGATATGCCAGCTTGAATATGTGCCCCATAAACTGCACTGGAGATGCTACTGCATCACTCATTGCAAAGCATATCCTTGCAGGCATAAAGACACTCATGGAAAGTATTATATATTTATACATGGCTTTTTCTCTGTCATCCGTACTTTCTATGTACTTTGCCCTATAGATGACTATCAAGCAGAGCGCGGTTAAAGCCAATGATATATCCGCATGATGCTTATTTATGGTTATGTTTGATTTAATATAAAAAACAGGGATGTAGTTCACTATACCGATAGCTGCAGTCAGCAGCAGCAAAGCTGTACACAGTGACAGCAGGTGACCCAGCCACCGGTTAATTGTACATCCCCTCTTATAAAAGCTAAGCAGCAGCCAAATTAATAACTCAAAAAAAGCTGTTAACACCCCATATTTCAATGAAATATCTATAAGGGAATTAACTAAGGGATATGGTAGATTTATCACATCGGAAAGATTTACAATATGAGGTAAGTTTAAGATTACCATTGCCAAAGCGCCAGATCCAACCCATTGAATAAAACAATTGGCTTCTGAATATGTACTCCATACCTGGAAGAAAGTGAATATCATTAAGAAAAGGCTGAATAGCTCTATAGTTGTGTGCAGGAATTGATAATTTGCACTCCACAGCTTTACAAATAATAAATGTGATACCACATATCCACAAATTATTATAGCTGCCAATAACAACAAATGACGGTTATTTGCGAAGATAGGTTTTTTTTTGGACAACTGAAACAATGCACTTACCTCCCCTAATCAAGATGCGACTTCAGATTATGGTGTAATTTCACATTGATTACATATTATGTATATTATATCTCTAAACCATTTTTTTAACAAACCACTATTTATATATTATGGGATTATATGTAAACATATATGGGATATGAAAAGCAAAAACCCGAATACATACGTATTCAGGTTTATTTATTGCGCGTTATTGTACCAAGATACCGACGCCTTATTTTGACACCTATCTCTCGATAGGTGGGTGTCCGCAGCATGCTTTTACCTTCCCCGGCCTCATTAGGACTTACTATGGGCTTGATATCCGTCATTTGATGTAGGACTCCCGATTCATTGATGTAGGTTCAAAATAAAAGCTTATCAAATATCTCAGAAACATTTTTTATCTTTCGTGTAACACTATTATAAACGCTAATATTAATCTAATCAACAATCAGTTTTTAGCATTTTCACACCACTATTACATTCCTGCAGCCTTTTTCCTCTGCAGACTTCTTTAAATCTTCCATTAACTCATTGGATGGCATGGGTACTTTTTTCATATCTCCAAAAACACCCAGCGGCCTGAATTTTATGAGCTTATATTTTATTTCGGGGTTCAACTTCGATATCATCGCGCTTATTTCACATACATTGCGATGATTATCAAGCAAACCCGGTACAATGACTGTCCTTATCTCATATAGTTTTCCCAAACCTGCAAGATATTCGACATTTTTAAGTACTAAATCATTGGACATGCCTGTCAGCATTCTATGCTCTTCCTCATCAAAGGACTTAATGTCGAGCATCACCATGTCCATAGAATTTACCAGCATATCCTCTTTCGAAAAATCAATGCTGCCATTAGTATCGATAAAGGCTGTAAGTTTTGATTTATGCACCTCATAAAACAACTCTGCAAGAAACTCTTTCTGCAAAGTACACTCGCCTCCGGAAACAGTAATTCCAGAAATGAATGGCCTTACCTTATCAACTGTTTTCATTACATCTCCTACTGTCATAAGAACCGCTTTGGGACTACTTTTATTGCGGCAGGCAGCAAGACAAGCATCACAGCTTATGCAGCTGCTGGAATTCCAAGTCACTTTTCCATTAATATTGTCCAATGAACTGGAGGGACAAGCTGATATGCACAGTCCACAGTGTGTACACCGACTTATTGTCTCAGGATTATGGCAATATAGGCATCTATAATTGCAGCCCTGCAAAAATATAGCTATACGGTTGCCAGGACCATCAACTGAGCTGAAAGGCAGTATCTTGTTCACAAGTGCCTTAGCCATTATGTCTGACCTTTCTCTCCATTATTCTAGAGTTCTGTACTGCTCCAAGCCCTAATGCAACAGTATCATGAAGAGCCTGCTTGCCTTTCTGAAGTCTTTCAATATCTGACTTTTTAACAAGGTATCCTGTTATTCTGATTAAATCACTGTCTGAAGCATAAAAAGAGATATATCTTAAGCCTGCGGAAAAACCGCCTTTAATAATATCCAGCAAATATTCCGGGTTATTCTTTACAGTCTCATCAAAGCTAAATACATCTCCTATCCCAGAAGGAAAGAACTTATGAAAGGGCGCGCTTTGCACCAAATGCTCATGAATCTGCGGCTCATCACCAATGGGAATACGGCATCCCGGACTAATGCCCAAATCAGTATCAATTCCTACCTGCGCATGCAGCAGGAAATGACCATCAGATGCCTTGCAGTATTTATTAGTATGCTTTGATACCAGTTGATGCATTCTCTCAATTATTCTAAGTCCAAGTGCATCAGCAGCTTTACTATGTCCAAACCTATCCTTCTGCTCCTTCGCCCCAAGCAGATGGTTCACACATTCTGCAAGCCCTACCATGCCAAACATGGCTGTAAATGCATCCTTATTCAATAATCCTTCATTTACAAGGAAGCTGCTTTCAAAGAAGCCGCTTTCTTCTAATATGAAGCTTATGCGCTGATCCATGAATTCTGACATTTTAGAAACAGCATCCGGTAGTACTTCATTTAAGAAATGCTCTGGATTATCAGCCTTCTTGGCTAATCTTGCAAGCACCAGTCTTACCAGTGTGAAGCTTCCTCCGCCTATTGGCAGCCCATTGTAGCAGCTTGCTATGGAGTAATTGATACCGAGATCTCCAACAAACATTTCGTGGTTTGCAAAGCTGGGCTTTGCTGATACAAGCGCAGTACGGACTGCTTCAAGTGCAAAATCGTCAGGTGTCTCCGCACTGTATTTGATTGTCAGGTTCGGGACAGCATCCTGAAGCTCCCTCTCTGCCCTCAGAATAAGCCTGCCAGCCGTTGTCGGCTCCGGGCCAATATTAGCATGACAAAACGAATCAGTAATAGTGCGGTCCAAATGCATTAGGAATAGCTTAATAGCCTTATAAGCTTCCTCTTCATCATTGATATAAGGCTCCAGCAAAGTATCCAGATTTCCTACATAAACAGGCATCGTAGTAACTGATGGTACATGTCTGTATAATATCAGCAGATTGTTTGCAGCTTCCCATATATCATTTGCAGGCTTCAGTCTAAGGAATTCACTGCCCTGCTCCATGAACCTTCTATAATCCGGTACTATATAGCGAGGTCTGTATGGCGCATTTCCCTCGTTCAAATCGCATATAATTCCTTCCCGCTTATACTCCTGAACCTCTTTTGAAACGTTCAGCACCTCAAGAGTATTTTCTGCAGCACGTGCCAGACTCACCAGCTTCTGTTCATAAGTCTGAGTTCTGTCTTTAATAATACTTAAAATATCACTCATCATAACACCTTCCACAAAAATTACATTTTTTAAACATTATATTTAAATTATATCATATAGTATAGTTTGAACCCATAAAAAACACCGTATTTAAAATACGGTGTTTTTAAAACTAATTTATATTAATACTTAAATTTCGATATGCTTCTCTGCATATCTTCTGCAAGCTTTGCAAGCTCCTCACTCGCTCCTGAAATCTGCTCCATTGATGAGGTCTGCTCTTCAACTGATGCGGAAGCCTCCTGTGTACCTGCTGCATTCTCTTCTGCAAGAGCAGACAGGTTTTGAATTACATCGATTATTTCGTCCTTCTTCAGATTCATTGCTTCTCCAGTTTGATTCAACTGCACAATAGCTTCCTTTGTCTTCTCAATTGCATCTGAAATTCCTTCGAACTTTGCTTTTGTTACTTCAACACCTTCAGTTTGTGCAGCCACCAGAACAGCTGCTCCTTGCAGCGTACTGACTGCGCTGTTAGTCTTATCTGTAAGTTCCTTCACTATTTCCTCAATTTCTTTAGTGAACATGTTTGAATTCTCTGCCAGCTTTCGTATTTCATCAGCAACAACTGCAAAGCCTCTTCCGGCTTCCCCAGCTCTAGCTGCTTCTATTGCTGCATTTAATGCAAGCAGGTTTGTCTGCTCTGCTATGTTTCGTATCATTTGACTTGCATTCTCAATTTTTTTAGCGCTTTCACTTGTGTTAAGCACTACATTATATATTTCTTTAGAGGATTTGCTGCTTGCTTCAGTTTTCACAACAAGGTCTTTAAGTGCCTGGAAGCCTTCATCCTTAAGGTTTGTTACCTCAAGTGCAGCATTGTTCAGCACCTTCCTCTGAAGCTCTTCTTCAGCTATCATCTGACCTATCTCATTGACCTTCACTGCGCCAACCTCTGTATCCCTTGCCTGATCGCCGGCACCCGTCGCCATTTCTTCAATGGTTTTCGCAACTTCTTCAGCAGATGTTGCAGCCTGCTGGCTTGTAGCAGTCAATTCTTCAGCTGAAGAGGCCACATGCTGTGAAGCATCTGCAATTCCCTTAACAAAAACCCTTAAATTATCTGTAACAAGCTGGAAGGAATGTGCAAGCACACCTAATTCATCTTTTCTCTTCTTTAATGAGCCAGACACATCCTGAGTAATGTCCAGCTCAGCTATTTTCTTTGCATAATTGCTGGCATCCACAATTGGTTTTGATATGTATATGCTTATCCCAAATGTAATAGCAATTCCAAACAGTATTGCAATCGATGAAAGAATCAGCATCCAGGTATTCAATTCCTTTATCCTTCCAAGCATTTCACTTTTTTCAATCGCTATGGCTATGAACCATTCAGTACCGGCGACTGGTGTATAGGCTACAATTCGCTGGGAGCCTTCAAAATAATAATGAGCAATACCGGTCTCTCCCTTTACCATCTTATTAGCAACAATATCACCAAGTTCTTTGTGTTCTGGCCTTTTCTCCGCATCTGCGATTAGATTAAGCTGTGTCAATACATTTTCGTCCTTTGGATGTGCCATCAACACGCCTGTTTTATTTACGACATATGAATATCCGGTTTCTCCAAGTTTTATTTGTTTTATAATATTTGAGAGCTCTGTCCCATCTATAACACCATACAGTACACTCACTACAGCGCTATCCCTAATAATTGGCACAGCTACAATTATAGAAGGCTTTCCGGTAGCTTTACTTATTAATACATCAGAAACATTTGACTTTCCACTTGCAGCCAGCTTGAAATAAGCTCTGTCTGCAACGTTTACCGGATCCCCTTTAAGTCTTGTAGCATTCCCTGCCAAATCAGCTATAACAAAGGTTTCATAGCCGTTCCTTTCAGCTTCGGGCTGAAGAGTTGCTACCTTCTCCTCCCAAGGTGTTTCATCTGTAAGTATCTTTTGAGCCGCTATTGCTTCCATTAAAATTATTTTCTGATTTACAAAGCTCCCAATAAGCATTGATGCCTCTGCTGCCGTACTTTCCAAACCATGTTCTCCTTCAGCCATTACAGCAGCAGCTGCCCTGTTGTCGGCAGCATACCCCAGAACCGCACATAATAGAATTAAAACAATACTGAAGAAGATTACTAATCTGGTTTTTATTGACCTCATACATTTACCCCCCCTAGCTTAGTTTATTTTATAATGATATAATAATACGAATATGAATACTTATGTCCTATTTCTACATAATTCGTCAAATTCCTGCAATTTTCGCGAATTATGGTTCATCTGTTTTAAAAAAAAAGCACCACATTATAATGAACTGATACCCGTTAATCGGACACAAATAAAAAGCCCTATCGCAGAATTTCATAAAATTAAGCAGACTGACACCGTTTTTCGTATGGTGTCAGTTTAGTTTTTAATTGGATACGCTCATAGTTGT